>Ga0326728_10000296_pt1 | contig 202874 bp, 157 predicted proteins | sample MB3enrmetagenome_FD_207602 | JGI IMG/M metagenome (GOLD analysis project Ga0326728, IMG submission 207602) | Lab enriched peat soil microbial communities from McLean, Ithaca, NY, United States - MB31MN | ecosystem: Environmental > Terrestrial > Soil > Wetlands > Peat | place: USA: New York... | reverse complement strand
AACGAGACGGCGTCCAACTCTATCGCTCGCTCTATCAAGCGCTGCCGCCACTCCAAACCCCCGCTGTGAATAATTCTTAAAACATGATTGCCGGATTACCTCAGAGGTCTCACCGTAGTACCTCTAATAGGCTATTAGAGGTACTACGGTGAGGATACGGAGAGGGTAGGGTGTGGTGACGGTGTAGTGAAGGTGGGGGATGGGCGGCGGGAGGGTCGTGCAGGTTGGAAGTGCCCGAGCCGAGACATTGGGCTGCCAAGACCCAAACGGTCCGGTTTTTTGCACGTTCGGTTTTACGATGCTACCATGACTGAGGCCTGAAATGCCGTAAGTAGCTGAAGTAGAAGCACCTGCGAATATTCATGGCCCTTGGCACACGTCGTGCCTAAAGGGGAACTGTAACGAAGATAAACCGGAAAAATGAACACGAGCCGGAACCAATCAATGCCTGTCGAGGTCGCCGAACGCGACTTCAGGGCGAAGGTTTTGGAGTCGCACCGACCGGTCCTGGTGGAGTTCCAGGTGCCCTCGTGCCGGTCTTGCCAGGTTCAGGACTCGGTTATGGAGCAGGTCGCGGTTGCATTGGCCGGCAAAGCGAAGGTGGTCAGAGTCAATGCCGCAGCCAGCCCTCACCTCCGTTTTTTGTACGACATCGAAGTCGTTCCAACGCTGCTCTATTTCGTGCAAGGGGAAGCTCTGGTGCAAATCGTGGGAAGCGCGAGCAGGGACGAAATCCTGGCCAGCCTCGAAACCCTTGAGCACCACCGCATGGAACCTGGATTGTCCCAGGAGTGCCATGACTGTGTTGCTCACCGATCCGGAAAGGAAGCAAGTTTATGTTCATTGAATCACCTCCAATCGGTGCGTTATCCCAGTATTCCGCGAAGCGGAACCTGCACCGCGCCAACTTCTTTTGCGTGGCGCCGCAAGCCAAGCAGGTGTCACTCATCGGCGACTTCAACGAATGGGACCCCAAAGCGACGCCGATGGCGCGGCAGCCGGATGGCCGATGGCTAGCCAGCCTGGAACTGAGCCACGGTTACCATCAATACCTGTTTCTGGTAGATAGCGAACGGGTGCTGGATCCTGGTGCCTCGGGCAAAGCCCGCAACGAGCGCAACGAGCCCGTCTCACTGCGCGCTATTAGTTGAGCGCTTGGGCAGGAATCATCAAAACAATCTTCAGACGATGAAGAACTTCAAACGCAACGCTCACCTGCTCGACACGATCCTGGCCATCCGTGCCGGCGTTGGGGACGGCCTCAATGACCACGAACTCACCCAGTTGTTGCGGGAGGGCACGCTGCTTAGCGAAGCGGGATTCAGCCTGCTGAGTTTCTCCGAGGGAATGGTGACGCTCACCGTTCCGGAGCAGGACCTCGCCACCTGGTATCCCGAGCACGGCTGGATTGCGCCGGAGAAGGAAAAGCTCACCCGGGCGCTGGCGGAGAAGTACGAACTTACCCTGCAAGAGCCAGTCAACAGCGCCACGAGCTTTTGGGATTGCGAAAGCGGGCCGCCCGTCAACCACCACCACTTGGAACTGACCTACTGCGGGCTGACCGTGGTGGTCGCTCATCCTCTTTACGCCAAGGTCCGCCTGCTGGGGCGAACGTCACACTACCGCTATGATTGGGAAAAACTCTCTCCGCTGGCGCTCGGCCCCGATTTACTGCGGGACCTCGCGGCCCTTTACGCTTCCGCTGTCGAAGAAGACTCCGCTGGGACTCCCAGTCACCCTCGACCATTTGAACGAAACCTGGAACTGCAAGGAACTTTGTGAAAGGCAACCAACAGCGCCGAAGACGGTCACAAGCCCGGGGGAGGCCCGTGGCAATCCTGGGATGGAAGGATGTGCGATTCGACTTGCCCATCCGACACGCGCCGGTTCAAGCCGCCACGCGTGTCCCCGATTTCAACCGGAAGAATCCCGGACGCGCACGCGTCGGAACCTGCGATGCTCCTCCGCACGGAGCACTCGCGCCACAAGGCATCCCAGGCCTCCCATCACCTGGCGGACCGCGCGTGCGCTTCCGTTTTTATTCACGCATCCCTGCTCAAGGGGCGTGCTCGACCACATGAAGAAGCCAGCAATTAACAAGCATCAGCCAGCCAGAAGCGCTGGCACGCTACACACCCCGGTTTTGCCAGTGTTACCCGAGCAGATCCGCCTGCTGGTGCAGGGGGCCTGCGCCGCAAAGGGAGGCATGGGGCACATGAGCTTGGACGAATGGCGAGACCTGGAGCAGCAACTCAAACGCAGACTTCAATTATGAACACTGGAAAGCCTAGCGATTACAGGAATCGGTTAGTGGCATCCTTCGCCGCCGTGCCCACGTGCCAACTTGCGGACCAGGACACCGACTGGTTCCCGGCCGTGGATGTAACGGAGACGGCAGAAGAGTATGTGCTCGAGGTGGACCTGCCCGGTCTCAAACCGGAGGAGGTCCAGGTGAGTGTGGATCATGATGCGCTTTCGATCAGCGGGGATCGGGTGCTCCCTCGTCACGGCGGGAGGAAGTTGCGAGTCGAGCGCCCCGCGGGAGCATTCGTTCGCCGGTTCCCGTTGCCGCAGGATGCCGGCGGCGAAATCCACGCCATATTGGGCAATGGGTTGCTGGAATTGCGCGTGCCCAGGAATCACCCGCAACCTGAGGCCGGGCAGGTCCAGGCCATTCCCCTCGAACCTCCCATCACAAGATCTTCAATCGCCGTCTGTGGCTCCAGTGGCTGCGAAGCCAAACCGGCTCTGCAGAAGACGATTGCCGCAACACAAAGTAAGTCAACAAACCAATAAATAGTTATGAATGCATTAGCACTTGAAGACGATGAAAAGAGCGAGATTCGGTTAAAGCTGGAATCCGCAGTCGAGAAGGCCAAAGACGCTTGCGAACGCCTGCAAGAAAAGACCGTCGCTACGGCCAAGGCAGCGGACAAGGTAGTCCGCGAGCATCCCTACCAGGCCATCGGAATCGGCTTTGCCTTAGGCCTCCTGGTCGGCGCGCTCGCGATGCGCAAACGAAAAGACTGAAGGCGCGGTCGGCCGAGCAAGCGTCTGCCTGCGTCCGCATCCAGCGTTGGCCGTTTCGCGGTCAACGCGCCTGGATGGCCGAAGACTCGCATCTTAGGTGCCTCACCCGCCTTCGGCTATCCAGGGAGGAGCGCGTTTACAAGTAACTGCCCGGCGCGATCAAAACCTCGGAGGTCGCCTGGCATGTCCTGGCCACGCCACGCGGCCCCGAGCGCTTTCGTGAGCGCGCTCCCGAATGTTGATGGGGGTGATCAGGATACTGCCGACCGGGGGGCTACATACATTTCTGAGATTACTGGGGCTGCAACTTGTCCTCACGCCAGGCCTGCAGGGCCTCCACCCGCCCTTTGTTGATGGCAAGAGAATTGAAGAGCACATTTCCCTTGGATAATTGAGTTTTGTCGCCGGAGAGGTATTTGTCCATGCGCTTGATGGTCTCATAGCCAATTCGAGTGGAAACCTGGGCAACTGTGCCATAAATGTCGCCGGCGGCAATTCCAGCCAGGGTTTCACCGTCGTCATCAAAGCAAACGATCTTCACCTGCCCAGCCTTTTTGGCGCCGCGAACGGCCCTGAGAATTGCCGGGCCGTTGTAACTGTAAAGACCGACCATCCCAGCCAGGTCGGGATGCTTCGCCAGCGCTTCTTGCGCATTCTTCTGGGCAACGTCGGTCTTGGTGGCATCCGCCAGCGTGTCAACGATTTGAATGTTCGACCCGGCCAATCCACTTTGGAGGCCTTGAATACGGTCGGTTGCGTTTTGCGCCTTGGGATAGCCCACGAATAGAATGACTTTGCCGCCTTGAGGCAGCGCGGCTTTGAGCAGGTCCGCCGCCTGCCTTCCGGCGGCAACGTTGTCCGTGCCGATGAAACAGAGCCGCTTGCTGTTGGCCGCGTCGCTATCCACGCAGACCAACAGCGTTTTGGCGGCAACCTGGTTCAGAAAAGCCGTCTGCTTCTCCGCCTCAATAGGACTGACGGCGATGCCGTCTACGCCCTGCTTGAGAAGATCGCTGAGCAGGTTGTTCTGCTCCTCCGGCGTCGAGCCGGTGAAGAAGCGGAAATCCAGCTCTATATTGGTGAGATTATGCGCCGCATTGTTGCAGCCATAACGAACAATCGACCAAAACTCGTTTGTGGTATTGGTCACAAAAGCAAGGCGCAGTTTTTTGGTCGCCGCGTTATTGGCTGTTTCGCTGCTATTCTTGCTGCAGCCCTCGCAGATGCATAGGATACACAAGACTGGGAGGAGACATCGAAAGCTTTTCATAGATGAATAGGATTGCGGGTAGGCGTGAGGATCGAGAGCACTTCAATTGCGGGCCGTTGTCTGCCACGATTTGGTCTTCAGACGCAGCACGGTGAATGAGTTTCCCGGGAACGAACGCCTCCAGGTCGTGCCGCTGAATGTCACTGGCGCCGTCGTGGGGGAAACTTTGGTCGGGTTGTCCAACGAGTTCTCATTAGTCGAATCTTCCGAGGTCAGGACGATCGCGGTGCCTTTCCCGGTCAGGTTTGTCGCTCCCTCTATCTTGATTTCCGTCTCCAACGGCTTGGGGTTTGCGTTCACAACCTTGAGGATCAGGTCCCCAGTCCTATCGTCCTTTGCGGTGACGGCATACAGGCTCGTGACATCGCCGCCGATGTCATAATCAACATCATGTTCCAGTTTGCCGTCCCGATAACATTGGACATGGTTGCCACTGACCACGACCTTCAGTTCATACCAACGTCCGGTTTCGACGGAGCCGGGCTTGCGGCCGAGTTGCCCGCCGGCCTCGATCGCGTCGGCCGTGTTTCCCCAGCCGCCGACGTTCCACCAGAGGCGGTCCTCGTCGTCGCGGATGCGAAATAAGATCAGGAACCCCTCCGCGCCTGAAATCTTCCGTGCCTGGAGGGTTAGGATGTAGTTGGTCCAGTTCCGGTCGCCGGCGAGCGCACGAACGCATTCCTTTTCGGCGGTTTGCTGCAGCGCGCGGTCCGCCACTTTCCAATCTCCCCCACCGAGCAGCTTCCAGCGATCAGCCCCGTGACTGAAATCGTCGTCAAATAACACCTTCCCGTCGAGGGCAGTGACTTTGATGTTCTTGAATTCGGCGGCGGTCTTCCAAGTGCCCACACCGACCATCCCACGAGGGACATCGCGTTCCGTTCTGGGCGAATCGACCGTGGTCGGCAGTGAAACATCGCCGCGATTTTCGGCAAACATCTTCTGCACGTAATAGCTCGGCAGACCGTACCAGCGCGAGCTGTCGAAATTGATCAGGTCGGGATTCCAGGCGCGGTGATTCAGATTCACCAGCAACGGCGCATAGCTCGCCATGACCACGTGGTCGGAATTGCGCTCCAGCCCGGTCATGAAGGCGGCTTCGCCCAGCGCGCCGCGAAGATTGCCGAGCCCACAATTGCGCGTCACGGCGTATTCGCCCACGAAGATCTTCGGCCCTTTGCGATCGTACTTGTCGAAATGCGTGGCGTTACGCATGAACCACTCGGGGGTATCATAGAAATGTTCGTCCACGATGTCCGGCTTGGGCGTGGTGGGGTAACCGCCTTGCCAATAGTCCGCGACAAGTTTGATCCCAGGGTATTGGGAGCGAATCGCATTGACGAACAACGGCCAGCGCTCGGCATAGGGGGGGCCGCCGTTCTCGTTGCCGATCTCCAGGTATATCAAGCGAAACGGCTCGGGATGGCCGGCAGCAGCCCGGCGGGCGCCCCAGGAAGTATTGGTGCTGGCGTTGGCGTACTCGATGGCGTCGAGTGCGTCCTGCACCCATTGTCCCATCTGGTCCATCGGAACGGTTTCCCGGTGCGACATCCCGACGTTGATACAGAAGAGCGGCTCGGCGCCGAGGTCCGCCGCCAGTTGCAAGTATTCGTGAAACCCTAGTCCGTGTGTCGCGTTATAGCCCCAGAGGTTCCAGAGCGGCGTGCGTGAATCGATGTCGCCGATGGTCTTCTTCCAGTTGTACATCCGGTCTCTGGTCTCGCCCTCCACCCAACAACCGCCGGGAAATCGCATGAACGCCGGTTTGAGGGCGCGGAGTGCCTCGGCAAGATCGGGGCGCAGGCCATGATCTTTCCACGTTTGCTTTGGCAGCAACGAAACCATGTCGAGAAAGAGCGTGCCTTTTCCGGTCGCGGAAATCTCGAGCTTAGCCTTAGGGTCGCTGTCCGCACCCACGAGTTCGACGGTTTGATACTCCCAATCGCCTGAGATGCTCTTGATTTCACCCGTCGCCAGCTCGTGGGCGTTGGTGCTCACCAGACGAACGGTGAGCGGCCCCGAGAAATTCTCTGCGCGCGCGGCGAGCTTGAGCGTGTAGCGTTGGCCCTTGGCGACGTTCATGCCCCAGTAACCCTCGTTGGCGAGCGTGAAGGCGCCGTCCATCCTGACACGCAGGCTTTGGCGGTTAAGGGGATTGAGTGGGCGCGTGGAATCGATCGCACATTCGCTTTGCCCGCCGGCGGCGTTCGTGAATTTCCAGTATTCCGGCTTGGCGCCGTCCTCGAACGAGCGGTTGCGCACAAGTTCGGGATAGATCCCGCCGTCGGCGGACAGATTGATGTCCTCAAAAAAGATTCCCCATAGAGTCGGGGAAATACGGTGACCTGCCTGGTTTGCCGCAACCGAGATCCGTGCCGTCTGGGCGCTGGCCGCCAGGGCTCCGGCTACAAGTCCCGCCGCGACCCAGGTTGTTGTTAGTACGTGCTTCATTGTAAAATCAACCGTTACAGAAGTGCCCCGGAAACCGGGCGTTATTGGCCGACCACGGTCTCAACCTCGCGCACCAGGATTCGGGCCAGGATCCAATCAAACCAAAACACGTTGTCCGTGTAGGGCTGGAGTTCATTTTTCAGGCGCGCGTCCACCGTCGTGCGTGCCCTGGCCAGTTCGGACTTGGCTTCCGCAACCTCTCCCGAGTGAAACAAGTCCATGGCCAGGATTGCCTGGGCCCCCGCAGCCCGGGCCCCCGGTTGTTCGCCCAACTGCAAGCAGCGGCGGCTCCATGTGGCTGACTCCATCCAATTGCCCAAGCGATATTCCAGGAGCCCCGCCGATAGGCAACACCAGGCCACGCGCCCGTCCATTTGCGGTGCCGCGTAATCCCTTCCGGACAGCAGTTGTCTCGCCACCTCGGCAAACGGAGTCAATGCTTTGAGCAATGATTCCGAACCCGGCCGAAGCAGACAGTTCTTCACGACCCGTTCCGCAACCGCCGGGTCGGTCGTTCCCGCATAGGTTTCCACTACTCGCTGTCGAAACTCCTCATAACCCTTCGCATCATTACACGCGATATAGGTCACGGCCGCCCGTGTGATGTCCAGGGAAGTGTCGCCCGCGTTCTCCATCCTGTTAGCGTGGCGCAGTTGATAAAACCTGTCTCGAGCGGCCTGCCAATTGCCCCGCACGGCATTCCAGTCACCGAGTGTGCGAAAGACCTGGACGCCTTCCAGCGTGGGATTCCCCAGCGGGACCCTGGCCATAAGCTCGTCGGCTTTGGCGAACTCCTGCTGGTCGAGCAAGGCCGCCGCCTGCACGATGGCTTCCCGCGCTTCGGACTGGCGGCGCAGTTCAGCTTCGTCGGCCAGGCCGCGTTCGGCAATCTCCCTCAGTCGCGCCTGTTCCTGTTCTGCGGCAACGGCGCGTTGCCGCAATTCGCGTTCCCGGAAAAGCAACCACACCGACGTTCCCAGGCCCACCGCCAGCGCCAGCACCACCGCTGTGCCGGCCGCAAACACCAGCCAATTCCGGCGCACAAGTTTACGAAGGCGATAAACCCGGGTTTGGGGCCGCGCCCTCACGGGTTCTTCGGCTAGATGCCGTTCAACATCCCTCAGCAAGCCATTGGCAGTCTCATAACGCCGGGCAGGATCCTTTTCCAATGCCCTCATCACAATCCAATCCAGGTCTCCGTTGACCTGGGAGATCAGGTGAGGCGCGGTCGTGCTCCGGCGGGCTGCGGTTCTTTGGAGGGCAGGGGACTCGAGCGAGAGCAGCTTGGCCGAAGGTCGTCTTGGTTCCGTTTCCCTCAACGTCCGGCGCATTTGATCCAAGCCGGCACTCAGTAATTGCTTGCCGTCGAAAGGGGTCTGGCCGCTCAGCAGTTCGTAAAGCAACACGCCCAGGCTGTAGATATCGCTGCGGGTGTCCACGTCCACTCCTCGCAACGCCGCCTGTTCCGGGCTCATATAGGCCGGCGTGCCGATCAACTGCCCGGTCGCAGTCGTGATATTATGCCCGATGAGGTTGCTCTGGATGGCCTTCGCCACGCCGAAATCAATCACCTTGGGGACCGGCTTCCCGTCCTGCAGCGCCACTAGGATGTTCGAAGGCTTGAGGTCGCGATGAATGATGCCCTTCTGGTGGGCGTGTTGAACGGCTTGACAGACCTGAATGAAAAGGTGCAGCCGCTCCTTGACAGGAACCTTGTTTTGATCGCAGTAGTCGGTGATTTTTGTCCCGCTCACCAACTCCATGACGAAATAAGGACGGCCTTCGTCAGTGGCCCCGGCATCCAGCACGTGCGCGATGTTCGGATGGTCCATCATCGCCAGCATCTGGCGCTCAGTTTCAAACCGGGCGATGACGCTCTCGGTGTCCATGCCCAGCTTGATTACCTTGAGCGCGACGCGGCGCCGGACCGGCAGTTCCTGCTCGGCCATGTACACCGCTCCGCAGCCGCCGCCGCCAAGCCGCTGCAAAACCTTGTAGCGATCAACACGCGTGCCGACGACCTCGTCCAACTCCGGCTTTTCTGCGCCGTCCGGGGGGAGTGACGCCTGGATTTCAACCATCGCTCCCACGAGACCGGCGCTTGCGCGAGTAATCAACTCTTCGGCTGCTCCCTGCGAGGCGAGCATCTCCTCCACGACTTGGCGCAACGTCGGGTTCCCGGCGCAGGCTTCGTCGAGATAGCTGGCGCGCTCCTTGGGGTCAGCAATGCCCACCGCCGCGAAGTACACCTCGTCCTCGCGTTCGCGGTCAGGATCCAACACATTCATTCCACCCTTAATGCGCTATTCCAGTCGAAAACCTGCCATATAACCCGGTGGCGAAGCTCCCTTCTCGCAACGCATTTCACGCTGTTGCGTCAGCAGGTTTATTCCGCAAGAACTCATTCTGGATGGCGTATCACGCGGAACAAGCGGGCCTTGGCGCAAACCCACTGCCGGTAAACCGTCCGCTCCGCGATGCTCAAATGCTCCGCCACTTCCTCGTTCGTCAGTCCGCCGAAGAATTTCAGTTCCACGATCTTTGCCTGTTGCGGATTGGCCTGCTCCAGTTTGGTCAAGGCCTCGTGGACCAGCAAAATGTCCTCGTCGGGGCTCGGCTCCGCCACATCCACGTCGTCAAGATTCACGTGCGCTTCGCCCCCGCCGCGCTTCAAGCGGCGCTTTCGTCGTGCGTTTTCCACCAGGATGCGTCTCATAGCGGTCGCAGCGGCGGCGAAAAAATGGCCGCGGCTCTGCCAGCTTGTTGGAGCGCCCTCGCCGGTAAGTCTCAGCCAGGCCTCGTGGACGAGGGCGGTTGGTTGCAGAGTCTGTCCGGCGGCCTCCTGGGCCATCCGGGCGGCGGCCAGCCGTCGCAGGTCCTCATAGACGAGTGGCAGGAGGTTTTCCGAGGCTCCAGCCTCGCCTCGTTCCACGGCATTCAGCACCAGCGTTATGTCGCTCATCCGATCACAGAGAGGACTACAACCCGCAACGTATTAGATTGAGGCGATTCGTAGAAGACATTTCGGGACTCGTGTTGCCCAAGAAAGCCACTTCCTTGCCCCCCGGATTTGCAAGGAACCAGCAGGGCGGAGCAGAGGACCTTGGAACTGAGATTTGCGATTCTGGGGCCAGGCCGTAACGATGCAGTTGACGAGGGAAGAGCACGCGCCGTCGCGGAAAACACGAAGGGCGTTCACGGCCAAGCCTGAGGCTCCGCCTCGCGCCCTGGCATCCCTCAGGCATCTCGCTATGCATACAAGAGGCGTACACCGGAGGTACACCTGAAGTACAACGGATGCACAAGGGATTGTCCCTTGTATATCCGGTGAGCAGCCCTTGTGCACCCCTTGTACATAGCGCTGGGGTGGCTCTGGCAATGCTCGGGACCGGGGAGGCCGAGATTGGTGGCGTCCAACCAGGCCTTGGGCAGGCTCCCGGCCTGATTGGATGGGATGGGCGGATCGCAAATCTGGCCTCCTGAATTGTGTCTAAGAAGTGGACACTCTGACGCTGCCAAGGTGGGAGCAACCAGCAGAAAATACGTGTTTGGTTCCGTACTTCTGCAGGAAGCTGAAAAGCGCCGCCTCGCCTGGGTCATTCTTGCCTTGGGCTTGGTCGCCCACCTCATTCTGTGCCCCTCAGCGGCGCGGGCGGTCAGATACGCCGGCAAGGCCCGGTTTACGGCGCATGGGTAGGAAGAACGATGGGTCTCCCAAAAAAGATGGCAGAAACTGCTGGAGGTTTGGCGCATGTATTCGTGTGGCATGAAAAGCTCATAACACACCGGCATTACAAACAAACCCATAGAGGATATATTATGCTAACAGATCAACCTTTCCTACAAATCCGACCCAGGGCTATGAACCCTCAACCTCAAGGTGAGAATACCCCGACAAGGGGCAATGCAGTGAGGCCGCTAAGGTCTATCGTAGCCGTTCTTGCCCTGGCGCTGGCGGGCTTGCCCGCCACCAGCAGCCAAGCTCAAAGCACGTGGACCGGCAGCATCAGCACCGATTGGAATACAGCCGGCAACTGGTCGAGTGGAGTTCCGAATGGCGTGAATGCGCAAATCAACTCTATTCCCGCCAATATCTGCACCGTCAGCTCAAATATTGTTGCCTTGCCGAATGATATCATCATCGGGGACGGCTCCGGTGTGAGTGGGCAAATAAATCAACCCGCAGGTTTGTTGCAGAACGGTATCACGAATTCTGTCGGCAACTGGTTCTTCGTCGGGCGTGGTGGCGGCACCGGCATCTACAACCTCACCGGCAACGGCAGCCTGGCGGTCGGCAAGCTGTGGATTGGTGGCGAGGTCTATGACGAGAACGGCACGGGCACCGTCACCATCAACACCACCGGCACGGTGAGCGCGAATTCCTCGCAGGATTTCAGCGGCTGGGGTCAATTCGCGAACTCGGTTATGGTTGGCTGGGGCGACGTTAGTTGGGACACAACCCCTACCACAACTGCCGTCGCCACGCTCAATCTGCTAAACGGCACGTTAAACGCCAATGCCGGCCTGTGGATTGGCTGTTGGGGTAGCCAAGGCACGCTGAATCAGACCGGTGGCACGATCAATACCACGGATTTCAGCGTGGTCAGGTGGTTTGGCCAAGGCGTCGCCAATATCACCAACGCTACCGTGAACAGCAGCGGTTCCGTCTGGCTCGCCCACTCCGGAGCCAATACTGATGATTCCCAGGCCACGTTGAACGTGGGCAGCGGTGCCACCGTGAATTCCGAAAATGATTTGATTGTCGCCTTTGCTGGTAGCGGTGCCAATGGATCCTATGGCCTTTTGAGCATCGCCCCAGGCGGCACGGTTAACGTCGCCACGACCACGAAGCGGTGGCTGCACATGAATCAATACGATACGGTTCCAGGGACACTGAATGTCAGCGGCACTATGAACTTGAATGCCAACACCGACCTCCGCTTTAGCACGGGCGGTGGAACCGGAACGAGCGTCGTCAACCTGAACAGCGGCACGATTACCTCCTGGACCGGCAATCAAACCGGTGCCGGCACCGGTGTGGTTGACCTTAACCAAGCTGGCGGTTCCAGTGCCAATAACACATTTAGCCTGAATGGCGGCACGCTGACAATTGCCCAAATCACCGCCAATCAGGCCAGTGGCACCCGGGTCTTCAACTTCAACGGCGGCACGCTCAAGCCGACGACTTCGACCACGACCTTCATGCAGAACTTGAGCGCGGCCAACGTCCAGGCCAACGGCGCCATCATTGACACGGCTGGCAACAATATCACCATCGCGCAGGATCTGTCGGATGGCGGTGGCGGCGGCGGATTGACCAAGCTCGGCAACGGCACGCTGACGCTTTCGGGCAATGTCAGCTACACGGGGCCGACCAGGGTGTTGGGCGGCACGTTGAGCCTGAACAGCGCCACGGGCCTTCCCTCGCCTGGTGGCGATCTGGTGGTGAGCAACGCCACGCTGTCGTTGGATGCCTCCGGCGGCACACCGATGTCCGCAAACAATGTCTCCGTCGGCTCGACTTTGAGTTTAACCCTGAATCCCACGGCTAATGCGATTAATGCCGCCGGCAACCTGACGCTGGGCAACAACACGACTATTAACCTGACCTATGGCACGGTGACGGCCAATCCATCCGCCGCCGCTATCAGTGCGTCCGGCAGCCTGACCAAGGGCACCAGTATAGTCATCAATATCTCCGCAACTGGCCTGGGCACTGGCGGCGTGATTCCGTTAATTGTGGTTGGCTCCGGAGCGGTGAACACGAACGGCTTTGCGCTGGGCACGTTGCCTTCCGGGGTCAAAGGAGTTCTGACCAACAGCACGTCCAGCGAGCTGGACCTGCTGATCACCAGCGCCGGCCAGCTCCTGAGCTGGCACGGGGCCAACGCGGGCAACACGGTGGTTCTGACCAACTGGGACATCGGCACCAGCAGCAACTGGTATGATACAGGCATGAACCTTACCCGGTACCTGCAATACGCCGGCAACACTATTGGGGACAATGTGATCTTCGGCGACAACGGTTACGCTTATGATGGGACCAACCATGTGTATCTGGCGGGAACGGTTGTGCCGGCTACCGTCGACTTCAGCTCGTCTTCGCCTTACGTTCTCACGGGGCCGGGAGGGATCGGCGGAGCGACGTCGCTGGTGCTGACGAACATGAACAACTCGGTTGTGCTCGGCACGGCCAACAGCTATACCGGCGGAACGGTGGTGGGTGGCGGCACCCTGGTCATTGCTAATGACAACGCTCTGGGTGCGACCTCGGGCGGGGTCACGTTGGCGGGGGGCACTTTGGAATTGAATGCCGCCGTGACGAGCTCCCGGGCGACCACGGTGACAGCGAACTCCGGGATAGGTGTGGTTGGAGGCGCGACCGCGCAATGGAATGGCAGCATCACCGGCGCGGGCGGTTTGACCTTGACCGACAACGGCACGCTTACCCTCGCCGCCGTTAACTCCTATACGGGTCCGATGGTAGTGAACGCGGGGACGCTCAACCTGACTGGAACGATCACGCCCGGCACCATGACCGTTGGCGGTGCTTCCAGCGATGCCGTGCTCAATATTTCGGGCAACCTTACCTCCAGCAACCTGTTTATTGGCAATAACAGCGGCGCCGTTGGCGTGGTTAATCAGACCGCCGGGACCGTGACGCTCTCGGGCGGCACGGGCGACTTCCTCAATGTGGGTAACATGGACGCCAGCTTTGGATATTACAACGCGATGGGGGGAACGCTGAACGTGACTGGCATCTCGATCGGCGGCGAGAACAACCCCAACGTGTGGCCCCCGCAGGGCACCGGCGACGGCATTATGGAAGTCCGCGGAGCCACCATTAACAACAACGGCTGGATCACGATGGCCCGTGGCGGCAATGCCCAAACCGGCATCCTGAATGTCTATAGCGGCTTGCTGACCTACAGCGGCGGCGGGATTGGCTGCAACTGGCAATTCTCCGGATCGGGCCAGACCTCGATCATCAACATCATGGGCGGCAGCGTGACCAGCACCAACCAAGGGGTTAATTTCAGGCAGGCGGGTGACACTGGCATCTTAAACCTGAAGGCCGGTCTCCTGAAGGGGACCGCTGTCACCGGTAATGGCGTTGTCAACTTCAACGGCGGCACCCTCCAGGCTGCCGGCAGCACCGGCGACTTTGTGGACGTCAGCCGAGCGACGGTTTTCAGCGGCGGCGCAACGATTGATGACGGCGGCAACGCAGTCATCATTAATCAGCCGTTGCAGGCCCCGAATGGTTATGGGGTGAGCGGCATTACGTTCACAACGGGTGGTTCTGGCTACGTCGCCCCGCCCATTGTCAGTATCTCCGGCGGCGCGGGTAGCAATGCGACGGCTGTGGCTACGGTCGCAGGCGGCGCAGTCACTGCCATCGCGGTTACGTGTCCTGGAACCGGCTATAGCGCCGGCGACACGTTGTCAGTGGGCTTCAGCGGTGGCGGGGCTAACGCAAATCCGCCCACGGGAGTGGCGGCTACGCTGACGGCATCACCTCTGGTCAGCGGTGGGTTGACCAAGCAGGGCGCCGGCACGCTGACGCTCTCTGCCGCGAACACCTATACCGGCGTCACGCTGGTCAACAACGGCACCCTCAGGGTGGACGGGCCGCCGGTCCTGCATCTGAGCTTCGACAACGTCAGCGGCAGCACCGTGTTCAATGATGGAACGGGCGGCTCCGCCATGAACGGTACTTTGAATGGAACCGCTACAATTGTTTCGGGCGGCAAGTTCGGCCACTGCCTGAGCATCTCGGGCGCGAACGCCGCCAGCAGCTCCTGCCAGATTGCCAGCTCCGTGGTTCCGCTCTCCATTGGGGCCGCCAACAACTGGACGGTGGCCATGTGGGTCCAAAGCTCGACGCCGGGCGGTTGTTACGCCTATCAAGGTGATGGCGGGTGGGGGTGGGGCAACACGGTGTTCTACATGAACAGCGGCGGCACCACGGCAGGCACCGCGGCGGGTGGCGTGCGTTGGGGCCAGGGCTGGGAAACGGGGACGGCGGCCGTCAACGACGGCGCCTGGCACCACGTGGTGCTGACCTACAACGGCACGACCAAAGCCGCTTACGTGGACGGCAACCTGGATGCCTTGACGACCGACCAATGGGGCAATGTGGGAAATGGAGGCCAGTTCTGGATCGGCGGCGGGGCCGACACGGGCGACGGCACGGCCAACCTGAATGGGCTGGTGGACGAAGTCTATGTCTTCGATCGGACCCTCAGCCAGGCTGAAGTCCAGTCGCTCTATAACAGCAACACGCTCTCCGGCGCACCCGTCCTGCCCGGCGGCGTCACGGTGGCCTCAGGCGCTACTCTCGGCGGCAATGGCGCGATCGGCGGAGCCGTCACCGTCTTGCCGGGCGGCACCCTCGCGGCGGGCGCGTCCATCGGCACGCTCACTATTAACAATAACCTGACGCTGGGGGGCAACCTTGTGGCCGAGGTCAACACCTCCGTCTCGCCCTCCAATGACCTCGTCGTGGTCACCGGCACCTTAACCAACAGCGGGACCGGCACCGTGACGCTGAGCAATCTTGGCTCGGCGCTGGTGGCTGGCGACAGCTTCACGCTCTTCAGCAAGCCGTTGGTTAATGGCGGCGCGATGTCCCTGATAACGACCCCCGCCCTGACTTCCGGGCTGGTGTTGTCCAACCGTCTGGCGCTGGATGGCTCGGTGCTCGTGGTCTCGTCGGGCAGCCTTCCCTCCAACCCCACGAACATAACCCACAGCGTGAGCGGAAGCACCCTCACGCTCGGGTGGCCTCTGAACTACACTGGCTGGTTGCTGCAATCCAACTCGGTCGGCGTCGCCAGCGCCAATAGCTGGTTCGTCGTGCCGGGGTCCTCAGCCACCAACGGCATGAGCTTCACCGTTGATCCGGCCAAGAAGAACGTGTTCTACCGCCTGCAGCACCCGTAGGCCGGCCTTTCACGAGGCGGCGGGCAACCCCCGCCGCCTCGCTGCTTTTTGGGGTTTCATGTCCCGACTCTCCCGGTTTCACTCTCCAGGGCGCGACGCTTGGATAATCCTCGCGGCTACTCTAAGCTTGTCAATATTCTGCGCCTGCGCGCGCGCCCAATCGGTTGGTGCCGCCACCCTCACGATCCCGGCCGACCAGCCGGGCGCGGTGGTCAGCAGCAACCTGTTTGGCATCTTCTTTGAGGAAATCAACTTTGCGGGCGAAGGCGGCTTGTACGCCGAGATGGTTCGCAACCGCTCGTGCGACAACTCAGGCAACCCGGATTATTGGACGCTGGTCACGCAAGGCACGGCCACCGGGCAGATGAGCGTGGATGGGGCCCAACCGCTGAATACGGACCGGCCCCACTCGCTCCAACTCACCATGCTGTCCGGCGTGGGCAGCGTCGGCGCGGCCAACGCGGGTTTTTGGGGCATGTCTCTCCAGGCTGGCGCCAGCTACAATCTGAGCTTCTATGCCCGCGCCGCAAACGGTTTCACGGGGCCGGTGAGCGCGCGCCTTGAAAGCACCAACGGCAGCCAGACTTACGCGCAAGCCTCGTTTAATGGCCTGAGCCCTAACTGGCAACGCTTCACCGCGACGCTCACTCCGACAGCCACGGATACCAATGCTCGCCTGACCGTGAGCATCTCCCAGACGGGGACAATCTGGCTGACGGTCGTTTCGCTCTTTCCCAATGGAGCATTCCACAATCGCACGAACGGCCTGCGGGCCGACCTGGCCAGTTCGCTGGCGGGACTGCAGCCGTCGTTTCTCCGCTATCCGGGCGGCAATTTCATTGAGAGTTGGAATGTGACCAACGCGGTGCGATGGAAAAAGACCGTGGGGGACCTGGCGCTGCGGCCCGGGCACTTGAACGACTCCTGGGGCTATTGGTCCACAGACGGCTTCGGCCTGCACGAGTTCCTTTTGTTCTGCGAAGACCTGGGCATGGAACCGCTCTACGGGATCAACGCGGGACTTTGTCTCGGCTACAACGGCGACACCAACAATACCGTGCCGCTGGATCAAATGGGGCCCTGGGTGCAGGACGCGCTGGACCTGATCGAATACTGCAACGGTGATACGAACACCACCTGGGGCGCGCTGCGGGCGGCCAACGGCCACCCCGCTCCCTTCAACCTGAAATATCTCGAAATCGGCAATGAGAACGGCGGCTCGTATTACAACGACCGCTACGCGCTTTTCTACAGCGCCATTAAGTCGAATTACCCCGCGATGCACCTGATCGTTCCTGACTGGGGCGGCATTCCGACCGCCACGCCGGTGGAGATTCAGGACGAGCACTATTATTCTGATCCAGCGACGTTCATCTCCTACGCGACGAAGTATGACAATTACAGCCGCAGCGGGCCGCACGTGTTCGTTGGCGAATACGCGGTGACTTCCGGTTACGGAACTTACGGCAATCTTTCGGCGGCGCTGGGCGAGGCGGCGTTCATGACCGGCATGGAGCGTAATGCGGACATCGTGCTCATGGCTTCCTACGCGCCATTGTTCGGCAACGTGAACGACATGCAGTGGCAGCCGGACCTGATCTATTTCAACGATTCGCAGGTCTTCGGCACACCGTCCTATTATGTGCAGAAGATGTTCAGCCAGAATCGTGGTGATGTGGTATTGCCCGCCACCGTGACCGTCACGACCAATACGTCCAGCTACACGCCGCACGGCACCATCGGGCTTGGTTCGTGGAACACCGCGGTGCAATACACCAACATTGTGGTGACCAGCAACGGCGTAACGCTGTATCAAAGTGACTTCGTGCACCAGGGAACCAATGGCTGGAGCGTTTTCAACGGCACTTGGAGCGCCAACAACGGAATGTATCAGCAAACGGCGCTGATCACGGACTGCTATTCCACCTACACCAACAACGGAAGCACGAACTGGGCGAATTACACCATCACGCTCCAGGCGCGCAAGACCGGAGGCGTGGAAGGCTTCCTCATCTTGTTTAACGTGTTGGATAACTACAACTGGACCTGGTGGAACATCGGCGGCTGGAGCGACACCGAGGACGGCATCGAGCAGATGGTGGGTGGCGTCAAGACCACCTACGCGCAAGTTTCGCAAACCATAGCGACCAACACCTGGTATTACATCCGAATTGTCGTGAGCGGCTCACGGGCGCAGTGCTACTTGGGAACCAATCCCGGCGAGGGTCCGGGAGGCCTGCAGTTGGTCCAGGACGTGACGCTGCCGAGCCCGCAGGCCGGACTGCTGGCTTCCACCACTTATTCCAGGTCATCCGGCGAGGTCATCATTAAGGCGGTCAACCCTTACAGCGTGCCGCTGACCACGACGTTCAATCTCACGGGGGTCAACACCGTTGCGCCGCCCGCCACGGTCGTCCAGTTGACCTCCAACAGCGCTGTGGATGAGAATTCCTTCGCTGCGCCAATTTATGTTTCTCCGGTCACAAACCTAATCTCCAATGCGGGAACCAATTTCACGGTTACACTGCCGGCGAATTCGCTTTCCATTCTGCGTTTGACGGCCAGCGGCATCAACAATTACACGAACCTCCTGGTGCAAGTTCCGTCGCCCATCACCAACGACGTGTCGGTTGCGTCCACCGTCTGGGGCGAACAGTCCGGCAACTGGATCAACCTCACGACCAATACCAATCACGCCATCACTTGGTCCTCGGCGGATACCAACATTGCCGTCGTGGACATCGCCGGCAATGTGACCGGCGTCGGCTCCGGTACAACCAGCATCCTGGCCAGCTATCCGGCGCTGGGCTTGTCCGCCACACAGGCGGTGCAGGTAATTTATGTGGCGCCAACGCTGGTCCATCGCTACAGTTTCTGCGAAACCAACGGCAGCGCCACAGCCGCGGATTCCATTGGCGGCCCGGTGTGGAATGGCACATTGCCCAACGGCGGCACGTTCGCCAACGGCCAGTTGTCATTTTCGTCGGCCAGCCAGCAGTATCTCAACCTGCCGGGCGGCATCCTGAGCAACTACGCCGCGACAACCATTGAAATGTGGATTCCCAGCATCTCGGGATCAACGACCTCTCCGCCCTATGTTTATCTCTTCGCCTTCGGTAACACGGATGACGGTGGCGATGGTTATGACTATATCTTTTTCAATCCGAATCTGGCGCGCGCGACGATCAGCGCCGTGGATCCGGGTTACGATGGCGAGCAGGGCGGTAACCTGGCCTCGTCCCTGGGCCTGGCGACCAACCTGCATCTGACCTGTGTTTTTGATTGTCCCACCGGAGTCATCAGCATCTATACCAACGGCGTCCTGGCTTCCACCTTCACCGGCATCACCGATGCATTGTCTTGCGCTGGCAACGAGTTTGCCTACGTCGGTCGCTCACTCTACACGGCCGACGCCTACCTCACTTGGACGATAGATGAACTCCGCATTTACAACGGCGCGTTGAGCGCCGCCGACGTGGCCGCGACCGACGCGCTCGGCCCGAGTCAATTGCTGGCCACGAATCAACCTGCCATTGGGGTCTCCGCCTCCGGCGGCGCGTTGACGTTGTCCTGGCCGGTGGCTTCCGCCGGCTACACGGTTTTGATGACCACCAATTTGGCGTCGGGCGGCTGGGGGCCGGCAAACGTGACCCCGCAAATCCTCGGCGGCCGATGGCAGGTCGCGCTGCCCATGACCCGGACGGCTGAATATTTCCGACTCCAGAGATAGTCGGCTGAAGATATTTGGCAGAATAATCTAGGGAAAGGCGCATGTAAGGATGGATACTTAAACTGCGATACCACGTTCATGAAAGCCGACATTCTCACGCCCCGGATGACCAGGAGCTTCTTCAAACGCGCTCTAAGGGTTGTCCTGTCCGCGCCCGCAGTCTGCTTCTGTCGTAAGCAACGAAAAAGAACATCCATCCGATGAATTCCACCATTTCGAACCCAAGCGCTCATCGCCGTTTCCCCCATTGCGCCGCCAATCGTGCCTTCACCCTGATCGAATTGCTCGTGGTGATCGCCATCATCGCCATTCTGGCGGCGTTGCTTCTGCCTACCTTGGCCAAGGCAAAAGAGAAGGCGACCAAGACCCAGTGCATGAACAACTTGCACCAAATGGGTATTGCGCTTGCCATCTATGCCACGGATTACCGTGACAAATTGCCCGTCCTTGAACCACCTGGCGGCGCGTCCTGGGCCTGGGACCTGCCCATGAGCACGGGGGACGCCATGCTGGCCAGCGGCTGCCAGAAGAAGATCTTTTACTGCCCCAGCACGGCGCCGAAGTTTACGGACTTGCAGAACTTCGCTGAGCAGGGCGCCGGGAATAACCTCTGGGATTTTAATACGGACCCAAATTCCGGCATCCACGTGATGGGTTATGTGATAGCGCTTTCGGGCTCACTCTCCAAGCTCGATGCCACCAACCAGAATCGGACCCTGGCGGCCGAGTCGGTGACCTTCCCGAGCGGCCAGACGGTTATCGTGCAGCCGGTGGACCGTGTGGTGACAGCGGATGTGATTATCAGCACTGCCGGCGGTCTTCCCGGCGCGGCGCACCCGGAAAACAACTACACGAGTGTGGACGGCGGGTTTAAGCAGAACGGAGTGACTTATACTCACCTCAGTGCGCATCTGCGGGGCGCGGTGCCGTCGGGAGACCAGCTCGGGTATAAGGATGGCCATGTGCAATGGCAGAAGTTTACGGCAACGGTGGTGCCGCGCACCGCAAACAACACCCCCTACTTCTGGTGGTGAACCATAACCTCGCGGAGATATCTCAGCTCCGCACTGTGATAGCCACCACATGAACTTGGGAATTCCCAGGCACCTGGCATTCGTGGCGATGGCAAGCCTGCCGCTGGTTGCTGGCGCACAAACGCTGACAATAACCAACGGTGTTCAGAAATACGCCTCCTTGACGAGTACCACGGTGAACTTGAGCGCCAAATGCGAACTGTGGGTTACGAATTCCTCTACGCCGCTGTCCGGCTGCACGATCAATCTGAATTCCATAGACGCGTGGCTGTTTCTGCCAGGTGTCAAACCTTCCGTGGTAGTGTCCACTTATCTGGGCCAAGTGCGTGTGAGCGGCGCGATGCCCGTGGCCGACGGCAACGTGCGCGTGGTTCAATACGGGCAGAACGGCGCGGTGGTGATTCCTCAGTCTTCGAGCTTCCAGCCGTTGGCCGTTTTCACTCAGCCGCAGTTCGGCGGCACGTCCACGTCTTACAGTCAATGGACTTACTACACAGGCAGCGGGATCACCAATGTCAGCTCATTCAAATTGAAACGCGGCTACCAGGTTGTCTTGGCGCAAAGCAGCGACGGCAAGAATTGGAGCAAATGCTATGTTGCGCAGGACGGCGATTTGGAAATCGGCGTGCTGCCCGCGACGCTGGACGAGCAGGTGCAGTTCATCTACGTCACGCCGTGGCGCTGGACCAGCAAGAAGGGCATTGCCGGCAATCCGGGCATTTCCTGGCTCAACGTGCTTTGGTGGTATGACTGGAACATTGACCAGACCTCTTCGCGCGATTTGGAATACGTGGCCATTCGTCAAAATCAGTCTTGGCCCAGCCTCAGTCAAAATTGGCAGTCGCTCGGCATTAACACTGTGCTCGGCTACAATGAGCCGGACAATTCAACGGCCAACGGCGGCTCCGACTTGTCCGTGAGCACGGCAATTTCCTCGTGGGGCGATTTGCTGAGCACCGGCCTGCGTGGGGGCGCGCCAGCGGTCACGGACGGCGGCTGGTCATGGATCACCAATTTCGTGGAGGAGGCCGACGCTGCCGGGCTGCGCGTGGATTTTGTGCCCCTGCATTATTACTGGGCCTGGAATCCGGCGGATCCCGTCGGCGCGGCAAACCAGATGTATAATTTTCTGCTGGCGAGATACCAACAGTTCAGGCGCCCGCTATGGGTCACCGAATGGAACAACGGCGCGAACTGGACGGACAACAATCCTTATCCGCCGCCGACCTACCCGCAACAGCAGGCGTGCATTTCCAACATGGTGGCGATGCTGGAGAACACGCCTTTCGTGGAACGTTATGCGCTTTACAACTGGGTCGAGGATGTTCGTTCCCTGGTGACCAGCAGTAACACCGTTACGCCAGCGGGCACGACCTATTCCAATTTCGTTTCCAATCTCTCCTACGTACAAGCCATGCCGGACAACGGCACGCGCGGGATTGCGGAATACCTTTTTACGACCAACACCTGGGACACTTCCGGCTATTGCAACAATGGCATGGCCGTGGGCGCGCCGGCTTATGCCGCCGGACACATCAGCCAGGCGCAGGCGATTGTCCTGGATGGCACGAACAGTTACGTCCAACTCCCCGTCAACCTGGCCAAAGCCAACGCCTTTACCTTCGCGGCATGGGTTTATTGGAACGGCGGCGCGAGCTGGCAGCGTATCTTCGATTTTGGCAACGACACGACGCAATACATGTTTCTGACGCCAAGCTCGGGCAGCGGCACGCTGCGCTTCTCAGTCACCACGAACGGGTATAGCGCAGAAGAGCAATTAAATGCCACTGCTCTGACCCCCGGGACCTGGACGCACGTGGCCGTCACGCTCAACGGAAATACCGCGATTCTTTACGTCAACGGCACACAGGTCACCTCCTCCACCAGCTTCTCAATTGCCCCGTCGGCTTTCAGCCCGATTAATAATTACCTCGGCAAAAGCCAGTTCCCCGCCGACCCGTTGTTCAATGGAGAATTTGATGAAGTCGAAATCGCCGATTACGCCATGACCCCCACCCAAATTTCGACGCTTTACAATAGCGCGCCCTATCCGCCTTGCACCGGCGGCGTTTGGAGCCGGGACATTGACGGCAATTGGGGCACGAGCAACAATTGGAGCGGCGGCTTTATTGCCAACGGCGCCGGCTTTATCGCGGATTTCAGCGCCCTTCACATCACGGGCAATCACACGGTGACGCTCGACAGCGCCCGCACTATCGGTGGATTGAAGTTCGGCGACACGTCGGGCTCGCTAAACTGGGCCTTGGCTGGCGGCAACACCCTGACGCTCGATGGCGGCTCCACCAATGTGCCGGCCATTGCCGTCAACCAGAACACCGCCACCATTTCCACGCCGCTTGCCGGCGCCAACGGCTTGGCCAAAAGCGGCAGCGGCACCCTGACTTTGAGCGGGGTCAATGCTGTTGGCGGCGGTCTGACCGTTAATGCGGGTTCCGTGAGCATCACCGGCGGGGCGACGACTTTCGGCAACGGCACATCTAGCATTGGTTATCTTACTGGAAGTGGCAATCTAACCATGACCGGCGGTAGTCTCGCCATTGGCGGCGAACTCCGGGTGGGCGGATCGGACCAAAGCGGGACGCAATACAACGCCACGGGCACTGTCACCCTGACCAACGCAACCCTGTCGGTGGGATCGCTTACCGTGGCACGCGGGGATTATCTCGACAATTCCATTTCGGGCACGCTCACCTTGAACAGCGGCAGCACGCTCATCTCCACCAACGACGTGATTCTGGAGTTTGCCGGCACCGGCCTGGGCAAGCTGGCGATCAACGGCGGCACCTTTATCATCGGTCCCACCGCTACCAAGTGGCTCATGGTGGGCTACTACGACACCGGTGCGGGGGAGTTGGACATCACCAGTGGCAATCTGTTCCTGGACAATGGCACGTCCATGAAGATGTGTCGCGCCGGCAACACCGGCACCAACGTGGTCAATCAGGCTAGCGGCAACGTCACGTTTTACAGCGATGCGGGCGTGACGGTTGGTGGAGGCGGCAATCTCGATTTGAACTATGCCGGTGGGCCGAGCAGCAGCAGTATCTACAATCTGAACGGGGGCACGTTGAGCGTGCCGCAGATTGTTGCTTCCTCGAGCACCGGCTCCAGCACGTTCAACTTCAACGGCGGCACATTGAGACCGACGGCTTCAACCACGGCTTTCATGCAGGGTTTGTCCTGTGCCTGCGTCAAGGCCAACGGAGCGTTCATTGATCCCACGAACTTCAACATCACCATCGCGCAGAGTCTCCTGGATGGCGGTGGCGGCGGCGGCTTGACCAAGAATGGCCCCGGCACGCTGACCCTCTCCGGCACCAATACCTACACCGGCCCGACCACGATTAGCGGCGGCACACTGGCTTTGACCGGCAGGGGCTCCATCAGCAATTCCGCCGGCATCAATGTTTCGGCGGGGACAATCTTCAACGTCTCGGGTGTCAGCTATACGCTGGGCGCCGCGCAAGTCCTCAGCGGCAGTGGCACGGTAAGCGGCACGGCAACCATCAACGGCACGCTGGCCCCGGGGCCATTCATCGGCACGTTGACTTTCTCCACGCCGCCCATCCTGAATGGAACTACCGTGATGGAACTCAACCGCACCAATGCGCCCGACTCGGACCGCATCATCATCAGCAGTGGCACGCTCAATTACGGCGGCGTTCTAACCGTGACCAACCTCGGTCCCGCCTTGCAAGGCGGCGACACCTGCCAGCTCTTCAGCGCCGCTTCCTTGTCGGGCGCCTTTACCGCCACCAATCTGCCCGCGCTGAACCCAGGCCTGGCGTGGAACTTCAACGCCGCGAACGGGGTCTTGAGCGTCGTTCAGACCATCGCCACCAACCCGACCAACATCCTCTACACAGTCAGCGGCAAAGCCCTGACCCTGTCGTGGCCGGCGGACCACACGGGCTGGCGGTTGCAGGCCCAGACGAATGCGCCCGGACTCGGCCTGGGCACCCATTGGGCCGACGTGGCCGGTTCGACGAACGCTAATCAACTGACCATCCCCATGGACCCGGCCAACGGCAGCGTCTTCTATCGCCTTGTTTTTCCTTAAAACTGGTGTCCCGCTTGGGACCACGTCAGCTCACGCTGCGCGACCGGCGGACAGTGTCAACAGTGAGGGGAGCACTTGCTCGAAGCGGCGGCAGCCTGCCACGCTGTTTTGTCAGCCAGCCAGGCTTTCCGTAATGGCTGAACTGCCCGCGTTCAGGCCCAGACCATCGGAATATCCCCCACTAATCCCCCAGTAATCCCCCTCTACACCCCTTGTAAACCCCCTGTATACCCCCTGTATTGTAATAGATGGGGCTTACAGGGGGTTTAGAGGGGGAATACAGGGGGTATAGAGGGGGTTTAGGTGGGGGTATGGCGCGGCTGGGGCGGGCCCAGTGATGGGCAGGCGGGCTATGAAGTGGGGGTTTTGGGTTTAAATACCTGTGATACCGCTAGATACGGAGATCAGCCCGCGTCTGGCCCCTTTCCGCTGCGCTCAACGATACCGGCAGGAGACACCCCGTCACGCTGCACGGACGATGGCTCTGACCTGTTTGGGCGGGTCGTTGCAGCCGTTGATGTGCTGGCGGGTGCGGATAAAGATAGCCCTGCCCAGCGCCGGCACCCCCTAGCGGCGCACGAAAAGCTCGGTGAGGTCGCACCAGCCGTCCACGGGAGCGGGCAGGAAATCCAGGAAGGGGAAGTGCTGCACGCACCGGATGCCCGGGCTACAGGGCCGGGCACCCAGCACCAAGGTGTGCTCGACCGGCTGGGTGTGCCCATCACGGCCCCACCGGCTTGCGGGCATCTTAGCGAAAGGGTTTCCGCCCGCAAGCAATTTCTGCCGCCTGCAAGGCCGCTGAGCGCCGGTGCATGGGGCCTGCGAGGGAGTGTCAATAGTGGGTGAGAACTTGCACGAAGTCGTCACCGCCAAGTGCGAGCCGAGCCTGAAAGACGCGAAGCCGGAACTCCGGTAGCAGTTCGAGCGTCTCGCTTATATTGCGCTGGATTCGGACTCGCAATCCGGTAAGCTCGTCTTCAACAGGACAATTATGTTGAAGGACACGTGGGCCAAAATCGAGAAGAAGGGGAACACATGTATTCTCAAGATTCAAGAGTTGACCCCAAACACAAATGAATAACCGACGAAACGAAGCTTTGGGTAAGCCAGGTGATCCGCGCGTCGTCGAACCGCTGATCAGGGCGCTGGAGGATTCATTGATGGACAAATCCAAGTATGATGTGAGCCAAGCCGCAGCCGAAGCGTTGGGTAAGCTAGGTGATCCGCGCGCCGTCGAACCGTTGATCAAGATGCTGGGAACTCTGCGGGGAAACTCAACGCATGAGCCAGGCATAAGTGCCGGAGTTGCTTTAGCCAATTTACTAGGGGATCCGCGATGGAGCGACTTTTCTCGAATTGGTGAAACTGGTGATCAGCGTCTTGTCGAACCGCTGATCAAGATCCTAAGCGAGGCAAGTTCAGCTTGGTCTATGCGGCAATGTGTCGCCACACAATTGGGGAAGTTAGGTAATACACGCGCCGTCGAACCGCTTCTCAAGGCGCTGGAGGATTCATCGCGGTATGTGCGTGAAGCCGCCGCCGAAGCGTTGGGGAATATAAATGATCCGCGCGCCGTCGAACCGCTGATCAAGGCACTGTGGGATTCGGAAACGGATGTGGGGCGATCTGCCGCCGAAGCGTTGGGGAAGCTAGGTGATCCTCGTGCCGTCGAACCGCTGATCAGGGCGCTGGAAGATAAATGGTTTGGAAGTGCCGCGACAGCGTTGGGTAAGTTAGGTGATCCGCGCGCCGTGCAACCGCTGATCAAGGAACTGCTGGGACAGTCATCGCGTTATCATCCGGTATTTGACCTTTATAGCCGACGAGAGGCCGCCAAAGCGTTGGGGAATCTAGGTGATCCTCGTGCCGTCGAACCGTTGATCAAGGCATTGGAGGCTTCATTGATGGACAAATCCAAGTATGATGTGAGCCAAGCCGCAGCCGAAGCGTTGGGTAAGCTAGGTGATCCGCGCGCCGTCGAACCGTTGATCAAGATGCTGGGGAATTCATCGCTTTTTAACCGACAAGTCGCCGCTGTGGCACTGGGGAAAATAGGTGACCCACGCGCCGCCGAACCGTTGATCAAGGCAGTGAAAGACTCAACGTCGGAGGCGCGCCACCCTTTTCTTTATTTAGCGTCGGAGGTGCGCCAAGCTGTTGCCGATGCGTTGGCGAAGCTAGGCAATCCGCGTTAAATTATAAAGCCCGTAGATTCGGAGCCGTGAACCACCGGCGGTTCAGTGCGACACGTCTGGTTGCGACACGAGCTGCCGCAAAGGGTGGAAGGCAAGACCCGCTGCCAGAGGGACTCAGTTAAACTGGCGCTTGTCTGGGAATGGAAGACCGCATACGCCAAAGGATACCACCTGTAGGATCAGTGATCAGTAATCGGTAATCAGTCGGGGACCGGTGAGCAGTGGGCGAGTGGGGAAAAACTGAAATTGGGAAAGCAGAAAGCACAAAACGGGGGGGAAGCTGAAATGGGAAAGGGAAAAGCGGATTTCGGACCTCATCCTCCGCGCTGCCAGAGGCTGTCGGTCGCTCATGCAAACGGGCAGGAAAACGCGCACCCCGATTTTGTGCTGGAAAACGAGACCAGGATTGAAGATGGTTGGAGAGGCTTACTATGAGCGCACAAGAAATTATTGCGGAGTTGCCGAAGCTGAAGCCGGAGGAGCTGCAGCGGGTGAAAGCGGGTCTGACGGAGCTGGAGAGGCAGCAGACGCCGCCGGAACGCTCGGTTTGGGATGCGTTGCTTGAATTCGCCGGCACCGCGGAAGGCCTGCCACCCGACCTGGCCGAGAACCACGACCACTACCTGCACGGGAGCCCCAAGCGGAAACTGTGAGATTCGCGGACACAGCCTACTTCCTGGCTCTGTTGAACCCCCAGGATGGCTGTCACGAGCCGGCGTTGCGCCTGAGCCGGCGCCGCGAGGGCCCGCTCCTTACCACGGTTTGGGTCCTCCTCGAAGTCGGCGACGCACTGGCAACCGGCCCAAATCGGCAGTTGTTTCCCCGGTGGCTGGATTCCCTGTTGGCGAGCGCCCACTTGGAGATCGTCCCCGCCACCAATGATTGGTTCTTTCGAGGGCTGGCCTTGTACCGTGGTCGCCCCGACAAGGAGTGGTCCCTGACGGACTGCATTTCCTTCGTGGTGATGGGCGAACGGAACCTGACTGAAGCCCTGACCTCGGACCATCACTTTGAACAGGCGGGCTTTACTGTGCTCCTAAAGCCAGAAGGTTAGAGCTTGGCCTACGCTTCTTTCACCGCTTTGGTGATAACCGAGAAATCCCCCTCCGTCGGTATCACGTAGAGGGACTTGTTGCCGCTGCGGGGAAAGGGAAAGGGTCAGCCGTAGATTTGCAGCCGGGAGCCACCGGCGGCTCAGTGCGACACTTCTGGTTGCGAGAGGAGCCGCTGCAAAGGGTGGAAGCCAAGACCCGCTGCCAGAGGGACTCGGTTGAACTGGCGCTTGTCTGGGAATGGAAAACGCATACGCCAAAGCATACCACCTATAGGGGCAGCGCCCGGGGAAAGGGTCAGCCAAATGTGGATTGCGGAGTGCGGAGTGGCGAATGCGGAACGCGGATTGAGTTAGGAGCGTTTCCTGGTGCGGTAAGGAACGGCGTCTTCTTTGACGTGGAAGCCGATTTCCGGTTTGGGGGGCGCAGGCGGCGGAGCCATGAGCTGGCGGATGGCGTCGAAGACCACCTTGAATTGGGCGTCGTATTTCTGTTCCAGGTCGGCTAGTTTGCGAGCGAGGCCAGCATTGGTGAGCAGCATTTCCCTCAGGCGGACGAAGGCGCGCATGATGGCAATGTTGACCTGCACGGCGCGAGCGCTCGCAGCACGCTGGAGAGCATGGCAACGCCCTGTTCGGTGAAGGCGTACGGGCGATATGAACGGCCTCGATGCTTCCAAGAACTCATCACACTTTGTGATGAGTTCGACGCGCCACCTGACTGTGGGATCACAGATTGTGATGCGAAGCGCCGGACCTGCTCCGCCTCGGCAGCAGTGAGTTGGAACATGAAGTCCTCCGGGAAGCGGTCGAGGTTGCGCTTAACCGCCTGATTCAGGGCTCGGGCCTCCACTCCGTAAAGCGCAGCCAGATCGTAATCCAGCATGACCCGTTGCCGACGGATCAGAAGAATCCGGCGTTCAGCTTGCAGGGCAATCATCAGGCAGTCTTGGCCCAGGAGCCGCTATTCTAACGACGGGTCCTAACGCTCTCAGCCAGTCGAAAGCAGGTTTGCCAGTCGAGCCGGCAAATCCTGTGCCGCATGTTCCAAAGTAATCACTGTGAGCGTCTGTCCGTCCCAGCGATAAAAGATCGCGAATACCGGGAAGCCGGGCACCGCGATGCGTAGAATGTCGGCCAAGTCGGCGGATTCAAAACGTGCGGAGTGGCCGCGCTGGGGATTCTGCCATACGCGTAGGACCACTTCCTGTGCTGCCCGCGCGAACCGGGCGGCCACTTGCGGACGGCCTTCGTAAATGCCGATGCGATCCCGATAGTAGCGTACGCGCCGATAAAAAGCCGGATGAACCCGGAGTTTAACGGCCATCGGCGATGGCTTTCATCTCCCTCTTGAACTGCGACGGGGTTTTAGGCTTAGCGGGTTCAGCCAGGGCTTCGCGGATCCGCTCTTCCAGCCACAGTGGGGCTGGTTGAAATCGGGCAGCAAACTGCGGGAGGCCGATTCGGAGAGCCTGTCGCACGACGTCGGACTTGCACAACTCGGAAAGCCTGATGCCTTCGTTGATGTGGGCCTCAAGCTCGTCGCTGATGTCCATCTTTGGCAGCGTCTTCATTGAAGTCAGTTTAACGTGTTTTGGCCTTCGAGCAAGCTTTTCCTCGGACCGCCAAACGGCCAGGGGGCTGCGCGTGGACCGGCTGAACCACCTTCCGTTTGGAACTTCGGGCTGAGGGTCCATCCACCGCAACATAAGCCGGAGTTGCTGGGCCGAAATATTGCGCCGCTGAACACGGTCCAGCAAATGATCGTACAGCGCCGGAGGCAGGTTATGGCGGCGAATCTTCGGCATGAATCATTCGCCGTAGAATCCGCGCTTCATCGCGGACTTCAATCGAATGATTTCTGCCGGATCACTGGAAGCGGCCAGGCGTTCAGCCAGATCGCCGAGTTCATCCGCGCTCAACTGCCGGTGGCGGGCCAGTTCGAACGCGTGCTGAATGACTTTGGCCTGCTCGGCCGGCGGCAGGCTGTCCATTTCTTCAATCACTTTGGTTGCTGTCACGCGTCAAACTCTAGTCCGGCGGCGGGTGAACTTCAAGTGTCGGCGGTTAAGCCCAACACGCCAAACCACACCACCTATAGGGGCAGGGCCTGTGTGGACCACGCCAGGGGTAGCGGTTTGCGAGGTGTTTTGGGCGTTTGCCGCCTCAGATCGCAACGGTTGTTCTCGGGGATGGTTGTCACTTAATCTACACCATAGGGGTCTGTTTTCTTAATTTTTTGGCGGATTCTGCGGCCCAAAAAGCGCATGATTGTTGGAAGCCCCGGTTACACGGGCGATACGACCATGCAAAGCGATACGACTTGCCTTGCGAGACCCTCGACCTTCCAAAGTCTGAGGGCTCCTGCGCCTGCCAAAGTCCGCAGGGTATCAGTCTGAGGCAGGCCGTGAAGACGCTGGCCTGTATCTTCATTGGAATCTCGACGCTCGCCGCGACGCCACGGGCTGCTGCTGACACGATAACTGCGGGTGCGCCGCCGCTGAGAGTGGTTCCTGCCGCCCCACCGCTTGCGCAACCTTTTAACTTGCACGATGTGCGGCTGCTCGACGGCGAATTCAAAGCCGGCCAGGATATCGCGGCCAAGTACCTGTTGAGCATTGAGACGGACCGCCTGCTGTGCGGTTTCCGCGTCGAAGCCGGGCTTCGGCCGAAGGGAACGAACTACGGCGGCTGGGAACGCCAATCCATCGCCGGCCATTCGCTTGGGCACTACCTGAGCGGCTGCTCCCTCGCCTGGGCTTCCACGGGCGATGCGCGTTTTCTCGAACGGGTGAACTACATCGTCGCCGAGCTGGCGGAGTGCCAGCGCGCGGGCGGTGACGGCTATCTCGCGGCATTCGCAGGCGGGCGCAAGGCGTTCGCGGAAGTCGCGGCCGGCAACATCCGTTCCTCGGGCTTCGATCTCAACGGCCTTTGGGTGCCGAATTACACCGAGCATAAGGTCCTGGCCGGGCTGCGGGACGCGTATCGGCTTGCCAGGAATACGAACGCGTTGCAGGTCGCGCGTGGCCTGGCAGACTGGTATGAGAAGACCCTGTCCGGCCTGAACGAGGTGCAGATGCAGCAGGTCCTCGCCTGCGAGCACGGCGGCATGAACGAGGTGCTGGCCGACCTCTACGCCGACACCGGCGACCCGCGCTACCTGGTGCTGTCACGACGGTTTCACCATAAGGCGATTCTCGATCCGCTCGCCCGCGGGGAGGACGTGCTCCCCGGCAAACACGCCAATACGCAAATCCCGAAGCTGGTGGGGCTGGCGACCCGCTACGAACTGACCGGTGCCCAGGACGACCGCGCGGCGGCAGAATTTTTCTGGGAGCGCGTTGTCCACCACCATACCTATGTGACGGGCGGGAACAGCGAAGCCGAGCATTTCGGACCTGCGGATCGCTTGAACGGCCGCCTGTCAGAGAAGACCGCCGAAACCTGCAACGTGAACAACATGCTCAAGCTCACGGAGCATGTATTCGGCTGGACCCAAAGCGCCGGGGCCGCGGATTTCTACGAGCGCGCCTTGCTCAACCAGATACGTTCCACCCAGCATCCCGACGGGCGCGTGATGTATTTTCTCTCGCTCAAGCCGGGGCATCAGAAAGATTACCAGCGGCCCTACGACGATTGGTCGTGCTGCGTCGGCACGGGCATGGAAAACCATGTCAAATATGGAGCGGGGATCTATTACCACAGCGACGACGCGCTTTGGCTAAACCTCTTCATCGCGTCGGAGGTCAATTGGAAGCAACGGGGGGTCGTCCTGCGGCAGGAAACCGGCTGGCCCGAAAGCGATCACTCCACGCTCACGATCCAGACCGGCAGACCGCAGTACTTTGCGTTACGCATCCGCCATCCCCATTGGGCGGATCGCTTGATCGTGAGGGTGAATGGTCAACTGGCTTCGGACACCACGTCACCGTCGAGCTACGCCGTCATCCGGCGTGACTGGAAGGATGGAGACAAGATCGAGATACAATTCCCAATGTCGCTCCGCCTCGAAGCAATGCCCGACAACGCCAAGCGCGTTGCTGTCTTTTACGGTCCGACGTTGCTGGCCGCTGACCTTGGCGAGGTCGAGAATTTCGCAGCCTCCCAACCCGGCTTTGTTCCCGTACTGGTAACGGACTGTCAGCCGGTAACTGAGTGGGTGAAGCCAATTTCGCTCCAACGGCAGACGTTCAAAACAGTAGGTGTGGGCAAGCCGCATGATGTTGAACTTGTTCCGCTGCATAAGCTGCATGACCGCCGGTATACGGTCTTCCTCGATCAATTCACGGCCCCGGATTGGGCTCGGCGCGAGGCGGAACTCCGCGCCGAGGAAGCCCGGCAAGCAGCGCTTGAGGCGCGAACCGTGGATGTGTTCCAGCCCGGCGAGATGCAACCGGAGCGCGATCATCATGTCCTCGGCGATAAGAGCGATCCTGGCGAATATCTGGGTCGCAAGTTCCGCCACGCGTGGGATGGCGGCTGGTTCTCGTTCCAGATGAAGGTGGACGCCGCCGCGACGAACCAGTTGCTCTGCGTCTGGTGGGGGGATGAAACCGGCCCGCGGGAGTTCGATATTCTCGTGGACAATGTGAAGATCGCGTCGCAGAAGCTCGCGCGAAACCAACCGGGACAATTCTGGGATGCAACCTACGCAATTCCCAACGAACTCACTCGCGGCAAGACCAGCGTGATGGTGAGATTGCAGGCGCAGCCCGGCAATTATGCCGGAGGGCTATTCGGCTGCCGCGTCCTCCGACCAGAGTGACGTCCGCCTGAAGACTTACATGCTCGCACGACTCAAGAAGCAAGTCTGCCAGGCCAACCTTGACCTGGTGAAGCAGGGCCTGGTCATTCACACCTGGGGCAACGTCAGCGGTATTGACCGCCGGCAAGGCCTGGTTGTCATCAAACCCTCCGGGGTTTCGTACGAAGGCATGAAGCCGGAGCATCAGGTCGTGGTGTCGCTGGAAACCGGCAAGGTGGTCGAGGGCAAGCAGAGGCCCAGTTCCGATACCGACACGCACCTCGTCCTTTATCGCGCATTCCCGGAACTCGGTGGGATCGTCCACACCCACAGCCTTTACGCCACGGCCTGGGCGCAGGCACTGCGGGGCATTCCCTCGTTTGGGACGACGCAGGCGGATTACTGGTATGGCGACGTGCCTCGTACGCGATTGCTCACGGCGAAGGAAATCAAGACCGACTACGAGACTAACACCGGCCACGTGATCGTGGAGACACTCCGGGAGCTGAAGTTCGATCCCATGCAGCACCCGGCGGTGCTCGTGGCCAGCCACGGCCCGTTCACGTGGGGCAAGGACGCCTGCGATGCTGTCCACAACGCCGTCGTGCTGGAGTTCATTGCCCGGCTTGCCAGTGAAACCCTGCTCGTCAATCCGGGAGTGAAGCCAATGCAGGCCGCGCTACTCGACAAACACTTCCTGCGGAAACACGGTCCGGGCGCTTACTATGGCCAGCCGGCGCAGGGCCGAAAGCCAAGAGCCGGCAAGACAAACCACTAACCCCAACACTGACGGACCAACACCCATCCCATGCATAAACCTGGCCCCCTACTCCTCGCTGCCGCCCTGCCCGGTGGTTCTACCCTCACTAGACTCGACTGGCTGGCGATCGCCTTCTACTTCGGCGTCCTGCTCTGTGTCGCCTGGTGGGTTGTCTCTCGACGCAAGGATACTGCGGCAGATTACTTCCTGGCGGGACGTAACCTTGGCTGGTGGGTGATCGGCGCCTCCATTTTCGCGTCGAACATCGGTTCGGAGCACATCGTGGGCCTGGCTGGCTCCGGCGCGAAGGATGGCGTGGCCTTGGCCCACTACGAACTTCATGCGTGGTGCCTGCTGGTGCTGGCCTGGGTGTTTGTGCCGTTCTACATGCGTTCGATGGTGTTCACGATGCCCGAATTCCTGGAACGGCGATTCAGCCCCAACTCGCGCTACGTGCTCTCGATCTCCTCTCTACTCACCTTCATTGTCTCTAAGATCGCCGTCGGGATCTTTGCCGGTGGTGTGGTGTTCGGCACGCTGTTGCCGGAAATGCAGTTGAACGCCGGGCCTATCCATCTTGACAGCTTCTGGATCGGTTCCGTGCTCGTAATCGTGCTCACGGGGCTCTACACCATGCTCGGAGGCATGCGCGCGGTCGCCTACAACGACGCGGTTCAAGTCTGCGTACTCATTTGCGGCTCGGCGCTCCTGACGATTTACGGCCTGATCCAACTCGGAGGCTGGCACGAACTCAGAGCCCTTTGCGGTTCGGATATGTTTAACCTCTGGAAGCCGCTGGTGCCGGCCGGACAGGTGGCTACTTGGGCGCCGGTGAAGGAAATGGATGCGGCCGGTGCCGTGGTCAAGCAGGCGTGGTATTTTAACGGCAACTTCCCTTGGCTGGGCATGGCCATCTGCGCGCCCGTCATCGGCCTCTGGTACTGGTGCACCGACCAATACATCGTCCAGCGCGCGCTGGGTGCGCCAAACGAGACGGTTGCGCGCCAGGGCAGTATCTTCGCCGCTTTCCTGAAACTTTTCCCGGTTTACTTGTTCATCATTCCCGGTTTGATCTGCTATGCCGTGGCCAAGAGCGGCAAGATCCCCGCCCTCACCGAGGCGTTCAACCAGCCCAATGGCGCGCAAGGCGCATTTCCGCTCTTGGTGAAACATCTCCTGCCGCCGGGCCTGCGCGGCATAGTTGTGGCCGGCCTGCTGTCGGCACTGATGGGCTCGCTCGCCGGCGTCTTCAATGCCTGCTCGACGCTCTTCACGGTGGACATCTACCAGAAGCTCCGCCCCAGAGCCTCCCAGCACGAGATCGTGCGCATGGGCCGGTTCGCCACTGCAATCATGGTCGTCATAGCCATGGCCTGGATTCCCGTCGTCAAAGGTGCCCATGGCCTCTACAACTACCTGCAATCCATCCAGGGCTACCTCGCCCCGCCGATCTTCGTCGTGTTCTTTTTCGGGGTCTTCTGGAAGCGGCTCAACGCCAAGGGCTGTCTTTGGGCGATGATTATCGGCTTTGTCGTTGGCGTCTTCCGGATGTTGGTGGACACGCCCTGCACCCTGAATCCAAACTTCCAGTACCGCGAAGGCTCGCTCTTCTGGATTATCAATAACATCAACTTCCAGTACTTCAGCATCCTCATTACCATTATCTCCGCCGTCGTCATGGTGGTGTTTAGCTACCTGACGCCACCACCGGATGAGGCGCAGATCAAGGGCCTGACTTTCGCCACCGCCACGGCGGAAGACAAAGCCCGCACCCGCGCCAGTTGGGGCGCGAAGGAAGTGCTTGCCTCGCTCGTGGTCTTGGTCTTCATCTTCGGCGCTTATCTGTATTTCAGAGGCTAAGCCGTGGTTCGAAGCTAGTGGTAATACCAAACCTAAAACGCAGAACCCTCAATATGTTCAAACTCAAGCAACTCGAAGTCTGGTTAGTCACCGGCAGCCAGCACCTCTACGGTCCGGAGACCTTGAAGCAGGTCGCGGCTAACTCGCAGAACATCGCCAACGCCCTCAATGCTTCCCCGGCGATTCCGGTCCAAGTGGTCTTCAAACCCGTCGTCAAGACTCCTCAGGAGGTCACCGACCTTTGCCAACAGGCGAATACCGCTGCCAACTGCATTGGCCTCATCACCTGGTGCCACACCTTCTCGCCGTCGAAGATGTGGATCAACGGCCTGAAGCTGCTCCGCAGGCCTATCGCCCATCTACACACTCAGCACAACCGCGAGATCCCGTGGAACACCATCGACATGGATTTCATGAACCTGAACCAGGCGGCCCACGGGGATCGCGAACACGGCTTCATCATGAGCCGGATGCGCCTCAACCGCAAAGTGGTGGTCGGCTTCTGGCAGGACAAGCACGTCCAACAGCAGCTTGGTGCCTGGTGCCGCGCCGCCGCCGCCTGGCGTGATTGGCAAGGGGCGAGATTCTGCCGTTTTGGCGACAACATGCGCGAGGTTGCGGTAACCGAAGGAGACAAGGTTGCCGCCCAGATGCAATTCGGTTATTCGGTGAACGGGTACGGGGTCGGAGACCTGGTCGGGGTTGTTAATGAAGTGAGCGAGGCCGAGGTAGCCAAACTCGTGCGCGAGTACAAAGCCAGCTACACCATGCCTGCAGCGACGGCCAAACAGCCCAAAGTCCACCAATCGCTAACGGAGGCTGCCCGCATCGAATTAGGGTTGCGCGCCTTTCTGACTAAAGGCGGCTTCAAGGGCTTCACGGATACGTTCGAAGACCTTCACGGTCTGGCCCAGTTGCCCGGTATTGCCGCCCAGCGCCTCATGGCCGATGGCTACGGCTTCGGCGCCGAAGGCGACTGGAAGACCTCGGCGCTAGTCCGAGCGATGAAAGTCATGGCTGCCGGTCTCAAAGGTGGTACCTCCTTCATGGAAGATTACACCTACCACTTCGATTCCCAACGCAGCCTCGTCCTCGGTGCGCACATGCTTGAAATCTGTCCTTCGATCGCCAAAGGCAGACCTTCACTGGAAGTGCATCCGCTCGGCATAGGCGGCAAGGCCGATCCGGTTCGACTGGTGTTCGATACACCGCCGGGGCCGGGTCTCAACGTCTCGATGCTCGACATGGGCAACCGGTTCCGCCTCCTGGTGAACGAGGTGGAAGTCGTCTCTCCGGTCAAACCGCTGCCGAGGCTCCCTGTCGCCCGCGCCCTCTGGGACCCCAAGCCCGACTTGCCGACTGCTGCGGCCGCTTGGATCTACGCCGGCGGAGCCCACCACACCGGCTTCAGCCAGGCGGTAACCACCGAGATGCTCGAAGACTTTGCCATTATCGCCGGCATCGAGTTTGTAGTCATCGACGCCGATACCCAGCTCCGGCGGTTCCGCCAGGAACTGAATTGGAACGAGGTCTACTACGGCCTCAGGAATGGGATAATCTCCTGACCTCGTCATCGGACAATTACCTCTCGAGAACTTTGGGCTTCGACTTTATGCCTCGCTCCCGCTGGTGCCCGAGTCCACCTCGGGGCGCTTCGAGCTTTGCGCCTACGTTGGCACTATGATCAGTATAGGAGCAAAGCCCACTTGGGGCCTCTTCTTGGCCGTCGGGCTCTGGATAGCTCTAAGCACGGCAGAAGCCGAACCGCTGCGGCACAGCTTTGCCATCGGGACCAACGATTTTCTGCTGGACGGTCGGCCCTTCCAGATCCGCTGCGGCGAAGTTCACGCCCCGCGCGTGCCGAAGGAGTATTGGCGTCACCGCCTGCAAATGGCCAGGGGCATGGGCCTCAACACGGTCTGCGCTTATCTATTCTGGAACCTGCACGAGCCAAAGCCCGGAACATACACCTGGAGCGGTCAGGCTGACGCTGCGGAATTTTGCCGCCTTGCCCAGGAGAAGGGCTTGTGGGTGATCTTGCGGCCCGGCCCCTATTCCTGCGCAGAGTGGGAAATGGGCGGAATTCCCTGGTGGTTGCTCAAGGAGCCCGACATTAAGCTGCGCAGCCGCGACCCGCGGTTTCTTGAGCCCGCGAGGCGATACCTCAAGGAGGTTGGTCGCGTGCTCGCTCCGCTGCAGATCAGCCGTGGCGGCCCGATCATCATGGCGCAGGTGGAAAACGAATACGGCTTTTTCGGCAAGGACTCGGAATACATGGACGAAATCAGGAAGGCCCTGCTGGACGCGGGATTTGACGTGCCGCTCTTCGCTTGCAACCCGCCGGATGTGATGCCCAACGGGTTGCTCACGAACCTGTTCCAGGCGGCAAACTTCGGCACCGACCCGGTCGGGAACTTCGCCAAGCTCCGCAAGTTTCAGCCAACTGGCCCGCTTATCTGCAGCGAATTCTATCCCGGTTGGTTCGACACCTGGGGCCAGCGGCATCATTTCGGCAATACCGAAAGGTATTTGCAGGACCTGAAGTACATGCTCGAGGCCGGAGGCTCCTTTAGCATTTATATGGCGCACGGTGGCACCACCTTCGGCTTGTGGTCCGGGTGCGACCGGCCCTTCAAGCCGGACACCTCCAGCTACGATTACGACGCTCCGATCAGCGAGGCCGGTTGGGCTACGCCAAAATTCTTCCAGACCCGTGAACTCTTCGCCAAACACCTTCTCCCCGGCGAACAAATCCCAGAACCGCCTGCGCAATACCCCATGGTAACTTTTGCGCCGATTGAGTTGAAGGAATCTGCGCCACTCTTCGACCACCTCCCGCAGGCTATCAATGACGAAACCCCTCGCACTATGGAAGCGTACGATCAGGGTTATGGTTGTATTCTCTATCGAACGACGATTCCGGCGGGCCCTCCGGCACAACTTGTAGCGGCGGCTATCCACGATTTTGGCTACGTCTTTCTTGACGGCAAACAGGTGGGCGTTCTGGACCGCCGAAGCGCGAGTGCGAAAATCGGGTTGCCCGAACGCGTACGGGCATCGCGCTTAGACATTCTTGCGGAACCGATGGGGCGTATCAACTTCGGCCCCGAAATGGCCGACTGCAAAGGCCTGATCGCCCCCGTAAGGCTTAACGAAGCCACTTTGAAGGGTTGGGAAGTTTACAAACTGCCACTCGGGGATGACACTCCGGCTGGCCTGAAATTCGCTCGCGGACAACCGGATTTACCCGCCCCCGCCTTCTGGCGCGGGACATTCAGCCTCCCCAAGGTCGGTGACACGTTCTTGGATCTGCACCGTTGGGGCAAGGGCGATTTATGGGTCAATGGCCATTGCCTCGGTCGGTTCTGGAACGTCGGCCCGACGCAAACGGCTTATGCGCCAGGCTGCTGGTTGCGCCCAAAGGCGAATGAAGTCGTCATTCTCGACCTCCTCGGGCCGGAGCGGCCGGAGCTCGCGGGGCTGGAGAAACCAATCCTCGATGAGTTGCATCCCGAAAAGGATTTCGCCCAAAGCCGCCGCCCGGCTGTGAAGCTGAATCTGGTTGCGCCGGTTCACTCCGGCACCTTTGCCGCTGGTGCAGACACACAGACAATCAGGTTTATTACTCCTGCTATCGGCAAGTTCTTCTGCCTTGAATCCGTTAACGCTCACGACGGTAAACCTTACGCCGCGGTTGCCGAAATGGACCTGCTCGACTCCAGCGGCTCGCCTATTAGCCACTACGGCTGGACCATTGCCTACGCTGATAGCGAGGAACGCGTTGGTGAGGACGGCTCAGCAGAGAACGCCATCGACGGCCAGACGGCCAACTTCTGGCACACAGAATGGAAAAGTAGCGCTCCCGACCACCCCCACCGGCTCATTCTGAATCTTGGTAAGACCCAGACCATCTCCGGCTTCATCTATGTGCCGCGCCCAGGCGGAGGCGGCGGGCGTATCAAGGATTATCGTATCTATGTCGGCAACGAACTGGTGCAATAGCGTGCGATCGATTAATCGGGCGCGGGAGCTGGGCGATAAGGCGGCTGTCTGCAAGCGGCCCTTGGCGCCGCGATCATATGGAGCAACAAGGCCGCGGGCGTCGCCACTGCGCATGTTTTATGCGGAGGCTTAAGCTTGCTGGCAGGCACGATCTTCAGTATGGGTTTAATAATCCAGAGGCGATCCCAGTGGCAGCCGGCGCAGACGCCGGGCCCAGCGCACGGTTGGTTAGCGACTTAATTGTTATCGCCACCCGCGGACGCACCGGGGTTCGCGCACGCCTTGCTGGATAGCACGACTGGACGCTTGGTCCGCCAGTTGCGTAAAATCGCTAACCAGGAATTGTCCGTAGGCCGAGAGCGTGCGCACCCGAGGATCGCCACGGTAGCGGCGAACGCACTTGTCGAATTCGTATTTCGGCAACTCCTCCATCAGTTGAGCAAAGACGGTTGGGCCTTTGTTTCAACACCAGCACCTCGCAACCAAAGGCAAGTCTTTCCGGTCCGACAAGTCTTTCCGGTCCGACACCTTGGCTTTCTCGGATGCACTCTGGAAGAGCCGCACGTCAGGGGTCACCAACCAGTGATTAGCACGGCCCGACGGCCAGCTGGGATTAGTGGAGGATGGTCGCTTTCTTCGGTCATGGCCCCCGTCGCGAAGGACGCGGAATCATCCGGGAGGTTCAATTCCGGCCCAAGTCACGACCTTCAGCCGCAACAACTTGCGCCTTCTCTACCTCTCCGGTCACCATTGGGTCACAAAACACGTTCGATTCCGGAAGAGTTGCTTTCAAACCTGTGTCACCGACGTACCCAGGCCGCGGCATGTTCGTGCTCCCTCCGCCGCCAACGAACCGACGCCTAAGGCTTTCGTACAGCCCTGCCGTACCACTTGGCGGTGTTCGGGGCCCTGGAAACTCGTGGAGTCCGTGTGCTGTTCATTCCGAAAGAAGCCGATTGCACCAGGCACAGCGGCATCTGCGCTAAAACTTTACGGCGGGCAGTTCATCCACTTGGCCCGCATACGTGCTGGCCGTCAGAGTAATGCTCGAATGGCCAAGGAGCTTAGACGCCACGTAAATCCCGTGATCCCCGACCGCCAGGGAACCATAGCATTTGCGCAGATAGTGAACCGGTTTGGCGTCCTTGATGCCCTTAGCCCGCAGCCACGTGCACAAGGTTTCATGCACCTCTTTTCCCTCGGTGCAGATGACGGCCCCTTGAACGCGCGCAGAGCCAAGCACCTGACGCACCACACCGCCAAGCGGGATGACGCGCGCCCGTCGGCCCTTGGCTTTGCCTGCCGCCACCCGCACGCTCTCACCCTGGACATCTTCCCAAGTCAGCGAGATAATCTCACCCCACCGCAGCCCCGCTCCTAAGGCCAGTACAAAGACCAGCCGCGCTTCACCGCTCAGTTCCTTAACGCCCTGCCGCATCAGTTGCATGATCCACGAGCGTGGGGGGGCATGGAAGGACTCCCGGTCCACTTTGGGTCGCACCAGTTGCGCAAACGGGTTGTGCAGGTCGCCCAGGCCCATGGCCTGTAAGGACAGCTTGGCGAAGACTGCGCCCGCGTTCCTGAGCACCGATCGAAGGGTGATCGGTTTTAGCCCACACTCCTCAATCCAGCCCTGCAAGGCGGCCTGCGTGAGATCGCCCACTCGACGCGCACTGGTTTCCCGAGCCACCCGGCGGAGATCCTTGCACGCATGGGCGATTGACCTAGGCCGCAGGCCGCGGGAAACTGCGCTGCGATGATACTGTTCCAACAGCGCGCCGATCGAAAGGCCTTGCTGGCTTGTGGGCAAAGCGAGAGCCTGCGCCCAGCCGTGCTGGCGCACCGAGCCGACCAACTGCTTGGCGCGTTGGGTAGCCAGACGGTAGTCTGCGGTGCCCAGACTCCGGCAGGTGCGTTTGCCCTTGTGCTGGAATCGGACGCACCAGTTGGCGCTTTGGATGCGCTGGCCACCCCTTTTGACACTAACGGGTCGGAAGAGGTCGAATCTCTTCTTGCGAGGAATTGTATTACCGCTTTCTATGCCATTATTGGCATCCATGACAAGCCAAGCTATGCCAATCTGTGGCAGGCGTCAAGCGTGTGAACATCAATAAATACGGGCACTTGTGCCAAACTACGTTAGGCTGTGCCAAGATATGCCAGGGGTTGACGGAACCGATTTGTAATCGGCAGGGCCTTTGATTTTTGCAGCCGCTTCCAGCATGGGCACCCTCCGCAGAATGCAATTCTGCGATACGGCAGATTGAAAATCTGCGCTACTTTGTCCACAGTCGTGGCCTCATCGGCACAGCTCACTTTCTTGCAGGGTCAAATACGGTGTGAGGGACGATTAGGCGCCGACGGTTGTTGCGCCAGAACGCCTCGAGACAAAACAGGGCTTCATCGCCTTCAGCCGAGGCAGTTCCTTGTTACTGCGCACTGAGTACACCGGATGTACACCGGATGTACACTGGAGGTACACCGGATGTACAGCGGAGGTACACCGGATTTTGCATTGTACCTCCGGTGTACCTCCGGTGTACCTCCTGTGTACTCAGCGTTCGTATGCTTCTGGGGAGGCTTTGGGTCCTGGGGATGTCGGGCATGAGGCTCTAACGGGGCGTTCGCCAAGTCCTTGGCTGAGTGGGATGGAAAGCGTCGCTTGCAAATCGGGCTCGGGGTGTGTCTCAAAAGTGGACAATCTAGCTACCAAGGGGCTTGGGGGGTGGCTGCAGCATGGCCATTGAAAAAGTCCTTATGGACTGCGGCGGCAAGCGAAGCCCGACGCCGCTTTCCCTGACGACATCCGGCCCTGCTTCAAGCATCTATGGCGATTTGCGATGCGTGCCAGACGCCAGCCAGGTAGCGGCAGCGGGCAAACGGAGGTATTAGTTGCTACGTGCGATCCAGCCTTCACGTAGCCTTGCCCCCGCCGAAGCCATTGATGATCTTTGACGGCGATTGCTGCTTCTGCTCGCTGTGGATTCGCCGCTGGCAGCAGGCCACCGGCGACGAGGTGGATTATCTGCCCTTTCAGGACCCTCGGATCGCCGCGCAGTTCCCGGAGCTTTCGCGGGAGCAGTTCCAGGTGGCCGTTCAATTGGTTGAGCCGGAAGGGGCGGTCTTTGGCGGGGCGGAGGCTGTCCTCCGGACGCTGGCGCACAAACCCCACGAGCATTGGCTGCTGGATTGGTATTACCGCTCGCCCGCCTTCGCCGGCGTGGCGGAATGGGGCTATCGCCTGGTGGCACGGCACCGCGCGTTCTTCTCGGCCCTGACGCGGCTGGCTTGGGGGCGTAATCTGGAGCAGCCCACGCATTTCCTCGCGCGGTGGATCTTTCTGCGATGCCTGGGCTTCATCTACCTGATCGCGTTCCTGTCGCTGTGGACGCAAATCGCCGGCCTGGTGGGCAGCCGCGGGATTACTCCGGCAAAGGCGAGCATGACGCTGGTCCGCCAGCAGATGGACGCTCAGCGGATCGGCCTGGATCGTTACCACCTCTTTCCTACGCTCTGCTGGCTCAGTTCGAGCGACGGCTACCTGAAGCTCCAGTGCGTCGTCGGCGCCGTGCTGGCAGTGCTCCTGATCTTCGGCATTGCCCCCGCCCCGTGCTTGTTTCTGCTGTGGCTGATCTACCTTTCTCTGAGCACCGTCTGCATGGAGTTCCTCAGCTTCCAGTGGGACATTCTGCTATTGCAAACCGGGTTCCTGGCCATCTTCCTGGCTCCGCTGCAACTCTGGCCGCGCCCCGGCCGGGAAGCGCCGCCTTCGCGCGTGGTGCTTTGGCTGCTGCGCTGGCTGCTGTTCCAACTGATGTTCGAGTCCGGCTGCGTCAAGCTGGCCAGCGGCGATCCGACCTGGCGCCACCTCACGGCTCTGAACTTCCATTACGAGACCCAACCCCTGCCCACCTGGATCGCCTGGTACGCGCAGCAGCTTCCGGCCTGGGCGCAAAGAGGGTCCACCATCATCATGTTCGCCATCGAGCTCGTCGTTCCGTTCCTGATCTTTGCGCCGCGGCGGCTGCGCCGGTTTGGCTGCGGAGCGCTGGTGTTCCTGCAAGTGCTGATCATGCTGACGGGCAATTATTGCTTCTTCAACCTGCTCACGATTGCCTTGTGCCTGCTGCTGCTGGACGACGCGGCGCTGAAGGCTTTAGTGCCGTCCGGAGGACGCGGGGTTCCCAGCCCCCGGCCACAGGCGCCCAGGTTGCGCCGATGGCCGCGGCAAATCACCGTCCCGCTTGCGTGCGTCTCGGTCGCCATCGGCCTGATGCACCTGGGAGGGTTGACCCGGGTCGCTCTCCCCTGGCCCAGGCCATTCGTGGCGGCGTATATATGGCTCAGCCCGCTCCGCACCTTTAACAGCTACGGCCTGTTCGCGGTCATGACCACCACCCGGCCGGAGATCATCATCGAAGGCAGCGACGACGGGGTGCATTGGCTGCCCTACGAGTTCAAATACAAGCCCGGCGACGTGAGGCGGCGTCCACGCTTCGTTGAACCCCATCAGCCGCGGCTGGATTGGCAGATGTGGTTCGCCGCGCTGAGCGATTATCGGCGCAATCCCTGGCTCGTGAACTTCTGCGTGCGCCTGCTGCAAGGCTCGCCCAGCGTGCTGGCGCTGCTTGAACATAATCCCTTTCCGAACGTCCCGCCCCGGTTCATTCGCGCAGTGGAGTATGACTACCACTTTACGGACTTTGCCGCGCGCCGGAAGACCGGCGCGTGGTGGCGTCGCCAGAGGGTAGGGGAATACTTGCCGCCGATATCGTTGCGGGAGGTGCTATCGCCCGACGCGGACCGGGTCGCCGAGCGAGGTCGGCCTTTTGACAAACCCGCCCGGCAGGAGGAACTTTGAAGGAATGGAAGGGCGCGCGGTTTCTAAAGGGCGGCACTCAGTGATTGCCGTATCGGCGTCCAAAATACAGAATGGCTGGAATTTGATGACATGAATAGGACTAGAACACCTCTGCTCACTTTGCGCGCCGCCGCCTTGCTCGGCTTGGCGGCGCTAATAACCCTTCCGTGGGAAGGGCAGTCCAAGCCTTCACAGGTGGCCGCGGGAACCAATCCCCCGCCCCAGCTTAAGATTGACGATTCTCCCTTGAGACGTGAGGTCAAAGCTGCCACCAGCTTCGCGCCCGTTATCAAGAAGGTGGCCCCCAGCGTGGTCAACATCTATTCCACCATGACAGTGCGCGAACGGGCATTGCCGTTCTTCAATGATCCCATGTGGCGCCACTTCTTTGGCGAGGATTCCGGGGACCAGAACCGTCCGCGCACCCATCGCGAGCAGGGGTTGGGCTCGGGCGTGATTATTACCTCGGATGGATACATCCTTACGGCGAACCACGTGGTCGAAGGGGCGGACAAGGTGAAGGTGGCGCTGGCCACGGGCGCAAAGGAGTTTGATGCGAGGGTGGTCGGCACTGACCCAGCAACGGATACCGCGGTGCTTAAGGTGGACGGAAAGGACTTGCCCGCGATCACCATCGCCGACAGCGACAAGCTGGAGGTGGGGGACGTGGTGCTGGCAGTGGGCAATCCGTTCGCGGTCGGCCAGACTGTCACGATGGGCATCGTCAGCGGCCTGGCGCGCGGCGGGTTCGGCATTAACAACTACGAGAACTTCATCCAGACGGACGCGGCCATTAACCCGGGCAATTCGGGCGGCGCGCTGGTGGACGCCGAGGGGCGGTTGGTGGGGATCAACACGGCTATCTTCAGCCATAGCGGCGGGAACCAGGGGGTAGGCTTCGCGGTGCCGCTCAACATGGCGCGCTACGTGATGGATCGCCTGATTAAGGAGGGCAAGGTGACGCGCGGATACCTGGGCTTGTCCCTGCAACCGGAAGTTACGCCTGAGCTGGCAAAGCAGTTCGGCCTGCCAAACGTGGAGGGCGCCCTTGTTACCAGCGTCCAACCCGATTCCCCTGCCTCGAAGGCCGGGGCGAAGGACGGCGACTTTGTCACTGAGTTCAACGGCCAGAAGGTCGCTGACATGAGGAACCTCCGCCTGCTGGTTTCGCAGACGGCGCCCGGCACCAAGGTAACGCTGAAGGTACTGCGGGATGGCAAGGAGAAGACCCTCTCCCTGGCCTTGGGCACCATGCCAGAGGAGTTCCTGGCTGAGGGCGGCCGCTCTCAGCCCGGCGAGCGCGGTCACTCGGAAATGGACGCTCTGGATGGGGTGGAAGTGTCTGATCTTAGCGAGCTGGATGCGCGCACGCGACGGCAGAACGACATCCCCAAGAACATCGAGGGCGCGCTCGTTACCAGCGTGCAGCCGGATTCCAACTCCGCCGAGGCGGGTTTGAAGGTCGGTGATATCATCGTAGCCATCAACCGAGAGCCCGTGCACAGCGCAAACGAGGCAGTCACCTTGAGCGACAAGGCCAAGGGCGACCAGATCCTCCTGCGCGTCTGGCGCGCGAACACCGGTGGGGGCGGGGGCGGAATGCTTTATCTGACGGTGGATAACGTCAAACATAAGTAGGGCGCAAAGGCAGACCACAGAGGGACACAGATGGACACAGATAAAGAGCGGCCTGAGCAGTAGGTAGGGCGCGCCACTGCGCGAGGTTGCCGTCCTCAAATCCTCGCTGCGCCGGGAAAGCGCTGGGCCACTCGTGGCCCAGCGGAAGGCTTGAGACCCCGCGTGGCGGCGGGCATCCTGCCTGCCGTAGAGCCGGGCAGCCTGCCCGGCGGAATGGCGCTTCTTATGGCTAACACGCTGGACTATTCGAGCAAAGGTCCGGGCGGCAAGATGCCGCCCTCCACGGCAGGCAGGATGCCCGCCGCTACCCGCCGGTGCTCGTCCGGATGCGCTGGCCTTTTCTCTGGCGCCCATGGGCGGTTTCTGCCGTAATTCCACCCGTCGCTTATGCCGGTCCAATATAAAGACTATTACGAAACGCTGGGGGTGCCTCGCACCGCGAGCGCTATCGAGATCAAGAAGGCCTTTCGCAAGCTGGCCCGCGAGTTTCACCCTGACGTCGCCAAGAACAAGAAGCAAGCCGAGGAGCGCTTCAAGGAGATCAACGAGGCTTATGAAGTGCTGGGCGACGCGGCCAAGCGCAAGAAGTACGATGAGCTGGGCCCGAATTGGCAGTCCGGCGCCGAGTTCCGCCCTCCGCCCGGCTGGGAATCATTCTCGCGCGGGCGCGCTTCCGGGGGCCGTGGCCCAGGCGGCGGGGAATACGAATTCCACTTCGGCGGCACAGGCTTCAGCGATTTCTTCGAGCAGTTATTCGGCTCGGCGGGCAGTCGTGGCGCAGCGGGCTTTGGGCGCGGCGGCGCTTTTGCCGAAGAAGACCTGGGAGCCGAGCGCGGCCAGGACATCGAGGGCGACATTATGGTCACGCTGGAGGAAACGATGCGTGGCTCGGTCCGATCGGTTTCCATAAGGCACGGCGTGGTCTGCGATGCCTGCGGCGGTTCCGGGCAACGCAATCGGCGCCCCTGCTCCACTTGCGGCGGCACGGGACAGGTGGCCAAGACCGACACCTGGCAGGTGAAGATTCCCGCGGGCGTAACCGAGGGCCAGCGCCTGCGAGTTGCGGGGCGAGGCGAAGCCGGTGTGGGTGGCGGCGCGGCGGGCGACCTTTACCTGCGCGTGCGCCTGGCGCGGCATCCGGATTTCGCGGTGGAAGATCATAACCTCATTTACGAGGCCGAGGTCGCTCCTTGGGAGGCTGTCTTAGGGATCAACCTCTCCGTGCCCACGCTTGGCGGGCACGTCAGTATCAAAGTGCCGCCGGGGACGCAGAATGGGCAGAAGCTGCGTGTGCGGGGGCGCGGCCTCCCGCAACGCGGCGGCAGCAGTGGGGACTTGATCGTGGAAACGCGCATCGAGGTGCCGAAGCGGGTCAGCGATTCCGAGCGCAAGCTCTGGGAGCAACTGGCGCGAGAGTCGCGTTTCAACCCTAGAGAGTAGAGCGGGGGTCTTGCCTGCCCATTCGGGTTTTCAGTCCAAATCCTCTGATCCAGATCTTATCAGCCATCGGGCGCGTGGATAGACCGTGCTCCCCATACCGCTTACGGGATATTATCGCGCAGTAGTACCGGGCTCAGAGCTTCACGTCTTCGCGCTGCCGCTGGGTGAACCGGCGATAGTGGGTGTAGCCGGCGCTATGGGCGAGTTGGACGGCTTCGGCGAAGTTCAGCCCGACCTCTTTGGGCGCGTGGGCGTCGGAGCCGAAGGTGATCGGCACGCCCAGTTGCGCGGCCATGTGGACGATGCGCGCGCTGGGATAAATCTCCTTGCACTCTTTGCGGAGGCCGGCCGTGTTCAGCTCGATGGCTACCCCACCTCGTTTGGCGGCCTGCAGAAACTCCCGGAACAGGCGCGTGCAATCCTCCTTGGGATAGATGCGGAACTTCTTGCACAGGTCCACGTGGCCGATGATGTCGAACAGGCTGGACTCAGCCGCCATCGTCAGCCGCTCGAAGTAAGCCGTCCAGACCTCCAGCGGCTCGCGCTTTTCCCACTCCGAAAGCGTAGCCGGATTATCAATCGCCCAGGCATCGGATACGTAATGCACCGAGCCGATGAAATAATCCCACGGGTGCCGCGCGGCCAGGTCGCGAACCCAATCCTCGTAACCCGGCAGATAGTCCACTTCCAGCGCGAGTTTGATGGCCAGGGTTGGATGGTCGCGCCGGGCCTGCTCGACTCGCGCGACATACTCGTCCAGCTCCGCCGCTTTCATGCGCCAGTCGTCGAAGTCGTCCCGCGGCATCGGGTTGTGGTCCGAGAAACCGATCTCGTGCAGGCCGGCCTTGAGGGCTTGAGCGGCCAGTTCGGTCGGCTCGCCCGCCGCATGGCGGCAAAGCGGCGTGTGCATGTGGTAATCTGCGGGCAAAGACATGCGCAAACTTAGAAGACCGGACGGGGGACGACAAGGGCAAGCAATCCCGCGCCGGCTGACGCCGGGGGCCTGGGCGGCTTGAATTCGCCCGGCAGGGCCGGTTTAAGCGGGCGGCTTCGCGGCGGCGGCAGCGATGGCCCGCTTCACCTGCTCGACCTTGTCATCAACGGCCTTCTTCTGCTGTTCGGTGAGGTTGGCGCTATGGGCGAGCTTATCCAATTCGGCGTGAAAGCGGACAGGAGCAACAGCCAAGCCCGGCGTCCGGTTAATTGTGTGTGCTGGCGTGCGTGGAAAGCCACTGGAAATCAATGTCAGTGATTGCCACCCCCTTGGTGCTGGCCGGCGAGTTGAGCGTCAGGATAATGGTCTTCCACTTGTGGATTTCGGAGTGCCCGTCACAGAATCCAAACCCGCAGCCGCCGGCATGGAAACACGCTGGCCAATCCACGATTTGCGGTATGCCCACGCTCGTTCCCAGGCAAGCGTCGTTGATGCTCCAGGGACTCTCGTCGCAAATCATGAAAACCTGGCTCGAACTGATCTTCGTAAAATCAGCCGATTTAGCGAACGTGGCGTACGTGCCGGCCTTGTTGCCGTAGCGGGTCCCGTCCACCCAACTTCCGATGGTGCGCACGCTCCCGCAACTGGCGTTTTGACAGTGGCTCGACTGGTTCCCGGGGCTGTTATAGAATCCTGTGCAGTAGGTGCCACACGCGGAGTTCATGGAGATACTGCGAGCAGCCGGAACCGTCTTGCCTATCAGCGAGGGATTGGATCCTTGGTAAAGCCCAATCCGCGGGTCGGCCGGGCAGTGCCAAATGCTAACGCTGTTGGCCACGTACGGCGCGATCATTGTTATGCTCGGGTTCTTCATAACGTCCGGATCGAACGTCGTGCTTGATGCCGTGTCCCCAGGCATGCCCCCGGCGGCGCTCCCGGCAGCCCAGTTATGACCCGCGTACTGGTTCGAGTCATCCGGATTGGGCGGATACCACTCGTTGAAGTCGCCCGTGTACATAAGGACGGCCTTAACCAGTTGGCTCGAATTATTCATGCAATAAACCTGCTGGGCTTTCTGCTTGGCCCGAGCTAGCGCGGGCAACAAGAGCGCTGCCAGGATGGCGATGATGGCAATGACGACCAGTAGTTCAATTAGCGTGAACGCTTCAGATTGCGCGGGGTGAGGCCGTGAGACGCGTGCGGAACGAGAGGGCATGTGAGCCTTATGCATAGTTTCAAATAGTCAAACTCAGACCCAAATCTGCCGATACAAGCGGCAAGCCTGCCAGCATCCTAGCAACTTTCCCACCAACGTAAAGAAGAAAGCCTTCGCTATTTTCGCGTCCAAGCTGCCTCCCTTGATGCTGTCTGAGAACGCCAGGCGCCGCTTGAACTGCGCAAAATGTGCGCACGGTTCAACCTCCCGCCGGGCAGTTCCTGCGCAGCGCGCGCGTAAAACATGAAGAATATATGAAGAATTCATGGCATTTCGCGTTGGCACATAGCTTGCATAGCATCGGGGCAAGCTGTACGCGACGGCGTCAACGTGCGCCCGTGTGCTTTAGTCAATATAACCGCAGAACAGAATAGATCAATATATCATGAAAATGAACAAATGGTTGGTAACGGTCGGCACCGCCGCCCTATGTCTGGGAACCAGCAGTCTTCTGGCCCAGAACAGTAACAGCAACAACAATAACAACGGACGGCAGGGTCGCCGCGGCCCCCCGACCCCGGAACAGATGCAAGAATTCCAGCAACGGAGAATGGACCGCTACAAGGAGGCATTGGAGATTACGGATGACACCGAGTGGAAGGCCATCCAGCCGCTCATTCAAAAGGTATCGGACGCGCGCATGGCCATGGCACCTTTCGCCGGTTTTGGCCGGGGAGGCATGTTCGGGCGCGGGCGAGGCGGCCCCGATAACGGTGGCGGCCAAGGTGGACGACCCGGGTTTGGAGGTTCCAACGCGGACGTTGACGCCTTGCAAAAGGCCATTGACAGCAAGGCTACGAACTCGGAAATGAAAGCCGCCATTGCCAAGTTCCAGGATGCGCGCAAAGCCAAGATGGCAGACTTGGAAAAAGCCCAGGCGGACCTCCGCAAGGTGCTCACCGTTCGCCAGGAAGCGATTGCCACATCCGAGGGGCTGCTCTAAGCCGTCCAATCACCCGCCGCCAACATGAGTGAGATCACCAACCCGGATGCTGCGTTGAAGCCGTTGCTCGACAAGATGGTCGCGGCCAAGCAACTGTCCACGACGGACGCGGCGATATTGGTGCGGCAATGCCAGTCCGGGGAACAGAAGCCTGTGCTGGATGAGGCTGGCATCCTGCGGTGGCTGGCGCAGGAGTACGATCTCGCTTACACGACACTGGACGATGTCGAGCCTGATCGTGAACTCCTGTCGCTGTTTCCCGCGCGCCTCCTGCTGAAAGAGGAATTGCTGCCGTTGCGGCGAGTCAACGGCAGCGTCGAAGTGGCCACGAGCCGGCTCTTCGCGACGCAGGGGCTGGATGCGCTCAAGACGATGACCGGTTTGAACCTCAAACCGGTGCTGGCCGCGAGCGAGGCCTTGCAGCGCGAGATGAAGAAGCGGCTGGGCGTGGGCGCCGACACGCTGGGCACGCTGGGGGAGGACGCGTCGTTTACCGTAGTGGATGAGCTGCGCGAGGAGGACACCGACCTGGATAGCGCAGCCGAGGACGCCTCGATTATTCGCTTCGTCAACCAGGTGCTGCGGGATGCGATCGAGCTGCGGGCCTCGGACATCCACCTCGAACCGTTCGAGGCGGAGTTCCGGATCCGCTACCGGATAGACGGCGTCCTGCAGGATGTGCCGGTGCCGGCGCAGATCAAGCGCTTCCAGCCCGCCATCGTGTCGCGCGTCAAGATTCTCAGCCATTTGAATATCGCCGAGAAGCGGCTGCCGCAGGACGGGCGCATCAAGATTCGGATTGACGATGCGGAGGTGGATATTCGTGTGTCCGTAATCCCTATGCTGCACGGCGAAGCGCTGGTGCTGCGCTTGCTGCGGCAGAACTCGACGCTGCGCGGGATGGGCGAGCTGGGCATGGACGCCCGGGAGCTGGAGAGCTTCCGGCATGTGCTGCAAATGCCACACGGCATCATCCTGGTCACGGGCCCGACCGGCAGTGGCAAGACTTCCACCCTATATACGGCCCTGAATGAGATCAACGACTCCGACCGGAAGATCATCACGATTGAGGACCCGGTGGAATATCAACTGCTGGGGGTAAACCAGATTCAGGTGTCCGAGAAGGCGGGCCTGACGTTTGCCAGGGGACTGCGCTCGATTCTGCGCCATGACCCGGATGTGATTCTCATTGGGGAAATCCGCGACCAGGAGACGGCCCAGATTGCAGTGCAAGCCTCGCTGACAGGCCATTTAGTGTTCTCGACGCTACACACCAATGATGCGCCGGGAGCGCTGACGCGATTGGTGGATATGGGGGTCGAGCCTTATCTGGTAGCTTCTTCCCTGGAGGCTGTGCTGGCCCAGCGGCTGGTGCGCGTGCTCTGCAACCAGTGCAAACAGGAGGACCATTCACCCGCAGCCCAGGCTTTCAAGGTGCAGGTGGGGATTCCGGCCGACACGACCATCTACCGCTCGGTCGGCTGCCGGGAGTGTCGCCAGACCGGGTTCTACGGCCGCCACGCCATTTTCGAGTGGATGAACTCGGATAATGAGATTCGCCAGCTTATCCTCAAGAATGTATCGAGCGACGTCATCCGGGACGCGGCTACGCGGGCCGGCATGAGGACACTGGCCGAAGACGGCTGGCGTCTCGTTCGCATGGGAATCACCACAGTCGAAGAGGTCTTGAGTGTGACGACCGCCAAGGAGGTTACGCGTTCGGTAAAAGGCCAGAGCGCGGACGAGGCACCCAAAGAACCGACGCCTGCTGCCGCGGCGCCCACCCGGTCCTAAGATGATGCCACCCCAGACTTCGGATTTCGGACTTCTACCCCCCAATGCCGGTTTTCCAATACAAAGCATTACAGGCGAATGGCGCGATAGCTGAGGGCCAACTCGAGGCCGCGGGCCGACAGGAAGCCTTCACACAAATGGCGGGGCTGGGCCTGCGCCCGGTCAGCCTTGCGGAAAAGGCCGGGGCCGGAGCGGGGGCTGGCTTCGCGATGCCGGCAGCGCTGGCTTCATTGTCATTTCGCAAGCGGTCGCGCAAGGTGTCTGGCCGGGAATTGGAGAATTTCACGCGGCTGCTCTCGAGCCTGCTGGCCGCGGGCGTGCCGTTGAGCCGGGCACTGGTCATCCTCCATAAGGAGTCCTCCTCGCCGGCTGCCAGCGCGGAGTGGAAGGGGATCCACGACCTGGTGGTTGATGGCATGTCCCTGGCTGATGCGATGGGCAAATCGCCGGAGACCTTTCCACGCGTCTATACCGCGATGGTGCAAGCAGGCGAGACGGGCGGCTTCCTGGATCTGGTGCTGGCCCAGATTGCCGACTTTCAAGCGCGCGAGAAGGAGCTGCGTTCGAAGGTGATGTCAGCGATGCTGTATCCGAGCATTCTGTTCTTCCTGGCGATTGGCGTGCTGATTTTCCTGCTGACGTTCTTCATTCCGCGCTTTCAGGGCATCTTCAAGGGGTTTGGCGCCACCCTGCCGCTGGCGACGCAAATCGTGATCGGCGTGAGCAATGTGGTGAGAGGCTACGGGGCGTTCGTGGCGGTAGGCTTTCTGGTGGTGGGTTTCCTGCTGCGGACATGGTTCACCTCGGAAAAAGGCCGGCGCACCTGGGAGGGATTGATCTTGCGGGCGCCGATCCTGGGCCCGCTTGTGGCCGAATTCGCTATGGCGCGTTTCTGCCGGATGCTGGGGACGCTGCTGGGGGCTGGCGTGCCGCTGGTGCAAGGCCTGAGCGTCGCGCGCAAATCCATTGGAAACCAGATCCTGGTGGATGCCGTTTCGCAGTCCATCGAGCGCGTGCAGCAGGGCGGGCAGCTCGGGGCGAGCCTGGCCGAGAGTCGCGGACTGTTCCCCGGCTCGGTGGTGGAAATGATTTCGGTGGCGGAAGAGAGCGGGAAGCTCGACCAGGAGCTGGTCCGGATTGCGAACGTCACCGAAGGCGACCTGGACCGGGAATTGAAGACGGCGGTGGCACTCATGGAGCCGATGATGCTCTTTTTCATCGCCGCGTTCATTGGAACGATCTTTATCAGCATGGTGCTCCCGATCTTCACGCTGCAAGACTACATTAAATGACGAACTGCTATTCTGACTTATGAAACTCAATCACTCCCACAAGAACCGAATTATCGCTCGCCGGCACGGGTTTACCCTGGTGGAGCTGCTGCTGGTGCTGGTGATCCTGGGCATCCTGGCGGCCATCGTGCTGCCTAAATTCACCAATAGAACCAAGCAAGCGCAGATCGCGGCGGTCCAAACGCAGATTGCTGCATTTAAGACGGCCCTGGACGCCTACGAGGTGGATAACGGCAGTTATCCGAGGGGCAAGAACGGCCTGATAGATTTGATCCAGCAGCCGCGTGATGTCCCAAACTGGCATGGACCGTATCTCTCCTCCGACGCCATTCCCAAGGACCCATGGGGCAACGAATACATTTATGAATGTCCGGGGCGTCACAATCCCAGTTCCTACGATGTGAGCTCGCTCGGGCCACCGGGAGACAACATGGTGCTAGGCAATTGGACCATCAAACGTTGAATGAGGTTAGCCAGCAGACAGTCAGGAGCCAGAAGCACCGCCCGGTTCGCGGACACAGCGCGGCGCGGCTTCACCCTGATTGAGCTGATCCTGGTCATGACCCTGTTAACCATCGTGATCTCGCTCACGGCTCCCAGGCTCTCCCGGTTCTTTCACAGCCGGACGCTGGATTCCGAGGCGCGCCGGTTGTTGGCGCTAACGCGGAGCGGCCAGAGCCGGGCAGTGTCGGAAGGAGTGCCGATGGATTTGTGGGTGGACGCCCAGCAGGGGACCTTCGGCCTGGAGGCGGAGCCGAGTTATGACACCAGCGATCCCAATGCAGTGGATTTTGAACTCGACGGCGGGCTGCAAATCTCCGTGATCAACAAGACGGTGGTCACGCCCGCTAGCACGATAAACCGAAACCTGCAGACCAGCTCCGCCAGCAGCCTTCGGGTCAAGCTCGTCCGTGCCAACCTGCCGACTATTCGCTTTCTGCCGGACGGGTCGGTCGCGGAAGGCAGCCCGCAGATGCTCCGTCTGACCAGCAGCGACGGGGGCTCGCTCTGGCTGGCACTATCGCGCGACTCCGTGAATTATGAAATTCGCGACAACGAAAAGTAGGGCAGGCCGGCACGGAAGAGGCCAGCCGTCGGTGGCCGGCTTCACGCTGGCTGAGGTCCTGGCGGCGCTGTTGTTCATGGCGATTGTCATCCCGGCAGCCATCGAGGGGTTGCATATTGCCAGCCTCGCCGGGACGGTGGCGGTTCGCAAAAGCGAAGCTGCCCGCGTGGCGCAACGCGTGCTGAGCGAAAGCCTCGTCACCACGAATTGGAACCAGTCGGCCCAGAGCGGGACGGTGACCGAGGGCCAGCGGCAGTTCCGTTGGACCATGCGCTCTGATCCCTGGACCCAGGACCCCAACCAAACCGCCATTCTCCGGCTTTCGGTAGAAGTGTTCTATACGGCGCAGAACCGGGATTATTCCGTGCGCCTGAGCACGCTGGTGGACAGCTCGCAGCAGTGAGACGCGCAATGACCGCAACCCGCAATCCAAAGCTTGCAGCCAGGGGCAGGACAGCCCGTCCGCTGGCTAGCTGTGGACTGCGGACTGTGGACCGTGGACGGTGGACCGCGACCTGCCAGCGCAGTCGCAGCACTGCGGGTTTTACGCTCATCGAGATGCTGTTGGCGATAGCGATCTGCGCCATCGTGCTGGTAGCCATCAATGGTGTGTTTGCCACAGCGGTGCGCCTGCGTGACAGGACTTCGGATGCGGTTGAAGAGTCCCTGCCGGTCAATCGGGCCTTGGAGATCATGGAGCGGGACTTGAAGGGAACGGTTGGTCCGGGAGGCCTTCTCGCCGGCGACTTCAAATGCGGTGCCCAGGCCATGGGGGCGACGATGGGCCTCAGCGGCGAGGCGGGCAACGCCGGGTTGGATTTCTTTACGTCCACCAGCGTCATCAACGACCGGGCGCCGTGGGGCGATCTGCAGGAAGTATTCTACGAGTTAAAAGCGCCGGCCGACCGCAACCAGGTGGGGATGGACCTGGTGCGTTGCGTAGATCACAACATCCTGGCGACCACTACCCAGACCCCGGAGATCCAGAGGCTCATGGGCAACGTGCAGACCCTGCAATTCGATTGTTATGACGGCATCCAGTGGCAAACCACGTGGGATACCAGCGCCGGCAACACCAACCTGCCCGTCGCGGTCCGGATTCGCATTCAGCTCGCCGCCCGGCCAGGGGCGGGCTCCCAGCAACCGCTCCAGGCGATCGTCCCGCTGGTCACCCAGACCAGCACGAACCTGACTGTCCAATGAGAGCCCGCGCCAACCATAGCCGTCTGCCCTGCGCCCAGCGAGGCTCCGTGCTCGTTATCGTGCTCTGGATCGCTTTCGGGCTGGTCAGCCTGGCGCTGTATTTTGCGAATTCAATGAACTTCGAGCTGCGCGCTTCGGACAACCGGGTGTCCGCGATGGCGGCGGACCAAGCCATCGAAGGCGCGGCGCGTTACATCAACTACTTGCTGGCTACCAATGCAGCCAATGGCTCCAACGGCATCTTCCTGACTTTGAGCGACACGCAGTGCAGGGCGGTGCCAGTCGGCGACGCCCGTTTCTGGCTCATCGGACGCGACACTAATACCCCGGTCGGGCCCGGCCACATGTGCTTCGGCCTGGTGGATGAAGCCTCGAAGCTCAACTTAAACATAGCCGCCACCCAGCCGCCGACGGTCGCCAGCAACGCGTTCATCTGGCTGCCGCGGATGACGGTGGACCTGACCCAGGCCATTCTCGATTGGGTGAATACCAACGCTACGGGTCCCACTGTGACCTACTACGCGATGCAGCAGCCGTCTTACCAGTGCAAGTGTGAGCCCTTTGAAACCGTGGATGAATTACGGCTCCTGTACGGCGCGGACATGGATACGCTCGTGGGCGAGGACGCCAATCGCAACGGAATCCTGGATCCGAACGAGAATGACGAGAACCAGAACGGAATGCTCGACCCAGGGATCCTGGAATACGTGACCGTCTATAGCCGGGAGCCCAATACGAACAGTGATGGCTCCGCCAAGGTCAACATCAGCGCTCTTACCAGCGCATCCGCCCAGACGCTCCTGACCAACTTCAGCTCATCGCGCGCAAGCCAGATCCTGGTCAATCTCGGCCTGGGGAGCGCCGGCGGTTCAGCCGCCACCGCTCGCGGAGGGACAGCAAGCAGCAGCCGTGGTTCATCAAGCGGCAGCGGCCCGGGCACGACCACTGCCCGGGCGGCGACAGCCAGCTTCACCAGCCCCTTGCAGTTCTACGACAAAAGCCAGATGACAATGACCGAGTTTGCTCTCATCGCGACGAACCTCACCACGACCAACGGCGCCTACACCATCGGGCGGGTGAACGTCAACACCGCCAGCGCAGCGGTGCTGACCTGCCTGCTGCAAGGCGACACGGCGGCGGCGCAGCAACTGATCAGCTACCGCCAAGCCAACCCGAATAACCTGACCTCGATTGCCTGGGTGAAAGATGCGCTAGGCCAGAGCTATGCGACCGACCTCACCGCCCTCGAGCAATGGGATAATATCACCACGCTCAGTTACCAATACAGCGCCGACATTGCCGCTGTGGGCCCCTACGGCCGCGGCTATCGGCGGGTGAAATTCGTCTTCGACACCAGCAGCGGCACGCCTAAGATCCTGTATCGCCAGGATCTAACCCATCTGGGGTGGGCTCTGGGTAAAGAAGCGCGTCAGAGCGCGCTGCTGGCGAACGCAACCCGATGATCAAACTACCCAATTCTATTCGGTTAAAACGACAGCAGCCCTCGTCCCTGCTCGGACTCTGCCTGGACGGGAGCCGCCTGGACGGCCTCGTGCTTCGGCGCACGGATGGAGCGCTGCACGTCGAGCAATCCTTTACGGTCTCGCTCGCACTGGATCCCCTGACCAATGATCCCGAACTGGTCGGGCGCGAGATTCGGAACCACTTGGACGCCAGCGGCGTGCGCGAGCGCCAATGCATTGTGGGCCTGCCGCTGAAGTGGGCTCTGACGGCGCATGTCGAAGTGCCGGATTTGCCCGAGGCGGATGTGGCGAGCTTCTTGCAGATTGAAGCCGAGCGGAGCTTTCCGTGCGACGTGCAGACGCTGCACGTCGTCATTTCCCGCCCTCACACCGCGACCGGCAAGCAACACGCCACGCTGGTCGGTATTCCCAAGAATCACCTGGCGCTGCTGGCGCAGGCGCTGCGGGCGGCGAAGCTCAAGCCGGTCAGCTTCTCGCTGGGCATCGTGGCGTTGCAGCCGCCTGGGGCGGAGGCCTCGAACGGCGTGATGGCGCTGACCGTGGGCGAAACCCACGTCGGGCTGCAAGTCACGGCCGGCGGCGGCGTGGCGGCGCTGCGGGCGCTCGATGGCGCGCTGGAAACCGAGGGCAGCCGGAGGACGCTGCAGGCCGACCTCGTCTCACGCGAGGCCCGCATTACCCTGGGTCAACTGCCGGCGGAACTGCGTGAGACCGTGCGGCGCATCCGAATCTTCGGCCCGCGCGACCTGGCCCATCAGTTAGCGGATGAAATGGAGCTGCGGCTGGACGCTGCCGGCCTGAAAGTCGAGGCGGTGGCCAAGTATGGCGCCGACGAATTCGGGGTCCAGCTTCCTCCGGACGTAGCCGTGTCGCCGGCGTTCAGCCTGGCCGCCGGACAGTTGGCGGGGCGGCGGGGCGTATTCGAGTTTCTTCTGCCCGAAGTCACTCCCTTCCAGCAGATCGCAGCCCGCTATGCCTCGGGCAGGCTCCGCACGGCGATTTCGGCGGCAGCGGCCGTGGCGGTGTTGGGCGGAGGCGTTTTCTTCTTCCAGCAATGCCAGCTCTGGCACTACGAGTCGCAATGGTCGAAACTGCAGCCAACGGTGAAGCAATTGGAGGGGTTGCAAGATCAAATAAGGCAATACCGCCCCTGGTACGACGTGTCCGTGCGCGGGTTGACGATCCTCAAGCGTCTCACGGAGAAGTTCCCCGAAGACGGCAGCGTGACCGCCAAGACGGTGGAGATTAAGGACCTAAGCACGGTGACTTGCACCGGGATTGCCAAGAACTACCAGGCCCTGCTCAAGACGGTGGAGGCGCTGCGCTCTGTTCCTCAGATTCCCGACGTGAACCTGGGGCCGACTCGCGGGCAACCGCCGGCGCTGCAATTCACGTTCAATTTTCAATGGAGCGAAGGAGGCAGCCGTGCAGATTAAGAACCGCCAGCAGATGCTGATCATCGGAGCGATCGCGGCCGTCGTTCTGTTCGCAGGCGATCACCTGGTGCTCTCGCCGGTGTTGAAGGCGTGGAGCGCGCGCTCGACGCGCATCACCGAGCTGCGCAGGCAGATTACCCAGGGCAAAATGCTTGTACAGAGGGAGCAAGGCATCCGCAACCGCTGGCAGCAGATGTCCCGCCGCGCCCTGCCCAACAATACTTCCGCCGCCGAACAGCAGGTCATCCAGGCGATTGACCGCTGCGCGCAAAACAGCGGCGTGGCCATTTCCGCCATTACGCCCCAATGGAAACATGACAGCGATGATTACACGACCTATGAATGCCGCGTGGACGCCGCGGGCGACCTCGACAAGATGAATCACTTCCTCTATAGCATCGAGCGGGACCCAATGGCACTGAAGCTGGATTTGCTGGAACTCAGCGCGCGGGACAAGGACGGCCAGCAGATTTCGTTGGGGCTGCAGCTCAGCGGCCTGGTCCTCAACAGTTCCACGCCCCGCACGCCATGAACCTATTCCCGATATTTCATGCTCACGAGCCCGGAGCGCCGGTATATCGCCGGCTTAGGCCGCTCGGACTGCGTAAGCCGGCAATATGCCTGCGCTCCGCCCTGGTGATTCGAGTGGGGGGATGGCTTTCGACTGGACGCGCGGCCCGGTGGGCCTTCTTCGTACTCTGCCTGGTTGGCGGTCTCCGCATCGCGGCGCAACCAGCGGGTCCGCCCAGCCCACCGGACGACGCTACAGCAGCCGAGGCCCAGGGCCAGGTCAACAACCTGGCCCAGGCCGCCGATTCGGGGCAACTCGAGGACATGGGCCTCCCCGACGATCCGAGTTCCACCGACGGTCTGCCGCAGACCAACGGCTTGGCTGCGAGCGGGGATCGTTCGGCGGGCGTGAATCGCTTTGACGACGCCGGTCGCGCCGGCAGCACTAACCGCTTCATGGGTTCCAGCCGGGGCCAGAATGATGACCGCCGGTCTCGCGGACGGCGTTCCAGGTCAAGATCCGGCGCTTCCGGCTCAGCCAGCGACTACAGCGCGGGCAGCGACCGCACCCAACCCGACGCTGCCGCCGGGACAAATACCGGCCCCGCCTCGCTGGATTACGCCGCTTTCAAGGTCATCGTGGACAAGAATATTTTCGATCCTAACCGCGTTCCGCACCGGCCCGGAGTGGCCAGCATACGAAAGCCCAGGAGCTTTGATTCCCTGACGCTGGTCGGGACGATGACCTATGAGAAAGGCACGTTTGCCTTCTTCGACGGCACCAGTTCCGAATACAAGAAGGCGCTGAAATTGACCGACGCTATTGCTGGCTACAAGGTCACCAACATCGCGCCCAACGGCGTGAAACTGGCGTCCGGCACCAACGAAGTGGATTTAGGTGTGGGCGCGCAGTTACGCCGCGAGGAGGGCGGTCCATGGCTGCTGGCCGGCCAAGGCGGGCCCTATGCGGACACGCCGGCTGCAACCTCCGCCACCACGGCCGCCCCCGCGGCCACCGCTGCCTCAGAAGCCGCCCCGAGCGGCCCGGACAGCGACATTCTTAAGAAACTCATGGAACGACGCCAAAAGGAATAACTCCCGATGAATACAACCAAATATCTGCTCCTGATAGCCTGTCTTGCCAGCATCCCAATCCTGGCCGCGGAACCGACACCCGGCGCTTTGACTAACGAGGTGTCCGGCGCGCCAGCCACGGCGCTCCAGCCGAACGCCGGGCAGCAGCAGCCCGCGCCAACCCTGGTTTCGGAGGTCGCCACCAACGTGACCGCTACACCCGCCCCGTCCGCGGAGGCTCCCGGCCTGACTACGAACACCGTGGCGGGTTCCGGCGCGGTTACCGCCACGAATGTGGTCGCCGCCACGAATGCGGGGCCGACGGTAGCCGTCGAGTACGGCACGAATGGATTGCGCGTGAACTTCCGCGGGGCGCCGTTGAACCTGGTGCTGGATTACCTGAGCGATGCGGCCGGCTTCATCATCAACAAAGAGACCGATGTGCGCGGCACGGTCGAGGTATGGAGCAAGGAGCCGCTCACGAAGGACGAAGCCGTCGAGGTGCTTAATTCGGTACTGAAGAAGAACGGGTGTGCGGTGATTCGCAATGGCCGCATCCTGACCATCGTCGCTCAGGATGCGGTCCAGCACCTGGACGTTCCGGTCGAGATTGGTAACAACCCTAAGAACGTCGAGCGGGGGGACGAAGTAGTGACTCAAATTATCCCGGTGCGGTACGCCAGCGTCACCCAATTGGTGCCCAACCTGCAGCAATTGCTGCCCACTACGGCCAACCTCTCGGCGAATGAAAGCGCCAATTCCCTGCTCCTGACGGCGACCAAGACCGACGTGAAACGCATGCTCAAGATCGTGGACGCGCTGGACACATCCATCGCCAGCGTGTCGTCCATCCGGGTCATCCCGCTCAAATATGCGGATGCGAAGGACACTGCCACCCTGATCACGACACTGTTCACGCCGCAGAGCGGGGGCCAAGGTGGCAGCACCGGCGGCGGCTTCGGCCGGGGCAACCTCTTTAGGATGTTAGGTGGCGGCGGCTTTGGTGGACCTGGCGGCCCCGGCGGCTTTGGCGGGGGGGGCCCGGGCGGCGGCAGCGGCGGTTCAGGCGGCAGCGGCGGCGGCTCTGCCGGGGCGAAGGTGACTGCCGTGGGGGATGACCGGTCCAATTCACTGGTCATCAGCGCGCCAGGTGACCTGATTTCAACCATTGAAAACATGGTGAAGGAAATAGACCAGGAGGTGACCGATGTCACCGAGTTGCGGGTGTTTCGTCTGGTCAATGCGGACGCGTCGGAAATCGCGGACCAGCTCGCGCAGTTGTTTCCCGACCCCACCACATCCAGCAGTGGCGGTCAGAACACCCCCGCGACACCGTTCTCGTTCTTCCGCGGCGGCTTTGGCGGCTTTGGCGGCCGGCCAGGGGCTACCGCCACCGCGGCCGGTAGCAGCGACCGGATGAAGAAGATGGGCCGCGTGCTGGCAGTCCCCGATCCGCGCACTTCGGCGCTCATCGTGATGGCGTCGAAGACGGTAATGCCGCAGATAGCCGAGATGGTCGCGGAGCTTGATTCCGACAAGGGCCGGAAGGAGGTCGTCGGCTATTATGACATCCGGAACGCGGATGTAGCGGATGTCTATAACAACCTCCAGGACCTGTTCCAGCGCTCCACCGTCCGCCCGCAGAATACCAGCGTGAACCCGATGCTGGGACAGAACAGCCCGTTGTATAAACGCGAGACGAGCAGTACGCAGCCGACGAGCGGAGGCACACCAAGCAGCATTGGAGGGAGTACCATGGGCGGGAGTGGTATCGGTCACTAAGTGTGACTACGCAACGCGGATCTCAATGTGGCTAATCTAAACAGCGAAGCATATATGATTCAGCAACCACCAAATCGGCACACATATTTCACCTGCATCCTCGGTCTCTGTCTGGGACTGGCGCTTCCGGCAGCCGCCCAAACACGGAGTGGGGGCACTGGCGGCGGTTTCGGCGGTGGCGGCTTCGGGGGCGGTGGTTTCGGTGGCGGCAGCCGCTCCAGCACCAGCTCCAGCTCGAGCACCGGCAGCACCGCGCGCCAATACCCCAACAACACTACCATCGGGGACGCCTACTTCTCCATTGACCCGGAAACGCACCGGCTGGTCTATATCGCGGACGAGGCCACCGCGAAGTATATCAGCCAGGTGCTCACGAACCTCGACCGCCCCAAACCCCAGGTGCTCATCAAAGTCGCGTTCATCGAAGTTTCGCGCAGTACCGGCCTGGACCTTGGCGTTGACGCCTCGTTCCGAGGCACCACGGGTTCCTCACCCAGTACCAGCATTGTGACGAACTACACCTCGAGTTCAACGACAACCACCTCAGGGACCAATACTACTATGAATAGTATAGCAACTTCTGTTATCGGTCCGCTCACCTCGATGATTCCCACTTCATTCCTGACAGGATCAAATGTCACCGGCGGGAACGTGCTACCCGGCCTCTCGTCGGTCTCAGGTGTCGGCGGGCTCTACCAAATCATGGGTCAGGACTACCTGGTGACCCTGCACGCCATCGCGACCGCCGGCAAGGCCAAGATACTGTCCCGCCCTTCGATCATCGCCCGCAACAACCAGCCAGCCACCATTCTCGTTGGCCAGGAAGTTCCCCTGATTACCGGCGTCAACTATGACAGCCTCGGTAATCAGCATAACTCGATCACCTACACGGATGTCGGCGTCATCCTTAAGGTCACCCCGTTCATCACGGAGGATGGGCTGGTGCAGATGCTGCTCTCTCCCCAGATTTCCGAACTCGACCCGGGCCCCGGCGTTGCCATTTCCTACACTACGACTGGCACGCCCATCAACGCTCCTATCATTGACATCCGTTCGGCGGATACCGTCGTGGTCACGCCTGACGGACAGACCGTGGTCATTGGCGGCCTCATCCAGAACACCAAGTCGGAAGCCGAAAGCAAGGTCCCCTTCCTCGGAGACATCCCCATCCTGGGCAACCTGTTCAAGCGGAAAACCACATCGGAAGACAAAAGCGAACTGCTGATCTTCCTGACGCCGCACGTCATCCAGATTCCCTCCCAGTTGGCCGTCCTCACCTCGACCGAGCGTGCCCGTTCCGACGCGGTCAAATCCCTAAACGAGAAGGAGTTGGATAGATTCCTCGACACCATCCCGCCCAAGAAGGACTCGAAAAGCGCGAAGAAGCCTGCCAAAGCGAAACCCCTGCCGCCCTCGGACTCCAACTAAATGTCATGGAAATGACGCGGCGCAGTTTGTTGGTTTACGGGCTCCTGGCCGCAGTCTGGGTATTGGTCCTGGGCTGGCAAATTGAGGAGCACTCGCGGGTCAAGAATGTTGCCAAAACCGATCTCCGCAACCGTTCCAGGGATATTGCCAACACCCTCAGCGCCATCATTCGCGGCATGAGGTTTCGCGGGCAGATTCCCCGGGACCGCCTCGAATCAGTCCTCAACGAACTGGTCAACGGCCACTCCAACGAACTGGTCAAATCCAGCGAACTTCTGTCCATCGTCCTGCTTAATGCTACCAACCAGCAGGTCGCCTCCGCCGGCTCGCCCATTGACCTCCAACGGGAAGATTTCCTCCAGGAAGGTGAACATTGGGGTCAACGGGGTGTCATTCTCGTCAATCCTGTTGATTTAGGTGCCGCTTTGGCTTCCGAAGGCTTTACCAACCCCACCGTCGTAATCCCCCCGCCGCCCCCGCGCGACACCTCGAACACCAACCGTGATGGTGGTCGAGGATTCCCGCGCCGAGAGGCCAGGCCCGATGAAGGAGGCCCAACGAACCTCCTGGCCGCCGCTGCGAGCAACGCGGCCCCTCCCGGCAATAGGCCCCCTGACGCCCCAGGTCGCGGTGGCCGGACCCGGCGCCCTTTCTGGTTGCGGGGGATGAATGACAGGGAATACCAGAATCTAATGGAGACTGGCGCCGTCCACGGTTTCGTCCTCGCCATGTCCACCGAGGCCTTTCAGGCCGCCTGCACGCGCGATCTCTGGCTCCGGGCCTTCATCATCCTGCTGGCGACCATTTCCGTTTTGGGTTCGGCGCTGGCCTGGCGCAACCTCTCCAAGACCTCCGAACTTCAGATGCGCCTCATCCGGGCCAGCGAGATGAACACCCATCTCAAGGAGATGAACCTTGCCGCTGCCGGCCTGGCTCACGAAACGCGCAACCCGCTGAATATCATCCGCGGCCTGGCCCAGATGATCTCCAAGCAACCCGGCACCCTACCTGAGACTCAGAAGAAGTCCCGCGAGATTATTGACGAGGCCGACAAGGTCGCCGCCCAGTTGAACGAGTTCATTAACTACTCGCGCCCGCGCGAGGTTCGCCGCTCCGTCCTCGCCCTCGGCTCGGTCGTCGCGGAGGTGGTCCGCGCCTTGAACTACGATCTGGACGAGAAGAAGATTGCGCTCCAGATCAAGGGCGATGTGCTGAGCATCGAGGCCGATGAACAATTGCTCCGGCAGGCCCTCTTTAACCTCATCCTGAACGCCATCCAGGCCGTGGATGGCAACGGCGAGATTCTAGTGGTTGCCGAGAAGCGCAATCCCTCGGAAGCTGTGCTCGAAGTCCGCGACAACGGCCCAGGCGTCCCCGCTGACCGCCGCAGCGAAATCTTCAAGCCTTACTTCACGACGCAGGAAAAGGGCACCGGTCTGGGGCTGGCAGTTGTCCAGCAGATTGTTCTGGCCCACGGCTGGGAGGTCGAATGTCTCCCCAACGAGCCCCGAGGCGCGATCTTCCGCATTACCCACCTCAAGCTCGCCTCGTAGCACTCAGCAAATCTGCATCGCCCCGCCCGGCCCCTTGGCGCGGCAGACCGCCGCCAGCGTCGAGTTGAGCGTGAAGACCCCGCTGACGCCCTTCAGCGGATTCGACCGCTCGATCTTCATGGCCACGCCTTTGCCGCGGGCCGCAATCTCAATCACCGACACCTCCAGCGATGGATCAGCAATCAGCACCGAGCGCGTGCGGTCAAAGCCGATCCCGGCGAGCGCTACTGTCGCGTGGGAATTCACGTTGCGCGGGAACCGCGGGCAGACGGCACGCGTTGGGCCGTCGTAGAGGACAGTCGGTTTGGTGATCTCCTTCGCCTTGAACTCCGGAGCGGCGCTGAAGTCCAGGTTCTTCGGGTTTTTCCTCATGACCATGCTCACCTCCTCCCACAGCTCTCGGCCCTCGAAAATATTCTCCAGTCCAACCACGGCACCGTGCGGGATATAAAGGCAGGTTCCGTTGCTCCGCGCAGCATCCAACAGCCTGCGCTCCAGTCCTTCATCTGCAAAAGCGGTCATGGAGAGCGGCATGTAGTCTGTCTCGCGCAGGAACTTTTCCCCAAACTGCCGCGTGACTCCCGGATGCGCCATCTCGACCACCAGATCGGGGCGGCGCGAGGAAGGCGCTTATGTCTTTCAGCACGACATCAGCAGGTATCCCGGCCAGCCGGTCCGTCGCCAGCTCATGTACGAACGCTATCTCCAGCCCTAATTCGGGGCGGGACGTTATTTGCTCATAGATGTAGCGTCCGATGTAACCCAAGCCGATCAATCCAATCCTGGCTTTATTCATAGCCTTCCAGACTAGCGTGGTGCGTCGGAGTTGGCAGTAAGTTTCCAGCCGTCAAAAGGGGCAGAGGACCGGCAAGGCTCGAGAGGCTGGGGCACCGGGTTGGCATGGGAGTGGCAAGCCAGTGGTAAGCCAGTAGCCTGCCAGACCAAAGGCCGCCGATCCGCCTCCGGGAACCGAAGCAGACCAGTATTTAGGGGCGTCGATCGGCCCTGTCCCAGACTCGGCCACTCCAATGCTAACCGACTGGGATCAGGCCGGGGCTGTTGCCGGTGATGCTTTTGCCTCCTCGGGCCGTTACTACGAAGGTGTTCTCGATCCCCACCATTCCAACGCCCGGAATCCCTTTCTTGGGTTCGAGCGCAATGACCATTCCCTCCACCAGTGGCTCGTCAAAACCCTCGGCGATGGCTGGCGGCTCGTCCACCTGCAAACCAATCCCATGCCCGAGGAAGTTCGCCCGCCGGCCATTGAAGCCCATGAAATGCTCCAGGAACTCCGTGTCCAGGCCCTTCATGATCGTCGTGTAGATTTCCGAGGGAAGGGCCCCTGGCCTCAGCATCGCCGCCGACTCTTGCTGAATGGCCTCGCAGCGCCGCTGATCGGCGATCACGTCCGCGCGCGGGGCTCCTCCGAACGCATAAGTCATGGTCTTGTCGGTATGATAGCCGGCGACGCCGCAGCCGATGTCCAGGCATACCATGTCTCCTTTGCGCAGGGTTCGTTCACGGCTGCCCAATACCGGCGCGGCGGGTTCCAGGCCGAGCCATCCGCTTGGGGTGTCCATACTGACCGGGCAGAGGGAACTCTCGCCGAATGTGAACTGCCCCAGCAGGCATTCCGCCCCGAACATCCCGAAGCGCACCAGCCCCTGGTGGCCCTCGCGCACCATGAAGGAGAGGAGTTCGCACCCAAGCTCCGCCTCGCTCATCCCCTCGCGCAGCAATGCCGGCACTTGCTGCTCAAGCGCGCGCCGGTGAATCGCGCCCGCACGCTCCAGGAAGGCAAGCTCGTAGGCGCTCTTGACCGCCCTGACCTTGGCGACCTGCGCATCGAGCGGCGCGACGGCTTTGCAGGGAAAGTGCCTTCGGAACCGCTGCAAGAGCGCGCAGGGAACCACTTCGGCCTCAAAGTGGATGACCTCCCGTGTTCCCGGCACCGACTGGGCGGCGTCCCGGAAACTCCTCATCGGACGGATGTCGGGAAAGAGCGTCTCGGAGCGCGCCCGCTCGAAACTCCGGCGCACCCAAAGCGTGGGCTCGGCGTCGCGCGGCACCAGCAGCAGCGCGTCCTGCATTGTGCCGGTGAAGTAGTATTGGTTGATGCGGCCCAGAACGGCGGCGAGCCGCCAGTCCGGGTTCTCCGCATCCATCCGCGCGCGGAACCGCCGCATGCGGTCGGCCAGTTCGGAGAGCGGAGTCATCGCTTTCTTGCGGCGCTGCTCGTCCGAAATGCGTAAGCCTCCGGCTTGCCGACGAAACACAGGCCCATGTAGGAGCCTTTAACGTCGTCATACCGGAGGCCTTGCAGCTCCAGGGCGACTTTCTCGGCGGTGATTGGCAGGCTCTTCAGTCTCAAGCCCACGGCGTCCTCGACGGCGTTGGCGACCATCGCGGCGGCGGGGATCATGGTGTGTTCGCCGACCCCGCGCGCACCGTAGGGGCCATCGGGCTGCGCCACTTCAATGATGATCGGCACAATCTCATCTGGCAGGTCCAGGCTCGTGGGGATCTTGTAGTCGGTGAAGTTGGCGTTCAGCAGCCTGCCCTTGAGGTCGTAGCGGATGTCCTCGTAGAGGACGGTCGCCAGGCCCTGCAACACGCCGCCGGTGACCTGGCCTTTTACCAGCTCGGGATGGATGGCCTTGCCGGCATCCACAGCGAGGACGGCCTTCAGCACGCGCATGCGGCCGGTCTGCTTGTCCACTTCCAACACGACGGCAGCAGCCCCTACGGTGTAATGCACGTTCGGGTGCCCGCCCTGGCTCGTCTCCGGGTCGCTCAAGGCCGACGTAAACTCGGGCATGAACACGCCGCTGCCGAGGATGGGCCCGCCGATGAAATTGCCGCGTGGCGTTTGGATGCCGCTAATGACGAAGTCCTTAAACGGCAGTGCAAAGCTCGGGCGCGCGCGGCATTTGACTTTCTCGGCCTCCAGGTAAAGCGTGTCGCGCGGGAGGCTTAATGCCCGCTCGACCACCTCGAACATCTTGCCCCGCACGTCGAGAGCGGCGGCTTTGACGGCGTTGCCGCAGCCCCAGGTCACGTGCGAGCCGACCGTCTGCCATTCGTAGGCATTGCGGTCCGTGTCAGGCGGCTCGATGCGGATGTGCTGAACGGGCACGGTGAGGACTTCTGCTGCAATCTGCGCCATTACTGTCAGGTAGCCTTGGCCGATCTCCATGCCAGAGGCGCTGATGTTCAGGCTGCCGTCCTCGTTGAACTTGATGAAGGCGGAGGACGCGGCGTTTGGCGGCATTGCGGGGGCTTTCCAGAAGCAGGCGAAGCCCTTGCCGACGACCTTATTGGGGTCCTTGGCTTTCTCCTTCTCGCCCCAGCGCACCTCGGCAGCTACCCGGTCAATGGCCTCGTGCAGTCCGCTTGGGTTCATCTTCGCACCGTAGGCCAGCGTGTCGCCTTCGCGGATAGCATTCTTCCTGCGGAACACGACGGGGTCCATCCTGAGCTGCTGGGCCAGCCTGGTCATGTGAGATTCCAGCCCGAAGTGGAACTCCGAGTAACCGAAGCCACGATAAGGCCCGCCTGGCGGCAGGTTGGTATAGACGCAGACCGAGTCAATATTCACGTTCGGCACCCGGTAGGGGCCTGTGGCCGACAAGCCCACGGCGTTGACCACGTTCGCCCCATACTCGACGTAGCCGCCGGCATCCCAGTGCAGTGTATGTTCGATGGCGGTGAGTGTGCCGTCCTTCTTGGCGCCGAGCTTGATGCGGGCAATCACGCCTTGCCGCTGGTAGGTGTTATAGAACTCCTGCGCGCGGGACCAGCGCACCTTCACCGGGTGGCCCTTCACCATGATCGCCAGCGCGGCGCCGATGATTTCCATAGATACGCCCGCCTTGCCGCCAAACCCGCCCCCCACATAAGGCGTCACGACACGGATGTCTTTATGCGTTAGGCCCAGCGGCGCGAGCGCCTGCGCGAACACATGCCGCTGCGTATAGGGGGACTGCGAAGCCGACCAAAGCGTGAGTCGTCCCGCCAGGTCGTAAAGGCCCACAATGGCGTGAGGCTCGATCGCGCAATGGGCGTAGCGAGGCACAGTGTAGGTATCTTCCAGGATGACGTCGGCCTCCTTGAACCCTTGCTCGACGTCGCCCTTCCGGGTCTTGCGATAGTGGGCGATGTTGGTGCCCGCCTGTGGGAAGAACCAGGGGCAGCGGGGATACTTGCCCAGGTCGGGGTGGACCAGCACGGCACCGTCCTTCAGGGCGCCCGCCAGGTCGAGGACCGGCTCCAGCTCCTTATAGACCATGTTCACGAGCTTGGCTGCCCGCTTGGCGGTCTTCGCATCGCGCGCGACTACGGCGGCAACCTGCTCGCCAACAAAGCGCACCCGATCGGTGGGGAAGATGAACCGGTCCTGCATGTATAGTCCGAACCGGTAGGGGAAGTCTTTGCCAGTGACCACGCGGACGACGCCAGGCACCTTCTCCGCCGCCGTCGTATCAATGCTCTTGATGATGGCGTGCGCGTAAGGGCTCTCGACAATTTCGGCGTGCAGGAGGTCGGGGCCGAAGGCAAGGTCGTCCACGTAGTTGGCGGCGCCGCTGATCTTGTCCAGGCCGTCAATGCGGCTGGGTGAACTGCCAACGACCTTGAGATGAGTCATACGCGCCTCCCGGTTTTGCTGCTCACAGCCAGCACGGCGTCAATGATAGGCTTGTAGCCTGTGCACCGGCAGAGGTTGCCGACCAGGGCTTCTCTGACCTCGGCCTCGGTGGGGTGCGGATTCTTGCCGAGCAACTCGGTCGCCGCCAGCACCATGCCCGGCGCACAAAACCCGCACTGGAACGAGCCGTGCTCCAGGAAGGACTGCTGCACCGGCGTCAACCCCGAGTGGCTCAGACCCTCCACCGTCGTAATCTCATGCCCGTCCACCTCGATGGCGAGGATAAGGCAGGTGCGGACGGACTTGCCATCGAGCAGGACCGTGCAGGCACCGCAATCGCCCCGCTCGCAGCCGATCTTGGGACTCTTGACGCCGAGCTTGTCCCGAAGCACGTCGAGAAGGAGGTCATTTGGCTCCACTGCAACAGACCGCGCCTCGCCGTTAAGCCTAAGCCGGAGATTCCGAAGCCTTGATGCCGGAGCGCCGGCATGTTGCCGGCTGAGGCCGTCCGGACCGTTTAAGCCGGCAATATGCCGGCGCTCCGTCCGGTTGGCGTTCCGTGCATACTGAGTCATCCGACCAAGTGTGATTCGTTTGGTCATGGCTGCCTCCTAAATCAAGCTAGTCCCGTATTCCGGTCCCGTGCCCGCCAGTCTTGAGACGGCGGCCCGCAGTCCGCGCTCTAGCATCACTCCGATCATGTGCGTCCGGTATTCCTTTGTGGCACGAATGTCGGTAATGGGTGCGATCTCCTGCGGCACAAGCCGCACCGCCCGCTCGATCAGCTTGTCCGAGAGTTGCTGGCGTTGCAGGAGCGCTTCGATTCGTTCCGCCGCAATAGGACGCGGCGCGACTGCCCCAAAGGAGACGCGGTAGCGGTTGCCCGCGAGCGCCAGGACGGTCACGCTCGCCTGGGCGAGGTCCTCGCCTTCGTAGCGGCGCAGCTTGACGAAGCAGGCCCCGTGTTTGTGCTTCGGCAATGGCACGCTGATGCCGGTCGCAATCTCTCCACGCTTCAACACCGTCTTGCGCGGGCCAAGAAACCACTCTAGCAAGGGCACCCTGCGCTCGCCAGCAGCGCCCGCCACATTCACCACCGCGTCATAGACCAGCAGCACTGCCCCGCCGTCGCAGCAAGGCACAGCGGAACACAGGTTGCCGACCATCGTGGCCCGGTTCCTGATACCCACTGAGGCCACCCAGCCTGCCATCTCGCGGATCACCGGGAACTTCCTTGCGATGACGGGAGCCTCCCGCAGGTCGCTGAAGGTGACGAGGGCGCCGATGGAAAGGACGTCTTCCTTGAACTCAATCCGGTCCAGGCCCGGGATGCCTTTGATGTCCACCACGGCTTCCGGCGCCGCCAGGCCGTCGCTGATCACGCCGACCAGGTCTGTCCCGCCGGCAAGGACGCGGCCGCGCGATCCGTAGCGCCCGAGCGTCTTAACGGCATCCCGCAGCGTCCCAGGCTTTACGTATTCGAATTCATGCGCGATGGCCATAATGGCCTCCTTACTTGGCTGGCAGCATCGCCACGATCCGGCACATGGCCGATTCCATCTCGATGCCCCTCAACGGGAAGGCGCCAATCCATGCCCGCTTGTTGCTCACCTCCTGAATTTCCCCGCCGACATTCTCCGCGTGGACCAGCCGCTTGGGGAATAGCTTGATGTGCATCACCTGGTAATACTCCTCGGGCGGGAACATTTCATCCCACCCTTTGCCGTACTTCGCCTTCAGCTTCTCTTCGGCTTCGGCAAAGCGCGCTGGGTGCCAGTTGCGGATGATGGTATTCATCGGGTGGTCGGCGCTGCCGCAGTCCACGCCAATCCACTTGATCTTCATGTCCAGCGCCCACTTGTGGAAACCCGGCGCGGGGCCGGGATGTTTCACAAAGTAGCGCAGCTCGTCCGATTCCTTCTGGTCCCAGGCGTAGCGGTGGTAACCGGTGTTGATGATCAGAATATCACCCTTCTTCACCTCGACGTTCCTGGTGATCATCTCAGGCGTGTAAAGGTCGTAGTCGCCTACCTCCTTAGAGATGTCCGCCACGACGCCGGGGCCGATCCATTCGCCGAGCGGCACCTTGCCGATAGGACGCCCGCTGGAGTGGAAGTGGATTTCGCCGTCCATGTGGGTGCCGACGTGATTGCTGGTGGTGATGATCTGGCCGTTGGCGCCCTGTCCCATGTGGGCGCCGGCGATCCGTTTGAAGTATTGGATTCCCAGCGGCATGTAGCTGGGCCAGGGCGGCGTGTGAATGCTCAAGGGCTGGGTCAGGTCATACACCTGCGCCTTGGCCATGAACTGCAGGAATTGATTGGTATTCATATGTTGCATCTCTCTCTAAGTGTTCGTTTTCGTCCTCGTGGCAATGCCGAATGACCAATGACCAATGACGAAGGAAGCCCTAATGACGAATGAGCTGGAGGCTTGCGACTCGGGGTTCGGCTTTCGGGCTTCGTCATTGAATCGTCATTCGTCATTGGTCATTCGTCATTGCTACGACGCCAGCCTCCTGGCAAAGCCCTCGAAAGCTTTCTGGAATGGTGCCGCCGGCGCATTGAGCACGCCGGCGCCAATCTGCCCGATGCCCGGTTCCTTGTGGGCCACGCCCGTGTCAATGAACGGCAGGATATTCTTCTCGATCACCTTCCTCACGTCTATGCCCGTGGGTGTGCCGCGGAAGTTCAAGGCTGGAATCTGGAATACGTTGTTCTCCGCCGCGGTGATCTCATACATCTGGCGCGTGTAGCTGAGCGCATCCTCACTGCTGCCGCCGACGAACTGAACAATCGCCGGCGCCGCCGCGATGGCGAACCCGCCCAGGCCGTTGGTCTCGGTGATGGCGCTGTCGCCAATATCCGGGTTCGCATCTGCCTTCGAGTAGCCGGGGAAGTAAAGCGCGTCCGGCACATCGGCTGGGCCGGTAAACCATTGGTCCCCTGTCCCCGAAAGCTGCACGCCGAAATCAGTGCCGTTGCGCGCCATGACCACCGCGATGCTGCTGTTCTTGATCCCGCGCGCGGCGTCCAGCATCGCCTTCGAGGCGGCCATCGAGAGGTTGAGGAAGAAGTGATCGTTGTGGTTGATGAACTCCAGCACTTCGGCGGCGACTGAAGGCTCGCCGCAAGTCGTCACCACCGCTGGAGCGAGCGTGCGATACAGCAGAGACGTGGCGGCGCGGTTGCGGTTGTGGACCTCGTCGCCCATGTGGAGGGCTTGAGCGATGAGATTCTTCAAGTCAATGCGCCCCAGCTTCGCCACCGCCCTCTTCAGCACCGGGTAGAGGGTGTCCCCCATCCAGTCCAGCCGCTGAATGACCGGCTCGCTGAACGCGCCGTAGCGCAGCACCTTGCCCAGCCCTTCATTGAGCGTCGAAAAAGCCCGATTGCCGTGCGCCTCGTTCTTCAGGACAAATACCGGCATCGAAGGCGAGATGATCCCCGCCATGGGGCCAACTGAGCCGTGCTCGTGGCAGGGCGCGAACTTGATCGCACCCGAGGCGGCGAGACGCCTGGCTTCTTCTGGCGTCCGGGCCTTCCGCTCGTAGAGCAGCGCGCCCATGATCGCGCCGCGCATGGGGCCGCACATGCGGTTCCAGGTGATGGGCGGCCCGGCATGCAGCAGCAGGTTCGGCTTCATCCCCGGGATCACATCAATGGCCCTCTCCAGGCCCACGAGCTGCGGCATGCCGCTCAGAATCAGCTTCATTGTGCGGGCATTGGCCCGCTCGATTACCGCCCCGTGTTGCCTGACTCGCAGCGCGAGTTTGGGATCAACGTCCAGCGAAGGCTTCCAGCCCACCTGCACCATCTGCGCGCCGGCATCGTCCAGCGCCTGCCTGAAACCTGCCAGGCCGAGGTTGATGACCTTCAACTCGCTGCGGAAGAGTTGGGCGATGCGCTTCATCTTGATCCCGCAAGGTAGCGGATAATATGCCCTGCCAGTTTACAAACCGCGGCATTTGAAGGCATCACGATCGCTCCTGTCTTTCGCAGTGCCGCCTCCACCCGGCTTCGGTTCTGCGGGTCCTGGTCCGTGCCGGTAATGCTGCACACTACAGAGACCTTCCGCGCGGCCTGGCGGAGCAAGTCCCTCAACTCCGCTGCGGGATCGGGATTCGATCCGTAGCCCAGCACCACATCGAGCAGAACCACCGCGGTTTCGGGGTCCGCCGCCTCCTCCCGAATCCGCCGGTTCCGGAGGGAATAGTCAATCATTGGGTGCGGTCGGCCAACCGTGAATTCATCCTCTCCCAGATCAATCAGAGTGTTCCCCTGGCTGACCAGTGGATTGCGTAACTGTCTCAGGCCCTGGGTGGGCACGTTCGAACGCAACGCCGGCAGCATCTCCTTGAGGATGATCTGCGCCTCGGCGCAAAAGGTGCCGCCGCTGAAAAGCCCGCGCACGTATTTCCGGCCCTTGCCTAACCTCGTGGCCTCACGCTGCGCCAACTCGCGCAGGCCTTCGTCTCGCGCAGCCAATTGCCGGGCCACGGCGCCAGGGTCCCGGTCCTGCGCGATCGCCACCGCCCGAAGCGCCGCTTCCTCCAGCGTGGCCGGGCCCGTGTCCTTCCTCGGAGCGCCGATGAACAAAGTGATCACAGGCTTCCGCACCGTCTTCATCACCCGCTCAATCCGCTTCAGCACCTGCGGATGAGGCGGCTTGGACACTAGCACGATGACCCGCGTCTGCTCATCCTTGGCCAAAGCCTGCAGCGCCTCGATGAACATGATGCCGCCCACCTCCTGCTTCACGTCGCGCCCGCCGGTGCCGATGGCCTGCGAGATACCTGCGCCCGCGTTCGAGATCAGGCAACTGACTTCCTGCAGGCCCGTGCCTGCCGCCGCGACTATCCCAATGCTGCCTCGATTGACCGCATTGGCAAACGCCAGTGGGACGCCGTTGATGATGGCCGTACCGCAGTCTGGCCCCATGACCAGCAGGCCGCGCTTGCGCGCAAACTGCTTGAGCGCGATCTCCTGCTCTAAAGGCACGTTGTCGGAAAACAGCATCACGTGCAGCCCGGCTTCCAGAGCGCGCATGGCCACATCGCCCGCGTAGCGGCCCGCTACCGAAATCAACGCCAGATTCGCCCCCGGCAGGACCTGCAGTGCCCCATCCACGCTCACCGGTCGAAGCTCCTCTCCGCTCACAGTCTTTCGCGTGGCTTTGCCCAGCAACGCCTCTGTGGCGGCCAGCGCCTCGTCCGCGGCTCTCGCTGTGCCGGCCTTTACGGCGATGAGCAGGTCGGTATCCGCCGCGCCGCTGAACTGGGGAATCAAAAGCCCGCTGGCATGCAGAATCGCTTGGTTGGACTTCGTCCCCATGACCACGGCGGCGTCGGTCACGCCCGGCAGCCCCGCCAGCTCCTTCCCGACGCGCATCAGTGTCACGGAGTCGAAATAGGCTCCCTTCTTGATTTGGCCGGCGACGGTCATGCGAGGGCCATTATTGTGCCGCCGCGGCGTCTTGACAATGCTTTCCGAGGATTGTTTGGCGTGCTCTTTCCGGTTGACTTGGTATGCCTATTGGCAATCGTTACCAGGACAACACTATCCGACGCATGCGAACGCTTCCTGACAAGTTCCTGGGCGCAATGATTGCCGTCCTGCCGCTGCCCGGCGCGCCACGCTACGGCGGCGATGACCAACAGATCGTCGCGCAAGCCGTGTCTGACTTGGAGCACTACCGCGCCGCCGGCGTGGACGCCATCGTGCTTGAGAACAGCCACGACCTCCCCTACATCAAGCCGCCGCTTCCGGCGCGGGCGGTTGAGGTGATGAAGCGGGTCGCCGTGGAGGTGCGCCGCCGGTTCGCTGGCCCGATCGGTATCCAGGTGCTCGAGGCCGCTAACGACACAGCGCTCGAAATCGCGCACGAGGCCGACCTCGATTTCCTGCGCGTGGAAGTCTACGTCTTCGCCCACGTCGGCGGGGCGGGGCTGATCGAAGGCTGCGCGGGACGCATCCTGCGCCGACGCAAGGAGCTTGGTTGTGAGCACGTCAAAGTGTTCGGCGACGTGAAGAAGAAGCATTGCTCCCACGCGCTGACCGGCGACCTCGATATTCTCGATGAGGTCAAGCAGGCGGAGTTCTTTCTCGTGGACGGTGTGATTGTGACCGGCGCCCGCACCACTGAACCGCCTGCGGTCACGGAGTTGCGCCGCGTCAAAAAGGGCGCTCACGTACCGGTCCTCATCGGCTCGGGCATGACGCCGGAGAATATCAAGACCTACTACCCGCTGGCCGACGGCTTTATCGTCGGCTCGACCTTCCGCCAGGGAGGGCGTTTCCTGGGCGCCCTCGAACCGGGGCGGTTGGAACCCTTCATGCACGTGTTTCGGCGACTGCGCGTTAGGCAGAGAAAAGAACCGAGAAATAGAGGAAAAATAGAGGAAAAATAGAGGAAGAATGGAGGGAGAATCGAGACCCACACCAGGGCAGCACCAGGGAGGCAGGGCGGAGGCCCAGGGTTAGTGCGAACGGGAGCCGGGATCGTAGGCGTCGCGGAGGACTTGTATGGTGTGACGGACAGCGAGATTGGAACCGAGTCTGGCGAAGTGGGCGCGAAGCTGGGTCAGGCAGCCAATGTTACCCGTGGCGAGGACCTCGGCGCCTGTGGCCAGGACCGCTTTGGCTTTCTTCTCGCCCAAGGCGGATGCGATTGCGGGCTGGTCAAGATTGTAGGAGCCGGCGCTGCCACAGCACATGTGTGCGTCCGGCAGTTCCAGCAACTGAACGCCTGGAATGGTGCGCAGGAGGTCGCGTGGTTCGCGGCGGACGCCTTGGGCCTGGGCGAGATGGCAGGCGTCATGATACGCGATACGCTGCGAGTGGCCGTTGCCGGCAGGCTTCTCGCGTAGTCCGAGACGGGAGAGGAACACGGAGACGTCCACGACGCGCTTGCTAAAGGCTTCGGCGCGGGCCTCGTCCGCCGTGCCATGCAGGATGAGGTGGTATTCGCGCATGGCGGACCCGCACCCGGCGGCATTCGTGACGATGGCATCCACGTCCGCCGGGAACGCGGCGAGGTTGCGTCGCGCAAAAGCCTGCGCAGCAGCCAGGTCGCCCGCATGCCAGGCCAGTCCACCACAGCAGCTTTGGCCGCTCGGGATGACGACTTCCACCCCGTTGCGAGTCAGCACCTCAATCGTGGCCGTGTTGATGTCGGGATCGAGCACCTGCTGGGCGCAGCCGGTGAGCAGGGCGACGCGGGCACGGCGCTCACCGCGAGCGGGCGTGACACTCGGCCACCTCTGGGCCGGCGGCACACTGGCCGGCGCAAGATCCAGCATGGATTGCAAAGCGCGCGGCACCAGCGGGCGCATGGCGCGACCCAAGCCGGCCGCGCGGATGCCCAAGCGGAAGCGCCCGGGGTAGGGGATGGTCTGTCCGGCCAGCCAGCGGCGCATCTTGTCGGCGCCAGAGCGATGGAACTTGCCCGCCGCCAAAGCCCGGAAGGGGCTGATGAGGTCCCGGTACGGCACGCCGCTGGGGCAGGCGGGTTCACACGCCAGGCAGCCCAGGCAGCGGTCAATGTGCGGCTGGGCGGCTTCCCAGGCGAGGCTGCCCTCCAGCGCCAGCTTCATGAGCACGATGCGCCCGCGCGGGCTGTCCATCTCCTGGCCCAACTCCGCGTAAGTGGGGCAGACCGAGAGGCAGAAGCCGCAATGCACGCACGCCTGCACGGCGTTGGTCATCGCCTCCCCGAGGGGGCCGTGTTGCTCTGGCTTAATGGAGTGGAGCATCAGTCCTCCGTGGAGGGAAAGCGGTTTTGCGGATCGAGCGCCTGCTTGACGGCGCCGGCAATGGCCGGAGTCGCGCGCGCGCCGCACCACAACGGGGCGTTGCCGCAGAGGGTAACAGCGGGAAGATTCAGGGCGCGCAGACGTTCCTGCAAGGCGGTCGCTGGCACCGTGGACGGCAGGGAGACGAAGGCCACATTGCCACCGGCGCTGAAGTGAACGCGTGAGCCATCCAGCGATCCGGCGGCGGCAGCAAGGGAAGGCACAGCGCTGGGGCTTGTGGCCACCTTCACCAACGCGCCTCCCGGGTGCGCCCAGCGGAACTCGCGGAGTTCCGACCAGACGGCGTCGGCTTCGGTGGCGGACAGCACCCGACCGGGCCACCGCGCCAGGATTTCGCGCGACACAGCTTCCAGCGCGGTCGCCGGTCCTGCCAGGCGCAGGCAGACCGTCGCGCCGTCAGGCAGCAGATCGAGGGCTTCGCACTCCCAGCGCGAGTTGGCGGCATCGGTGAGAACGCGGGCGGCGGCTTCGGCTCCAGTGGTCCGGACCTTCAGGGTCAGGCGCGAGGCGGGCGTGGGGAAGACTTTGAAGGTGACCTCGGCTAGAGCTCCGTAGCGGCCGAGGCTCCCGACGAAGAACTTGGGCAGATCAAATCCGGCGCAGTTCTTGACCACCTTGCCGCCCATGCGGAGCAGGCGTCCCAGGCCGTCCACAAAGCGAATGCCCAAAATGAAGTCGCGCACACCGCCAAAGCGAAAGCGACCCGGGCCGCTGACTCCGGCGCACACCGTCCCGCCCAGTGTGGCGCCGGCATCGAGCAGCATGGGATCGAAGGGCAGGTACTGGCCTTTCTCGGCCAGGGCCTCACCGATCTCGCGCACGGTGGTGCCGGCGAGGGCCGTGAATGTGAACTCCTCGGGCTCGTATTCGAGCATGCCGCGCAGCGCGCGCGTCGAGAGCAGGGTCACTTCGTCCGGCACCTGGGAAAGACGCGGCTTGGTGCGCGCGCCGACGGCGAGCACGCGCGGGTGGGCGAGCACGGCTTCAGCCAGCTCGGCAGGGGTTGCGGGTGTGAGCGGCGCGGCCATGGGAATCACTCGCGTGAGATCACACCGGCTTGCTCCAGGGGATGCAGCCCGCGTTGTTGAAGCGCAGGCGCCCCGGCGCGAGGGAACTTCTTGCCGGGATTGGCGATGCACAGCGGGTCAAAGGCGGCGCGCAGGCGCATCATGCAGTCCATCTCGTCCGCATTATACATAACGGGGAGATACTCGAGCTTCTCGACGCCCACACCATGCTCGCCTGTGATGGAGCCACCCATTTCGATGCACAGTCGCAGGATTCGGCCGGCAAGGGCCTCTGACCGTTCCAGGGCGCCTGCTTGCCGGCCATCAAAGAGGATCAGCGGATGGAGATTGCCATCGCCGGCGTGAAAAACGTTGGCTACGCGCAAGTCGCTCTCTCGTGCCATCTCGCCAATGCGGCGGAGGGCCTCGCCAAGCCGGCGCCGCGGCACGACGCCATCCTGCACGATGAAGTCCGGCGAGAGCCGGCCCACAGCGCTGAAGGCGCTCTTGCGTCCCTTCCAGATGGCCATGCGCTCCTCGGCATCGCGCGCGGGGCGCATTTCCGCCGGCTTGCTGGAGGCGATGATGGCATCCAGACGGCCACGTTCCGCGGCTACAGCCTCGCGCGTGCCCTCTAGCTCAACAATCAGGACGGCCTCGCAGCCAGGCGGATACTCGGCGTGGACAGCAGCCACGGCGGCCTCCAGTGCAAGCGCGTCCATGATCTCAAGTGCGCCGGGCAGCAGTCCGCTGGCAACTACCGCCGAGACCGCGTCACCGGCTTGTTCGAGTGTGCGGTAGCCGGCCAGGACGGTGTGGAAGCACTCGGCCTTGGGGAGCAGTTGCAGGGTGATCTCCAGCGCAATGCCAAAGAGTCCCTCGCTGCCATTGAACAGGCCGCACCAGTCGGGACCGATGTTCTCCCGGCTGGGGCCACCCCATTCGACGACTTCACCCGTGGGCAGCACGGCCTTGATGCCGAGGATGTGGTTGGCCGTCATGCCGTATTTCAGGCAGTGTGCGCCGCCGGAGTTGAAGGCGACGTTGCCCCCGATCGTGCAGATCAAGGCGCTGGAAGGATCGGGCGCGTAATGGAGGCGGTGCGGCGCGGCGGCCACAGATACCTGGGTATTGACCACGCCCGGCTGCACCACGGCAATCCGCTGGGCGGGGTCGAGGCGCAATATGCGGGTCAGGCGATTTAGCGCGATGACGATACCGTCCGACACGGGGAGCGAGCCACCAGACAGACTGGTGCCGCTGCCACGGGCGACAAAGGGCAGCCGCTCCTTGTGGCAAAAGCGGACCAGGGCCACCACCTCATCCGTCGTCTCCGGGATAGCGACAGCCAGCGGGCGCGTGCGAAAGGCGGTGAGGGCATCGCTCTCGTAGGCGGCGAGCTGCTCAGGCCGGGTCATCAGCCGGTCAGCCGGGAGCAGGGCGGCGAGACGATGGAGGGCGTCAGACACGCTTTAGCTCTTCTCAAGGATCTGCCGTAGCGCGGTCAGGAGCAGATCCACATTGCGGACACTCGGGCCGTTGCCCATCAGGCCGATGCGCCAGGTCTTCCCGGCCAGGGGCCCCAGCCCACCGCTGATCTCGATGCCATATTCCTGAAGCAGACGGCGCCGGACGCCGGCATCGTCCACGCCGGCTGGAACGTTGACGCAGTTGAGAGTGTAGAGCGAGCGCTTGGGGACATAGGTCAGCCCCATGGCCTCCAGGCCCTTGCGCAGCCGGAGGTGCATCTGCTGGTGGCGGGCAACGCGCTGGTCGAGACCTTCCTCCAGGACCATCACCAGCGCCTCGCGCAAAGCATAGGTCATGTTGCTGGGGGCAGTGTGGTGGTAGGAGCGGACACCCTTTTCGCCCAGGTAATATTTGCGCAGCAGGTTCGCGTCGAAGTACCACGACTGCGGCTTGGTCTTGCGTGCATTCACGCGGGCCAACGCGCGCTCGCTGAAGGTGACGGGCGACAGGCCAGGCGTGCAGCCCAGGCCCTTCTGGGAGCAGCTATAGCAGGCGTCTATGCCCCACTCGTCCACCCGCAGTTCATGACCACCCAGGCTGGTGACTGTGTCCACCATCAGCAATGCGCCCCGGGCGTGGACGAGATCTCCCAGGCCGGCCAGGGGTTGATGGGCGCCGGTGCTGGTCTCGGCATGGACAATGCCCAGGAGCTTGGCCTGCGGGTGCTGGTCGAAGGCGGCGGTGATCGCTTCAAGGGTGAAGATGTCACCCCAGGGGACCTCGACGGCATGGACGGTGGCGCCGCAACGCTCCATCACCTCTTTCATCCGCGCGCCGAAGAAGCCATTGACGCACACGATGGCTTCGTCGCCAGGCTCAATGAGATTGGAGGCCAGGCACTCCATGCCTGCCATGCCCGTGCTGCTGAGGGGGAAGGTGAGCGGGTTCTTGGTGCGAAAGACCTGCCGCAGCATTTCGCAGGTCTCGTCCAGGATGGCGAGGTATTGCGGATCGAGATGGCCAAGGGTCGGCGACGCGAGCGCGCGCAGAACCCGTTGAGGGACTGGGCTGGGGCCGGCGCCAAGCAGAATACGTTCGGCGGGATTAGCGGTACTAGTGGACGGCGTAGTCAAAAGCATAGAATTGCTTAAACATGCCCGGGCACCAAAGCAAGAGGATTTGGGGCCGCCCCGCCCGATTACGCCGGGCCAGTGACAAAGTCGGCCCAACCGCGCCGGAGCGCCGGCATGTTGCCGGCTTAGGCCATTCGGAGCGTGTAAGCCGGCAACATGCCGGCGCTCCTGCCGCATCGTGGTGCCTTACGAGCGGACTTTGTCAATCGCCCCGCCCGATTACGCCGGCTTCAACAGCGTCAGGAGCATCGAGCACTCCTTCGTCGCTTTCATGGCGTGCGGCAGGTTGGGAGGCATGTGGAGGAAATCGCCCGCCTTCAGGGCGTGCGGTTTGCCCGCCAGCGAGAACTCGCATTCGCCGGACAGGATCTGAACCAGCGCCCGCTGCGTGGAGGTGTGCTCGGTCAATTCCTGTCCTTCGGAGAATCCGAACAACACGACCCGCGCATTGGGTGTCCGCAGCAAGGTGCGGCTGACGATGCCATTCGGGGCGAATTGCGTTTCCTTTGCCAGCGAGATGATGGTCTCGGCCTGGGCGTCCATTAAAGGCTGTTCACTCATGAGTGCAATCTACACTGGCACGACGCCCAGCGCCTTGATACAGATCAAAGGATGAAGACTTTGCCGGGAAGGCGTTGCGCTCGCGTGCCGGTGACCGGCGGAGCACACTGAGTATATTGCGACTATGACAAAGCCGACCAAAACCCTACTGGCCCTTGCCCTTTTCTGTCTCGTGGCCGGGTTCCCATTCTCCAGCGGAATGGTGGACGCACGAAGCGCCGTTGTGCTCCTCGCGGTACTGCCGACCGGCGCGGTTTTCCTCGGACTGTTCCTCATCAGTCTGATCTTCGAGAAGGAGACGGCGCGCTACGATGCGGAACAGCGTGCGTGCGCGGAGGCTGCCGCGACCGCCGGCGCCGCCACGGCTTCGGCTTCGGCGAAATCCGCCCATTCCTGACCGCGGCTGTGCTTGCGCCCTTTGGCGGCCTCGGACCTCTTCCCCACCGCCGCAGGGCAGATTCCCGTCGGGCCGATTATCGTGGACAAACGCCGCGTCCGTTTCTAGTAATTCCGGCAAAGCTCGCGTGAGAACGATCCTCTTGATGCAATTGCTGGCGCCGGCCCTGCTGATGGCGGGCGCCGCCGAAAACCAGGAACCTAAACCACAGGCCCCTGTGGAACAGGCGGAGCTTTATGGCGCCCGAGTCGTGCGCGCGCTTTCCCCGGTGCGGACCAATGACACCGCGCCGGGTTACACCTTTGAAGGACGCCCCGTCGCGATTGTGGTCAATGAGCGCATCTCCAACGGCTCCGCCTTCAAGACCAATCTCCTGGCCGCGATGCACGAACGGCAGTTGCTCGACCAGGCAGTCTGGCAATGGAGCGCCTTCGACGTTCCTTCCAACCGCTGGGAACTCAGCATTGGCCTGCGGGTGCCCGCGCCGATCGTCCGATGCGTGGCGAGGTCACTGCTCACCCTCACCAACGACAGGTTCTCCGTCTCCGTCCCGGACGAAAGCTTCCCGCCCTGGCGCGAACAGGCTATCTTCATCGGCGAACGGCCCAGCCAAAACCCAAATACCCTCAGCCGGAGCTGGCTCATTACCCTGTTGGCGACCAATGTCAGCGATGCGGCCTTCCGGATCCGCATGTTGGGCTCGCCCGCCATTCTGCAAAGCCTGGCGCAGGCCAATGCCTTGGCCGCGCCGGCTACCGGTCCGGTGCCACGGGGCATGGCGCTCGTTCCCGCGGGCCCCTTTGAGATGGGCAACACCTTTCCCGTAGGCGAGGTCATCTCGGAACCGCCGCCGGGCGCGGTGCGGATCGGGTCCAATCGCGACCAACTCCTGGCCACCAGCCCCGAGCACCCTGTTCACACCGTGCAAGTTGGCGCCTTTTACATGGACAAATTCGAGGTGACGAAGGAACTCTTCGACGAAGTAAGGCGCTGGGGCAGGGAGCATGGCTATCTGTTGCGGCTCCCGGATTTTCCCACGCAGGCCAAAGGTCCGAATCATCCCGTCTATAATGTCGAGTGGTATGATGCACTCATCTGGTGCAACGCTCGCTCGGAGAAAGATGGGCTCACGCCGGTCTATTACACGAATACCACGCACCAGGGCGTTTATCGCACCGGGCAAGTGGACCTGTCCAACGGCGATGTGTTATGGACCGCCAACGGCTATCGCCTGCCTACCGAGGCGGAATGGGAGAAGGCGGCCCGTGGCGGACTGGCGGGTAAGCGCTACTCGCGGGCGAACTACCTCTCGCACGCCGTGGCCAACTACAAGGCCCAGCCGGGCGCCACCAACTTCGACGCCAGCGATACCACCGGATTCCACCCCCTCTGGCAGATGGGCAAACCGCCATTCACCAGCGTCGTGGGATGGTTCTCGCCCAACAAGTATGGCATCTACGACCTGCAGGGCAACGTGCAGGAGTGGTGCTGGGACCGCTACGACCCGAACTGGTACCGCACCCCAGCCTGCACCCAGCCGGACTGCGCCGGACCGGACACTGGCGCCTCGCGCGTGCGGCGCGGCGGCAGCTTCCAGAGCTCGGCCTACGATTGCCGCGTGGCCGCCCGCACCTCTCAGCCTCCCGGAACCAACACCGGCGACTGCGGTTTCCGCTGCGTGCGCCGGCCGTAGGAACCCATTAGGGCGGGGTCCTGGCCATTGGGTAGCCAGTGGTAAGCCAGTGGTTGGCTTAATAGAAAATGTATTAAGCCAACCACTGGCTTACTACTGGCTACCCACTCCCGCGCCAACGCGGTGCCCCAACCATTGTGGGCGACTGTTCCGAACTCGGATACGACCCTCACGGTCGGGGCCAGAAGGACTTGGGCCGTTTCCGGCGGAGCACGGCGGCGCTGGGCCTCCCCCTCCAGAGGACTTGGTCCGCCGCTCTGGCCGCCAACCTCGCCGCGCAGGATACCGCCCATAGCGCCGCCAGCGCCAAGGACGCCGCCCGCCAGTCTTTGGAGGCGGTGCAGCGAGCCTTGGTGGCGCGCATCCAGGCCAACCCTACGGTGTCCCAGTTAAGGCATAGTTCCTGCCCGTCGCTGCCCTCTGTGGCACCGTTAAGCTTCCCTGGCACTCAGGGCACATCCGCCCTTCCGGTGAGCCGGTATTGCCACGGTATTGCTACGGTGTTGACACGGTAGCGATGGGGGGGTAAATCCACCCCCCTTCCCCCCCAAAATCAATGAAACCTGACTCTACGGAGCATTCAGGGTCTGGCCGTCGGATCGACGGGTTCGGCCTTCCTGGTCGAGTCAGTTGAGTTTTGACAAAACACAATGAACGCATCCCTCGCGTCGCTAGCAACGGTTTCCTCCAGTGTGGGCTGATGGAAAGCGAACGCATAGTGGCTTGGGCCGGACGTCGAGGGCGTCCGCGCCAGCTCCTCCATCTCCTTCAGCTCCTTTAACCATTGCTCACGTGTCCAACCGTACACCAAGCGGAAGTAGTCTGGAAGGTCAACGTTTGCAGCGAAAGCGTTCCCAGCAATCACTTTCTCTGGCTGCGATGGAAACCAGATTATAGTATCATGACGTAGCTCCCAGTTTGCTAACCGCTCACGTGCCTCGCGCCATGCACTCGGCCGAGCCGACCAATCCACCATGCAGCAGCAAGAATACTCTTCCAGTGGCCTGGCCGGAATATCCATGACCAGATCGGTGGACCTACCCGAATCCAGTGCGAGATACTTTCCTTGCATTCGATTTGTGGCGAGCAAGCCCCGATCGCTTCTGGATCTGCACTCAAACCAAGCAACTCGGACGTCAGCCGCCCTGGGCCCGACATTCGTAACGAGAAAAGTGACCGTCGCTGTAGGCACTCCGCTATTCGTAACGATCCGAACTAGCGGTGTCGAAATCACCAACCAACTCTTGGGTCCGGACGCTGGACTGGTTGCGGCACCCCATAGCGCGGCCAATCCAGCAGCTAGAATGCAAGCAAGCAGGAGCCAGAGCCCTTTGTTGACCTGTTTCACCATGCCGAACAAGTGATTAGAAAGACCTGCATATCTCCCCATCTTGGGTGGATATGCAAGCGGCTCCTCACCGCTGATGAAACCTTTCCCTTCATCACCAGCACCGTTATCCCCCGCCGGCTCCCGTGTAAAGCCGATTCGAGGGGATGGGTTGAGGGCTGAGGGCTGCGAGTCTAGCGGGCTGAATTTCCTGCGTGGCGGGAAGGCGGCAGAGGGCCATTGCGCTACGGCCTGCTCAGCGGGGGAGCAGAGGTCACGCCCAGGCGCATGGGCGGCAGGAACTCCGTCGCCAGCTTCTCCGTCAGGTTGAAAACGACGAAGCCATCGGCGCCGAGTTCGCGCGACAACTGGTCGGACGTTGCGCCCGGAAGAAGGCTTCTTGTTCCGCAGGGGTCTTCTCCTTCACCCTCACCAACCGCACGCCCGCGGCCTCGCCCCAGTCCAACCTGAGGGCGCCATCGCTTGCCCGCTTGCGCAACGTCGCGGAGCGCAGGACCGAGCCGTCTTCGCGCAAGAGCGAGGCTTTCCAGCCGCTCTCAGGCAGGTGCAGGAAGAGCGGTTCGGAGGGGACAGGCGAGACGCCCGTCCTGCTGATCTCGATGGCTTCACGCGTGGCCCGGATGCGCAGGACCCCGTCGTGAAAGCGAATCCTGTCCACTGTGAGCTCGGGCCAATCCTTGGGGAGGCGCGGATTGAGCTTGAAGCCGTCGGCACGGGGCGCGAAGCCGAGGAAGCCGTTGAGCATGATCTGCGGGACCATCGCGCTCTCGAAGAACTCCATGTCGAGGCCGAGGCCACCCGCCGTGCCGCCCCCCTGGAGAGCGCCTTCACGCGAGCCGTTGTAATACTTGCGGTAGCCGCCGGCGGCCTGCACCTCGTCGAACCAGCGGAGAATCTCGCGCAGGCGCTCCCAGGCATTATCCGGGCCGAGCACCTTGAGGCGCGCCATCAGGTCGTGATAGGAGAAGCCGAGCACCGCGCCGCCGTCTTGGACCTGGCCACCCCACGGGATGCTCTCCGGCGCGTTCCAGGCCCAGAAGTACCAATCCAGGTTGCGCTTGGTGGTGGCGCGAGGGCCGAAGCGCCAGTGGTAGATGTCTTTGCCTTGCGCCGTGTCGTCGGGCACCAGGCGGTCGCCGTTGATCCAGCTCAGGATTGCGGCGGCGTGTTTGGGGGTGGCGAAGTCGTAGTAGATCGCCTCCAGGTTCAGGAAGGAGAAGCCGTAATCGTGGCTCTTGCCGTCGGCATCCACGCAGGCGTTGAAGCGCTGCGTGTCCCGGTTCCAGAAGACACGGTTGCCCTCGGTCTTCACCTCGGCGGCATGGCGTTCCAGCATGTCGGGATCGAAGCTCAATACGCCGCCGGGAATCTGCCACTCGGGATGGTCCTTGATCTCGCGCTCGATGGATGCCATCACGCGCACCGCGTCGTAATACTGGATGGTTGCATAGGCATCCAGGCCGCCAAAGGGGAGGATGTCCCAGTAGTTGTTGCCGATGCCCTCGCCCGTGAGGATGGTCTTGGCGCCGTTGGTGCCGCGTTCCAAGCCGCTGCGCCCGTCGTGGCCCACCCAGTCCGTATAGATGGCTTTCCGCTCCAGCGCGTGATGCTCGGTCATGTCGTAGCGCAAGGCCATGCGCATGCGGTTGATGTTGGCGCGCAGGAAGCTCAAATCGCGCGTCCACCAGAAATACTTCGCGCAGCCGCGCACGAAGTTCTGGCTGTTGATATTGTGGCGGGTGTCGTATTGCGAGAAGAAGGCCTGGATGGTGACGCTGCCGGGGGCGGTGTTGCCAAGGCCGATGCGCAGTTGCGCCACCTCGCCTGTCCACTGCGGATGGCGATACATCGGGATCATTGTGTAGCTCATCGCGTCGCCCTTCACCGGGTCGAAATACATCCGCCGGGCGGGGGTGAAGTTGGTGGCCGACGGCGTGGTCCACTCGATGAACGGCTGCGCCGCGCCCAAGCCGGCAGCCTGCCAGCGAAGCTGGAGGAAAGGGACTTCGAAGGTGTGGCACTTCCACGGGGGCGCGGTCACCAGAGCGGAGGCGTTGGTCACCTCGACGCGCCAGCCATCCTCGTTTACGCCGGCATCGCGCGCGCCGGTGAGCGCCCAGCCGGCGGGCTTGCTCAAGTCATTTGGCCGCCAGCCCGGACCAGCGGTGTTCTTGAAGGAGAAATGCCAGCCGCAGCCGCGCCGGCCCTGGGTCCAGAACGGGAACGGCCAGCCGAGCTGGTGCGCGATGCTGGCGTGCTGATGCGTCGCCACGTAGCCCTCGGGATCCATAATGCGGGCGCTGAGGGCCGAGTCCCAGGCCTGGCGCATGGCATCGGCCTTGTTGTCGGTGGAGACGGCGGGCCAGAGGGAACAGTCGGGGAGCCATTCGTCCCAGAGAGTGGCCTTGGGGCCTGCGCCGGGGTAATGGAGCCAGAACAGGTCGCGCACGGTCGCCATCTCCTGCTCGTGGCCGGGCACTTGGAAGCGGGGGAAATCATCGGGAGGCGCGGCCAGAGCGCCAACCGCGGAGAGGACGAGTGCGACGAAGGTTTGGAGGAGCGGATGCGTGGGGCGATTCATGTCAAATAGCGGGCTCTAATTACCCGAGCCGTGGATGCAGCGCACGATTAAAGCGTACTGAGCGGACCCAAAGGGCGCCCCTGGACACTGCCGCCATGTAGCGGCGGGCATCTTGCCTGCCGTAGGGCGGCATCCTGCCGCCCGGAGGAGCGCCGCGTGTTTGCGGGACGGCTATTCCGCCGGGCAAGATGCCCGGCTCTACGGCAGGCAGGATGCCCGCCGCTACAGCGCAGGTCGGTGGCAGTGTCCAGATGAGCCCGGCCCCACACAATCGCCAATGGCCAATCGCAAATGGCAAATGGCGAATCTACGCGGCGCGTGCGGGGGTCGGACCTTCGCAACAAGTGGGGTCAAGCATCTCGGGGGAGGCGGCTAATCGCGCCGCTTCACGACGCGATATACGAGATACATCTCGGCGCCATGTTTGCGGGCGGAGCGGAGCTCAAGTTGAGTCGCCCGGGCGAGCGTCGGTGCGCCTAGCCCGTCCGCGAGGGTCGGCGCGTTGCGACCGCCGAAGATCTTGGGACAGATGGTGAGATGGACTTCATCCACCAGGCCGGCCCGGAACAAGGCGTCGTTCAGTTCCCCGCCGCCTTCGCAGAGCAGGCGTTTCACTTCCCATTTCTGCCGAAGCCAGCGCAGGGCGAGGCGGAAGTTAAGCTGTTTCGCGCCGCAGACCTTCACGGCATCCGCAACCGCGCGCAGCCGCTTTAGGCGGGTCTCGTCGGCGCGTCCGGTGGTGAGAATGATGATCGGAGAGAACTTGTGCCTGAAGACTTCTGCGTCCGGGTTCACGGAGCCGGACCCGCTTGTAATGATGCGCAGGTTATATTCTGCTAGGCCGCGCCGGCGACGCAGCGCGCGGTATTTGGCGGCGCCAGGCCCCATGTTGATGGGATTCAGGTTCACCGTGCGCGCGCCGGACATCACCGCGTCGGCGGTGGCGCGCAGCGCGAGCAGAAGCTGGTGGTCGCGCGGGCTGCTGAAGGAGGAGACGGCGCGGTTGGCCGTGGCGATCTTTCCGTCCGCCGTCATCGCCATGTTGATAAGCACGAAGGGCAGTGCGGGCTTTTTCATAAGATGAGCATGGCATCGCCGTAGCTGAAGAAGCGGTAGCGTTCGCGGACGGCTTCGGCATAGGCGGAGAGCACCAGTTCGCGCCCGCGCATGTCGTTTGGCGCTGCGAAGGCGCTGATCAGCATCAGGAGCGTGGAGCGCGGCAGGTGGAAGTTGGTAAGGAGCACGTCCACTATCTTAAACTCGCATGGGGGATAGAGGAAGATACGAGTCTTGCCGGTCCCGGCGGCGATGGGCGAGGCAGGAGAGGCCTGAGGGGAGAGGAACGAGGAGCGAGCAAGGGTTTCCAGCACGCGGACGGTCGTAGTGCCCACTGCGATGATCCGGCTGCCGGCGGCCTTCGCCAGGTTAATAATGCGGGCGGTTTCCTCGCTTACCTCGTAGCGCTCCTCGTGCATGGTGTGGGAGGCAATGCTTTCAGCCTTCACCGGAGCAAAGGTCCCGAGGCCGACGTGCAAGGTGAGGAAACAGACCTCCACGCCGCGAGCGCGGATCTCGTGCAGGAGTGATTCGGTAAAGTGCAGTCCTGCGGTGGGCGCCGCTACTGAGCCGGCAGGCTGCGCATAGACGGTCTGGTAGCGCAGGCGATCCAGCTCCATTTGACCCTCATCCGGGCGGGTGATGTAAGGCGGGAGAGGAACCTCCCCCAGCATGCTGAGCGCGTCGGTGAGGTCTGTCAGGCCGGAGAAGCGCAGGCGGCGGTGGCCTTCCTCGTTCTTCTCGAGCACGACGGCGCGCAATTCGTTGGGCTGGCCGCGCAGGTCGTGGAAGGCGATCTGCGTGCCCGGTCGGGCTCGCTTGCCGGGCCGCAGCATGACCCACCAATCGTTCACGGAATTCTCTTCCAGCAGGAGCATTTCGAAGCGTCCGCCTGTGTGGGCGTTGACGCCACGCAGCCGGGCTGGGATTACGCGGGAGTTGTTAAGCACCAGAACGTCGCCCGGATGCAGGTAGTCGAGGAGGTCGCGGAAGCGCCGGTGTTCGAGCTGGCGCGTTTGCCGGTGCAGGACCAGCAGGCGCGACTGGTCGCGCTGCGGCGCCGGAGTTTGCGCGATCAGCTCTGGCGGCAGCTCGAAATCGAAGTCGGCGGTTCGCATGGGCGGCACAGCATCGTAACTGCGGGATGGGGTGACAAGCGTGCAGAGGGGCGATAGTACCAGAGTCCTTCGCGGCCGTAGCGGGCCTTTTGGACTGCGGCAGTATGCCTCGAAACAAGACAGTGTCCGATGCCAACACCCACAAGACCGCTTCCGTTAGGGCAGCAGCCCGGGCGGACATCCAGCGCCCTCGCCTTTCAGCCGGGGTGGTTGGCCGGGGTTATCCCGGTGTTATTACGGCGATGCCGCCAGGGGCGGGCGGCTGCGTTAGCGGGCCGGGTTCGGCCCGCGCGGGAAGGCATTTAGAGGTGGGCCGCGAGGGGCTGGCTCGCAGCCAGGTGGGTGATCCTCACTGGATGCGGGGTTTCCGCAAGCTCCTTCACTTCAATCGTGATGGTGCGCCGGCGTGGGGGCACCCGGGTCGGAGCCGTGTGGGAGCGGAGTTGCATCAGGGCCAGGCCGATGGATCGGGGTGGAGGGCGCCGGTTGGTGACTTCGGCGAACCCGTGCAACTCCTGGAGCAACTTGAGCATCATTACTTTCGCAGCCATAAGCCTGTTAAGCCCGAGCGTCTGCAATTCACGTGCCATGCGACGATTCGGCAGAAATCTCGCTTGGCAGCCCCTAGTGGTTCTGCTTACCTCACCGCACCGAATGTCACAACCGCGCGCCATTCTCGTGTTCGCCCTATGCGCGATCGCCTTCCCCGGCGTGCTACAGGCACAGAAGCAGCCGGAGTTGGAGATCGAAGCGCTGACGGAGAAGGGCTGGGTCGAGTATGATTATGCGACCGGCTTGGGAAGCGGCACCAACGGCGTGCTGCTTCGCTACGGCGACACCATACTGACCGCCGACGAGGTGGTGGTGGACCGCGCGAAGGAGGAAGCCGTTGCCGAGGGCAAAGTCCGCATCCAGCACCAGGACCAGGTTTGGGCGGGCGAACATATCCGGTATAACTTCAGAACCCGCCAGATGGAGGCGGAACAATTCCGCACGGGCAGGTCGCCGGTCTATGCCTCGGGCCTCGGGCTTCACGGCGAGGAAACGGTCAACACGCGCACTCACCTGACGAACCGCGTGTACGCCGCCACCAACGCCTTCGTTACCACGGACGACGTAGCCCAACCGGCAGTCAAAGTCCGAGCGCACTACATCAAGATCATTCCGGGAGACAAGGTCGTGGCGCGCGACGCCGTCCTCTACGTGGAGGGGGTGCCGGTGTTCTACTTTCCGTATTACAGCCGGAACCTGGGCGAGCACGCGAACAACTTCAATTTCGTCCCCGGATATCGCAGTTACTACGGCCCCTTCCTGTTAAGCAGCTACCAGTTTTACCTCGGGGACCACCTCGACGGCAACGTCCACGTGGACTATCGCGAGAAGCAGGGATTTGGCGAGGGGCCCAATCTCAACTACCATTTTGGACCGTGGGGAGAGGGCTCGCTCAAATACTATTACCTATACGACCAGGACCCAAGTGCCGGTGGCGGCGACCCAAGCATTCCTAATAACCGGCAAAGGGTTGACTTCTCATACATCGCAAATCTGGACACCAATCTAGTCGTTAAATCGCGGGTGCGCTGGCAGAGCGACACCAACATCGTGCGCGAGTTCTTCGAGAACGAGTACTTCGAGAACCCGCAGCCGAACACGTTTGTGGAAGCCAGCAAGTTCTGGCAGAACTTCTCCGCCGATACGTACGTGGAGCCGCGGCTTAACAACTTCCTGGATACCATCGAGCGGCTGCCCGAGTTCCGGCTGACCGGACAGCGGCAGCAGTTATGGGGCACGCCCGTCTATTACGAGAGCGACAACTCGGCGGGCTTCTATGAACACCTGTTCCCGGAGACCAACTCGCTGATCAGGAATATGGACTACGAGGCGGCCCGGGTGGACACGTATCAGAAGCTGCTGCTGCCGGAGAGCTTTTTCGGCTGGCTCAACGTGACCCCCCGGGTAGGCGGCCGCTATACGTACTATAGCACGGCCACGGGCCCCGGCGCTACGACCGGGGAGGTGAATCGCTGGGTGTTTGACACGGGTGTGGACGTCTCGGCGAAAGCGTCGCGCCTCTATCCGGACGTGGATAGCAAGTTCTTCGAGTTGGACGGCCTCCGCCACATCATCGAGCCTTCGATCACTTACGCCTTCGTGCCCCCGCCGAATGCTTACGGGACGAACGTGATACCCCAGTTCGATACTCAATTGCCCAGCTTGCGCCTCCTGCCGGTCACGTTCCCGGAATACAATTCGATTGATTCCATTGAACCTGAGAACGTGTTCCGGTTTGGCCTGAACAACAAACTGCAAACCAAGCGCGACGGCCAGGTCGTGAACTTCGTGAACTGGGACGTCTATGCCGATTGGAACCTGCATCCGCTCACTAACCAGACCACCTTCTCGGACCTCTACTCCGACCTGACGATCAGGCCGCGGTCCTGGATTACGCTCGAATCGCTGACGCGCTACGAGCTCGACGGCGGCCTGTGGCGGATGTCGCTAACCACGGTGACCCTGCAACCCACCCCAGCGCTCAGTTGGACGTTCGGCCAGTTCTATGTCAGGCCGGACCTGAGCGACTCACCCACATCGCTGGGCGAAGGCAACAATCTGTTCCTGAGCACCATTTACTACCGTCTCAACGAGAACTGGGGCCTGCGGGCGTCGCATCGGTTCTCGGCGGTTAACGGGCAGATGCAGGAGCAGGATTATTCGATCTACCGAGACATGAGGAGTTGGACGGCGGCCTTGACGTTCCGCGTGCTCAACAACGTGAATGGACAGCAGGACGTCGGGGTGGCCTTCACTTTCTCCCTCAAAGCGGCTCCGCGGTTCCCCCTGGGCGCCGATACAGGCAGACCGACCTGGTTGTGGGGAGGGTAGGAGCGGACTGGGCTCGATCAGCGAGTCAGCCGATGGAATTGGAATCGTGAGGGCGACTGCCCCTCCGGATTCAGTTCAATCGTGCAGTAACCCCCTTGTTTTAGAAGCTCGATGCCCGCCAGCGAAGGGCAGAGGTGGACGTGGAAAGGCCGCCAAAGCCGGGCTTGGCTCAACGCAGTGCTAAAACGCTTCAGGGAATGTCCAAGGAAGCCGATCGGCGGCATGCCCGCCAGCAACCGGCTTTTCCAGAAGACCAGGTTCGAATGCAGATGGCCGATGATTGTCAGCTCGATTTGCGGCAACCGGGAGCGAACCACCTCCTCGCGCCAAAGGAAGGGGAGGGCCGTCGGATCATGGCAAAAGAGCAAGACGCGCCGGTCAGGTTGCAGCGTGCAGAATACCTGGCGAATCTCGGCCAAATGCTGCTCGCGCAGACGCTTCCATTCGTCCCATTCGGCAGGAAGCGTATCGGCCTCGAAGACCGGCAGGCCGACCAGTGAAGAGACGATTCCTAACAAAACATAGCTGCCGATCTCCACCTTCCAACACGGTCGCAGTCCCAGGTCTTGCTGTGCCCGGTGCCAGCTCGCCAGGCGCATCCCCCCGCGCTCACCGAAGAGACTGATCTTGCCCAGCTCATGGTCTCCGTAAATGGCGAGCAGCCGGTTGCCGAAGCGTTGGCGCAGCTTCTCCAGGCATTCCCGCGCGCTCTCGAAGGCGGCATCGTCACTGACTCCCACTGTTGCGCAGTCGCACGTGTAATCGCCATTCGCGATCACATAATCAAACGCGGCACCCTGGTCCAGGAAGCGATCCAGCAGATGGTTTTGCTTAAGCGCGTCCCGCGTCCAAATGAACCGGTAATACGTTTTGGCCAGCCCACGAAGCACGGGATTCGCGATTCCACGATAGCTATAGTCGCCGCCTTGCGCCTGTTCGGCGGCGCCAGCGTAATGGATGTCGCTCACAATGCCGAGCGTGACGAGGCGAGCCATCGTTGGACCATCAGGAAACCGTGACCAGAGCGGGGAGGATGATTCGGAATGTCGTGCCCTTGCCCGGCTCGCTTTCGACGCTAATGTCTCCGCGATGCTCCTGGATGATGCGTTTGGTGATAGGCAGACCCAAGCCGGTGCCGCCGGGCTTCGTTGTGAAAAACGGCTCGAACAGACGGGCCAGGTTCTCTGCCGGAATGCCGGCCCCGGTATCCTGAATGGTCAGGCCAATCCGTGTGTCTGCGGGCAAGCCCTTCGGCCCGGCGCCAGGGGAGCTGTTCCGAGTAGCAACCGTCAGCGTTCCTCTCGGCCCCATGGCCTCCAAGGCGTTGAGGAACAGGTTTACGAACGCCTGCTGTAATTGAAGGTCGTCGCCGCTCACCCGGTCGGGCACTGCCTGGAAGGAGCGGTTCAGGGAAATCAGCCTGTCATCCATCTGAGGCTGAACTAGCCGCAGCGAGTGTTCGAGAACTTCATGGAGGTGGACCTCGCCGAAGGCTGGCTCCGCGGTGCCGACGAACTTGAGCATCCGGCTTGCGATAGCATCAATCCGGCAAATCTCACGGCGGGCCAAGTCAACCAGCTCTGCATCCTGGTGCTTCTCGAACAGGAGATCGAAGAACGTCTTGCCTGCCTGGAGGGCATTCCTGATCTCATGCGCCATGCCGGCCGAGAGCGTGCCGATACTCGCCAGGCGGTCAAAATGCAGGAAGTTCTGCTCCAGGTGCTTGGTGGAGGTAAGGTCACTGATCACCACAACTGCAACTTGCTCCGCGGCTCCGCGCCGCAACTCGACGATACTGACACGAATCGAACCTGCCCGCCGCCCTTCGCCTTTCAAATCAACTTCAAGGTTGGAAACCGGTTTGCCAGAGGCTAGGCACTCACTAATCAGATTCTGGAGCCGGCTGGGCAAGTCCCCGACCGCGGCTCCAGGCGCCGAGTTCGCGGCCAAGCCGAGGATCTGCCCGATTTCCTGGCTCATGAAGATCGCCTTCCCACGCGCGTCAGCAAGAATGACTCCGGAGGTCAGGACGTCCCGCAATGCGCTTGCGAAACTGATTCCTTCCTGGCTCGCTTCGATCTTTGCCGGAGTTCTGGTTGACATAGCGACTGCTGTCCGAGCACTTCTTACCCCACGCGAAGAACTATCCCTCCCCCGTAGCGCGATACGGCGCGCCTCCCGGGGACTGGCCAATGTTAGCTCCTTTTGCGTGCGCTACAACAAAAAAGGAGGGCCGGATTCATGCGCATGAGGACTCAGGGGCCGGCGTGGGATTCAAAGCTGTGCAAAATGTAACGTGACGCGCTATTTCGTCGGCGGCGTCACCGTTCGAGTCCGTGCTCACAGTCCGTGCTTCGGCGGGCTGGTTCGTGGAATGAGTGTGCCTCCCGGTAGGAATGGCGCTTCGAAAAGGCGTAGAGCATTCAGCAACGATTCTTTGTAGCGGTGACCAGAGTTTTGCTCCTTGGGCGCCTTCCCCAGCTCGTGGGGATCAGGGCTTCGGGGACTTTTCCCTGCCTTAACGCGCCTCATTTCCGCGATTTCCACCGGCATCACGCCGTAGTCTCACCATAGCCTCACGCTAGATAACATTGTTATCTACGGTGAGGCTACGGAGAGACTGCGGAGGGAATCGGGAGGGGTGGGGGGCGGGCGCCTCAGCGCAGAAAGCAGCCTTTTGGCGGAAATCGGGCGAATCAGACCCGGATTAGCGGCATAAGCCGTTGAGAGTCACTTGGGATGTGCAGAATCCTCCCGTGTCCACGAACCTATTTCCACGAGCCAATTCGGCGCCGTTGCGGCTCTGTCCCTACGCAATAATTCGCTGCGTTACAGCAAAAAACCGACCTGAGATGGCGGAGCGGGATTCCCAGACCGGTTTTTGACAAGCGAGAACTGGCCAAGGCGGGCGGGCTGTGGCAAAAAAGAAACAAGGATTTCTCTTTCGGCAAGGGATTTGCTTAAGTGGGGTGTTCCGTGCGGTGCCTGAACGCAAAACACTATGAAGACGAAACTAAGAAACGCAGCAAAGTGCATATCCGCGGTAATTCTGGCGAGTTCGACCTCAACACTCTGGGGGGGGGGCTTCCGGATTGATTCACAAGACGCCTTCGCCTCTGGGCGCGGCGAGGCGTTCGTTGCCACGGCCGATAACGCATCGGCCATTTATTACAATCCGGCTGGTCTCAGCCAATTGGAGGGCCAAAACCTGCGGGGTGGGTTTTACGGTTTATACACCGACAACCGCTACACGTCAGCTTCCAGCGGCGCGAGTTTCGACAACCAGGACGATCTCGATGCCGTCCCGCAGGTGTTTTACGGGTGGAAATTGGAGTCGTTGCCGCTGGCCGTAGGGTTAGGCCTTTACTCGGGCTACGGTTTAAGCTCGAGCTGGCCCCAGGATACGGGGTTTCGCACGCTGGGGACGGAAGGCTCGATCACCACATACACGATCAATCCAACGGTGGCATGGCAGGTATTGCCTAATTTGTCACTGGGGGCGGGGCTGAAAGTGAATTACGGGGAGGCGGATTTACAGCAGGGTTTAGTATGGCCAGGCCAGGCGTACGACAATTTCCGCTTCAAAGGCGACGGGTGGGCGGTGGGCTACGATGTGGGCGTGTTGTGGAAGCCGATCGAGAAGGTATCGCTGGGTGCCGCTTTCAAGAGCGCAACCAGTTATAACTTTGAAGGCCACACGGAGTACTACAACAATGTGCCTTTTCCGCCGGGTGTTGGGTCGGTGCCGGCTTTTCCGAGCCAGAGTGTGAATGCGGATGGCCGCTTCGAACTTCCGCTAGACGTCGTGTGCGGCATTTCCTATCGGCCCACGACGAACTGGAATTTCGAGTTCGACGCGGACTACACGGATTGGAGCAGTCTTGGCACGGTCACCATCGCGCAGGCGCGCGGCCTGCCGGGGTTGATACCACAGAACGTGCCATTGGTCCTCAACTGGGAAGGCAGCTGGTATTTTGAACTTGGTGCGACCCGCTACCTTGGCAACGGTTGGTCAGTAAGTGCCGGCTACATATACAACCAGAACTCGGTGCCCGATGCTCATTACAATCCACTCGTGGCGGACTTGGACCGGCAGTTTTTCTGTGTCGGACTCGGACGCAAGGGCAAACACTGGGATTTCGACGTGGCGTATCAGCTCGGCTACGGCCCGGGGCATACGGTGGCAGGCAGCGCCCCCTCGGCGACAGGTCAGACAGCCGATGGTCGCTACTCATTCCTCAGCAACGGCGTAGTGCTGAGCTTGGGCTATCACTTCTGACTTAATCCTGCCAGCCGATTTTGCCCGGGCTGAGCCCGGACGGTGCCGAAAGAGAGATGTGTGGGACGGCACGTCAAGCGAACCAACGCTCAGACAACCTCAGTCGTGGTCGGTATGAGTGTCTAAGAACGAGACAATGCTTCGTGCAGTGTTAAGACATGCGCGAGCCCGACGCAGATTTGAGTTCACAGGCAGCTTTACAGTTGCGATACTGGGAGCTGGCCGCTTACCGCCACACTTGCGCACGGTTTGGGCAAACGATTGAATCGGCAACCGGAACACCGTCATGAATGATAGCCTGGTGACTTTTCAGACCAGTGAGGGGCTAGGATTGCGGGGCACGCTGCATCGGCTCACACCGGAGCAGGCCGTATTTGAAACGTATAGTCCGGAGCCAGTGCTGCGCATGTCCGAGGTCCTGACCGACTTCACCCTCGTGCGTTACGAACGCCCAGTCTATTCCGGCAAGGCCGTGGTGGCCAACCTGATCCAGGCAGGCCCCTGCACGATTTGCTCGGCGCGATTGGAGGGGCGATGGGGGGAGGGCAGCCCCCTGGCCAATCCGACGAGCGCCCGTGAGGCTGTTGCCAGTTTCGGCGAGTTCATGCAGCAGTGGGGCCAAACCTGCAAGGTGCTGCCCGCATTCAAAGGCGTGATCGCCGACTTGCACACGTTTCTCATGGACTTGCGCCGTTGGCTCGAACAAATCGAATTGACCATGCGTGCCAGCCCAGCGGGCAATCGCCTGGCAATCGAACGAGAGTGGATGGAAGCCGTTACGCCCGCTACAACGGCGGCTATCGCCACGCTCTACGACCGGTTTGACCAAGTGGCCCGTACGATCGAGCCGGACTTTGTTCCAGCCCACCAGGCCTTTGGCCGAAGGCATCTCCATCCGCTGATCCTGGCTTCGCCGTTCGTCTATCGCACCTTGCAGAAGCCGCTGGGCTACGCGGGCGACTATGAGATGGTTAATATGATGGAGCGAGACCCGTATCAAGGGTCAACTCTGTTCGCCAAGGCCTTCAACGTCTGTGCCCTCAGCCGCCCTCCCATCGTTGCTCATCGGAACCGTCTCCGGTATCTGACCGACAAGCTGCTGCAGGAAACTTTGCGGAATCTGACCCACGGCCAGCCCCTGAAAGTCCTGAACGTCGGCTGCGGTCCGGCCCTGGAGGTGCAGGCATTCCTGCGCGACCACCCCTGTTCCACCCGTACTGAGTTTACGTTGATTGATTTCGACCCCGAGACACTTGACCACGTCGGCCGCGTCTTGACCGACTGTAACAAACGCTACGGTCGTTCGACCAGGGTCCAACTGCTCAAGCGATCGGTGCAGAAGTTACTAAAGGAGTCTGCGAGATCCGCCGCGGGCAAAGCCGCCGAGCAGTATGATTTTGCCTACTGCGCTGGTCTGTTTGATTACTTGCCTGACCCCGTTTGCCGGTGCTTAATCGGCCATTTCTACGACCTGCTCGCGCCGGGCGGCTTGCTCCTGGTGACTAATGTGGACACTCACTCCAGCCGCACTGAAATGGAATACTTTCTCGAGTGGCATTTGATTTATCGGGACACGCCGGCAATGCGCGCGTTGGTTCCCCCGCAAATCCAACCAGGTGAAGTCTCGGTCCTGCGGGAGCCCTCCGGGATCAACATTTTCCTCGAGATACGAAAGCCCGGCCGTGAGTAAAGCTGTCGCTCCAGGATCAAAGCCCGTCCTTAAGGACTCGGGCTACGAGGTCGAAGTGACCGCCCGACATCTGCAGGTGGGGTGCTGGCTGATTGTGTTTCTCATGCCGGTGGGGGTGGTGCTGGACCACTTCATGTACCCGCAGGAATTCTGGTTCTTCCTGTCTTTGCGGTTTAGCTGCTCAATGTTGGCGCTCATCGGCTGGGCTCTCTATCGCACTGGCGTGGGGCAGGGACACCCTCAGAGCCTGGGCCTGGTGTTGGCCATGCTCCCGGCTTTCTTCATCTCCTGGATGATTTACGAGGTAAGGGACCCGGGGTCCCCTTACTACGCGGGCCTGAACCTGGTGCTGGTGTCCATGGCTCTGGTGCTCCGATGGGAGGTCCGGTTGGGCGCGATCGCGTCCATTCTGGTCCTCCTCATGTTCCTGGCGGCAAGTTTCGGCCACGGGCGGATTGCGGATCTCAGCCCTTTCTTCAACAGTATCTATTTTCTCGTCCTGACTTGCGTCATTGTCATCTTTGGCGGCCGAGTTCATGGCCGGCTCCGGCTTCGCGAATACAAACTTCGCTCCGAACTGGAACAGAAGCAGCAGCAACTCGAGGACAGCAACCGCAAGCTCGTGGAGTTGGACCAGATCAAGAGCCGGTTCTTCGCCAACATCAGTCATGAATTGCGCACGCCGCTGACCCTGCTGATCGCCCCGCTGGAAACGCTGCTGCGGCGCTTCAACCTCGATCCCGAAACCAAGGACCTGCTGGGCACCATGCACTCCAACGGCATGCGCCTGCTCAAGCTCATCAACGATTTGCTGGACCTTGTCCGGCTCGAATCGGGGCGCATGGAAACCAGGCTCGAACCGGTGGACATGTCCGAGTTTATCAAGGCCATCGCCAGCGCCGCTCGACAGGTCGCCCACGATAAAGGGTTGCTTCTGGAGAGCGTCGTTGATCCCAACCTGGGGACCGTCCTGGTGGATCGTGACAAGCTTGACAAGATCATTCTAAACCTCGTCTTCAACGCTCTCAAGTTTACTCCTTCCGGTGGCCGGGTCGAGCTTCGGGCGGAGAAACGTGGCGAGCAGTTCCTTCTGGCGGTCACCGACACTGGCATGGGGATTTCCGAGAAGAACCTCCCGCATGTTTTTGATCGCTTTTGGCAGGCGGACGGCTCTTCCAAACGCAAATATCAGGGTATGGGCATCGGCCTTGCGCTTGTGAAGGAATTAGCCCAAATCCAGAGTGGCGAGGTAACGGTCCAGAGCCAGGAAGGCGAGGGCACCACCTTTACGGTGAGCCTGCCATACCGTCTGGCTGAGCCTGTGGCGAGCCTGCAAGCAACGGTCGAGCCGGAAATTGTTACGGCAGAAGCCGACGGTAGTGTCGTCACCTCAGAGGAATGGCTGGCGAATTTGTATCGCCGTGCCGAGCTGTTTCCTGCGCTCACGCCCCTTCAGGAATCGCTGCGCCCACCGGAAACCACGGGCAACGGAAGTTTGCCGGTGCTCCTGGTTGCCGATGACGAACCCGACATGTTGCGTTTCCTCAAATCGCAATTGAGTCCCCATTACAAGGTGCTCGAAGCCGTGGATGGCCAGCAGGCGATCGAGAAGGCCAGCCAATTCCTGCCAGACATCATCCTGCTGGACATGATGATGCCGGAAAAGGACGGTTTGCAGGCGTGCCGCGGAATTCGCGAGCGCACCCCTACGCAGAGCATCCCGATCGTGCTGCTCACCGCGCGTGCCGATGAAGAAACCAAGCTCAAGGCCCTGGAGGCGGGTGCCAGCGATTTCCTGGCCAAGCCCTTCTCGACCACCGAGTTGCACGTCCGCATTAGGAATCTCGTGGAATCGCACCAATATCAGCGCAAGATCTCCAGGCAAAACCAGGTGCTTGAGACCACCATCGAGCAGCTCAAGGAAACGGAAACCCAACTGGTGCAAACGGAGAAGCTGGCCTCGCTGGGCCGGATGAGCGCGGGCATCATCCATGAAATCAACAACCCACTCAACTTTGCTACCACCGGCCTGTTCACCTTGCGTAACAAAGGCAAACACCTCGCGCCGGACCAGCGGGAGGAATATCAGGATATCCTGAAGGACATCGAAGAGGGCATCAGGCGGGTGAAGGACATTGTCACCGGCTTGAGAACGTTCACGCACCCGGATACCACAAGCCGTGACCAGGTGGAGCTGGTCGAAGTGGCCGCCGCCGCCCTGCACCTGCTCGGCCACGAGTGGAAAGGCAAGGTGCGCATTGAGCAAAACCTGCTGGATTCCCAAACCGTCTGGGCCAACAAGAACAAGCTCATCCAGGTGCTCGTCAACTTGCTGCACAACTCACTTGATGCTTTGAATGCCAAGGCCTTTGTGAACGAGCAACCCACGATTTGGATTGCAGGCAGGCTGTGCCCGGGAAAGAGCATACTCGTGGTGCGGGATAACGGCATCGGCATTGATGAGGACGACAGGAAAAAGGTCTTCGATCCATTCTTCACTAAGAAAGATGTCGGCAAGGGCATGGGCCTGGGGCTCTCCATCTGCTATCGCATCGTGCAGGAATATGAAGGCCGAATCTCGGTTCAAAGCGAGCTCGGCAAGTATTGTGAGTTTACTCTGGAATTCCCGACCAAAGGGTGACATTAGATGCAACGATAAAGCGCCTTATGCAAAACCTCTACGACTATAAACGATTCGCAATTCTCTACGTGGATGACGAGGAGATATCGTTGAAGCAGTTCACGCGGGCCTTTCAGGACCAGTTCGGTATTTTTACCGCTGTCAATGCCCAGGACGGGCTCAAGCTGCTGGAGGAGCACAAAGATGAAATCGGCCTGCTCATGACGGATCAGAAGATGCCAGGAGAAAAGGGTGTCTGGCTGTTGGAAAAGGCTCGCCAACTCCGCCCGCGCGTCATCCGCATCCTGGTCACCGCCTACGCGGATATGGAGGCCGCGATCGCTGCGGTCAACACCGGTGCGATCTATAAGTATGTGACTAAGCCATGGGACCCTCCCCAACTGGAGAACACGCTCAGACGCGGCCTGGAGTTCTTCATGGTCCAGCGCGAGCGTGACCAGTTGCTAAAGGAGAAGATGTCTGTGCTCCACAACATCATGATTGCGGACCGGATCATCAGCCTGGGCCTGCTCGCCGCCGGCCTCAGCCATCACATCCGCAATTCACTGGTCGCCGTCAAAACCTTCCTCGACCTAGCACCGGCCAAGATGGAAGAAGAAAAGATGGACTTGAACGGCTTGCGGAATCCGGATTTCTGGAAAGAATATTATCACAGCGTCCAGGGGCAGATCGAGAAGATCAACAACATGCTCAAGGACCTGTGGACCGCATCGGAAAAACCGACGTTCGAATTCTCGGACCGCGTGCAACTGCGCGATGTAGTCGCCGAGACGCTTGAGCAGCTCAAGGACGCCTTCAAGGCCAGGAATATCAGGGTCGAGAACCGCATCGGCGATTCGCTCCCCGCCTTAAATGTGGATAAGCCCAAGTTTTATCGGCTGTTCGAGCTGTTGCTCAAGGATGAGATCGCCAGCTTGCCGGCAGGAAGCAGCGTTTCCCTTACGGCTGGTCTCCTCCCTGGCGCTGCGTCCGGTCAACAGGAGATCCAAGTTCAGGTCAGCGACGACGGACCCGGCCTGCCCAAGGAGGCCCTGCGGCTGGTGTTTGATCCATTTGTCGTTCGTAGCGGCAGTCCGATGGAATACGGCATTCACTTGATGGCCTGCTTTTTCATCGTGCATCACCATGGCGGGCGGATTGATGCGCGGAGCGAGCCGGGGAAAGGAACAACCTTCACCTTGCGCCTGCCCATTAATCCCGGCCAGGTTCCGCCGATGCCGGAGGAGCAGGATTTCCTTCAGAAAGTCCTGCTGAGCGAAAGCCTTTGGGAGAAATTGATCGCCTCAGACTAAACAGGCCGGCCGGAGTTGCCCGAGACTACGCTTTGAGCCGGTGACCCGCTTACCGATCCTTGGTCTATTTCGGGGGCAGAAGCCATTTGCAAGTGCGTCAGCCCCCCCGGGGAATCCCCAGCGCGGCCGTACGTACAGCTCCGCGCCCATGTTCGGTATTTCCCGTTATTGTCTGGAGAGACTGGGACAGCTATTCTCGCAGGCCAAGATTCGGCATATCAGAGCCGGGCTTACGGAATACACATCTATTGCAATGACCGTCACAGAAATTCTTTTACAGATCGCCTCAAATCTAAAGATTGCCCGGGAGCAGGGGATAGTGCTCAATGGCGTGGTGGAATTGTTGCGCCACCGGGCTGACCGCCAGAACATTCCAGCAAGGGCTGGAAACCTTGTGCCATGAAGACCTTACTCGTGCTCGCCCAACATCCGGACTTTGCCGAAGCCGTCCGCGCGGCAATTAATCCAGAGCACTACCGCATCCTCCACCGTGCGACCCCGGAAGAGGCGGAGCCGCTGCTGGCTCATGGCCTGATCCAGGCGTGTATTGTTGACGTTGAGCTGAATGATGTCCAGGGCCTTTGGTTCTTCGAGAAGCTGCGCCACCGTGCCCCGAAGTGCCCCGTCATCATCTATACCGGCGCCAAACCGTGGGAATGGGAGGAAGAAGCCTACCTGCAAGGCGCGATACAGGTGCTCACCAAGCCCGTCCGTCCGCGTTTGCTCAATGCCGTGCTCGACCGCTTGTGGCCACTGCCGGAAGTGTCACACCCCTCCCGCTCGCCGGCCGCACCAGCGCCGCCCGACCCAACCCGGCCCGATGAAAGCCGCATCTCGCCGGGAACTGCGCAGACTCTCAGCGTCCTGCGCGACTTCTCGGGCATCCTGACCCACTCTCTCGATGCCGAGGGCATTCTGAAGCAGTTCCTGCTCCTGCTGCGTGAGATCGTCGGCATCAATCGCGCGGCCGTATTCCTGCGGCAGCCTTTCGCCTCCTTTGAGGACAGCCCTGGCGAAGGCCGGCGGCTGCGCGCCGCCTCGGCCATTGGCCTGTCCTCCAATTTGTTGCAGCAGTTCGAATTGTCATTCGAATCGGGCATCGGCGGGCATCTGTTCCGTCTGGGACGCATTCTGCGGCGGTATGGAGAAGAAGCCCGGAATGACGTGGAGACCCAGAAGGAATTCGAGCTGCTCGGCGCCCAGGTCGCTGTGCCTATCCTGGACCGGGAGAACCTGCTTGGCGTCGCGGTCTTCGATGGACGCATTACCGGGGAGCCGCTTGTCAACTCGGAGCTGGAGCTCATCTTCCACCTGCTCGAGCAGTTGGCCCTCGCCATCAAGAACATCTGGCTTCACGATCACCTGGCGGGCAACCACCAGATGATGGCGGACATTCTGCGCGAGCTGAGCAGCGCCTGTGTCGTCGTCAGTCGCGACTTGACCGTACTCCACGCCAACAAGATGGCCCGCAAGTACTTCGCCCGCCCGGACCGCAGGGGCGGCGAACTGGAATTCAGCGACTTGCCCCAGTTGCTCGGGGCCAAGGTCTATCAGGTCCTTAAGACGGGCTCGGCGATTACCACTTTCAAGTACGAACCGGAGGATTCCCCCGGCACGATCTACAATATTAACATTGTCCCGTTCCAAAGGGAGCAAGCTGGCCTGCCCGCCTCGGCGCTGCTCATGGCCGAGGATCTGACGCAAAGGCAGCAGCTCCAGCGGCTGGAGATTGAGGCCGCTAATCTGCGCGTCGTCAAGAGCATGGCCGTCCGCCTGACTCATGAAATCGGCAACGCCCTGGTGCCGCTTTCCACCCACCAGCAATTGCTGGCCGATAAATGGAAAGACGCTGAATTCCGCGCCTCCCTCAATGGCGCCTTGGCCGACGGTGTGAAACGCGTCACGCGCCTGGTCAACCAGATGCGCTTTCTGGCCCGGGAAGATGTGGAAGCGCAAGAGGCTTTCCCGCTTGTCCCGCTGATCGAGGAGGCGTATCAGGAAGCTTGCACATACCAGCGGCCCAAGGCGGCGGAGCTCAAGTGCGATTCGCCCAGCAAGCCGATCGTCCTTTCGGGCAACCGGCCCGCGCTCAAGTACGCGCTGACCGAAGTCATCCTCAACGGCCTCCAGGCGAACTCGGCTGATCCGAAGATCGGTGTCCGCTTGCACGCCGAATCGAGTGGCAATGGCCTGCAGGGACTTCAGATCGAGGTGGAGGACAACGGAGCAGGCTTCAGCCCGGAGGCGGCGCAGAAGGCCGCGACGCCCTTCTTCACGACACGCAACGTGGGCTTGGGTCTCGGCCTGGCAGTGGCGCGCAAGATTGTTGAGCTCCATGGCGGCCGGCTCGAAATCGTGCCGCCCAAGTCCGGCCACGCCGGCATCGTCCGCATCTCCCTCCTCAGGGACGCCACCATCGCGCTCCAAGCCTGACCGGGACTGACATATGGCAGCGATCAGAGGCCATGAATATTTCCCCTTGTCGTGCGCGCTGGTTCTGGTAATGTTCAGCCGCGTTGTACTTGTCATCTACCCTGACCGGTCTGCCGTTTGCCGACGTTGACGCTTAACATGACTTCAACTGAGCCGCTGCCCACGACTGTCACGCTCCCGGAGTCAGTCACGCTCCCGAGACGCAAAGGCACCCTCTTGATCGTTGACGATGAAGACGGGGCCCGCCAGTCACTCCGGGTCATCTTTAAAGACGACTACCACATCCTGATGGCCGCTGATGGAGCGTCGGCGGTCAAACTGGCTCAAGAGCACAAGATTGATGCCGCCGTGCTGGACATTCGCATGGCGGGCATGTCCGGCATTGAAGTCCTCGAACGGCTGAAGTTCGTTGATCCCGACATCGAGGTCGTGATGATGACCGCGTTTGAGACGACCGATACGATGCGCCAGGCTTTGCGCCTGCGCGCCTGCGATTATATCAACAAGCCTTTCGACGTCTCCACCATGCGCGCGGCGGTTGAGAACGCCATGCACCGGCGCACGCTGGAGAGCGAGATCAACACCAACGCCGAGAAGCTGCAGCAACTGCTCAGCGAGCTGCAGAACCAGAAGATCGAGGAACAGATGGCCCAGACGCGCGGCGAAATCTACGCCAGCATTATCCACGATATCAATGGGCCTCTGACGGTAATCTCCGGCTTCATCCAACTGATGAACCAGCGCATCGGCAGCGCGAGGCACCTGGAGGTGGATGACCTGGAGTTCATCAAGGATCGCCTGAAGACCATCACCCGGCAGGTGACCAACTGCATCGAGATATCGCGCCGTTACCTCAGCTTCCTGCGCCGGCAACCTGATGAGGCGCCGCGCGTGGGCGTGAATCAACTCCTCACGGACCTTAACCACTTGGTCCGCGTACATCCAAGCCTCGGCGGCAACCACTTCACCGTCCGCCCGCTGGCCGATGATATTGGTGTGCGCATAAACGGCACGGATGTCATCCAGGTCTTGCTGAACCTGGTGGTCAATGCTTTCCAGTGTACCTCAAAGCCCCATTCGGTCGAACTCGAGGCGCGAGTTCTCTCCCAACCGCTCGACCTTGCGCAGTTTAAGGACGGCCCCGAGGAGCGGTTGCTCAATGTGGAGAGCCTGGAAAACACGGTTCCGCTTTTGAGGGTCTCGGTCGGGGATAACGGTCCGGGAATCCCGCCGGAAATCCTGCCGAAGATCTTTGAAGTTTACTTCTCCACTAAAGGGGCGCGCCAAGGCACGGGCCTGGGGTTGAATATCGTCCAGCGCCTGATCAAAGAGGCCAAGGGCGCCCTGCACGTCCGTACGCGCCCCGGGGAAGGAACTACCTTCACCGTTTATCTGCCCGCCGTTCTCCTGGCCTCGAATTAGCCATTAGAGCCGGCTGAAGGCCTCTTCGAAGACTTCAAGCATGAAGTCTGCGTCCGCCCGCGTAATGCACATCGGCGGCGCGAACCGGATCACGCTTCCGTGCAAGCCACCCTTGCCGAGCAGCAAGCCCATATCCCGCGCCAATTCCAGCATCTGAGCGCATTCCGCCTTGCCGGGCTCCTTCGTCGCGCGGTCCTTCACCAATTCAATCCCCAGCATCAGTCCCTTGCCGCGCACGTCCCCGATGATTTGGTGCTTGGCCTTCAGCTTCTCCAACCCTGCCAGGATATAATTCCCCAGGTTCAGCGCATTTTCCTGCAGCTTTTCGCGCTCGATTACTTCGAGCACAGCTTTGCCGATGGCGCACACCACCGGGTTGCCGCCGAAGGTATTGAAGTGAATCCGCTTGGCCAGCACGCTCGCGATTTGCGGCGTCGTCACCACCGCCGCCAGGGGGCAGCCGTTGCCAATGCCCTTGGCCATGGTTACGATGTCCGGAGTCACACCCTGGCTTTCGAATCCCCAGAAGTGCGTGCCAGTGCGGCCAAAGCCCGTCTGCACCTCATCCGCAATGCACACCCCGCCGGCGGCTCTCACGTGGTCATAGGCATGCTTTAGATAACCATCCGGGTAAACCACCACGCCGCCCACTCCCTGGATGGACTCCGCGATGTACGCCGCCATCACACCCGGCGTGGCGAACTCAATCAGTTGCTTCACGTCCACCGCGTATTTCCTGCCCGCTTCCGGGTCGTTGCGCCCGTAGAGGCCGCGATACGGATCGGGCACGGCGGCGTGATGCACGCCGAAGCTATGCGGCACGTTGAACTTCCAGGTGCTGTGCGCGGTCAAGCCCATCGCGGCGACATTGCCCCCGTGATAACCGTTGCGGAGCGCAATGGCATCGTAGTTCCCGGTGTAAGCCCGCGCCATCATGAGCGCCAGGTCGTTGGCCTCGGAGCCGGAATTGACGAAGTAGCAGACCTTGAGGTCTCCCGGCATTTTGGAGGCGAGCTTCTGGGCGAACTCGGCGATATTCGGGTGCAGGTAGATGGTCGTCGAATGCTGCAGGGTCTCGTTCTGCCGCCGCACGGCTTCCACTATGTGGGGATGGCAATGCCCCACGCTGATGGTGACGATGCCCCCGAGGCCATCCAGATACCGCTTGCCGGTTTCGTCCCAGACGAACTGCCCCTTGCCCTCCACCAGCATGATCGGCTTCTTGTACATCAGGAAGATGCCGGGGTTCACGAACTGTTTGCGCAGCGCCAGCACTTCGTCGGCTGACGGACCGCGGTAGGGTTTAGGTTGGTAGCTGCAAGGGGGCAGAGTGGGGGTCTTCATTGCTTAGTAAGGTGTTTGTGCAGTTGCCTGGTGGTTCTTCTGGAAGTGGGCAGCAGCCAGGAAGAACGCTCCGCAAATTCCAGCGAGCTCACATTGGGGAGGCCAGTCACCAGGACGCGGATTCGACGTCCATAGACGAACAGGCCGCGCATCCCAATATTATGCGGTCGGACTTCCTTGATGCAATTATACGGGACCAACAGCTTGACCGAATCGCCCTGGAAGCGAAACCCTGAGGCATCGAAGATCAGGTATCCGATATCATCGGCATCGTCGAGGACCGCGCAGAGACCGGACCGGATTCTGGGGGATAAGCTCAGTTGGACAACGAAGTTTGCGCCGGTCTCACCCGCAGCAGGACTCAGTGACCGCACCAGTCGCGACACATAAGGATTTCCAAGGCCGAATGGCAGGAACACAGCCGCCCAGGCAACTCCCAGCGCCGGGATGAGGACAGTCAGAACCCCAAGCTTCAGCACGCTCACGGCCAGCAGCGAAGCCAGGAACGGAACGGCCAAAAGCACGCCGTAGGCGCTCACAATGAGCACCGCACCCAGGGTGAATAACCTGGGCTGCCCGATTTCAATGTGCGGCGTGGCTGAGGGAACGGGTTCCTGCACGTGGGCTACTAAGTCGCAGAAACCCGGAGGAAATCAAGCCTTTAGCGCACCGCGCGTGCGGTTTGCGCCGGAAGCCTTTCAGTTAGCAGTTGAGACCTGGGGAGTGGCGGCTTAGAATGTCGCCGTTCAATTCACAACCTGAACCATGGCAGCTACCGAACCACTTGGCTTTAGCCGCAACGTCATCAAACCAAGCTACGCGCTGCTCACCCCGAGCGGCTTTGTGCCCAGCTATCTGCCGGGCTGGGAGAAAGCGGTCTGCAACGTCCTGATCTCCCCGGCCATGGGCGCGCGCTTCACGCAATTGCTCATCACGCTTGAGCACGACGGCCAATGCCTCGGCAACACGGGTGCCAATCAGTATCTGATCTACCTGCTGGATGGCAATGCGAGCATCCTCTTGGATGAGCGGCGGCACCGGCTCGAAAGCGGCAGCTTCGTCTATCTTCCGGCGGGCAAAGACGTGCAAATCAAGAGCGCGGCCGCCGGCACGCGCATCTTGATCTTCCAAAAGAGATACGAGCCAATACAGGGCGTCGCCAAGCCTCTGGCGATGGTCGGCCACGAGCGCGACATCAAGGGCCAGCCGTTCCTGGGAAACGAAGACGCGCGTCTCCAGGTCCTCCTGCCGGATCAGCCCGTATTTGACATGGCAGTCAACATTTTTACCTACCAGCCGGGCGCCGCCTTGCCGTTCGTCGAGACCCACATCATGGAGCATGGCCTGGTCATGCTGCGCGGACAGGGCATCTACCGCCTCGACGCGGACTGGCACCCGGTGCAAGCTGGTGACGTGATCTGGATGGCACCCTACTGCCCGCAATGGTTCGTGGCCATGGGCAAGGCCCCCGCCAGCTATATCTATTACAAGAACGTTAATCGCGACCCCATGTAAACGCGGGCGGCGGGCGCATCTCACCCTTGTCGGAGCGCGGACATTCTTGTCCGCTTCGGCGTGCCAAACCCGCACAGGCGGACAAGAATGTCCGCGCTCCGGCCGTGCGCTGCCGTTTACTGCGGGGTGAAATCAAGTCTTGCCTCATGCCGCCTGTGCCCTATTATGGCCCCCGACAAGATAAAGCAAGCTCATGATCGCACCCATCCCTCAAGACGAGAAGAAGAGGCTCAAAGTCCTTTGGCAGTACGACGTGCTCGACACCGTGCCGGAGGAGGTTTTCGACGACCTGACCGAGCTAGCGGCGCGGATATGCGAGGCGCCTATCGCGCTGATTAGCCTGGTGGACGAGAAGCGGCAGTGGTTCAAATCCAAGATAGGCACCACCGTGAACGAGACCTCGCGCGATGTCTCTTTCTGCGCCTACGCCATCACTCAGAGCGATCTGTTCATTGTGCCCGACGCGACCCTGGACCCGCGCTTTGCCAACAACCCCCTGGTCACCTCGGATCCTAGAATCCGTTTCTATGCTGGCGCGCCGTTGATCACCCCTGATGGTCACGCCCTGGGCACCTTATGCGTGATAGATAAAGTCCCGCGCGAGCTGCGCCCGGACCAGAAACAAGCCCTGCGCATCCTCGCCCGCCACGTTGTTTCTCAACTCGAATTGCGCCGCCGCTCGCGGGAGCTGGCCGCGGCCCGCCAGCAGGGCAACGAGTTCAAGATGGATCTGGAGAAGGCGCGCGCCGAATTGGCCGAAGCCCGGCGCGAACTGGCCCGCTCGAAACGCGCAAGCACGCCTGCCGGACCCCGCAAGGCCAGCCGGCCGCGCAAGTAGCCCGCCCAGGCCAGGGCCGGGCTTGATCCCAGGTGTCCTAGCTGTCGCGGTCAAATGACAACTGCTGCGTCTGGCGCAGGAGCTCGGTGATGGCCTTGAAGCTATAATCACTAGCTACCAGGCGCCCTCGCCCGGGGACCACATAACTTACTTTGAGCTTCGATCCCTGAACGGCGCCGTACCCGGCAATGCATTGGGCCAGGACATCAAACGTGCCAATGGCATGAAGGCCAAAGACAGACACAGCCACGCCGTCGTATGCGGAGACGAGTCCGCGCTCCGTCACCACACCCTGCCTGCGACAGAACCTCTCCAGTTCGTCCATCTCCTGCGCCGAGCCGGTGACCGTGACGCGAAAATCTTCCACGCGCGCGCCAAGGTGTCATTCGATGCCCCGTAAATCAAGCCGGCAACCCATCTCACCACCGCCATGCACCTGCTCCTCTGGGCCGAAGACTCCGAAAGCGAGCTGCGCTCGGAACTGGCGCAGTCATTCACCGGTGGGCCGGAGGGGTCTGCGGCCTTATCCTTGGACGCGAGTAGCAAACCGCCTCCGGGTGGTGTCGCTATCTCATGGTCCTCTGGCCTTTCGGTCCCGCTGCCTCGCCTCGTGTTCGCACGCCAGTTGCTGCCGGATGCCTCGCCGGCGCAGGCGGAGTCCGTTCGGGGCTGGGCCAGCCGGCTCTTCGAGGCTGCCGCCGGAGTTATCCCGGACGACCAGCCCTGGTCGCTCCACCTCGAACCCCAGTATGGCGCCCGGGCCGCCCACCGCATCGGGGCGCGTGCCTGGCACAGCACCAGCCGGGGATGGGGAGGCGCGGGCCCGGAGCCGGAGCGCGCGAAGCAGCCAGCGGTACAGCCCGACGCCGAAGCCGGACGGCACCGCTGCCGGCTCATTCGGGAAGCACTGATTGAGTTGCTGCACAAGAAGCGCCGCCACTTGCTGCGCCGCCTCCGCGGTGAACCCGCGCCATGGACCGCTCAGAATTCTCTGGTCCAACTGCTTCTGACCGCGCCCAACGCGGGCTACATCTCCGTGGCCGTGGCTCCAGCGCCGTTCGAGCAGCGGCACCTCATCTCCCCGTTCCCGAAGGGCGAGCTGCCTGTGGCCGCAGATAAGACCGCCCCCAGCCGGGCCTTTGCGAAACTGGTCGAAGCGGAGCTGCGCCTGGGCCGTTCCATCCAATCGGGCGAGGCGTGTGTGGACCTGGGCGCCGCCCCGGGGAGCTGGACCTACGTCGCGGCGTCCCGCGGTGCGAACGTCATCGCCGTGGACCGCTCGCCCTTGCGCGAAGACCTGATGCGCAACCCGCAGGTGGACTTCCGCTCCGGCGATGCCTTCCGCTTCCAGCCGTCGCGCCCGGTGGACTGGCTGTTGTGCGACGTGATCGCCGCGCCGGAACGGACCGCGGATTTGCTGCTGGCGTGGCTGCGCCGCCGTTGGTGCCGGCATTTCGTCGTGACCCTCAAAGTGGGCAAGGGACAAGTCACGGGAGGTGAAAGGGCCGGCTCCGAGGCGCTGGCGGACTTGAGGCGCGATTTGCCCCCGCTTACTCGCGAGCTGTTTCTGACCCGCCTTTGCGCCAACAAACGGGAGGTCTGCGCCTTCGGGTCTGCGAGATAGCTCCCTGCTGGCTTACTGCTGGCTTACCACTGGCTTACCGCTGGCTTACCACTGGCTTACCAATGGGGGGTCTTCGCCCGGCTCCAGCAACGGCCTGTTTCTGACCTTCTCCGCCCCGTTCCCAACCGCCAATCTCCCGCGCCGCATCTTGTCGAACGATGACCGATTCCCGAAAAGTATTGAGAGCAAGTCCGCGCCGACCGGAACATCAAACCCTGGCGTGGGATGGATCGCCCGTTCCCCGAATGGGCCTGCGCCCCGGCTCCATCGGCTGTTTCAGCCAAACGCAAGCAGCGGTAATCCCTCCAAAGCGAGAGGTTGCGCGTTCGAGCCCGGAACCCCCAAAGGGCGGCCAGGGTTTCTTTGGCCAGGCGCCGTACGTTTGATACCCACGACCAGGCTAGCGTCGAGTTGTGCAGCCGCTTCAGAATCGCCCGCGGCAAGGGCGGGTCACCCCAGAAGAGCAACCGAACAGACATTTAGCGCGGGCAGCTTGGCGAGGAAGGGAGCCGGGGGTCAAGGCGCTAGTTTATCGGTGGCGCGAACATTTGCTTCCACCTATCTGGGCTTGCCTTTAGCATCCGCGCCGTTATGACGACTCCTCATTCGGTAGTCTTGAGCGCATTGCTGTCGCCAGCGACCATCAAGCTGGATTTACAGAGCGCGGACCGGGACTCCGTGCTCGCAGAGCTGGTGAACCAAATCCCGCAGCTTGCGAACGAACCGGCAGCACGGCAGACCCTCTTGCGGGCGCTGCACGAGCGCGAGCGGTTGCACAGCACCGGCATCGGTGACGGCATTGCCCTGCCGCACGCCCGCAACGCCCTGGTGGGCCTGGTGGACGCTCCACTGATGGTCTTCGGCCGGCACGCTCAAGGGATCCCCTACGACGCCATTGACGGGGTTCCGGCGCGGCTGTTCTTCCTGTTGCTGGCGCCTACAGTCACGCAGCACCTGAGCATCCTGGCCCGGCTCAGCCGCATCCTGCGTGATCCCACACTCCGTCAAAGCCTTCTGAGAGCTGACAGCCCTCAAGAAGTTATCGCGCTGATTCGCGACGCGGAAGCCAAGATGTAAGGCCGGGACGACAAGCCCGAGACCTTACTCCGGCGAAAGCTCTCCCTGGAACCCTTGCTGCCGCAACGCCTCGAACAGGACCAGCGCCACGCAGTTCGACAGGTTCAACGACCGCGCCCGTGGGTTGAACATGGGAATGCTCAGCCAACGGCTGCGATTCTCCGCCAGCAGGGGTTTCGGCAGGCCAGCCGTCTCGCGCCCGAACACCAGGTAATCCCCACAGGCGAAGCTGGCGTCGGTGTATCGGCGAGGCCCGTTCGATTCCACAAACCAAAGGCCGGCATCACCGGCAAGGCTGCTCCGAAAGGCCCGCCAATTCGGCCAGCGATGCCACTGAACGTGCTGCCAGTAATCCATCCCGGCGCGCTTAAGCTGCACATCGTTCAGCTTGAAACCGAACGGCTCTATCAGGTGCAGCGTGCTGTTTGTGGCGGCGCAAAGCCGCGCCACATTGCCCGTGTTGGGTGGTATTTCCGGTTCAACCAGGACGACGTGCATAGGGTTTAGGCGGGTGGGCTGCGGGCCAGTATCCAGTGATCAGCGAACGCCGCGGCGTGAAACGGCTTCAGAGGACCGGCTGCCGCCCTCTGCTTTCCTGCTGTAGAAGACCTTCCACAACACCAATCCATGCGCCGGCGCGCTCATCCCCCCTGAACGGCGATCTCTCATGGCCAGCATCTGCTTCACTCCCGTCGCCGGGAACCTGCCCAAGCCCACCTGTACTAGCGTGCCCACGATGCCCCGGCACATTTTGTAGAGAAACCCGTCGCCTTCGATCACCACGGTCAGGAGCCGCCCACTCCGCCGGAGGTCACACCGCGACAGGATTCGCACGGTGGACTCTTTGGCATAGCCGGGATTGGCGGCGAAGGACTGGAAATCATGTTTGCCCAGGAAAAGGCGCGCCGCAGCCCGCATCGCCGCCAAGTCCAGCGGGCGCGGCACGTGCCAGACCGTACGCCGGATCAGCGGATTCATGGCCGGATGGTTCCAAACGAAGTAGCGGTACTGCTTCCCCGTCGCGTCAAAGCGCGCATGGAAGTCGGCCTTGGCGCGGGCCGCAGACAGCACCCGGATGTCCTCCGGCAACCAGGCATTGATCGCGAGCGCCAGCTTCCGCGGCGTCATCCGGCACTCCGCGGGCGGCAGCTCGAAGTGCGCGACCATGCCCAGCGCGTGAACTCCCGCGTCGGTGCGGCTGGAACTGTGCACGCGCGGCCGGCTGGGGAAAAGCTTCGCCAGCGACGCCTCGACCTTCTCCTGCACCCCCGTGCCAATCTTCTGCACCTGCCAGCCTTCGTAGCCGGTGCCGTCGTAGGCGATGGTCAGCTTGAACTTCAATTACATTGATAAGCTATCCAGGTAGCTCTGCAAGAGAATCGCCGCCGCGGTCTTGTCCACCTTCTCCTTCCGTTGCTGGCGGCGCACGCCGCCGGCGATCAGGAGCCGGTTCGCTTGCGCCGACGTCAGGCGCTCGTCCCACGTCTTGATCGGCACACTGAAGGCGCTCTTCAAGGCCTCCACGAAGTCCCGGGTCTTCAGCGCCGCGGGGCCGTAGGTGCCGTCCATGTTGCGCGGCATGCCCACCAGCACGAGTTCCACTTCGCTCTGCTGCAGCAACTCCCGGAGCCGTTTCAGGAAGCCCGCGAACGGCTCGGCAGGAATGTATTCCAGCGGCTGGGCGATCATCTTCAGCTCATCGCTCACCGCGATGCCTATGCGTTTGCTTCCGTAATCAATGGCCAGGATTCTCATGCTGCTGGCTACAGTGCCTTCATCACCTTGGCCGCCGCATCCACCGTTCGCTGCAGGTCTGCCTCGGTGTGGGCGGTCGAAACGAAACCCGCTTCGAACTGGGATGGGGCGAAATAGACGCCCTCGGCCAGCATCCCGTGGAAGTACTTCTTAAACCGCTCCCGGTCGCTCTTCATCGCATCAGCCAGGTTGTGCACCGGCTCAGGCGTGAAGTAGCCGCAAAACATTGAGCCGCAGCGATTGAATTGGACGGGAATGCCTGCCATCTTGGCCGCGTCCTTCAAGCCGGCCTCAAGCGCCGCGCCGAGTTCCTCCAATCTCGAATAGGCATTGCTGGCAGCAAGTTCCTCCAGGGCAGCGATGCCGGCCGCCATCGCGACGGGATTCCCGCTCAGCGTCCCGGCCTGATAGACCGGCCCGAGCGGCGCCAGGCAATCCATGATCTCCGCCCGCCCGCCAAACGCGCCAACGGGCAACCCGCCGCCGATGACCTTCCCGAAGCAGCTCAGGTCTGGCGTAACGCCAAAGCGCTCCTGTGCGCCGCCCTTCGCCAGCCGGAACCCGGTCATGACCTCGTCGAAGATGAGCAGCGCGCCGCTGGCCTGCGTGGCCTTGCGGAGGAATTCCAAGTAGCCCGGCTTGGGCAGGTAAAGACCGGCATTGCCCGGCACAGGTTCCACGATGATGCCGGCGATCTGGTCTCGGTTCGCGGCAAAGGCCGCTTCCACCGCCCTCGTGTCGTTATACGGCAGCACGATTGTGTGTTGCGTGAAAGCCGCCGGCACGCCTGCGCTATCAGGGTTCCCGAACGTCAGCGCTCCCGAACCCGCCTTGACCAGCAGCGAATCCGCGTGCCCGTGATAGCATCCGTCGAACTTAATGATCTTATCGCGCTTCGTGAACCCGCGCGCCAGGCGGATGGCGGACATCGTCGCCTCGGTCCCCGAGTTGCACATGCGCACCTTTTGCACGCTGGGCACCCACGAGCAGATAAGCCTGGCCATCATTACCTCCAATGGATTCGGGATGCCGAAGCTCGTACCCTGGGCCGCCGCCGCCTGGACGGCATGGACGATCTTGGGATGAGCATGGCCTAGAATCGCCGGCCCCCAGGTGCCCACGTAATCCACGTAATCATTCCCGTCCACGTCCCAAACGTGGGCGCCTTTGGCCTTGTTAACAAAGAAGGGCTGCCCGCCGACGGCGCGAAATGCGCGCACCGGGGAGTTCACACCGCCGGGAATAAACTTCAAAGCCTCGGCGAAGAGCTGGTCGGACCTGTTCCGCGCGAACATGGGATGAAACTAACGTCTGCCCTGACGAAAGCACGCGGAAAATTGGCAGGAGTCCTGGCGAACCGTGCAAAAGCGCCCTCAGCGTTCAGTGGTCACGTGCATGTTCTGGATTCCGTAAACGCGGAAGCGCACGGCTTCCTGCCAGAAATGCTCTTGGCCCGGGAGCAATTCAACGGAGAAGGCCGCAGGCCGGGACAGGGGTTTGCCGGCGTAAAGGTCTTGCACATCCTCATTTCGCAGCAACAGGGGGCTGGCCAGGAACCCGGCAGCCAGCATCACGGCGGGAGCGCGCCGCCGGGTCAGGAGCCTTTTGCCGGGCTCGCGCCAGGCCGCCAGCCTGACCGTCGGTGGCCGGTAGAAGAATTCCCTTAGTCGGCCAGCCACCGTTGGCTCCAGATTCACCTCAAGCCAGAGATTGGTGTTCCCAAAGCCCTGCAGGTCAATCCGCTTGCCCCGGCGGACGGTGCCTTCGGAAAGCAACGCCAGCCGCGCGGGTTGGGCGGCTTGGGCTTTCAGCAGCATGAACCCACCCTCGCCACCAACCGGCGCGTAGTTGATCAGCACATCTCGCAGGGCGAGCGCGTCCTCCACCGGCGGAAACCTGCGGTCAATTCCCCCCAGGCCGAACATCACATACTCGGGCGCGCGGGCAGACAGATAAAACTGTTCGTTCAAACGCATGAGCCGGGGCGTGCAGGCGACGTAGCTCTGGAAGACTGGGCGCGGCCGGTAGTTCAGGTCGTTAAGCACCGCATAAACCTGGCGTTCGCCAAACACATCTACACGCGCGCGGCCAATGGCATCGCGCAGCGCCGGCAGCCGTGCCTCATCCCGCCTCGCGGCGACGGCCTCGTCCATACGCCGGAGGTACTGGGCGGGCCTCAGCAAGCAGTGGGCGCTGTAGCCGAAGTTTCGGAAGGGCTGCTGCAGCGAGCGCGCCACCGGCGTGAAAAACCACGACTGGAGCGTCACAACGGAAAGCACGCAAGCGACCGCGCCCAATCCGCGCGCCCCAAGCCGGCACGCCCGGCTCTCGCATGGCAACACCTCCAGCGTGGCCGCTAGCACTGGCACAGAGCCGAAGAAGTACACCACATGAAAGGAATCCCCGTGTGCGAGCCCATGCTTCCACGCCAGAAACAGGAACGACCCGAGCCAGGCAAGGAGCAGTCCCCGACTCCAGGTGCGGTGTTTCTCCTGCGCGCCGAGGGCGTTGGAAGCCCGGAGGACCACCGCGCCGACCGCCAGCAGCAACACCAGAAACCCATCCCTCTCTACCGATGGCAGCGCCTCCCAGCACAGCGTCTGGTTGTACCCTCGCACAACGGCAAACGCATTGACCAGGTAGATGCCAAGGTGCGACAGGTCTTGTCCCGCAGCCATCCACCCCAATGCGATCCCAGCGCAGAAGCCGGACAGCATCCCCGCGCCGAGAAGCGGTTGCCGACGCAGCGCCATTGCGCCGGCCAGCAGCACAACGTATAGCCCCGCACCGAAGAGAATCGAGACCTTGGCCAGAGCGCCGAATGCGGCGAGTCCCGTGAAAGCTGCCGCCGCGAGGACCAGCCGGCGGCCCGATTCGATGAAGCAAAGCAGCCCCCAGCAAAGGCAGCCGGTTTCAATGACCAAGTCCGTCCTGGTTTCGATATTGGCACCCAGGAAGATGAAGACGCCCAACAATAGGCACCGCCACACCAGCCGCAGACGCCAGGCCACCAGGCAGAGGCCGACGGCTACCGTGAGGCAGAGCGCGGTTTCCACCACCAGGCGCGTCCTTGCCGCATGGGGCGAGTAGTAGAAGAACATGAGGTAGCCCAGCGGCCCGTAAGTAAATACCAGGCCGGTACCGAACTGCAGATGGTGCTGATGAGCGTAGTTCAAGACGGCGCTCAGGGAGGTGTCCGTGTCCACATCCAGGTCCAGGGGTGGGCGGGATAGGGTCAGGAAGGTCAGCATGACCAACACCGCGGCCACGAGGGGCGAGATAATGCTCCAGCGTGAGGCTGCGCCAGTGCCGGGCTGGTCTGGCTGCAAGGCGGTTTCCATGTTGCCGCCCGTCAGTGTGGGCCTGCGAGAGGGTTTGTCCAGCATCAAGGACAGGGCCAGTGCCAAAGTCGGCTTGGCCTGGCCGGAGCGCTGGCATTTTGCCGGCTTACCCCGTCCGGATAGCCTAAGCTGGCAAAATGCCGGCGCTCCGGTCCCGCCCTGCCGCCTCACGAACCGACCTCGTCAATGGCCCTGCCTCAACGGATCGGCTGGAAATGGAACAACTGGGCGCCGTGGGCAGACAGGTCCAAATACAGGCCTTTGCTCTGCAGCTCCGCGCCGGTGCGATGATACTGCTCAGTGCCGGCGAGGTCCTTCATGAACCAGTCATGCTCGGCCAGACCCGGCACGGTCAGTCTCGTCCAGCACTGACTGCGATGAGGCGCCAGATTCACGACCACGAGGTCGAACGCCGGGCCCTGACTCCGCCACTGCATGATGACGTAGTTTTGCGCCGTCGGGTTGCCTTGCCAGGCGGGGTTCGGCTTGAGCAACTCAACTTGGCCTCGCCCAACCGCGGTGGACGGCAGCAGCGTCAGCCACTGCTCGTACATCGCCTTGATCTCCGTTTGGCATGCTTCTCGAGGGCCGCGCGCGAGTTGAACGGGTATCTTTGCGCGCGCCCCGCAAGGCTGGCCTTCGTATAGGAAGCGCAGTCCCGGCAAGCCCAGGATGAGCAAGGCGGCCGCCCGGTGCTCCTCTGGCGATAGAATGCCGGCAATGCGCGGCTCGTCGTGGTTCTCAAGAAAGTGGGCGCTTGCCGCCACTGCTTGCGCACCCAGCCCCAGAAGGTGGCGCTGTACTCCGCCAGCCTCACGCGACACCACCCTGTCATACAGGGTCTTGTCGTAGGTGTAATCGAACCCAAGCGCCTGCAAGCGCGGCTCCAGGCCCCAGTAAGCCTCCGCCAGGAAGACGAAGCCGGGCTCCGCCTTCTTGACCGCCGAAATTGCCCCCGGCCAGAACTCCGCGAGCGGCGGCTGACCCGTAATCGGCAGCCATTCCCATGTCCTGGCGAACACATCGTTCAGCAACAGCATGGCCATGTCACAGCGCACACCATCGCAGCGGCTGGCAACGGACTGAAGCAGTTGCGTCATCGCTTCACGCGCGGCGGGGCGCCGGTAGTCCACCTGCACCACGTCCGACCACGCCGGGAAATACGGGTCTTTGCCATGGGCCAGCCAGATGGGCCCCGCCAGAGTCAACTGCACGAATGTGCCGGGGACCTGGGTTGGGCTCCGCACGAACAGCTCAGGCCGGTCCTTGACCCAGGGATGATCCAAGCCAAGGTGGTTGGGCACGAAGTCCAATACCAGCTTCAGCCCGTGCCTCTGAAGCCGTTCCCGGAATACCCTTAGGCCGGCTTCACCCCCCAGCGTGTCCGGCACCTGGTAATCAGCAATCGCATACGGCGACCCAGGAACGTCGGCTTCGGTCCAGCCCGGGAGGGCCTGGTCGTAGGCTTTGCGCAGTTCACTTTGGGTGAGGGCCTCAGCGCGAGCCAAAGGGCCAGTCGTCCAAACACCCATGAGCCAGATATGGGTGAAGCCGAGCTTCCGCCAGGCGGCGAACTCGGCCTCAGGTACATCGGCCAGCGTGATCGCGGCGCTGCTCTTCTCCGTCAGCGACCGCAGCCAGCAGCGCGTGTTAATTTCGTAGAGCAGGGGGCAGGGCACGGGCATGGTGTGTATTTAATCCGAGGTGATCTGGCAATCGAAACCAGATGCGTGATAAGTCACGGGTCGAGCCAACACCAGCGCGGCAAATCACTCCGCCCCACGGCACTGGTCACCTGTCACGCGCCACGCTGTTCCTAGCTGTTCAGCACCTTCAGTGCTTTGCTCGGGTTCGACACCCGCATGATCAGCAATCCCTTCTTCGACCTGGGCGGCGTGGCGCTGTAGCAATACTCGATGTTGATCCTGGCGCCGGCCAGCTTGCGGGCGATTCGCGCCAGCTCTCCCGGCTTGTTGCTGCCCCCGATCATTAACACGTCGTCCTCGACCACCAGGGCGTTGTGTTGCTCGAAGAGATTTATCGCTTTGCGATAATCGCTCACCACCATGCGGATGACGCTGTGGTCCACGGTGTCGCTCGTGGTGATGGCGTAGATATTGATATCGGCATCCACGAGGGCATCCGCCAGCCGAGCCAGCGTGCCCGGGCGGTTATCGAGGAAGATTGCGAGTTGCTTGGTTATTTGCATAGGTTATTTCCACGTTTGAAGCCGGGGGTTTCAATTGGGTCCCATACCCCCAACATACCCGATCCAAGCCCCCGTCGCTAGTGCGAATTCGAGAACCAACCAACGCGCCCCTCCCTGCGGCAGCATTTCTTCTACCCCGGGGCGGCGCCCAATGTTAGGTTCCCGGCATGGCTTTGGACGCAAATGTCCGCCGCAGGTGGTTCGGCGCAATTGCCGTACTCGCTGCCCTGGCCATGGTCATTGGCGGCGAGACGGTGCTGCGAGATCGGCTGGGCCCCTTCGCAACGCTGATTTACTGGCTGGTCTGCCTGATCCTGACCGGTGTGGCGGTTATGATGGCGTTTCTCGATGTCCGCGCGCTCGGCCAGCGGACCCGCCAGGAACAGCGCGCCCTCTTCGAAGCCACCTTGAAGAAGATCAAGTCCGACGTGGAAGCCGGGCCGCAGCCGCCCGGCCGCAATCGCGATGGCCCCGGCTGAACCGCCGGCCCGGATGGCTGCCGCAGGGGTTTCAGCCAAAATAGTTCATGCTGGCCGAGTTTCTTGCTTGAAGTGCAGCCCGGTTTTTGCTCTACTCTCGCCGGAGTTTGAGCGAATGAACAGTGCTGGCACCATGGCAATACCGGAAGGGCTCTCCCCGAGCCAAGGGCGTGCTTTGCTCAATCTGCTGGCGGACGAGGACCCAGCCGTTTACCGCCCGGTCCGCGAGAAGATCATTTCCTGCGGGCCACCCGCGGCCGAGTGGCTTCGTCCGCACACGATGAGCAACGACCCAGCCCTCCGCCGCCGCGCGCAGGAGATCGTCCTTCACTTCGACCGGCAGGCAGCCGACGACCACTTTCTTGCCTTCTGTCTCCGGCACGGGGAGGACCTCGACCTGGAGCAAGGCGCTCTGTCGCTCGCGCAGACCCGCTATCCCTCCATCAACCCGGAGGCGTATCAGGCCTTGCTGGATACCCACGCCGGCGAACTGCGGGAGCGAATTGATTTCGGGTCGGAGCCGCAGGAGATCCTCGGCGCCATTAACCGGTATCTCTTCGGCGAACTCGGCTACACAGGAAACGAGCAGAATTACTACGATCCGGACAACAGTTACCTGAATTGCGTGATGGACCGGCGCACGGGCAACCCTATCAACTTGTGCCTGATCTACATCTTATTGGCGCGGCGGTTGCACCTGCCAGTGGCCGGCATTGGCCTCCCGGGACATTTCCTCTGCCGCTATCAGTCCACGTCGGCTGAGCTGTACTTCGACCCCTTCCATCACGGCAAGTTCCTCTCCAAAGCCGATTGCGTTCAGTATCTGGCTCGCGGGAACTTCAGCCTGCGCGACGATTACCTCACGCCCGTAACCCCCCGCCGCCTGCTCCTGCGCATCTGCGGCAACCTCCACCAGGTCTATCAGCGCCTGGAGTTGGCCGCCGAAGCCATGCGTCTCCAGCGCTATCTGGTCGCGCTGGCACGCTAATCCGGCAGCGCCTGCCACTGCCGGCGCGCGAGGTATGGATCCAACCGCACCAGCAGCCAGTACGCCCACCGCTGCTTGAGCCGCCGCCAGATCGTCCGCGATTGGCGCCACGCCTCCAGGGTCACTGGCCGGCAATGCCGCAGGCTCTCTGCGAAGAGCGTCCGCGCCTGCTCGGCCATGCCCTTCTCCTCAAAGCGGACCATCAGCTCATAATTGATGCTGAGGCTGCGTGGGTCGAGGTTCGCCGATCCGGCATAAACCGCGTCATCCACGATCAGCAGCTTCGCGTGCAGGATTTGGGGCTCGTACTCGTAAATCTTCACTCCGGCCCGCAACAGCCGCCGATAGAGGCTCTGCGCGGCCAGTTGCGAGATCAGCACATCCGATTTTCCTGCCAGGATCAACTCGACCACGCCCCCGCGCCCAGCGATCCCCGCCAACTGCCTTCGTATCCGCCAGGTGGGAAGAAAATACGCCACCATGATTTGCACCCGGTTTGCGCGCTCCAGATCATGGTGCAAGGCGCGTTTCAGCGGGCTGCGTCCACGCCCCGGCCCGCTCAGCAACAACTGCTCATCCGGCGTCAGGAGCAGCTTTTTAGCTGTCGTCTTGCGCCAGCGCACGAAGCGTTTGTGTTGGAAATCAGCCCGCACAAACATTTCCTCGAACGTGGCCGCCAATTGCACCGGCAGCGGTCCGCCCACCTGCAAGCCCACGTCATACCAGCCGCGCGTCACGCCGTCCCCCTCGTATTCGGGCGCGATGTTGAACCCGCCGAAGAAGGCAACTTGCTCGTCGCACACCAGCAGCTTGCGGTGGTTGCGGATGCCCAGCCGGTTGAGCGAGAGGGGGTTGAACTGGCGCACCTCGCCGCCTGCCGCGCGCAACGGCTCCCAAAACGCCGATGCCAACCCGATGGAACCAAGCGCGTCCACGAGCACCCGCACCCGCACCCCGCGCTGCCGCGCGCGCACCAGCGCCTCGCGAAACGCTTCCCCCGGCTGCCCCGCGGCGAAGATGTACATTTCCAGGCAGACCGATGCCCGCGCCGCGTTAATAGCAGCGAGCATAGGGGGAAAGATCTCGCGCCCGGCACGCAGCCACGTCCACTCTGCACGAGCCTCGGTCAACATCGTCAGCAGCTTATGGTCCCACCGCAGGATTGGCAATTGAGTCGAGCGACCTGAAATCATTTCTATCTTCGCACGAATTGGGGCATCTTAACCGTGTGCGAAGGATACTGAATCTTCTCAGCGCTGCCTGGTTATGCCTGGGCGGGTTTTGCGCCCAGGCTGCGCATACGCAGGCGAGCTTGGTTCTGGCAGCCGAGACCGCCCGCCCGGGCGACACGATCCTGGCAGGCGTGCGTCTCCGGATGGACCCGGGCTGGCATACTTATTGGCGGAATCCAGGGGCGGCTGGCATGCCGACCACCTTTCAGTGGCAATTGCCCTCAGGCGTCATCGCCGGCGACATCCAGTGGCCCGTCCCCGAGAAGCTGCCGGACGAGGACCTCACAACCTATATCTATAAGGACGAAGTTGTCCTGCTCGTGCCGCTGAAGCTAGCGGCGGACCTGCGCCCCGGGCCACTCGACCTGAAAGCCGAAGTCGCGTGGCTGGAGTGCAACGTGTCGTGCGTCCCCGGCAAAGCGAGCGTGCAGGCTGTGCTCAACGTCGGCCCCGACACCAAGCCCTCGAAAGACGCCTCATTGATTCATGCGTGGCGGGAGAAGCTTCCGAAAGGCAGCGCCGGTCTCTCCGCTCGTGCGTGGTGGGAAGCGCCTGCCAGCAAAGATCTGCGCCCACTGATCCTGGAGTGGAATACGCCTACAGCCGCGAGTGAAGCGGACTTCTTCCCTGATGCCAGCGAGCACTTTGAGGTGCAGGGAATCACGACGCGGCTGCCAGCCGATGCGGGCAAGATTCGTCTGCGCGTGCAGGTCAAGAAGTCGGCTGCGGACTGGCCGGGGCAGATTGCCGGCTTGCTGGTCCAGCAGTCCGGCTCCCAGCGGCAGGCCTATGAAGCCAATCTGGCAATCGAGCCCACAGGGCAGGCGGTAACCGCGAGCTCGCCTTCAGCAAGCGCCGCCGTGCAGGCGGTTGCCTTTCCCCCTCTATGGAAGATGCTGGTTTACGCCTTCATAGGCGGGCTGATTCTGAACCTCATGCCGTGCGTGCTGCCGGTCATTGCCCTGAAGATTCTCGGTTTTGTGGGCCAGGCTAAGAACGATCCTCGCGAGACCCGCCGGCTTGGTCTGATTTACGGTTTGGGTGTGCTCGTTTCATTCCTCGCGCTGGCACTGTTGGTCATCGGCGTCCAGGCGGCCGGGCACAAAGCGGGGTGGGGCATTCAGTTCGGCAACCCCTACTTTCTCGTTGTCATGACGACGCTGGTCACGCTGATTGCGCTCAATCTGTTCGGCGTGTTCGAGGTCTATCTGGGCGGGCGGGCGATGGGTGCGGCCGCAAGCGTTTCGGCCAAGGAGGGCACCGCAGGTGCGTTCTTCAACGGGCTGCTGGCCACCATCCTGGCAACGTCGTGCACGGCTCCCTTCCTGGGGGCCGCGGTGGGTTTTGCTTTGGCTCCCGGCCAGCATGCACCGGTCATCTTGCTGATGTTCCTCACGCTGGGAGTCGGCTTGGCCTTTCCGTACGTCGTGCTGAGCTGGGAACCGGCCTGGCTGAAGTTCGTGCCCAAGCCGGGGCCGTGGATGGAGAGATTCAAGATCGCCATGGGTTTCCCGATGCTGGCGGCGGCAGTGTGGCTGTTCAGCCTGGTGACGCTGCATTACGGGGATCGTTCGTGGTGGCTGGCCATCTTCCTGGTGATGGTGGCGGTGGCCGCTTGGATTTACGGCGAGTTCATTCAGCGCCATCGCACGCGCCCCGGCATCGCTACCGTAGCGATTCTCGTCGTGCTGGTGACCGCGTACGCGTTCGCCTTGGAAGGCCACCTTCAATGGCGTTACCCGCTGACCCAGTCCCAGTCAGGCGCCGCACCGATCCGCGAGGCCAATGGGGTCCCCTGGGAGCCGTGGTCGCCGGCGGCGGTTGCGCAGGCGCGAGGTGAAGGCCGCCCCATCCTAGTGGATTTCACGGCCAAATGGTGCCTGACTTGCAACACGATCGTGAAGCCGGCCCTGGAGAGCGCCTCCGTGCGCCAGAAGCTGCGCGAACTCAATGCAGTCACCCTGCTCGGGGATTATACCGCCTTCCCGGACAACATCAATGAGGAGTTGAGCCGCTTTGGCCGCGCAGGCGTGCCGCTGGTGCTGGTTTACCCAAAGAACGCACAGGAGCCACCCATCGTGCTACCCGAAGCCCTGACGCCTGGCATGGTGGTGGCGGCTTTGGATCGCGCGGGACGCTAGCTTTTGCGGCTCCTCGAGGTTTCCACTGGGATCGGGCCGCTAACTCCGAAGGCCGAAGTCCGAAGCCCGAAGCAGGCGGCCCGCGGTCATGGAACGCGGCGCGTTCGCTAGCCCCCCTCAGAGCAGGACTGCCAGACCTCAGCGCTCTTCGGCGCTCCTCTGCCAGGCAGGCAATGGGGTGGGTGAGTTCGGACTTCGGCCTTCTCTCGGGCTTCGGCCTTCGGGTTTCGGATTTCGACTGCCGCGCCCTTACGCTATGGCGTGTCGGCACCGCTGCGCATTTCCCGCCCGAATCGCAGCTAAGTGTGGATCGGTCAGCGGGGACTCCTTCAGTTTGAGCAGCGCCGATTCAAAGTAGAAGAACGGTGCCTGGGAGCCGAAGACCACACGATCGTCCGGGACCTGCTTCAACAGGTTGGCCACGCCGCCGACACCTTCGACTGAGGCGATATCGAAGAAGACGTGCCCCGCACCCGCTAACTTCGGCAGTTGGTCGCTCTTCACTGCCCGCCCCCAGTTGAGCAGCACAATCCGCGAACCCGGCCGGCTTTCCAGCAGAACGGCCAAGGGCTTCACGTCCACGTGCGGCACCTGCATGAGCGGATGCTGCATGCGCTCGTCCTCCATGCTCACGGCCAACTGGACGATTAGCTTCCGCTCTCCGGCGAGGTCGAGCAGCTTTGCGAATCTCGGATCATCGAGTTGGTACCGGTGATAGTTCGGATGCAGCCGGATGCCGGGCATGTGGTGCTCCTCGTGGCAGCGCCGCAAGTCCTCCTCCCAATCTGGCAGCGTCGGGTTCACTGAGCCGAATGGCACGAGCATTCCTCGCCCTTCTTTATGGCACTCGGCGGCGAGGCGCGCATTCACGCTCGCGATGTCCTTGTGCAGCAGCCCATCGAAGCTGCCGGCCCAGGCTTCTGTGACACCCTGGCTTCGCAGCTTGGCGACCAGCGCTTTGGTTTCATCCAGCGGCAACCGGCGCTCCGGCCAGCGCGAGAGCGTGATATTGGTGTCCACTAAAGGCCCCTTCCTGCTAGAGCTAGCTGTGCCTTGCGCTAGAGCCGCTTCGTTTTCCGCCACCAACCCGCTGGCCGCCGCCGCTGCGAGCACGGTGGTCACGCGCAGGAAATCCCTGCGGCTTCCGTCCAGATGACCACTGACCCGGCTCGCAGGTTCGCTTCTTCGGCCTTCGGAGTTCGAGCTTCTTTCGGGCTTCGGACTTCGGACCTCGGAGTTCATAGCCGCACACCCTTTTGCCTGAGAATCGGCATGAGCAGGCGCTTGAAGTTCTCCCCCAGGATCAGCTTCCTGGCCGACGCGGGGATGTCCGCGCCGAGCACCTTGCCGAGTTGGGATGCGAAGCTGCGGCTGCCGGCGTCGCTTCCGTAGAGCACGCGCTCGGCGCCCAGCTCGCGCACGGCCATTTCGGTCACGCCGGCGGTGGGGTCAAAGCCGCACAGGTCAACTGATACGTTCTTGCAACCGCGCAGAGCCCGGATCCCCACTTCCCAATCCGCGCCCGTGTGCGCACAAATCAAGACCGCCTCCGGGTGCCGTCGCGCCAGCTCCGCCAACTCCATCGGCGTAGATTCGCCGGGCAGGTTCCCGGTGGCCTTTATGTAGGTGTGCTGCAGGACGGGCGCCTTGAGTGCGGTGGCGCGAGCGACGATCGGATCCAGCTCCAGAGTGTTGCAATGGCGCGCCACCCACAGCTTCACCCCCACCATCGGGCCATCGCGCACGCAACGGTCCAGCTCCGCCAGGCTGGCCTCGACGTGATTGGGATTCAGATATACGAAGCCGAACGCGCGATCGTGCCAATTCTCCAACGCGGCGAGCACATCGTCATTCTGCCGGCGCATGTCTTCCGGGGACGGGTCATACGACCAAGTCATGCCCATGAAGACGCACAGGCGCTCAATGCCCATGCGGTCGGCGTACCCAATGAGCTGCTGCATCCGCTCGTCCGGCGTGCGCCCCGGCACGCCCGACAAGTGGCAATGCGCATCCCAAATCATCATGTGCGCATCTGAAACGTTACCGGAGCGCGGACATTCTTGTCCGCTTCCGCGCTGATCAGCCTCGCGTTGCGGACAGGAATGTCCGCGCTCCAGTTGCGAAGGGTCATGACGCCGGCTTCTTCGGCGTCACAGGGCGGATCTTGATGTTGCGGAACGAAACCTGGCCATGATCCCCCTGGAGCCCGATGTAGCCGCTGTCGAACTGGGCGAAGTGGGGCATTTTGGCAAACTTGCTGTTGGCGACCCGTCTCTTGAAATCCTCGCTGCCCAGAACGTACTCAAAGTATTTAACCCCGTTGATGAAGTGCTCGCACTTCTCCGGGGTAAGCACCAGGCGGACATGGTTCCACTCGCCGACGGGTTTGGTAGCATCGAGCGGCTTGCCGGTCTTCGGGTCCGTCGGCGGCTGATAGAGCGCGTAGAGCCAGCCGCAGCGGATATGGTCGGCGGCCTTCACGTTGTCCTCGAGCTGAAACTCCGGACCTGTGGCCCAAATGGCGGGACCAGCATCGGTGACATGGTACATGATGCCGCTGTTCCCAGCTTCCGAGATATTGTAGTCGAGTTCGAGCTCAAACCAGTCGAACTGGTCGGCGGTGACGATGTCGCCCGCATTGTGTGGGTCCACGCACACCAGCGCGCCATCCTTCACTTCCCAGCCGGGGCGGACATGGTCCATCTTGAAGTTGTGCCAGCCGGTGAAGTCTTTGCCGTTGAAAAGTAATCTCCACCCTGCCGCTTTTTCCTGGTCGGTGAGGGTGTTGATCTCCGCTGCTCGCGCCGCCGTGATTCCAAGGGCGCCGACGACCGCAAAGCCAAGTGCTATCAATAAAATGCGCTTCATATGTCGGCGATGTTCTTGGCGCGCCCTGCCGCTGGCAAGGGAATTCAGCCGGGTCGAAGCGCCTTTGAGCTTGTGAAGGGCCTTGGCAGGCGTGTAAGACAGCCGCGTGATCGGTGAGCGTGTATTTCGAATCGGCGTCCTGGGCTCGGGCAAGGGCTCGAATTTTGTCGCCATTGCGCAGGGATGCGCCGATGGGACTGTCCCGGCGCAGATCGCGCCGGTGCTGAGCGACGTGGCCGACGCGGGCATACTGGAGCGGGCGCGGGAGCGAAACATCCCGGCGCAATACCTTCCGCCGGGCAGGTTCCGCACGAAGCTGGACGAGGAAGCTGAGCGAACCTACATCGCCGCGCTTCAGAAGGCGGAGGTTGATTTGGTCGTGCTGGCTGGCTTCATGCGCGTCCTCAAGGGGGAGTTCCTCCGCGCCTTTTCGGGCCGCATTATCAACATCCATCCCTCACTGCTGCCGTCCTTTCCCGGTTTGGAAGCGTGGAAGCAAGCCCTCGATTACGGGGTGAAGGTCACGGGCTGCACGGTCCATTTCGTGGATGCCAGCGTGGACGGCGGCCCCATCATCGGCCAGGAGGCGGTGCCCGTCATGGACAATGACACGCCCGCGACGTTGCACCAACGCATCCATGCCGCCGAACATGCGCTTTATCCGCGCTGCGTGGCGGCTCTGGCGCGGCGCCAAGTGCGGGTGGAGGGCCGGCGTGTGACGTTAATCCAACCTGTTTGACTCCGTGAGCGTCCGGGGTTGACGGCAAGTGCCATTGCGCCTGCCGTGGAGTGCCTGGTGTTCCTGCGTTAGGGTGTCTGCGGCCCGCCAACCCCCTGCGACCCCACCGGCCATCGTGGTTTCGGAGTGATTGCGACCTTGCTTTTGCGGGCGGGTTCGGGTTTTCAGCCGGGCATTCAGATTCGAGCGGATCGTTATAGGGGGGATCGTCCTGTGGAAACAGCTACGCCTGGCCAAAGAAACTCTGGCCGCCATTTGGGGGTTCCTGGCTCAAACGCGCAACCTCTCGCTTTGGGGGGATTACCGCTGCTTGCGTTTGGCTGAGGCAACCGATGGAGCCGGGGCGCAGGCCCCTTCGGGGACCGGGCGATCAATCCCACACCAGGGTTTGTTGTTCCGATCGGCGATCCGGGCGCACCGTGGCGCGCAGGAACTCAACCTCCTCCCATATTCGGGCTGAGGCGCTCGCTTGGGCGCATTTTAGTCTGATAGGCAAAGTCCGGGAGCTTTTGGCGCAGCACGTGCCGCTCAAAATGGCCCAGGAAAAGGTGGCCTCGTCTTCGGCGGTGGCCGGCTCCGACGGTTCCAGCCAAGCGGTGGCGGTGCGCACGGTGGAAGACTGGTGGTAGGCCCATGAGCGGGGCGGCTTTGCGGCTTCAACGGCCAGAAAGCTTATGACAAGTGCCCGACCCTCTTGCGCACCGAAAACACCATCAACTGCCCCGAAGCCTTCACCGTCTATCGCGCGGAGCCGGCGGCCACTCCGGCCAGCTCACCCCAACCCACCCCGGGTGCCGGCCTGACTTGCCCGCCCGCCCGCTTTCCGTCCAACCCCAAGACCCTCCTCACCCAGCGGGTGCCCGAACTCAAGCCCAAACGGGCCTGGCAGCCTCTCCGTCGGAGCGTAACGGACATGCCCCGCCGCACCCAACTCAGCCGGGCCGCCCCGGAGCCGCACCGGAGTCTCACCGTATGCACGCCGTAGCCTCACGCTAGATAACATTGTTATCTACGGTGTGCATACGGAGAGGCTCCGGTGAGACTCCGGTGAGACCTCTGAGGCATGGACAGGCGGCAGGGGACGCTACTCCAGCGTTGGCACCGCATCGGCGAAGCACCCGGCCGGCCATGCCCGGCCCTGCCACAACGAGTCAGAAAGCAGCCGGGCGGCCCTCACGGCATTAGTAGCCGCCCAACAAGCCACCGCGGAGAAACTTACCCTCGCTATGGCTGCCTGAAAGAACCGTCGCCAAATGAAATGATTTCCAGAGATACTGATACTGCAAATCTGCGCTACAGGCCGTATCCCTTTGCGGCAGCCGCGCCGAGCTGTTGCCGTGCAAGCTGGCCAAGATCCACGGCGGAACCCAGCGTGGCGCCGCTCTTGAGCTTCCTCCCCTCCGCCAGGCTCTTTTCAGCCCCTTCGAGCACCAGCGTGGTGTAAAGGCCCAGCGTCATCGGGGCAGAAGCAGCTTCGCGTTCGGCGGCAGATAGCTTTCCGTTCCGCAGCGCAAGGATTTGCCGGTAAAGCCGCCCCGGGCTGCTGATGCCATAGCCCGTGACGGTCTTGTCCTTCTCAAAGTTCCGGAACAGCGGGTTCACCTCCAGAATGCCGTCGCTATGAACCTCACGCAGCCCAGGGGTATCGAGCCCCAGATCAATCAGACCATCCGAGCAGATGATCCGGCTCGACTGCACCGTGATCGCGTGGGCGGTGTTCGGCAACGCCCAGCCGGTGATGATGTGCGCCAAAGCGCCGGTCTCGAACTGGATTTCGGTGTCCACCAGATCATAGCCCTTCACCGCGATCGGCTTCAGCGAGGGCAGCTTGTGCGAGTAGCCGGTGGCGCGGACTTGGACCGGGATGAGGTTCACGATCTTCATCAGCGCATCCGCCATGTGCACCGTGAGGAACGACACCGGGGTATTCTTCTCGGCAAAGTCGGGCGAGGCGAAGAAGCGGGGCGAATGGTTTGGGTCGGCCACGACGAGCTTGTCGAGCATGTAGAAGACCGCCGTCTGGAAGGTGCCGTAGCGCCCGTTTTGGAAGCGCGCCTCGGCCTCCTTGATGCGCGGGTCTTCGCGCTTATGGAAGTCCACGCCCAGGAAGCGGCCGGTCTTCTTCGCCGCCTCGTTCATCGCGTGCGCATCCTTCACCGTGGCGGCAGTCGGCTTGGGCACCACAACATCCAGGCCGGCATTGAGCGCGTCCACCGTCGGCCCGCAATGGAGGTGGTCCGGGGTGTTGACCTGCACCGCGTCGAGCTTCGTCTGCGCAAGCAGGTCCTTGTAGCTCGCGAACCGGCGTTGGGCGGGGACGCCAGCGAGGTCGCAGAACCAGTTGCGGTATTGCTCGTTCGGGTCCGCCACCGCGCAGATCTCCAGCAGCTCGGAGTAATGGCTGCGGAAGTAAAGGTATTGGTAAATCTCGCGCACCACGGCGCCGACGCCGATGATGCCCAGGCGAAGTCTGTTTTTCATGCTGAAGGGAGTGTCCCTGTCTGCCGCAGCAGGAACAGGGCGAGGAACTCGGCCGCCGCGCGGATCTCATCCAGTGCAATCTGCTCGTGGTCCGAGTGCGCGAACGCGAGCTGCCCGGGGCCGAAAGTCAGAACCTGCATGCCGGGATACTCGGTCGCGAACAGCCGCGCGTCGCACGAGACCGTCCATCCCAGCACCGGCTCCCCTTTCCACAGCCCGCAGGATTTTGCTGCGGTGATGGCGTTGCGGACGGACGGCGAATCCGGGTCTCCGTCAAAGGCCACGTTGTGCAGCTTTTCGTAAGTAACGGCCAGCACGTCCTCGCCTCGCGCCGACCGCCCGATTCGGCGCAAGTAATACTCAGCGCCACGCTCAGCGGCCCGGCGCAGGCGATCCGTGACATCGGTAATGTCGTGCGTGGGGACGAAACCTTGGCCGCCCTCGAAGATCAAGGTGTCGCCCGCCGGCTTGCCACCCAACTCGAATGACACAGAGCCACTGGCAGCAGCTTGCAACCTTGGCTTCGAGAGGACCAGGCTCCGGACGAGGTGGGCCATCTTGGTAATAGCCCCGTCCCTCTCACGGATGGCGCCCATGTGGCCGGTCGCGCCATGCACAGCCACTTCAAACCCGTTGGCCTTGCGGCGCAGGTCGTAATGCCGCGCCACCATGGGCTTGCCCGTGGACGCATCGGTCACTTTGGTCTTATCGCCGTAGAGACCTGCGTAGCCGGCCAACCCGGCTTCCAAACAATCCCGCACGAGGACTTCGGCTGCCGCGTTGGGCGCGCGCTCGAACAGGATGTTAAAGCTGACTTCTCCACATATGCGGCTGGGGTGCTGGCCAAATGGCCCAATGATGCCGTGGCAGGTCTGCACAGGCCTCTGCGGAAATAACTCGTGCCGGCTCTCCGTGCGGATGGCTGCGCCCTCCTTCTCCAGCTCCTCGTTAATGAACGAGAACATCTCAAGGGCTGAGACACCCTCCAGGCTTTTCAGGCTGGCGCGATACCAGACAGCGCCGCGGTTGGCCGGGTGGAATGTCAGCCCGGTGCACTCGCAAACCATGATGCTGTCGTAGAGCTTCTTCAGGTCACGGTCAATGGCCAGCGAGAGAGAACCGTTCCCCCCTGTCTCCTCTTCCACCACCAGCATGGTCACCACGTTGCGGTTCCACTTCACGCCAGCGTCAGCCATCACCTCCGAAAGCACCTTGAGCGCCGCCACGATACCGACCACCGGCCCCTTATCATCGCACGCGCCCCGGCCATGCACGGTGCGGCCTTTGACGTGGGGCGGGAAATAGGGCGCAACCACATCAACATGCGCGTTGAGCGCCACCGATTGGCCTTCCCGCCGCACCCCTGCCCCGGGGACCACGCACAGAAGGTTGCTGCGGTTAGCGTAAGTTGCTTCCGGCGGGTGGCCCTGCGGGCGCCGGGCGGTCTTGGTGAAATGCAGCAGGGAATAACTCGGGTGGCTCTTGATGGCAGGGTTGATCGGCCGGCGCTCAAGGCGCGCGCCTGGAAAGCTGAGCGCGCCCAACTCCCGCTCCAGGATACGAAAGCATTCACCTTCCGCCGCCTGCATTTGCCTCACGTCGGACTTCGGGGTCGTGTCAACGCGGCAGAGCTCGACCAACAGGTCCCGTATGTAGCGCTCAAAGCCTGCGCTTCGTGACCGGGCGAGAATCCGGCTAACGACGTCTGCCTGCGCTTTGCGCACGTGACGGGATTCCCGCCTGGGTGAGGCGGCGGCTCGGGGCGCACGGCGCCGAGGTCGTTCAGCAGGCACGGATGTTTGGGTTGTTGCCACTGCAGTTTCTCATTGAGACGAGCCAAAAGCTGGCTGCCTCGGCCACCGTTCGAGGCCCGAGCAAGCTAACAAGCACTGCTTCGGTGTCAAGATGCCCCGGCCAACCACCGCTGGAACAGGCGCGACCCATACGGTGCTAATTCAGTCGTCGAGGGCGCCGCCCGCGACGTGAAAAGCGCATTGTCTAAGGCAAGCGGCTTGCCCCCATCGCCGGACCTGTTACCGTGACACGATGCACCACATTGCACATCGTTGTCCGACCTGGCTATTTGCCTCGGTTTACCGCTTCCAGCGCGCATCCGCAGAAGGATTTGCGCCGGGAGCCCGCAATCAGTAAATTGCCCCGGGCTTGGAGGCCTGTAGAAAGGTCACACGATGAATGATTACGCTTGGACTGGCCAGCTCACTGCTCCCGTAGCGGTCGTAGTGGGTGTGCTCGCCTGCTTTTGGGGCTATCGGATTGTGAAGCTCCTCCTCGGGATAATGGGGTTTATGGCTGGCGCGGCGGGAGCCTGGACGCTGGTAACCTCCCTGGCTCCGGGTCACAACACCATCGCGCTGGTATGCGCGGTAATCGCTGGAGTGTTTGGCGCCGTCCTCTGCATTTGGCTGTTCTTCCTTGGCATCTTCCTGTTGGGCGCCAGCGCAGGGGCGGTCGCGGCGGCGGCCGTCCTGGGCGGGACAGGGCATCCGGCCCAACCCCTTCTTGTGCTGCTCGTTGCGGTCGCCTTCGGGCTCCTGGCGCTGCTGCTGCAGAAGTTCATGATCGTTGTCTCCACGGCCTTCAGCGGCTCCTACCTGATCACCGCGGCCCTCCTGCACTTCATCGGCGCCGGACAACACGATGCGCCCCTGTGGTTTAGTCGCTCACCCTCCGGTCCGCCCGGCATGGCCAATTACGCGGCCCTGGCTTTCTGGCTCGTGGTGGGCGTGGTGGGCGCCAGTTTCCAATACGGCGGCAGCCGGAAAAGGGGCGAAGCCGTCCGTCGCGAAGCCCAGCCTGCCTCGTCCTGAGCCCAGGGGCACAGGCCCCGTGGTCCGCCCAGCTCGCGCCCTCCTTGCGAATCTTCCGGGGAGGAGTATAGGTGGAAAGATGAATTAACCTGGCCGAGCAGCGTACATTATGAGCCAAGCAGAACTATGAGAAGAGGAGATCGCTTTAGGGGAGACGGGGCCGCCGGATGCGGAATTGGAGTGCGCGCAATGCTAGTCGCCATTGCTTTGTGCGCTGACACAGCGCTCGCCGGCAATTTCTACGCCGGCACCTCCCCCGCGAACGTTCCCTGGCCGGGGGGCATCGTGCCCTATGAATTCACCAATACGCTGACCGCCGCGCAGACGAATACCTACCTCGACGGTTTGCGCGAATGGGAACTGGCGGCCAGCGTGAAGTTCGTCCCCCATACCAACCAAACGCGCTGGATTCTGTTCGACTACAACACCAACTTCCTCGACTTCGTGGCCACCGGTTACAGCCCGCAGTTGATCACCGTCGCGAGCCTGAGTCGCGCCCAGGTGTGCCACGAGATGGGCCACTCGTTCGGATTCACGCACGAGAACATCCGATTCGACCAGACCAATCATCTCACGGTGGTCACCAACAACATCTCCAATGAGGCGTCGAACATCTTCTGGTTCACCATTGATCCAACGAGCGTCACGAACGGCTATTATGACTTCGAGTCCGTCATGCATCTCGGATGGGACTTTGTGTCAACCCAGCCCGGTGTCCTGCCGACGCAGCAGCCCAAGCCGGCCTATTCTCCCCGCTACCAATATCGCATGCAGAATTACTGCATCAGCCCCGGCGATCGGGCGGCACTAGCCTATCTTTACGGCCCGCCCGCCGTACCACTCACCAACATCGTCACCACCACCGCCGACGTCGGCCCCGGCAGCCTGCGGGCGGCGATGTATTTCGTCACGGATCATCCGGGCACCACGGTCAAATTCAATATCCCGAACAGCGACCCCGGCTACAGCAACGGCGTCTTTAACATCCATCTCACCGGCTACCTTCCGCCGCTCGTCACGAACGGGATGGTCATTGACGGCTCCACACAGCCAGGCTTCACGAGCAAGCCGCTCATCGTAGTGGACGGCTCTCAAATCATCCCTGAAACGTTCACCCCGACCAGCGGCCTGCTGTTCTACTCCGCCAGCAACCAGGTTAAGAACATCTCGTTCCAGGGGTTCTCGTGGAACGGCCTCACCCTGGAATACGCCGATGCGACCAACAACACCATCGCCGGGTGCTGGCTTGGCCTCGATTCCACCGGCAGCAATGCCGCGCCCAACGTCTATCAGGGCATCCTGATTCAACTGGGAGCCAGCCAAAACACGATCGGCGGAACCAACGCCCTTGCCCGCAACGTCATTTCCGGAAACAGCCAATACGGCCTCTGGATCTCCGACACCAACACCACTGGCAACGTGGTGCTCGGGAACTACATCGGCACGGACGCCACCGGCTCATTCGCCGTATCCAACGCATTAGGCGGCATCGGCCTGTTCACAAGTTCCGCCGGACAGATCATCGGCGGCACGAATGCCCTCGCGCGCAATATCATCTCGGGCAACGTCAGTGCCGGCGTCTGGCTTTCCGGCGCCGGAGTAAGCAACAACGTCGTGGAGAACAACTTCATCGGCCTTAACGCCGCCGGCAACGCGGCGATCCCAAACACCTTTGTCGGGATGTATGTCATCAACGGCGCAAGCAGCAACGCCATTCTCGGCAACGCCATATCGGGCAACTACTCCGAAGGGCTGCGCCTCTCGGACCCCGGCACCTCTGCAAATCTTGTGCAAGGCAATTTCATCGGCACCGATGCTACCGGAGCCACCGCTGTCCCGAATGGCTTCCTCGGCCTCTCGATTTACACGGGGGCAACCAACAACACCATCGGCGGCACGTCGGGCGCCGCGCGCAACGTGATTTCCGGCAACTACTCCGAGGGGCTGCGCATCCAGGGTCTGGGGGCGTCGTGGAACCTGATCGAAGGCAACTTCATCGGGACCGATGCCAGTGGCACAAGTGCCGTCCCCAACGGCTGGACCGGCCTGACGATCTTCTCAGGCGCAACCTCCAACACCATCGGCGGCACGAGCCCTGCCGCCCGAAACATCCTTTCCGGCAATTCGAGCTACGGCATGGTCGTGTCGGACGCCGGCACGGGTGAAAACCTCATCCAGGGGAATTACTTCGGCCTGTCCGCCAGTGGAACAGCCCCGCTCCCGAACTACACCGGCGTGCTCCTCAGCTCCAGCGCCACTAACAACACGCTCGGCGGCACTTCCGCGGCGGCCAGGAATATCATTTCAGGCAACAACGGGGATGGCATTGAAGTCAGCTTCTCCGCCGCAGCCAACTTTATCCAGGGGAACTACGTTGGCACCGATCCGACGGGCGCAAGCGCCATCGCCAATGACGGCGAGGGGATTTACATGCACGACGGCGCCTGCGGCAATTTCATTGGCGGCATGGCGCCGGGCGCAGGCAATGTCATTTCCGCCAACACCTATCGCGGTATCTACGCCTATGGGACGAACACCAGCTACAATCTCATCGAGGGCAACTTCATCGGCACCGCCGCCAACGGCACCAGCCCGCTCGGCAATCACTGGGACGGCATTGTATTCTTTGATGGCGCCAGCAGCAACGTCGTCGGGCTTTCGACCAGCGGCGCCGGAACAGGCAATACCATCGCGTTCAATGGCTTCACCGGAGTCTATATCGGCAGCAACAACAGCAATATGTGCGTCGGCGATACGATTCGGGGCGACGCCATCTTTTCCAACGACCGCATCGGCATCAATCTCGCGGGCGGCACGGAGGATTCCTACGGTGTCACCGCCAACCATCCGGGCGGCGCGGTTCCGGGACCGAACGATTTGCAAAACTACCCCATCATCACCAACGCTGTGGCCAGCGGCACGGGCACGACGATCTCCGGCACCCTCAACAGCTCGGCCAGCCAGTTCTTCCTGATTGATATCTATCGCAACCCGGCCCCCGACCCGTCCGGCCACGGCCAGGGACAGGTTTATGTCGGCAGCGAGACCGTTCTAACCAGTGTCAGCGGCAACGCCACCTTCTCGCTGACGGCCAGCGGCAATCTCAGCGGCCAGTATTTCTCCGCGGTCGCCACCGATCAATCCAGCGGCGACACCAGTGAATTCAGCGCCGACGTTGTGGCCACGAACGGCCCAAGCGCTCCCGAGTTCGTCGGCCCGTATGGCATGACCGCGACAGGCTTCACTGCGGCGATTTCCCTCACCCTGGGGCAGAGCTATCACATTCAGGCCGCCACCAATCTGACGGCACCCATCACTTGGACCAATCTGACCAACTTCACCGCCGCCGGCTCGCTCTATCAATTCATTGACCCCTCCGCGACCAACTACCGGGCGCGCTTCTACAGGGTGGTATCGCCCTAAACCGTTTGTCGCACTTGCGGGCCGCGCGGGGGAGCGTTAAGGTTCGCGCTACCGACATAGCGTATTGAGCGGGAAAACCCTTCAAGGCGCCAGGATTCACGTGAGTTGTCTGGTTAAGGACGGCCGCTTGCGTCGGCCAAAGAGAGCGACTTATGAAGCGAACTGTGAAACCCAACCGGGACCCGGCGGGAAAGGCGGCCAAGTCTAAAGGCAGGCCGGTGACCGCCGGCAAAATCCACCCGGTCATTACGTATCCGTTCAGACCGACAGGGCATTATGGAGACCTGCGAGCACTGTACTCGCTCGTCGAACGCCTGGGCGCGGACCCGAAAAAGTATGCGCGCCCCATCACGGTCATGGACCGCAAGACTTACTACTCACAGGAGAAGGCGGCTGCCTTTCGGTCATTTCGGGACGGCACCGTGGCCCGGTGTGGCGATATCGTGGACGCCTGGTGCGTGGATACCTGTCAGATGTGGTATGCCGGCCTAGGAGCTGCCTTTGAGCGAGGTAAAGCCGGCGATGTGTATTGGCTCATCCCAGGTGATTTCAACTATGGCACCTCCATGGGACAGGACGTCTTGAGCCGACTGCATGATCTGCCGGAGATCATTCTGGAACTGGACCAGGACCTATGCATCGGGGAGATTGAGACCGACTACGATAATCCCAAGCATCTGATTGATACTTACGGCACGTTCGCCATGCTCTACAACTGGTTCCCCACCCAGGCCCGGGAAATCCGCCAATACACCGAGCGGCCCAGGTCGGAATTCTTCGCGGTCCGGCATGAGTTCCTGGGCGAGCTGCTGACCCAGCGCTGGTATCCCTACGAGCAGACGGTCGTCATGCTCCTGCGGGCCGTGTTCAGGCAGAAGCAGATCAGCCGCTTCTTCGTCGGCAACATCTCGGACTTGCCGGAAGGCCGCGAGTGCCTTTCCTCCGCCTGGCAACAAGTCGAACGGACCGAGCGTGTACTTAAAACCGTTTGGAGCGAGCACCATAAGTCCCGGCCCGGATGGATCGAGCGCTACCGTGAACTGGAGGCCCATTCCGAACTCATCCGCCGCAGCGCCTTGACCATCCTCCAGAACCTCCTGCCCGGACAGTAAGCGCTCATCGGCCCCAGCCCGAACTTCGAACTGACCGAGGATCAGCCATGTCTTCCCTGGACTACAAAAAGCCGCTGCGAGTGGTAAACTTCATTTGCCATGCCCCGCAAGCCAAGGCTGTAAGTATCGTGGGCGACTTCAACGCGTGGAGCCCGGCGGTCCATCCCATGAGGCAGATGCCCGACCGCTCCTGGCTGCTCACCGTGGAACTCAAACACGGCCACCACCGTTACGCCTTCCTGGTTGACGGCGTCCTGACCCTCGACCCGCATGCCCAAGGCGTTACGCGGAACGACAAAGGCGAGCGCGTCTGCCTCGTGCCGGTGAGCTGAGTTGGCACGAGGCATTGCAGCCGAGCACTGAACCTGGAGTGTTGAGAATTGAAGCTACAGAACGAACGATTGGTGCTGCTGCTCCTGGCGGCCATCCAGTTTACCACCAACCTGGACTTTTTGATCATCCTGCCCCTGGGCCCGCAATACATGCGCGTGATGCACATCACGCCGGCCCAGTTCAACCTGATTGTCGCGGCGTACGCCATCGCGGCGGGCATCTCCGGCATCGCCGCGGGGTTCTTCCTGGATCTCTTTGATCGCAAGACCGCCCTGCTCTGGCTCTTCCTGGGGTTCGCCGTCGGCACGCTGTTGTGCGCGCTGGCACCCACCTACCAGCTTCTGGTTGCCGCCCGCGCCATTGCCGGCACTTTCGGCGGCGTGACGAGCGCGGTGATTCTGGCCATTGTCGGCGATGTCATCCCGGAACACCGGCGCGGCGCGGCGATGGGCCTAGTAATGTCCGCCTTCTCCGTCGCCTCGATCTTCGGCGTACCGCTGGGGCTCGTGCTCGCGTCGTATTTTAGCTGGCACGTGCCGTTCTACGTCATTGCCGGTATCAGCGTGCCGATCCTCCTGGCCGTCTTCCGTTTCGTGCCCGAGCTGCGCGGTCATTTGGACCATCCCCGCGACCAGCATCCCGTCGCGCGGATGCTGACCGTCCTGATGGAGCCAAACCACCAGATGGCCTTTCTCTTCATGGCGGTGCTCACCTGCGCCGGCTTCACCATCTTCCCCACGCTGGCCACCTATATGGTGTACAACGTGGGACTGACCGAGAAGCAACTGCCGTTCATCTATTTGGCCGGCGGGATATGCACCCTCTTCAGCATGAACTGGGTGGGACGCTGGGCTGACCGCGCCGGAAAACTGCGCGTCTTCACGCTGATGTCCCTCTCCACCTCGATCCCCATCCTCGCCCTGACCAATCTCCCGCGAGTGCCCCTGCTCGCCGCGCTCGCGGTCTCGACGCTGCTCATGATCTGCATGTCCGGCCGGTTTGTCCCGGCCATGGCGATGATGACGGCGACGGTCGAATCGCGCTTTCGCGGTGGCTTCATGAGCGTCAATTCCTCCGTCCAGCAATTCTCCTGCGGTCTCGCCGCCTGGATCAGTGGGAACATCATCGGACAGGGTCCAGACCATGAGATCACCCGATACCCCGTGGCGGGCGTTGTTTCATTGGCGTGTGTGCTCGCTTGCATTTGGCTCGCGCGCTTCCTCCGGCCTGCCCCCGGGGAATTATCCAGCCCGCCGGCGCTCGTCGAATCGGTTTGACCCATCCAGGTCCCGCGCTTCAGAATACTCTTAGATGCGCGCCATCAAAATCCGCTAAACGCAGCCATAATAATCGTATGAAACGCAATGTAACCATAGCAGTAATGGCCTTGGCTCTGACGGGCCTAACGCTCCGCGCCGGCGCGGAGAGCACGGAGCTGGCCGTGAATCCCACCGGCACGTGGAGACTGATAACTGGCACTAACGCTGCCTCTGCACAAACCCTGAAGCTGAAGCTGGAGGGCGACAAGGTGACAGGCACACTCAGCCGCCAGGCGGGCGAGAAAGTGGAGCAACTGCCCCTCGAAAACGGGATGCTCAAGGGAAGTGAGATTACCTTCGGAACTCATAGTTACGCAGTGTCTTATATCAAGAACGTGCGCCAGCCGACCGATACCAACACGGTATCCATCTCCAAGTACCAGGGCACGATCAGCGGCGACACCATCAAAGGCAAGGTCGAGAGACATTCCTTCATGGGTGGCGACCGCACGCTGGATTGGGAAGCCAAGCGCGTCAGGTAGGCTTCTGGCTGGTCTTGGGCATAAGTCCAAGGACGTATCCGAATGGCACTGGGACAGCGACCGTGCTCGCAGAGATGATTAGAATTCCCGCCCTTGGGCGGCGTTCCGAGGCCCAAGTGCCTCGTGCTCGATTTGGAACCCGGCCCGGCCCACCCGTGCCTCAGATTCGCAACTTCCTATCTCCACGTAGCTTCCCGACCGCTTGCCGCCGCCACAGCCCCGTATCCCCTCCTTGTCCTCGCCGTAGCCCCTCCGTAGCACCTCTCATAAATTATGAGAGGTGCTACGGAGGGGCTACGGCGAAGTTCCGGAGAGGACAGGCACAGGATTGGCAGCGGCGGGGGCGGACTCCTCTGCCCCAAAGCGTCGGAGCGCAGACTTCCGCTCTGCCGTATCTCCGACTTCCCATCGGCGGGCGTTGGCAACGGGGCGGGCGGCCAGACTCGACCGTGCGCCTGCCAGACTACCTGTCGGCGCTACGACGGTTTGGCTCAGGATACGTCATCGAACTTATGTCCAGGAGTACTTAGCCACGGCGTCGTGGCCGGCAGCATTGGCACGAAAACCAAACCCGCCCTGAGTAGCTGGACTCGAGGGCGGGTTGTCGGGGGAACGGCAGTTTACTTGGTCGCTTCCGCCAGCGCGCCGCTCACCGGCACGACGGGCGAGAGCATCCCGGCTTTAGCGCAAAGGAAATACACCACGGCGCCGACGGCAAACGCCAGCACCGGCGCAGCCGGCACGGCCACGCCGAGGTTCGGCAGGATGCCCACCACGAAGCCCGCAGCCCAAGCGACCCACCCGGCAGGGTTGAAGCCGGCGCGCGGGCCGCTCCACTTCTTGCCGCTGAGCACGTAGTCCACCAGCATCGCACCGCAGATCGGGCCGAAGGAGGCCCCGATGATCACGAACACCCCGATGGCGCTGGCCACGACGTGCGTGACCGCCAGGATGACGCTGACCGCCGTGCCGATGCCGACGGAGATGAAGGGGTTCACTTTGGGCAGCGTGGTCTTGAAGCTGTTGGCGGCGATGAAGGCCGAGAAGCAAGCCGGCGGGAAGGCGGCGATGGCCAGCAGGAACATGACCCACTTCGCCGCGTCGGGGCCGAGGATCGTCGGGATAAGCTCGAAGGAGCTGAGGCTGAGCTTGGCGTTCACGCCGGCGGCGACGCCGCCCTTGAGCGTGCCGTAAGCGCCGGCCACGATGAGCAGCGAGAGACCCGCCGTGACGATGATCGCCAGCGCAATGCCGACCAGGCCGCCCATGTTGACGTCTTTCTCGTCGCGGCTGTTCAGGCCGAAGTCCACGCCCGCAGCGCCGGCTGTGGCGAAAAAGCCGACGACGTAAGTGAGCATGGCCGCCAGCACGCCCATCGTGCTGAGGGCGGCGGGGCCGGTGGGGTTGGCCAACTTCTGCGCGTCGATCAGCAAGTCGGGCTTGAAGCTGCCGACGTCGCCAATGGTCCTGGCTGTGAGCCAAAGGAGCACGACCAGCGGGATGAGGGGCAGGTAGGTGGCGACCTTGGCGACGTATTGGATGCCCTTAAGGCCGACGAAGGCGGCGAGCGCGCCCCAGATGACCATGATGATCTCAGCCTTCAAGGGGATGATGGCGCTCAGCGCGAGGGAGGAGAAGTAAACGTTCACGCCGACCCAGCCGAACTGGAGGACGCCCATCAGGAAGCCGGGCATGAGGAAGCCACCCTGCGCGCCGAAGGTGGACGTGCCGACGATGTAAAGCGGCAGGCCGGTCTTCATGCCGAACAGGCCGGGCACGAGGTAGAACAGGAAGTGGCAGACGAAAGCCGAAATGACCAGGCTGATCAGCGCCCAGCCGACGCCCTGGGAGAGCGTGCCGCCGGGAGCCCCCGCCTTGGCCGCGTCCTGCCAGAAGACAAACCAGAGGAAGATGCCCGCGTAGGTGGGGGCGGTGTTCTTATACCAGGGGGCGCGGTTGGTTTTGGGGTTGGGGACGGCGCTGGTGATGTAACCAGGGAGTTGGGCGGCGGAGGGTGCTGCTACATTGTTCATAGATTCTCAGTTGATGAATGTGACTGCGCTGCCTGCTTCCAAACAGGCCGTGAACACTGCGCGACATAGTCTCGCGGGCGCGCAAAGTGTCAACGGCAAAATTCCGCTGCCCGCGCACCCGGCGAGCGGCTGATCTTGCCTCCCGGCCCTACCGGCATGACCGGCTCAGATGAACTCGTTGATGAGGTTCTCCAAAAATTCCTGCCGGCCGCTGGTGTTCGGCGCGGCGTCGCCCTTTTGGAGCATGTAGGCTTCGAGGTCCTTCAGGCTGGCTTTGCCCGACTCGATCTCGGCGCCGATGCCGCTGTCCCAGGAGCTGTAACGCTGCTTCACGAACTCGGCCAGCCTCCCGTCGGCGCGAATGGCCGCGGCGATCTTCAGCCCGCGCGCGAAGGCGTCCATGCCGCCGATGTGCGCGTAGAACAAATCCTCCGGCTCGAAGCTCTCGCGGCGGACCTTGGCGTCGAAGTTCGTGCCGCCCGTCTTGAGGCCGCCCATGCCGAGGATCGAGAGCATGATCTCGGTGGTGAGATAGATGTTGGTGGGGAATTGGTCGGTGTCCCAGCCCAGCAGCATGTCGCCGGTGTTGGCGTCAATCGAGCCAAGGGCGCCGGCGGCGATCGCGACTTCCATTTCGTGCTGCATGGTGTGGCCGGCGAGCGTGGCGTGGTTGGTTTCCAGGTTGAGCTTGAAGTCTCGCAGGAGATCGTACTCGCGCAGGAAGTTCAGGCAGGCGGCGGCGTCGGAGTCGTATTGGTGCTTGGTGGGCTCCTTGGGCTTGGGCTCGATGTAGAACTGGCCTTTGAAGCCGATGGCTTTTTTGTGCGCGACCGCGAGGTGGAGGAACTTGCCGAGGTGCTCCATCTCGCGCTTGAGGTTGGTGTTGAGGAGGGTCGAGTAGCCTTCGCGCCCGCCCCAGAACACGTAGCCCGCGCCGCCGAGGGTGTGGGTGACTTCGATGGCCTTCTTCACCTGCGCTGCGGCGTAGGCGAAGACGTCGGCGTTGCAGCTCGTCGCCGCGCCGTGGGCGAACCGCGGATGCACGAACAGGCAGGCCGTCCCCCAGAGAAGCTTCACGCTCGTGCGCTGCTGCTCTTCCTTGAGGATCTTCACGATGGCGTCGAGGTTGCGGTTGGTCTCGCGAAGGTTCTTGCCTTCCGGTGCGACGTCGCGGTCGTGGAAGGCATAGAAGGGTGCGCCGAGCTTTTCGAGGAATTCGAAGGCGACGCGCACGCGTGTCTCGGCCATCTGCATGGAATTAGTGCCGTCTTCCCACGGGCGAATGGCCGTGCCGACGCCGAACATGTCACCAAGCTGGCCGCGAATGGTGTGCCAGTAGGTGACGGAGAAACGGAGATGGTCCTTCATCGCCTTCCCGGCGACGAGTTCATCGGCGTTGTAGTGCTTGAAGGCGAGCGGGTTCTTGGAGCGCGGCCCTTCGTATTGGATCTTGGAGACAGCAGGAAAGTATGCTTTGGATTGCTTGTTCATGATGCAAATAGTTTCACGGGCAAAGCTAGTAACCCGTCCGGTGCAAGACAAGCGCGGACTTGGAGAGCGCCTGCTGGCGTAAGCGACTCCCGCGGCGGGATGTCAACGCACGGTCAGGAGCGCTACTGGGTCTTTTGAGGAGTCAGGGTGCTCTCGTTGTTCACCAGCGGATTCTCGCCCGGAACGGAGGGCATGGTGCCTGCCTCGATCTCTTTCTGGTGCTGCGTAGTGTAGAGGGCCTCCATGATTGCAGCTTGCTCGGGAGTCATGGTGGTATCTTGCGGCAAGTTCTTGGCAGGCTGGATTGTGGAGGCCGGGGCGGCAGACACTGCGGCATAGGTGTTGGGCGCCGCTGCTCCTTGATTGGAGGCGGCAGCGCCAGCAGAACTCTTTCGGGAGTTGTGCGGATTGGACCTGCCCTGGTAGGCAGCCGGATTCGGGGTATAGCCTCCGCCTGCCGTCAGCGCAGCCCCAGCGGGCGGGACCGCTCCAGGACGAGGCGGGCCGGCGACCGGCGCTACCCCTGGCGCGGTGGCGCTCGCGAGGTTCACACCGTTGTCCTTGAAGTTCAGATTGGTGATCGTGCCATAGTCGTTCACCTTCACCCACGCCGGCTCCGTCTCATGGATCTCCAGCACTTCGACGTCCTCGGCTTTCTGTCCGACGGAAAGGGTAAGCGGTACTTCCTCGCTCTTGCTTCCAGGCTTGGCGGGCGGCACCACGACCTTCATGAGGACAAGCTTCGTGCCCAACATGGTGGTAATCCCTTGGAGTGTAATCTTGGGTGGCGGGGGCTTGTTGTCTTCCGGCTTGGGCGGCGGCGGTGGGGCCTTCAGGCCGAACACGTTCCGAGCCACGACAGCCGCGTAAGGGCTACCGGCCGGTTCCACTGCCAGTGCAGTGCTGGCGGCCCCGAGCACCATGAGGGCTCCTAAGATGCAGCCCTTCATACCGTCTTCAATGCGGCTAATGTTCCGTTCACGGGAATAGAACACCGCTAGGAAGTTATAGTTGCTCGGAAAGCCCCTCCCGCACCGGACCTTCAATTCTCCTTCCGGAAGACCACAATCCGGTTGGTGTTTGTGCCCTTGGCATTATTGTCCACTCCCCAGCAGTTGGCGGTCTTGGTGAACTTCTGGTCGTTGATCAGGATCAATACCGGCGCCAGGCCCGCTTCGACGCCGCACGGCACCACGGCCTCCTCCAGCTTCACCTTGCCCCCGCGAACCTCGCCCACCTCGAACGCGACGTGGCCGCCGGGCCGAAGCACCCGCTGCAATTCTCTAAATACCTCTGTCATCGCACGCTGCCATTCCTCAAGCTTGCGGGGCACCGTCAAGGTCACCGAGGCCGGGTCAACCCCAATGAACCAGCAACGCAGCCAGTTGTCCCCGGCGTAGTCCACCACATTGAGAAACGGCGGCGAAGTCACCACTAGCGACACCGACCTCGAGGCAATCTCCGGCACCCTCCCCGCGGGCTGAGTCAGCAGTTGCGCGCGGCTGGAAACTCCAGTCAGCGAGCGCTTCGCCTGTGCGTCGCAGTCGGCCAGCAGTTGCCGGCTCTTGCGGCTGATGATCTCCGCCACATGCCGCCGGGGTGGTTCCTGCGCGCGCGCCTCGTTGATCTTCCTCTGCGACTTCACCGACACGGCCTGGTTGGGCGGGAGCGTATAGACGGAGAAGAACCCGGGGGAATGGCCAGTCAGCCGATTCACAGCCACCATCCGAATCCAATCGTCAACCAGGTCCCCCGTCCCATCCTCGCGGTGCGCGATCAGATAGCGCCTAAGGGCGCAGATCTCCTTGAGCGTCTCCGGGTGGTAGAAGACCAGTAGGTCCTCGGGCAGTTCACCCGTATCTGTGTAGTCCACCTGACGGAGCCGGTCCGTGATTTCCTGCAACGCCGGCGGGTGCAGCCTGGGCCGCGTCAGAACGACGCTCAGCGGGTTCACGTCGCAACCGCAAGGCACGCGCCCCAGCAAGCCTGCCTCGAGGACTGTGGTGCCCCGTCCCATGAAGGGGTCATATACGGTTTCGCCCGGCTCGGTCAGCCTCTCGATGAAGAACCGCGGCAACTGCGGCTTGAAACAGGCCCTGTACGAGACCTCATGCAAGCTGCTGGCCGCCCGCTGCTTGGAAGTCCAGAACTCATTTACATAAGTGGAGACGGACAGCCGCTCTCCCGCGAAGGTGGCTGCCGCCGTTTCAACGATCTGCGTGCCTTTGCCGAACTCGCAGAAGGAACGCAACTGTTCCGCCAGCGGCGCCTTCAAATCAGGGGCGCCCCGTCGTTCCGTGGCGAACCCGAATTCAAGGTTCCCTTCCAGTGACATGACGGCGTCGGCCCCGGCCGCCGGTTGTTTGCTCATGAGTTCCAGCCTGCGGGTATTTTCCGCCTGGCGCAAGTCTGACTGCGCAGCAGCCCATGTGGATACCACTGCCAGCGCCCCTGCCCTCCAGCCGCAGTGCGTGCCCGGTTTTATCCCGGTGTTACTACGGCGATATGCCTGCCGCTACATGGTGGCAGGGTGAGGATGCGGCACCGAAAGAACTCACCTGGCGGTGTTCCCGCAGCTAGGGTTTTGGCCCCCGCTGCCTCATCAATTTCCCCCTCCGCCCCTGGCGGGCGTGGCTGGCCCTTCGGCAGCCAACGCGATTACTGCGCTGTTAAACGCCTTGCTGCACGGAGAAACAAGGCCGTCGCTCATAAGCGCGGCACCGGTGAAAGTCTGGCCTTCGCAGCTCAGCCGCGGCGCGGCTGGGTCAGGTTGATTAAGCGTCTGAATGCGATAGCGCGATTGCGGGTCAAGGCCACTGAGTCTCACCGACTCGCCGCCGCCGTCCTTGAGTTGGTAAATGAAGAGCACAGCCTTTCCGCGGTCGGCTGAGACGTAGTCCAGCGCGGCGCAAGGGCGCTCGTAGGGTGATTTCAGCCGATAGAGGTCGCCCTGCTCGACCACCTCACGCACCTGCTGTTTATAGAGCGCGACCGCCGCGGCGATGGTATGCCGCTCGTTCGGTGTGAGCTTGCGGACATCCAGGTCCAGGCCGAGCGCCCCGCTCATGGCGACGTCCAGCGCGAACTTGATTGGACGATGGCCCATCCGCGTGACGTGCGCGGCCAGGGTGCCAGCGGGGAAGAAGTGACTGAAGCCCCATTGGATGAAAACGCGGCTGCGCGGGTCGGTATTATCGCTGGGCCAGAAGGAGTGGAAGTAACGGAGCGTGCCATAGTCCACGCGGCCGCCGCCACCCGAGCAGGCCATCGCCGTCACCTGGGGAAACGTCTTGGCCATGCGCGCCATGACGTCATACAGCGCGAGGTTGTAATCAATGAACAAGTCGGATTGCTCGCTTGGCGGCAGGTAGGGGGACCCGGGTTGGGTGATGTAACGGTTGGCGTCCCATTTCACGTAGCCAATGCCCGGCGTGCCCAAGGTCTGGTCCACCACCCGCCACGCGAATTCCCGCACCTCGGGCCGGCTCAAGTCCAGGTCGAGCTGGTTGCGGCTCAGCTCCAACTCGCGGTGCGGTTGGCGGATAACCCAGTCCGGATGCTGCTCGAAGAGTTCGCTGGCCGGGTTGACCATCTCGGGCTCAATCCATATGCCGAAGTTGACGCCGCGCTTCCTAGCCTCGCTGGCCAGGTAGCCCAGCCCCTGCGGCAGCTTGTTAGTATTGACCTGCCAATCGCCCAAGCCGGCGTGGTCGTCGTTGCGTGGATGGCGATTGCCGAACCAACCGTCATCCAGCAGGAACGTGTCGGCACCCACTTCCCTGGCGCCGTCGAATAGCGAGACGAGGGTCTTCTCGTCGAACTTGAAGCCGGTAGCCTCCCAGTTGTTCAGCAGGACGGGGCGGGGCTTCTCGCCATCGCGGACGCCGTAGCGCCTTGCCCACCGATGGAAATTGCGGCTGACCTGCCCTTTGCCGTGATCGCTCCAGGTCCAAAGCATAGCCGGCGTGGTGAACGTCCGGCCGGGCTGAAGGTGGTATTGGGAGCCAAACGGGTTGATGCCACACAAGGCGCGCAGGCGGTTGTTCCAATCGAGGTCGAAGGCCAGTTCAAAGCTGCCGGACCAGCAGAGTGAGCCGCCCACCACTTCGCCCGAATCCTCCTTTGCCGGTCCGTCCAGTGAAAGGACGAACGAAGGAATACGGAAACGGCTGGCCCGCACGCCGATCTTGGAATCGAGGACCTTGAGGCCGGGGCCGAGCTTCTCCTCCGCCAGAGTTGCCTCCCGCTGGTAGTCCCCTTGAAACTGCGTCAGCCAATACTCCTTGGCATGGAATAGCGGCGCCGACGAGGCGAAGCGATACAGGACGACCGGCCCGGACTCCTCGTGCCGAATCTCGGCCCACTGCTCGATCAGGTCTTCGCGATTGTAGGTCTTGAAGCACAGCGTGACGAAGTAAGGGTAAGCCGGGTCTTTGAGCTCTATGCGTGTAAGCGTGACATTCGTATCCAGGCTTTGGACGCTGTGCTTCACATACTGTAAATCGGTGGAGGTGTTGCCGTCCGCGTGAGTCACCTGCAAAGCCGGTTCAAGGATGAAGCCGTCTCCGTATGGGGGGTAGAATTCGGTCTCGCGAGCAGGGGCGCGCTTGGGCTGGGGAACCTCGCGGGCCGCAGCTCCGCAGCCAAACTGGCAGAGGCGCCCGCCCTCAGAAGCCAGCAGCGTCATGGACCAGTGGTCCGTAACCACGCGTATCGGCGGCGGGGAATCCGTAACGGGGGCCGCCTCGGCGCACGAGAACGTCGAGACGGCGACTGCTGCGGTAAGGGCGAGAATGGGCCGGGAGAACTTGGTGGTACTCATAGAGCGGCATTTGCAACCAGACTAAGGGACTTGGAGGAGGTAAAACATCTGCGGCTCAGCCGGGTTATTGGTGAGCGTGAAACCGAAAGCCCCGCTGCCATCGAATGACCCAGCCCCGACCTGCTCCCAGTTAGTCCTGGGCAGCGCAACGTTGGTGGAGGCCAGCACGCAGTAAGAGCCGTAGGGCGCGCCGTCGGTGCACTGGAGTGTCAGGTTGGTTGCGGTGGCGACGATGCTGGCGATGCTGGGCGGCGCCAACCGGATTCTCAGGGTCCCATCATTCGTCAGGGTGCTGGTATCCCAGAGCAAGCCCTGGCCCGGGGCGGGCGGGCTGATCGTGGCGAAGGCGCTCGGCACGAACGTCGCCGCGTTAAACAGCTTGAAGCTATCGCTGGCCGTCAGCGTGCCTGAGAGATTGCTCACGGCCAGCGTGCCGCCACAGGTCAGCCCGCCGCTAACGACTACGACATCGTTTGAAGGCGACTGGGCCTTGTTCAGTTTCATCACGGCGGTGCCCGCAAGGGAAAGGCTGCCGTTGATCGTCAAGCAGCCAACACTGCCCGACCCATCGCCCGGTTGGAGGAAACCACCGGCCTGCACGTTGACATTGCGATAGATCGTGCCGGTGCCTCCGAAGTGACCGCCCGGTTGCACCGTCGCCGGATAGCCCGACGCGCCGATCGAGCCGGGGCTGTTGACCAGCAGCGTTCCGTTGCTGACAATGGTTTCGCCCTGGTAAAGATTGGTCGCGAGGAGTACCATCTTTCCGTTGCCGGCCTTGACCAGCGTGCCCCAGTTCCCATACTCCCAATAGGAGTGGGTCAGCACGGCGGGCACCAGCAAATCAATTCCGTTGGTCGCTCCGCTGGCCACGTTAAACACCGTCGGGTCCCGCAGTTCGATTTGGGAAAAGGCGTTCGCCGTCGCGTTGTTGGTTATCACCGACGTCTGCGCATTGCTCAACACCGTCACTCCGCCACTCAGTACCCAACTCTCGTAGCTCGCGCTGGCGCCCCCCGAGGCCGATAAGGTGCCCCCCTCCAATGTCACCGGACCTACCGGATTATAAGCACTGGTCTCTGCTGTCGAGCCGGGCCCGACATAGATCCCTTGGCCGGGAGTGCTCAGCCAGGTGCCGAATACATACTGATAATTGAAAACCAGTTTGCCCGAACCCCTCTGTTCAAGTGTACCCGGCCCGCCCAAAAGCGCCGGATACCCCGCCGAGAGGCTGGGCAGCGTATAAACGTCGCTCCGGTTAAACGCCAGCGTCGCGTTATTAGTGACATACCCGCTTGGAATGGCGCCCGCAGTGCCCCCATTCCCGAATTGCAAGGTCCCGCCATTAACGCCGATTGAGCCGCTGAAGCTGTTGGTGTTGACAGTGGCCAGCGTCAGCTTGCCCGAACCGATCTTCAGCAGCGGCGCCGCACTTGAGATGCTCCCGCTGCCCGAGATCGTGTAATCAATCGCCGAATTACTGGCAGTCAGGCTAGCCGGCGCCACCGCCTGATTGAGCGTCACCTGAATCGGGGGAGCTCCGGTGGCACTGTCATTAAAAACAACAGCAACCCCGTCCTGGTAAACTGCGTTTGCCCCGGTGCTATCCACCCACATCCCTGTGCTGCTGAGATCCCAATTGCCACTCCCTGCCGCCCATATCAGCGGCGCTTGGTAAACCGTCAGCGTCGCGCTGTTGGTGACACTGCCGCTGCCGCCGGTTATTTGGACAGTGTAAGTGCCCGCATTGGCCAAGCTCACCGGACTGATCGTCAGGACATTGGCATTCTGGCCAATGACGGTTCCGTTCTTCCGCCAGACGTAGCTGAAGGGAGGCGTGCCCGAGGCGGTGGTGCTGAAGGTCGCTGTGCCTCCCACGAATGTTGTCTGATCAGCGGGTCCGGCTGCAGTGGTGCCCCCGGAGCCCAGCCGGAAAAGTTTCGCCTGCCTGGCCCCCAGGCTCACCAGCCATGTCGTCCCGCTCACGGTCGAAAGGCTCCCGCTCCAGAGATCCTGCGCGGTATAGCTCCCGGATATGCCGAGCCGGGCAAGATTGACGGTGTTATTAGTGGAGGACGCAGTGTAGTTGAACACGGCCACATACCAAGTGCTGCCGGCTTGGCGAACGAAAACCTGCGTGGCGTTCGTTCCGGTATTGCCCTCCACCGGCAGGAATCCTACGCCCGCCCGCGCCACCTCGTTGATGCTGGCATTGGTCAGGCACGTGCGCGCCAGATTCTGCCCCGTCGTCGAGGCCAGGTCGTCTCCGTTCAAGAATACCGTCCCTGAAATCGCGCCGCTGATGAGTCTGCTCTGGTTCTCATTGGCTGTTCCTCCGGAGAACTTCATGATGTCGGGATCGCTGTACTGATAAAGACAGCCGGTGATCCACCAGCCATAGGTGACCCCATCCAGCTCGAAGGCTGTTTGGCTGATGGTAGTCGAGGTATCGCAGGCGATGCGGCGGGACTGCGCGTACTGGTATGGGAAGACGGGCGCAATGGATTCGTTGAGGAACATCCTGCCGTTGTTCTGCTGGACCAGGTACTGCATTCCCTGGTTATACGCCTGAATGCCGGTCGTGACGTTGGTGTTGTAATGAACGCCCTCGAGGGCACCGTGGCTGAGGAAATCCAGCTTCAGGTAGTCATACCCATGGCTGATGAAGTAATTAATGTAGTAGGCAATCATCTGCTGGACACCGGGGTGGGTAGGGTCAAGGGCAATGCCGCCGCTGATGGTCTGGACACCGCCACTCGGGGTCTGCAGATAAGCGGCGCTCCAGAGGTAGCTTGAGCCGGTCATGGTCGAATTGGACCCCTGGGCGGCAGTTCCCCAATAGGTAAACGGCGTCCAGTAAATGCCGGCCTTTTGGCCATTGGAGTGGCAATTACTGGCGAACTGCTGCAACTGCGTGTCGCTCAAGTTGCTCCAATATGAGTCCAAGTTGATATACACCGTCCCGCAGTCATTGAATTGGTTGGTCTGCAGGTTGTTCTTGATGAAGGTCGAGACGGCCGTGGCATTTGAGTAACTGACGCTCGTGCCATAGGCGTACCAACTGTTCCAGCCGAATGACACGCCCCCGTTCCACGCCATCGCCGGCACGATTGCAGTATTCGCCGTTGCATAAGCCTCCATCACTGTCCGCCAGTCCAGGCCGAAACCCACGAATACCGTCGGGGAAACAATCGGGTTGCCCGTGACCAACCCGTGCGGCAGCTCGTCGGCCGCCTCAGACGAATTGCCCCAAGCCAAGCCCCCATACACATTCATCACGTCGAGCTTGTTGTTGGCGCCTTGGAAATAGACCCCGGTCTTCCACTGGTCGTGCGTCACCGAACCCACCACCAGCCCATTCCGGGTCGTGTTGTCATAAAAGGCGCCAACTTCATAGCTGAAGCTGGTGTTGTTAATGGGCAGCCCGTTATAGGTAAAGCTGTAGGAATTATTGTCCCACGGCACGATCAGCGCTCGGTCGTCGTTGTAACTGCCGATGTCCACGCCCCCCATCATGTCCATGACCACCGGCCCCATCCAGCCGGACTGGAGGTTCGTCCCATAGACTTCCATCCGGGTCAGGAAGCTGTCGCTCTGGTCGAGAATAAAGACCTGTTCCATAGTCGGCAGGCCGCTCCCGGTCAGGGTGATGTCCACCTCGTTACCGTTCACCGTCCAGGTCCGGTTGGAATAGACTGTGCCGGTGATGTAAGTTTGCAAGCCGACGCCACTGTAAAACCCTGCAATCTTGAGCGCGCCCTGCCAGTAGAAGTTCGCGCGGCCAGTGCTCAGGTTGTATTCCAGGCGCACATCGGCATTGGTCATCTCGAGCAGGTTGCCCACCTGGACTGGTGGCAGGAGCGGCCCGCCCATGGCCGGGGACGCCAACAAGGTCGCAAGGACCAAAGCGGAAAGGCCTCCCGTTGTCGGTCGGTGGCTTGAACTTCTGTTCATGTCAATGGATCTGCGGCGGATGTACGGTACTACGCATGCTCGAATTCTCAGCTACCTCAGCCCGATCAAGGGCTGCGCCCTCGGAGCTTACCAGAAACCGTTAATTGGGTCCACTGACAAGGTGTCGGGATTCAGCGGGAAGAGGAAGTTCGCCACATGGCCATCCCCGAAGAGGGTCGGAAAGACCGGTTTGCCCCGGTCGTTGTGCCAGGCACTCGCAGGGCTGTAAATGCTGCGGGTATCCCGGTCATACCACGGGAAATCAGCCAGGATAACTTTGGTCGTCGGCGCCTTAGCCATTTCCGAGGCCTTGATCGGCCCGAGGTTGCCAGGTTGCGGCCAAGCCCAATCGGCAGCACCGCCCACATGCTGCACCCCGTAGGCATCGAACCAAAATGCCATGTAATAGCTGATCCCGTATGCGTTCCAGCAGGAGTTGACGTCCGGATACTGCGCATCCCCCTTGTCCGCTGGGCAATGGAACACGCCGAGGCCATTGGCAACGTACCTGTTCAACGGGCGATTGGTCTGGTTCACGTTGCCACCGTTGGGGACCACTGCCGCGTAGCCGGGGTCTCCGGGCTTGAGAGTGGAGGTTTGGCCGCCATAAGCCACCCAGCACAACCACACCGGATAGTAGTCCGCGTTGTCTTGGGCATACATCAACAGCGCGATGCCCTGCTGCCGGACGTTGTTGTAGCAGGCGGTGCGCTGCGCCTTGGATTTCGCCCGACTTAGGGCGGGCAACAGCAGCGCGGCCAGGATGGCGATAATCGCTATAACCACCAACAGCTCGATCAAGGTGAAGGCCACTACGCCCCATGACTTGGAGCGCTTTGGCCCCTTCCGCTCCTCCGCCAGTCTCCGCGTGGCATTCATACATTCTCGCGGGCCTGAAGTCCCGCAGGACCAGGACCCATGGACAGACGGACAGACCACTACTGCACTTTCACCCGGAAATAGCTCTGGTGTCCTGAAATAGCGTTGGTGTAGGGGCTGGTAGCGCCGGTCAAGTTCGTGTATGTCCCAGTGACGATGGGGGCTTGTTGCAACGTGCCGTTGGGCCAGGTTAGGACTACCTGGTTGTTGCCGATGTAGCTGATGCTCAGCGTCACCGCCGCCACATAATTGGTGTAATTGATTTTTGTCAGGGTGATCTGCGCTCCCGAGCTTCCATCGGTGTGGAGGGAGAGCGTCTGTCCAGCCGAAGCTGCCGGGTTGGTGAAATAGACGACGCTCTCGGAGGGATGCCAGGCGTTATTGGCGGTGAAGGTGAGGGTGCCATTGGCGTAAGTCCCGCCGATGGGTATACCGCCGGGGCCAACTAGGCCCGGATCGCTCGCAAGGCCGTCGAGAATGATCGTGCCACCGGTGTAGCGGACGCCCAGGCCGGACAGCCCGACCGAGCTGGCGAATTGCAGGGTCATGGATTCGGTGCCGTCAATGGCCTGCGAGCTATTCCCGCCCGTGATGCCCAGCCAATCCAAGGCGTTGTACACGGTCTCGTTGAAAGTGGCCGGAGTCACGCCCGGTGTATCCGAGTAGGCGCTGATCGTGAGCAAACCGTCAGAGTTGGTGTAGCTGGAGGAACCGCTCGGAATGTCGGTGCCAAACAATGTATGCATGTCGGCATAGCCGATGCCGGCAATGGCAAAATAGTAGCCCGCATTCGGGTCCGCATTGATCCGGAGAGTCTGCCCTGCCGAGGCGGCGCGATTGGTGAAGAAATAGGAGAAGTGTCCGCTGTTGGGATAGAAGCTCAACAACCCGTCGGAATACTGGGCGCCAGAGGAGCCGTTCGCCAGATCGGTAAAGCCCGGGTCGCTGGTAAAACCGTAAATGCTGACCTGTCCTGAGGAGTACACGCTTTCAAGCCGGGAGAGTCCGTGCCCGGAGTCGAATTGGAGCGCGACGGTTTCGTTCCCGCTAATGGCACCTTGGTGGCCGCCATAAGGCCCGAAGCACTGGTCCAGGTAGGTGCCGAAATTGGTTGGGGACTGAGCGACAAGGTCAGAATAACTGCGAACGCTCAATGCGCCATCGGGAGTCGTGTAAGCATTTGTGATGTTGTAGCCCACATCCACGGCATGGACCTGAGAGCCGCCATAGGCTTCGGTGCCGTCAACGCTAAACAGGGCGGCGCCCCTGTTTCCACAAGTCCCGCTCCAGTTAGTCCCGCTGCAGTATATTTTGAGGGTCTGGCCGGCGGAGGCTGCCGGGTTAGCCAAAAAGAGGTAACTTTCAGTGCCCCCAGCATCATAAAGATATCCGAAAGTCAGAGTTCCATTAGCATACTGAATGTTAGAAATGCACAGGGGATTTGCTCCATAAGGACAAGTAGCCGAAGCTCCAGGATTGCTCGTGAAGCCGGAGATGGCGACCTGGGCCGGGGTGGTCGGGTAGCACTGGTTGCCCGTGTAGAGAAATGTGATCAAGCTTGCGCCCACGCTCGGGGGATATTGGAGGGTCATGGATTCCTGACCGTCTATGAGGGCGCCGTTGCCCGTGCCAGAGTTGACCCCCAAGATCCAGAACCACTGATAAAGATTCGTAGCCGTAAGAGCGTTGGTGTCGGCCCAGCCCGCGACGGTTAGCAATCCATCACTGGAAGTCAGTGAATCGACTCCGTTGGTTCCTGCAAACGGTGCGTCGGTATGGAAGATGACCTGGCTTACAGGAAAGGCCTGTCCTTGCCAAGTGAACAGCAGGGCCAGAAAGGCTGCCCCAAACGCCAGCGCCAGGGCCGATAAGTGAGATCGCGGCTTCGTTGCCTGTTTCGGAGTTCTCATGTTACTAGAAATCATTGTGATCTATCATTATTATTGTGCCAGAAACCGTGCCAAACGCAATGGACAATATGATGAACTGCATGGACAATTGACTGGCGGTTGCGGCAGCGTCCCTTGCTTGGCTTCCAGCACAGCCTGTGAATCTCCCCTTCCAGACTGTCCGGGCGGGTTCCGCTCCGCCCCTGCTCGCTCAGGAATACGGGCCGAGGAGCCCCGGTGCCCCCAGCGAGGCCAAAGCGCGTTAGAACGCGGCAGATTCTCTCTCAGCCCTACACGCTATCACGCCGCCGGTGTTCCGACGGCGCATGGCCGTGCATCTTGCTGAAAGCGCGCGAAAAGTAAAACTGGTCCGAAAAGCCGAGCTGGTCGCTGATTTCTTTGATGGACAAATTCGTGCTGTTGAGCAATTGCACTGCCCGCTGCATCCGCAGATGGTTCAAGTACCTCAAGGGTGAATACCCCGTCACCCGATGGAACAACATCGTGTAATGCGACCGTGACAGGTTGACCACCTCCGCCAGAGTAGTGATTTGCGGCGCTTCCCGCAAATGCTCCTTCATAAACTGGATACTCTTCGCCGCTCGCTTCGCCGCATCGGCCTCCCCATGCTCAAACTCCGCTTTGTGCCGCAAAATCACTCCCATCAGGTGCGACAAGGAGTGTGCCGCATAGATCAGGTGGGTCAGCGTTGACCCGTGCTCCAAGTCCTCTAATACGTCCTCGAACAACGAGAATAGCTGCACGTCTCCCCCCAGCGGCACCACCGGCTTCTCCGGCGTCACTTCCAGTTTTTCCAGGTAAACCGGCACATTCGAGCCTACCGCGTGAAACCAATGAATCGTCCAGGGATCCTTTTTTGCCGCTCCGTAAACATGCGGCGTGCCGGCCGGGACCACCAACAGTTGGTCCTTGGTCACCTCGTGCTTCCGCCCGAGCACCTCGCACCAGCCATTGCCCCTCGCGCAATAGATGAAAACCGCCTCCGGGCAGCCCTTCGGGCGCGTGCACTTATGACCGTGCGCACGCGGGTAGAACCCCGCGTCTGTCGGCAGCAAGTGCTTCAGCAGCGGCTGCTCCAGGGCGACCGCCACCATGGGCCGAGGCACCACCACCAGGCGCTGCCCCGGAAATCCCTCGTGCTTCTCTCTTGGCTTCATGGGCCGTGACTCTCTGGCAAAAGTTTGGTTGCCTGACCGTTCAAGTCGCCTGAAAAGCGCCTCCTGAGCGGCCGCGAAACCGTACTCAGGACGCCCCCTTACTATCAGCACGTCGGTCCCAAGGCAAGCTGTAGCGTTCCACGCTTTTCACGGGAAGTCCTTCCAGACGGATTGCGGAGGAAACGGGAAGCCGTATCGGGCTGAGTTCTGGTGGCCCTCTTCAACGCGGTTGGGCTGGAGGTTGGAGAACTTGAGGGCACCGACATTGCGGCGCTGGCGGCGGCAATCCAGGCCGCCCAGGCCGCCCAGGCCGCCCGGGCCAACAAGGCCCAGGCTGCGCGCCAAGTCGCTGCTGGCGCTGGTCAAAAGGTTCGGCGCGGCCGGTTCGATGGTCGGACGGTTAATGCCCACGGCCGCCGGGCTCTGCTCGACATACTGGGCCACCGGCGGAGCGGCCCAAGGACCGAAGCTCAGATGGCAGGCGATGCGCGAGAAGAGCGAGGGAAGGACAAGGAAGTTGCTCGGAGATTAGGCCAGCAAAAATCCCCGCTTGTCGGCGATTCCAGTTAAAAGAAGTGCTAGCTTCTCCTCTTTAGCCCCAGTCCAAAAAGCAACGCGGCTCCAACTCCGGCGATACTTAAGCTTGTCGGTTCCGGTATCAGGTTGTACCCCATGTTCGCCGCCGGATAGATTGAATCTTGAGGACCATTCGGTGCACCGGGGCCGTTGTCAGGAACGTCGCCAGCAGAGGTATCCTGATTTGGCGGCATCGCCGGATAATTCCCAGCCGTGTCGTAAACTCCCGCGCGCGTGAATTCCCAACCGCTCCCTGCCTGGACCATTGGACTGTTGGGATCTCCACTATTAACCCCATTCACCACATTCCATGTGATCTGGCCATTGGCTCCGGGGTCCGGGGAACTGTTGTTGATCAAACTCCCCCAGGAATCCACGCCGCCGACTACTGACGCGCCGATGTCGTAATAATGCTGATAAGTCAGGGTCACAGTCGGAATCCCCACCCATGCGTAACCATCGTAGATATTGGGGTCTCCCGCCGGCACCACGGCCGAAGCAACAATGCTTCCAGTGGCATGATTCCAAATCGTCACCGTATGGTTCATCTGCAGAGGCGCTCCCGTGGGATCCGCGTAACCCAACCAGTTTACGCTCACATTATAATAGTACGGGGCATAGAAAATACCGCCGACCGTTCCGGTATACGTGCTCTGAGGCAGGTTCTGCAAAGGGGTGTTTGGCAGATAAAGCATCGAGTTATTGGGTTGGACGTATGCAAACGCGGCCGGACCCAGCGCGAGGCACACCCCGGCAACAATTAAAGCAAGCTTCTTGTTCATACTTCTGTTACTGGTTTATCGGTTTTGATTTATGGCCTTAAATGACCTAAGGTTTGGCCTAAAAAACTATAGCACAGCTTCCATAAATGAGAATGGACAAACCGCTGGAATATATGGACAATTGACCGCTTGCAATTCTCAGTGTGAATGGAATGGGGAAATGGCGTCTCTGTCTATCCGAGCACCACTGACACCTATCTGGGCAACAATAGGCTCGCCGCCAACGAGGCCAGCCGATAGGGCTCATCGCTGCCCCCCATCAAACCAGGCCGCCTATGATTCCATTTATCCGGCGGTTAACATGGCCTACGACCCGCAATTCGCGTACATTCCCGAACCCACCGCCCTGAGCTTGCTCGGCTCACGGGCCTCAGGGCGTCTGGAACCTTTCGCTGCCTTTACGCGCCTCATTTCCGCGATTTCCAGCCTCCACGGCAGTCCCGCAGCCCACTCCCCACCGTTACCCCTCCGTAGCCTCGCCGTATGCACACCGTAGATAACAATGTTATCTACGGTGTGCATACGGCGAGTATCCGGAGAGTGTCCAGCGAGACCACGGGGGGGATGGGGGGTTGGGGTTTCCGCCTGAGCCCAGAAACCACGTTTTTCGCGGAAAGCGGGCTCATCAGAGGCCACCTGGCCGCTGGCTGAATCGTTGTGGCATGCCAGCGGCTGCCCGCTGACGCCCAAGTCTGCTATTGAGAGTCACTTGGGATTTGCAGAATCCTTCCGTGTCCACGAACCTATTTCCACGAGCCAATTCGCCGCCGTCGCGGCTCTGCCCCCACGAAATAATTCGCTGCGTTACAGCTCGGCCCCGCGTCGCTGAGCCAAATCTAAATCGCTTCGGGTTCGCTGTGACGGCCTGTATCCTGCAGGTGCTCGAAGGCCAGCCTGCTGGTGGCATCGTTGTCGGTCGCAATCGAGGGCACCTTCGATGCCGGGGGCACGTTGCGCAGATAGACTGTCGGCACACGCAAGCGGGCGACACATTCGGCCAGCGCGCGGTTATCAATCCGGCTGATGATGCCATCACCCTGCCAGCTTGCCAGCCAGGGCGGTGGCTCGTCGCAGAGGCTTTGTTCCTGCAGGAAGACGACCCAGTTACCATGCTGCCGGATGTATTTTGCCACGCCGGCAAGGATGCCTCGTCCATAGGCCCGCGAGGATTCTATCAGCAACGCCACCCTCGGCTGGCTGGCCTGTCCCACGATCATGCTCACCGTGCGATTTCAACCCAAGACGCACCCATGCGCAAGCCTTAGCTCCTCACGTCATTACGGGACCGGGACGGGAGCCAAGCCGCGAAACGCGTCGCCAGACGGGGCAGTCTCGAGAATCGTAAACGCTGAACCTGATCCAGTATCGGTCACCGATACGAGATTATTCGCCGTGGACTCGCCGGTAGTGGCGTAAAGGACTGGATAGGAGCCGCTGAAGTCGGCTGCCAGCTCCCAGACCTGTTTCGAGGAGCTTAGGGTATAACCCAATGTGTAGGCATACCCCCACGAGCTGCCGTTCCAATTGTAACGCTGGATGCCTCCGCCGTTGGACGCGCTGCGATTGTCGGCGACGTAGGCGACGGTCATCGCGGGATTGAAAACAAAGCCCACCGGGCTGGCCGTACCGGAGCCGGTGCCAGCGGTGTTCAGGAACATGGTTGGAGTGGCCGCGTTGGTGGGAGCGCCGGTAAACGCCATGATGCCCAGTTGGCCGGAGCCGGTCGTGTAATAGAGTTTTCCGTTGACAAGGTTGAGGTTGCGCGTGGCCGGTGACACGGTGGAGACAATGGCCGGAGGAGCGCCGGTCCCCGAATACACAATACCGCCGGAGCCACCGCCAGCCCAGAAGTTGCCGCGGCCGTCGGTCACCGCCGAGCGGAGGCTGCTTCCCGAGAACTGGGTAGTGGTGACACTCACGGTGAAACTGCCGGCGGCGTTCACCAAACCGACCGCCCGCAGAACCGCCTGAGCGCCGGTCGTGCTGGAGCCATCAAGGGAAGAGCCGGAGTAGGAGCCGGAAGGCACGCTATAGTCGGTGATGAGCAGGAGATGGCCATCAGGCGACAAGGAGAGGCCGCTGCCGTAGGCTATGGAACCAAACAGCATTCCGTTAGGCCCGGAGGTTGGAAGCGCCAATTGTGACTGCGGCGGACCTCCGGCGGGGGAGTATTCGTTGAGAACACCGGGAGCGCCAGCGGCGTTGATGGTGCCATTGCCGATTTGCAGGACGAGCAGGTTGCCTCGCGCGAATTGCGAGATAAAGAAGGGCGGGGCGGACAGGCGAAAGAAGACGCTGCCGGCCGAGAGATCTACCGCGGTGACCAGGCGGTTGGTCGCGGCTGAACCGGGCACGGTTACCCAATTGGTGGTCAGGCCGACGTGCGGCAGGTTGGTTTGCGCTTGAAGGCTCCAGCCAGTGTAGTCGGGGGGCCACGACAGGGCCACCTGGCCGCCGGTCGCCTGGGCGGTGATATTCGTGCCGATGGTACTCGTCACGCGCAGCGTGCCGTCATGGGTCAGCGTGCTCGTGTCCCAGGCCATGTTCACGCCGGGCGTCACTGGTGTGATCTTGTCAAAGCTGCCCACGTAGCTCCTGGCGTCGAACAGCTTAAAGGCGTCGCTCGGCGCAAACGCGCCGGCCTGGTTATTGAGCACGAGCGTGCCGCCAAAGCTTACGCTGTTCAGGCCGATGACCTCGTCGCAGGTCCCGGCGCTCTCATTAACATCGAAGCTCAGAAGGCTGCGGGTTTGGAGCGTGAGGGTATTGCTGATCGTCAGCGTACCGAGCGCCGTGCCCGGCGCGAGCGTTCCGCCGGCGCCGATGGTCACTGGTCCCGTGAGGATGCCGCTTCCCGACAGGGTTCCTCCGACCACGTTCACTGGGTTCCCCCCTGCGAGGCTGCCGTTCACGGCCAATACGCCGTTGCTCACCGTAATGCCCCCGCTGCAGGTGTTCGTCGCTGCGAAGACCACTGTTCCCCGGTTGCCAAGCGTCAAATTGCCGCCACCGCTCGTCACGCTGTTGATCATCAGCGTCCGCCCGCTCGCGATGTTCCATGTCTGGCTGGACCCGAGGACGAGCGGGCAATTGATGCTCGCGTCATACGAGGCCGAGAGCATGTCAATGCCGCCGGAGCCCACGGTCAGCGTCGCGTTGTTCACGGACACAGGCCCGGCTTCCTCAATGGACAGGCTGTTCACGGCGGTATTCTGTCCCAGTGAAACGCCGAAGTTGCCGGCGCTGAGATAGGAGAACACGACGTCGCACCCGGCGTTGGGCGTGAGGCCCTGCAACCAGTTGGCGGCGTTGGTCCAGTCGGCCGAGCTGGCGCCGGTCCAATACACTGTCGTCGTCGGCGCGTAATAGCGCACGTAGTCCAGGACCATTTTCGTCGTGCTGGTCAGGAAATCCCCGTAGCCGCCGGGGGGGATCACGCCGGCCCAGGAGGCGTTTTGCACCTCCGAGCTGAGTTGGATGAGTTCCGTGCGGTCCGAATGCGCCGTGGTGGTGCTCCACGCCTGTGCGCCGTCAATGAGGAAGCTGTAATTTGTGGTGCTCCACAACAGCCCATAGGTATGAAAGCCCGTCCCGAGGCCCGACCCGATGTTGCCGCTGTTGAGCTGCTTGGTGTAGGCCCCGTATCCATCCCAGTGGACAGTGGACTGCGCATAGCTGTCAATGTTGGTGCCGTTCGCGTCGGTCTTGCGGTGCTCGCAGATGTCAATTTCCGCGCCCGAGGCCGAAGTGTCGCCGATGAATTGGCCCTCGTTGGGCGATTGCAGCCAGAAGCCCGACCACATGCCCGCGGTGGTGTCGAACTGGATGCTCGACTCCAGGTAGCCGTAGCGGAAGCGGAACTTCCCGTCGCTGGAGAGAATCGCGCTGTAATCCGTGCTGTTGGTGGTGTAAGTCGTGATGGTTAGGTAACCGCCCTGGACGGTGACGGCGTCGGCCACGTTGATGGCATCGCGGTTTGTGCCGGCCCAGGTCCACCATTTCGTGCCGTCGAGCGAGCTGCCGTTGAATTCGTCGGACCAGACCAGGTAATAGCCGGCGGGCGGGTCGGCGGAGGCGCGCACAGGGGCCAGGCAAACCAGGAGCAGAGCCAGCCATTGGAGGCGGCTTCGGCCGGCTTTTATCCACAGGCCAGAGCGCCGGCATTCTGCCGGCTTAGGGCGTTCGGACGGTGAAAGCCGGCAACATGCCGGCGCTCCGGTCTCGCAAGTACGACGTATCGGGGTGAGGGGCATCGGGGGCAGAAAGGACTTCGGTTCGTTAATAGCGGCCTATCTTCTACCCTCGCCGACCCGCCGGCACAAGCCGCGAAAGCGCACGCCGGCTGTTGTATTCCCTGCACCAGTCAGGCGGCAGTCTCACCCGGCCGCTTTAGCTGGACCACAAGGAAATTGCGCGTGACTCGGTAGAGCATGCTTCCAGATTTTCGGGTGTGCTCTTGGGTATCTCTGTCAGCTCCCGGCGAACCAGCAAATACAGAGGGAAAGACAGGGAACGAAGGCTTTGGCCTTGAGGTGCCGAGGCGTCCGTCTGTAGAGACTTATGTCTGGAGTGTGGCCCTGGCTCTGCTGGCGTTGGCGTAGCGCTGCCCGAGTGTGCGCGCCACAATTCGCTCGCGCTCCGGATGGCAGCACACAAGGTCACTCCCGTATGGGAGCGAGAACTTGCATACGGTTCCTTGCCCCCTCTTGCACCAGGCGACCTTCGCGTCCTGAAAGATTGCTTCGGCGCGGCATGCCGCCGGGTCAGGCGCCCCAGCGCCGATTTCCAGATCCTGTTTCACTGTTCCCATGTCTTCGTCCATTGCTCTTACCTTTGTTGTCCACAGAGCTTGTCCGATGCGGCCCGGCAATTGCCACAATGTCGCGCCAGGCCACCAGGCGCAAGCAGAATCAGAGGCGGGCGGGCGCTAAGCCGCGGCTGTGCGGTATAAGTTCCGCAGGGCGAGGATTTTGGCGATGGTGGCTGGCAGGTCCGGCAGGACTAAGTCGCGATGCACAGTTCCGATCCACGGCGATTGCAGAAGCAGGGAAACGCAGCCCGCCATTCGCGCGGCGGCAGCGTCCTGCCACTTGTCGCTGATGACGAAGGAGCGATCCAAATCCAAGTGCCACTTGAAGCCCGCCTCAACGAGCAGGCCGGGCTTGGGCTTGCGACAGGGGCACCGGTCCGTCTCGTCATGGGGGCAGACAAAGATGTCATCGAGCGGGAGCGTGAGGCGGAGCAGGTCGTGCATGCGGTCCAACTCGCGGCGGGACTGGTAGCCGCGCGATAGGCCGGGCTGATTGGTCGTGGCGATGAGCAGGAAGCCTGCGGACTTGAGGCTTCTCAGCAACGGGGCGATGTGCTCGTCCACATGGAATTCCTCAAGCATCAAGGGGGTGACCTGGTGCTGGCGTTCTATCCTGACGCTATTCAATACCCCGTCCCGTTCGATGAATACAGCCTGATTCACGCTTGTGAGAGAGCAAGAAGCTCGCCCGGGCTCCCGGGGACCTGGGAGGACGTTGGCCTGTGGGAAGGCTGTCTCAGAACTAAGAATGCGAGGGGGGAATTGAGACAGTCTCAGCAGCGTCTCAAAAGTGGAAGCCCGGAACGCCCTCGGTGAAGGTGGAGGCAGCCTATTCGATCAGCGCCTGGAGCGAGGAGATGCGGGCTTCCATTTCCTTTACGATAGGCAGGGCGCGGGCCAGGGCGTTGTTCTCGGTCTGGCCAGGGAACGTGCTCATGATCACCCGTGCCGCGGCGACAGTCTCACCGTTGCGGTCGTGGAGCGGCATGGTGACTTCGACCGATGTCCTGCCTTTGCCATAGTAGGTCACGTTGCGGTTGATGACGTCCTGTTCGGCATGGCCGCCGCTCTTGCCGATAGCCTTAGGGTCCTTGCTGGCGATCAGGCGGGGCGTGTGCGGGTCGGGCGCAAGGACATAGACTTCGAGGCCGAGCAGGCGCGGATACTTCTTCAGGGCATCGCGCACAATCGCCTGCGCCGGTGGCTCGCGCGGCGTGTAGGTGATCTTAGTGTCCGCGAAGTAGCTGACGGAGTCGGACTTGGTCCAGAAGCCGATCTTGCCGCGCGCGAAGGAGTTGTCCGTGAGCATGGGGATCTGCTCCTTGCCATCAAAGAGGCATCGGATTTGGTTGCCCTTGCATTCAACCGTGAGGTCATGCCAGACGCCTGACTGAATAGGCACTTCGGGGCCGATGAGCGGGCCGCGCACGCCGTTGACGACTTTGTAGAAGCGGAAGGTGTTGCCGAGGGAACTGGCGCGGACAACGTAATAGTTGGTTTCATCCTGGATGCGGAAGGCGATGCCGGCCATCTGCTCCATCACGCCTTTCATGGTCTTGACGCGCGTGGTGAGCGTGAAGTCATCGAAGCTTTCCTCCTGGAAGATGAGCAGCGGGAAGTGCTCATCGGTCGGGTCCTGGGCCAGTTGGGCCAGCACGGGGCGCTTGGCGACGGCCGCCGCGAGAGGGCTTATTGCCGGCATCTGGGAGGGCACTTCGTCCAAAACAACGCGCCATTCGCCCGGCTTGCCCTTGCCCGTGACCGTGCTGCGAAAGCCGGAGGGTGTCTGGTTGTCGCTCGCGTTGCTGAAGTCAAACCTGCGTTCCGCCGCCGGGGCGGCCAGCGCCAGCAGCAGCAAGGCCCAGAGGAAATGATTTCGCATGTCTCAGGAGGCTAGCAGAAGAAGGTGATGGGACAAGCGTTTGCGAAGCAAACGCTTGCCGGTCTCCGGAGCGTGGCTATAATGTCGCTTACCGTGTGTATTGGGGCGCACCCTGTTTGGTGCGCCTTTTTTAACCAAACGCCGAAGTGAGCCTCGCATGGGAAGGTCCTATTGGTTTGAATGCCCACGCTGCGGTTACCGCGCCAGAGTCTCCGGTCGCGCGGACCGGGGGCTGGACCTGTTCGTCCAGACGATCCTGTGCCGCGACTGCAAGGAGCTCTACGACGCCGTCATTAGGCTCAGGGTCGAGGAGGATGCCGCCTCGGGGCGCCCGCCTGCATCGAGCCGCTCCAGAGGTCTGATTCCGCGAGGAATAGCGAGCGTTGCCCCCACCTTCCAATCCGCTCTGAATCGCCTGCCCCGTCTGGGAGCGAACGGCTCGCAGTGGCTCAAGTATAAGCTCCAGTGTCCCGTTTCCGCGCTCCACCGGGTGCAAGCTTGGAATGATCCGGACAGATGCCCCAGGTGCGGAGTTTACCTGGAGAAGAACGCGCTCCCTTTCCGGATTTGGGATTGAATCGAAGCCGGTGCGAGCAGGCTGCGCTTCGTACAAGCCCTGCCGCGGCTCACCTTAGCGCGTAATAGACGACGGCTGGCGGGAAGTTCAGAGGCACCGGAACCGTGCGAACGCTGGTAAAGCGCTGCCGGATTTTCCTGCGGTCCATCAGAGAGTATTGGAATTGAATGTACATCCCCCCCTCACGTAACGAGCGGCCAATCTTATCAATCAGCGCCAGCGTCTGCTGCCGGGGAAGGTTGCCCAGCGGAATGCCGGACACGACAAAATCCGCCTTGTCCCTGCCGGTTCTGGCCCTCTCGGAGAGCAAATGTTCAGCCGCATCCGAAACCACGCGCACTCTGCCGTTGATGCCGGCCTTCTTCAGGTTCTGCCGCGTGCTTTGGGCCAAGGCAGGGTTGATCTCACACGCCAGGACTCGCGCCCCTGGGCATCGGGCGGCCAACCGCAATGTCAGGGCGCCATTTCCGGGCCCCAGCTCGATGATCTCCCCGCAATAATCTTCCGGAATGGGCGCGATCATTTTCGTGATCAGGAAGCGCTGGGACGGCACGATGGCACCGGTTTGTTTGAACTTCACCAAGCCCGCGAAGATGAAGTGGAAGTAGCCGGCAAAGGCATTACTCATAGCGATTCGCGGCCCTGCGCGTTCCCAGTATGTTGTTTGTCCAGTTCAAAATAGAGACGCCTGTTCCTGGCTTCCGGTTTTGTCGTTGCACCGTTATGACCGCACCTAGGGAAGCGTAGCACCTGAGCGGAGCGCCTTTCAATGCTTAATTTGGAGAAATCCGCAGGTCGGGGACGCCCCCCTCGATACTGGCGGATGGCCAGCCAGCAAAGGTCAACTTGGGCTTTGTCGCGCGGCTGCTGTTCTTGGCGCCAGGGGCTAAGGCTTCCAGGCGTACAGCAGCCGGTTCGTGTCGTTCACGGCCCAGAGATTCAGCGGCCACACGGTTGACCCGTACTTCATGTAACGCACGCTGCCGTCCACATAGGCGAAGTTGGAGCCGCCGGCATATTTCCCTTTTTGCACCACGCTGTGACAGCCCTGCTCCACCCTGTCCAAGTCATTGCCAACCCCTTCGTCCAAATCCATGAAGTAGTCCATCGCCGGGGTTGACGGGAGGTTCTTTTTCTCGCCGAACATCAGGGTTTCTGAAGGATAGATTATCGCGAGCTCCTTCATAGAGTAGGTGACCTCCAGAGCGTCCGCGATGTAGTCGTTCCAACCGTTGATCAAGTAGCTGCGGTTGGCCCAGTCGGTGGGTGCGGGAGAACTGCTGCTATTGCCGGAAAGCGGCGGGCCGCGCATGGCGTCTGTGGGGCAGATCAGCATGTTCGTGGTGCGATAATACTCCTGCATCAGGGACGGCCAACGCGGGGCATTGGTGGGGCAGCGCGGCGGATACAAGCCGTTGTTGTCATCCGCGTACATCTTAAGCGACACCTCGATCTGCTTGAGGTTGTTGTTGCACTTGATGCGGTTGGCGGACTCTTTGGCGCGCGCCAGTGCTGGCAGCAGCATGCTGGCGAGGATGGCGATAATCGCGATAACCACCAGCAACTCGATCAACGTAAAGCCCAGGCCGGCAGCGCGGCGGACCGCTTCAGTCCGCGGGGCTGCCGGAACCCTGTCAGGGTCCATGACCCGGATGCGACGACTCATGCAACTCATAAAGCTTCTCCACTTTCTCTCGAATAATCCTGCCCTCATGGCGTCAACCTCTTGCGCCTATGACACGCAAACAATGGATATTGATCGCGCTGGCCGTCCTGCTCGGCGGCGTTTCGCTCTACCTGAACCAAGACTGGTTTGCCAAAGACAATATTCAAATTTATCATCGCTCCCGGCCCGTGCATGGGGGCATCTTCCGCCGCGGCAAGCGCGTGGACACCGAGCAGGCCATCGAGCCGCTGTTCTTCTCTTTTGACCGCAAGCTCAAGCTCACGTCACTCAAGGTCATCCCCGTGAGCGAGATCGAGACCAATAAATATCCCCACGCGGTCTGGGACCTGGTATCCGACTCTAATTCCGTGCCGGTCAAAGACCTGCTCTACGGCATGCCCATCCGCGGCATGAGACCTACCGTCAAAGGCGCCACCCCCGATCCGCTGGAGCCGGGCGTGACATACCGGCTTCTGATCGAAGCCGGGTCGCGCAAGGCCGAGCACGACTTCGAACCTGTTGCGCAGACGCCTTAAACGGCCCTAAGCAACAGGTTCCGTGCCAAAGTCCTTGCATTCAGACGGCTTGGGACCTCACTTGGTTACACGCTTCCGAGGGACACCTGCCCGGCTGCCCGGGCCTGGCCCAGACAATTGAGCAGAGCGGCCAGCGCGAGGGAATCGCACGCAAGGCGCGCCCGCGGAGCGAATGAAGTCGCTCGCGACTGCCTTACTTCTTCGCCAACTCGGGCTCCGCCTTGGGCCTGGGACCACTGTCCGGGCTGGGCGGGGCCGCCGCAGCTTCCATCCTGGGCGCCTTGACGGTGAACGCCAACGCCGCACCCACCAGCAGCATGATCCCACAAATTGTGAACGCATAGGTGTAAGACCCAAACACGTCACGCACACGGCCCCCAAGGACGGAACCGGTAACGCCAGCGACTCCAAACGCGGTGAAGAGCGAACCATAATTCACGCCCAGGTTACGAACGCCGTAGAAATCGGCCGTGGCAGCGGGGAACAGCGTAAAGATCGTCCCGTAACACAGTCCGGTGAACGCCGAACCGAACAGCAAGAGCGCGGGCGTATTATACCGCACGAACACAAACATATTGATCGCCTGCAGCACGAAAGCCAGGATCATGGTATTAGTCCGGCCGATCCGATCAGAGACGAACCCGCTCAGGAAGCGCCCACACGTATTGAAAATGGCCACCACCATGACTAGAATAAAAGCCTTGTCCCACTTGGGGGTCTGATCCTGGGCAATGAGACTGATATTGCCTATGATGAGCAGACCGGCGGAAGCGGACAGGATGAACATGAGCCAAAGCCGGTAGAACTGGCTCGTCCGCAACATCTCTTGCCAATCCAGATCCCGGCGCGAAGCGGCAGCGGGTTTGGCTTGCGAAGCAGCCCCGGCCAAGGCGGAGGAAGCCACATATCCCGCCGGCGGGTTCCGGAGCAGTTGGGCCAGCAGGGAGACCAGAACGATGGTGCCGATGCCCAACGTGAGAAACGTATGCTGAATGGTGATGACTTTCAGCAGGTAATTCGTCAAAGGCGACATATACACTGCGGCCAGACCGACCCCGCTCACAACGATGCCGGTGACCAATCCCTTTTTCGCGGGAGGAAACCACTTGATCGAGGGCGGAGTCGTGGCGGAGTAACCCAAGCCGATTCCCATGCCACCGACCAGGCCAAACGTGATCAGCATCGGCACGTAGCCTTGCACGAACGAGGATAACACCATTCCCAAACCAAGAATGATGCCCCCGAGCATTGCCACATAGCGCGGGCCGATCTTGTCCTGCCAGCGGCCAGCGAAGATCATGGTAACCGCAAAGGAAGCTGTCGAAGTAGCAAACGGCAGCATGGCCTGAGTCTTGGTCCAATGCCATTGCTGGACGAGCGCCTTGCCCATGACGCTCCAGGCATACAGCACCCCCAGAATGAGGTTGATGGAAAGGGCCGCGATGACGACAGTCCAGCCGCGGACCGGGGTGGGTGGTTGGTCTTGCATGTGATTAGTCAATCCTGGTTTCAACGCTGTTCCCGCGCTTCACAGGAGCCAGCATAGAGAGACTTCGGGCTTCAGGCAATGATATTTGTTAGCCTTATTTGTCAGCGCGCGCATCCGGATGCCGCCGCCGTGACTGCACGCTCTCCCACTTTTTCCGCTCGCATCAGCCGCGAACATTCCCGCATCCTGCCAAAGTAAAGCATGGAAATCGCGAGGTCGAATGACCGGGCACAAACCGGCCCGGGCCGCGGCAAAGGCATCACGCATCTGCGTGAGATCTCGCGCGAGCAATGGCGCTCGGGCATCGCCGCGTGGCTGGGCTGGACGTTCGACGGCCTGGACATGCACCTCTACACGCTGGTGGCCGCGCCGTTCGTCGCCGCGCTCATCGGGGCTGCCTCCACGACCGACCCGCGCGTGGGGCGTTACGGTTCAATCGTCCAGGGCGGCTTCATGCTGGGCTGGGCGCTGGGCGGGGGCTTTTTTGGGCGCATTGGCGACCGGCTGGGCCGCGCGCGCGCGCTGAGCCTGACCGTGCTTACGTATGCCGCGTTCACCGGCCTCTCCTTTTTTGCGCAGGCGTGGTGGCACTTGCTCATCTTCCGCTTCCTGGCCGCGCTGGGCATCGGCGGAGAATGGGCGGTCGGCGCGTCCCTGCTCTCCGAGACCTGGCCCCGCCAGTGGCGCCCCTGGATCGCGGCGGTGCTTCAGACTGGAGTCAACGTCGGCATCCTGGTCGCCGGGCTGGCCAATGTTATCCTGGCCGCCGCGCCGCCGCGCTACCTGTTTCTGATCGGGATACTCCCCGCGCTGTTGGTGTTCTGGATCCGCCGCGCCGTGCCCGAACCCGCCGAATGGCGCGCCGCCAAGGAGGCCGCCCACCACCATGAGCCACGCGTGCGCGACCTGTTCCGCGGCGAGGTGCGGCCCATCACGCTATGGGTCATGCTGGTTTGCGGCGTCTCGCTCACCGCCCACTGGGCATTCATGTTCTGGCACCAGCAGCAGGTGCGGAACCTGCCGGACGTGCTCAACTGGACGGATGCGGAGAAGAACCGGCTCGCCAGCGCGGCGATGTACGTGGTGATCGGCTCGTCCATTCTTGGCAACTTCTTCGCCGGCTGGCTGGCGCGCCTCATCGGCTACCGGGCGACCATCGTCTCCATGTTCCTGGCGTACTTCCTGGCGATGTTCGGGGCGTATTGCGTTCCACGCGACCATGTCGCGCTGTTCTGCTGGTTCCCATTGATTGGCTTCTGCCAGGGCAGCTTCGCGCTTTTTACTATGTACCTGCCACCCCTGTTCCCCACCCTGCTGCGAACGACGGGCGCAGGCTTCTGCTATAACATCGGACGCATCATCTCCGGCTTCGGCATTGTCTTCTTCGGCCTCTTCTCCAAGGTCGGCGACCACCGCGCCGCCTTGCTCTACTCGGGATTCCTCTTCCTCCCAGCCGCGCTTACGTCGTGCTTTCTGCCGCGCCTGCGAGACTGAGAAATGCCTTGTCTTGGCGCTTGCAACTCCCGGGCAGTGCCCTCATATTGGCGGCCCAGACCAAAAGAAACAATGAATACTCCCATTCGCGTTGCTGTCACCGGCGCTGCCGGCCAAATCGGTTACTCCCTCCTGTTTCGCATTGCCTCGGGCGCCATGTTCGGCCCCAACCAGCCAATGATCCTGCACCTCATCGAGATCGAGCCGGCCCTGCCCGCGCTCAACGGCGTGGTGATGGAGCTGGACGACTGCGCCTTCCCGCTCCTCAAGGGCGTCGTGCCCACCGCCAGCCTCGACGAAGGCTTCCGCGGCGTGAACTGGGCGTTGCTGGTCGGCAGCGTCCCGCGCAAGGCCGGCATGGAGCGCAAGGAGCTGCTGGGCATCAACGGCAAGATATTCATCGGCCAGGGCCAGGCGATTCAGCGCCACGCCGCGCGCGACGTGCGCGTCCACGTGGTCGGCAACCCCTGCAACACCAACTGCCTCATCGCCATGAACAACGCCCGCGACATCCCGCGCGACCGCTTCTACGCCATGACGCGCCTGGACGAAAACCGCGCCAAATCTCAGCTTGCCCGGAAGGCCGGCGTTGATGTCACCGCCGTCAGCAATGTTACCATCTGGGGCAATCACTCCTCAACCCAGTATCCCGACTTCTACAACGCGAAGATCAACGGCCAGCCCGCCACACAGCTCATCACGGACGAAGCCTGGCTCAAAGGCGAATTTACCAGCTCAGTCCAGCAGCGCGGCGCGGCGATCATCAAGGCTCGCGGCGCCTCCAGCGCGGCCAGCGCCGCCAATGCCATTGTGGACAGCGTCCGCTCGATTGTGGAACCCACCCCCTCTGGCGACTGGCACAGCGTCTGCCTCTGCTCGGACGGCAGCTATGGCGTCGAGGCGGGCCTGATCAGCTCCTTCCCCGTGCGCAACGCGGCCCAAAAGCTTGAGATCGTGCAGGGCGTGCCCATCAATGAGTTCGGCCGCAGCAAGATCACGGCAACGGTCAACGAGCTCAAGGAAGAGCGCGCGATGGTGAGCGAGTTGCTGGGCAGCAAGTGAGGACAGAGGCGAGTGGCTCTTAGTTACGACGCATATCCTTAAGCCAGAACGGCTTAGGCGTCAGGAGCCAGCCAAATCAAGGTGTAACGTGACGCGCTATTTGGTGGGCGGCGTTATGGTTCGAGTCCGTGCTCATAGCCCGTGCATTGGCGGGCTGGTTCATGGAATTAGTGGCTCCAGGCGGCTCTCCCAGGCCGCCCGGCTGCTTTCTGACTCGTTGTGGCAGGGCCGGTCATGGCCGGCCGGGTGCTTCGCCGATGCGGTGCCAGGGCTGGAGTAGCGTCCCCTGCCGCCCGTTCATACCTCCATAGTCTCACCGGAGCCTCACGGGAGCCTCTCCGTATGCACACCGTAGATAACAATGTTATCCAGCGTGAGGCTACGGCGTGCATACGGTGAGACTCCGCTCCGGGGCGGCCCGCAGGACGGTCGGGTGCCGGTTGGGAGGAATCGGGGGCTGCGGGCTTGGCTGTTGGGTGGCGCCAGGCTGGGTTCGGATGGGTCGCCCAGACGCGGGAAAGGGTCAAACGGCCCGAGTCAGGGCACCGGCTAGGTTAAAGTGGACTGACCCCAGGCCGAGTTAGGTCAGGCTCCCCAACCGTATCAGCCGCAGTACCGGCTCCGCGATTCCTTCCAAAAGTCAGGTAAATGAACACCCGGCCGCGATGAGAATTGCTGAAATTTGTGCTTGCTATGTTTTAGGAAACCAGCAGAATGGCGCCCGTGGAGAAGGCGGGAGGACAACTTAAGTTCCAGTCGGCTCCGCAACCCCCGGCAAGGGTTCCGGTTGCGAGAGACAGAACCCTCTCACAGCCGCCACGCCGGAGGCGAACACGGAAACACACCTGATACTACTATGAAGAAGATCAACCTCATTCTAATCACTGGGGTAATGGCCGGCGCTTCTGCGTTTGGCCAGAGTGGTATTATCACGGCCCCTGTGCCGGTCACCAATGGTGTGACCGGGACTTTGGCTGGTCCAACGGTTATGGCGGAGCTGTTTTACGGGCCGCTCGCGTCGCCGGAAGGCAGTCTCACTCCAGTGCTGCCGCCGGTGTCTCTGACCAGTGGGTATGCCCAATTCGGGTCGGTCATGCTGCCTTATACGCCAGGCACGACCGTCGAGCTCGAGGTCCGCGCGTGGGATGACAGCAGCGGCTTGTATCCTGAATGGACGTCGGCCCAAGCCGCCTGGCTGGCGGGCCAGATCCTTGGTGGCAAGTCCGCCCTCGCGGATGCCCTTACCCAGACCGTGCCGGGGCCGGCCGTAACATTTCCCGGTTTCACCATCTATCAGGTGCCCGAACCGTCCTCGGCAGCTCTGGGCTTATTGATCCTTGCGTTGTGGCAAGCGCGGCGAGCCAGGACGCAGCGGTAGTCCCGCGGGGCTGCCTCCACAATGCTCCTCCTCAACCCCGCTTGAGCCACCAAACCCTACCGTCAGCAACATCGTCGCCATTACAGCGGGCGAGAACCAAAGCCTCGCCATTCGAATTGACCTGGAGATCGCTTCCATAGTGCTTGGCAGCCAGGGGCCGATCCTCCGCTTCCACACCTTCGCCGGCCAAAATTATTGGGTCGAATATTCGCCAGACATGAGCGCGGGCAGTTGGTCGCCCCTGCCGAATGGAAGCGTGCCCGGCGACGGTTATGATGCCACGCTGACGGATGCCGACCCCACAGCCACGAGCGGCCGGTTCTACCGCATCAGGCGCATGCCCTGACCGCAGACGGGCGGCACCACTCATTCATTCCCAGGCTCGTGCCGCTCTGAGAGCCCAGGCAAACGGGATTGGCCGCAGGCCGGATCAGATCAGGCTCCCCAGCCTCACCAGGCGCAACACGGGTTCGGCGGCCTCCCGCGAGCGGTCCAAGTCCACCTCGAACTCCGCCACCCAGTCATTGTGTTCCTCGGGGTCCACCAGCATCTGCTGGACCCTCCAAGTACGCTTGTCCTCGGCAGGGAGGACGTAGGTGTGGCGGAGATTGCGGGCATTCGGCTCCAGGCAAATGCGCTCGTGCTCGGCGTGGTAGGCGTCCAAGGCCTGTTGCAATCGCTCGCCCGTCCAAGGCTGCCCCTCAGGGTCTTGCGGCGTGCTCAGGTAGGTTAGGGCCTGCTCGAAGTCGGCATTCACCAGGCCGCGCAGGAAGGAGAAGATGCGGTTGCGGATGGCAGCGCTGAAGGCCTTCGTATCGCGGGTGACGTCGGCGGCGGCTTCCTCGGCGCCGGGCGGGCGCACTTCTTTGGTCTCGGCCCGCTGGTAGCTGGGGTCGCGCATCTTAGCCCACTCATCGAGCAGGCTGGAGTCCACCTGGCGAATCATCGAGCCGAGGTAGAGTTCCATCTCACGCACCGGGTCAGTCTTGGCGGTGTCGGGCACGGTCTGCGCGAGCACCTTATAGACGCTGTTCAGGTGCCGCAGGAGCACGCCTTCCGCCCGCTGCAGCTCGTAATCACGGATGTAGTCGGAGAAGGAGCGGAAGGACTCGAACATCTCGCGGGCGATGGACTTGGGCCGGATGTTCTCCTGCCCCACCCAGGGATGCTTGTCGGCGAAGGCGTTGAAGGTGGAGTAGATGAACTCGCGGTTCGGCTTCGGGTATTCCAGCTTCTCCAGCTCCTCCATGCGCTCGTCGTATTCGATGCCGGCCATCTTCATCTCGGCCATCTTCTGGCTCTTGAGCTTGTCCAACTGCTTGCGGAGGATGATGTCCGGATCCTCGAGGATGGACTCGACGAGCGTAAGCAGGACCAGCGGATAGTCCGGCTGCTGCGGGTCAACCGTCGGCAGGGTTTCGAGCAGGTAGAGCGACAGCACCTGGTCCATGGAAAAGTCCTCCTGAAGCTCGACATTGACGCGCAGGTAGGCGCCTTCCTCCGTCTTCGGGATGAACTCGATGATCTTGCGGTCCACCAGCGAGCGGAACAGTTGCCACGCACGTTTTGTGTGGTCCTTCTTAACCTTGGGCGTCTCATGGCAATCGCGGAGCAGCCGCTGCATGGCCCGGCAGCCATCGCCCTTGCGGCTGAGCATGTTGAGCAGCATCCCGTGCGAAACCTGGAAGCGGGAGGTCAGGCGCTCGGGTTGGGCAGCCTTGAGGCGGGCGAACGTGTTCTTGTCCCAGTTGACGAAGTTCTTCTCCGGCGGCTTGCGCTTAACCGCCTTCTTTCCGCCCCGCGCCGCCTTCTCCTCCAGCTTGAGGTTCTCGACGGCATGCTCGGGCGCCTGCGCCACCACCCAGCCGAGGTCGTCGAAGCCCTTGCGCCCGGCGCGCCCGCCGATCTGGTGGAAGTCGCGCGCGCTGAGAATGCCGGTCTTCTGGCCGTCGTACTTGCAGAGGCGCGAGAAGAGCACGGTGCGGATGGGCACATTGATGCCGACGCCGAGCGTGTCGGTGCCGCAGATGATCTTAAGCAGGCCCTTTTGCGCGAGCTGCTCGACCAGGACGCGATACTTGGGCAGCAGCCCGGCATGATGCAACCCGATGCCATGCTTGAGCCACTTCCTGATGTCCGGGCCGTAGGGGCTGGTGAACTTGAAGCCTTCGAGGGCGTTGCCCAAGGCGTTCTTCTCCTCGCGCGTGCAGACGTTGATGCTCGTGAAGTCTTGCGCGCTTTGGGCGGCCTCGAGTTGGGTGAAGTGGACGACATACACGGGCGCCCTGCCCTGCGCGACCAGGCTTTCGAGGGTGGTCGCCAGCGGCAGCTCGGAGTAGGCATATTCCAGCGGCACGGGCCGGTCCGTGGAGGCGACCCCAACCGTTGGGCGGCCATTCAAGCGCGTGAGCGCCTCCTCGAAGAAGGTCGTGTCGCCGAGTGTGGCGGACATCAGGAGGAAGCGCGCCTGCGGCAGAGTCAGCAGCGGCACCTGCCAGGCCACGCCGCGCTCGCGGTCGGCGTAGTAGTGGAACTCGTCCATGATGACCTCCTGCACGTCAGCCTGCCTGCCTTCGCGCAGAGCGATATTGGCGAGAATCTCGGCGGTGCAGCAGAGGATCGGGGCGTCGCGGTTGACCGAGGCATCCCCGGTGCTCAGGCCGACATTGTCGGGGCCGAACTCGCGGCACAGGCCGAGCCACTTCTCATTGACCAGGGCCTTAATGGGGCAGGTATAGATGGAGCGCTTGCCCTGCGCGATCGCCTTGAAATGGACCGCGGCGGCTACCAGCGATTTGCCCGAGCCGGTAGGAGTGTTGAGGATGACGTTCTTGTCCTCGAACAGTTCCAGGATGGCTGACTCCTGGGCTGGGTAGAGCCGCAGGTGCTTGCTCTCAGTGTATTCGAGGAAGCGCCCCAGCAGGACATCATTGCCCGGGCGCTCCTCCCGGGGCAGCAGGTCGTAGAGTGTGGTCAAAGCGAAGGTTTGCGCAGCCTAAAGAACGCATTGGAGGCGCCGGTCTGGGACGTCTGTACCTGGAAAGTGCCATTGCTCAGAGTGTAGGGGCCACTTAGCGTCTGCCAGGCGCCAAGCCCTGACAACGCCGTGGTCGTCTCCAGGTTGAACCCGGCGAAGTCGCTTCCCCACGAGAGCACCGCCGCGTTCGCGCCCATGTGGATGCCCAACTGTGGACGGGTGGAGGGCAGGCCAACATACAGAAGCCGATAGAAAGTGCCTGGGCCAGACAAGAGCATTGGCTCCCGATACTCGTAGAGTCCACCAGTCAGCATGTAGGGTCCGCCCAAGGGCAGCCAGGACGGGGCTTGGAGGAGGTTGGTCCCCGAGAACAGGACGAACCCGGCAGCGTTGGTGGCCGACCAGCGGAGGTCCACGTCCGTGCCATCCTGAGTGATCGCGAGCGGCGGAGCGGGCGGCGGGTAATCTCCCATGCCGAACAGTTCGAGGTCGAAGCTAATGCTGGGCGCGGGTGGGGAGACCTTATGAATCTCAACCGCCAGAACATTAGTCCCCAGTGGCAGGAATGAGACGGGGATGTTGGTTTGATAGTAGGTATGAATGGCATCGGGCCCCGTAATAGTGATGGCTTGGTCCAGGTATGAGAGCGGCTGATTGGTGGGCAAGTCCATCCGGAACAGTTCCCGTCCGTTGAGCCATACCGCAGCGCCGTCCGCGTGGTTAACGCGAAAATTGAGATTGGTGTAGTGGATGGCTGAGCACACGACGAAGCTGCGGCGGAAGTAGGTTGTAATATATCTGTTGGTGGAGACAGGGCCGTAGCCGACGGTGGTGGCGATGCCGGGCGATCCGTATCCCAGGGGCCCCGGGCCGTCGTTCCAAGCGGAATCGTCGTATTGGACCTGTGCCCAGTTGGTGCCCAGGTTCAGGCCCTGGTCCGAGTACTTCCAGTCCGCGCAGCCGGGAACAAGGAAGGTCACCGCCCGGTTGGTGCGCCGGGTGAAAGCGTCAATGCGCGAGAGGAACTCATTGGCGATGGAGTTCAGGCCCGACGGGTTGGGATGCAGGTTGTCACTCAGGAGCTGGGTCGCCGGGTTCACGGCGGAGAAGGTGTCCGCCACGAACACATTCTGCCCCAGCGCCCGACGCGCATTGACCATGAGCTGGACGGCGGTGTTGAAGATAGGGATGTTGGTGTAGTAGTTCAGATAAGGCGGCGTGCCCACGTTGGCGTTGCGCAAGCTGGTGACCCGGGTAACCATCACATTCGCGGCGGGCAGCCTGGCGAAGATGCTGTCCAACAACGCCGGTAGATCATTGGTTGCCACGTGATAGGGATCGCGTCCGCGGCCAATGTCATTTACCCCAATATAGATCAGCAGAAGATCCGGAGTGGCATTGGTCAGGGCATCCATCACCGTTAATTGGAGATAGGTGTCCGGCCCCGGGTAGCCGTGGACTGCGGTGGTCATCAGGCCCGGCGCCGCAACCACGGCCCCGCAAATGCCTTCGTGCTGGACCTTGGTGAACGTGGCGGAAGGCGTGGAACTGTACCGGCCGACGAAAGTGAAAGGATAGCCATTGGTCTCCAGCAAAGGCTGAAGGTACTGGCGCCAAGCGCCGTTGATGGAGCAGTCGTCGGTGATTGAGTCCCCCGTCGCCATAATCTTCAGCAGGTTGGTCGTGCTGAAGTTCGTCAGGACCAGGTCGCCACGGGCGTGGAAGACGGCGCACAACACTGACAGACAGAGCGCGCCAGCAACATGATGAGCTTCTCTGGAGTTCACGGCGTGACGGGCTTCTTCGCGACCACGATGGAGTTCATGGCGTCGTCCGCGCGCAGGACGGCGGCTGGGCCGAAGCCGCCGCTTGCCAGGTCCTCCTCAAGCTCCGCAAAGGTGAAGGTGCCGCCCCCCTGAGTGGCTACCAGCATGTTGACTGCGAACAGCGCGCCGGCCACCGGCTGCGTCCGGTCCTCATTCATCAGGATGTCGCGGATGGCGATGCGTCCCCCCGGCGCCAGGGCTCGAAACACCTTGGAGAAGAGGGCGCGGTTTTGGGCGCGCGAATTCTGGTGAACGATTGCGCTGACCCAGGCGAGGTCTGCGCCCGATGGCAGGGAGTCATTCAGGAAATCGCCGGCCACGAGCCTGACCCGGCCACGCAGCCCGGCGGCAGCCAAGCGACGCCGTGCCATCGGGATGACCGGCGGCAGATCGAAGAGCGTGGCTTGCGCGGATGGACACGCGCGCAGAAAGGCAATGGTCCACGTGCCGGACGCCCCGCCAATGTCCAGCAGATGCCGGAACTTGAGCGGACGAATGGCCCGGATGACCTGGTCAGCGTTCGGCGCAGAGACGTTGTGCATCGCTCCGATAAAGGCCTCCTCGTCGCCGGCCTCGCCGCGCACACTTGGAATCCGTTCGGCGGGCTGGCCGGTCTTGACGACCTCAGCCAACTGCGCCCACCGCCGGAGGCAATTAGCCTGGTGCTGGGCCATCGCCAGGACCGTCTGGGAGCCGTCGCGTGTCAGCAGGGCGTTCAAACCAGCGGGCAGCGCATAACGGCTCCCGGACTTCCGCAACAATCGCAGCGCTACCAGGGCATCCAACAGGATGGTGAGGCCGCGCAGACCGCAGCGAAGCTTGCGGGAAAACTCTGCCGCCCCGAGCGGCTTGGAGGCCAAAGCGCTGAACAGGTCCAAATCCGCCGCTGCCGCCAGAACAGCGGCGCTCTGATAGTTGCGGCCCAAGCCCAGAATCCTGTCGGCCGTCCAAGGCTGATGTGCTTTCTGCTTCATAGCGGTCTTGCGTGTTGCGACTAACTGCCCAGCCGAACGCCATAGAGTGGCGCAGCAAAGGGCCATAGGTCAATCAGTTCGTTTTGAGCGCAGCGCGGAAGCCTGCCCCGCTCGCGTTGCATGGTCGCGAAAGCTTCTTTCACGTTGCGCGAGGCGGAGGAGTTCTCTACCGTCCGCCCTCTGCAAACCTGAGTGACCTGAATTGATATGAGTGTTCTGATCGTCGGCTCGACGGCGCTGGATTCCATCAAGACTCCCACGGCGGAGAACCCGCGGCTGCTGGGCGGCTCAGCCAGCCATGCGGCGGTCGCGGCTAGTTATTTTAGCCCGGTCAACCTGGTGGGCGTGGTAGGCGCCGATTTCCCGAGGCGCTATATCCAGCTTTATCGGCGGCATGGGATTGATCTGGCCGGGTTGCAAATCCTGCCGGGGAAGACGTTCCATTGGTCGGGCGAATACGAGGCGAACATGAACAACCGGCGCACCTTGCTCACGGAGCTGGGCGTCTTTGAGCACTTCACGCCCACCCTGCCCCCGGCTTATCAGCGGGCGCCCTTCGTGCTGCTGGCGAACATCGCCCCGGCACTCCAGCTCCACGTGCTCGATCAGATGCGCCAGCCAAGGTTCGTCGCGGCGGACACTATGGACCTTTGGCTCAACGTCGCCTTGCCGGACTTGCTGCGGCTGATCAAGAGGCTCGACGCCTTCGTCCTTAATGACAGCGAGGCGCATCAACTGACGCAGGAGGAGAACATGCTCGCGGCCCTGCGGAAGATCCATCGGATGGGCCCCAAGTATGTGGTTATCAAGCAAGGGTCGCACGGCTCCGTGTTGTCCGGGCCGAGGGGCTTGTTCCTTTGTCCCGCCTACCCGTTGCGCGCGGTAGTGGACCCCACGGGGGCGGGTGACTCGTTCGCGGGAGCTATGATGGGCTACCTCGCCGCGGCGAAAGGGCCTGTCGAGCAGCATATCCGCCGGGCAATGATCTACGGAACCGCCGTGGCGTCGTTCTGCTGCGAAGGGTTTGGCTTAAAGCGCACCAGTCAGCTCACGCGCCCGCGAATCGAGATGCGTGTGCGAGAGCTGGAGAAGCTGACACGGTTCTGAGCGGCTCTCTCAGGCAGGGACGCCTGGCCCGGGGGTCCATTGTGCCGTCTGGGCGAGGCGTCCCCGCCTTACACGTGGAAGTCGTCCTGTTGGCGCTTGTGGTCCTTCTTGCTCATGACCTTCACGTTGGCCTCTTCCTGGACCACTAAAGAATTCGGGGGGACGCTGGCCGTCAGAAACACGTTTGCACCGATAGTGCTGCCCTCGCCGACGACTGTGTCCCCGCCCATGATGGTTGCGCCGGCATAGACGGTCACGCGGTCTTCGAGGGTAGGATGCCGCTTCTGCCCGCGCAACTGCTGGCCGGCCGCCAGTGAGCGGGCTACCAAACCGACGCCTTGATACATTTTGACGTGGTCGCCGAGAATGCTGCTCTCGCCGATGACAGTGCCAGTGCCGTGGTCCACGAAGAAATGGGTGCCGATTTGAGCGCCGGGGTGGAGGTCCATGCCGGTGCGGCTATGCGCCCATTCCGTCATGATGCGCGGGATGAGGGCGATGTTCTTGAGGTAGAGTTCGTGCGCCAGCCGCTGCACGGCGATGGCCTCCACAAAGGGATACGCCACAATCACCTCTTCCTTGCTCAGCGCGGCAGGATCCCCGTTGTAGGCCGCCTCGATGTCGGTCTGGAGCAGATCGCGCACCCGCGGCACGCTCGCCAGGAACTCGGCCGTCAGCGAGCGCGCAAAAGTCCGCGCATCCTTCTTCGGCAACTCCGGCGGGGGATTGTATTCGAGGCTCTTGCGGATTTCGCGTTCGAGGCTGGCCGCTATGGTTCCCAACAGCGTGGTGATCTGCTGCTTGATTTCCGACGAGTGAATGAGCTTCTCGTCGAAGAAGCCGGGGAACAGCAGCCGGAGCAAGTCCATCGTGATGAGCGCAATCGCCCGCTTCGACGGCAGGTTCTTCCCATCCAGATGGTTGATGCCGCCCACTTGGGCGTACGAAGTGGTCAGGCGCTCGGCTAACTGGTTGATGGTCAACTGCACGGCGCGATTATCTCGCAACCGGGCCGCAAGCGCAAGGCGGGGCAAAGTGCGTCGCCGACAGCCCGCTGATTTATAGAACTCGGCTCTTCTGCGTGAACTGACGGCTTATCCACGGCGCAGTGCTTGCCCCTTAAGCGCCGCTGGACCACGCGGGCCTGGCACGGTAGCCAGGGCCAGGCTCTCACGAGGGCGCCTCTCATCTGCGCCTCCCCCCTCGCCCACTACGCTGGGGGTGCCCTCGTGTGCTGCTCGTGTGCTGCTCGTGTGCTCCTCGTGTGCTTCTCTTAAGCATGCTGGCACATGCTTGGGGGTGGAGGACCCTATTTGAGCGACAAAGCGTGGAGAACGGCCTCGGTTACGCGATCAGGGGAGATACCGGTCATGCAACGCAGGTCTATGGGGCAGGTGCGGCGGAAGCACGGCGAGCAAGGCGCCGCGGACTTTAGCAAGGTATGCTGGCGATCGCCCGGCAAGCCCGGGCCGGTCAATTCCGGAGCCGTGCTGCCGAAGGGGACGACCACCGGTGTGCCAAGGGCGGCAGCCACATGCATGGGCCCCGAGTCGTTCGTGAGGAGAACCCGGCAGAGTTTCAGCAGTGCCATGAGTTCGCGCAAGGAGGTCCTCCCCGCCAGGCTGGCCACGCCGCCGCCGGCCCGGCGTGTAATGTCCTCGCAGAGCTCGGTGTCGGCCTCACTGCCGAAGGCGAGCCAGAGGCATTTCCCCACGCGGCCCGACACGGCACGCGCCACGGCGGCGAAGCTCTCGGCGGGCCAGCGCTTGGCCGGACCATATTGGGCGCCAGGATTCATTCCCAGCAGCACGAGCGGCTGACCGGAGGCCTTCTGCGCCAGCTCCGAAATAAATGCGTCTTCAGTTTGCTGAATCTCGGCCGGGGTGATGTGCAATCTCGGCGGAAGGGGTTCGGGTTCGGCGCCCAATGCTGCGGCCAGATGGAGGTACTCGTGCATTTGATGGGTGGCGGCCGGCAGCGGCTCTCCTGCCGAGCCTCCCGGGGCGCCCGTGGGCTGCCCGATGAGACGGTTCACTTCACCGGCGGAGCGCTTATGCATCCGGCGCAGGCCAGGGCGAGCCGAGAGCGCCCGAGTCAGGAACCAATTCCGCCAGGACGCGGCGTAGCCGATCCTTTGCGGGATTCGCGCAAGCCAGACTTCCAGCGCCGAGCGGGGGGAATTGGGCAGGACCAGCACGGCGTCGAAGTTCCCGGCGCGCAGGCGTCGCGCAACGGCCCAAGGGCTCTCTCCGGCATGGAATGGCACCGTCGCATCCAGGCTTGGGTGCTGCTGCCAAAGGGCCGCCAGTTTCTCGTGCGTGAGCAGGGTGATGTGCGCCGCCGGGAGGGCCTCGCGGAGCCGCTGCAACGCGGGCGTGGTCATCACGGCATCACCCAGCCAATTGACCCCGCGCACGAGCAGGCGGCGAGGCTGGGAGGGGGAGGATGGAGGATGGTCCGGCACAGCGCTGCGCTACGAAAACTGCTTCCACCGGTTATGCACCCAAAACCAGTTAGCCGGATCGCGCCGCGCCGCCGCCTCAAACACGCCGTTCACGTCGCGCATGATGGCTTCGGTGGTCCTCGCGTGGCCGTTAAGGTGCGTCGGAATTTCCTCGCTGGCCTCGATGCGCCAGCGCGCCAAGCCGACACGGTAGCACACGCCCACGCACAGCGCGCAATTGTAGCGCAAAGCGAACACAGCGGGCGCGGCGGAAGTGGAGCAGTCGTGGCTGAAGAAGGGGAGACGCAGCCCGTGTGTGCCGGCGGATTGGTCGGCCAGCAACCCCAGCATGACGCCGCGCTGGTTCATGAAGGCCTTCAGGGGCGCCGCGTCGAAGCGGCGCTCGAAGAACAGGCAGCCCGAGCGCTCGCGCAGGGACTGCACCAGGCGGTTGAGGGAAGGCTGGCGCAGAGCGCGGTAGGTGGTCGCGCAGGTGTAACTGGGGGCGAACTGGTGAAACCGGGCGTAGAGCTCGAAGTTCCCAAAGTGGCCGATGGCGGCGACTACGCCCTGTGGCTTCCCGCCCGGAGGCGGCGAGATGATTCTGGTATTGCCAATGAATTCCACGCGCGGGCGCAACTCCTCGAAACTCATGGCGGCAGTCTTGGCGGCGCAGGCGAAGTTCTCGCCGATGCGGCGGAAGTTCTCGCGGGCCAGGGCGCGGATTTCCTTTGCGGACTTCTCCTGCCCAAAGCACATGGTCAAATTGCGGATGGCCACCCGCCGGTGCCGCGCGTCCACCAGGTAAGCCACCGCGCCGGCTGCGCGCCCCAGCCGTGCCGCGGATTCCAACGATCGGCGCTGCAGGAAATTCACCAGCGCCCGCGCCAGCCGATAGAGCAGTGTCTCCATGTGGTCAACGGAAGCAGATCTTGCGCACGCAATCCTGGAAGTCGTCGGCCCCGCGGAGGATCTTGATCTCGACGCGCATGAAGTAGATCGGCAGGTCACGGCGGTCAATCTTGGGGAAGCGGACGGCGTCCTTCTGTGTAGTGACGATTGCCTCAGCCTGCTTCTTTTTGCTGCGGTTGATGACGTTGAGGACTTCCTGCTGGGTAAAACGGTGGTGGTCGGCGAACTTGCGCGCATAGACCAGTTCGCCGCCGAGCTTGACCAGGCTTTGCTCGAAGCTCTCCGGCTGCGCAATGCCGCTCAGCGCGGCAACCCGGCGGCCTTTCAGGAAGCTCAGGCCGAAACGCTGGCCGGTGAACACGTCCTCCAGGTAAAGCGGGTGATGCACGCACTCGATAATCCCGGCGTGCGGGTTGAGCCGGGCGATGCGCCGGCGCAACTCCTCGGTGTTGCCGTCGCTCTTGGTAATGAAGATAGTCCCAGCCCGCGCCAGATGTGACGGGGATTCGCGCAGCGGTCCGCGCGGGACGAGGCGTTCGTTGCCAAAGGGGTCCTGGCAATCTATCAGCACCACATCCTGCCGCCGCCCGCTCAGTTTTCGGTACTGAAACCCGTCATCCAGCAGAAGGGTGTCGCAGCCGAACTTCTCAATGGCGTAGCGGCCGCTCTTGACGCGGTCCTTGTCCACCAGGACGACGACGTCTTTGAGGTTGGACGCCAGCATGTAGGGTTCGTCGCCGGCCATCTCGGAGTCCAGAAGCAGGGACTTGCCGTCGGAGACCACGCGTGGCGGGGTGCTGTCATGGCGGAAGAGGACTCGATTGAGGAACCACTGGTGGATGGGCTGCGGCTTGGAGCGGTAGCCGCGGGAGAGGATGGCCACGTTCCGGCCCTGGTCGCGCAGCTCGCGGGCGAACTTCTCGACTACGGGCGTCTTGCCGGTGCCACCCCAGGTGAGATTGCCGACGGCGATGACCTGGACGCCGAGGGTCGCGTCGCGCAGGATGCGGAAGTCGTAGAGGAATTGCCGGACCTCAATGACGAGCTGATAGGCCTTCGAGCAGCCGTGGAGCAGGACCCGGAGGAGGCTCTCGCGAGACCCTCGCCGGTCCTCGACGATGACCTCCCGACCGAAGGTCTCCAGTCTTTCTCTCCACGCACGAAGGCTTTCAGGCATCTGGGCTCAATGTGCCAAGGCGAGGACGGCAGGGCAAGGAAAGCCACTGCACCACACCACTGTATCACAGAGTTGACAAGTTCGGCTGTCGGTCCTAGGTATGGTGCAACGACCTCAACACCGAAAACCGAACGTATGAATACAACCAAAAGAACCGTTGCCCTGTTATCCACCTCTGCCCTTGCCGCCGGCGCGGCACATGGGGCAGTCCTCTACACAAACGTCAGTATTACGATCGCCGCCAGCGGGCACCTGGCCTTGGATCTCAATCAGGATGGCACGCGAGACTTTCTGATGGGCTTTGGTGGCACGGCCAAGCCTTATATCAGCAACACGGTCGCCGGGGCGACCTCCCCATTCGTCCTTTCGGCTAGCTCTAACCTGGGTTTGCCGCTTACTACAGTGGGCACGCCGATTAATGGCGGCTATGAAAGCGCGCAGGCGGCGGGGTATTTTAATGAATGGACCGTTGGCGGTAGTGCCGTAACGGTAGGCGGTTGGACTGCCGCTGGAAATAATGAAGGTTATGTCGGGCTGGAGTTGGTGGAAGGGGACGGCACGCATTACGGCTGGGCGCATTTCATCTACAATAAAACGGGCGTCCCGCCTAATAATAATGACAATGGCATCCTCAGACTGATTGATGCCGCCATGGAAACAACGCCGGGTGCCGGCATCCAAGCCGGCCAGACGGCCGAAACCGGCGTGCCGGTGGTAGCGGTGCCACCTTCATCCCAGACCGGGTATTTAGGAGGGACCGCTCAACTGACCGTGACCGCCCAAGGCTTCCCGGCTCCGAGTTTTCAATGGCGGGCGGGGGCTGTTGGCAGTCACATTTACACCAACCTTCCCAATGGGGCGGGCGTCAGCGATGGCACTATCAATACCCTGACGCTGCAGAACCTGAAGCTGGCAAATATGGCGGACTACGTCGTGGTGGTTTCCAACTCATACGGCTCCGTCACCAGTTCCATACCGGCAACCTTGACCGTGCTGCCGGCGAGCGACTTCCCGGCCGTACTCGTCCACAGGTATAGTTTCCAGGACCCGGCGACCAACACGACGTTTGCCGACTCGGTCGGCGGTACCAACTGGAATGGCACACTTCAGGGAACCGCAGCCCTGACCGGCTCCAGCCTCCAGTTGGACGGCTCGGGAGGCTGCTACGCATCGTTGCCGGCCAACATCCTGAGCAACTATACCCAAGTAACGGTGGAATTCTGGGCCGACATTGGGGCGGGCAACTCGCTCTGGACAAGGGTCTTTTCCTTCGGCAGTACGGACGGAACCAACAAGACTTCAGGAGTTGATTACTGTCCCTACGCTGGCGGCAACTACCAGAATTTGGACTTGCTGAGTGGTGGCGTTGATGCCTACGCCAACAATAATGCCGGCATTCTTGGCGCGACCGGCATCCATGTGACAGTCATTGTGGACCCTGCTGACGGCGTCTTGTGCTATTACAACGGCACTTCGGTAATCTCCACGCTGCAGAGCGCGGTTCCTTCCCTGGCCGCCATCGTTGATAATACGAACAAGATTGGGGCGTCGCTCTTCAGGGCTGATCCCTATTTGGCGGGGACAATCTACGAATTCCGCGTTTATCAGGGCGTCCTGCCGGCCCAGGCCATCGCCCTCAACGATGCGGTAGGCCCGACCCAGTACATTCAATTGTCCGCCAATCCCACGCTAAGCGCCTCCCTCAGCGGGGGGAATATCGTTCTCTCCTGGCCAGCGTCGGACTATGGTTTCGCCGTCCAGTCAAAATCGGGTGTAACCAGCGCGACCACTTGGACCACGTTGCCTGACATGCCTGCTTTGGTGGGGACCAACTGGCAAGTGAGCCTGCCAGCCACAGACGCCCCCACGTTCTTCCAACTGATCCAGCAGTAGCAGTTTCGGCTCGGAGTTGGCTCGCCGCACGCCTGGTCCGCAGGGGGCTGGATTCCTGCCCCGCAATAGCGCACAGTTTGGCCGGCCCGCTTCAGGCGGGCCAGGCATGTATCGCGTCTCCCATTTCACGAACGGCCTGACGGTCGCCACGGCCGAAATGCCTCACATGATGAGTGTGAGCGTCGGGCTGTGGATAGGCGTCGGCTCACGCTATGAGCCGGCCCCGCTTAACGGCGCGTGCCACTTCATCGAACACCTGCTGTTCAAAGGCACCAAGAAGCGCTCCGCCAGGGAAATCTCGCAGGCGGTCGAAGGCATCGGAGGTTATCTGAACGCCTTTACGAGCGAGGAGGCGACCTGTTTCCACGCACGCGCCGCGCATGACCGCTTCGACGAGCTGCTCGATGTGCTGCTGGATATGCTGCTCCACTCCCGGTTCGCCCCGGTGGACATTGCCAAGGAGCGCGAGGTCATCAAAGAGGAGATCGCCATGTATTTGGACGAGCCGCAGCATCAGGTCCAGGAACTGCTCAACGCCACGCTATGGCCCGGCCAGCCTCTCGGACGCCCGATCACGGGCACGGGCAAGACTCTGGATGCTATGGCGCGCGCCCGGTTGCTCGGGCACCTGCACGAAAGCTACGTGGCCCGGAACACGCTGGTGGTCGCGGCCGGGAGGCTCAAGCACGGCCAAGTGGTCCGGGCTGCCGAACGCTACGCCAGCGGCTTTCGCAGTGCTGCTCGACCGCGTTACAGCCCCGCCCGCAACGACCAGCGGGAGCCGAGGATTTGCCTGTTCACGAAGAAGACCGAGCAGACGCAAATCGCCCTGGGGATCTGCACCTGCTCGCGCCAGGACGATCGCCGCTACGCCTTGCGCCTGCTCAATACCATACTGGGGGAGAACAGCAGCTCCCGGCTGTTCCAGCACCTGCGCGAAGACCTCGGCCTGGCCTACTCCATTTACAGCACGCCTAGCTTCTTCGGAGACACGGGCGATATGACGATCTACGCTGGCCTGGATACGGACAACGTAACCAAAGCCCTACGGCTCATTATGCGCGAGCTGCGGCGCCTGCGCGAGGCCGCTCCCAGCGCTGCTGAGCTGGGGCGTGCGCGGGATTACGTCATCGGCCAGATTGACCTGGGCCTCGAAAGCACGGACAACCAGATGAACTGGCTGGGCGAGCAACTGCTCGGCTACGGTCGAATCTTGCCACCCGCCCATATCAAACGGCGCCTGCGGGAGGTTACTACGGCGGAAATCCGCGCCGTCGCGCGCGACTTCTTCCGGCCGGAGGCGCTGAACCTGGCGCTGGTCAGCCCGCTGAAGTCTGCGAGCCGGCTCACCGACTTGCTGCGCTGAGTCCGGCAACCGGGTCATCCCGTCCTCATGAAGGCACGGGCGCGTTGGCTGCCCGGCGGCCCAGGCGTCCCGTACGCGCGTGGTCCTTGCGTTGCCCGCGTGATGTTTCGGAGGAGCCTCGGAGGGGCTTCGGTGGGGTTACGGTGGAGTTACGGTGGGAATAAGGGCTTTTTCGACTTTTTGAACCCTGCCCGTTGCCCCCGCCGCCATCGGCGATGGTGGGGCGCGGCGCGCCAAAAATACCCAAAAAACCGCTTGATTCGGCGGGCAGCCCTTTCTATATTGCGCGCTCTTTTCGAGCGAAAGTGAATTGATTTATGCGACGTCCAAAAGGCATTAAGACGAAGAAGTCCGCGGCCAAGCGGTTCAAGATTACGGCTGGCGGCAAAGTGCTGCGCTCCAGTGCCGGCCGGCGGCATTTGTGCCAGACTAAGAACCCCAAGCGGCGCCGAAACCTGCGCGGCACGAGCGTGGTGCATGCGACCGACCAATACCGCATTACGCAGAGCCTGCCTTTCAGCCATTGAGGCCATCTCACCTTTCAACCATCAGCTAGATTATGCGAGTTACCAACGCCCCAGCTTCCCGTAAGCGCCGAACTAGAATGATCCGGGCCGCCAAAGGATTCCGGATGCGCCGTTCCAAGCTTTATCGCTATGCCTCGGACGCCGTGGATCATGGCCGCCAATACGCGTTCCGCGATCGCCGCGTCAAGAAGCGCACGTTTCGCGCTCTCTGGCAGGTGCGCATCAATGCCGCCGCCCGCGCCGCCGGTACCACCTACAGCCGCTTCATGGAGGGCCTCAAGGCCGCCAAGGTGGCCTTGGACCGCAAGATTCTGGCGGATATTGCTGCCACGGACGCCGCGGCATTTACCGAGTTGGTGAAGGTCGCCCAAGGGGCCTTGAAGACCAAGGCCGCCAAGGCCTGACACTGCGGATCTCCCATTGTCATCAGGCGAACGGGCGGCCAGAACGGCTCGCCCGTTTTTTGTGCGCCGTTGAGGCTAATTCAGACGTGATATGAGTTTCCTGGACCAAGTCGAACCACTCAAGCAATCGGCACTGGCGGAGCTGCGGGCCGCGCCGGACCTGGCCGCGCTCGAACAAGCCCGCGTTGGCTATCTGGGCTCGAACGGCAAGTTCACCGCCCTGATGAAGCAACTGGGCGCTCTGCCCAAGGAGGAGAAGCCGGCCGCGGGCAAGGCCGTCAATAGCGCGAAGGTCGCGCTTGAAGCCGCGCTGGCCGAGCGCCGCGGTGAACTGGAGCTTAAGGCCGCGCTGCCTCAGGAGCCGACGGATTTCACGCTTCCCGGGCGCCGCCGCGTCCTGGGTAAGCTCCACCCGCTGACGCAGGTTACCGAGGACATCGTCCGCAGTTTTCGCAAGATTGGCTTCGTGGTGGCCGATGGGCCGGAAGTGGAGGACGAATACCATTGCTTTGACGCGCTGAATACGCCCGCGGACCACCCGGCGCGGGACGCACAGGACACGTTCTACCTTGCGAACACACAACCCGGCGCGCAGTCCTCCACCCTCCTCCGCACTCACACGTCTTCGGTGCAGATCCGGGTCATGGCGAAGCAGCAACCGCCGGTGCGCATCATCGTGCCGGGCCGCGTGTATCGCCGGGACAACGCGGACGCAACCCACAACCCTACTTTCCATCAGGTCGAGGGCCTTTATGTGGACCGAAATGTCACGGTGGGCGACTTGAAAGGCACGGTGGAGTTTGTCTTCAGGGAACTCATGGGCGAGGAGACGCGGATTCGCTTCCGGCCTCACTACTTCAGCTACACGGAACCGAGCTTTGAGATAGATTTCAGCAGCGCGCTCACGCGGAAAATGGGCAAGGAATGGCTGGAGATTGCCGGCTGCGGCATGGTGCATCCACAGGTCTTCGAGAACGTCGGCTATGACCCCGAGGTGTGGACGGGCTGGGCCTTCGGCTTCGGCATCGAGCGCATCGCCATGATCCGCTACGGCATCAACGACATCCGCCTGTTCTACGAGAATGACGTGCGATTCCTGAAACAGTTTTGACGCCATGAAAGTCACTTACAACTGGCTCAAGCAATACGTCGAGTTCGATTGGTCTGCCGCCGAACTCGCCGAGCGCCTGACTATGCTCGGCATCGAAGTCGAGGGCGTGCAGAAGCTCGGCGGCGAGTTTGAAGGCGTAGTGGTTGCCCAGGTCATTACCCGGGACAAGCACCCCAACGCTGACAAGCTCAGCCTGTGCCGTGTCAATGACGGCAAAGGCGAACGACAGATCGTCTGCGGCGCGCAGAACTTCAAGGCCGGCGACAAAGTGCCGCTCATCCTGCCGGGCGCAAGCCTGCCGGCCAAACGCGGTGAGGCTCCGTTCACCATCAAGGTCGGCAAGATTCGCGGCATCGAGTCGCACGGCATGATGTGCTCGCCGCAGGAACTCGGTTTGGGCGACCTCGTCGAAGGCCTGCTCATCCTACGCGAGGATGCCAAAGTGGGGCGGCCGTTTGCCGAATACCTGGGGCGGACAGGCAGCGACATCGTCTATGACCTGGAGATCACGCCGAACCGGCCTGACCTCAACAGCGTCATTGGCATCGCGCGCGAGATAAGCGCCGTCACGGGCAACCCGCTCAAGCTGCCCGAGGTGGAACTCAAGGCGACTGGGAGCCCGGCTGATCAATTGGTCGCGGTGCGGATCGAAGATGCTGAGTTGTGCCCACGGTATGTCGCGCGCGTTGTGTGCGGTGTGAAGATCGCCCCGAGTCCGGATTGGCTGAGCAGCATGTTGGAGAAAGTGGGCGTTCGCAGCATCAACAACGTCGTGGACGTGACCAACTACGTCATGCTGGAGACGGGCCAGCCGTTGCACGCGTTTGATTACCATCTACTGGCAAAGGTGAGCGGAGCCACCTGCCCGACCATCGTGGTCCGCCACGCCGCCGAGGGTGAGAAGTTCAAGACCCTGGATTGCCAGGAGCGCACGCTTACAAGCCAGATGCTCCTGATTGCCGATGAAACCAAGGCCGTGGCCCTGGCGGGTGTGATGGGCGGCCAGAACAGCGAGATTGGCGTCAAGACGGTGGACGTGCTGATAGAGAGCGCCTGCTTCAAGCCGCAGAATATCCGGGCTACCTCGAAGAAGCTCGAGCTGAGGACGGATGCCTCCTATCGCTACGAGCGCGGGGCCGACGTCGGGATATGCGATTGGGCGAGCCGGCGCGCGGCGCAACTGATCCTGGCGACGGCGGGCGGCGCGCTGGCACCCGGGGCCGTGGATGCCTACCCGAAAGCCTTCCAGCCGAAGCAGATCGCCTTGCGGCACAGCCAGACTGACGCTGTGCTCGGCATCGCCGTTCCCAGGGAACAGCAGGTCGAGTCCTTGCGGCGGCTGGGGCTGGAAATCGCCACAGGCGCCGCCAACGCGACCACAGCTCCCGCACCGGAGACAACTGTCTTCACCGTGCCTTCGTTCCGCGTGGACCTGAAGCGCGAGATTGACCTCATCGAGGAAGTCGCCCGCTTTTACGGCGTGGACAGGATTCCCGCGACGGCGCCGCGCGGTGCCATTGGCGCGAATGCCTATGACGCGGTGCATGATCACCTTGCGGAAGCACGCCGCATCCTGACAGGCCTTGGCCTATGCGAGGCGCAAGGGCAAACGCTAATTTCGGAGACAGCCGGTCGTTTGGCTGCAAGCCAAGGGCTTAAGCCGCTGGCTAATCCCCTGAGCGGCGACATGAACGTCCTGCGCCCGAGTCTGCTGCCCGGCCTGCTCGATGCGCTCCGGCACAACCTCAGCCGGAAGACGTACGACGTGGCCCTGTTCGAGGTTGGCCGCGTCTTCCAGGTTGCGCAGGCGTCCTCGCCCGCTAGCTCCAAGGGCGCCGCGCCCGCCAGCGCCTCTGAATCCGCCCCTGCCCCGCATGAAGAGCGCCGTGTAGCCATCGCCTTAACCGGCCAGCGGAACCCCTTGTTCTGGAGTGGAGAAGGGCGCGAGGCGAAGTTCGACATCTACGATCTCAAGGGCCTGCTCGAAGAATTCCTGGAGCAGTTCGGCCTGCGCGGCGTTACTTATGCGCGCCGCGCTGAGACCACCGCGCTTTTCCTGGAGTCAGCTACGGTGCACCTGGGCAAGTTTCAGCTCGGCGAATTTGGCCTACTGCTGCCGCCGCTCGCCCGGCAATATGATTTGCGCGACGCCGTGCTGCTGGCCGAGTTGAACCTCGACCTCCTGCTGGCCCGGCGCAACACGAGCAAATCCTTCCGCCCTCTGCCGGCCTTCCCGGCGATCCGCCGCGACGTGGCCATGATCCTGCCAGAGACGACGACGCACGAAGCCATCCTCCATGCGGTCAAACAGGCTAAGACGGCCAACCTGGAGACAGTCGAGTTGTTCGACGTGTTTCGCGGCAAGAATGTCCCGGCTGGGCAAAAGAGCGTGGCCTACGCCTTCACCTATCGCCAGGCCGAGCGAACGCTGACCGATGCCGAAGTCAATGCAGCACACGAGAAGCTGGTTGCGCAATTGCAGCAAAAGTTAGGGGCAACCGTGCGGGAGTAAAAGGGCCGCCCCGGGCTAGCATTCGCATGAACCATTTCACGCGCGGGTCATCGGCCACCCGGTTGATCCCTGCCGCACCACGGGAGAGGGGGACCTTCAAAGCGGGCAGATAAATAAGCTCTGCTTCTCAATTGTGCCCCTTTTGGCCGCTAGCAGGGTGGTGGCTTACCGCTAGCCTACCACTGGCCTACCACTAGCCTACCAATGGGGGGTCTGGAAATGGCCCAAATCGGCTCTCTTTGGGGTGGGTTGGCGATTTTTGAGCACCGCCCCGGAAACGCGATTTTTGACCATCCCTAATGATCGAACCCCTTAAATCACGCCGAGAGCCCGCTTTCCTAGATCCAATAGCCCCCCAATTTTTTGACTCACCATTCCTCTTCCGCAGCGCTAGAGTGGCTCAATGGCAACGCCACGCATTCGGCCACCGAGTGGGCTGAAGCCGTCGGTGTCCGCGCCCGCCGGGAGCGATGCCGAGGCCCAGTTAATCGCCGACCGCGACACCTTGCGCGAAATTGTCGCCGGCCTCGACCGGTTGGAGGAACGGGTGGATCAGACTCCCGTGATCGCTGCCGCCGCGTGGCCCGCATGAAACAGCTCTGGTATCGCTGTTGGCACTGGCTGTGCGTGCGAAGCTACTTCGAGTGGCTCACGGTGTTGCATCCGGAGCGCCTGCCTCAAGCCGGCCCGGTCCTGTATGTCGGCTTGCACCGCAACGGGGCCGTGGACGGGTTTGTTTATCACCAGGTTGTGCCGCGCGGCGTGTTTTTGGTCTCGACCCAATTGCTTCGAGGCTTGTTTGCACGCCTGTTTTTCTGCGGCATCGCCGTCGCCCGCAAACAAGATGAAGACGATCACAGCCAGAATGAAGCTGCCCTCCACCAATGCACGCAACTACTCGCTGACGGCGGCGAGTTGGTCGTTTTCCCCGAAGGCACCAGTTCGCTGGGTCCGTGTCATCTGCCTTTCAAGAGCGGCGCGGTTCGCATCGCGCTGGATGCGCTGGCGCGAGGTGTGCGGTTCCGCATCGTACCGCTCGGCATACATTACGAACGCGCTTGGGCCTTCCGCAGCAAGGTCGAGGTCGTTGTGGGTGAATCGGTTTCGACGGAATTGCCTGCCGGCCTGGGCGAGCTGGGCCGGCTCCGGGCAATGAAGCGGCGCATCACCGCCGCCTTGGAATCCGTCGGCGCAAACTTTGCCTCCGTCGAAGCGCAGCAGGATGCAGAACGGCTGGCCTACACGGCGACGCTGGGCACACCGCGCACCTACTTCGACTCGGTTAAATCACTCGAAGCCGGGGTGCCCGAGCGGCTGCTCGGACACCTGCGGGAGCTGGAGTCGCAGCTCGCCTCGCGCCGGGTGCTCCTACATCAGGGCGTGCCGCTGTTCCCGATCGGGCCGTGGCTGCTTTACGCCCTGCTGCTGCTGGTGCTCGGCCCGATTGTCCTGGCCGGCGCCCTGGCTAATCTCCCACCGCTGCTCGCGGGATGGCTGGCGGCGCGCAAGTTTGCCGACGGCCCGAATGTCATTGCGCTTTGGCGTATTCTGGTCGGGCTGCCGTCGTTGGTGATATGGATCGGCTGCGTCGCCGTTGGGCTCCTGTTCTTCGGTGGTTGGCTGTGGCTGCTCGTTTACGCGCTCCTGACGCTCACGGCGCTGAAGCTGCTTTACCGCGTCAAGAAACTCGCCGTCGCTGCATGGAACGGCCTGATGCACAGGCCGTTGGCCCGCCGTGCCCACGAATTCCACGAGGCTGTTCTGGAAACCCTGCCTGCCGCATGAGCTGGTTCCGCCAAGCAAAGCTCCTGCCACACGAATGGTTCTTTGGCGCGTTCCTGCTCGTTCAGTGGCTGCGGCTCGTGATAGCGGTCGGCCCGCTCGACCATGACGCGCTGCTCTACTTCGCGCTGCTGCTCGCGAATATCTTTGTCATAGCGTGGTGCCGGTGCCGTGAGACCAACCCGCGCTGGCAACTGCGGCTGTGGTTCTATCCGGTGGCAATGAACGCGGTGTACTTCACGATGGCTTCCGCCGTGCTCAAGGTCACGCCGCATAAGCGCGACGACCTGCTGGCGTCACTGGGCCGCGCGCTGTTTGGCATGACCTTGAGTGCGCGCGCGCAAGCCATCTCCACGCCGGTGCTCACGGAAGCGCTCAGCTTCTGTTACCTGTTGTTCTTTCCCTACCTGGTGGTCAGTTGGTTCTACTACGCTTGGCGCGGGTTGCCTTTGCTGCGTAAGCTGATGGCCGGCATGTTCACCATCTACGGTCTCGGGTTCCTGGGTTACTCGTTTGTGCCCGCGGGTGGGCCGCATCTCGCGCTGCCGGATGAATTCACCGTGCCGCTCACGGGTTGGGCAATTACAAAGTTCAATGCCTGGGTCGTCGCCAACGGCAGCAACGGCGTGGATGTCTTCCCGAGCCTGCACTGCTCCATCTCGTTTTATCTGCTCTTCTTCGACCGCCAACACGCGCGTTGGCGGCATCGGCTTTACCTCGCGCCCTGCATCGGCCTGTGGCTCGCAACTATCTACCTGCGCTACCACTACTTCGTGGATGTTGTAGCCGGCTTCGCGCTCGCGGCCTTCGGGCTGTGGATCGCAAACCGCTGGGAGAAATGCGCCGCCCAACCCTTGGAGAACCCGCAGCCTGTAATGGTGAAACCCGAGACTGCACTATGATACACACCTTGCGCTTCGATGAACCCCTTGCCACGCGGCTCGAACTGAGCGGTGGCAAGGGCGCAAACCTCTCGCTTCTCACCCAACGCGGCTTTCCGGTGCCGCCCGGGTTCATCGTCACGGCTCCAGTCTATCGCAACTTCATCACGGGCGCGGGCGGATGGCTGCGTCGAGTCGCTGCGCTGCCGTTTCATGACGCCGCGGCGCTGCGCGCGGCGAGCGAAGGGTTGCAGGCCGAACTTACGCGGCTCCCGCTGCCGCCACCCGCCGCGGCGGAGATCAAGGAACAGCTTGGGCAATTCCCGGAGGGCACGGCGTTTTCGGTGCGTTCCTCCTCGACGATGGAAGACCTTGCGAGTGCCGCGTTCGCCGGCCAGCACGAGACGTTCTTGAACGTGGTGGGTGTGTCCGACGTGCTGGACCGTGTGCGCGCGTGCTTCGTTTCGCTGTGGGCCGACCGCGCGGTTGCGTATCGGCAGCAGCAGGGCTTCGACCACGCCCAAGCCGCGATGGCGGTCGTCGTCCAGCAGATGGTGCCCAGCGAGACAGCGGGCGTTGGCTTCAGCATCAATCCCGTCAACGGCCAACTCGGCGAAATCGTCATCAACGCCAACTTCGGCCTCGGCGAATCCGTCGTGAGCGGCGAAGGCGATGTGGACCAGTGGATTCTCGACAAGGCCACGCGCGTGGTGCGCTCGGCGAACATCGCCAGCAAGTCGCGCCAGGTTGTCAGCGCGGCGTCGGGGACGCGCGAGGTTCACCTGGCTGGCGCGGACGCCGCGAAGCCCAGTCTGAGCGAGGGGCAACTGGCGGCCCTGGCGGATTTGCTGGCGAGGGTCGAGACGAGCTACGCGTTTCCGCAGGACATCGAGTGGGCGTTCGCCGGCGGCAATCTGTGGCTGCTGCAATCCCGGCCCATAACGACCATCCCGCCGCGCTGGACGCGCGACGAATCCGCCGAACGGTTCCCGAACGTCATCACGCCGCTGACGTGGGATTTCGTCGAGTCGGGCTTTCACCGCTCGCTGAATCATTCGTTTAGCCTGCTGGGCTTCCCGCATTTTTCGGGCAAGTGGTTCGCCATGTTCGGCCACTACATCTATGGCAACCAGAACGCCGTGGAGCTTTACGCCCGGCGCGTCCCGCTCAGCGTGCGCTCGCTGGATGAATTGCGCGGCGCGATTCCGCGGTTGCGCCAGCAGTTCGGCTGGGTGCAAGAGCTGCCCATCGCGTGGATGCGCGATCTCGACCATTACCTCATTACGCTGGGCCGGTTTCAGGCCGAACCGCTCGCAGGCAAAACGCCGCTGGAAATCTGGCGCCACGTGCTGGCGGTGAACGAGCACGGAGCCCAGTATTTTCTCCCGAACATAGCCATCTCCATCGCGCAGGGCTCCATCTACCGAGTGTTGCATGGCCTGCTGAAACTGGCCGTTGGCCCGGCAGACGCGGATGTATTGTTCGACCAGTTGACGGCCTGGTGTGAAACCAAGACGGGCCAGATCAATAAGGAGCTGTTCGAGTTGGCGCAGCTAGCCAGACAGGACGGGGCGTTGAGGGAGCAGATCTCTGGAACGGATTCGCGCGAGTTGATTCAGCGCGGGGTGCTGGCGGGATTTCCTGAATTCAACGCGCGCTTTGAGCGTTTCCTCCGCGACCACGGTCATCGCGAGGTTGACTTCGACGCCTACACGGCGACGTGGTCCGAGGCGCCGTGGATCGTGCTGGACAACCTCCGGCTCATCCTGCGGACGCCGATGGACTGCACCCCAACGGAGAAAGAGCGGGAACTGAAGATTCGCGCTCAACGGGCCGAGGTGGCGCTCTTCGCGAAGCTGCCCGCGGACCTGCATTTCTTCTTCCACGAGTTGCTCCGGCTAGCCCGCACCTACACCAGCCTCGACGACTTGGAACACTATCAGACGACGCGACTGACGCCCGCCCTGCGGCGTGGCATGCGCGCCTTGGGGGAACACCTGGTGCAACGCGGCGCGTTGGCGCAGCCGATGGATGTTTTTTTCGCCCATCAGGAGCAGGTGGAACGCGCGCTGACCACAGATTCGCCGGCTGCGTGGAAGGAGTTTGCGGCCCAGGTTTGGCAGCAGAAGGAGGCTTATCTTGCGGACCAGGCGCGCCGGCCGGAATGGGTTCTCGGCCAAGACGAGAGTGCGGCAGGCGCCGCCACCAGCCTGCGCGACGTGCTGACCGGGCTGGCTGGCAGTCCCGGCGTGGCGGAGGGGCCGGTGTTTCTGGTGCTGACCCCGGACGATTTCGCGAGGTTCCCCAAAGGCGCAGTGCTGGTAGCGCGCACGACGAACCCAACCTGGACGCCGTTATTCTACAGCGCTGCAGCGGTCGTAACTGAAAGCGGCGGGCCGTTGTCGCACGGCGCGGTGACTGCGCGCGAGATGCGGATTCCAGCGGTGATGTCCGTCAAGGAGTCGCTGACGCGGCTGCAAAACGGCCAGCGTGTCCGCGTGGACGGCGCGGCGGGACGGGTTGAGTTGCTCGCCTGATGCTGGGCACACGCCGGCAGGAACTTGAGACACTGCCGAGCAGCCTTAACTGAGATTCGGCAACAACGTCGAGAGCCCTTGCCAGTTGAAATTGGAGCTGCCTGAGCCGATGTTCCGCCGAACATGGGTGAATTGCGCAGCCCTTTGACCGACCGATGCTGAAGGCCTTTAACCGTGGCAGACTCCTCCTCTTTTCGGTGCTCGGCCTGGTGCTGGCGGGGCTTGCCTGCGCCCCCGCGGGCCGTCAACCGCTCATCGTCGGCATGGAACTTAACTACCCGCCGTTTGAGATGGTTGATGCCCGAGGGCAGGCGGACGGCATCAGCGTGGAGCTGGCCAAGGCACTGGGCCAGTACCTTCAACGCGAGGTGCGAATTGAGAATATCCCCTTCGACGGCCTGATCCCGGCCCTCAAGACCGGCAAGATTGACCTGATCATCTCCTCGATGACCGCCACCACGGAACGCACCCAGTCCATCGCTTTCTCCGAGCCGTATCTGCACACCGGCCTGTGCTTGCTGGTGAACCGGCGCGCGAATCTCCACTCCATCGAACAGGCCGACCAACCCGGCTGCACCATCGTGGTCAAGCAGGGCACGACCGGCCAGCTTTACGCCCGGGCCCATCTCCAGCGCGCACGGGTCCTGGTGCTGGAGAAGGAGGACGCCTGCGTGCTCGAAGTCGTGCAAGGCAAGGCCCAGGCATTCATTTATGATCAGATGTCAGTCTTCCATCACTGGCAGCACAACCCGCAGACCACTGAGGCGCTGCTGAAGCCGTTCCAGGAGGAAGATTGGGCCATAGGGCTCCGCCTGGGTGATGAGGCGCTCAAGGGGCGGGTCAATGCGTTCCTGGCCGACTACCGCGCCAAGGGCGGCTTCCAGCGACTGGGGGACCATTACCTCAAGGAACAGAAGGCAGCGTTTCAGAAGCTCGGCGTGCCGTTCGACTTCTAAGCAACTCAGAATAAAGACAGGTGGACACAGATGGACACGGATAAGCGGGCCATAACCACACCCTCTATGGTGAAGCGGCTGTTCTTCGCGCCGCCCAGCCAGGACGACAGCGGCGCGTGGAATTGGAAGGGATTGCTGGGCGGCTGGATGCCGGCTCTCTGCCTGCTGTCGCTGGTATTCTATTTCTCGTTCCACCAACTCACCTACCGGTGGAACTGGCCGTCCGTCTATAAGTACCGCTGGACCCTGCTCTCCGGCTGGGCGGTGACCATCGCTGTTTCCCTGGTTTCGCTGGTGCTCAGCACCCTGATCGGCTTGGTCTTTGCGCTGGTGCGGCGCTCGCCGTTCCTGCCGCTGCGCAACTTCGGCCACCTCTATGTCGAGCTCGTTCGCGGCACACCATTGCTGGTCCAAATCCTGGTGTTCTTCTATGTCGTCGCGGATGCCTTTCGGGTGGAAAACCGGTATGTGGCGGGCGTGCTGATACTGTCCTTTTTCAGCGGCGCATACATCAGCGAGGTCATCCGAGCCGGCCTGCAAAGCGTCAGCGAGTCCCAGCTCGAATCAGCCCGAGCTATCGGCCTGACGCGCGCGCAGACCTACCGTTACGTGATTCTGCCGCAGGCGCTGCGCCTGACGTTGCCGCCGCTGGTCGGCCAGTTCGTCTCGCTGATCAAAGACTCGTCGCTTCTCTCGATCATCGCCGTCAACGAGTTCACGCAGGCAGCCCGCGATGTCAACGCCGTCACCTACAGCACCTTGGAATGCTATCTGCCGCTGGCGGCGGGCTACCTGGTGCTGACGCTGCCGTTGTCGCTGTGGCTGCGTAGCTTGGAAAAGAGGCTTCGCTTTGAGACTTAGCATCTCCGGCCTGTCCAAACGTTTCGGTCCGCACCAGGTGCTCGACCGGCTGTCGCTCGAACTGGAAAGCGTCCACCGCCTGGCGCTGATTGGGCCTTCCGGCGGCGGCAAAACGACTTTGCTGCGGATTCTGGCGGGGCTGGAAACGCCCGAAGCGGGCGAGGTCCAACTGGATGGAATCCGGATGCGCTTTGAGGAGGCCGCGCTCCTGCGCCACCGGCGCACGGTGGGGGTCGTCTTTCAGGCCTTCAACCTGTTCCCGCATCTCACCGCCTTGCAGAACATCACTCTGCCTCTGGAGAAGGTGCATGACTATGCCCCCGCTGAGGCGCGCGAGGTGGCGATGCGGTTGCTGACGCGCTTTCAGTTGGCCACTCATGCGGCCCAGAAGCCCGCCGCGCTTTCCGGCGGCCAGCGCCAGCGGGTCGCCATTGCCCGCGCCCTCGCCGTCAAGCCCCGGGTGCTGCTGTTCGACGAGCCGACTTCGGCGCTCGACCCTGAGATGACGGCGGAGGTGCTGGACATGATCCGCGAGCTGGGGGCCGAAGGGCAAGATCTCATCCTGGTGACGCACGAAATGGGCTTCGCCCGGGTGGTGGCCGACCGGGTCGCCTTCCTCGCTGATGGACGCATCCTGGAGTGCGGCACCGCGGAACAGTTGTTCAACGCGCCGGCGACAGAGTCCTGCCGCAAATTCCTGGCCGCTGTATTGAAGTACTGACCCATTTACGGGACGCGACCGGAGCGCGGCTGTCCCGAGCCGCAGCCGGAGCAATCACGCAAGCGTGGTTGGCCGCACCTTGACAAGCTCGCTCAACCGCCTCAAAGCCCTCACCCTGACCGGCGTCGAGTTCATCCGCCGTTTGCGCCTCCATCTGCTCCCCCGGGGCTTCACCAAAATCCGCCACTACGGCTTGCTCGGGAACAATCGCCGCCACCGGCGCGTGCCCCAGGCCCGAGCCGCTCTGGTCACCTCGCCTCTGCGCTTTGCCCCCAAGCCGGCCCCACGCCCCGACCCGCCTCCGCTCACCTGCCCGCATTGCCCGGGCACCGACGTGCGCTGCATCGGACGCGTCGAGCGCTCCGGCAAAGTCAGCCTCTTTGCCCGCCCCTGGCTCGCCGGACCGGCTCCCGCCTACACCGACACCTCGTGAGCCCTCGGCCCAGCACCCCAGGCAAAGCCCGCCCGCAACCGCCGTGCCGCCTCACAGCCGCAACGGTCACGCTCAGGCTTTGTCTGCGTGCGTCTCCACCGGCCCTGGATGCCTTCGGAGATGCCACCCCAGGCCGCTCGTGGCGGGCCACAGCCCCTCAGACCAGCCCGCCACTCCACACGCGTGGGGGCCTGAGCTGGGTAAATCCAACCTCCTCCTCCTACTTCGCCCATAGCGTCCCCCGCCCGCCGCAGCCGCTTCGTCCAACCAGCGAGGTAAGCACCGCGCCCGGTTACCTCATTCCCGATTCCTGAGCCCTCGGCCGGGCGCGCTGCCTACCTCGCATTCTTGTTGGGCCTCTACTCCGCACATTAGAGCGCTTGGCCATATTTCGCCCATGCATCCGGAAGGTAATATGTTTCCAGGGTTCCCTTCCTGGCTTGCTTTCCGTTCTTTCTAAGCCAGCGGACCACGGCTGAATACCATCTCTCGAACGCGAGAACGTCGTACGCTGGGATGCCTGAAAAATACTTGCTCCAGTAAATGCGTCCGTACCTGCCGGGAGAGTTCTCCATCTGGAAGTTGTGCCTGCCGTATTCCAGTAGCGGTGCCGTACCTACCTTGCTCACGAACCGATAACCATTGTGTGCCCCGGTGGGATCAGCCGTAACTGTTCCGTATTCCGGCGACCAAGCGAAAGCTGTATTCCAAATGTAGAATGTTCCCCAGCCCTGCACGCAATCGAAGGAGTCCACCCACAATGAGTCGACCGTCGGACCGGACGAGACAAGCAGCTTCACCTCGGCAATCGATCTGAGGAAATTCAGGAATGCTCGCTCGTCTGCGGGCGCTAGTGCAATGGCAGTTTGCTTTCCCATTATGTGCTCTCGGCCCAACGGCCCACGCTCACTCGCGCCGGGCCGATGACGTCCGACATGTAACAGAACGCGATCCCGGCGTCGAGTGCAGCGCGATTGTTGGACGTTGATGTCATTGATGTCGTTGTAGGGCCTCAATGTTTCGCACTGCCTCCTCACTTGCGGGCGTATCCGGAAAGAGCCGTGCAACCTGCTTGTAAACCACGATGGCCTTGGAACGGTCAATGTTCTCAAGGCGAGCGGCTTCATTAAGAAGGCGTTTCGAGCGGCCCAAGGGCGTCGAGGCTTCGTATTGACTGCTGACCACACTGTATGCGCGGGCGGCGCAAAGAAGGCGCGTGCCGACCGAAAACCACAGCCCCCCATGAGTCAGAACATAGATCGGCAAGGCAACTAGCATCACAACGCCGCCACCAATAAGGTCTGCATAAAGCAGTCCTAAAGGCCCAAAGGCCAATGCAAGACAGACTGCAAGCCCCTTGGATTTGCGCTTCGGGCTGGAGTCAACCTCAGCCATAGTGGTGAGTGGTTTACCGCAAGCCGGGCAAGCCGGGACCCCGTCACGGTTCTCACGACCACAATAATCACAGGATGCGGCAATTGCCTCTGTCGTGCTATTCGTCATGGTCCCTGTTACATAAGCTCCGCCGTCCAACGAAAACGCTCAGCGATGCGCCGCCCAGGGCTCTGGATTGCAGCCGCGACGCGACCGGCGCATTCGCTGGAGCAAAAGTTAGGCGGCGTGGTCATGCTTGTGTCTGCGGCTCCGCACGACCGAACGCAGCCAAATGAAAATCCAACCGGCGTGAAATGCTCCAAACGCTACCAGCCCGAACGGTGGAAGCAATGCGTCAAGCGCGACGCACAGGATTGTGGCAACCGCACCAATAGCGAAAACATCCATCCATGAGCGGCGAAGCACCATGAGCGAAATCAGGACGGGAATATAAAACACGGCTGCGCCGATAAGCAGAACAACTGAACTGGTGTGTTGTGTCATGTGTGCGATGACGCCTAACGACGCGCGTGAGCAGTGGGGGCCAACCGCCGCTGACGCTCGAATTGAAACTGAGCTGGATGGCTGGCCCCCATCGGCTCAACGCGCTGGTTCGGCACCCAGTTTCGCCCGGGCGCGCTCCAGATGCCGAGAGCGAGCAATACCCTCACTACCCGCTGTGGCCGCCGATGCACACCATTGGGCTCGATACATAGCATGCCGATAAAGCAATGCCCGTCTCGGACCGGGCGGCATACCGTCGGCCACATCCTCTAGAACCAACGCCCCAACATCACAGTCCGCCCAATACGGGAATTGCCCCGCGAAGTTGTGAAACTCCGCGATGGCTGACTCCAGCGATTCGCCCGAGACCCTGGGCATGGCACCCCCCAACCGACGAAGCATGGAGACATCGCGCCCCTCCCTCTTAAGGTCGCCTTCCGCTTGATGGAGTTCTGAAGCTACAGCGCTCATGCGGCGTTGCGTGCCGAACGCCAGAACTGAGCGACGCGGGCGGCCCAGCGCGTCTGCATCGCCAACTGACGTGGCCCGTCCGCGTTCGCTCCAGTGATCTGTTGAACGAAGCCGCTGCGCGGGGTGGACGATTTAAGGCGTAAGGGAGCGCCCGGAGTTCCAGAGTCCGGGCTATGACAAATATCCATTCTAATCCAACTCCCCTACGCCAAAAGTTCATTGAGTA
>Ga0326728_10000293_pt1 | contig 203746 bp, 190 predicted proteins | sample MB3enrmetagenome_FD_207602 | JGI IMG/M metagenome (GOLD analysis project Ga0326728, IMG submission 207602) | Lab enriched peat soil microbial communities from McLean, Ithaca, NY, United States - MB31MN | ecosystem: Environmental > Terrestrial > Soil > Wetlands > Peat | place: USA: New York... | reverse complement strand
CGCGGCGACGCAGTTACCTTCAATTTCCGGGCTGCGACCAACCCGGGCACGGACTTGCACCGTGCAGACAAAGCGTCCTCACGGACGCACTCATGGCCCGGCTTGTCCGGGCCACCTATGCCAGCACCCTGCCGCGACAGGTGGCCCGGACAAGCCGGGCCATGACGGGGAGAAAACAATGCCCTCGCCTCACCCCCGGCCGAGCGCATAGTATTCATCGTTCGGCCGCATCCCGGTGACGTTCGCCATTCGGTTCGACATCCCGAAGAACGCCGCGATCGCCGCGATGTCCCACACGTCCTCCTCCGAGAAGCCGTGCCCCTTCAACACCTCGATCTCCGCATCGCCCACCGCATATCCCCCCGCCGAGACCTGCATCGCAAAGTCCAGCATCGCCTTTTGCTTCGGCGTAATATCCGCCTTGCGGTAATTCACCGCCACCTGGTCCGCCACCAGCACGTTCTTCGCCCGGATCCGCAGCACCGCGCCATGCGCGATCACGCAATACTGGCACTGATTGGCGCCGGAGGTGGCCACCACGATCATCTCGCGTTCCGCCAGGGTCAGTCCGCCGCGCTTTTCCATCAGCGCGTCATGATAGGCGAAGAAAGCACGGAACTCATCCGGCCGGTGCGCCAGCACCAGAAACACGTTCGGAACGAAACCGGCCTTCTCCTGCACCGCCAGGATGCGGGCGCGGATATCGTCCGGCAGGTCTTCCAACGCGGGCACAGGCCAGCGGCTGATCGCGGTCATGATCGATACTCCGCCGAAGGCATTACCACGCGTGCCAGCCACCATCAATCACTGTGCCGAGGCGGTCTGCGCGTCCGCGGTCGCCGCCGCGGCCGCCGCCATCAGGTCCGGATAAAGCCCGCCCAGCGCCAGCAGCACGCCATTGGTCCAGCCAAAGCCGATCTGGGTGGCGTATTCGCCGCCGCCTCCGGGCGTGCCGTCGGGGGTCGAAACGTCGTATTTCTCCACCAGCTTCCCCTCAAGCCGGTAGACGTAGATGTTCGCCTCCACCCAGCGCGCCGCGATCTGCTGCGCCAGCGCCTCGTATCCGAAGTTGCGCAAGCCGACGACGCCGATCCATTGCAGCGGCGCCCAGCCGTTGGGGACGTCCCATTGCTGGCCGCTGTTCACCAGCGTCGTTCCCAGGCCGCCGGGCTGAAGCAGCTTGTCGTAAACGACACCGGCAACCGTCCGCGCCTGTTCCGCAGTCGCGACATTCAGGAACAGCGGATACAGCGTCGCCGCGGTCACGTTCCCTGTCGTCCTCCCTTGGGTCCAAAGGTAATCGGTGAACACGCCGTCCCGGGCATCCCACATCAGCCGCCGGATCGCCTCGATCCGGGCCTCTGCCCGCGCCGCATACTCCGCCGCATGAGCCGAATCTCCCGTCCCCTGATACGCCTTCGAAAGCGTCTGCTCCAGCTTCACCAGCAGGCTGTTGAGATCGGGCGGCAGCAGGGACAGCGTGCGGATCGTGCTCAGGGTCGCGCCATCGGCGAGCCAGCGCGAGCTGAAATCCCAGCCGGATTCAGCCGCGGCGCGCAGGTCACGGTAAACCTCGCCCGCCGGACGGGATGTCGTTTGCGCCGTCTGCACATCCTCCAGATACGACTCGTCCCGCGGCGCCTTCCGCTCATCCCAGTAACGGTTCAGCAGCGTCCCATCCAGCAGGCGCACCAAATGCCGGGCCGCATGGCCGGGCAGAAGCTCGTCTTCGCCCTGCATCCAGTAATCGTATTCCGCCTGAAGCTCCGGCAGATAGTCGGCGAAGGTCCCGTCCCCGTCCGCCTTCGCAATCAGCTCCACCATCAGCGCAAAAAACGGCGGTTGCGATCTGCTCAGATAGTAACTGCGGTTGCCGTTCGGGATGTGATGATACCGATCGATCTCGTAAGCAAAATCCTTCAGCATATCGACCGCGAGCGCGTGCTGGCCGTCCTGCTCCAGCCCCAGCATGGTGAAGTAGGTGTCCCAGTAATAGAACTCCCGGAACCGGCCGCCCGGAACGACGTAGGGATAGGGCAGCGGCAGCAGCGTCGCGTAAGCCGGCACCGTTGTCGTCGTCTGCTCCAGCACCGGCCAGAGATCGGCGATGTAATCCAGCAGGGGCTGCCCGCTGGGGGCCGGATTGACCGTCGGCCCCGGCGGCGTCGGCCCGGAGAAATACTGGCTGACGAAACTCGCCAGGTCGAGGCTGGATGCCCCGTAGTCGCTCACGATGACGGACGGCGCGGCGGCCGGGATCAGGTCGGGAAACGTCTTGCTGTCCGTGAAAATCCCTTGCAGCTCGACGTCGCGGTACAAGTTTTTGTATTCGATCGACGGCGGCACCGGATAATCCGGCCCGACACTCTGCGCCCGAACGCTCGTCGCCAGGATCGCCCCGACGCCGCAGGCGGCAATGACGCGAACCAGCCGATAATGGACCATGTTTCTGCTCCCCGCGGTACCGGTTTCAGTCATTATCAACCATCGCCGCGGCCCTGAAAGGGTGTCGCGCGTAACCTTTGTGTCAGCACGCACGGAGCCTGTCACCGGAGCAGACAGAGTGTAATATTACTGAAACGAACAGGCCTTAAGCCGCTCAAAGCCTCGAAAGATGCAGAACATTTGCCTCATTGATTCGCGTGCAGTCCAAGCTGGAACGCGCTACAGATTGCCCGAAGAGCGAGGCGGCGCTGCAACCGGTTCACTTCACCCCGGACAGGCGCGACGGCGATCGGAGAGACTGATGGCGGACCCCACCACCCCGGCCGGCTTCAACGGGACCAACGGGTCACCCCACGCGCACGACCGCGCGTCGCACCGCGCCGGCGGGCGGTCCGGTCCCCGGCTTCAAAGCGGCCCCCGGTTCGTTGGCACGGTTTCGGAAGTCTGTCAGGGCTTCCTCGCCGGCACGCACATCGCCACGCCCGAGGGCGAGGTCCCCGTCGAACGGCTGGCAATCGGCCACCCGGTCCTGACGCTGAACGGCAACGCCGGCCGCGTCCTCCTGATCAGCGTCGCGCAGGTCCTGGCGTCGCCCGGGTGGCATGGTCCGGCAAATCCGATCATCGTGCTGAAGGGCGCACTGGCGGACGACGTGCCGAACCGCGATCTGCGGTTGACAAAGGCGGCGGCGCTTTACCTCGATGGCGGGCCGATACCGGTAGAGCTTCTGGTGAACCATCGGACGATCCTGTGGGACAACGACGCCCGGGAGATCACGATCTACCACCTGCAACTGGAAACCCGGGACGTTTTGCTTGCGAACGGCGCGCCGGCGGAAATCTTCCGCGGGCACGCCGCCGATCGGCCGGCGGCCAACGGCTCGGGCCTGCTTACCGGCGGTCCGGAGGTGGATGCGGCGTGGCTGCGCCTGCTGCAACGTGCCGGAGGGCAACGTGTTGCCACCACCGGCGATCCCGACCTTTACTTGCGGGTGGACGGACGGCGGGTAAACGCAACCTCGCGGGGCGACGACTGGTATCGCTTCGGCCTGGCGGCCAAGCCGAACGAGGTGCGGATCGTCTCTCGCAGCGGCGTTCCGCAGGAATTGGGGGTGAGCCGCGATCCGCGGCGCCTCGGCGTGGCGGTCCGGCAGGTCGTGGCACTGAAGGGACGCATGGTCCGGACGATCGAGGCGGATGATCCGTCGCTTCTGGAGGGCTTTCATGCATTCGAGACGAACACCGGCTTCCGCTGGACCGATGGCGACGCGTCCGTGCCGGTGAGCCTGTTCGACCGCTTCATCGGACCGCTGGAGGTTTTCCTGCGCATCGGCGGTAGCGCCACCTATGCCGCGGACCTGCGGACCCGTCGCGCCGGGCGGCAGGGCGCCGGCGCCGAAGCAGGACAATAGAAGCCGGCTTGATCAGTTTTTATCCTGCCGCTCCGCCAGCGGCCAGACCGTGGTAGTATCCTACCCCGGCGCGATCGACGGGCGGTCCCGATGCGCCTGCGATCCGTCGGTGTAATCTCAAGCGTCTTGCCTATCCGATGCCCCGCGTCGCCGGCTAAACCAGTTCGAACGCCCCGAGTCGTAGCGCCTTTCGGTCGAAAGTGACCGTGCAGGAACAGCCCGCCGCAGTTCCCAGGGCGCGGATCAGGGCATCCGCGAACGAGCCGCGTCCTTCCTTCAGCGCGATCATCGAAGCAAAGACCTCCTGCTCCTTTTCCACCACCAACCGGTCGGCCTGAAGCACGAGTTCGATCGCCGTTGCAATGTCCTTGCCGTCCAGACGGTAGGAACGTTCCAGGACCCAAGCGGTCTCGGCAATGGCCACGACACTGATAAAACCGGGATGGCCGGAACTGAGTCGATGCTCAAAAAGCTCGGACGCCGCCGCCGATTGGTCCGGGTCATCCTGCGCCAGATAGCGCACCAGGACGTTAGTATCGATCCCGATCACCGGCGGTCGGGACGCCCGGCGGCGGCCGTCATCTCCTCGGTCGTCACAGGTTGAGGTCCGGCTTTGACGATGCCCCGCAAGGCTGTAACGGGCAGCCTGGGCAGCAGAACCACGCTGCCATCGGGATGGAGAAAGAATTTCACGCGGTCACCCGGATGCAGCCCGAGGTGATCCCGGATCGCTTTCGGGATGGTCGCCTGACCTTTGCTGGTAACCGCGGATTCCACCTTAGGCCCCTTACTTTTCGCTGAAAGTAATACTTCATCCGGGCCCGCTTATCAAGGTCCTTGTTCGGACGCTACCGAAGCCGCCGGTTTGGGCGGCCGACCGACCCTCCCGGTGTGTCGATCGTCGTGGCATCGGCGACCGCCCTCGCTGGATGCACGCCCGCCCCGGCGATGACGATCCGCAACTACTCGATGCTCCAACCGCCATCGACCACCAGACTGTGGCCCGTGATGAACGCCGACGCGTCGCTGGCCAGGAAGATCACGCCCCCGGCCATGTCCCTCGGCGTGCCGAACCGCCCCAGCGGCGTGCGCTCCAGCGACCGGGTGCCATGCACGTCGTGGCCGAGGAAACCGTGCGTCAGCTCCGTATCCACCCAGCCCGGCGCCAGCGCATTGACCCTCACGCCGCGCCTCGCCCAGTCCAGCGCCAGCGCCTTGGTGAACAGCTCGGCGCCACCCTTAGATGCGCAATACGATGTGGACCGCAGCAGCCCGCCGCGACCGGCGATGGAGGTGATATTGATGACCGACCCGCCCTGCCCGATGGCGCCGCCGACATGCTTGCAGCACAGGAACAGGCCGGTGAGATTGACATCGATGATGCCGTTCCACTCCTCAAGCGTGGTCTTCTCGATCGTCTTCAGGATCGGGTTCACCCCGGCATTGTTGACCAGCACGTCGATGCGGCCGAACCGCGCCAGCACCGCGTCGCGCAGGGCAATGATGTCTGGCTCCTTTGCCACATCCGCGGTCTGGACGAACGCCTGTTCACCGAGGGCGGCGGCGGTTTCCTCCAGCTTGGCGCGGGTGCGACCCACCAGCACGACGCTGGCGCCATGGCGGGCAAGCCCCTCGGCGATGCCGCGGCCGATGCCGCTGCCGGCGCCGGTGACGAGGCAGATCTTGCCGGTAAGGTCGAAATCGTTGCTCACCAATTGGCTCCGTTGCGGGCGATACGATTCGCCAGGCTCCAGCGATGCACCTCCGACGGGCCGTCATAGATGCGGAAGCCGCGGACTTCGTTGAAGATGCGGGCCACCAGGGTTTCCCCGGTGACGCCCTGGCCGCCCAGGACTTGCACGCAACGATCGACCACCCGCCAGACCGCTTCCGAGACGAACACCTTGGACATCGAGGATTCCGTGGTGCCGCGCGATCCCTGGTCCAGCGTCCAGGCGGTGTGCAGGATCGACAGGCGGCTCATGCGGATATCCAGTTCGTTGTCGGCCAGCATGAAGCCGACGCCTTCGTGGCCGATCAGTTTCGAGCCGAACAGCTCGCGCCGCAGGGCGTAATCGGTGGCGATCTGATGCGCCCGCCGCGCGGCCCCGAGCCAGCGCATGCAGTGGGTCAGCCGCGCCGGCGCCAGCCGGACCTGGGCGTAGCGAAATCCCTTGCCCGGCTCGCCGAGAATGTCGCTGGCCGGCACACGAAGGTTGTTGAAGCGCATCACCGCGTGGCCGCCGGCGAAGGCGCGGTCCAGGCTGTCCATGGTCCGCACGATCTCGATCCCGGGCGTGTCCATGTCGGCCAGGAACATCGTTGCGTTGCCGTCATCGTCCTTCGCCATGATGATGGCGAAGGCCGCGCCCTCGGCGCCGGTGATGAACCATTTGTCGCCGTTGATGACGTAATGGTTGCCGTCCTTCCGCGCCGTCGTCTTCAGCGCGGCGGGATCCGACCCGGCGCCCGGCGCGGGTTCCGTCATGCAGAAGCACGACCGCGTCGCGCCGGAGGCCAGCGGACGCAGCCAGCGCTCCTTCTGTTCCGTCGACGCCACCGCTTCCAGCAGGTGCATGTTGCCCTCGTCCGGCGCGAATACATGCATCGCCACGGGGCCGAGCAGCGAGTAGCCGGATTCCTCGAGCACCACCGCCTTGCCGACATGCGACAGGCCGAGACCGCCGTATTCGACGCCGACATGCGGCGCGACCAGTCCCTCGGCGGCGGCCAGCGCCACCAGTTCGCGGCGAAATTCCTCCGTCGGGCCGTGCGGGGTCTGGCGGGGGTCGCCTTCCAGCGGAATGATCTTGTCGCGGATGAAGGCGCGGGTGCGCTGCTGCAGTTCCAGCAGCTCCGGGGTCAGCGAGAAATCCATCAGAATGCGCGTCCTAGGGCGATTTCGTGGGTGAATTCCAAGATGCCGGTGCCGATGCCGGTCAACGGAGCATAGCGCGGCTCCGCCGTTGCGCCGGTGCGGTAGCGAAGCCCGAGTTGCAGGAAGATCACGGCCAGCTTGTACATCGCCAGTACCCGGTAGAACAGGAAGTCGGAGACGTCGCGGCCGGAAATGCGCGAGTATTCCGCCACCGCCTCCTGGCGCGAGCACAGGCAGGCCTCGACCGCCGGCATCTGCTCCATGTCGTGCATCGGTTGCGGGTCGTCTGCGTGAACCCAGTAGGTCAACAAGGTGGCGAAATCGAACAGCGGATCGCCGCGGGTGCCCTGGTCCCAATCCACCACCGCCCGCGGCGAGAAATCGTCCGGGTCCAGGATCATGTTGTTGAGCTTGAAATCGTTGTGCAGCAGACCGGGCGGCCCGTCCGGCACGATGTTGCGCTCCAGCCAGGTCCCGATATCGTGATGCAGCGCGTCGGTGCCGTCTTCCCTGGCGGCCAACCCGCGCTTGTACCAGCCGGAGACGCCGCGAGCCAGGAATCCCTCCGGCCGGCCCAGATCGTCCAGTCCGACGGCCTTGGTGTCCACGGCGTGAATGGCGGCGATGGTTTCCAGCATGACTTTCGACAGCCGCGCCCCAACCTGCGGCCGGTGCGCCAGCTCCGCCGGCATGCGTTCGCGAATGACCAGACCGGGGCGATACTCGATGATCTGGAAGCGCTGGCCGATGACCGACGGGTCGTCGCACAGATGCAGGCCGCGGGCGATGAAGGGCAGCGCGTCCGGCAGGCGGGAAAGGATGCGGAACTCGCGGGCCATGTCGTAAGCCCCGGCGGGCAACTCCCCCATCGGCGGGCGGCGCAGGACGGCCGGCTGGCCATCGAAATGGATCAGGTAGTTGAGGTTCGCGAGACCGCCGGCGAACTGGCGGGGCGTGTCGGCGTCCAGGCGGTGCCCGTGTGCGGCGAGGTAGCTGCGGACGGCATCCCAGTCCAGGGGAACGCTCTCGGCGGCGGATCGCAGGCCGGGGTCATTTGGCACGCTGTCTCCTGTCGTCGGTTTGCTGCCGGGATTGAATACAGGAGAGGGCCAATGACGCAACCGTCAGCAGGGCGGGTCCCGATCCGGGGGCGGCGCAGGACACACCTCACGCCGGGTGTTGAGCATGGCAAGCCAGAGGTCGGATCTGATTGTGACCCGGGAGCTACCGGCTCGGGCCAAGCTGCCACTTCTGCTGCATCTCGGTAGCCGCCGCGGCGCCGCCGACGGTGCTGCTTGAGCCGACGACGACCGTTCGGCCCGTCCAGCCCGGCGTTGAAGCGTCCGGCCCACCGGCAACAGCGGCTTGCTGGTGGCCGCCGCAACCGGCGAGTGTGCCGAGCAAGCACGTCGCAATCAGAATCCAGCTTGAAGCCGCGGTCATGAGTTTCATCCATACAAAATAGCTGAGCCAATCCAGGGCATCCAGGCTTACTTTTGCGAAGACAGGGCACGAAGCAATCAACCCGCCCGCGAGAGCGCACCGACCGGGTCCGTCCCGGTCAGCGCATAGGTGGTCGTCGCATGCGAAATCAGCCGCCCGGTCGATTCCTCGCTGATCCGCACCTCGGCGGTGAACAGCCGCCGCCCGGCGCGCAAAGCGGTCGCGACCGCCACCAGCGGCAGGCTCATGGCCGGACGGAGGAAGTTGATCGTCAGATCGACCGTCACGGCGTGTTCGTCATGCCGGATCGCCAGGATCAGCGCATAGGTCGCCACATCCGCGAGGGCGAACTGAACCGGGCCGGCGATGCTGCCGCCGGGGCGGGTCACGTGGTCGCCTTCGCGCAGGCGCACGGCGCCGCGCTCCGGACTCGCCTCGATCACATCGATGTTGAACAAGGGCACCAGCGGCAACCCGTCCTCAATATGCTGTCGGATGTGGTCCAGCGTCCATTTTGTGTCTTGCGCGTCCACCCTACCATCCTGTCACGTGATAAATCCGGGCACGCCACGCTATAGCCACCGGGCGCACCTCACAACGCGGAGACACCCCCCATGGCCTTCAAGGTTCAGGTCGGCCCGCCGCAGATCGCGATCCACCAGGCCATGACGGTGCTGGTGACCGAATTGAACGGGCAGATCCATTCGCCCGGCGACAAAGGCCTGTATTTCTTCGATACGCGGCTGATCAGCGCATGGTCCGTGTACGCCAACGGCGCGGAGTGGGACCTGCTGAACGGCGGCGCCGTGAATTACGACTCGGCGCGCATCTTCCTGACCAACCAGGCATTCCTGACGGAAGACGGACCAATACCCCGGCAGACGCTGGCGTTCGGGCTGTCGCGGGTGATCGACCAGGGCATGCATGAGGACCTGGACATCACCAACCACGGCCAAAAGCCGATCCGGTTCAACCTGGAGATCGCGCTGCGCTCGGATTTCGCCGATGTGTTCGACGTCAAGGCCAAGCGCGACATCCGCCGCGGCCATATCAAGACCGACTGGTCGGAGGCGCGGCAGACGCTGTGCACCACCTACTGCAATGCGGATTTCTCCCGCTCGGTGGCGATTTCCGTCGGCAAGAGCAATTCCCGGGCGGTGTTCGCCAACGGGCGGCTGAGTTTCGAAGTCTGCCTGCCGCCGGGGGGCGCCTGGCATTGCTGCCTGCTGTATGAGTTCGCCGACGGCAAGAAGGTTTATCACGCGCCGAACGAATGCGCGCTGCACGCGGAGTCGTCGTCGCAGGCGAAGGCGCACCGGGACTGGCGGCAGGCGGTGCTGAAACTGCGCACGAGCAACGAGGAATTTTATCGATTCTACCACCAGGCCATCGACGACATGGCGTCGCTGCGCCTGCCGCTGGCCGGAACCGATCACAAGGTGTTCCTGCCGGCGGCGGGTCTGCCGTGGTTCGTGGCGCCGTTCGGCCGCGACAGCCTGATCGTTTCTTTGCAGAATATCCTGGTCTATCCCGAGTTCGCCCGCGGCTCGCTGGAAATTCTCGGCCGCTGGCAGTCGCATGAGCGCGACGAATTCCGCGACGCCGAGCCGGGCAAGATCATGCATGAGCTGCGCTACGGCGAACTGGCGCATTTCAAGCTGATCCCGCACACGCCGTATTACGGCACCGCGGATGCAACGCCGTTGTACCTGATCACCCTGCACGCCGCGTGGCGGGCGACCGGCGATCATTCGTTATTGGAGAAATTCCTGCCGAACGCCGAGGCGGCGCTGGCCTGGATCGACAACGACGGCGACCGCGACGGCGACGGATTCCAGGAATATCAGACCCGCTCGCCCGTCGGCTATGAGAACATGGCCTGGAAGGACGCCGGTGATTCCATGACGTACGCGGATGGAACACCGGTGCGCGGGCCCAAGGCGCTGTGCGAATTGCAAGGCTATGTCTACGACGCCTGGCTGCGCATGGCGGAGGTGTTCGATGCGCTGGGCAATGCAGAACGGGCGGCGGAGCTGCGGCGGAAGGCGGCGGCGTTGTTTGCCAGGTTCAATGAAGTGTTCTGGGACGAGGAGTCCGGTTTCTACGCCTACATGCTGGATGGTGAAAAACGGAAGGTGTTGACGGTCGCCTCCAATCCCGGGCACCTGTTATGGTCCGGGATCGTTCCGGCGGACCGGGCGGCGCGGGTGGTGGCGCGGCTGATGGCGCCGGACATGAACTCCGGCTGGGGCATCCGCACGCTGTCGAGCGATCATCCGGCGTACAACCCGTATTCCTACCAGAACGGATCCGTTTGGCCGCACGACAACAGCCTGATCGTCCTGGGGTTCCGGCGCTACGGCTTCGCCGCCGAGGCGGCGCGGATCGCGCGTGACATCAGCGAGGCGGCCAGCCATTTCCTGCTGCATCAGTTGCCCGAACTGTATTCCGGGGTGGCGCGGGACGGGGCGAACTTCCCGGTGCAGTATCTCGGGGCGAACGTGCCGCAGGCCTGGGCGGCGGGGTCGTGCTTTGCGCTGTTGCAGGCGATGCTGGGCATCCAGCAGGACGCGCCGAACGATCGTCTCTATGTCGAACCCCACCTGCCGGAGTGGCTGCCGGACGTGACGCTGCTGGATTTGCGTGTAGGCCGCCGGCACCTGGATATCCGGTTCCGGCGAGTGGGCGAGAAGACCGTGTGGGAGGTGCTGCGCGGAGACCCGCGGGTGGTGGAGTTTCGCAGCGGCGTGGAGGCGCGGGAGGCTTTGGCGGCGGGGTGACGCCCGGCGGTGGCGGTTCGGCATCAAAGGCCGCGGCGTTGACCGGAAGGTCTGTCATACAGCCTCGCGGTCGGCGCCGTGCGCCGAAGGACCAAATCCCTGCGGCAGCCATCGTTAAGTCAATAGCAGCGGTTAAAGAGGTCCGCCGAACAGTTTATCGATCGGCTTTTTGAATGCAAAACTGCCGGCACCGAGGCCACCGCTGCCGACAGCCCAGGCGGCGAGCCATTGGTAGTCGATCCTGACTATGTTGAACAGGCGAAGCCAGAAAACCACCAGGATAGAAATCGAATTGAGGCTAACCGAAGCGATATAGAGCGCCATGAGCGAGTAAATGACGTTTCTGAAGCGCAGATCCTGCTCGTTCCGCCTCAATGCCTGCAGTCCGAACGGCGAAGCCGGGTCCAATTCCGTCATTCCACGCTCCCTTTGTAACGAAACCCACCGAACCCGCCTGCCCTGGAACAATCGTCCGCGGTATCGCACAAAGAGAGCCCCGCCCGCCACAGCCAGCAACGGGAACAATCCTTGTCGACCTTCGATCTTGGCTCCCTGCTCCTGCTCCTCGCCGCCGTCATCGGCGTGGTCAACGACCGCACATTGCGCCTGCCGCGTCCGGTGGCGCTGCTGCTCGGCTCGCTGCTGGTGGCATCGCTCATCATCGCGGGCGACGCCGCCTTCGGCAACGCCGACATGCGGGAGCGCCTGCGGGAGCGCATCCTCCAGGCGCATCTGCCGCAGATCCTGCTCGACGGCTTTCTCGCGCTGCTGCTGTTCGCCGGCAGCCTGCATGTCGATCTGCGCGACCTGCGCCGCCGGGCCTGGACCGTGGGGGCGCTGGCGACGGTGGGCGTGGTGCTCGCCACCGGGCTGTTCGGCGCCGGCATCTGGGCCGTGCTGCAACTGATCGGCATGCCGGTTCCGCCCGGGTGGTGTCTCGTGCTCGGCGCGATCCTGGCGCCGACGGATGCGGTCGCGGTGGAGGGACTGATGGCCCGGCTGCATTTGCCGCCCGGCTTGCGGGCCACCATCACCGGCGAGAGCCTGTTCAACGACGGCGCCGCGGTCGTCCTGTTCACCGCCGCCCTGGCTCTCACGGCCGGCCGGACCGACGTCCTGGGCCACGGACGCCTGGCCGAGGCGATTCTGTTCGAAGGCGCGGGCGGTGCCGCGCTCGGCGCGGCGGCGGGGTATCTGACCTACCGCGTCATCCGGTTCACGCAGGACAGCAGCCTGGCGCTGACGATCTCGCTGGCGCTGGCGCTGTCCACCTATCGCGGGGCCGTCGCGCTGGGGGTTTCCGGGCCGATTGCCGTAGTGACCGCGGGGGTGGTGCTGGCTTACGCGCTGGCCGGGAAGCCGGCGGAGGAGCGGTGGCGGAGCACGCTGTTCACCTTCTGGTCGCTGGTGGACGATCTGCTGAACACATTCCTGTATTTGCTCATCGGCTTCCTGATCCTGGCGATCGACCTGAGCTGGCAGGCGCTGGCGGCGGTCGCGCTGGCGGTGCCGCTGGCGCTGCTGGCGCGTCTGGTGAGCGTGGGCGGCCCGATGCTGCTGCTGGACATGCGCGTGCCCGGAACCGCCCGCGCCATCGGTGTGCTGACCTGGGCCGGGCTGCGCGGCGGAGTCTCCATCGCGCTGGCGCTGCTGCTGCCGGAAACGCCGTATCGCAGCCTGCTGCTGACCATCAGTTTCGGCGTGGTGATTTTCACCGTGGTGGTGCAAGGGCTGCTGCTGCCCCGCGTCATCGCGGCATTCTACGGAGCGCCGTCGCCGGCGCCGTGACATCGTTGCATGCTTGCGAGGGGCTTCGGTTCGTGATGTCTTGCGGTTCCCTGACCTCGGAGATTTGACATGCGTGCTGGAGTCGCGTTCGCCACCGTAGTTCTGACCGCCGCGGTCAGCGGATGCGCGCCGTCCGCGCCGCCCGCCGTCCCGCCCCCGCCGGCACCGTCCGTCTCGTACGACGGGACCTACCAAGGGACGATCCATCTCACCGTTTCCGCGGTGAAGGGAGCCAACAGCAACTGGTGCGATACGCCGCCGGCGATCACCCTGGTCGTGCAGAACAATGCATTTGCCTATGTCCTGTTTCATCCGAACGTTCCGCCGGGTTCGGGCTTCTCCAGTTCGCCGTCGTTCACGGTGACTATCGGGCCGGACGGGTCGTTCGACGCCTTCACCCAGAATAACACAGCCGAGATGACCGGCAGCGTCAGCGGGGGTCGGATCACCGGCAACATCAGCGGTGTCGGCTGCGGCTACGCATTCTCCGCCCAAAAGACCTAAGCGTTTCGGCGGCGGTTCGGTGCCCGACTGGATCTACACGCTGCCCGATGATGCCATCACCGCGCTGGCGGTTGTGATCGTGGTGGGCGGGGACATAATGGCGGCGCTGCTGTTCCGCGCCATCGCGGGCGCCTGGCTGCCTTTGGAGTCAGCGCGTCTCCTGCTGGATTCGTTCCGGCTGGTGGTTTCGCTGACCGCGTTCGTGCTGGCGTTCGCACTGCTTCAGGCCCAGACCAACATCCGGCAAATCCATGCCGGCCTGGCGCAGGAAGCGAATACGCTCGATCTCGCGACGCGGGAGGCGCAACAGCTTGAGGGCCCCGCGGCGGCGGCCATCGCCAATCGGCTGCTGGAGTATGGGCCTGCCGTCGTGGCCGAGGAATGGCCGCTACTGGAGCATGGCCGGCACAGCGACCGCCTGGACGCCGAGTACCGTGCGTTGGAACGCTCGGCCGTCGCCATCGGCCGGACGGCGGTTGCGCCGCAGTCGCTGTACGAGGACCTGCTGAAGAACCTCAACCTGCTGGGCGAGCTGCGCGATCAGCGGATCGCCGCCGCGACGGTGCGCCTGCCTGCCGCGTTCTGGCATGCCATCGCGGCGATGACGCTGGTCACGATCCTGCTGACCGCGGGCGCCCCGATCACCTTGCCGTTCCGGCTGACCACATGGCTGCCGTCGGCCGCGCTGGCGATCCTGATTGCGCTGCTGATCATCATCGATGTGCCGTTCCAGGGGCAGAGCGCTATCCGTCCGGTGGAGCTGGAGCATGTGCTGAACCTTCTCGGGCCGCCCGGACCCGGATGACGGCGGGGTGCTCGCACATCCCCGCGCGAATAGAAACGAAAGTTCCAGCTCCAAAACCGCCCCCGTTAACCCCTGCTTAACCAATCGCGGCTACAACGGCTTTCTCGCACCTGGATCAACCAACCTGGAGCCGTGAATGAAGCTGCAAATCCTCTCGCGCGTTTCCCTCCGCTGGCAGATCGCCATGCTGGCGGCGGTCGGCATTGCCGGCATGCTGATCCTGGTCTCGATCCACTTCACCGGCGCCGCCACCGAGGCGCGGGTGCAGGCGCGCGGCGACGCGGCGCAGGCGCTGAACAGCCAGGTCTCCAGGCTGGACCGCGCCATGCTCCAGGCCCGGCGCAGCGAGAAGGACTTCCAGCTTCGCGGCAACGAAAGCGAAGTGGAAAAGAACGCCGCGGCGCTGCGCGACGCCCGCGCCGAGCTGGCCCGGATAGCCGCCGCACTCGCGGCTTCCGGCCGCGCCGATGACGGATTGAGCGATGCCGCCAACAACCTGAACGCCGGGATCGACCGCTACGAGACCGCCTTCGCCACCGTCGTCAACCAATGGCGCAAGGTCGGGCTGAACGAAACCCAAGGCTTGCTGGGCGCGCTCCGCCAGTCGGTGCACGACGCAGAGGCCCTCATCGACAAGCACAACGCCCTGGCGCCGAAGATCGAAATGCTGATGCTGCGCCGGCATGAGAAGGACTTCCTCGCGCGCGTCGCCGCCAGCTATCGCGATCAGTTCGAGACTAGCTTCGCGAACTTCGGCAGGGCGCTCGCCGAAAGCGACATCCCCGCGTCCGACCATGCGGCGATATCCGACAAGATGGCGGCTTACCGGCGCGACTTCCTGGCCCTGGTCAGCGCCCGGCTGGCGCTGACGGATCAGATCGCCGAACTGTCCCGCGTCTATGCAGGCATCGAACCCGACCTGACCAGGCTGCGCGACGCCAGCGAAAGACAGGCGGCGGAGGCGACGGTCGAGGTCGCCGCACGCAAGGCGCAGGCCGACAGGACCATGCTGATTTCGATCTCCCTGATCATCGCCGCCGCCGCCGGGGTTGCCGCAATCATGGGCCGGGCGGTCACACGGCCGCTGATTGGCCTGGCGCAGGCGATGCGCGAGATAGCGGGCGGCCTTCTCGACGTCGCCATACCCGGCCGCGGCCGCCGCGACGAAATCGGCGTGATGGCGCGGGCGCTGGAGACGTTCCGCGGCCAGGCGCAGGACAACCTCCGGCTTGTCGCCGAACAGCAGACCGAACGGGAGGCCGCGCAGGAAGCGAAGCGCGCGGCGCTGCAGCGGATGGCTGAAACGATCGAGCAGGAAGCCGGCCAGGCAGTCGCCCGGGTCAGCGCGCTGACCGGCCACATGTCCGCCACCGCCGAGGCCATGGCGGAGACCGCCGTGTCCACCGGCCGGAATGCCGCCGAGGCCGCCACCGCCGCCAGCCAGACCCTGGCGACCGCCCAGACGGTGGCCAGCGCCGCCGAACAACTCTCCGCCTCAATCGCCGAAATCACCCGCCAGGTCAGCCGATCGGCCGGAGTCGCGCAGGGCGCCGTAGCCGCGGGAGCGGGCGCCCGCGCCAGCATCGACGCCCTGTCACGCCAGGCGGCCGATATCGGCCAGGTCGCGCAGATGATCGCCGACATCGCCGGGCGGACCAACCTGCTGGCGCTGAACGCGACGATCGAGGCGGCGCGGGCCGGCGAAGCGGGCAAGGGCTTCGCCGTCGTCGCCGGCGAGGTCAAGCAGCTCGCCACCCAGACCGCGCGCTCCACCGAGGAGATCAGCCGGCAGATCAATGCCGTGCGATCCGCCACCGCGGCCGCCACCGAGGCCGTGGCGCAGATCATCTCCACCATTGGCGAGATCGAGGGGATCAGCACGTCGGTTGCCTCGGCGGTGGAGGAGCAAGGCGCGGCGACGGCGGAAATCGCCCGCAGCGTTGCGGAAACAGCGGATGCCGCGCGGGTGGTGTCCGAACGCACCGACACGGTGCGCGGCGCGGCGGTGCAAACCGACTCGCAAGCCAACGACGTGCTGCAATCGGCGGGTTCCTTGGAGAAAGCGGTGCAGGACCTGCGCCATACGGTGATTCATGTCGTGCGCACATCGACCGACGAAGTCGATCGCCGGGCGCATGCGCGGGTCGGGGTCAACCTGAGCGGAGAGTTGGCGCTGACGGGACGGCCACCGCTGTCCGTGCAAATCAGCAACATTTCCCCCGGCGGAGCGATGCTGTTGAACTGTCCGCAGGTGCACGCCGGCTCCGCGGCCCGGCTGACGATCGAGGGCGAAACATTCGACGTTGCGCTGAGCCGGGTGCAGCCGGACGGCGTGGGCGCAACCTTCGCGGGCGATGCCGCGACTCAGGCGCGTGTATCGGCGCTGGTGAACCGCGTGACGCCGATGGCACGTGCTGCCTGAACCCTGCGCAGATCAGTGGCGTGGGCTGCGGGGCTGACGCTGGATCACGGGCGCGGACCACGCCGCGCCCAACTGATGACGAACAGCGTCAGGCCGATGATCACCGCCAGTTCCACCCAGACGAAGACCAGGACGTCCGCATGCCCGCCGAGCGGCGGTATTCCCGGCAAAGCGCCGCGCAGCGCCGGCACGGCAAAGACCATGGCGGCGAGCGTGCCCGTCAGCGTCGCCTCGATCCGCCGGATGCCGAGGAAGATCAGCGCGCCGATGGCCAGTCCGCTGAGGCCGACGAGCGCCATGGCCGTGTAGACGGCGATCGCGACCACGACGAACGGCGTCGGGCGGGTGATGTGAATGTCGAGTGCGACCCCTTCGCCGGTCGTGTGCGCCGGCTCGATCGCGATCGTCCAGTTCGACAGCACCGGCCAGACGGTCAGGCACACCGGCTGGGCCGCGTTGTCCGCCGTGCCCGTGGCGCTGACAGACATATGGCCGTCGTAGCGGTCCAGCGGATAGTCGCCGATGGAGCCGCGCAGGCTCATGCGCAGGGTGACCGGTGCGGTATAGCGCTGCGCCTGTAGCGCGATATCCTGCACCGAGCCGCCGTCGCCCACATGCACCACCATGTCGCGCGACGGCATCCCGGGATAATGCGTGCCGTGCGGGCCGGAGATGGTGGCGAAATCAAGATGGATGTCGAGTTCCTCTCGCACCGGGTCCATGCCGGTCATGCTGGCATAGATGTTCAGCGGCGGGACAGCCCCGGGTTCGGCGAGCGTGTGCTCGGCGTTCGGCGGGATGCGGTAAAGCGTGGCGAACACCGCCGCATACAGGAGCGTCGCGGCCAGCAGGAGGGCGCCGAGGACCGCGGACCGGCGAAGGATCGCCGCCCGCCGGAGAGCGTCCGGGACCGGGGATCGCGTCATGCGCCGGGCGATCCGGTTGTTGCGGGCCGCGCAGCGGGAGGCAGCGGGACACCGTTTCTTGAACGTAGCATGATTCGGGCATCCCGTTGCTTGTCCGCCGCGTCCGCGAAAGCGCTGATCGCGCGTTATCCTCGATAAAGTCTCGATCGCGGGTTCGCAACCGGTATCGGGAGGCGGGCGCCATGTCGACGGTTCGGCCACGCCCCGTGGCAAATCGCGGCGGTGGAGCCGTTCGGCCGGGCAATTCCCGACTTGAACGGTCAGGTCGTGCCCAGTATTTTAGCCACGGGCCGGGGCAACGTGCTTCGGCTTTGAAGGGATTATACGGGTGAGCGACAGTCCTGTCCTGGCGGCATTGGCTCGGCTGGAAGCCGGGCAAACCCGGTTGGAAGCCGGATACACCCGGTTGGAAGCCGGATACACCCGGCTGGAAGCCGGAGCGACCCGGTTGGAAGCCGATCTGACCGGCCTGAAGGCGGAGCAAACGCGGTTTCGATCCGACTTTTTGGCCGAACTGGGCAGGACCCGCGCCGACATCATGGAACGTGTCGATCGTCTGGAAAACGCCGTCACGCTGATCCGTGACGATATCGCGGTGAACATGGGTGCGGCAGACGCGGTGGAGCGGGCGAACGAGAATACGCGCGCCGATGTGCGCACGCTCGGCGAGCAGGTGTCGGTGATGTGGAAGCAGATCAAGCAACTCCAGTCGGAGATGCGGGAGGTTCGCGGCGATCCTTGAGGGTTATACCAGCCCTCGACGCTGACCCTCCGGCACTGGCCTCTCATCGTCATGCCGACGTATGCCGGTATCCACGCCTTTGTTTGTGCAGGCAACAGGCGTGGATACCGGCATGCGCCGGCATGACGGGCTTGAGCCGTCCGCACTGAGCTTTCATGGGCGATCCCGTGAACCCGGGCGGGCGGTCGAACGCAGGGGACCGCTTGGCGCCGCTCGCGAGAAGCCAAACTTATTTCACTACCTTAGCGATCGGCTCCGCCCGCCCCGCCACCCGTTTCACCGCGGGAGCAAGCAATTCCGCCAAAATCGCGTAACCGCCATCGCTCGGGTGGACGCGATCGTTGCTGAACACTGAAGGATCACCCCGGTACGCCGCATCCGCGAACTTCGGCTCCGCATCGAGATCGACCACCGCATCGGCGCGCGCCTTGTTCTCGCGCAGACGATCATTATACGCCTCAAGCTGAGCTTCTTTCGCTGCCGGAAAGTCGAAACGCCGTAGTTCCGTCGAAACAACGACCCTCCAGCCCTGCGCATGCGCCAGGCTGACATAGGACGTGAACACGGCATAGGTATGGGCGGCATCGTTCCCAAGCCTTATGTCATTGTCGCCGCCGTGGAAGACGATGACGTTCGGCTCCCCACCCGGCACGAACAGGCGCGCCACAAGCTCCGGAAACAGGCGCAGGCACTCGCCGACGGGCCGGCCGCTGACCGCCACGTTATAGACCCGGACATGCCCGACCGCCCGCGCCACCAGGCGATCCGGGGTGTGGTCCCGGGTGGCGCCGATGCCGGCGGAGATGCTGTCGCCGTCGAACACCATGTTGATGCAGGCGGCCGAGGCACACCCCTTCTCGGCAGCCGCGCCCGCTTGCGCGCCCGCACACAGCAGCATCGCTGCCAGAATCATTCGCACCATCATGCCGCCTTCGCCTGCCTCACGATCTGGTCCAGCGCGCCCAGCGTATCGCGGGCGAATTTCAGCCGCGTCGCGACGTCCATATCGCGCGAGATCGCCAGCTTGTGGTCCGGCCGCAGCTTCACCATGCCGCCCTTGCGCGACAGCCATTGGACGAGCCCCGCCGGGTTGGAGAAGGCATTGCCGCGGAACGACAGCACCATGCCCTTCGGACCTGCCTCCAGCTTCTCGACCCCGGCCTCCCGGCAGGCGCGCTTCAGCGCGACGACACCGAGCAGGTTGTCCACCTCCTCCGGCAGCTTGCCGAAGCGATCGACCAGTTCCGCCGCCATCGCGTCGCTTTCCGCATCGGACGCCAGCGCGCCGATGCGCCGGTACAGCCCCAGCCGCACCGGCAGGTCGCGCACGTAGTCCTCCGGGATCAGCACCGGCAGGCCGAGCGAGATGTTCGGAGTCCAGTCCCGCTCCTGCCCCGCCCGCTTGCCCTCGCCGGCGCGGATATCGGCGACCGCGTCCTCCAGCATCTGCTGGTACAGCTCGATGCCGACTTCCTTGATGTGGCCCGACTGCTCGTCGCCCAGCAGGTTGCCGGCGCCGCGGATGTCGAGGTCGTGCGAGGCCAGCGTGAACCCCGCGCCCAACGCATCCAGCGTCTGCATCACAGTCAGCCGCTTTTCCGCCGCGACGGACAGGCGATGGTTCGGCGGCCAGGTCAGATAGGCGTAGCCGCGCTGCTTGCCGCGCCCGACCCGGCCGCGGAGCTGATACAACTGCCCCAGTCCGAACATGTCGGCGCGGTGGATGACCAGCGTGTTCACCGCCGGCATGTCGAGGCCGCTTTCGACGATGTTGGTGGACAGCAGGATGTCGTATTTGCCGTCGCCGAACTCGGTCATCACCCGTTCCAGCTCTGTCGGCGCCAGCCGCCCGTGCGCCTGTACCGTGCGCGCTTCCGGCACGATTTCGCGCAGCCGATCGGCCATGCGTTGCAGGTCCTCGATGCGGGGAACGACGCAGAACACCTGGCCGCCGCGGAATCGCTCGCGCTGCAAAGCCTCCCGGATCACCACGGAATCGAACGGCATAATGAAGGTGCGCACCGCCAGGCGATCGACCGGCGGTGTGGCGATAACCGACATCTCCCGCACCCCGGTCAGCGCGAGCTGCAGCGTGCGCGGTATCGGCGTGGCGGTCAGCGTCAGCACATGCACATCCGCCTTCATCGCTTTCAGGCGTTCCTTGTGAGCCACACCGAAATGCTGCTCCTCATCAACGATCAGCAACCCAAGATCGGAGAACTCCACGGATTTCGCCAGTAAAGCATGCGTGCCGACAACGATATTGATGTCGCCGCTGGCGATCCCGCGCCGGACCTCATTCGCCTCCTTCGCTGTCACCATGCGCGACAACTGCGCGACCTTTATCGGCAAACCGGCGAAGCGGGCCGAGAAGACGCGATAGTGCTGCCGCGCCAGCAAGGTCGTCGGCACCACCACGGCGACCTGGGACCCTGCCATCGCGGCGACGAACGCCGCCCGCAAGGCGACCTCGGTCTTGCCGAAGCCGACATCGCCGCAGATCAGGCGGTCCATCGGCTTGCCCGCGGCCAGATCCTCCAGCACGTCGGCAATCGCCCGCGCCTGGTCTTCGGTCTCGACGAACTGGAAGCGTGCACAGAATTCGTCCCAGGCGCCTTCGGGGGGAGCCATCGTCTCGGCATCGCGCATCTTGCGCACGGCGGCGATGCGGATCAGTTCACCCGCCATATCGCGGATGCGCTGCTTCATCTTGGCTTTGCGGGTTTGCCACCCGGCCCCGCCGAGCTTGTCCAGCGACACGCCCTGATGCTCGCTGCCGTAGCGCGACAGCATCTCGATGTTCTCGACCGGCAGGAACAGCTTCTCGTCCCCGTCGTAGATCAGGCGCAGGCAGTCATGCGGCGCGCCGGTGACGCTTAAAGTCGCCAACCCATCGTAGCGGCCTATGCCGTATTCCTGGTGCACCACGAGGTCGCCCTTGGCGATTTCCGTCGCCTCGGCGATGAACTGGTCCGCACGCTTGCGGCGGCGCGGCGGGCGAGAGATTCGCTCGCCCAGCAGGTCCTGCTCGCCCACCACCGCCATGCGTTCGGCCACGAAGCCGCGTTCGAGGCCCAGCACCACCAGGGAAACCGATCCGGCCGGCTTGCGCCGAACCGACGCGAAATCGGCCTCCTGCGCCGCGTCCTTGAAGCCGTGCTCGCGCAGCAGGCTGGTCAGCCGCTCGCGCGACCCGCGCGTCCAGGCGGCCACCACGATGCGCCGCCCCTCCGCATTCCAGCGCTCCGCCTGGCTGCGCAACTGATCGAACACCGTAACACCCGGGCCGCCGCCCGATTGCGCGAAAATCGGCCCCGGCCGCCCGCCGCCGTCGATCCCGGAGGCGCCGTCGGGCATGCCGAACGGGGTGAATGAAAGCACCGGGCCGAAGGACAGCATCTCGTCCCATTCGCCACGGTCCAGATACAGCATCGACGGAGGCAGCGGCCGGTACGGCACCTCCCCGTCCCGCGGCGGCGCTTTCCGCGCCTGCGCGTGATCGGCGATCATCTCCAGTCGCGCTTCCAGCACCTCGTCGCACTGGTGGTCGAGGCTGACCGCCGCGTCCGGCAGGTAGTCCAGCAGATTTTCCATCGTCGGATGGAACAGCGGCACCCAATGCTCCATCCCCGGATGGCGCCGCCCGTCGGAGATCGACAGGTAGATCGGGTCAGAGGCCGCCTCCTGCCCGAACTGGTCGCGCCAACCGGTGCGGAACCGGGCGATCGACTCTTTCCCGAGCGGCACCTCCGAGACCGGCCGCAAAGACAGGCTGTTGCGCTTGCCGGCGCTGCGTTGCGTGGACGGGTCGAAGGCGCGGATGGATTCGATCGTGTCGCCGAACAGGTCGAGCCGGACCGGTTCGGCTTCCCCGGCGGCGAAGATGTCGATGATGCCGCCGCGCATGGCATATTCGCCCGGCTCCATCACCGTCCCGGCGCGGCCGTAGCCGTTGGCCTCCAGGAACGCGGCCAGTTTTTCAGGCTTGACCGTGCCGTTGACGGTCAGCGTCATGCTGGCGCCGGCGAAGGCGGAGCGCGGCGGAACGCGTTGCACCAGCGCATTCACCGTCGTGAGCACGATGCGCGGACCCCCGGGTTTTTCCATCAGCCGCGCCAGGGTGGCGATCCGCTCCGAAACGATTTCGGCGTTGGGCGAGACGCGGTCGTAGGGCAGGCAGTCCCAGGCGGGGAAGCGCAGGATATCCGCCTCCGGCATGGCGAAGGCAAGCGCCTCGGCCAGCCGGGCCATGCGGGAGTCGTCACGGGCCACGTGCAGGACGGAGCCGCCGTGCTCGCGGCGGCGCTTGGCCAGCAGGAAGGCGTCCCAGCCCTCCGGCGCGCCCCATACCTTGATCGGCTCGGTCATCGCTTCAGGTAGTCTCGCATGCGGCGGAGCATCGCTGTCTCCTGCTCAGGCGGAACCGGCACCCGGCCGGTCAGCCAATCGGCCAGCACGGTGTCGGGTATCTCCATCAGGGTTTCCAACGCGCCCAGGTCGTCCTCTGTCAAGGACGAAAGGTGCGCGGAGACGAAGCCGCCGATCATCAGGTCGTTCTCGGCCGTTCCGCGGTGAGTTGCGCGGAATAAAAGCCTCCGGCGCCGGAAGGCGACCGTGTTGTCTGGTTCGCTCATTGATGCGCTGCCATATAGCGATGAGTCTGCTAGCTGTCAGCCCTGTGAACCCCGACTCGCTTGCCCCGCTTTTCGCCCCCCTGACAAGTCTGCGCGGCATTGGCCCTGCCGTCGCAGCATTGATCGCGCGCGCCGCGGGCGGGGAGCGGGTGATCGACCTGCTGTTCCACATGCCGGAATCCTACCTGGACCGCACCGCGCGGCCGACGATCCGCGCGGCCAATCCGGGGACGGTGGCGACGCTGGCGGTGGAGGTGGTGCGGCACGAACGGCCGGCAACGTCCCGGCAACCCTGGCGGATCATTGTCAAGGACGATACCGGCACCGCCGAACTGGTGTTCTTCAGGTTCACGCGGGAAACGCAGACTCCGCCAGGGACGAAGCTGCTGGTCTCCGGCAAGCTGGACATGTTCAACAACCGCCTGACGATGCCTCATCCGGATCATTTGGTGCCGATCGAGCAGGCGGACCGGATTCCGGCGATCGAACCGGTTTGGCCGCTGACTGCCGGACTGTGGCCGCGCCAGGTCGCGTCCGGCCTGGCCGCGGCGCTGGAACTGGTGCCGGAGTTCCCCGAATGGCACGATCCGGCGCTGCTGAAGCGGGAAAAATGGCCGCCGTTCGGCGAAGCCCTGCGCACCGTCCAATGTCCCACCGCCGGAGAACCCGATCGGCGGATGCGGGCGCGGCTGGCGTATGACGAGCTGCTAGCCGGCCAGGTCGCGACGGCGTTGATCCGAGGCCGCGTCCGCGCCCGCGCCGGCCAGCCGCTGATCGGCGACTCCAGCCTGCGTGATGTGGCGCTGAAGCGCTTCGGCTTCCCGCCGACGGCCTCGCAGGAAAAGGCGCTGCGGGAGATCGATGCCGATCTGGCCTCGCCGCGGCGGATGCTGCGGCTGCTTCAGGGGGATGTCGGGTCGGGCAAGACCCTGGTGGCCCTGCTGGCGATGCTGCGGGCGGTGGAGGCCGGCAAGCAGGCGGCGTTGATGGCGCCGACGGAGGTGCTGGCGAAGCAGCATCATCGGACTCTGTCGGCGCTGTGCCCGGTGCCGGTGGCGCTGCTGACCGGCTCGGTGAAGGGCAAGGAGCGGGCGCGGCTGCTGCGCGGGATCAAGGACGGCACGATCCAGATGGTCTGCGGCACGCATGCTCTGTTCCAGGATGCGGTCGAATACCGCGAGCTGGCGGTGGCGGTGATCGATGAGCAGCACCGGTTCGGGGTGACGCAGCGGCTGACCCTCGGCGCCAAGGGCGAGCGGACCGACGTGCTGATCATGACCGCGACTCCGATCCCTCGGACCTTGCTGCTCACGCAGTGGGGGGAGATGGATGTCAGCCGCCTGACCGAAAAACCCGCCGGGCGGCTGCCGATTCGGACGACGCTGCACTCGCTGGGCACGATGCCGACGGTGCTGGAGGGGATTGCGCGCAAGCTGGATGAGGGCGCTCAGGTCTACTGGGTGTGCCCGCTGGTGGCGGAGAGCGAGGCACTGGATGTCGCCGCCGCAACCGAGCGGTTCGTCGACCTGAAGCAGCGCTTCGGCGACCGGGTCGGGCTGGCGCACGGGCAGCAGACGGCGGAGGTGCGGGATGCGGCTTTGGCCGCCTTTGCCCGCGGTGAGATTCGGCTGCTTGTGGCGACAACTGTCGTGGAGGTCGGCGTGGACGTGCCGGAAGCCTCGATCATGGTGATCGAGCACGCGGAACGCTTCGGCCTGGCGCAGTTACATCAACTACGCGGGCGGGTGGGACGCGGCGCGGATGCCAGCTTCTGCCTGCTGCTGCACGAGGACTGGGTCAATGAGACGGCGCGGCGGCGGCTGACCCTGTTGCGCGATACGGAGGACGGATTCATGATCGCGGATGAGGATTTTCGCCTGCGCGGCGGCGGTGACGCGCTCGGGACGCGGCAGGCTGGGCTGCCGGGTTACAAGCTGGCCGATGCGGTGGAGCATGAGCCGTTGCTCCACATGGCGAACCGCGATGCCGCGGTGCTGCTGTCGCGCGACCCGAAGCTGGAGACGGAGCGCGGGCAGGCTGTCCGGGTCCTGCTGCGGCTGTTCGAGCGGACCCCGGCGATGCGAACGCTGGCGGCGGGGTGAGGTGGAGGAGGCCTTCTAATCCCGTCATGGCCCGGCTTGTCCGGGCCATCTATAGCCGCACGCGCTTGCGTCACCCCCCCCGGGACAAGTTGCGCCACCGCGATACGTGAGTAACCCGCGATTTGTTCGTATAGATCCTCCCACAGCGGGTTGTGCTGTTCGATCAGATTGAGTTTCCAAAGCCGCGGCCAATGCTTGAGCCTGGTTTCCCGGTGAATGGCAGCCAGGATTTCGTCATGCTGCTCCATATAAACCAAGCGAATCAGCTTGTAGCGGGCGGTGAACTCCGACGCGATTCCCTCGCGGTGCTGCCAGGTCCGGCGCAAGATGTCGCTCGTGACGCCGACGTAAAGCCTGCCGAACGGCCGGTTTGTCATTATGTAGACCCAACCACCCATGAGTCCGAAGGTAGGCCAACAGGGTTAACAAACCGTAAACGCGACGGGTCAAACGGCGTGCGGCGATAGGTGGCCCGGACAAGCCGGGCCATGACGAGGTGGGGGGCCGGGCCATGACGAGTTCGGGGACGAGCCGCGGCGCGACGATTGGCGGTCTCCGCGTTAACCAAGATGACACGCTAGTGAGGAATCAACACATTCCGCCCCTAGTCACGACTCGAACGCACCACGCATCCTCTGTATATGCATATCGTGCCCATCGCTCCTGACATCGATCCCACGCTCGCCATACGCGAAGCCGACATCAGGCGGATTTTTCCGCCGACGACGTTGTCGGCCGGCCGTTCGTACGAGCAGCGCGGGCGCGTCCAGGACCTCGAAATCGCCGAACGCGGCGCGATCATTACCGCGACCACGCAGGGAACAAGGCCCGATCCGTACAGACAAACGCTGAAGATCAGTCCCTCCCCGCATAACGGCCTGCGCATAGCTGGTGCGTGCAATTGTCCGGTCGGGCGGGGCTGCAAGCATCTCGCGGCCGTGCTGATCTCCGCCCAGCGCCGCGAAATGATGGTCCCCCGCCATCAGGAATCTCTGTTCCAACCGGCCCCGGCGGTCCCCAAGACCGCGCTTCCGCCGCAGATCCAGACCTGGCTGGCCGACTTCGACCGTGAAGATGAAGAACTGACCGAGGACTACCCTCCCTCGATCCGCACCCGCGTGTTCTACGTGTTGAACGCAGAAACGAACGCCCCGGGCGTGCCGAGACTGCTGATCGACCCGATGACGGTGGCATTGCGCCGGGACGACAGCGTCGGGACAGTAAAGCGGTACGCGCCGCACCAGATCAATTCTCCCGCCAAATATCTGCGCCCGTCCGATCTGGTCATCCTGGCGCGGCTCGGCCGCCGCACCGGCTACAACGGCCCGCCGGCCGACGACGACCCGCTCGACACGGTGCGCCGCATCCTGGCAACCGGCCGCGCGCGCTGGTCCTCTGCCGAGGGCCCCGCCCTCGCCGAAGGGCCGGAGCGGCAGGGACAGATCACCTGGATCACCCGCCCGGACGCCTCGCAGCAGGCCACGCTGGCCCTTGACGAGGGCCTGATTGGCGTCCGCCTCCCCGCCCCCTGGTACGTCAATCCCGGCTCCGGCACGATGGGACCGGTCGGCCTCGACCTGGCGCCGCGGGTCGTCGCCCGGCTGCTGAACGCGCCCTCCATCCCGCCCGAAGCCGCCGCCGAGGTGCGGGAGCAACTCTCCCGCCGGGGACCCACGGCCAAGGTGCCGATTCCCGCGGAGATGAAGGCGGCGGAGACGGTGCAGCAGCCGATGCATCCGCATCTGCGGCTGATCAGCGGAACCCTGCCGAGCGACCCCAGCTATGGCCGCGGCTCCGCCAAGGCGCTCGGCCGCGGGCTGTATTCCGTCCCGCTGCTGCGGCTGACGTTTCAATACGGTCCCATCGGCCTGCCGCGCACGTTGAAGCCGCTGCCGAAGATCACCGTTCTGGAAGGCGCGCTGTATGAGGTGATCCGCGACCGCGCCGCCGAATCCCGCGCGCTGACCGAACTCGCCAGCCTCGGCTTCGCCTCGGTGCATGAGCTCGTGCCGGTCTACTACCAGCACGCCCACACCGACGACTTCGCGCTGCGCGAGACCGGCGCGCACCTGACCTGGATGCAGGTGGTCACGCAGGAGATCCCTCGCCTGCGCCGCGCCGGGTGGACGGTCGAAGTCGATACCGACTTCCCCGTCCAGGTGCTGACCGCCGACGCGGAGATCGAGGCCGAGCTGGTCGAAGGCTCCGGCATCGACTGGCTGGAGCTGCATCTGGGCGTGACGGTGGATGGCGAGCAGGTCGATCTGGTGCCCGCGCTGATCAAGCTGATCGCCCGGCCGGAGGCCGCGGCCATCGCCGAGGGGGACGACGACAAGCCATTCGTCCTGCCGCTGCTGGACGGCCGGGTGCTGTCGTTGCCGATGTCGCGCATCCGCCCGACCTTGCTGGCGCTGCTCGAACTCTGGGCCGGCGGCGGCATCGACGCCGACTCCGGCAAGATCGGCTTTTCCCGCCTGGACGCCGCCGATTTGGCGGTGCTGGAGGAGCGCACCGGCCTGGTGTGGCGCGGCGGCGAGTCGCTGCGCGAGCTCGGGCGGCTGTTGCGCCAGTCGGGTGGGATTCCGAAGGCCGAGATCCCGGCGTCGTTCAAGGCGACGTTGCGGCCGTATCAGGGACAGGGGGTCGACTGGCTGCAGTTCCTGGGCGCCGCCGGGCTGGGCGGGGTGCTCGCCGACGACATGGGGCTGGGCAAGACGGTGCAGACGCTCGCCCACCTGATGATCGAGAAAGCCGCCGGGCGGCTGGATCGTCCGTCTTTGATCGTCTGCCCGACCAGTCTGATCCCGAACTGGCTGGCCGAGGCCGCCCGTTTTGCTCCCAAACTGTCCGTGCTGCCGCTGCACGGCCCGGCGCGGAAGACGGGGTTCGGGAAGATCGCGAAGCATGATCTTGTGCTCTCGACCTATCCGTTACTGACGCGCGATCATGAAGTCCTGGCCGGGCAGGAATGGCACATCGTCATCCTGGATGAGGCGCAGTCGATCAAGAATCCGAACGCCGAGACGACACGGCAGGCGCTGCGGCTGAAGGCGCGGCAGCGGCTGTGCCTGTCCGGGACGCCGTTGCAGAACCATTTGGGGGAGCTGTGGTCGCTGTTCGACTTCCTTGCACCGGGGTTCCTCGGCGGCCAGAAGTCGTTCAAGACCCGGTTCCGAACGCCGATTGAAAAGGGCGGCGATGTCGAAAGGCAGGAGACGCTGAACCGCCGCATCCGCCCGTTCATGCTGCGCCGGACCAAGGAGGAAGTCGTTACCGAACTGCCGCCGAAGACGGAAATCGTCGAGCCGGTGGAAATGGAGGCGAACCAGCGTGCGATTTACGAGGCGATCCGGCTTTCGATGCATGCCAAGGTGCAGGCGGCGATCGCCCAGAAGGGGCTGTCGCGCTCGGGGATCATCATCCTGGATGCGCTGCTGAAGATGCGGCAGGCGTGCTGCGATCCCCGGCTGCTGAAACTGAAAACCGTCACCCGGACGAAGGCCGGTTCGGCCAAGCTCGATCGGCTGATGGAAATGCTGGCGATCATGTTCGCCGAGGGGCGGCGGGTGCTGCTGTTCTCGCAATTCACCGAGATGCTGGCGCTGATCGAGAAACGTTTGCTGGAGGACGGTGTGGATTATGTGACACTGACCGGCGACACCAAGGATCGCGCCACGCCGGTGAAGCAGTTCCAGGGCGGCGAGGTGCCGCTGTTCCTGATCAGCCTGAAGGCGGGCGGGGTGGGCTTGAACCTGACGGCCGCCGATACGGTGATCCATTACGATCCCTGGTGGAACCCGGCGGTCGAGGACCAGGCGACGGACCGGGCGCACCGCATCGGCCAGACCAAGAAGGTGTTCGTGCACCGGCTGGTGACGCTGGGCACGATCGAGGAAAAGATGGAAATGCTGAAGGACAAGAAGCGCGCCATCGTGGCCAGCGTGCTGGACGCCGAGCATGGCGGTGCGCTGAAGCTGAACGAGGCGGATATCGAGGAGCTGTTCGGTCCGGCGAAGTAATTAGCGCCACGCCCCATCGCTATCAGAACAGCGGGCAGCGAGAGAAGAGTTTGGCCGGCCCGTCTCATCGTCATGGCCCGGCTTGTCCGGGCCACCTGTCGCGGCAGGGTGCTGGCATAGGTGGCCCGGACAAGCCGGGCCATGACGGTGAGGGGGGGGAGAATGCCGTGCTCCGCACTCCCCCTGTCCTGATAGCTATCGGGACAAGCCGGGCCATGACGAGGGGGGGAGAATGCCGTGCTCCGCACTCCCCTTGTCCTGATAGCTATCGGGACGAGCCGGGCCAAGACGAGAGGGAAAGTCCATCCGCCCCGCTTGCCCGGCCGCCCGCCCACAGCCATGGTTCGCGCGGTACAGCGCAAAGGAACCGGCCATGCTTATCACACACGAAGCCTTCGGCCGGATGCTGGACCAGACCGGCCTGTCCCTGACCGACGCGCAGAAATCCGTCCTGTTCGACGCCTACCCGATGTTCCAGGCCATGCTCGCCCGCGCCACCGCGCCGCTGCCGCGCGAAGCCGAACCCGCGGTCATTTTCGACCCGGAAATCCGCTGATGCACCCGTTCCTGACCATCGCCGAGGCCTCGGCGCTGATCGCGGCGCGCAAGCTTTCGCCGGTCGAGCTGACCCGCATCTGCCTCGACCGCATCGCTGCGCACGATGCCAGCCTGCACAGCTTCCTGCTGGTGACCGAAGAACGCGCTTTGGCCGATGCCGGGGCCGCCGAGACCCGCATGCAGTCGGGCGAGTTGAAGGGCCCGCTCGACGGCATCCCCATCGGCCACAAGGACATCTACAACACCGCCGGCATTCGCACGACCGCGCATTCCCGCCTGCTGGAGCACAACGTGCCCAGCGAGGACGCCGTGGTGGTGCGGAAATGGGCCGAAGCCGGTACGGTGCTGCTGGGCAAGCTGGCGACGCATGAATTCGCCATCGGCGGGCCGTCCTTCGATCTGCCCTGGCCGCCGGCGCGCAATCCCTGGAACCCCGGCCATTTCACCGCCGGATCGTCCTCCGGCACCGGCGCGGCGGTGGCGGCGGGGCTGGTGCTCGGCGGCACCGGCTCCGACACCGGCGGCTCGATCCGCGGCCCGGCCGCCTTGTGCGGCATCGCCGGGATCAAGCCGACCTACGGGCTGTGCAGCCGTCGCGGGGTGCTGCCGCTGTCGTTTACTTTGGATCACACCGGCCCGATGGCCTGGACGGTGCGGGACTGCGCGCTGCTGCTTCAGGCGATGGCCGGATACGACGAGGGCGACCCGGCCAGCGCCAACCGGCCGATGGCGGATTTCACCGCCGATATCGACAAGGGCGCCAAGGGCCTGCGCATCGGCGTGATCCGGCATTTCCACGAAATCGACAACCCGGTCAGCCCCGCCACCCTTCAGGGCATCGAGCACGCGCTCGATGTCTTCCGCCACGACGGTGCGGAGATCCGCGACGTCACGCTGTCGCCGCTGGCGGACTACAACGCGCCCGGCTGGATCATCCTGCTGACCGAGGCTTATGCTGTCCACGAACCCTGGCTGAGGCAGCGCTTCAACGACTATGGCGAGCTGATGCGCGACCGCCTCGCCTGGGGCGCTCTGGTGCGCGGGTCGGAGTATGTGCAGGCGTTGCGCCGCCGCCGCGCTTTGTGCGTGGAGATGCGCGACGCGATGGCGGACCTGGACATCCTGATCACCGCCTCGGCCGCGGCCGAAGCGCCAAAGATCAGCGACGTGCCGAAATGGGCGATGCTGGAGAAGCCAACCTTCACCATGCCGTTCAACGTGACGGGCCAGCCGGCGCTCAGCCTGTGCTCGGGCTACGGTGCGGGCGGTTTGCCGGTCAGCCTGCAGATCATCGGCAAGCCGTTCCAGGAGGCGACGATCTTGCGTGCCGGCCATGCTTATGAGAGTGCTGCGCAATGGAGAGCGAAACGCCCTGACCTTGTCAGTTGACGCAGGGGAGCGCGGATGAACGAAATCAGCTTCGAGGCGCGGGTGAAAGCCGCCGGGCTGCGGCCGAAGCCGGGGGATATGGCGGATCTGGAGGTCCTGGTGACCGAACTCGATCGCGCCGCGCAGCATGTGCGCGGTCCGCGCAGCTATGCCGAGGAGCCATTATGCGCGTTCAGGCTGCAGCGGGCGGCTGCCTCGGATGGACGGAGCTTTACGGAAACAAGACTGAACAGCGACAAACATGGATAAGGCGATGCCCAAGAATAAGCGAATCGGGCCAATGACGTTGTTCCATCATGGCCCTGCCCCGGCTTGTCCGGGGTATTGTCCGGGCCACCTATACCAGCACCCTGCGGCGATAGTGGCCCGGACAAGCCGGGCCATGACGGTTTGAGGGATCCCGGCTGAAGCCTATCCCTCGAGCAAATGCCCGAGCGCCCGCAGCGGACGCAGATCGTCGCACACGATCTTGGCGATCGCCAGCAACGGCACCGCCAGGATCGCGCCGGCGACGCCCCACATCCAGTACCAGAAAATCAGCGCCAGCATCACCGCCACCGGATTGATGGTGAAACGGCGCGCCAGCAGCATCGGCGTGGCGATCTCGCCTTCGATCACATGGATTCCCAGATAAAGACCGACCGGCAGCAGGGCGAACCATGTGACTCCCAGCGCCAGGACGCTGGCCATCAGGAAGATCACGATCCCCACCATGGGCCCCAGGATCGGGACGAAATTCACCACGAAAGCGACCGCGCCCCACAGCACCGGATTGGCCACGCCGCACAGCCACATCACGCAGCCTGTCGCGGCGCCGACCAAAGCGTTGATGCAGGTCACCGTCAGCAGGTAGGCGGAGACGTTGCGCTCGATATCCGCCGACAGCTCCACGGCGTGCCGCTTGTCCTTGAAGCGCGGCAGGATCTCCACCAGCCGCCGCAGGAAGGTTTCGCCCGAGACCAGCAGGTAGAACAGCATCAGCAGCGTCGTCAGCAGGCCGGTCGTCGCGGCCGCGGTGCCGCTGAACACCGCGCCTAGCAGGTTCGCCGACTTCACCGCCGGTGACTGCGGACCCGGGACAGCCGCGCCCCCAGCCAGCGTGTCGAGCTGATGCATCATCCCCTGGACCGTATCGATCGGCCCCTTCAGCACAGCGAAGCTGTCGCGCAGCTTCGGTATCGCCTGAGGCAGTTTCGCCGCCCAGTCGGTGGCCGGCCCGGCCAGCGCGCTGATCGTCCCGGCAAACGCCAGCAGCACCAGCAGCACCGTCAGCACGCCGCCCATGGCGCGCGGGATGCGGATGCGCTCCAGCAGGCGAACCAACGGCTGCAACAGGATTTTCAGCACCACCGCCAGCACCAGCGGCAGGATGATCTCCGAGGCAACATAAAGCGCCGCCAGCGCCGCGAACGTGAACAACCCGCCGAGGAAGATCGTCTTCGGATCGGTTGGCAGCGGCATGTCCTCATCGGCCTCCGCCGCCGCCTTGAACGTCTTTTTCTCGGTCACCGCGCCAACCGTATGGTCGCCGGCGGTGACGAATTCCCTGCGGGATTCCGCCTCTATGATGCGGTCGCCGGCGGGCGGATTGCTTGTTTCGGTCATGGCCGGATGCGCCTTCGTCCGTGGATGGGACGCGGTTGCCGGACGATCCGTCCTTCGACCGGCCGCAGGGCTACAATCGTTTTAAGCGCGGCAAGTTACGGCGGGGGCGCGGGCGGAGAGATCACCAATCGGGTAGCGGCAGGGCCGGGCGCCGGAAAACAGCCGTCAGACGGCAAGATCGCTCGGTATTATGCGCTCCAGTTCCGCCGATATCTTCCGGCGCTGGCGCATCAGGTCGTGGTCCGCCTGAAGCCCGAGCCAGAAACCATCGGACAACCCGAAATACCGCTCCAACCGCAGGTCTGTGTCGGCGGTGACCGATCGCTTGCCACGAACGATCTCATTGATCCGGCGCGGAGGTACGCCGATCGCGCGAGCGAGGCCGTTCTGCGTGAGGCTCATGGGCTCGATGAAGTCGAGCAGAAGTACCTCGCCCAGGGTCGGGTTCGGGATCTCGTCAATGGTAGTCAACGATTTCGACATGATCCGGACCTCATGACGTCGATGCAAGACTTGAGGTTAAACCAAACCGCCGTGACAGCGACTCCCCGGCAGCGCTACATCGTCATGCCGACGAAGGTCGGCATCCACGCCTTTGCCTAAACCGGCACCGCAAGGCGTGGATGGTGCGCCTACGCGCACCATGACGATGGGCGGCAGGCGGCCCGCCAAGGCAACGCCCATCGTTCAATCCTCGGGCGGGTTGGTATCACACAATCGGCCCCTGGACCTCCCGCGTCAGCTTCTGCCGCATCGCTTCGGCAAAATCCGCATACGCCCGGCAGGTGACGGCGAACGATCCCGGGCCGCCGATGACTTCGTCCGTATAAGACGCCAGCAGGTCCGGTTCCTCGTGCAGGATGCACAGCCCGTTGATCGTGATGCCGCCCGCCACCATCCGGTCCCGTATCGGCCCCGGCGCGATCCCGTCATTCGATCGGCCATCGCCGATGACGTTGACGATGTTGCGTTTGGGGACCGCGGGCACCGCCGCCAGCAGGGTCAGCGAGGCCAGCAGCGCCTCGCCGATGGCCGTCGCCCCTGCCCTGACCGTCCGCGGCATATTGTCAACACCATCCGCGAACGCCGCCAGGTCCGCCGCCGTGGCGATCCGGGTCCAGGGCGTGATGATGTCCTGCTGCCCGGTTCCCGACCACAGCAGAAGCGCCAGGATGCTGGTCCCGGCCAGCCCCGCGATCACGGCCGGGTCTCGCAACGCCGCCGCCATGCCGCCGGCAATCAGGCCGAACTCCTCATACGTGACGCTGGCGGAGCCATCGACCGCCAGCACCATTGCCAGATCGAGGCTGCCGGCGGTCAGCGCGAGCGCTCGATGTTGGGCAGCAGGGCGGTCATCAGGCCAATCAGCGGCAGGAAGGAGCAGACCTTGTAGACGGTCTCGATACCGGTCACGTCGGCGATCTGCCCCAGCGCCGCCGCGCCCAGGCCGCCCAGCCCGAAGGAGAACCCGAACATCAGGCCCGCCACCAGGCCGATGCGCCCCGGCAGCAATTCCTGCGCATAGACGACGATCGCGGAAAAGGCCGAGGCCAGGATCAGGCCGATGACAACGCTCAGAATTCCGGTCCACAGCAGCCCGGCATAGGGCAGCATCAGCGCAAAGGGAAGCGCGCCCAGGATGGAGAACCAGATCACCGGCTTCAGGCCGAAGCGATCGCCGATGGGGCCGCCGGCGAAGGTGCCCGCCGCGACCGCTCCCAGGAACGCGAACAGCATGTACTGCGCATTGGCCACCGAGAGGCCGAATTTCTGGATCAGGTAGAAGGTGTAGTACGAACTCAGGCTCGCCGTGTAGACGTTCTTCGAGAACAGCAGCACCAGGATGACGGCGATCGCGCGATAGACCTTGGCGCGCGGCAGCGGTGAGGCCGGCGCCGATGCCGGTGCCCGTCGCGCACGCCGGGCAAGCATCGCGGGATGGCGCGAATACCAGACGCCGACATTGGTCAGCACCACCATCGCCAGCAACGCGACGGCGGAAAACCAGGCGATGCTGCCCTGCCCGCGCGGCACGACGATGAATGCCGCGAGCAACGGCCCGACCGCCGAGCCGCCATTGCCTCCCAATTGGAATAACGATTGCGCGAAGCCGTAGCGCCCGCCCGACGCCATGCGCGCCACCCGGGACGATTCCGGATGGAACACGGAAGAGCCGAGACCCACCATCGCCGCCGCGACCAGGATCACCAGGTAGCTGCCGGCGACCGACAGCAGCAGCAATCCGGCCAGGCTGAACCCCATCGCTATCGGCAAGGAGAACGGCTGCGGACGCTTGTCCGTGACCATCCCGACGACGGGCTGGAGCAGCGAGGCGGTCATTTGAAACGCGAGGGTAATGAAGCCGATCTGGCCGAAATCCAGGCGGTAGGAGTCTTTCAGGACGGGATAGATCGCCGGGACGAGCGACTGGATCATGTCGTTAAAAAAATGGCAGAGGCTGAGCGACACCAGGATCGCCATGGCCGTCCCGGCACGGCCCTGCGCGCCGGCCGCCGCGGAAAGCCCCGGTGCCCCGGGCATGGAGACGGCTGAGTTCTCGCTCACAGGCGGTTCCTTCGGTCCGATCGGAGTGGGAGAGACACTATGCGGAAACCGCAGCCGGTGCACCCATGCAGCGGCCGGGGATCAGCCATCTCCCGTCTGGCGTAAAAAGAGGAAAACAGGCTACTTCTATCTGCATTATTGGCAAAGCCTCCGCACCCGAGCCCTTTGCGGAGGCGTTGATTCGACCGGATTGACTGGAGGATGGTGGTGTCGTTGTCCCGGAAACACCTGCGAAGCGGGAGGTCGTTTGTCGCGCCGCTACTCGCAATCGTGTTCCTGCTGGCCTGCTACATTTTGCTGGCGCAATGGGAGGACCTGCCGTCCTTGATCAGCGCGGGCCTCGCCGCGGTGCATTGGCCCGCGTGAAGAAGCAAGGCAGGCCGTCGCTCCTTATTCCGGTCATCGGCGTCCCCCCATGTGCATCAGGATAAGGCGGCCGGCGGAGCATGGCATTCTCCGCACTCGTCACGGCCCGGCTTGTTGTCCGGGCCACCTATGCCAGCAGGTGCCGCGATAGGTGGCCCGGACAAGCCGGGCCATGACGAGGAGTGCGGGCCATGACGAGGAGTGAACGACGCCTCGGCCAACCTTTTCTCCGGCCGCGGCAACGTGCCTCATGAAGCGGTCGTTGTCGGGCGACGCCTTAGCGGCCGCGGGTCCGCAAATCCTCGTTGAGCGCCGGATCGAACACGCGCCCGAGGTCGGAACGGGTCAGACCGATATCCATCAGTTCATAGTTCGTCATGGATGCCAGCTCGGCGGCGGCTTCGCTGTCCCGTCGCCAGGTGCGGAAGGCCGCGACACGGCCGGCCAGCCAGGCAACGAGCCTCGATTTGCGAGCGCGATCCGGCGCAGCGATCGGCGCCGTCAGGTTCGGCTCTTCCCATTTGGCGTCGATATAGCTCAAGCTAGGCAGCTTGAATGAATGAGAGTCAGCGGCATGAGCGCTCATGACAACGATCCATTTGGTCCCTGGACCAACGCGGCGTCGGGGTGACGACGTGCGCCCAGGTTATGATGCACTGCAACATAAGCCCGATCGGCGCCGGATTAAGAGTCAAAAATGACCAAACTGTTATGCTTTTAACGCATGGATGACGAACGAGTTATGACATGAAATCGCCGCAACCCCGCAGGAGGCCGATCATGGGTACTTCGCCGTTATCAGCGCTGCGGCAGGAACTGGCGCGCCGGGGCCTGGACGGTTTCATCGTGCCGCGGGCGGACGAGCATCTCGGGGAGTATGTGCCGGCTTCGGCCGAACGCCTCGCCTGGCTGACCGGCTTCACCGGCAGCGCCGGTTTCGCCGTGGTGCTGGCCGGCGCCGCGGCGGTTTTCACCGATGGCCGCTATATCCTGCAGCTCTCGGAACAGACCGATGCGAGCCTTTGGCAGCGCCTGCATGTCACCGAGCAGCCGCCGCATGCCTGGCTGGCCGAAAACGCGCCGAAGGAAGCTCGCATCGGCTACGACCCGCTGCTGATCAGCGAGGAGGGGCTGGCGCGCTTTACCGCCGCGGGCATCGACATGGTCCCGCTCGCCACCAACCCCATCGATTCGATCTGGGCCGATCGGCCGGCGCCGCCGGGGGCGGCGGCGGTGCCGCATGAGCTGAGGTATGCGGGCGTGACCTCGGAGGAAAAGCGGGCCGATGTCGCCAAGCTGTTGCGCGAGGCGAAGCAGGACGCGGCGGTGCTGACCGATCCGGCGTCGATCGCATGGCTGCTGAACATCCGCGGCAACGACGTGCCGTTCACGCCGTTCGCCCTGTCCTTTGCCGTGATCCACGCCGACGGCGCGACGGAGCTGTTCATCGATCCCGCCAAAGTGCCCCCCGAAACACGCGCCTGGCTCGGCAATTCAGTCTCCATAGCCGATCGGCCGGCGCTGGAGGGGGCGTTGCGGGGATTGGCGGGGAAGACGGTGCGGGTCGATGCCGGCGGATCGCCGGTGTGGTTCGCGCAGCAGCTTCGCGCCGCGGGTGCGACGGTGGCGGCGGGCAGCGATCCCTGCCAGCTCCCGAAATCCTGCAAGAACCAAACCGAGCGCAACGGCGCGCGGCAGGCGCATCTGCGCGATGCGGTCGCGGTGTGCCGCTTCCTGCACTGGCTTGCCACCGAGGCGCCGAAGGGCGGCCAGACCGAGATCTCCGCCGCCGACACCTTGCTGTCCTTCCGGCGGGAGGTCGAGGGGTTCCGGGGCGAGAGCTTCCCGGCGATCTCCGGCGCCGGCGAGCATGGCGCGATCATCCATTACCGCGTGACCCCGGAAACCAACCGGCGCATCGGCCCGGACGAGGTGTACCTGATCGATTCAGGGGCACAATATCCGGACGGCACCACCGACGTCACCCGCACGGTGTGGACCGGTCCCGGTCAACCCCCGGCCGAGCTGCGGGACCGGGTGACGCGGGTGCTACAGGGGCACATCGCCATCGCGACCGCGGTGTTCCCGCAAGGCGTCGGCGGACCGCATCTGGATGCGCTGGCGCGGCGGGCGCTGTGGCAGGCCGGGCTCGACTACGACCATGGCACCGGGCACGGCGTCGGCAGCTACCTGTCGGTGCATGAAGGGCCGGTCAGCATCTCGCGGATGGCGCGGCCGGTGCCCGTCGCCGCCGGGATGATCCTGTCGAATGAGCCGGGGTTCTATCTGCCGGACCATTATGGCATCCGTCTGGAGAATCTGCTGATGGCGCGGGAGGCCGAGATGCCGTCGGCCAACAAGCCGTTCCTGCGGTTCGAAACCCTGACCCTGGCGCCGTTCGACCGCCGCTTGCTGGAGCCGGCGCTGATGACCGCGGAAGAGCGCCGCTGGCTGGACGATTACCACGCCCGGGTGTCGGGCAGCATCGGTCCGGCGCTGGACCCGGAGGCCCGATCCTGGCTGGCCGGTGCCTGCGACAAGCTGTGACTCGGCGGCGCCCGCAGCGGAGTCCGGCCCCATCCTGGATTCGGCATCGAACCGGACTTCCTTGCTTTGCCGGATCGGGTTTTTCTTTTCGCCGGCCAAAGGCCCCGGCGCTGCCGAAGCCGGTTGTTATTATTGCTTTTACGTAGTTACTTAGATCAATACTGCTTGATTTATCGGTATCACCTTTTTTTGATCAGTCATTTGCCTCCGATCCACGCACTGCATCGATACGTGATTGGCGACTCATTCATACTCGCCTCAGGTTGCCCGAGGGAATGTTGCAAGCGGTACGTCACCGCGCCTAACGGAGTGCGCAACGATCGCACCGGCCGCGCGATCTTGCGACCGCGGCCTCACGGCATCCATTTCGAACCCATGGGCAAACAACCAGCGGTGACCGATTGTTCAAAGTCCGCCTCCTGATCGACACGATTTCGTTGCGCCTGGCCCACACGGTCCACCGGCGCGCCGGTGTGCTGCCGCCGTCGCTTCGCCGTCATGTCCGCAGGGGACTGCGGGTCGTCTGGTGGGCGCTGACGTTCCAGCTTCTCGCACGCCTGCGTGCGCGGCGGGCAGCCTCGCCGGGCACCTTGCCGGAGCGGCTGCCGAACCTGGCGGCGCTGCCGGTGTTCGCGGCGCCGCATGCGGGGGGCCGCCGCCTGACCGTCGTCACCGACAGCATCAACGCCGGCAGTCTCTACGGCGGTGTCGGCACCGCCTTGATTCTCGCCGCGCTCGCCGCCCGCCGCATCGATGCCGCCCTGCGCATCGTCACCAGAACGGAATTGCCGGACGTCGCCAAAGCCGACGAAGTGCTCGGCGCCAACCGCATCCCCTGGGACAGGAACATCGAGTTCGTCTTCGCCTCGCGCGACGGCGCCCTCGGCACGCGCGACGTTCCTGTGGCGCCCGGCGACCTGTTCCTGACGACGTCATGGTGGACCACCCGGGCGACCCTCCAGTCCGTGCCGAAAAACCGCGTCGCCTGCCTCGTGCAGGAGGATGAGCGCGCGTTCTATCCGTTCGGCGATGAGCATCTGCGCTGCACGGAAACGCTGTCCGACCCCGGCCTGCTTTACCTTGTCAATTCCGGCCTGCTTCTAAGTCACCTGCACGATGAGGGACTGGCGCCCGGGGCGACGGCGTTCGAGCCGGCTTTTCCGGCGCATTTGTACTACCCGGCGGAACCAAACGGGCGTCCGGCGAACGGCAAGCGCGGCTTCTTCTTCTATGCGCGTCCGAATCACATCCGCAATCTTTACTGGCGCGGTCTGGAAGCGCTGTCCGCGGCCATCGAGGAAGGCATTTTGGACCCCGGGGAATGGGACTTCCATTTCGCCGGCCAGGCGTCGGGCGAGCTGTTGCTGCCGCGCGGCGCCCGCCCGATCTACTGCGGGCCGATGGCGTGGCCGGACTACGCGGCGTTCATCCGGCGCATGGATGTCGGCCTGTCGCTGATGTACACGCCGCACCCGAGCTATCCCCCGCTCGACCTCGCCGCCAGCGGCGCCGTGGCGGTGACCAACCGCTTCGGCCGCAAAAGAAGCCTCGAGCAGTACTCGCGCAACATTGTCTGTGCGGATCTGGACGTGCCGTCGCTGGTTGACGCGATCCGTCAGGCCAGCGCGCTGGCGGCTGATACCCGAACACGGCGCGCCAACTTCGACAGCAGCGGCCTGCAACGCGACTGGGCGGAGTCGATGGCGCCCGCGATCCACCGCTTGGCCGTCCTGGCGGAGGCGTAGACCGGGTGTATGCCGCTGCGATCCCGGCGGTTGCGTATCAGCCGCCCTGGGACATTCCGTTCGACGACCGGATGGCCTTGCTCATGCGCGGGTCTCCGCGCGCCGCCTATTTCTACAGCGTCCCCGACACCAGCACGTTCCGCTATCGCGCCTATAACGTTGCCCAGTCGCTGGCGGCCTCCGGAAGCCGCAGCGGACCATCCGCCGCCTGGTTCGCCGAGGCCGATATGGACCGCATCGGCCGCGTGCTGGATGCCTGCGACGTTCTGGTTCTGTGCCGCAACACCCTCTATACGGACCGCATTGCCCGCCTCGCCGCGCAGGCGCGCGCGCGCAACCGCCGCATCCTGTTCGACGTGGACGACCTCGTCTTCAACCCCGCCTATATCCATCTGCTGATGAATACGCTGGGCGTGGACATGCGGCAGCAGGCGGTCTGGGACTACTGGTTCGCCTATGTCGGCCGCATCGGCGCCACGTTCTCGCTGTGCGACGGAGCGCTCGTCACCAACGACTATCTCGCCGAACATGCCCGCGCATGGTCGGGAAAGCCGGCTCGTGTCATACCGAACTATCTCAATCGCGAGCAGCAGGCGGTATCCGATCGCGTGTGGCAGGCGAAGGCGGCGAACGGCTGGGCGCGGGACGGGCGCACTTGCCTGGGGTATTTCAGCGGCTCACCCTCGCACAGCCAGGATTTCGGGCTGATTTCTCACACCATTGCCCGCCTGATGGACGAGGATGCAACGGTTTGGCTGCGCATCGTCGGCTACCTGGACGTCCCGCCGGAGCTTCAGCGCCATCGCGCCCGGATCGAATATCTCCCGCTTCAGGACTTCATCAATCTCCAGCGGGAGATTGGCGCGGTCGAGATCAACCTGGTCCCGCTGCAGGACAATCCCTTCACCAACTGCAAATCGGAGCTGAAATGGTTCGAGGCCGCGATAGCCGGCGCGCTGACCATTGCCTCCCCTACCCTGGCCTACCGGGGCATCATCGACCATGGCCGCAATGGCTGGCTGGCCCGGGCGCATACCTGGGAAGCGGTGCTGCGGGAGGTGCTGGTTTCGGTGGATGACCACCGCGCCGTGATCGCGCCGCGCGCGCGGGAGGAGGCGCGGGACCGCTTCGGCTGGGATCGCCAGGCGCAGCGGATCACGGCGGCGTTGTTCGCGGATTGATGGCGGGGCTATAATTCGTCATGGCCCGGCTTGTCCGGGCCACCTATGCCAGCACCCTGCCGCGATAGGTGGCCCGGACAAGCCGGGCCATGACGAAGATAGAAGCCGGGCCATGACGAAGATAGAATGAGTTCACCCCGACACGATGGACGCCTGCTCGGCCATCGCCCGCCTGGCGAGGGTCAGGCGATCCACCGGACAGCCCGGGGCGGACGCCGACAGCGTCATATAGAACTCGTTGCCGACGCTGTCGTGGAAACGCTGCTCCCGCAGCGCGATCGCGCCCATGGCGTGCAGGTCGCTCATAATCAGCCGGAAGCTTGACGGCACGAACCGCTGGACATGCACGTCCCGATAGTCCGGTGATCGCCGCGCCGACTCGTAGGCCGCGATGGCCGCCTCAAGCGAAGCGAAAAACGCCAGCGGCCGATGGTCCGCGGGCGCCCAGCCGATGGCGCCGCCGCGCACCGCGTTATAGGCCACATCGTCGAACACGGCGCCCGGCGCCGGACGCGTGCGTCCGTCGAGATGCGCCTGCAGCACAGCCCCCGTGCTGGTCAGTGGCTGAAAAACGTCGAAGCAGTGCCGCTTGTCCGGCACGGCCAGCAGCAGCACGCCGCCCGGCGCCAGCAGCGTTTCGCAGGAGCGCAGGAATCCGAGCATGTCCGGCGTATGCTCGATGACGTGCGAGGCGACGATGTAGGCGAAGGTCCCGGGACGCCCCACCGCCTCCGCCAAGCTCCGGCCGTTCTCCAGGACGTGGTCGACGGGCTCGATGCGGGCAGGGTCAACATGCGGGTTGCCGCGGTATTTCATCCGCAGCCCGGCGGCGTCCGTGTAGTCGGCGGTTTCGACGTCGAAGCCCTCGGCTTTCGGCAGCAGCGGGTTGTAGCCGGGGCCGATCTCCAGGCCGTGCCCGGGCAGGGGGAGCATGGAGCGCAGCAACGCCGTCCGGTCAGGCGCCGCGGCGGCCTCCGGCTCCGCCCACCGCCGCGCCAACGGCGCGAGTCCCCATCGCCGCGCCACCGGCGCGAGTCGATCCCGCACCGCCCTGACAGCCGAGGCGGCGGTCATTGCGCCTTCGCCGCTGCCTCATACAGCGCCCGGTTTTCGGCGTTCGGCGGATACAGGCCCGGAAGCGCGGCGCCGTCATTGACCCGGCTCATGATCCAGTCCTCGAGGCGTTCCTGCTCGGCCGCGATGCCGGACACTTCGGCGACCAGCTTTTGCGGAATCACCACGGCGCCGTCGCCATCGACCACGATCACATCGTCCGGGAACACCGCGACTCCACCGCAGCCGATGGGTTCCTGCCAGTTCACAAAGGTCAGGGCGGCGACCGATGGCGGGGCGGCGGCACCACGGCACCAGACCGGCAGCCCGGTGCCAAGCACCCCGGCGATGTCCCGCACGACGCCGTCGGTGACCAGGCCTGCCACGCCTTTCTTCGCCATCCGCGCGCACAGGATGTCGCCGAAAATGCCGGCATCGGTCACCCCCATGGCATCCGCCACGGCGATGCAGCCCTCCGGCATCGCCTCGATCGCGGCGCGGGTCGATATCGGCGACGACCAGGACTCCGGGGTCGCCAGGTCCTCTCGCGCCGGGACGAAGCGCAGCGTGAAGGCGCGCCCGATCAGCCGCGGCTGGCCCGCCCGTATCGGTTTGGCGCCGCGCAGCCAGACGTTGCGCAGTCCCTTCTTCAACAGCACGGTGGTGATGGTTGCGGTCGAAACGCCTGACAGCGCGGCGAGCGTGGCGGGGTCGATGGTCATGGGGGCGTTCCGTCTCCCGGACTATGGCCGGGACATTGGATCGCCATTGACGAACCGGCGCAAGATCGGGTTCGGCTGGCGTTCGACGGCGGCTGCCGGCGGGCCATGCATGCCCGGGAACAGCGCGGGACATCCCCCGGGCAGGATCGGCTATTTCCGGATGTTTTGCGCCGCGGCCGGAGGACCGGCGTCAATTCGGCGGCAGCCGTTAGCCGACCAGGCGATCGGACCCGTTGCTCAGGATCGCCCGGGTGTGATCCACCAGCTTGGCAAGTGCTTTCTGCAAGGCATTCCATTCCGTCCTGCTAAGGCCGGCGGCCAGGGCGGCTTCGACCTCGTCGGCCATCGGCTTGATTCCGGCATAGACGCCCGCCCCCTTGCGCGTCAGGCGCAACAGGCGGCCGCGGCCGTCATCCGGATCCTGCGCCTGCTTGAGCAATCCGCGGGCGACGAGGCTTGCGGCGGCCCGGCTGACCTTCACCTTGTCCATCGACGTCCGCTCACCGGCGGCAGTGGGCGACAGTACGGTGAATCGCCCAACCGCAGCCAACAACCGCCATTCCGGCATGCCGAGTCCCGATTCTCCAAGATATTGGCGGGCGATGACCCGCGAAACCCCTTCGGACGCCACCGCCAGCCGGAAAGGCAAGAACTCCTCGAGCCGGAATTCTTCTCCGCCTTCGGCGGGATCTTGTTGTATTGGTTCTTTCACTTGAAACCACCTTGGATAGTGATACCATTATGCATTAGAAATCGTGGTTGAACAACAGGGGCAAGCGGCAAAATACGCATTATTCCGGTTGATGCCTTTTGGCTGGACGGAACTCGCTCGCCGAACCGGCGGCGGCCGCATGGAGACGTATCGTTGCCGCGCGGTCTTCCGGACGGCCGCCACGGCCTCGCGTCGAACCGATTGCCCGAAACATGGGCGAAATCCTGACCACCCGTGCGACCCGCGGACAAACGATAGTGCGGTGTCGCTGGAATGATCTTTGATCATGACAAAATTCCGAGACTAAGCGCCCCAATTTCGATACAGCCGCACAGATCATGATGTAGTGGCCATGTCAACGGCATAACGATATGCTTGAGCGACATCGTTTTGTATATCGGAGGTACTTCGGAGCGCGGCGGCGCGGGCATTTTGACTTGGCGAGCAGGCACATGGCCAGTCCAGAAACCATCCCGGGCACACCGCTTCGTACAGAGCCGGCGGATATGGCGGGTGATCGCCACCCGGCGGCAGCGAACGTCCGGCGGCCTTCCCGGCTGAACGCGCGATTGAACGCAGCGCCGCCCATCGAAGCCGCTACAATGGCTCAGCCGCCAAGGAGACTGCTCGCATGATGGACGACGATCCGATTCGCCCGGGCGAAGCCGCGGTCCCCCTGCCCGGCCAGGGCGACAGTGCGGTGTACTTTATCGGCCGCATCCGCACGCCCTGGCCGGCGCGCGAAAACTGCCCGCGCCGGGGCGATCCGTCGGGACCGGAGTGCCGGATCGAGGTTGACCCGCGCTGGGCGGCTGCCCTGCAAGGCGTGGCGGACCACAAGCAGTTGCAAATCCTCTATTGGATGCACCTCTCGCGGCGCGACCTCGTGGTGCAGGTCCCCCGCCACTCCGGCCGGACGAGCGGGACCTTCGCCCTGCGATCTCCCGTCCGGCCGAACCCGATCGCGTCGTCGGTCGTCGATCTGGTTGCCGTGGCGGGAACCACGGTCACCGTCCGCGGCCTGGATTGCGTGGACGGCACGCCGCTCATCGACATCAAGCCGGTGCACGCCGAAGCGTGACAGGGCTGCGCGTTACAGCGAGGGCGCGGATAACCGTACTCTTTGTATAGTAGCCTCCCGGCCGGGCCGAGGCTCGAAACGTGCTTGCCTGTCCGTGCCGCCGCCGCTATACCCCCGCCCCTGTCAGCGAGACCGGGCCTGGAAGGGCATGCCCGGCCGCGACGGCTTGCCGTTCATCACCCGGCGCGGGTGGGCAGGCGCCATATGAAGGAGATCAAAATGCCCAAAGCGAAGACCAAGTCGTCGGTCAAGAAGCGGTTCAAGATCACCGCGACCGGCAAGGTCCTGGCCGGCCCCGGCAACAAGCGGCACGGCCTGATCAACCGCTCGCAGAAGACGAAGCGGACCAATCGCGGCAGCCAGACGCTGACCCATGCTGACGGCATTACCGTCAAGCAGTGGGCCCCCTACGGCATAGCGTAAGGAAGGGGCACAGCATGGCACGCGTCAAACGGGGCACCACCACCCACGCCCGCCACAAGAAGGTCCTTGAGCAATCCAAGGGCTTCGTCGGCCGGTCCTCGACGAACTACCGCATCGCGCGGGAGCGTCTCGAAAAATCCCTCCAATACGCCTACCGCGATCGGCGGGTGAAGAAGCGCGAGTTCCGCGGCCTGTGGATCCAGCGCATCAACGCGGCGGTACGGGAGCACGGGCTGACTTACTCGCAGTTCATCCACGGGCTGAACAAGGCCGGGATCGAGCTGGACCGCAAGGTCCTGGCCGCGATCGCCTATGATGATGCGGAGTCGTTTGCGGGTATCGTGCAGAAGGTCCAGGCCGCCCTGGCCTAGCGCCGGTTTCCGTCCAGAAGCCAAGCGAACCGGGGGCCGCCTGACCAGGGCGGCCCTTTCCGTATGCGGGACACAAGCATGAACGACGACCTCGAAGCCCTGAAGACCTCCACCGATGCCGCCTTGGCCGCGGCAACCGACCTGCGCGCCTGGGACGCGGTCCGCATCGCCGTGCTCGGCCGCAACGGCAGCCTGACGGCCATGCTGCGCGATCTGTCCAACGTCCCGCCGGAGCAGAAGAAGGAGCGCGGCACGGCGCTGAACAGGCTGAAGGACGCTCTGAACGCGGCGATCGACGGCCGCAAGCTGGAACTGGAGGAGGCCGCGCTCGACGCCCGCCTGCTGTCGGAGCGGATCGACCCGACCCTGCCGCCGCGCCCGCGCGAGCTCGGGCTGATCCACCCGATCTCCCGCACCATGGAGGAGGTCTCCGCCATTTTCGGCGCCATGGGCTGCACCGTGGTGGACGGTCCCGACGTGGAAAGCGACTGGTTCAACTTCGGGGCGCTGAACATCCCGGCGCACCACCCGGCGCGGGCGGACCACGACACCTTCTATCTGCCGCCGCGCGACGGCAAAGCGCCGCCGGTGCTGCGCACGCACACCTCGCCCGGCCAGATCCGCACCATGCTGTCGCAGGAGCCGCCGATACGGGTGATCGTCACCGGACGGACGTATCGCGCGGACCACGACGCCACCCACTCGCCGATGTTCCATCAATGCGAGGGGCTGGTGATCGACCGTGGCATGACCCTGGGTCACCTGAAGGGCGTGCTGATCGACTTCCTGCGCACCTTCTTCGCCATCTCCGACCTGCCGGTGCGGTTCCGGTCGTCGTATTTCCCGTTCACCGAACCCTCGATGGAGGTGGATATCGGCTGGGACCGCAAGACCGGCGAACTCGGGCGCGGCGGCGACTGGCTGGAGATCCTCGGCAGCGGCATGGTGCATCCGCGCGTGCTGGCCAATTGCGGCATCGACCCGCGCGAGTGGCAGGGCTTCGCCTGGGGCATGGGCATCGAGCGCATCACCATGCTGAAGCACGGGATCGCCGATCTGCGGCCGTTCTATGAATCGGATGTGAGATGGCAGCGGCATTACGGGTTCAACCCGCTGGCTCCCAGCATGCTGCACGAGGGAGTCTGAGCCATGAAGTTCACCCTGTCCTGGCTGAAGACGCATCTACAGACCGACGCCTCGCTGACCGAGATCACCGACACGCTGACCCGCATCGGTCTGGAGCTGGAAGGCGTCGGCAATCGCGGCGCCGCATTGGCCCCCTTCCGCATCGCCCACGTGCTCGAAGCCCTCCCCCACCCCAACGCCGATCGGCTGCGCGCGTGTCGGGTGGATGCGGGGGACGGGATCGTGTCGGTGGTGTGCGGAGCGCCGAATGCGCATACCGGCATGAAGGCGGTGTTCGCCGCTCCCGGCACCTATATTCCCGGCCTGAGCCTGACGCTGAAAGTCGGTGAAATCCGCGGCGTGGTCAGCGCCGGGATGCTGCTGTCGGCCAAGGAAATGGGCCTCGGCGAGGACCACTCCGGCATCATCGAGCTCCCGGCCGACGCGCCGGTGGGCGTTTCCTATGCGCAGTATGCCGGGCTGGACGATCCGGTCATCGACATCAGCGTGACGCCGAACCGCGGCGATTGCTTCTCCGTCCGCGGCGTGGCGCGCGACCTGGCCGCCGCCGGGATCGGCACGCTGAAGCCGTTCTTGCCCCCCACAGTGCCGCCGGTGTTCGATGGCGGACCGCGCTGGGAGATCGCGTTTCCGGAGGCCTGCCCCTGGATCATCGGCCGCACCATCCGCCGCGTGCGCAACTCCGCCAGCCCGAAATGGCTGCAGGACCGCCTGACCTTCATCGGGCTGCGGCCGATCAACGCGCTGGTGGACGTGACGAATTTTTTCACGGTCGACCTGGGGCGGCCGCTGCACGTGTTCGATGTGGCCAAACTGTCCGGCGACGTGCTGACGTTGCGGCGCGGCGCCGGGGAGGTCATGCCGGCGCTGAACGGCAAGGAATACACGCTCGATCCCGAGGACTGCGCCATCGCCGATGGGGCCGGAGTGCAATCGATCGCCGGGGTCATCGGCGGCGAGGCGACGGGCTGCGATGAATCCACCACCACGGTGTTCGTGGAATGCGCGCTGTTCGATCCGGTCCGCATCGCGCTGACCGGGCGGCGGCATCAGATCGTCTCCGACGCGCGGCAGCGGTTTGAGCGCGGGATCGATCCGACGTTGCTGCCGGCGGCGATCGAAGCGGCGACGGCGCTGATCCTGGAGTTGTGCGGCGGCGAGCCGGGCACGGTGACCTCGGCCGGTGCGGAGCCGCACTGGCAGCGGGATGCGACGTTGCGCTTCGCCCGCATCGCCGAACTTGGCGGCTCGAATATCGGCGCGGACGAGGCGGTCGCTTCGCTGGAACATCTGGGATTCGCGGTGCGCGACCGCGACGAGGACAGCGTCACCGTCGCCGTGCCGCCCTGGCGCAACGATGTGGCGGCGCCGATTGCGCTGGACCAGTCGCTGTCGCTCGACCCGGCCAAGGCAGCGAAAGCGGCGGAGGGATGCGCGCGGATCGAGGCGGAGAACGACCTGATCGAGGAAGTGCTGCGGCTGCGCGGCCTGGATGCGGTGCCGGCGGTGTCGCTGCCACGCGAAAGCCCGGTGCCGGCGGTCACGTTGACTTCGCGGCAGCAGCGCACCGCTCTGGCGCGGCGGACCCTGGCGGCGGCGGGCCTGCTGGAATGCGTGACGTTCAGCTTCATGGCGCGGGCGGAGGCGGAACGCTTCGGCGCGGCGCCGGACGCCCTGCGGCTGAGCAACCCGATCGCCTCGGATTTGGACCAGCTCCGCCCGACTCCGATTGCCACTTTGGCGCTGGCGGCGAAGCGCAACGCCGCGCGCGGCTACTCCGACGTGTCGCTGTTCGAAATCGGCCCGGCTTTCGCTGTCGATGCGCCCGAGGGGCAGCGGCTGGTGGCAGCGGGACTGCGCAGCGGCGCGACTCCGCGCAGTTGGCTGGCGCCGCAGCGTGCGGTGGACGAAATGGATGCGAAGGGCGATTTGTGGGCCCTGCTGGGCGCCATCGGCGTGCCGCTGGAGTCGCTGCAGGTGACCGCCGAGGCGCCGCCGTTCCTGCATCCCGGACGTTCGGGCCTGGTGCGGCAGGGACCGAAGACGGTGATGGGGTATTTCGGCGAGATCCATCCGCGGCTGCTGGCGGCGCTGGATCTGCCGGGACCGATGGTGGTGTTCGAGCTGAACCTGGATGCGGTGGCTGATCCGAAGCGGCGGAAGAAGGCGGCGCCCGACCTGCCGGCGTTCCAGCCGGTGCGGCGCGATTTCGCCTTCCTGGTGGATGCGTCGGTGCCCGCGGACAGCGTTGTGCGCGCGGCCAAGGGGGCGGAACGCGGGCTGATCACCGCGGTATCGCTGTTCGATGTTTATGCCGGGGACAAGTTGCCGGAGGGGAAGACGTCCGTGGCGATCGAGGTGACGTTCCAGCCGCGGGACAAGACTCTGACGGATCCGGAGATCGAGGCAGCGTGCCAGAAGGTGGTGGCGGCGGTGGCGAAGGCGACCGGCGCTACGTTAAGGTAGGTTGCGCGGCGACGCGCGCTCTTGGCCGGGAGCAATCCCGGCCATCCGCGGCCCCCGGCGGAGGGGCGGCGCAGGGACACTCCGACGGTTCGGATTTGTTGCAACAAAGGCTTTTCGACGCAGAGCCCGCAGAGCGGGGCGCAGAGCGCGCAGAGTCATTTGTTCTTGGCTATTGTGGCGAAGTTTGTCGGCAGGCGCCTGTTGCACTGCCGGATGGCGGCCCTAGGCCCCGTGGGCGTTAAAATAGCGCTCCGGCGGTGGCGTTTGCCGTCATGCCGACGAAGGTCGGCATCCACGCCTTCGCCTCAACCGGCACCGCAAGGTGCGGATGGTGCGCCTTCGCGCGCGCCTGACGATGAGGAAACCTCTGGTCCGGGTTCCCGCTATTTTGACACCTATCGGCCCAAGCCCGCCATGACGAGATGAGAGGCCGGCGCCCGCCGAGCGAAGACCAACACGCTCCGCCACAAGAGCCTTTTTCTTTCATTCCCGAGCCGTACGCAGCCATAGCAATCATTTCTCTGCGCACTCTGCGCCCTGCTCTGCGAGCTCCGCGTCGAAACGCGGAGTTTGCCCGGACACAGGCGTCGAAGCTCAACCACTCGATGCGAGCGTCCGCCCGGTTCGCGCCAGAAGCAAAGACTTGAACACTGCCGCCTTGCACCGTACTCAAAACGCTGGATCGTCTCACCATGGCACAGGCTTCGCATCCGGGGCGTAGAAGCCGCCGTTTGCCTCCGGCCCCAGCGAATCCATGACCGCCAGGAGCGCTTCAGCCGCCTGCCCCGGACTGAGCAGCGTCCCGGCCGGAACGCCCGACTGGAACGGCGCGCTCAGCGCCGTGTCGACCGTCCCCGGATGCAGCGCGACGCAAATGCCCAGCGGCCGGGTCCGGCGGTGCTCGATCGCCAGCGTTCGGACCAGCATGTTCAGCGCTGCCTTTGACGCGCGGTAGGCGTACCAGCCGCCCGGGCGATTATCCCCGATGCTGCCGACTCGCGCCGACAGCACCGCGAACACGCTGCGACGGTCGCGGGGCGTCAGCGGCAGCAAGTGCTTGGCCACCAGCGCGGGACCGGCGGCGTTGACCGCGAACAGCGTCGCCAGCGACTCGAGCGAGATAGTCCGCATCGATTTTTCCGGCGAGAAGCCGGGACCGTGCAGCATGCCGGACGCCACAATGATGCGGGTCGGGACACCAGCCTCCGCAAGCGTTGCCGCCGCCGACGCAAGGCTGGATTCGTCCAGCACATCCGCCGGTATCCAGTCACGCTGCGGCCAGCCGTCCGGACAGCGGCGCGACAACGCGGCAACCCTGGCGCCGCCGTCCCGCAACCTCTCGGCGATGGCGCGGCCGATGCCCCCCGAGGCGCCGACGACCGCAGCCACATCGGCCGTCATGACAACACCGCCGCGCCGCCAAGCAGTCCAAGCACCGCCCCCGCGGTCAGCATGGACCGCAGCCGCGGATACCAGGCGGGCAGATTGGCGCTGCGGACGTCCCACAGCCAGTGCAGGGCCAACGCAGCCGCAAGGCCCGGCAGCCGCACAGCGTACGGCGCCAGTAAAAGCGCGAGTCCCGCCAAGGTCGGCAGCATCGCTAAAGAAACGATTTCCGCGTCCGGTTCCGGGCGGCCGACGGCCAGCCCCCAGCGCGCTCCGCCAAGAAACGACAAGATCAGCGCACCGTAGAGCGCGAGCACGGACGCTGCCGGTGTGCGGCAGCCGGGCAAGACCAAACCGATGAGCGGAGGCGCGAGAAAAGGGATCAGACCAAGCAACCCGTAGATCAACACAAACCCCGGGATCGGCGGTCGGCTCATGATCGAACCCGGCTGGCCCGCAGATCGGGCGACGCCGGACGAATCTTCAGAAATCCAACGTAAAGCCGCTCCAGCAGGCGCAACACCCGGTCGTTCCGGGCGGCGAGGCCCAGCGGGCGCAGCAGCGGGATCGCCCGCCACATCGCGGCGAAGGCGGCGGCGCCGGAAAGCATCGTGCCGCCTTCGCGGGCGTGAAAACGCTCCAGCAGGGCGCTGCGATCGACCGGACAGGACGGATTGCCTGCACCGATGTCGATAAACGTGATCGCCTCGCCCCGGTCCAGGCGGCGCATCAGGGCGATTTCCCGGCTGCACAGGGGACAGGATGCGTCGAACCAGACTGTTACCGCGGTCATGGCTTTGGACATGATGCCGGCGCGGCGGTTGGCAAGCCACCGGCAGGAGAAGCCGTTGACTCATTACCTTCGATCAAATAAAATGAAATTACAATAATTCGTGGACGTTACCATGCGCCGCATTCTGTTCGCCTGCGCAGCCCTCGCCGGTTCGTTCGTGTCGCTGCCCGCCGCAATGGCCGGCGTCTACAACCTGCCGATCGGCATTGTCGCAACGTTCAGCGATGGCACGGCGTTGACCGGGGAGTTCTCGCTCAACAGCTATGGCTACGTGAATGCCGGCGCCACTATCGACACCGTGGCCGGGCATGCTCTTGACACCCTTACGGCAATCCCGGGTGGCCAGATCACCGCTTTCAATGTCGAGACCGGCACGGACAATGTGCTCGTGACCACGTCCGGCGAGGCGCTGCTGACGCTGACTTTCGCGCATTCCCTCGAGACACCGGGTCTCGACCCGTTCGTTATTGATACCGGGTACTCGGCAGATCCCCAATCGGCCGAATGCTATCCCTGGTCCTGCAGCACCAACGCCAAGGAGCGCCTGGTCGCCTCGGGCTACGCCTTTGTGCCGGAGCCGGCTTCGGCTGTCCTGCTCGGCGCCGGCCTGCTCGGTCTGCTGGCCGCCCGCCGCCGCCAGGTCTGAGGCAGCACCGCAGCGCATCAAACCGCTTGGCATCCGCCCCCCAACCGGGGCATGGTGCGACCGTCCCGGGCACCCGCCGCGGGAGAGTGCGGGGGCGACTCCGCCGCCGAAGGCGCAACCGGCCCCCGGAAACGCTCAGGCACAAGGGACCGCGACGGGTAACGGGATCTCTGGAAAGCCGGGCGGCGCGCAAGCGCGGCCCGCACCGACGGGGTAAGGGGGAAACCCCGAATCTCTCAGGTACCATGACAGAGGGGGGCCAACCTCTTCCGGCATGTCGCCGGCGGGGTGGCCCTGTACGCGGAGAGCTTCGTGGCGCAGAACGCACTGCCAGACGATCCGACGCCCGTCCCCTTGCACACAACCCCTTTGGATTCCTGGCACCGCCGCCACGGCGCCCGGATGGTGGCGTTCGCCGGCTACGCCATGCCGGTGCTGTACGACCTGACCGGGGACCTCGGCGCGCGCTGCCGCGGCGGGGTGATGGCGGAGCACCTGCACACCCGCAAGGCCGCCGGCCTGTTCGATGTCTCGCATATGGGCCAGGCGTTCCTGTCCGGCACCGGAGTCGTCGACGCGCTGGAGCACCTGGTGCCGGGCGACATCGCCGGCCTGAAACCCTGGCGCCAGCGCTACACGCTTCTCACCAACGAAGCCGGTGGCATCATCGACGACCTAATGGTCGCGAAGCTGGCGGACGACCGCCTGTTCGTCGTCGTCAACGCCAGCCGCAAGGAGGTGGATTTCACCCACCTCGCCGCCAAACTGCCCGATGGAATCGCCATCGGCGTGCTGGAGGGCCGCGGGTTGCTGGCCTTGCAAGGTCCGCAGGCGGCCGCCGTCATCGCCCGGCTGGCGCCGGAAGTCGCCAGGCTGCCGTTCATGGGTTTCGGCGCCGTGACGATCCAGGGCATCGACTGCTTCGTCTCGCGCTCCGGCTATACCGGGGAGGACGGGTTCGAAATTTCCGTTCCGGCCAGCAGTGCCGAACCTTTGGCGGACATCCTTATCGGCCAGCCCGAAGTCGTTCCCATCGGCCTGGGGGCCCGCGATTCCTTGCGGCTGGAGGCCGGGCTTTCCCTCTATGGCAACGACCTCGACGAACTTACCAGTCCGGTCGAGGCGGGCCTGACCTGGGTCATCGGCAAGCGCCGCAAACTGAGCTGGGATTTCCCCGGAGGCCTGCTGATGCGTGACCAGCTCGACAACGGCACCACACGCCATCGTGTTGGCATCCTGCCGGACGGCCGCACGCCGGCCCGGGCGCAAACGACCATCGTCGCCGATGACGGCACCGACGCCGGCATCGTCACCTCCGGCGGGTTCGGCCCGTCGGTCAACGGACCAATCGCCATGGGCTATGTCCGCAAGGACCTCGCGCATGATGGCGCGCGGCTGAACCTCATTGTCCGCGGCAAGACGCTCCCCGCGACCGTCGTGCCGCTTCCCTTTGTCCCCCATCGCTACCACCGCTGAAAAGGAAACGGCCCATGGCCAGCAAGAGTGCGGATAAGCGTTTCACTAAGGACCATGAATGGGTGCTGCTGGACGGCGACATCGCCACGGTGGGCATTACCGACTATGCGCAGGAGCAGCTCGGCGACCTGGTGCATATCGAGCTGCCGGAGCTGGAGCGCGCGGTGACCGAGGGCGAGGCCTGCGCCGTCGCCGAAAGTGTCAAGGCGGCCTCGGACGTTTATTCGCCGCTCGCGGGCAAGGTGGTCGAGGTTAACGAAACCATCGTCGAGGACCCGTCGATCGTAAACAGCGACGCGGAAGGCGAGGGCTGGTTCTTCCGCCTCGAACTGGATGACCCGGAGGCGTTCGAGGCGCTGCTGGATCAGGACGGCTACGACGAATTGCTGGAGACGCTGTAAGCATGGACCTCCTGGCCGATCTGGCGGAGCTTGAAGAGAATGACGGCTTTGTGCGCCGCCATATCGGCCCTTCGGAGTCCGAACTCGCCGCCATGCTGCATGCGGTTGGCGCGGCGACGCTTGATGACGTGGCGGGCAAGACAGTACCTGCATCCATAAGGTCCAACGCGGCGCTCGACCTGCCGGCCGCCGTCGATGAGGCGGCGGCGATCGCGGAACTGCGCGCCCTGGCGGCGCAAAACCGCCTGAAAAAGTCGCTGATCGGCATGGGGTATTACGGCACGGTCACACCCCCGGTGATTCTGCGCAACGTGCTGGAGAACCCGGGCTGGTACACCGCCTACACGCCATATCAGGCGGAGATCGCGCAAGGGCGGCTGGAGGCGCTGCTCAACTTCCAGACCATGATATGCGAGCTGACCGGCATGCAGATCGCCAACGCCTCCCTATTGGACGAGGCCACCGCTGCGGCCGAGGCGATGGCGATGGCGCACGCGCTGAGCAAAACGAAGTCCAATGTGCTCGCCGTGGCGGACGACCTGCATCCGCAGACCTTGGCCGTGCTGGCGACTCGGGCGAAGCACCTCGGCATCACCCTGGCGCGCGTCGTGCCCGGGGATCTGTTCGCCGTCGGCGCCGTCAATCCGTTCGCCCTGCTGCTGCAATATCCCGGCACCACCGGCCAGTTGCGCGACCTTTCGGAGGAAATCGCCGCTGCGCATGAGGTAGGCGCGCTGGCGATCGTCGCAACCGATCCGCTGGCGCTGGCGCTGCTGACGCCGCCGGGGGAGATGGGGGCGGATGTCGTCGTCGGGTCCGCGCAGCGCTTCGGCGTGCCGATGGGCTTCGGCGGCCCGCATGCCGGGTTCTTCGCCACGCGCGATGCGTTCAAGCGCGCCATGCCGGGGCGCCTTGTCGGCGTGTCGCTGGACGCGGCCGGGCAGCCGGCGATGCGGCTGGCGCTGCAAACGCGCGAGCAGCACATCCGGCGCGAGAAAGCAACCTCCAACATCTGCACCGCGCAGGTGCTGCTGGCGGTGATCGCCGGGTTCTATGCCGCCTGGCACGGGCCGGAGGGCTTGCAGCGGATCGCCCTGCGCGTGTCCTTGCAGGCGCGGATGCTGGCGGATTGCGCGCTGCGCGCCGGGCTGCGGGTGCGGCACGACTCGTTCTTCGGCACGATCGTCGTCGAGGGCGCGGATGACCTGATCGAACGCGGTGCCGATGCGGGCTACAATTTCCGCCGCGTCGATGGCGGCGGTGTCGGCATCGCGCTGGACGAGACGGTCACGCGCGACGATCTGCTGGCTCTGGCGGCGCTGCTGGGGGCGGAGCTGAAGGGCGCGGTCGCCGCCATCCCGGCCGGGCTGCTGCGCGGCACGGAATTCCTGCGGCAGGCGGTCTTCAACCGGCATCACGCCGAGCATGAGATGCTGCGCTATCTGAAACGGCTGGAGGACAAGGACATCGCGCTGAACCGGAGCATGATCCCGCTCGGGTCCTGCACGATGAAGCTGAACGCGACGGCGGAGATGATCGCGATCACCCTGCCCGGCTTCGCCGATATCCATCCGTTCGCTCCGGCGGACCAGACGGAGGGGTATCTGACCCTGATCCGCCGGCTGGAGGCTTGGCTGTGCGCGGCGACCGGGTTCGCCGCGGTGTCGTTGCAGCCGAATGCCGGGTCGCAGGGCGAGTATGCCGGGCTGCTGGTGATCCGCGCCTGGCATAAATCGCGCGGCGAGCCGCACCGCGACGTGTGCCTGATTCCGTCCTCGGCGCATGGGACGAATCCGGCCAGCGCGGCGATGGCGGGGCTGAAAGTCGTGGTTGTCGGCTGCGACCGCGAGGGCAATGTCGACCTGGCCGATCTGCGGGCGAAGGCGGCGAAGCACGCGGAGCGGCTGGCGGCGCTGATGGTGACGTATCCCTCGACGCATGGCGTGTTCGAGGGGGCGATCCGCGACATCTGCTCGGTGGTGCATGCGCATGGCGGCCAGGTCTACATGGACGGGGCCAACATGAATGCGCAGGTGGGGCTTACGTCTCCCGCATCCATCGGGGCGGATGTGTGCCACCTGAACCTGCACAAGACGTTCTGCATCCCGCATGGCGGCGGCGGCCCCGGGATCGGCCCCATCGGCGTGGCGGCGCATCTGGCGGGGTTCCTGCCCAACCATCCGTTGCGTGAGGACGCCGGCCCGGCGACGGGGATTGGCCCGGTCTCGGCGGCTCCGTTCGGCAGCGCGCTGATCCTGCCGATTTCGTACGCGTATATAAGGATGATGGGAGCCGGCGGGCTGAAGCGGGCGACCGAGGTGGCGATCCTGTCGGCGAACTACATCGCCGGGCGGCTGCGCGAGTCGTATCCGGTGCTGTTTGCCGGGCCGGGCGGCTGGGTGGCGCATGAGTGCATCATCGACTGCCGCGGCTTCGTGGCGGAGACCGGGGTGCAGGTCGAGGACATCGCGAAACGGCTGCAGGATTTCGGCTTCCACGCACCGACGATGTCCTGGCCGGTGCCGGGGACCTTGATGATCGAGCCGACGGAAAGCGAGTCGAAGGCGGAACTGGACCGTTTTTGCGACGCGATGATCGCGATCCGTGCGGAGATCGCATCGATCGGCGCCGGCGTGCTGGACCGGGCGGACAATCCGCTGAAGCACGCGCCGCATACCGCGGCGGAGGTCATGGCGGACGTATGGACGCATGCCTATTCACGCGCGCAGGCGGCGTTTCCGCTGCCCCGGGTGGCGGCGGCGAAATACTGGCCGCCGGTGAAGCGGGTGGATAATGTGTACGGGGACCGGAATTTGGTGTGCACCTGCGCGCCGCTGGAGGCTTATGCGGAGGCGGCGGAGTGACGGCGGGCATGTCGCCGCCCCCCGGTCATGCTGCGGGGGGATAGCGCGGGAGACCAGGACATAAAGCGATAATGACGTGCCCATCCCGCTGACAGTGGCGGAAATCTGCGCGCCGGGGAGGCGGGCGCAAGGGTCGACTACCCGGTTATCCGAAGTACCGGCCCAGTCTGTGACCCGCCCGGGCTTGCACACTTCCGGAATTGATTTGGATAAGATATATATGCCGCTGCGGCAGTAGCCTTCCTCCGGCGGTGTGTGATGCAGGACCGATATGTTGGCGACATCGGCGACTACGTGAAGCTGGCTATCCTGCGCGAATTGTCGCCGGGAAGGCGTCTTGGAGTGGCATGGTGGCGTTTCCCGGACAGCGGGGCGTCTGGCGATGGAAGGCACATTTCCTATCTCTCGTCGTCCGCTAAGTGGCGACATCTTGATCCACATGTTTTCGATACACTTAAGGTGCTGGTTACATCCGGACCTCGCAAAATTGAAGCTCTCGAGAGTGCTAACCTGCTGGCAGATGCTGTTTACTCGTCCGAATTACTACCGACATCTGGAAAGCCCCATCAACAACGGGCGCAACGCGAAGCATGGTTCACGCGCTGCCAGGCTCAATTGGCCAATTGCGACCTCGTGTTTCTCGACCCGGACAATGGGCTGGAAACAACACGTTTCAGTTTCGGTGCAATACGCGCAGGCAAATCCGTGAGCCTGGCCGAACTGTCGGCCTTGCGTCCGCCCGGCCGAACGTTAGTGGTCTACCATCACCAGACCCGCCGCCGGGGCGGGCATGATGCTGAAATAAGCCATTGGGCCGCTCGTCTTCGTGACCAGGGTTTCGGCAGAGTGGACGTTCTCCGGGCCAGCCCCTTCTCGCCTCGGGCATTCTTCCTGCTCGACGCTACCGATGAGATACGGGGCCACGCGGAGACCCTCGCGAAACGATGGAGCGGCATGATTGTCTGGTACCCCAACTGTATCCACCCCGAGCCGGGCGGGACAGTTGGCGACCTCGAGTTCACGACGCCGGGTCAAATGGCCGACCATGCCGAGAAGGCGAGAAAGGACGGCGATCTTCAAGCGGTTCCGGCGTTTTGCCCAAACGTGCCCTGAATTTTCACCGGTCAGACGTCAAAAATCGCCGGGCTGCGTGGCCGGCAACTCAACATCCTCGTAGATCGAAGAAAGCGGAAGGTCCGCCGCGATCTCCGGCATACCCAGCGTATCCCCGTCGGTCAGGATGCTGACAACCCAGGCGCCGTCCTGCTTCAGGTAGACCGTCGCCGCAAAGGCGTCCTGTTCCAGGATGACATAGCGCCGGATCGAGTCCGGCGCGAGGTATTCACGCAGCTTCTCGATCCGGTCGATGTGGGATGTGGAGGGGCTGAGCACTTCGAATACCACGACCGGGTCCCGGATGACCGTCTGGTCGCGGGCCGCGCCCGAGCAAAAGACGAAAGCATCCGGATACCGGATACGGCCGGCGACCTCCACCTTCATCGTGGGCCCGCGCACGCGGCAGCGTTTCCCCTGGAGCAGGGTGAGCAACTGCGCGCCCAGATTGCCGCCGATGGTTTCATGCGCATTGCTCCCGCCTGTCATCGCCACAGGCTCGAAGCCGATGAATTCCCAACGCAAGTCCTGGCATTCCTCCCAGGCAAGGAACGCCTCGATCGTCATGGGCTTGCGCAGGGCGGCTGTCATGCGACCACGTATAGCACGGAGCGTGCGCTATGTATCCGCCAGTGCCGTCAGGATCGCGTCCCGCGCCGCCGTATCCCCCGCCGCATGCACCGGCTGGATCGCCACATGCGTAGCCCCCGCATCGAAATGCGCCCGCAGCCCCGTCTTCACCTGATCCGCCGTGCCCCACAGCACGATCTGGTCGATAAACCGATCCGACCCGCCGTTCGCCAGATCCGCTTCCGCGAATCCCATCCCGAGCCAGGCGTTGCGGTAATTGTCCAGCACCATATAGCGGGACAATTCCTCCCGCCCCAGCGCCCGCGCCCGCGCCGGATCGGTTTCGATCGTTACTTTCTGCTCGACCGCCAGCCACTTGTCCGGGCCGAGGATCCTCGCCGCCTCCGCCGTGTGTTTCGGGATCGTGTTGTAGGGCACCGCCCCGCGCGTCATCTGCCCGGCCAGCTTCAGCATCAGCGGTCCCAGCGCGGCGATGCAGATCGGGAAGTCCGCCGCGCCCGCTTCGCCTTTGGCGATGCCATTCAGATACGCCCGCATCGCCGGCACCGGCTTTTCGTAGACGTGGCCGCGAAGCCCCTCGACCATCGGCACGTGGCTGACGCCCAGGCCGAGGATGAAACGCCCGCCATACAGGTCGTTCAGGCTGATCATGCCGCGCCGCGCGGTAAACGCATCGCGGGCGTAGATCGAGGCGATGGAACTGCCGATCTTCAGGGTGCTCGTCTGAGACAACATGTAGCCGGCGAGGGTGAAGGATTCGTAGCCGCGGGATTCCGGATACCACAGCGTATCGAAGCCGAGCCGCTCGACGGTTTTCACGAAAGCGCCGATCGGCTCCGGGCCGGGGGTCTTGTCGGGTGAGTACCAAACTCCGAGGCGTCCGAGTTTCATGGCTTCCATCCTGTTCCGATGTTCGTCGCCGGCCGGAAACCGGCGATGTATTCGCGTCACCAGTCTCCCTTCAGCGCCGCATCAAGGTCCGGGTTCGCCGCCGCGGCACTGTCCCGGGCCATGCGGTAGGCGTCCAGAATGGTCCGGCGCGAAATACCGCCGGACGCACCCACGCTGACGATCGAAGCCAGCGACACATCACCGAACACCGCCCGCAGATGCGATGGCGCGCCGCCCTCGCCGCGCAGGATCGCCATGATCCCGGCATCGGTGATCGGTTGGTGGCTCGCATTCTCGACCGCATGCCGGATGGCGAGCAGGCCCGGCACGGCTGTTTCGTCCATCTTCGCTCCGCTTCCGGGCAGGATTGTATGGTTTCCGGGTCCGGAAGTCTAACCGCCATCGATCGTCTTGATCGCCCGGAGCAACGCATCGACCATCCCGGTCAAGTACGGACGCCCGACCTCCGTCACCATGATGTCCCGGGCGAGAACGTCGGGGGTCAGTGTCCGCATCGCCGTCAGCCGCCGCACCAGTGCCGGCCGCGTGCGCCGCGTGGCCGCAAGCGCCTCCACGGCTGCCGCATGGTCGAGCGCCAGAGCGACCGCGATATCGAAAACGTCCCGGGCCTTGAAGCTGTCCGCCCGGTAAAGCAGTTTCTTGGCGAGAATTTCCGCGGTGGCATCCAGGACGATCTCCCTTCCGCCGACATTCATCGGCTCGCATCCGGCGGCTGGAATGACCGGGGCGGCCACGATGAAATCGACATCGCCATCCCGCAGCACCAGCTTTACCGCATTGGCTTGCTCCTCGTACTCAACCGCTTCCCGGGCGGCGACTTCGTTCAGGCGGGGCGAAATAAAACTCAACGCCCGCGCGTCGTACGTGAAAATGTGGATGCCTTTGCTGATGCGATGATTGAAGCGGAACATCAGGACGGTGCCGCCGCCGAGACGGAAATCGAGTTCGCCGTAGCCGGTGTGGCGAAGGCTATCGATGACCCGCAGCGCCGGACCGATCAGCGTCCGCCAGGTGTCCTTGTCGAAAGGGCGGTTGGTCTCGGTCATCCGGGCAGGTCCTCACCGCCGCAGCATCGGCGACGGAACACTTTCGATCATGACGTTTACCACCGCCGGCTTGCCGCTCGCCAGCGACCGTTCGATCGCGCCCGGCAGTTCATCCACGCCGGTGACGAGTTCCCCGTGCCCGCCCAAAGCTACCGCCACAAGGTCATACCGCGTCGCATCCAGCTCGCAACCATGCGCGCGGTTCGGGCCGTAGTCACGGAGCTGCAGATTATACTCCGCGTTCCAGCGGCAATCATTGCCGACAATCGCAACGTAAGGCAGGTCCAGGCGGACCGCCGTTTCAATCTCCGACATATGGAAGCCGAACGTGCCGTCGCCCAGCACCGCGAATACCGGAGCAGACCGCTCCACCACCCGCGCGCCGGCGGCCATCGGCAGCGAGGAGCCGATGGAACCGGCGACGCCGTTGATCATGCGGCGGTCGTTGCGCAGGATGCTTTGGCCCCATTGAGAGAACTCGCCGCCGTCGCAGATCAGCACGCTGTCGGGGTCGCGTGCCAGGACTGGCTGAAGCACATGAAACACCTGCGCCGGGTGCAGCCGCCCCGCAGTACGCGACGCCAGATCCGCCCACTCCGCCGGACGGTCGTCGAAACAGGACCGAGCCTCCGCCAGCCACCCCGCATCGCCGAGCCCCCTCCCGGCGCCGCGTGCGATCAGGGTTTCGCCCGCCGGCCACGTGTCGGCAATGCAGCCGAAGGCCAGGCCGCGCGACCGCGCCGCCCGATCGAGGATCGCGCCGTCCGGGTCGATGGCGATGAAGCGGCAATCGGCGGCGAAGGGCGCCTCGCCGAACTTCAGGGTGAAATCGAGCGCCTTGCCGAGCAGCAACACCATGTCGGTGCGCTTCGCCACGTCGGCATAGGCGCCGAGGCTGGCGTCGTTCAGGCCGCGCGGTCCCTCGCTGAGGCAGGCGGGGATGGACAGCGCCTGTTCGATCCGGCGCAGCAGGTCGCGGCCCGGCCTTGTTGCCAGCGCCGGGGCGCCGATGACCAGCGGCCGCCGCGCGGCCGCCAGCAGCGCCAGTACCGCATCGGCCGCGGCATCGCTCAGCGGCAGCGAAGGTGTTGCGAAATCGGACGCCGCCGGCCAGTCCACCGCCCCCGCCTCCACCCGCGCGTCGAGGATGTCGGACGGCACACTGAGATGCACCGGTCCGGGCCGTCCCGATGTCGCCAGGCGGATCGCCTTCGCCACGTCCATCCCAACCCGGGCGGTGTCCGTCGCCATCCAGGCGGCCTTGGTCACCGTCGCCGCCATATCCACCTGCCGCAGTTCCTGGAAGCCGCCGCAGCCGATACGGTCGGCTTCCGTGTGGCCGGAGATCAGCACCATCGGGGATTCCTGGCCGAGCGCGGTGAACAGCGCGCCCACGGCGTTGGCGTGTCCGGGGCCGCCGGTCACCCAGGCAATGCCCGGCCGACCGGTCAGACGTCCATACGCGTCCGCCATGTGGACCGAGGCGGCCTCGTGCCGGACATGCATCAGGCGCAGCTTGGTTTCCAGCGCCGCGTCGAACAGCGACATGATGTGGTTGCCCGACAGCGTGAAGATGTCGGTCAGACCGGCGCGTTCCAACGTGCGCGCGACGATGTCGGCGCCGCGGAGGGTGGCGGTCATAGGGCGACGGTCCTTGGATGGATGTCACGCGCACCGTCGTCCCGCCTCGTCATGGTGCGCGAATGCGCACCATCCACGCCTTCGCCGCAACCAGCACCGCAAGGCGTGGATGGCGGCCCTGCGGCCGCCATGACGGGGAGAGAACGACGCTTCCGCCGAGCCGTATTCACACCGGGTCCCACGGGAACACGTCCCGCGTCCGCTCCAGCGGAGTGAAATTGTTCTTCACCGCGGGCAGCCAGTGCTCCGCCAGGGTCTCCGGCGTCCAGCCGCCGAGCCGCGCCATGATCCGTATCGGGCGCGGCTGGTTGTACAGATAGATCTCGTTGCCGCGGACGCCGAGGATTTGCCCCGAAACCCCCGCCGCCGCATCCGAGCCGAGGAACGCGATCAACTGAGCGATGTGGTCCGGCCTTGTCTTTGCCGCGCGGGCCTGCAACTGCGCCTCGGTCTGGCCCGGCACGGTCTCGATCATGCGGCTGAAGGCGTGCGGCCCGATGCAGTTCGACCGCACGTTATAGCGCTGCATGTCCATCGCGATGTTCCGCGACAAGCCCACGATGCCCATCTTGGCCGCACCGTAATTCACCTGGCCGACGCCGCCGATTAGACCCGACGTCGAGCTGATGTGGATGAACGACCCGCTTTCCTGCTTGCGGAAATGCGTAACCGCGGCGCGGGAGACATGGAACGAACCGTACAGATGCACCTTGATGACGGCGTCCCACTCCTCGACCGACATGTAGTGGAACATCCGGTCGCGCAGGATGCCGGCGTTGTTCACCACGATGTCGATGCGGCCGAAATGGTCGATCGCGTCCTGAACCATGCGCTGGGCATCCTCCCAGATCGCGACGCTGCCGGTGTTGGCGACCGCCCGTCCGGTGCCGTTCGCCTGGGCAATTTCGTGCACGACACGCTGCGCCGGCCCCGCGTCGTGGCCCTCGCCCGTTACGCTGGCGCCGACATCGTTCACCACCACCCGGGCCCCGTTCGCCGCCAGCGTGATCGCCGCCGCGCGGCCGATACCACCGCCGGCGCCGGTGACGACGGCGACCTTCCCGTCAAGCATGCCCATTCGGTTTCCTCCTTCAGCCCGCCATGACGGCAGTCTGCGGCACGACGCGAGACCTGTCATCATTCGGTGGGGACGGAGGCCTCCCCGGGGCTGGCGGCGAAAGCAGTCGCCGCCGCCCGCCCCCGACAGCCGATCGGCGTCGTCAGAACTTCACGGCCGTCCTCAAGGCAAACACCAGCGCGTTCGGGACTTCCGTCAGCGCGCCCGGATGCACAATGAACTGGATGCCCGGCTCTATGCTGATCCCGGGATAAACCGCGGCGGAATAATTCACTTCGAACGCGATTTCGCGATTCTGCACGCCGGTCACGGCGTAGCCTTGCGCCAACAGGGCCGCCTCCAGGTCCTTGCGATGGCCGTTCACTTCCGTATCGGTGACGGCGAGCCCGATCGTGTCGTCGTCGCGCCCCGGGAACGTGCCCTTCAGCACCGCGCCCAGCTCGGCATAGACGGGATACAGCGCCGTGTCCGGGTCGCCGAGGTTGAGGGCGCCGAACAGCGACAGGCTGCGGGTTCCCCCCGGCTTGCCCGTCGGCTGGCGCCAGACCGTCTGCGCCGCCGTCAGCCAACCGCCGTAGCGGCCGTAATAGACCGGTCCCGTAATAACAGGCAGGTTCTGCCCGGGAAGGTTCTTCAGCGGTCCTGTAACGTTCGAGGTATCGTAATACAAGCCGATCCGGTAGTCGCCCGGCAAAGCGCCGTCGGTGGTGGGCACGCCGGTGATGGTATGGCCGGGACGCCAACCGATTTCGAACGGAATGAACACCCCCGTGGCGTCGCTGGTGGAAAACTTCAACCCGTTCTGGGATTCGGCGTAGCTCGGATTGACCTCATACACCCCCGTCTGCGCGAACACGGTGTCCACCGGCGACACCCGCACCCTGGCACCCCAGGTCGATTGCGGATACGCATCGTAGCCGGAGTTCACCGGCACGCCGACGGGCGTGCCGCAGATGCCGTTGTTCTGGAACACGCAGTAAAGCGACGCATGGTCCCACAGCAGCGGCGATGTCGCAAAGTCGTTCTCGGTGATCACCCGGCCGGCCACGATGTTCAGATGGTTGTCGTAGAGCGCTTGTTCGAACGACAGCTCGGCCAGGCGGAAATTCTGCCCGGTGCCGTAGATTTCCTGCACCGACACCAGGTTGCCGATGACCTGCTGGCTGAGCGAATAACCGTAGCGTTGCGTGAACGTGATATGGATCGACCCGCCCGGATCGAGCCCCATCCGGCCCAGATTCAGATCCGCTCCGAAATTGAATTCGCCCGCATTCCGCCCGCCCTGCGACAGGCCGCCCGAAGTGTTGCCGGCGAACTCGTTGATCAGGTTCGCGCGGATGTCGATGCCCATGTCATGCAGCGTGGTCCGCATGCCGCCGAGATCGCCGAGCAGATGCGCCGACACCGCCCCGTCGCTGTATTGCGTCTCCGATGCGGTCTCCGCGGGCGGCGGTTGCACGCCCTGCGGGTTGGCCGGACCGGTGCCGGACGGAGGCTGCGCGAGGGCCGGCGCCGCGAGCAGAAACCCGGCCAGAGAGGCCATCCGGATGGCGGGTTTCATCACGCCACCGTCTCCCAATCCGCCTCGATCTGCTCGAGGGTTTTGCCCTTGGTTTCCGGCACCAGCTTGTAGGTGAAGATGAACGCCGCGACGGACAGCGCGGCATAGAGGAAGAAGGTGCTCGGCGGCCCGATGCTGTCGATCAGCAGCAGGAAGGTCAGGGCCACGACCAGGTTCGAGGCCCAGTTCGCGAACGTCGCCGTCGAGGTGCCCCGGCCGCGCGTCGCCAGCGGGAAAATCTCTGCGATCAGCAGCCAGAACACCGGCCCCAGGCCGATGGCGAAGAAGCCGACATAGGCGGCCAGGCTGAGCGCCGTCACCCAGCCGAGCGCGCCGCCGCCGCCAACGCCGAGCAGGAAGCCGAGCCCGAGCACGACCAGCGCCGCCGTCATGCCGGCCAGCCCGGTCAGCAGCAGGGCGCGCCGTCCGGCGTTGTCGATCAGCTTGATCGCCACCAGCGTCATCAGCACATTGACCGCGCCGATGCCCGCGGTGGCCAGGATGGTGGCCGACGTGCTGCCGAGGCCGGCGGCCTTGAAGATCGCCGGGGCGAAGTAGATCACCGTGTTGATCCCGGTGACCTGCTGGAAGATTGCCAGGCCGACGCCAATGATCATTGGCCGATCGAGGCGGGATTCCTTGAAGTGCGCCAGCCGCTTTTCCCGCTCCTCGCGCTGAAGGTCGGAGCGGAGTTGCGTCAGTTCCTGGTCCGCCGCCTGATGATTGCGGCGCAACACAAAGAGCGCGTCGCGGGCGTCCTCCGCGCGGCCCGTCCCGGCGAGCCAGCGCGGGCTTTCCGGCAGCGGCAGCATGCCGACGAACAGCACCAGGCCGGGCAGCGCGCCCAGGCCCAGCATCCAGCGCCAGCCGTTGCCCTCCGCCAGCAGGTAGCCGACGAGGTAGGACACCAGGATGCCGACGGTGATCATCAACTGGTTGAGCGAGACCAGCGCGCCGCGCTGCGCCGGGGGTGCGGTTTCGGCGAGATACAGCGGCGTCAGCATGGAGGCGACGCCGATGCCGATGCCCACCAGAATGCGGCCGATGACCAGGACCGAGAGCACGGTGGCGATGGCGGAGATGATGGCGCCGGCGAAGAAGATCACCGCGACAATCAGGATGACCGGCTTGCGTCCGTATTTGTCGGCCAGACCGCCGGCGACGGTGGCGCCGATGGCCGCGCCGGCCAGGGCGGAGCTGGTGAGCGAGCCGAGCAGCAGCGGGTCGAGCTTGAACTCGTCCTTCAGGAATGGCAGGGCGCCCGAGATGACTCCGGTGTCGTAGCCGAACAGCAGGCCGCCGAGCGCTGCGATGAACGCTATCATGGTGTAGGACATGTCCGTTCTCCCTGCTTCCCCGAAACGTCCGCGCCGCCCCGCCGGGCGTTCTTGTTGGCTGACGCTGCGAACCTGATCCGGAGCGTTCCAACGCACAGCGAAGCGGCTCGGTTGCAGGGGCTTAATGCCGACCCACTTCCTGTTGAAGCGGTGGGGTTCGGGGGGAGGCGATTTGCCGCGGTGTCGTTCGGTCCGCTTGGCGTCGACCGGAGCGGTCCGTGCTCGCGGCAGGAAAAAGCAAGGTGTGGCACAGATTAAGTGGATCAAGGCGCAGATTGCACCGATGCGATACCGACCGACTAAAGCGCCCCGACTATCCGCTGGCGCGGTCTTGCCTGAAGGGATCGCCCTTTCGGTGTAATCTGTGGCTCAATCCACTTAATCTGTGTTACAACTTGCTTTGTCTCAACCGCGCGGGCGGTCCGAGGTAACCCGATCTCTTTCTGCCTCCACGTTAAGTTTTTGGTTGCCTCCAAGCCCGCACCGAAGACAAATCATGCGCCTGCTGCAGGTTCAACCAAAGCTCCTGTGTGGTGCCGAAATAGCCTGCCAAACGCAGCGCAATGTCTTGCGTAACCGCACCCGGCTTCCCCGGTGCGACAATAGCCGCAATGCAATCAGCCTCCACATCAAGCGCCTGCGCGAGCTCGCGTGTGCTTATCCCGTATGGAACCATGAACTCCTCGCGGAGCATCTCCCCTGGATGGGTTGCGATACGGATCACTGCCCGACTTTCGGAGTGTGGTCGCAGAATTCAATTTCTGGCCAACACATTCAGGCCAAACGAAGCGACGCGCAAATCATCTTCACGGGAACGTTGCGCAGTCCCTTTACCCCACGAACGCCCCCGCCACCGCCCCGCTCATGCAGGTCGCCAGCGTCCCCGACAGGATCGTCCGCAGCCCGAGTTGAACGATCTCCCGCCGCCGCGCCGGCACCATCGCGCCCAGGCCGCCGATGACGATCCCCAGGCTGCCGAAATTGGCGAAGCCGCACAGCGCATAGGTCAGGATCATCCGGCTGCGCGCCGAGAACGTCTCCGCCGGCAGGGTGGAGAAATTCAGATACGCCACGAACTCGTTCAGCACCGTCTTGGTCGCCATCAAGGTCGATGCCGTCGCCGTCTCCGGCCACGGCACGCCGATCAGCCACATCACCGGCCGGAACGGGACGGCGAACAAACGTTGCAACGTCACCGCCGAACCGTCCCAGTCGGGAAACAGTCCCAGCGTCATGTTCACCAGCGTCACCAGCGCCACCGTCACCAGCAACGTCGCAATAATCGCCGTCAGGATCGGCACGCCATCCAGCGTGCCTTTTACCAGCGCATCCAGGCTGCTATGCGGCGGGTCCTCGATTACCAACGTCGCGGGCCGATCGGCCGGATCGAACGGAACCATCAGCGCGGCGATGGCAAGCCCGGCCGGCGTGCTGATAATCGAGGCGATCAGGATATTGCCCAGCGCGTTCGGAACGAACGGTGCAAGAAACGAGGCGTAGATGACCATCACCGTCCCCGCCACCCCGGCCATGCCGCAGGTCATCAGCGCGAACAACTCGCCCCGCTGCATCCGCGCCAGATACGGCCGCACCAGTAACGGCGCCTCGATCATGCCGACGAACACATGCACCGCGGCCCCCAGTGCCAGCGGGCCGCTGATGCCCATCACCCGGCGCAGCAGCCAGGCGAAGCCGGCGGTGATCCGCTGCAGCACGCCCCAGTAGAACAGCAATGAGGCCAGCGCGCTGATCGTCAGCACCAGCGGCAGCGCCTGGAACGCCAGGATGAAGCTGGCGCCGGGATGAGTCTCGGCGAACGCAGGCGCGCCGCCACCGAGGTAGCCGAACACGAACTGCGTGCCGGTCAGGGTGGCGTCGTGCAGCGCATTCGCGGCATCGTTCAGCCAGAACATCAGTCTATCGGCCCCCGGGACGCCGATCAGCAGCAGCGCGAAGGCGATCTGGAGGACAACGCCGGAGACAACGGTGCGCCAGGGGATGTTGCGGCGGTCCTCGCTGCACAGGAACGCCAGCAGGAGCAGCGAGGCCAGGCCCAGAACGGCGTGAAGCATCCCGATCAGCCGGCACGCCGGGTGTTTAACGGGTCGCGGGCGGAGAAAATCCCCGCCGCCGTCATGTCCGCTGCCACCATTGTCCGCCCCTGTGATGCCTGTGCCATTCCGACTGTATCGCGGAACGTATCGGCATGCGAGCGCTGTCGGCGCAGGCGCCGCGGTGCTCCGTCCCGCCTCTTCACGCTCATGTCAGGTGGCGGTAAGGTGCTAACCAAAAATTCCAGTGTATAGTTGGATCAAATAGCGTGGTCCGGAAAGCTGAAGATACCAACTGCCGCGAAACTGTTTGCGACGGTTGTGCAATTCAACGCGGAGCACGACAGCAATGACCAGCAGGACATGGATCGGCGCCCTTACCGCAAGCTTTACCGATGCCGCCGCCTGGACTCCCGCGGGCGCACCGCAAAACGGAGACAGCCTGACGATCCAGGACGGCAACCCGATCGCCACGGACGTGACGCTAGCGGGCGAAAACATTTATCTCGGCGGAACGAACCTGACGCCCGGCCCGGCGATTTCAGCCGTGCCCGGCGCCATTCTCAGCGGCATCCCGGGTGTCGAAGGTACGACCGCACCAAACCCCACCCTGTCGCTGATCGGCTCCACGATAGGATCGGACACCACGATCGTCGTCCCCGCGGTGCCTCGGTTTTTCTTCCGCGGGGCGCTCCCGGCGCCGGACAGCGCCACGCTGTTCATCACCGGCGGCAGCACAACCGAACCGTATGCGCCCCTCCCGGTCAGCGAAAACGATGGCACGATCGAGACAGCGGGCTCGGCGTTCGCCCGCGGCGGCACCCTGGACCTGTCCATCGGCAACGCGGTCCTGGAAAACCGGGGCGCTATCGAAGCCTCCGAAGGATCAAGCATCGTCCTGTTCGGCTATGCGATCCTGCCGCAGGCCGTTGCGGTTCAGGCGACCATGCACAACGATGGGGTCATCGATGTGTACGGCTCGGTTTCCGACACGACCGTCCAGATCGATGGAACCGGCACGGTGGTGCTGGGATTGTCGCCGGGTGTGCTCGGCCTCGGAGCCACCCCGGGACGCTTTGAGTTCGACAACGAGGGAGAAACTATCGGCTCCGGCCAGACCTTCGACTTCAGGGGTGGCGAGCTGGACCTGCACGGATCGAACACGTTTCAGGGGTTCGGCGGCTTCCAGGCGGCGCTGTCCGGGTTCGGCCGGGACCCGACCGATCTGATCAGCCTGAACGATTTCAACGTCACCTTATCGTCCTATGCCGGCGGAACGTTGTCGCTCGCCGGAACCAACAGGTATGGCGTGGCGGAAGTTGCCAGCTTGCATTTTGCCAACCTCCCGGTGTTCGGGGAGTTCAACTACGCAGCAAGCAACAACGTTACGAACATAACATGGGGACCGTCGCAAATTCACCCGGGGCCGGTTTGACGTGCCCGAAACTGGCCAAGACGCGGCGGCGCCGCCCGACTCGCGGCGCCGCCGGACGTCCTACATCTTGCCGCCGGGGGCCGTCGCCGCCGGAGTGCCGGCATCGAACGCCTCCCCCTTCTGGGCGGCCTGATAGCTCTGGTCGTTCAACCGATCCACCGCCGAATCCTGGGCGTCCGCGGAGCTGTGCGACTTCGCGTGGTGTTCCCCCATCGCGGAATGATGCATGTGCCCGGTCATATGAGAACCGGAGGTGGCATCATGCGTCGCCGGCGCGGCCTGGGTCGCGTCGGCACCAGTGTTGCCCGCCGGGTTGTTGCTTTGGGCGAATACGGGCGTGGCGGCCAGCATCGCAGCGGCGCAGGCCGCCTGAAGCAAAGTTGCTTTTGCCATCGTCAAAATCCTTTGTGGTTGTCCATGGTCGAGGTGCGTCAACACCCGGCCGTGATCTGGCGCGGCGAGCATCAAGCTTCTCATCACTTCCAGTTTAGCTCAGCAAAATTTTTTCGGTACTTGCACGTCCGCCGCCATCCGGGTATGAAATGCGCATGGCCGTATCAACCAACGCCTCACGATTTTGGTATCGCTGGTACAAACCGGCGGCCTAGGATCGTGCCCTTGTAGCAAGACCCGAAGCCGCCCCGTCCAGGCGGCTTTCGTTTTGCAAACCCCTCGCGTTACGAATCCGCTGAAGATGGTTCGGCTGCGGGCCGCCAATCCCGGAGCACCTATGCAGCGTTCCAGTTTCGATTTCGACGTCATAACAGGCCCGGTACCGCCGCGCCCCGCGCCGAAACCCGCGCCGCAGCCAAACCCGGCCCAGACCGCGCCGCCGCCCCCGACGCAACCCGGCAAATAGCGGCCCCCGCGATGGTGCCCGCGGCGGCATAAGCGTCTATGATGGGCGGCATGTCAGCCACCCTGCTTCGTCCGCCCGTCCCGCCGGTTTCCGACGCGCCGCTATCGGTGCGGAGCTTCCTCCGCGCCGTGCGCACCAACGCGCTGACGATGTGGCCGAGCGCGGCGTATCGCCAGGACAGCATCACCCGGACGTTTTTCGGCCGCACCACCGTGCTGATGAACGAGCCGGAGGGCATCCACCATGTCCTCGTCGGCAACCCGGGCAATTTCCGGCGCTCCCCCGCCTCGATCCGCATCCTGCGGCCGATAACGGGTGAGGGCCTGCTGTTGAGCGACGGCGAACCCTGGAAGCTGCAGCGCCGCACCATCGCCCCGGCGCTCGGGCCACGAGTCATGCCGATGCTGGCCAGCCATATCGTCACCACAACGCGGCAGGCGATCACGCGGCTGGAGGCGGAGTCGAACCGGCCCGTCGATCTGCTGGCGGCGATGCAGCGGCTGGCGCTGGATATCGCCGGGCGCTCGATGTTCTCGATGGAGATGGATCAGTACGGCGCGGCGATGCGGCGGATGATGACGGAGTTCGGCGAGACCTACGCCAGGCCGCATCTGATGGATATGATCCTGCCGCCGTCGATCCCGACCTGGCACGATCTCGGGCGGATGCGGTTCAAGCGCCGCTGGATGGGGCTGATCGAGACGATCCTGTCGGCGCGGCTGGCGGTGCCGCCGCCGGAGACACCGCGCGACCTGTTCGATCTGTTGCGGGCGGCGCGCGATCCGGAGACCGGAGCGGGATTCTCGCCGGTGCAGTTGCGCGACCAGGTGGCGACCCTGATCCTGGCCGGCCACGAAACGACCGCGGTGACCCTGTTCTGGGCGATGATCCTGCTGGCGGAGGCGCCGGAGGAGCAGCAGCGTGTCGCGCATGAGGCCGCGCGGGTGCCGATAGAGCCGGAGACGGCGCATGCCGCGATGGCGGAGCTGGTGCGGACGAAGGCGGTGGTGAACGAAACGTTGCGGCTGTTTCCGGCGGCTTTTACGCTGGTGCGGGAGACGCTCAGCCGCGACCGGGCCGGCGTCGTCGACCTCCCGCCAGGGACATTGGTCATGATCGCGCCCTGGGTGCTGCACCGGCATCATGCGCTGTGGGACGATCCGGACGCGTTCCGCCCCGATCGTTTCATGCCCGATCGACCGCCGCCCGGCCGTTTCGCGTTCATGCCGTTCGGCGCCGGGCCGCGGATTTGCGTCGGCGCGCAGTTCGCGATGGCGGAGGCGGTGCTGGTGCTGGCATCCCTGGTGGGCCGGTTCAGGATCGAGCGGGTGGACACGCGGCCGGTGCTGCCGGTGGCGATTGTCACGACCCAGCCGGACCACGCGGCCCTGGTAAAGTTTTCCGCCCGGCGGTGATCGGCCCGCGCTGCTTCAGGCGCGGATCAGCGGACACCCGCCTTCGCCCATCGGCCGGAATGCATCCTGCGCCGGAACGGTCGCCAGGGTGACGAAGAAATCGCCCGGATAGCGGCTGGCGGCCGGCGTTTTCACCTTGAACAGATAGCAGGGATGGATGGTTCGCCCGTCGGCGCGGATCGATCCGGCGCCGAAGCAGTCGTCGTCCGTCGGGATTGCCTTCATCGCGGCGACAGTATCGCGCCCCGACGCCTTTGCCTTCGCCGCGCCAAGGACCCTGACCGTCTTCAGGTAATGCCTCACCGCCGCATAAGCCCCGGCATGCACCTCGTTCGGGTAGACTCCTTTCGGCAGCCGCGGCCTGACCCTGGCGGTGAAGGCGCGGGTGCGGTCGTTCTGGTCCCAGTAGAAGCACTCGGCCAGGTTGACGTCCTGCATCGTTTCCAACCCGGCACCCGTTACGGCAGTGATATTGCCGACCATGGCGGCCATGGTCAATCCGGATTCAAGACCGAATTCGCGGGTTTGCTTGACGCAGTTGATCAGGTCGTCGCCGGCATTGGCATACGCCAGAACGTTCGCCCCGCTCGCCTTCGCAGCCAGCAGATAGGAGGAGAAGTCCGTCGTTCCCGGGAACGGATAGGCGCTGGCCCCCGCCACCCTGCCGCCAGCCGCAGCGAGCAGCTTGGTGGTGTCGTTCTGGATGGCGTGGCCGAATGCATAGTCAGCGGTGATGAAATACCAGGAATTGCCGCCGCCGCCGACCAGCGTCTTGACCATGGTGTGGGCCAGGTTCCAGGTGTCGTAGGTCCAGTGGATCAGGTTCGGACTGCAGTATTTGCCGGTCAGCTCGGACGAACCGGCTGCGGAATTGAGCTGTATCCTGTCCTTTTCCTGTGCGACCGTCGTCAGGGCGATCGCCGCGGCGCTGTTGCCGATATCGGTAATGACATCGACGCCGTCGCGATCGAACCATTGCCGCGCGATGCCGGCGGCCACGTCGGGCTTGTTCAGATGGTCGCCGCTGATCAGCTCGACCTTGATGTCCGGGTTGGCGGCGATAAATTCATCCACCGCGAGCTGCGCGCAGGCAACGCTGGTGGGGCCGGTCACGTCGCGGTAATTGCCCGATAAATCGGTCAGCACACCGATGCGAACGACATCCGAAGCCTGTGCCGCGGCGCGGCGGAGCGGGAAGCTGGCGGCGATGGCGGTCCCGAGCAGGGCGCGGCGGCTGGCTGGCATGGCTGGTCCTATCTTGGTTGATTCCCTCTGCGAAGCGACGTTAGCAGACGATTGACCGAAGCGTTATGGCCGGACATTCGCGGTGCCGCGCGGCGGGGCAACACGATGCAACCTGACCTCGATATGGCAGCGGAAACCGGCGGCGGTTTCGTCCAGCCCGTAGGCGTCGTTCCGAACGGCGTGGTCTTCAGAACGCCGCCAGCATGACCAAAACCCCGTCGCAGATTGCGGTAATCAGCAAGAAATCAAGCTGGTGCGGTCCGGCCATGCTGGCCAGCATGAAGATGCAGAACGACACGAAAGCGGCCGCGACTGCGCAGCCGACCTTGAGTGTTTTTACCCGTGTCATAGCCCGTCCCCTTTCAGGGGTGTCCCCGCCGGTCAGGGCGGGGACGATGTTGAGGTCACTTGTTCCGGTCGTCACCGCTGAACAGGATTGTCGTCGCTTGCGTGAACGAGCCGTCGCTGCTGGTCAGCTTGCCGGTGATCGTCTTGCCGATCCCGTAGTGTCCGATCACGCCTTGCTTGCAGTAGCCGTCGAAATCCTTGGTTTTGATGTAGGTGACGGAGAACGGCTTCAGTTCCGGGGGATTGCCCTGCACCGACTTGTAGACGTTCGGCCCGACCAGCTCCCACTTGTCACACGTGACCGTGACGGGCACCGGAAGCGAGGAGACCACCAGCACGCCCGGGTCTCCGACCAGAGCCTGGGCGTTGAGTATATGGCCCACGAGCTGTTCCCAATCGGCCGGCCCCAGGCCGGTTACGGGATCGTTAGCGTTCACGTTGAGCTTGAGCTGGGCGGAGGCCGGCCCGGCGAGGGCGGCGCAGGCGGCGGCTGCCAGGATGATCTTACGCATGAGGTGACTGCCTTCCAGTTGTCTCCGGGGGTACGGGGATGTCCCTTGAAAAACCCCCAATAGTCTTACAGGTTTTGAATTATTACGGCAAATCGAAGCGCCGGGCGCCGGAGCCTTCGCGAGCCCGCAATGAATGACGCTACTCCGCCGCGCGGGACACGAAATCCAGCCGGAACCGCTCGCGGATATGGTCCGCCAGCGCGTCGGTGACCGGTTGCGTGGCATCGCGGGCCTTCAGCAGCATGATCCCGAACTCCGGCAACGGCGGCAGACCTTCCTCCGGCCGCATCGGCCGCACGCCCTCGGGCAGCACCGTCAGCGCCGACACCGTCACGGCCAGGCCGGCAACGACCGGCGCATGCGTGCCAATCTGCGTGCCGGACAGGTAGGCGATGCGGTAACGGATACCCGCGTCGCGCAACGCGTCCTCGGCAGCCCGCCGCCAGCCGCAGGCTTCGTGCGCCAGAGCCAGCGGCAAAGGATCCTGCCGGTGCGGCGCGTATCGGGTCGATGTGATCCAGCTCAACGGCCCGCGCCATAGCGGCACCGCCGGCCAGTTGCGCGGCTCCATGCCGGCGGACACCAGGGTCAGGTCCAGCTCCCCCGCCCGCAGCCGTTCCACCAGATCGGTCGAGGACGAACACAGGACATCGACCTGGACGGCCGGATGGGTCTCGGCGAAGCGCCGCAGCACCGCGGGGATATGCGACAGCGCATAATCGTCCGGTGTGCCGAGCCGGACGGTGCCGGAGATCGCGGGCGCGCGGAATGTCGCCACCACCTCGTCGTTCAGCGACAGGATTTCGCGGGCGCGGGCCAGCAGGTAGCGCCCGTGCGGGGTCAGGGTGACGCCGCCGCCCCGGCCGCGGCTCAGCACCGACTGGCCAAGCACCTCCTCCAGCCGCTTGATCTGCATCGATACCGCCGACTGCGTCCTTCCCAGCCGATCGGCGGCGCCGGTAAAGCTTTCGCCCTCGGCGATGAGGAGGAAGGCGCGGAGCAGTTCCGGATCGAGGGCCTGTGCCTGTTGCATGACATCAAATTATATCATGGCACCCATAAAATCAATTCGTTTTACTGATTACGGACGCGGCCAATATAGCAGTGGTTCGCTTCACTATTTTCCAGGATGACGTTGATGTCCGACCTCATGATGACCCGTTTCGATCATGCCCGGCCCGCGGCCGAGCGGGCCGGATGGGCGCATCCGGTCGATGCCCTCAAGCTGATGCTGCGCACGTGGCTGACCCGCCGGGCGTTGCTGGAGCTGACGCCGCGGGAGCTCAGCGATATCGGCGTTTCCCGCGCAACCGCGATCGCCGAGGCGTCACGGTTGCCGTGGGACGTCGGCCCGATGGACGGACGTCGTTAGAGCATTTTCAGCCTGACTGGAAAGGCGCCGGACGCTGCCAAACCGTCAGGCGATCGACAGGCGGCTTCCCGCCGGAATTTCAGGGATTGAAATCTTGCGCCAGGGTCGCAGCGGAGGCCGGGGGAGCGCATCCGCGCCTTGGCCTCAAGCGGCACCGCAAGGCGTGGATGGTCCGCCTACGCGGACCGTGACGGCAATGCCCGGGACACTTCAGGGCCGCAGCGTTTCATCCCCTGAACCGAATACCGGCTCCGGTGCCGGCGCCACCTGGCGCCGCGGCGCGGCCTCGGTCACGACGCCGAAACGCACCATGTAAGGCCGGAATTTCACGCGCTCCGCCTTCTCGTTCAGCCCGTGGTCCTCGAAACGGTAGTTATGGTCGCCATAGCCGCCGTTCGGTTTGGCCGCCACGAAATCGCCTATCGCGGCAGCCGATTCGGGCGACAGGCTCATGCCGAAATGCCGGTAGACGCCATCAACCGTGGCGACCGGATCGCTGATCAGGTCCATGTGATGGACGTGGCACACAGGATCGGGGAAACCCGCATCATCGCCAACCGCGGTCATCCGCTGCGTTCCGTCCAGCCACCGGCGGCTTTCAAGCGGCCCCAGCGCGCGCGGATCGAGTTGCCGGGTGAACGGGCGGCGCAGCACTTCGGTCAGCCGGGACTGCGACAGCAGCACCTTCACCGGGTCGCGGTGCACGAACACGATCCGGGCATCGGGATAGACCAAACGAATCACCTTCAGCGCGAACAGATGCTCGGGGCACTTCAGCACCCATTGCCTCGCGACGCCGTCCTGACGCTGGAGATACTGCAGGAAGCGCTTGTGGAAGCGATAGGCCGGCAGATTGTTGACGACATCCGCATCCAGCCAGTCCCGGTAGGACGGGATATGGTACGTCGTGTCGAACCGCAGGCTGCGGAATACGTGCGCGGTGATCTCGCTGCATTCCTGAGGCAACGTCGCCTCCAGCGGATGCAGCGCCTGCAACTCCGGAGCCAGCCAATCGAACGCCTTCAACTGCTTCGCGACCCGGGCGATCCGCTGCTCCTTGGTGCCGGAGGCCGGCGAAGGATAGATCGTTTCCCAGACCAGCGGACCTCGGTTGGCCGCGTCGAGCAGCATCAGCCGGTGCAGGAACGTCGTGCCGCTGCGCGGCAGGCCGGTGATAAAGATTGGTTGATGAATCGGCTCCGCGGCGGTTTCCGGACATCGGACAAAGGCATCCTGGAGCATCAGCAGGTTCGACAGGAACCGCACGACGTCCCACTTTGTGGCGCTGCGGCCGACAAGGCTGAGCGCGGATTCGGACTGGCACGACTCGAGCAGCCGGCAGAGCGGCCCGATGAACGACGTGTTGCCGAAATCGCGCAATCCGGTCTTGTCGCGCGCCGTACGGATCAACCCGTCGGGGTCGAACGGACGGTCGAGCAGGCCGAAATAGCCCGCCACGGTGTCGGAAAAGCGCAAGGTCGCGGTTGCGATTGTCACAGTGTAGCCCTCGTAAGCAAGGCCGTGATCGTTCGGCGTGCAGATGAACCTTGGCGTTCTTACACGCTGAAGTCACCCACAAGGGCGTGAGCACGCGCATGTTTGGTATGTATGCAGCGGAGAGAACCGCGCTCATGTATCTGGATGATGTGCGAATCCATGCCAAGATGGCTCAGAAGTCCGGAAACGCTGAATGGCATTAGGGGATGAACTCGATGCACATGATTCGCTGCCGCCGCCGTGGCCTGCTCGCTGCGAGCGCGGCGTTCTTAATGGGCGCCACGCTGCCCGCATACCTCGCTGCCACGATTCGGCCGGCACGCGCCGATGACGAATCGGTCGTCCAGCCGATACAGAATTTGGCGGACGGCCTGATCGAGATCATGAAGGCCGGCACGCGAACGCCCTTCAGCCAGCGCTACGACACGCTGGCGCCGATTATCGACCGCACTTTCGACCTGCCGTTCGTCCTGCAGGAATCCGTCGGCCCCACCTGGGGGTCGCTGCCGCAGGACCAGCAGGACATGTTGCTGCAGGCGTTCCGCCGCTACACGGTGGCGTCCTATGTCAACAGCTTCGACAATTTCAATGGCCAGCGCTTCGAGGTGAAGCCCGACACCAGGGCCGTCGGCAGCGGTGAGCAGGTCGTGCAGACCCGCATCATCCCGAAGCACGGCGACACGCATGAGCTTGATTACGTCATGCGCCAGGGGTCCGAAGGCTGGCGGGCGGTCGATGTCCTGGCCGACGGCTCGGTTAGCCGGGTGGCCGTGCAGCGGTCGGATTTCCGCCGCCTGCTTGCCCGTGGCGGCGCGGAGGCGCTGGCGAAAAGCCTGCGCACCAAGTCGGCGGACCTGTCGGGCGGGTCGAGCTAGGCCCAAGGCCACCAACGTCGTGGCCCGGCCTGTCCGGGCCACTTGTTGCGGCACTTGCGGCGATGGATGGGGAACCCGCCGCCCCGCTCCGCATTACCGCCGTCATGCCCCGCGACGAAAGCCCCGCACAGCAAGACCCGGCCTCCGGCGGACGCCCACGCGTGGTGGTGGTGGGCGCCGGCTTTGGCGGCATCAACGCCGTCAAGGCGTTGGCTCCCGCGGCGGCCGACATCACGCTGATCGACCGCACCAACCACAATCTGTTCCAGCCCTTGCTCTACCAGGTGGCCGCTGCCGCTCTTGCGCCGTCCGACATCGCAGTGCCGATCCGTGCGATCTTCTCGCGCAGGCGCAATGTGACGGTACTGATGGGCGAGGTGGACGCCGTCGATACAACGAGCCGGAAGGTGCGGGTCCGCGATACCGGGGACGTGCCGTACGACTTCCTTATCGTCGCGACCGGCAGCGTCTACAGTTGGTTCGGCCATGACGCCTGGCGGGCACACTCCTTCGCGCTGAAGACGCTGGACGACGCGGACGTCCTGCGGCTGCGGGTGCTGGGGGCGTTCGAACGGGCGGAAAGCCGCACCGATGCGGAGGAAATCCGCGCGCTGCTGACCTTCGTCATCGTCGGCGGCGGCCCCACAGGCGTCGAACTCGCCGGCGCCATCGCCGAGCTGGCGCGATCGACGCTGGCGCGCGACTACCGCCACATCGATCCGACGTCCACCCGGGTGGTGATCTGCGAGGCCGGCCCGCGGTTGCTGGCCGCCCTGCCGGACTCGCTGTCCGCCTACTCGGTCAAAAAGCTTCAGGCGCTGGGTGTCGAAGTCCGGCTCGGCGAGTCGGTGGAGGACGTGCGGCCGGACGGCATCACCGCATCGGGCCAAAGCATCCGAGCCGCGAACGTCTTCTGGTGCGCCGGCACCGAGGCCACGCCCGCCGCCACCTGGATCGGCGCCCGCACCGGGCGGCACGGGCTGATCGAGGTCAACGCCGACTGCTCGGTGCCGGGGCACGAGGGCATCTTCGCCATCGGCGACGTAACGGTCATGCAGGATCCCGACGGGCGCCCCTTCCCCGCGCTTGCCGCGGTCGCCAAGCAACAAGGCCGCTACCTGGGCCGCGCCATCAGGAGGCGGATCGAAGGCCGTGGCGATCCCGGCCCGTTCAGGTATCGGGATTATGGCCAGCTCGCGGTGCTCGGGCGTTCCGCCGCGGTCGCGGATCTGGGCTGGCTGCGGCTGAAGGGCATCCCGGCCTGGATCCTCTGGAGCGCGGTGCATCTGGTCCTGCTGATGGGTGCGCGGAACAAGGTGCTGGTCTACGTGAACTGGGTTTGGGCGTGGCTGACCTACGGCAGCGGCGCCAGACTGATGACCGGGATTGGCGGGGCGCGAAAGACCGAGGCCGGGGCGACCGGCAAGGCTGCTGTCGGGGACGAACGAGCGGCCTGATCGTTGCTTATACCAGTCCGTGTTGAGAGCGACTCTTCCCATAAGCCGTCATGGCCCGGCTTGTCCGGGCCACCAATAGCCGCACGTGCCGCGATAGGTGGCCCGGACAAGCCGGGCCATGACGGTGGGGAGGAGGCCGATGCGTCAAAGTCAACGCGCACTGGTATTACACCGCGGGCGGGTAGCAACCCGCCGTAGGAGGGTTTCTCCGGCTTCACCGCGTCGTCATGCCGACGGAGGTCGGCATCCACGCCTTAGCCGGTGGGCGTGGATGGCGGGCCTTCGCCTGCGATGAGCCTGGGGGCGACGTGCCCATCGGTCACCCTGGTGCGGATTGGCATCACGCCGGGACCTTGCCCTCCGCGCTCTGCTGCAACAGCCGATGCACCACATCGCTCGGCACCAAGTTCTGCGCCGCCACGGTCAGGGCGGCCATCTGGTCACTTTTCGCCGCCGAACCGGACGATGACCCGAGCCAGTAATTCGCCACCTGCGTCGCCATGGCCGCCACCGTGCCGAGCAGCACATTCGCAAGCGGCAGGCCGTTCTCGGGCAGGCTCGGCTTGGTCAGCACGATGAAGATCAGCGCGCCGAACACGACCAGGATGACCCCGCTCAACACCGCCGGCGCCCAGGCCAGGCGGCTATGCGCCCCGACCAAAGCGGCGGTTTGGCCGCGCGCTCCGGCACGGTCCGCGGCAGCCGCCTGCAACGCCGCCCAATCCGCCGCCCGCTGCGCCTCGGCGGCGCGGTCCGCCTCGGCCTGCTGCTGCGCCATGATGGTCAAAAGCTGCACCCGCAATGCTGAGACAGCCTCCGGGTCCCGCGCCAGCACCGTCTGTGCCGCCTCGGCATCGCTGGTGCCGGTCACCGCCTCGATGGCCTGCGCCACGTACCCGGCGGTCTTTTCCCCGGCGGCGCCGAACAGCGATTTGCCGATGTCCGGGGCGATATCGAGCACCAGGCCGCCAATACCGCCGGCCGCAGCGCCCTTGGCCGCGCTGTTCAGTGCTTCAGCGACGTTCATGAGACGACTCCCATCTGGAAGGCTTCGAACGGCAGCTCGCACAGGCGGCGCGCCCAGCCATCGCCGAAGGTGCGCCAGGTCGCCAGGCCGGCCATGAAGATCAGCCGGTTGGCCTGAAACTCGGCGCACAGGCGGAACCCGTTGGACTTCTGCGCTTCGATCGCGGCCAGCGTGCCGGGACCGATGGCGCCATCCTGCGGCACCCGCAGCGTCGCCTGGAGCCAGCGGATGGCACGGCCGACGCCGTTGTTGACGGTGGCGTCGAACACCAGCAGCGCGAGCGCGGCCGGAAGCTTGCCGCACTGCGCGCGGTCCCAGAAGTCGCGGCGGTAGATGTCCTGCGCCTGCTCCAGCGTCAGCGAGGCGATGTCGATCTGCGGATACGCGGCGGCGCTGATGCCCCAGTTGGTGCCATTACACGCGCCCACGCCGCAGCGCCCGCCGGTCCAGTTGCCGGGATCGGCCGGGTTGGCCGTGTAGCCGCCCTCATGGCCGATGACGACTTTGAAAGCCTGTTCGAACGTATCCATGATTTGCCTCCGGTTTCGTGCTGACCGGGGCAAGCTAGGGCCGGGTTATCGGGGAAGATGTGTCGGAGGACACAAGAAGCAGGATTCGCCCCGGCCGGCGAAGCCGGGGTTGGTCACGCCTTGGCGACGCGGCTCAGGCTGGCGGCGCAACCGGGGTTACGCCCGCCGCCGAGGCGGACGCGGCTACCGCTTGATCAGCGTGCCCGGCCCGGCTTCCGTGAACAGCTCGAGCAAACACGCATGCGGCACCCGGCCATCGAGGATCACCGCCGCCTTGACGCCCTGGCGCACCGCCTCGACGCAGTTCTCCACCTTCGGGATCATCCCGCCGGTGATGGTACCGTCGGCGATCCGCTCCGCGACCTCAGCCACCGTCAGCGACTCGATCAGCATTTTGTTCTTGTCGAGCACGCCGGTCACGTCCGTCAACATAAGCAACCGGGTCGCGTTCAGCGCCCCGGCGACCGCGGCGGCCACCGTGTCGGCGTTGATGTTGTAGGTCTCGCCATCCGTCCCGACCCCCACCGGCGCAATCACCGGCACGAGGCCGCCGCCGGTCAGCGCGTGGATGACGCGCACATCCACCGCCGTCGGTTCGCCGACGAAGCCGAGGTCCAGCACTTCCTCGATATGGCTACCGGGGTCCTTCTTCGTGCGGCTGAGCTTGCGGGCGCGGATCATCGCGCCGTCCTTGCCGCAAATGCCGACGGCCAGCGCGCCGGCCTTGGTGATCAGCCCGGCGACGTATTTGTTGACGGTGCCGGCCAGCACCATCTCGACCACCTCGACCATCGCGGCATCGGTCACCCGCAGGCCATCGACGAAGGTGGACTGGATCGCCAGCCGCTTGAGCATGGCGTTGATCTGCGGGCCGCCGCCATGCACCACGACGGGGTTGATGCCGACCTGCTTGAGAAGGGCGATGTCGTTGCCGAATTGCTGGGCGAGGTGTTCTTCCCCCATGGCGTGGCCGCCGTATTTCACCACAACCGTCGCGCCGGCATAGCGGCGCAGGAACGGCAGGGCGTGTGCAAGGACCTCGGCCTGGCGCGTGGCCGCTTCGATATCGATCGGGTCGGGGGAGAACTCGCTCATGCCGCGCGTGTAGGGCGTTGGAAGAGCGGGGGTCAAGTGACGGCTGGAAAACGCTGCGCGGGCAGTGGCATCAGCCCACATTCGTCATGGCCCGGCTCGTCCGGGCCACCTATGCCAGCACGTGCCGCGGCAGGTGGCCCGGACAAGCCGGGCCATGACGACTGGGGTGAGTGACGCCCCCGGCCAAATCCGCCTCAGACCTCCAGCGTGCCCCGTCCGACCGGCACGCAGGTTCCCGACACCGTCGCCATCACCGGCCCCTCGCCCGTCTTGCTGGCGGACGCAACAATTTGGCTCGGGCGGCCCATCTCCACGCCCTGCTCGATCTCGTAGTGCAGATCGACGTTGTCGCCGGGCGCCAGCGAGGTCAGCAGCGCCGCCAAAGCCGCCGCGGCGCTGCCGGTGGCGGGGTCTTCCGGCACGCCGGCAAGCGGCGCAAACATCCGGGTGCGCAACTGGATAAGGCTCTCGCCGCGCCGCGCATACAGCAGCACGTTGAAGCGGCCGAACAGCGACGGGAACCGCGGGGCGGCATCCTCAAAGGCCGCTGGGACCGGACGCGCGCGCGACAGGGCCTCCACCGACGCCACCTCCGCGATCACGAACGGCGTGCCCACCGAGGCGACAAGCGGAGCATGGGTTTCGCTGGTGATGTCGGTCTCCGATAGGCCCGTGCAGTCGGCGACGATCTCCGCCGGCACGGCGATGTCGAGCGACAGGGACCGCGGCGCCGAAATCCGCGCGCCGGATATGGCGCCGGCGAGATCGCGCAGGATGTGGACCCGCACCAGGCCGGCGAGTTCCTCGAACACGTAGTGCTCCGGCGGGTCGCCGGCGATGCGGGCGAGGACGAAGCCGGTGCCGACATTCGGATGCCCGGCGAACGGCATCTCGGTCTTCGGCGTGAAGATGCGCACCCGGGCGTGGTGGCGCGGATCGGCCGGCGGCAGGACGAAGGTGGTTTCCGAGAGGTTGAACTCGGCGGCGATGTCCTGCATCTGCCCGTCGGTGAGCCCGACGGCATCGGGGAACACCGCCAGAGGGTTGCCGCCGAAGCGTTGCGCGGTAAAGACGTTGACCGTGACGAAATCATAGGCGGGCATGAGCGTCCTCCGTTACGAAGGGATAGCATGAGGCGGGACGGCGCGGTAGGGGCGACTCCGGGACGGGATTGACGTAGATTTCGGGAAAACACTATAAGGGGACGGATATAAGATCTAACCACTCGGAAGCTCAGCCATGACCACGATCACGATTTACCAGGACTCCGGGCGTGGCGCGCCGATCGAGGCAACCGTTGTTCAAGCCAGAGCAATTTCAGGCTTATCGGAGACCTGGCGGCAACCTTGATCGTCATGGCCGGGCTTGTCCGGGCCACCTTCGCGGCAGGGTGCTGGCATAGGTGGCCCGGACAAGCCGGGCCATGACGAGGTGGAGCGTCCGTCGCCTGTCCTGTCAGCCTGAAAATGCTGCTCCAACGGGCATCAGCACTCTTCCGGACTGTCCTGCCGAGCCGCCACATCTCCCTCATCCGTCCCCGGGTTCGACACCTGCCGCGGCCCATGCGACAGCAGCGACCGCAGGACCTCCGCCGTGCGGGCAACGGAAGCCCGCAACGCCTCCAGCATCTGCGGCATATGTGTCGGATCCACCCGGTCGGCGATCTCCAGCGCGGCAAGCTGCGCGTTCTCCGTGATCGTCGACAAAATCGCCCGGAACTGGAGATCGGCCTTCGAATCGAGCCGCCAGGACATCGGCCGCCGCTGTTCCATCACCCCCGCCTGGAAGCCGCGCCGCGCCGCCTCGGCCGCCTTGCGCTCCGTCAGGTCGGTGAAAAGCAGCACGAACCCCAGCGTGCGGTCGAGCGAGGTGAACACAGGGTCCCCGCGCACCAGCAGCGGCGTGGCCACGCCATCGCGCCCCACGAGCGTCACTTCGCCGCGCCAGGCATGGCGATTGACGACCAGGTCATCGATCCGCCGCGCAGCCTCCAGCGGGTCGCCGAACAGCGGCAGCAAATCCGCCACCTGCTCCGGCAGCTTCGGCAAATCGGGCAGCAGCGCCGAAAACGCCGCGTTCAGCTTCAGGATGCGGCTGGTGGTATCGACGATCACCACCGGCTGGGCGGACTGCTCCACCTGCCGGCGCACCTGATTGAGCTGATCCTCCGCCAGCAGCATGCGCACCGAGCGGAACTGTATAATCACGTCGCTCAGCGTGTCGCCGACCAGGCGAGCGAACGCCAGGTCCGCCTCGTTCCAGGGATCGGAGGTGCCCTCGACAAGCTGGTGCCATTGCGAGAACGACCGCCGCGGCGACAGGGTGAGCGGGTCATCGCCCACCAGTGTCGGCTTGAACGGGTTGCCGCCCCAGGTGACCGTGCGCACCCGCTCCGGCCGCAGCCAGATCAGGTATTCGCCCGGCGCCGTCGACACCGGGGTTGCCAGCAAGCCGCTGGCAATGGCGGTCAGCAGCTCGAATTCCGGCGCGTCCGTGCCCAGATTCGCGGTGGCGAGCACGCTGGACCGGTCCTGCTTGTCCAGCCAGCGGCCGATGGCACGCAAAGCGAGCGTGCCGGGGACTTCGCCGACGGTGTGGACCTCGCCTTCATACAACAACGCCGCGCCGGTGGCCTGGACCGGCTCCAGCAGCGTGTTCGATCCGTCGAACAAGGCGGCGCGCCAGTCGCCTTCCCGGGAGATCGCCCGGATCATCCGCTGCTCCAGCCGGCGGACCGACAGCTCCGCCTGCGCCTGCGAGAAGCTTTCCAGCGCGGAGATGCGCGTTGCCACCGCCTCGGCGAGCAGCTCGCACACCGCCCGCTCCTCGAAATGCACGAAGCGCGGGACGTAGTGGTGGCAGGAAACCAGGCCCCACAGCTTGCCGCTGACCATCAGCGACACCACCAATGTGGCGTGGACGCCCATGTTCTTGAGATACTGGACATGGATCGGCGAGGAGCTGCGCAGGAAGCACAGCGACATGTCCAGCTCCGCGCCGCTTATCGGCGAGAGGCGCGGCGTCAGCGGCACCGGAGCGAAATCGACATCGACCAGTACCCGCACCCGGTTGCGCTCATACAGGCGCCGGGCGATGTGCGGAATGTCCGAGGACGGGTAGCGGTTGCCGAGGAAGGCTTCGATGTCCGGCTTGCAGTTCTCGGACAGCACTTCGCCGTGACCCTGGTCGTCGAAGCGGTAGACCATGACCCGGTCGTAGCCGGTCATCTCGCGGAAGATGCGCGCCGTCTCGTCGCCCAGGGAGCGCAGGGAACCGGCGGTGATGATCGTCATCAGCCCGCGCTCAAGATGGCGGGACAGGTCCACCGACGGCCCGGCGCGTTCCAGTTCGAGGATCAGGCCGCCGCCCTCCGGCCGATGGATCAGGCCGTCGAACGCTGCCGGCGGGGCGCCGATGTGGAACCTCACCCCATGCGGGACATCGGCCAGCGTATCCTGCAAATGGGGCTGGAGCTGAGCGGCCAAGTCGCCTTCGATGGAGTCGAGGCGGCGGCCGATGATGTCGTCGGGCAGCCCGAGAAAGGCCGCTGCGTTCTCGCTGGCCTGCACGATCGTGACATCCGGTTCCCGGATAAGCAGCAGGCATCCGTGCGGCTGGATCGACCCCGCGAGATGAATCTGCTCGCGTTCGCAGTTGGTTAGATTCGCCTCACCGAAAGCTGGCGTTGAAGCCGAACGCGTGAGCAAGGCGATCTCCCGTGATTTTTCTATCGATCGGCGTCGACCGATGGTCGCGCATATCCCTCCATCTCATACTGGGCAAGCTTCTTGTAGAACCCCTGGCGGCTGAGACCGAGCAATTCCGCAGCAGCGGTGCGATTGCCTTCGGCGAGTTGCAGCGCCGCATCGATATAATGCCGCTCAACCAAGCCGATGGCGTCCCGCACCAGCACCCGCAAGGAGGTCTTCCCCGTCTGTTCAATGACCGCGGCGAGCGCCGCCTGCACGCTGGCGGTGCCTTCGTTGGCAACCAGTCGGCGCCCGACATCGCGCATCAGCAGCGCGATATAGGGCCGCCCGCCGGACGGCGTGCCGACGGCGGAGATCTCGACTTCGGTCGAGCCGCCGAATTCGCCGGTGATGGCCGTGGCGAACAGGCGCACCGAGCCGTGGCGGTTCAGGTTGGACAGCAGCACCGGCAAATCCGCCCCGGGCCGTGACAGCCAGCGGGAGATGCGTTCGCCCAGCACCGCGCCCTCAGCACCGATTTGCACCAGGTCGAGAAACGCGCGGTTGGCGCGGCGGACGATGCCGTCGCGGTCGATCACCACGAAGGCATCCGGCAGCCGATCGACGAATTCGTCGAGCTGCGTCTGTTCGGGGTGATGCATCGGCTGCTGGTTGCCCGCGGCAGGTGCGAGTTGCACCATGAAGACCGGCCCCGGCTCTCCGTTCATCATCGAAGCGCGCGCGGTCCAGGCTTCCTGATCGGGGCCCAGATGGATCAGCGCCCCCGGCGCCCGGCCGTTCTGGCGGACGCGCTGCAGCATCGCCTGGAACGGCTCCCGCTCATCCGGGACGATCTCCGGCAGCAGATCGCGGCCGCGCGCCAGCCCGAGCACCCGGATGGCGGCCGGATTGGCCTCGACGATGCGCAGCGAGTCGGCAGCCAGCAGCAGAACGGCCTCATGCGAGGCGTCGAACAGGGTGCGGTAGCGGGTTTCGACTTCGCGCAGCTTCCAGTAGTCCTGCTCCATCGCCTGCTGCGCCGCAACGAGGCGGGACTGCAATTCGGCCACGGCGCGGAGGTTGCGGCCGACGGCGATCAGGCCTTCCTTGCCGCCGAGCCGGACGATGGTGTATTCCATCGGCAGCTCCAGGCCGCTGGGAAAGCGTTGATTGACCTGACGGAAGGCCGAAACGCCGCTGTCGCGGGCGTCCTCCACCATGCGTGCAACCTTGGCCCCGCCCATGTCGGCAATCGTGTCGCACCACGCGCGTCCCCGCCACTCATCGACGGGTTCGCCGGAGATGTCGTTCGACAGGGTGACGTCCTGAATAATCCCAGCCAAATCGAGCACGAGAGTGACATCAGGCTGGGCGATATTCACGCCCGAGAGTGCGGCATTGGTGATCGAAACCTCCTGCGCGACGGTCATCGTCAGACAGATATGGTGTCATACCACGGTTTACACCCCAATGACAGCGCAGTAGACAAATCGTGGCGAATATTACCGATTTGTAGTGTTAAATTTGCATCACGCGGCCGGGAGGAGGTTTTCGGCCCTCAATCGTCCCTCTCATCAAACGGCAGGCCTACATAATTCTCCGCCAGCGAGCGCGCCGACGCCTCCGATGTCCGGAGCAGATCGAGATCGGCGAAATGAATGCGGCGTTCGAAATCGCTTTCATCGTCGTTTTTATGAAGCATAGTCGTCATATACCAAGAGAATCGCTCAGCTTTCCAAATTCTACGCAAACAGGTGGCGCTGTAGCGGTCGAGAATCGACTGATCGCCGGTCTTGTGCACTGCGTCAAGCAGACGTGACAACACACGCACGTCAGCGACCGCCAGATTCAACCCTTTGGCGCCGGTCGGTGGCACGATATGCGCGGCATCTCCTGCCAGGAACAGCCGCCCGTGCCGCATCGTCTCGCAGACGAAGGAGCGCAGCGGGATGATGCCTTTCTGGAAGATCGGCCCTTCGGTCAGCGACCAGCCGTCCCCGGTGTCGAGTCGCGCGTGCAATGCATCCCAGATCCGCCTATCGGACCATGCGGCGATGTCGTCGGCCGGGTCGCATTGTATATACATCCGTTGCACGTCGGGCGAGCGGGTGCTGAGCAGGGCGAACCCGTCCTGCTGGTTGGCGTAGATCAGCTCATGCCAGGACAGCGGCGCCTTGGTCAAAATGCCGAGCCAGCCGAACGGGTAGATCTTCTGGTATTCGACCCGTTTTGCCGCCGGGATCGCCTGGCGGCCGGGGCCGTGGAACCCGTCGGTGGCGGCGATGTAGTCGCAGTGCAGCATTTCCGAAGTATTTGCTGCATTGCGGCGAAACTCTATTGACGGAGCTTCGGTGTCCGCGCCGTAGATGGCGGTGGCGCGGGCGCCGAAGATGATCTCACCGCCGCGGGCCAGCAGCCCGGCAATGAGATCCTTGAGGACTTCATGCTGCGGGTAGACGGTGACGCGCTTGCCGTTGGTGAGTCCCTCGATGTCCACGTGATGGCGCTGATGGTTCCATTGCAGGGTGATGCCGTCGTGGAAATGGCCTTCGCGCAGCATGCGCTCGCCGAGGCCGAGTTCCTTGATCAGCTCGGTGACCCAGTGTTCGAGGACCCCGGCGCGGACCGTGCCTTCGACGTCTTCGCGGCTGCGGGATTCGAGGATGACGGAGCTGATTCCGGTGCGGTGCAGCAAATGCGCCAGGAACAGTCCGGCCGGACCGGCGCCGATAATGCCAACCTGGGTCCGCATGGAGTATGTCCTTCTACTGATACAGCGTTCGGGATTGGATCATCTTCGCGGCTACTTCGCCAGCGTCAGGCGGCTTGGTTACGCACAGCTTGACGTGATGGGATCGGCGGCGGCGCGTATCCGGGATCGGCAGTCGGTCGTCTGTCTACGGTTTTTAACACAGAGAAAAGATTGAGGGCCACAGAGCAAACAGAGAAAGCAAGAAGGGCGCTTCGCGCGAAGTGCTTGCAGCGTCCGAAGCCTGCGGCAGGCTGTTCCGGACGCTACGCCCTGCGTTTGAAGCAGCGCTTAGCGACGCCCAAAGATGACCGAATCGGTTGGCGCCACCGTCCACGGCATGGCCCGGCTTGTCCGCGCCACCTATCCCAGCACGTGCCGCGATAGGTGGCGCGGACAAGCGGGGCCATGACGGTTTTGGGGGGCTTGCCCCGTGAGGCGGTAGTTTTTGGGCGCCGCCTTAGCGACGATCCAATCGCATAGCCTCTGCGCCCTCGTTCTTCCCCTGTGTTAAAAATGCGCTGCCTGAAACCGCTTCGTCCCTGACCGCGTGATCACGCTGAGGCGGTTATTTCTCCACTGCTGCCGATCACTTCGGCTCCCGGGCTGCGTCCGGGCGCCTGCCATGACAATACAACAACGGCCGTGCGGATTACTGCCCACCGCCCGCCCGTTCGGCTGCCGCGACCGCATGTTCCAGCTTAAGGATGCGGGTCGCGTTCTGCACGAACAGCTTCTCGATGATCCCCGGCTTGAAGCCCTCCATCTCCCATTCGTCGCAGCACTGTGACGCGCTCCAGCCGGGATAGTCGGAGCCGAACAGCACCTTGTCCTGCAACCGCCGTTGCATGTCGTGCTTCAGCGGCGCGGGGATGTATTTCGGACCCCAGCCGGAGATGTCGATCGACACATTGGCCTTGTGGATCGCCACCGCGATCAGTTCTTCCGTCCACGGCCAGCCCGGGTGCGCTGCAACAATAGTCAGCCGCGGAAAATCCGCGGCCACGTCATCTATATTAGGTATCGGCCGCGCATGCGACAGCTTGAAGCCCAGCCCGCCCGGCTCCCCGGCGCCGATGGCGGTGGTGCCGCAATGGATCAGCACCGGCGCGCCAAGCGACTGCAACAGGTCCCAGATCGGGTAGAACTGACGATCGTTCGGAGAAAAACCCTGCACCGGCGGCTGGTATTTTACGCCGAGCAAGCCGAGGTCCCTGATCGCATGTTCGATGTCTTCGAGCCCCTTGCGCCCGCGCCAGGGATCGACCATCGCCCAGCCGGGCAGGAACACGTCGGGATAGTCCTTGCTCAGTTGCGCCAGCGCCGCGTTGGAGTAGACGCCGCCGGCCGCGCCATTCTCCGCGTCCCAGGCGATCGGGATCGCCAGGCAGTCGTCGCGGCGATACTCCTCGGCGATCTCGCTGTCGGGACGCGCCGAGAACTTGCCTTTGAACATCCGGTTGGCGGCCGGGATGAACGGGCCGCTGGCGTCCACATAGGCCTGGTTCATCGGATGGACGTGCACGTCGATGGCACGCATGACGGTATCTCCCCGGCTTAGCCGAGCAGCCCGGGCAGCGCCTCCGCCCAACTCGCTCGCGCGGCTGCGATGGTGGCATGATCCGCGATCAGCACAAGCCGCGACCGCCGATCGGCTGTGGGCCAGGCGGAAAGGGTGACGGGAGAGTCGATGACGTGGTGAACGCCCTGGATCACCACGGGTCCTTCCATATTACTTATGTGCAGCATGCCCTTCACCCGCAGCAGCGCTGCGGCGTGGCGGATGCGGATGGTGCGCAGCCAGGTCTCGAAAGCGCGCCAGTCCAACGGCGAGTCGGCCAGCAATGTCGCGGACGCATAGCGGTTGAGATGCCCGGGGTCGTCGGCGAACAGGCCGGAGCCGCGCGGGACGGGATCGGATGCAGCGGCCCCGGGATCGAAGAACGACGCCGGGAACAGCGACGCGGCATCGACCCGTCCGCGATCCGAGGTCACGATCGGCGCAACGGGATTCAGGCCCGCCAGTTCCGCCCGCAGGCGCTGGACGCTTTCGGCCGGAACCAGGTCCGTCTTCGTCACCACCAGGCGATCCGCGAGGGCGATCTGTTTGCCTGTCTCCGCATGGCGGGCGATCTGCGCTTCGGCGAACAGCGCATCGACGGCGGTGACGATCGCCTCCAGCCGCATCGACCGCGCGATGACCGGGTTGCGGAGGATCGCCTGCGCTATCGGCGCGGGATCGGACAGGCCGGAGGGTTCGATGATCAGCCGCTCGAACCGCGGCACATCGTTCGCCTCGCGCCGGCTGAACAGGCGCATCACCGCATCTTCCATGTCTCCGGCGAGGTTGCAGCAGAGGCAGCCATTGGCCATGACGACGGTCCTGTCGGCCCCATGGTCGATCAGGTCGCGGTCGAGCGGCACGTCGCCGAACTCGTTGACCGCGACGGCGGTGCCGGCGAGGCGCGGGTCGCGCAGCATCGCGTTAACGAGCGTCGTCTTGCCGCTGCCGAGGAACCCGCTGAGCAGCGCCACCGGCATGCGCGCCCGGTCGGTTGCCGGCGCGACGAAGAACTGGCGGGTGATGGAGCGCATGCATAATCTCCGCCTGATGCTGGCAAAGGCGATCCGGCGTGCCGGTGGTCTTTTCTTAAACCAAAGTTATCACTTGCCCATGGCGCGACAACGCCGGTCAATTCCTCAACACTCCATCTTCAGGGGGATTTCATGTTGAGCAGGTCGGGATCAGCGCGTACAGTCCGCCGAATATGACAGTATGGTGACATAGTGACTATTGATCCTGGCCATGTGCGCCCGTCGATGGCGACAAGCAGCCCGGACGAACGCCGGGAGGCCGGGGCAGCGCTCCGTCACGACGTGCCGCGCAGCGCGCAGGCTCAGTGGACCCCGCCCGCTGACAGAGCCGATCCGGTTGAGATTCTGATTGCTCAGGGCAAGAGCCGGATGCAGGAGCTGCTGCCCATCCGTTACGGGCGGATGCGCGCCAATCCGTTCGCTTTTCTGCGCGGGGCCGCCGCGGTGATGGCCGCGGATTTGGCCCGGACACCGGCGACCGGCATTCGCCTGCAAGCCTGCGGCGATGCCCACCTCGCCAATTTCGGCTCCTACGCGACGCCCGAGGGGTTGCCGGTCTTCGACATCAACGACTTCGACGAGACCTTGCCGGCGCCGTTCGAATGGGACCTCAAGCGGCTGGCCACCAGCCTCGTGGTCTCCGGTCGCGTCGCCCAGTATTCCGAAAAGGCCGCTCGGAAACTCGCATACGCCGCGGCAAAGGCGTATGGCGAGCACATGGCGGAGCTGGCCGGCCTGCCGCCGGTGGTCGCCTGGAGCCGGCGGATCGATCTCGCCAAGGCGATCGCCGACATCGAGGACTCCAAGGTGCGGGACGCGGTGGAGAAACGCCTTGCCCGCGTGCTGGAGAGCGGCGCCAAACATTTCGGGCTGGCCAAGACGCAGGATGGTAAAGTCCGCATCCCGGAGAAGCCGCCGCTGGTCTATCACCTGAGCAAGCATGACTTGCCGGCCCGCAAGGCGTTCGAGTCCTATGCAAAGACCCTTCAGGAGGATCGCCGGGTGCTGCTGCATCGCCATACCCTGCGCGATGTGGCGTTCAAGGCTGTCGGCGTCGGCAGTGTCGGAACGTTTTGCGCCATCGGGCTGCTGACGGCGGGCGACGGCTCGCCGCTGCTGCTGCAGATCAAGGAGGCGCAGGAATCGGTGCTCGCGCCGTTTGCCGGTTCGTCCGCCTACGCCAATCATGGCGAGCGGGTGGTTGTCGGGCAGCGCATGATGCAGGCGGCGACCGACGTCTTCCTCGGCTGGACGCGCGCGCCGATCGACGGACGGTGCTTCTATATCAGGCGGCTGAAGGACTCGCGTCTGGCCGATATCGGGGCGCAACTGCAGGCGGCGCTGCCGTTCTATGCCTCGCTTTGCGGCCGCACGCTGGCGCGGGCGCATGCAAGGGCGGGCGATCCGGCGCTGGTGTCGGGCTATATCGGCAGCGGCACGGCCTTCGAGGAGGCAGTCAGCGAATTTGCCGTGGCCTATGCGGACCAGACCGAGAAGGACTGGAACAGCTTCGTGGCGGCGATCAAGGCCGGCCGTATCACCGCGGCGGAGCCGGAAACGAAGGAGGACTGATCGGCGGGCGCAACGTAGGCTCACCCGAGATGCTTGGGGAACAGCCAGTTGAGCGCGCGTTCGACTGTCTGCTCACGGCCTGCTGTGGAGGCTCGTGGCAGCGGGAGGCTATGCTTGCTCAGAAGGGCGGGCACCTCGCCGTAGGTTTCTCCACCCAAACGGCGGCCTGACTCGATCGCCGACATGTCGCCGCACGAGTAGGCTTCGAGGGCTGCTTCCGTCTCCATGACTTCGCCTGTTGCTACCGGCAAGAACGAAACACAACTGTCTGGGCATGTAACCGGCCCGGTGCCCGGCGGGCTTGTTCGACCCAGCGCGGCCAATCTGAGTTCCGCGATCCGCGGCCCTCCTCACGCAGCCAAAAGCCGATCGGCCAGACCGGCCTCGTTAGCATCGTGCAACACTCTGAGCGCGGTATCCCGATGGCGTGTCAGCCATTCCCGGATCGACTCCTGGTCCGGTTCAGCAAGATAGGGCTGGAGGCCCTGTCGCAGCACCATCACGGAACGGGCCTCTTCCGAGGCCGGTTCGGCACGCAGAAATCCATCGACGAGCCATGCGGCCTGCTCATCGCCCAGCACCGCCCGGGCAAGCAACGTCAGAGCCTCCAGCCGGGGCTGGCGCTTCGCCAACTCTTCCAGCCTAGCCCGATCGCCTTCGGCGAGGGCCTGCTCAAACGCCGCCGCAAAGCTCGGCAGGGTGTTGGCTTCCGCCTGCCACAGCCCGTGACGTGCCGCGAGCAGTTCGGCATAGGCGAAGGTTGGATCGTCGCGCAGGATCGTCATTATGTCAGCGAGGGCAGCGTCCCGTACGGCGGTGTCCAGGTATTCCGTGCGGAACCTCAGACGCCGCACCCGTCCGTTGCGCGACGCGTCGGCGAGCGTCGAGTCATCCGAAGACACGGATTGCGGGAGGGACGCAGGCGGCGGTTCAATGTCATGCGACACCGGGCGTAGAGATAACGGCCGACCCGCAGCCAGTATCCGTTCGTATTCATGCAAGGCGGTGCTAGAGGGAAATCTGGTTAGCCCGGCGTGCAATGTTGCCGCGGCTTCCGTCGCTTGACCCCGGTGCGACTGTAGGCGCGCTCGCAACGCAAAAGTGGCATCGCTCAGGACGTCCGCGCTGAATGCCGCGTCCACGATCGCCTCGGCTTCCGTTAGGCGATCCGCCGCTACCAGGACCTCAGCCAGTTGGCAGCGGGCAACAACGTCCCGAGGAAACGCAGCGATCGTCTCACGCAACAGCGCCTCGGCCTCCGACGCACGGCCCAGAGTCCTCGCCAGCAGCGTCGCGAGTTGGTTGCGGGCATCGACATGGTCGGGATCGCGCCGGATGGCTTCCCATCCCACCAACTCGGCCGCTCCGAGCGCGCCACCGGCTTTCAGCGCCTCGCGCCAGAGCGACCATAGAAATCGGTTGTAGGGTTGCCAATCGAGGCCCTCCCGCGCCAGCGCCTGCGCCTTGGCGGCCCGGTCGTGCGGCTGATCGCCGCCGGGTCCGATCAGCGCGGTGCCGAGCGCGTGGATCGCGCGGACAAAAAAGTGGCTGTCACCGGTCGCATCCAGGAAGTGACGATGGCGTTGGATAAACTGATCGATCTGCAGCTCGACCCGCTCCCACGGCTCACCCAGTCGATCAATCAGCGAACGGCAATCGTCCGGCGATGGCGACCGCAAGGGTTCGCCGGTCCGGCGGAAGTGCGGGCGCTTCATCGGCGCAAAGTCCGGGTCGCCGCCCCACCAGGCTGGAGCAACGACCCCGGCCTCCTGGAACGGCTTGCTGTCGAGGAGCCTGCCAACCAGTTCCCGCCAGCGAGCGTCCCGCCGCGGATACAGCGGTTTCAGCGCCCGCCATTCCGCCGCGAACTCCGCCTCGGTGGGATTTCGAGCCATTGCCCACTGCGCGAGGCCGGCCAGCCACGGGGCTTCCGATCCATTGGCGGTTACCGGCAACCGGCGCAGGCCCAGCAGGCCGATACTCAGATACCTCCGCGGCAGCACCCCGCCCGCCTGACGGCAGATCTCCAGCCACAACGGCGCCAGGCTGTCGGCCTCGGCCGCCGCGAGGCGTGGCAACAGCGGCTGTGTCAGTGCCAACATACGCCAGTATTCGGCCCGCGCATCGCGGGCCGACGTCAAAGAGAAGCGCGCCACCCACTCATTCCAGGCGACAAAGCGCCGCCGCAACGGCACCGCGGCCTCCGCCACCTCCAACAACGCGACGATCTCGAACGCCTCGCAGACCTCCCGTATCCACCGCTGCAGCATAGGCCGATCGGCTGGTGGGGCGGTGCGCCGCCGGCTTTCCAGCCAGCCGAGGACAGCCTGACCGAGCGCCAATCGTGCCGGGTCATCAGCCGGAAGCCCGCCAAAGATCATGCGCGCCGCGTCCGGCGCGTCCGCCCGGTCATAGGGGGAAATCCTGGCGTATCCGGCCAACAGGTCGCCAAACGCCTGCTGCGGCGCGCTGGCAAACTCGTCAAGCCAGGCGTGCCGCGGAGGCGGTTCGGCGGTTGCGGTTAGCACCATCTAAGGCATTTCCTCACCGAAATCGCCCCGGCTCGAAGCAGCCTGCACGGCCAGCAAGTGGCTGTTGCGCAACGTCTTCAACTCCCTGGCAGCGGGCGGCCGCACGATATACCCGATCTTCGCGATGTGCCTCGGGAGGTAGGTTAAACGGATGTGCAGCATCTCCGCCAGCAATCGTTTTTCGTCATCAACCGGGTCGAGAGCCATCGCCCGGCCGTAAGGCAATTCGCGCGGCGCCGGGAAGAAATACGGCCATGGACCGCTATCGAATACAGTGGGAGCGGTGAAACAAATCGGCAAGCCCACCCGGGCGGCCTCGTCCTTCACCTCTCGGACAGTGTATTCCATGCGCGCGACCGGGATCGGTCCGTCGCGGCCGGGATTGTAGTGGGCGAGACCAAGACGATCGCGAAGCTGGTCAGGCCAATCGCCGGCGGCAATCTCCGTCAGCACCTCGTCCTTCCAGGCGGCAAAGGCGGGCCGGTGGTCGCGGATATTGGAGTCGTTCCAGACGTCAAGGAAGCCTTGCAGAAGCGGGATATCCTGGTTCTTGTGCGCCTTTTCCAGCTCGTCATAGGAAAGCCACCACTTGCCGAGAGGACGATTCAGCGCTTCCAGCCGAATAATGGTCTGGTAGTCGTCAATGTCCTGACTTCCCAAATCGGCCGGCGCCAGCGCCGGCAGGAACGTATGAGGCGTGTCCTCGCTCACTTTTACCCTGGTTTCCCAGTAGTCGATGTGCCGGCGGCGCAGGCCATCCGCTGTGGACGCACCGGCTGCCCCATCTTCGAAGACCTGCTGGCGCGCCGGGCTGACCCGCTCTTCGAACCAGATATTGTCGGCCTCTGCCCGCGCCGTGCCGGTTTCGCGGCGCCACGCTGCCAGGGCAGCCTGCAATGTCGGATCAAGAAAACGCATGGGCTAAGCGGGATGCTTTGATTTAGTAAAATTTACGTTATCGCATCCGTCAGCCTGTGGCTACCCCTTTGCCACCGCCAAAGTCCTACCGCACGTAAACCCGCACCTGCCCCGCCTTCAGCCCCGGATCCGTCCGCAGCCCGAGATGGATCCGATCCGACGGAACGTGATCCCGCATGATCGCCCGCATCACGCCGGTGGCGCGCTCCTGCCCCTCCTGCCCGTCGGACGTGCTGCTCACCACGGAGATCACATCGAACTCGACGTCGGCGTACCGGGCCTCCGCCGCGCGCACCGCGGCATGCAGCAATTGCGCGTAATCCGGGTCCGGGTCGGTGTAATCGATGGTCACCAGCGGCGTGCGCGTATCGATGATCACCGGCGCGGGGGGCGGCGCCGGCTGCGCCTTGGCCTCCGGCGATGGTGCGAATGTTCGCTGGTCGATCAGCGTGCAGCCGGTGAAGCTGAGCAGCGCCAGGAAGGCGGTCACGAGGCGGGTCACTGGCGAATACTCCGGGGCGTCACGGTCAAGCCAGCGCTTGATACTGTCCAAATGCCGTTTGCGCGAGTCCCGTCCGGCGGCGGCACGATCTAAGCAGGCTTGCAGGAACCCCGCCCCCGGGCAAGATGCCGCCCATGGCAAATACGAACCAACGCATCGACGGCAAGCGCCTCTGGGACAGCCTCATGAGCTTCGCCGAAATCGGCGCAACCCCGAAAGGCGGCGTCCGCCGCCTGACCCTCAGCGAGACGGACAAGCGCGGACGCGACAAATTCCGCGCCGAATGCGAGGCGCTCGGGCTGACGGTCCGGGTGGACGCCATCGGCAACATGTTCGCCCGCCGCCCCGGCCGCGACCCGAACCGGCTGCCGGTGCTGTTCGGCAGCCACCTCGACAGCCAGCCGAGCGGCGGCAAGTTCGACGGCGCCCTCGGCGTGATTGGCGGGCTCGAGGTGATGCGCAGCCTGAACGACATGGGCATCGTCACCGAGGCGCCGCTGGAGCTGATCAACTGGACCGACGAGGAAGGCAGCCGCTTCGGCCACAGCCTGATGGGATCGGGCGTGTGGTCGGGGGTGTTCACGCTGGATAAGGCCTACGACCTGACCGACACCGAGGGCACCACGGTGGCCACCGCGCTCGACAGCATCGGCTACCGCGGCGCGGAGCCGCCCAAGCCGTTCCCGGCGGACGCCTATTTCGAGCTGCATATCGAGCAAGGGCCCATCCTCGAACGGGAGGGTCAGCCCATCGGCGTGGTGCTCGGCGCGCAGGGGATGGTTTGGTACGATGTAGTTACGACCGGACAGGACAGCCATGCCGGCACCACCCCGCCCTCGGCCCGCAAGGACGCCCTGGTCTGTGCCGCCCGCATCATCGATCTGGTGGATCGCCTGATGCGCGCGCGCGGCGACGACGGTCGCGGCACGGTCGGGCAGTTGCTGGTCTCCCCCAACAGCCGCAACGTGGTGCCGGGCGAAGTACGTTTCTCGGTCGAATTCCGCCATCCGAGCGACGCGGAAGTCGATGTCCTGGACACGGAGTTTCCGGCCGCCGCGCGGGCCATCGCCGATGCCTGCGGAGTTACGCTGGACCTGACGACACTGTTCAAGCTCCCGGCCCAGCCGTTCGATGCGGCGTGCGTCGATCTGGTTCGGCAGGGCGCGGCGAAGCTCGGCTACGGCACGCGGGAGATCGTGTCGGGCGCCGGGCATGACGCGGTGTATGTCGCCCGGCATGTGCCGACGGCGATGATCTTCACGCCGTGTAAGGACGGACTGTCGCATAACGAGGCGGAAAGCATCGAGCCGGAAGAGGCCGAGGCCGGCTGCCAGGTGCTGTTCGAGGCGGTGGTGGCGCGGGCGAACAGGCGTTTGTAGGGACGCAGCGTGACTACGCTATATGTCCCGGGTCGGCTCGCCAGGCCAACGACGAACGGAAACCGGCCCGGGAAACGCCACTCATCCCGCCACCGCTACCGGACGGCCGAAAAGTGCGATCAGATCGCCGCGCGAGACGATCCCGATGGGATGCCAACCGTCCACCACCGGCAGATGCCGGTAACCACCCTCGTGCATCATCCGCAACGCGTCGCTCGCGCGCTTTTCCGGCGGCAGCGAGTCCGGTTCCAATGTCATGACCGCGCACAGCCGCGTCGTCTCCGGATCGACCCCCTCCGCCAGCACCCGGCAAACGGCATCGCGGCCGGTGAACAGGCCAACCAGCCGTCCCTCCGCTCCGGTCACCAGGACCGCCCCGACACGCCGATCACGCATCATGCAGCACGCCAAGTGAACGGTCGCCGTCTCGGGAAGCGTGACCGCCTGGCGGCGCCGGACTATATCGCCCAGGTTACGGTTGGAGATATCGGCAAAGAACGTCGGACGTAACTGCCAGCCTCCCGGGCGGGCCATGGTTCTGCCGCCGTCCGCCCCGAACCGCAGGGTTTCCACATTGCGATCGACCCGCGGTTCCATCGTCAGCTTGCGGGCGTTAGAGATATCAAGGGTGCCTGCCATGGCCGTTTCCTATTGCTGCGCCGGTATCGGCATGAAGGACTTGATCTTGAGCAATTTGATCTTGAATTTGATACGCATTGTGCTCAGCGGTATTGCCGGACCGATGTCTCGTTTGCTTCGTTCCGGCACTGAAGCGCGCGCCACGCCCCGGGGGGGTGGGGCGCCCCTGCGATCAGCCCGGGTTTTCCTGGCACGCCGCATCGGTTGAGCCTTGCCGATCGCGCAAGTAGCCCTGGACCCGGCCGACGGCTGCCTGCACCACCGGATCTTCATTGAGCGGCGAGGCCGCGGCTTTCTGGAGGAAGGTCTCCAACCGGTCGGTCGGGTCCAGGGGCATCGGCAAATCGATCAGGAACCTTGGCATCGGACGAATCCTTTCCTTTGTAAGTGATCAACGTTTGTCCCTGCCCGCTTCGGCCGGTCACACGGCGCCGGCCGATCGGCAGTCTTGGGCGTTCGGCCTGTCAGCGTGTGGATGGCCGCTGCGGCAGCTCGGACTCTGCGCTGAAGAAGCCCGATCTTTCCTGCCAATAGGCGGCATAAACGCTGGTCGCCGTGCGTTCCGGCGGCTGCGCCTCAGGCTTTTCGCTTGAGCGGGCGGTCGACCCCGGGTTAGGTTTGCTGTCTTCGAATGCGTTGGCGCTCGCGGTCACGGCGGTTTCCTTTCAAATGCGCCGGTAAAGGCAGTGCCCGCTCGCCGGCTTTCACCGGCCTCCACTCAAATCAGGCTCTCATCCGATCCGCCGGACAGCGGGGGACGATCAAACGGACAGTGTCAACCCGGCCAGTGCGAAATCCGGATGAACATCTAGCCACATGCGGCCGGCGTCCGGTTGATCCAGATCAATCATTCCAGCATTATTCGTAAATTTGTAGTCGCGAACAGGCTCCGGCCGAAAACCATTAGCAGCGTTCGCACCCGGTGGGACACTATAGGCAAATAATGAGAAATATTGATTTAATACACCGACAGGGTTCAGGAAACGAGACTTGAAAGTTTTGATGTAGGTCATTTTTGTGAAAACGCATGCGAGGTAATGATATACCGCAATTCGTCCGGTATCCAAGCCCCCGGGGCATCGCCGTGCCGACCTGCCGCCGGCCAGTTTGTTGCCCATGTTCAAGCGACGCCCGTTTACCATAGGCGCCCGGCTGCGATCTCCTGCTTCTGTCGCGGTAAACCGCCGGAACCGCGGCAGGCAGGAGATGAAGCCCCTCGTCCGGCCCTTCGGCCGGCCCGGCGACTCTTTTCCACCCAAGAAACATACAGTTGCGGGACAGGCGAAGCGAAGCCATGCTAAATTCGCGGACTGGCTTAGGCGACGCCCAAGAACTAACGCTTCAGCCGGATGGCTTCCTAAAACCGTCATGGCCCGGCTTGACCGGGCGACCTGTTCCAGCACACTGCCGCGAGAGGTGGCCCGGACAAGCCGGGCCATGACGAAATAAAGTCAGCCGCCCGATTCGCTTATTCTTGGGCGTCGCCTTACGGCTGCTCACCATCCGCATGCAGGTGAACAATACCGGTCCGGTTCGATCCGGCTTGGCCACCGTCCGGAACGGCAATCGCCTTCCGCGACACCCGGTTGAGCTGCGCCACCCACAATTCATCCGCCCGGGCGAACGCATACCCGGCGGCCAGCAGCGCCGGCAGCGTTCCCGCAGCCGCCACCGCAACGGCGGCATCATGCGGCAGCAACGGCCGCGCCGCCAGGAACAGCCGGCAGGTCAAAGAGCAAAGCAGAGGGAAGTGGAACAGGTAGACCGGAAACGATAGCCGCCCCAGCAGCCGCGCGCCGCATGACGCCATCACCGCGCTGGCCCGCTCGCAGCCCGGGACGCCGAGGATCAGCAGCACTCCGCCCAGCGTATGCAGCCAGATCCGGTCGTATCGCCACTCCGACCCGTCATGCAGAAAGCCAAGCCATGCATACGCCCCGCGAGGCTCCAGGTAGCCAAACAGTAGCAGCCCCGCAACGAGGCAGCACGGCGCCATCCAACGCGGCACGGACACCACCCCCCGTGCGTCGGCCCAAGACAAAGCCAGCCCCGCCACGAAAGCCGCCAGACGCGGGTCCGTGCACTGAGTCGCAGCCGCGGCCAATACCAGCAGGGCCGCACCCGTCAGCACCCGGCACCGGTGCAGCATCAGGGCAAGCCCGAAGACCATCAGGCTGCCGAACAGCTCGCCACGCATGGTCCAGAACACCGGATCGTAGGCATCGCTGCGGCCGACGAACGCGAACACCGCCCCCTCCAGCACCGCGCTCAGCAACGATGGCTGCAACCGCCCGTTCACATCGCCGCCGCCGAAGCTGCCCAGCCAGTCGGATCCCGTGAAAGCCGCCGCTTGACGGTAACGATATAAGCCGAAACGAAACAGCAGATACGACCCGACGGCCGCGAGCAGCGTCAGGCCGGCCAGACGGAACCATCGTTTCGCCACCGCCCGCAACACGACCTCGCTCCGCCCGGACTGAAAATATCCCAGCGGCAGCACGTATCCCGACAGCACTAAGAACAGCATCACCGCGCCCGGCCCGTTCAGCAGAGCGAAGGCGGGATTCCCTACCAGTCCCGCCGCCGGATCGAACGGCGGAACGATGCCGATCCGCCGCGGCAGAAAGGTATAGGCGAAATGCCAGGCCACGACGACCAGCGAGGCGACCCCGCGAAGCCCGTCCAGTTCGGCGACATTGCCGCCCCGGCCTCCCTGCCGCCGCGGCGGGTCCGTTGCGGAAGCCGGGGCGTTCAGGGTCACGCGATGCGATGGTCCGGCGGCGGGTGAACGGGGATGCAGCATCCGCGTTACAACGCCGGTTCAACAGACCTGTTCGCCGCCCCCGATCACGATGCGTTCGGATCGCCGGCACCGAGGACCGAAAAAAGCACAACGGAATGAAAATGCCACCTCGCACGACGTATTGAAACGTGGTTACATCGAGCGCAGTCTCATACGTCCGTTCGCGGACAGTCCTTGGAGTCCTATTCATGCCTCCTGTTAACAACAATTACACACGGTTCGACGGCCTAACGATACTCTTTCACTGGCTTATCGCGCTGCTTGTGGTCGTGCAGATCATCGGCGCATTCTCGATCGACTTTTTCCCGAAAGGAGACCCCCTACAGGTCGATGTGCGATCCGTTCATATCGTCGGCGGTGCCGCGCTGGGCGCGATCGTGATTCTCAGCGTCCTGTGGCGCCGCTCCTTCGGCCGCCAACTGCCGCCACCCGGCAACAAGCTGGTGACCTTCCTCGCCAATGCCGTTCAGGTGCTGCTCAATCTGCTGATCCTGGCCCAGGTGGCGGTGGGCGTCGCGAGGGTCTTCGTCCGCGGCACCAACCTGTTCAATGTCTACCCGATCGCCGGGTATGACCCCAACAACAAGGACCTGCTCGGCCAACTCGCGGGCGTTCACACGAGCATCGCCTGGACCATCATCGCGCTTGCGGCGTTCCACGCGGCGGCGGCGTTGTTCCATCACTATGTCTGGAGGGACGGCGTGCTGGACCGCATCCGGATCTTCGGCAAGGCCAATCCGGTCGCCTGAACAGTGTATGGCGTGACGTTGCCGCTGCGGCGGCAGCGTCATTCCGCCAGCGCGGCCACCGCTCCCCGGCGGTGCGCGATGCGCAGCACCATCAGCGCCGCCATCAGGCAGGCGATGCCGCTGGCCACGAAGGCCGGGACATAGCTTCCCGTCAGATACCGCGTCTCGCCCGCGCCCAAAGCCGCCAGGGCGCCGCCGATCTGATGGCCGGCGACGATCCAGGAGACGATGACCGGGGCGTCCTTCTTGCCGAACACCTGGTTCGTCAACGTCACCGTCGGCGGCACGGTCGCGACCCAGTCCAGCCCGTAGAACACTGAAAAAATCGCCAGGCTGACGACGTCGAAATTGGTGAACGGCAGCGCCACCAGCGACAGCCCGCGCAGCCCGTAATACCAGAACAGCAGAATGCGGGAGTCGTAGCGGTCGGTCAGGTATCCTGACAGAGTCGTGCCGAACAGGTCGAACACGCCCATCACCGCCAGCAGGCTCGCGGCGCTGACCTCCGGAATGCCGTGGTCCATGCAGAACGGAATCAGATGGGTCGCCACCAGCCCGTTGGTGGAGAAGCCGCACACGGCAAATGTGATGAACAGCAGCCAGAAATCGACCGACTTCGCGCCGCGTATCAGCCCGGCGATGGCGATGACGAACGGATTGCCGGAGCGCGGCGGCAGCTCCACCACCTCGGTCGTGCCGAAGGCGCCCAGGCCGATGGAGGCAGGGCTTTCCGGCAGCAGCAGCATCACCAGCGGGATCAGCACCAGGATCACCCCCGCCACCGCCAGCGGTGCGCTGTGCCAGCCGTGCGAAACCACCAGGCTCGCCAGCAGCGGCAGGAACACCAACTGGCCGCTGGCATTGCCGGCGGTCAGCAGCCCGACGACGAGCCCGCGCCGCTGCACGAACCAGCGGTTGGCGATGGCCGTGGCCAACCCCACCATGCCGGCGCCTGAGCCGAGGCCGACCAGCACCCCCCAGGTCAGGTACAACTCCCAGATTTGCGTGACAAAGGCGCTGAGCCCGGCGCCGATGACCAGCAGCGCCATCGAAAACAGCACCGTCCGCTTCAGGCCGATGACCTGGATCAGCCCGGCGGCGAACGGCCCGACCAGCCCGAACAGCAGGATGTTCACCGAGATCGCGCCGGAGATCACAGCCGCGTTCCAGCCGAACGCCTGTTGCAGCGGCACGATCAGCACGCCGGGCGTCGCGCGCACGCCGACGGAGGCGAGGATGACCACGAACATCACCGCCACGACGATCCACGCGTAATGCATGCGCCCTGCGAACAGGCGCGCCATCAGCTTCGGTCCCATGCCGCCGCTCCAAACCGGTTGCGTTCACCATGACGGTCGTCATATAGAAGTCAAGCGGCAATATGACGACCGTCAGAAACGAAAGTGCAACGGATGGCCGAACCGAGCTCGCGCCGGGCTGAAACGCGCCAGCGCATCCTGGACGCCGCCGGCCTGCTGTTCCGGCAGCACGGCATCGACGGTGTCGGGGTCGATGCGGTTATGAAGCAGGCCGGACTGACGCATGGCGGATTCTATGCTCATTTCGCCTCCAAGGAGGCTTTGGCCGCGGAAGCCGCGCAGAGCCTGCTGGAGAAGTCCGCCCGCTCCTGGGACGAAATCAGCCGCACGGATGAGCCCGACGCAGCCTTGCGGCGGATCGTGTCGGCGTACCTGAACCCGGAGAAAGTCGCCTCCGGCCTCGGCTGCTCCCTGACCTCCCTCGGTCCGGACGTTGCCCGCCGATCGGCGTCGCGTTCGGCCGTTGGGGGGGCGTTGAGGAGGATGTTGGAGGCGCTGGCGCGGGTGATGCCGGAGCGCGATGCGGCCGAGATCGAGATCGGCCACGACAGGTATGGACATACGCCCGGCCGCGCCTTGGCCGCGCTTTCCACCCTGGTCGGCGCCGTCGTCCTGGCGCGGCTGGCAGACGAACCGGACCTCGCGCAAGCCTTCCTGGATGCCGCCGCGGCCAGCATCCTGCCGGACCGGAAAAATACCTCTGGCTGAAACGGCCCGGGCATCCCATTTCATCTTCATGTTCGACCTGCGCGCTGTCCCGTTCGTTGCGCTGGCCCTCTCGGCCTGCGCCAGCCTGCCGCCGACACCGGCGACGCCCTATCTGCCGGCCGGCGTCTACGGCGTGTATCTCGACAACGACACCGGCGCGATCGACCAGTCGTCCTGGGCGTTCGCCTCGCCGAACAACACGCGCAACAACCCGGTCGCGGCGGCAAAAGCCGTCATCGCGCTGGAATACCTCTCCGGCGCGTTGCGTGAAAACCCGCGCTGGATCGGCATGGATCTCTCGACAAAACTGCATGTCGCGCAGGCAAGGGACAACCTGCGGCAGATCGTCGGGATACGGCCGGACGCGCCTCCCCAAGCGGTCGTCAATGCCCTGCTGCTGCTTGCCGAGGGCCTCCAGTTCGGCAACCAGGCCGAGGCGGCGCAGGCTTTGACCTCGCCCGTGTTCACCGCGCCGCCGCCTGAGACGTTGCAGAGGCTTTCGAACCTGCCGTACGACCAGACCGCCAACCTCGCCACCGCCCGCGCCGGAGCACAGGTTCTGCCGATGGGCGGCACGCGAAGCTGATGCTTTTTCCGGGCCGGCCGGCGCTTGCCAGCCCGCGGCGAAAGCGGCAACCATCCAGACCGGGCGACCGAGGGGGGAAACGGCGATGACGATCAGCTTTCAGCATGTGCATTTGAAGACCCGTGACGTTGGGGCAACGGTACAGTACTACATCGACAATTTCGGCGCGACGAAGAAGGCGGAGATGCCGGGCGTCGGCTGGCAGCTCGACCTGCATGGCACCCAGTTGAACATCACCGGCATCATGCCGGCACAGAACCATGCGCAGCATTACGGTATCGAACACATGGCGGTGGTCACGGACGACTATGCGGCCACCCTGGCGGCGCTGCGCGCGAACGGGGTTGCGGTGCTGGAGGAGCTGACGAGCGAGCAGGGCAACCGCGTGGCGTTCGTTGAAGCGACCGATGGGGCGCAGGTGGAGGTGATCGAGAAAGCCTGAACGCTATTTGATCGGCTCCATGCAGAGGGTTCCGCCCGGGATGGATAGCCAGCCTGCCGAAGACCCGCACGCCGTTCTGGACCGCATCCAGGGCCAGGCCACCCGCCACGAGACGCCCTGCGGCGCGGGCCGGATGGTTTGGCACCTCTGGGACCGGTCGGGCGGCACCGCCCCTGTTGTCGCCCTGTTCCACGGCGGCGCCGGGTCCTGGCGGCACTGGATCCGCACCATCCCGGCCCTGGTTCCGCACTACCGGGTCCTCGCACCCGATCTTCCAGGCCTTGGCGAGTCCGATGAACCTCCGGTGGGCGACGATGCCGGCGCCATCGCCGCAGTCGTGGCAGAGGGCGTCGATGCCATCATCGGACCTGGTGTGCCGTATGACGCCGTTGGCTTTTCCTTCGGCGGCACCATGGCTGCCTGTATCGGCGCGCTGCACGGGCGACGGGTGCGCTCGGTGACGGTCATCGGGTCGTCCGGCATCGGCCCTGTCGGGTCAATGGTGACGCTGGCGAAGGTGCGCCACCTTCAGGGGCAGGCGCGGCGCGAGACCCACAGCATCAACCTCAGCCGGCTGATGATCGCCGATACAGCGAAGATCGACGATCTGGCGCTGGCGATCCAGGACTGGAATACGGTGCGGTCGCGCCTGCGCACGCCGAACCTGTCCCGCAGCGGCGCCATTCTGCGCGCCATCGATCGCCTGCAATCGCCGCTGAACGGCATCTGGGGCGAGCTTGACGCGCCAGCGAACCCGAGGGGACCGCAACGCGCCGCCGCCCTGCGCGCGCTCCGCCCGGAGGCGGACGTGCGGCTGATACCGGGCACCGGCCATTGGGCGGCGTATGAAAACCCCGAGGCGGTGAACGCCATTCTGCTGGCGATGCTGGCGCGCGGGCGGCCCTGACGGATCGTTTACGGCTTTCATCCTCCTGCACCGCCAAAACCAAATCTGGAAACAGCATAAGTAGTAGCTTAAGTTCACAGCATGTCATTTCCTCGCATCACGATTGATCCTACCGTCTGCACCGGCAAACCCTGCATCAGGGGCCTGCGGTTCCCGGTCGCGCGTCTTCTCGGGTTGCTGGCGGCCGGCGAACCGCGGGAGCAGGTTCTGGCAAGCTATCCTTACCTGGAAGCTGAAGATATCGACGAGGCACTGCGCTACGCGGCGTTTCTTGCCGACGACGAGACGCTCGAACTGGCGCGGTGAAGTTCGTCGTCGACATGCCGTTGCCGCCTGCGTTGGCGCGCTGGCTGTCCGTGCAAGGGCATGACGCGGTGCATGCCCTGGACGTCCGTCTAGACCGGGCTCCGGATGCTGAAATCATTCTCCACGCCCGACAGGCCCACCGGATCATTGTCACTGCGGACCTGGACTATCCAAGGCTTCTGGCCCTTTCCGGCGCACTCGATCCCGGGCTGATCCTGTTTCGCGGCGGGAACTGGAGCGAGGAGGACGTCGTCTCACGGTTGAACCATATTCTCGTTGCGCTTGATCCCGCGGAAATCGAGCAAAGCATCCTCGTCGTGGACCGCGACCGCGTTCGCCGCAGACGATTGCCCATCGGCTGAAGGTCATCTACCGGCGCAGATACCGCGCCACCAACCCGGGCAAGTCCGCCGTTCCGTTCGCATACCCGGCCGCCTTCAGGACCCGGTCCAGCCAGACGACCCACCCACCCGGTTCGGCTGACGGCGCCCCGGCGGCGCGCAGCCGGGCCAGGGCCTCCGGCGTCCCGGCCAATTCCAGCGACCATTCCCGGTTCGGCTGCAGCCCGGTGCCCGAAAACGACAGCGAAACCCGCACGGTAACCGACCGCGCCTTCGGCAGCGCCGCCGCCAGCGGCGCGATCGCATTATCCGGAGGTGCGCAGACATAGCCGCCGTCACCGATGGCGCACGCGAACGGGACTCTCGCGGCGCCGGGAAACTGAACCGAAGCCTCGGCCTTCGCAGCCATCGAGGACGCCAGCAGCACCTGATTGGGCAGCCCGCGCAGCGTCACCACCGGCACCAACGCCTTGCCCGCCGCCCGCACCTCCATATCGGCGGTCACGCCCGCGCCGCTGAACAGCCGGTCCTTGTGCCGCAGCACGCAGGCCGCCCCGTCGCACGCCAGCAGCCAACTGCCGACGGGTTCCGGCACGGCGGCCGCGGTTGCAGCCAGGATCAGCATTGCACCGGCGGCACGCCGCATTTTCGGCCCCCTGGCGCAGTCGGCTCTTCCGTACCGCGCGGTTATCTGTAAGCGTTGCGCCATGAACGATGCCCCGCAGCCCGACGCGCTCTCGATCCACCGTACCCTCGTAACGCTGGATACACATATCGACATTCCCTGGCCAACCGGACCGGATCCGTTCCAGGACAGCACCCGAAAGGTCGATTTGCCGAAAATGCTGCGCGGCGGCCTCAGTGCCGGCTGCTTTGTCGCCTATGTCCCGCAGGCCGCCCGCACGCCGGTGTCGGAGGACGCCGCCTTCGCGCGAGCCCTCGCCATGCTCGACCATATCAACCGCATGGCGCAAAGGCCCTCGGAAATTCCGTTGCGTCTCGCCACCCGCGCCGGCGCCATCGAGGCGGCGAAACGGGAAGGCGCCATCGCCATCGTCCCCTGCGTGGAGAACGGTTTCGCCATCGGCGCCGATCTCGCGCGGATCGCGGCGTTCCGGGCGAGGGGGGCGGTGTACATGACGCTGACCCATAACGGCCACAACGCGCTGGCCGATTCCTGCAATCCGCGCCGCGACCTCGGCGACCGCGGCAACGAGCACGGCGGTTTGTCGGCGCTCGGCAAGGCGGCGATCGCGGCGATGAACCGCGCCGGGATGCTGGTCGATGTCGCGCATACCTCGCGCGATTCGATGGTGCAGGCGGCGGACGAGTCCCGCTCCCCCATCGTGTCCACACATTCCTGCATCAGCGCGCTGTGCGACCATTCGCGCAACATGGCGGACTGGCAGTTGGACGTGATCCGCGACGTGAAGGGGGTGATCCAGATCACCGCGGTCTCGGCCTTCCTGAAGGCGAACGCCAAGCCGGAGGAGGTCACCGTGGCCGACTTCGCCGACCACATCGATCACGCGGTGAAGCGCATCGGCATCGATCATGTGGGGATCTCCTCGGATTTCGACGGCGGCGGCGGGATCAGCGACTGGAACGATGCCTCGCAGTGCCCGAACATCACGATCGAACTGGTGCGGCGCGGCTACGACCGCGGCGCCCTTGAAAAACTCTGGGGCGGCAACTTCCTTCGTGTGATGCGGGTGGCGGAGGGATTGGCGGGCTGATGCGGACGGTAACGCTTCCGGGCGGAGAGACGGTCCCGGCCGTCGGCCAGGGAACCTGGAACATGGGCGAACGCGGCGGCGATGCCGCGCGGGAGGCTGACGCGCTGCGGCTGGGCGCCGATTTGGGCATGACGCTGATCGACACGGCGGAGATGTATGCCTCCGGCGGGGCCGAGGAGGTCGTCGCCCGTGCCGCCGCGGGCATCCGCGACCGTCTGTTCATCGTCAGCAAGGTGCTGCCGCAGAATGCCTCGCGCGCCGGCGTGGTGGCGGCGTGCGAGCGCAGCCTGAAGCGATTGCAAACCGACCGGATCGATCTGTACTTGCTGCACTGGCGCGGCAGCCATCCGGTGGCGGAGACGGTGGCGGGGTTCGAGGCGCTGCGGGCGGCCGGGAAAATCCGCTATTGGGGCGTATCGAATTTCGATGTCGCCGACATGAAGCAGGTGACCGGGTTGCCGGCGGGGGCGGCGTGCGCGGCGGACCAGGTGCTGTATCATCCGGACAGCCGGGGCATCGAGTTTGATCTGCTGCCGTGGTGCGCGGGCCAGGGCGTGCCGATCATGGCATATTCGCCCTTGGGGCACGATGTGCGGCGGTTGCTGCGCTCGCCCGCCTTGCGAGCGGTGGCCGATCGGCGGGGCGATACGGTGGCTCAGGTGGCGATTGCGTGGGGGCTGCGCAGCGGGATCGTAATCTCGATCCCGAAGGCGGCGGATGCGGCGCACGTGCGGGAGAATGCCGCGGCTGGCGGGTTGGAGCTGACCGATGACGACCTGGCGGAGATCGATGCGGCGCATAAGCCGCCGAAACGCAAGCAGGCGCTGGATTTGCTGTAGGGTTTGGCGCCGGGATCTCGCCGGTGGCGGGATTGTCCGCATCGCTATCGGATAAGCGCTTATGGCGTTGATTGTTGGTTCGCGAGGCGGGCCGGCCCCATCCCGTCATGGCGGGCGGAGGCCCGCCATCCACGCCTTGGCTGCGGCCTGCTCCTGCGGAAGGCGTGGAGGCCGACCTTCGTCGGCATGACGTTTTCGCGTTCCGCAGTGCAACAGGTGCTTACCAACACCCAACGCCATAAGCGCCATCGGATAAGCCGAAGGTTGGAGAATGCGTCAGGTCGCGGGTCCGGGCTCGATTGTATTTATATTCCAGTCCGATGAGATAAATCTTATTTGTGTTCGTTGTGTTCATTTGTGTTTCCAATACTTGTTTACCCGGTTGATATTGTCCCGGCTGGCCGACATGGACCCCTGCATATAGGGCAGCGCAACGTTGGCCATGGTGCTGTCGAGCGAGTGTATCAGCGTCGTAACGATGGTGCGGATCGTTACAATCAGCCGGTTCGCCGAGCCGCCGGACGGGGCTGTATCGCGGAGATCGGCGCCGTTCGCTGTCATCCCTGCGCCGTCGCGAGGTTCAGGCGGATTCGGTCAAGCGCCCGGCTTGCGATGTCGATTTCGTCATCGGAAAGGCCAACCAGGTCGTCGGGCAGTGCGTCATCTCTCACGTCATGGCAGGGACTGCGCCCGGCCATGACGGTTTCGACGGACGCGCTGCCACACTACCCCAGCCGGCGGAACTTCCGCAGCGAGCGCAGGTTGTCCGGCCTCGGCTCCCGCGGAAACGCCTGCGGCCACTGCGTCCACGCGACCTCGCCGACATACAGATCGCCGCGGCTGTCCACACACAGCCCGTGCGGCGCCAGGAACTGATCCGCGCCCAGCCCCGGGCAGAGGCCGCCCAACCGGGACAGCCGCTTGCCGGTGTGATCGACAATCGTCACTCGCGGCCCGAGGTTCGGCACGTGCCGGTTCACCGGCTGCACCGGACCCAGTTCTCCGATGTAACAGACCGGACATTTGCCGCCCGGCATGAACAGGCCGCAGGGACGGTGCAGGTTGTTCCACTGCGTCTCATACCGCCCGTTGCCATCGAACACCTGCACCCGGTGGTTCTCGCGGTCCGCGACATAGACCCAGCCGTCGCCATCGCAGGCGATGTTGTGCGGGATATTGAACTCCCCGGGATCGGCTCCCGGGCCGCCCCAGGACAGCAGCAACCGCCCGTCCGGCGCGTATTTATGCACCCGCGCGTTGCCATAGCCGTCCGAGACGTAGATATCCCCGTTCGGCGCCATCGCGGTATGGGTGCAGCGGTGGAACGGCTCGCCGCTCATATACGGGGCGGGCCGGCCGGACGCGCCGAGCGTCAGCAGGATCTTCCCCTCGGGCGTGCATTGCCGGACCGTGTGATCCGCGTCGTCGGTCAGCCACAGCGTGCCGTCAGGGGCGACCGACACGCCGTGGGCGCGGGGAAAGACGCCTTCGCCCCATGAGCGGATGAAGTTGCCGTCGCGATCGAACACGATCATCGGGTGCTCGCCGCGGTTGAAGACGTAGACGTTGTCGTGGCTGTCCACGCCGACGCCGCCGATTTCCCTGAAGGACCAGCCGGGCGGCAGCTTCGCCCAATCTTCGACGGGTTCGTATGCGTATTCGCCGCTGCCCAAGGTCGCCATGGCCGTTCCTCCCGTTTGCCTTGTCCGGGAATTGTGGCCCGGGAGCCGGGGTTCGGCCAGGGCGACGGTGCCGGCTGAATGAGCGGGTGCCGCGCCGGCTGCCCCTTCGTGCCATGGGCGGCCCCGTCCCCATAGCTATCGGGATAAGCCGCGGCCGGAGAAAAGTTTGGCCGAGGCGTCGTTCACTCCTCGTCATGGCCCGGCTTGGGGTCCGGGCCACCTGTCGCGGCAGGGTGCTGGTACAAGTGGCCCAAACAAGCCGGGCCATGACGAGTGGGGAGAGTGCCGTGCTCCGCCGGCCGCCTTATCCTGATGTGCATGGGGCTTGTCCCGGCTTGCGGAGCCGGCAGACACAAAAGTCGTGGCGGGACCAAATCCGGCCACGACACGAAATAAACGTCCGGCGCCGTGACGGGCCGAGGTCCTACTCCGCCGCGGCGCGCCTGAGTTTATCGGCGAACTGCTTGCGGAACTTCACCACCTTCGGCGCGACCACCGCCTGGCAGTAGCCGCTGTACGGATTGCGCGCGAAGTAGTCGTGGTGCTCGGCTTCGGCCTCATAGAACGCCTTCAGCGGTTCGATCTGCGTCACCAGCCTGGCGGGCCAGATCTTCGCGTCCGCGATCTCCTGCATCACAGCCCGCGCGGTCGCCGCCTGCGCGTCCGAATGCGTCAGGATGATCGAGCGATACTGCGTTCCGACATCGTTCCCCTGCCGGTCCTTCGTCGTCGGGTCATGGATCGCGAAGAACACCCGCAGCAGATCCGCGTAATCAAGCTGCGCCGGGTCGAACTTCACCTGCACCACCTCGGCATGGCCGGTGCGGCCGGTGCAGACCGCCTTGTAGGTCGGGTTGGGCACCTCGCCGCCGGCATAGCCGGACATCACCGAGATGACGCCGCGGAGGTCCTTGAACACCGCCTCCAGGCACCAGAAGCATCCGCCGCCCAAGGTGGCCGTTTCCTGTGTCGCGCTCATGTGCCGTTCGCTCCGTTCGTTGTGACGGAACCGTATATGGGGTCGTCCGCGGCGTCATGCAGGGATGCCGCGCGGGATTGATTCCGGCGTTACGGATCATTTACATTCCGATAATGACATTGTTAAGATACCCCGCCCGGTTGATCCGGTGCGGGCCAGTGCGCGCGCCGGCCGGGCAGGTGCAACCCAAGCTTGCGTAGAGGTCCGTTCCAAGATGATACGATTCCTCAGACCCGTCCTGCTCGCCCTTGCCGTGGCCGGAGCGGCCCCGGCCGCGCCGGTTCAGGCCCAGACCGGGCCCGCGCCCTCGGATTTTCCGGCGAACCTGCGCTGGGACCTGGTGCCCAACTGGATCCAGTGGGCGAGCGAGAAGGCCAATATCAAATGGCCGCCGAATGACGGCTGCGCCACCGCGCCGGTGAACAAGGTGCTCGCCCCGGGCCAGTTGATCGACCGGTTCGGCAGCGAGGGCGGCACGTTCTTCTCGCCCAAGGGCGAGAGCTTCGACTCGCGCGCCGTGCCGTATGTCTGCAAGGCGATGGACTACCGGGTGTATAAAGTGCTCAAACCGATTCCGGTAAAGTCCTGCAAGGCGGCGGCGTGGTTCAATGAGCCGGGCGGCGCGGAGCAGGAGCAAACAGCCGATCCCGCTTACAAGTTGGTGGCGGCCGGCAGTATCGTGGCGGTGACTTATGTTGTTGGCGGAAGCAGTGGCCCGTCTCCGCAGTGCGGGCGTCCCTGATTACTTGTACGTCACCGACGGGGGCTTAGGCACCGGCGAGTGCGTCGGGATCGAGCCGGCCGCCGGTGGCGGCTGGTCGATCTACTACAGCGAGCGGGGACGCAAGTCTCCGCTCGAGACCTATCCGGATGAGGACAGCGCCTGCCGCGGCTTGCTGCGGCAGGTGGACCGGATGATGCGCGACAGCGGCCGGGGCGGCGTGCCGGGGGCTTAGGCGACGCCAAAAAAGATCGAATCGGTTGGCGCCACCGTTCGCGTCATGCCCGGCTTGTTGTCCGGGCCACCTATGCCGGCACGTGCCGCGACAGGTGGCCCGGGCGAGCCGCATACGCGCTGACATAAGGGCTGTCGGCACGGCCGCAGGCTCCGTGTCATCGCCGGGCTCGGCCCGGCCATCCGCGACTTGCGCCGTTGGTTGCGGCAAAGTCGTGGATTGGCCGGACTAAATCCGGCCATGACACACTGGGACGGGCCGCCGTCTCCCGGCTTATGTCAGCGCCTATGCGGACGAGCCGGGCCATGACGGCTTTGGGGGCCTTGCCTCGTGAAGCGGTAGTTCTTGGGCGTCGCCTTAGTGGCGGGACCGGTTGTCAACCACCCGGGCGGCACGATTTAAGGTTCATGAACGATCCGATAAGCCGCACCGCGTGCTGAAGCGCCTGCTCAATCCCGTCCTGGCGATCCTGTCCGTACTGGCCATCGCTATCTCACTCTGGAACCTGCACGCCACCACGGCGGGGCTGGAGGTGCGGCGCATCGCCATCGACGACACGCCGGCCACGATCTACCGGCAGGTCCCGGAGCGCCCTGCCCCGGTTATCGTCATCGCGCACGGGTTCGCCGGCTCGCAGCAGTTGATGCAGCCCTTCGCGACGACCTTCGCGCGCGCGGGTTATATCGCGGTGACGTTCGATTTCCTCGGGCACGGCCGCAATCCGCGACCGCTCGGCGGCAGCATCACGGAAATCGACGGCGCCACCCGCTCGCTCGCCGGGCAGACGGCGGAGGTGGTCGCCTTCGCGCGCACGCTTGGCGACGGGCGGCTGGCGATCCTCGGCCATTCCATGGCCAGCGACATCGTGGTGCGCGTGGCGCAGGCGGACCCCACCATCGCGGCGACCATCGCGGTCTCGATGTTCTCACCTGCCGTGACGGCCGACACGCCGCGCAACCTGCTGGTTATTGCCGGGCAATGGGAGGGAATGCTGAAGGCCGAGGCGCTGCGGGCCGTCGGCCTGTCCATCGACGGCGCGCCGGTGGCCGGCAGGACCTACGGTGATTTCGCTAGCGGCACGGCGCGGCGGGCGGCGTTCAGTCCGTGGTCTGAACATATTAGCGTGCTGTACAAGCAGGCGAGCATGGCCGAGGCGCTGGCCTGGCTCGACGCGACCTTTGGCGTGACGCGGACGGCCGCCCCGTACCTGGATGCCCGCGGCCCGTGGATCGTCCTGCTGCTGGCGGGCATCGTCGTTCTGGGCCGCCCGCTATCCACGCTGCTGCCGGTGGTGGCCACGCGGCGCGCCGGGGCCGGGCTGCGCTGGCGGCAACTGGCCGTCGTGCTGCTGCTGCCGACGATCGCCACGCCGCTGCTGCTGCGCGTGCTGCCGACGCATTTCCTGCCGGTGCTGGTGGCCGACTATCTGGCCGTGCATTTCGCTGTCTACGGTGTCCTGGTCGCCTGCGGCCTGACCTGGTTCCGCGGGCGTTCGGCCGCCGCCGGCACGTCGCTGCCCTTGCTGCTGGCGGCCAGCGCGGCGGTGACGCTGTACGCCGTGGGCCTGCCGTTCTGGGCGATCGACAGCTATTTCACCTCGTTCCTGCCCTCCGCCGGGCGGCTCCCGCTGCTGGCGGCCATGCTGATTGGCACCACCGCCTTCTTCCTGAGTACGGAATGGCTGACGCGCGGCGAGCACGCGGCACGCGGCGGCTACGCGGCGGCCAAGGCGGCCTTCATCGTCTCGTTGGCCATCGCGGTGGCGCTGGACTTCGAGCGGCTTTTTTTTCTGATCATTATCGTGCCGCTGATCGTCGTGTTCTTCGTCGTCTACGGCCTGATCAGCGACCTTGTGTATCGCCGGACTCGGCATCCGCTGGTGGCGGGCATCGCTTCGGCGATCGCCTTCGCCTGGGCAATCGGCGTGACATTTCCGTTGCTGGCGGGGTAATGGTGCTGCCGGGACTGTGAACCGCGGCATGGAGACAGGGATGCTGAACGCGACGGCGCTGCTGTCGGACCGGCTTGGCAAGAGCCTTTCGGGCGTATTCCTGCGCACCTTCGGCGGCCTCATGCCCGAGATCGCCGCCCTGCTCGACGAGGCCGCCCGCCTGATCATCGAGCGGATCGCGGCGAGCGACGCGCTGTACCACAACGCCGAACACACCGCGCTGGTGACGCTGGTCGCGCAGGACATCCTGCGGGGGTTGCGCCTGCGGCGGCCGGTTTCGCCGGAGGACTGGCTGCATGTGATCGTCGCCGCCCTCAGTCACGACATCGGCTATCTGCGCAACGTCTGCCACGAGGACTCAGCCGATCGGCAGGTGATCGATGCGGCGGGGAACAGCGTGGCGCTGCCGCGCGGCGCGTCCGACGCATTCCTGGCGCCTTATCACGTCAGCAGATCGCAGATCGTGGTGCGGCAGCGGTTCATCGATCACCCGCTGATCGATGCCGAGCGGATCGTCCGGTCGATCGAACTGACCCGGTTCCCGGTGCCGGACGACGGCGACCACGCCGAAACCGGCACCGAGGCCGGCCTTGTCCGCGCCGCCGATTTGATCGGCCAGCTCGGCGATCCGCTGTATCCGCGCAAGCTGAATGCGCTGTTCCATGAGTTCGCCGAAATCGGCACCAACCGGAAGTTGGGATACGAAAGCCCGGCCGACGTCGCCGAACGCTATCCGGCGTTCTTCTGGAGCAAGGTCGAGCCGTATATCGGCGACGCCGTCTGCTATCTGGAGCTGACGATGGAGGGGCGGCAGTGGGTGGCCCAGCTCTACAGCAACGTGTTCGCGCTGGAACATCGCCGCCAGCATATGGGGCCGCATCTGGGGGGCGGCGCGAGATGGGGGCAGGCCCCGGCCGGGAAGGACGCCGCGGGTTGAGCCGGACGCGATGCCTTGCGAGCCGCCCGGCAGGTGTGGCATAAGAATGACCGTTGGCCCTCTGTCGGAATTGGTAGACGAACGCGACTCATCGTAATTTGGGTGCCCCGGTGGAAATGCCGGGAGTAGAACCGCTCAAAGTCGGGGAAGGCTTAACTGCTAATCCCGAGCCAAGCCCGGAAACGGGAAGGTGTAGAGACTGGACGGGCGGCGCCTGAACCGCTGCGGCTTCGGCCGGCGGCATGGCGAAGGGACAGTCCAGACCACAAACCCGTATGGGGCGGCGAAAGCCGAAGTGGTACGAAAATCGCGCGCCTTAACGGGCGTCCCGGTTCGACTCCGGGGAGGGCCACCATCGTTTCATCTTCAGGCTGGTACGGGCGCGGGTTTAGCGATCAAAACGCGTTGTCTGTGCCTTCGCCCGCAGCAAATTGATTTGGATCAGTGTGCGAGCCTGCCGATCGCCCGAAATGCCAGCATGCTCAGCCCGATCCTCAATTCCACCGACAAAACGAATGCCGCCCGCAAGCCGCCCGGCACCGAGGCGAAACGGAACCGGCGGGGCGGGCGTTCGGCCGACCCGGGCTTCTGCCGGCAATGGCGCAGCGATCTGCTGATACGGACGATCGAAACGCAGGTCCTGCCGAAGCTTGCGCTGGCCCATCGCGCCGATGTTGCTGTCGGCCATGGCCGGGCGATGGATGCGGCGGAGCTGGAGACCTTCCTGGCGCTGGTGCTCGCGAACGATCCGGCAGCCTGTATTGCGCGGGTTGATCAGCTCGCGGCCCGAGGGTTGGGGCTGACGGAGATCTGCCTCACCGTGCTGGCGCCGGCGGCGCGGCGCCTGGGCGAGATGTGGGATGACGATCTGTGCAGCTTCGCCGACGTCACAGCAGGCCTGGGCACGTTGCGGTCCGTCCTGTACCGGCTGCACGAGATCTGCGAGCCGGACCTGCCGTCGCGCGACGGCGCGCGCCGCGTGCTGCTGGCGAGCCTGGCGGCCGACGGGCATAGCTTCGGGTTGCAGGTGGTCAGCGAGGTGTTCTGCCACGCGGGCTGGGATGTGACGGTGGCGATCGCGGCCGGCGAAGACGAACTGATCGCCGCGGTCCGCGGCCGCTGGTTCGCCGTTGCGGGATTGTCCATCGGCCGGGCGGAGCAGACCGCTGCGCTCGGGCGTACGATACAGGCCATCCGCCGGGCGTCGTCCAATCCGGCGATTGGCGTTCTGCTGGGCGGGGCGGCGTTGACCCGCTCGCCCGATCTGGCGCGGCTCGCCGGGGCGGATGCGAGCGCGGCCGATGCGCGGCAGGCTGTGTCCAGGGCGGAGGATTTGCGGCTGCTGATGGCCCGGGCGCAGGTCGAGGTTGCCGCTGGTCAGGCTTAGTTCGGCGGCCAAGAATAAGCGCATCGGGCGGCTGACTTTGTTTCGTCATGGCCCGGCTTGTTGTCCGGGCCACCTCTTCCAGCACACCGCCGCGACAGGTGGCCCGGACGAGCCGGGCCATGACGGTTTTGGGGACCTTGCCCCTTGAAGCGGTCGTTCTTGGGCGTCGCCTTCGTTCGGCGCCGGGGTCTAAAACGGCAGTTCTTCCTGTTCGGCCCAGAAAGCGTCGGCGGGATTGTCCGGCAGTTCGTCCTCCTCATCCGGCGGGTTCGACCAGAACGGCAGCGGGCGGACGAATATCTGGCCGTGCTTGCCGCGCCTGACCTCGAACTGGCCGGTTTTGGTGAACAGCAGGCTGAGCTTCGAGCAGCCGTAGGACTTGGGCGCGAAGTTGGGGGCGATGGCGCGGATCAGCATGCCGACGCCGTTGAAATCGGCCCAGCCGTCCTCCGCCGCGAGCTGCGCCACCGCCCGGTTCAGCAGGTCCACCGCCGCCGCGGGGGGTTGGAGCGCCGCTGGCGGCGTCGCGGTGGGGAGTTTGGGCGGCGGTTCGGCTTTCGGCGCGGGGGGTGGTTTCGGCGGCTTGGGGGCCTTCGCCGCGGGCGGCGGTTTCGGGGGCTTTGGTGGCAGCATCGGCTCGACGGGGAAGAACTGCTTGCAGGCCTGGCGAAAGGACTCCGGCGTGTGCGCCTCGCCGAAGCCGTAGACGTCGAGGCCCTGCTCACGGATGCGGGCGGCGAGGCGGGTGAAGTCGCTGTCGGAGGAGACGAGGCAGAAGCCGTCGAAGCGGCCGGTGTGCAGCAGGTCCATGGCGTCGATGACCAGGGCGATGTCGGTGGCGTTCTTGCCGGGGATGTTGGCGAAGTTTTGCTGCGGTACGATGGCGTGGGCGGCAAGCGAGTCGGCCCAGGGCTTGAGGCGGGTGCCGGAGAAGTCGCCGTAGATGCGGCGGACGCTGGCATGGCCGAGTTTCGCGACTGCCTCGAACAGGGCCGCCGCGATCTGCGGCGGGGCGTTGTCGGCGTCGATCAGGACCGCGAGGCGTTGGGTGAGGGCTGCTTTCGCCATGGGCGGGGTGGGTGATCCGGGTGGGTTGGTGGCCGAGTAGGTAGGGGCTTGGCGATGAGGATGGAGTGGCACGGCGGGGCGGGCGGGGTAAAGGGATTCCAATGGTGGCCGCGAATCCGGACGGGCGTTGAAACAGACTAGCAGCTTGGTTTTCCTCGGAAGATTAGCGCTATAGACTTCCGGGTCGTGGGTCGGTGGTTCAAGCCGAAGGACCGAGCGGAAAACTTCGCGCGGTCTCCGCTGACACCTCCTATACCCATTCCCGTTCGATTACGCTATAATGCCGAACATGCCAGACGTAGTGACGTATGTTTATTGGGGTATCGGTATGCTTGTGGCGGGTCCCCTCCTGGCTCGGGGTTTCACAGCATTCGATGACGGACGACTTCCCGGAGGTTTTGGCTACCTGTTTTTCAGTTCCGCCGCTATCGGTCTCGCGGCGACAGCTTGGTTTGCGACGGAGGATGCGTCATTGCTTGCCAGGAACTTGACTTTGAGATTGATCGGCAGCGTAGCAGGGGCATCCGGTTTGATCTGGTGCGGATATGTTGTCCATGGCGCCGTGAAAAACGATCCAGCGACCGCTACATCACCACCGGCACCGACCAATGGCTCAGGCGCAACCATTAACTTCTCCGGAACAAACAGCGGCGTTGTCACAACGGGGGATATCGGTACTGTCAATATAAATCAAGACCCGCGCAATTGGGGGTTCTCGCCAGGACAGGCAGAGAAGTTTCGGCTTGCCCTATCTTCGTCAACTGTGAGAGGACGGGTATTGATTCGACTAAATGATTCGATGTCGCGGAAATTCAAGGATCAGTTGGTCCAAATACTTTCTTCAGTGCCTGGATGGGAGGCGTATTATCAGGGCGAACATCCCAACACGCTTGGGGACATTCGAGGAGTTACCATAGATTATCACGACGTCGATCCACACCCACTTGCTGAAGTCCTTATCGCCGCCTTCGCGTCCACCGGCTTGATGCCACCAGCCGGGCACGTTCCCGTACAAGTGTGGAAAAACGGCGAAGTCCGCGTTGTTATAGGGTCGCCGCCAGGGTAAATGCGCCAAAATAGGAATGCCTGGCAGCCAGTATCCTACTAAACAGGAACCTCCGGGCCGCCGCACGCAGGCGGAGGTGACTGTGATAATCTTGTTTTTGTCGGGTTGGTGTATATCATAAGTGTCGCCTATCTTCCGCAAAGGAATCCGAGCGATGACGCCGAACACGAAATGAAAGAGGTTCAGGCACATTTCCGCCTGCCAAGCCTCAGCCTCGCCGAGAAAGACCTCGAAGTCGTCCGCGCCATCGCCGCCATCGCCTCCCTGGACGCCTCCCCCTTTGCCCTGATCTTCGCCGGAGGCACCGCCCTCGCCCGCGCCCACCGTCTCATCAAACGCAGGTCGGAGGATGTGGACTTCAAGATCGTCCCCCTCCCCGAAGCCCCCGCCAGCCGCAACGCCATGCGCCGGGCGCTTGGCGAGCTCATCGACGAAGTCACCGCCGCCCTGCAAGCCGCCGGCTTCGCCTTCGACCCGGCCGCCCCGGCCTGCACGCGGTCACGCAACGAGAACCGTTACACGATCCGGCACCTCCTGCGCCCGGCCAATCCCTGCGCCCCACCATCCAGATCGAGCTGACCTACGCCCCGATGCGCCTGCCGCCCGTCGCGGGCTCCGTCAGCTCCTTCGTCGCCGAGGCGTTCAAACCGTCCGGCGGAAGTCCCGGCCATCCCCTGCGTCAGCCTGACCGAAACCGCCGCGGAAAAACCGGTGGCACTCACCCGCCGCATCGCGATGGAACTGGCCGGCCTCAGCCGGGACCCCGACCCCGCGCTGATCGGGCACGTCTCCGATCTGCACATGATGCGCGGCCATGTGGACCCGGCCGAAGTCGCCGCACTCGCCCGCGATATCGCCACCGCGGATACTGCCGTGTTCCGCAACCAATACCCGCCTACCCGAGGATATCAAAAGCGAAACCCGCAAAGCGCTCGACGCGCTGCACACCGATCCGGAGTACCGCGCCCGCTACGACCGCTTCGTCGCCGACATGGCCTATGGCGAGCGTCCCGGCTTCTCCGCCGCCATGCAAACCGTCTCCGATCTGGCCAGCACCGCCCGAGGCATCGCCTGACATTGGTGAATTGGCACGCTGCCGCCAGCGGGGTAAAGAAGTCCCCGCGGCGCCCTTAGCTCAGTTGGATAGAGCAACAGCCTTCTAAGCTGTGGGTCGGTGGTTCGAATCCACCAGGGCGCGCCACTCTGGAAACAGAACCGGGCGCCGCGACTAAGCGTTGGCGCCTTCGGCCACCTGGTCGAGAATCGCCACCGTATGCTGCGCGATCATGCCCTCCTCGTCGTGCAGCAGGTCTTGCAGCCGACAACCGAGACGGCCCGGGTCCTGAGCGTGGATGGCTACGATCCGCTGCGGGAAAGCAGCATCGAGTCTCGCTTCGCGATCCGCAACGGCTTCCCGGGCATCAGGGGCGCCAGGGCGGCGTCCCGGGGCGCCCGATGGGTGGTGGTGCCGGCCCGGACCTGTGTGGCGGGGCTGTTCGACGTCTCCGGCACCGACCACCAAACCCCGGGGCTGGTGCAGGCCGCCCACTGGCTGCGCGTCCGCTTCCTGGTGGCCGGAGAACCCTGCTGCTGCATCCCGGCGACGTGTCGTCGCACCGGATGACGCTTGACCCGCGCCGTGGCGCCCTGCTCAGCCAGGGCAGCCGCGTCAAAGCGCCCGTGCTGGGTCTTCACGCGCGCACCCTGCGCCTGGTGTCGCTGAGCGACCGCGCGATCGAGCTGCAACTGATCCAACTGGAAGTCGAGAGCGGAACGAACGACGTTACCATGGCGTCGGAGCCGTCGTTGCAGATCGACGGCCGAGCCTATCCGCCGGCGCGGCGGGAAATGGGCCGAGGTTGCCAGCGCGGTAGCGGGGCGGCAAGCTCCGCTACTCCTTTGGTATGGAACCAACATGACGCTACGGCTTTATATCGTCCGGCACGGCGAAACCGAGTGGTCCCTGTCCGGCCAGCACACTGGCCGGACCGACCTGCCCCTGACTGCGCACGGCGAGGATGAAGCACGCGCGCTCCAACCCTGGCTCAGGCACATCAAGTTTGCTCGCGTGGTGACCAGCCCGCTGCAACGTGCCCGGCGAACCTGCGAGCTTGCGGGGCAAGGTGACTCGGCGGAGGTCGAACCGGACCTCGCCGAATGGGCCTATGGCGACTATGAGGGTCAGCTTTCCCGGGACATTCGCAAGGTCCGGCCGGCCTGGAGTGTTTTTCGCGATGGCTGCCCGAATGGCGAAATGCCGGATCAAGTCGCCGCCCGGGCCGATCGGCTGATTGCTCGTCTGTGCGCGGTGGACGGAAATGTCGCGCTATTCTCCCACGGTCAATTCTCGCGCGTTGTGGCAGCGCAATGGATCGGCCTTCCTGTTATCGAGTCAGAACATTTTGCCCTTGGCACGGCATCGCTGAGCATCCTCAGTTTCGATCCAGCGCACCCGGAGGTGCGGGTGATCGAACTGTGGAATGCCGCGCCGGCGGTCCTTGCGGGATCTCGATAGAGAACCTGGCCCCTGTCATTGTCCGGCGGGCAGCGCCTGCGCGCCAAACCCCTGCACTTGACGGCTGGCAGAAACGTTCTGGCCGGCCGTAGTGGGATCGAGAAGGCGGTAGGCGATCAGCTTCACCGGATCGGTCACCAGGAACCAGGCCAAGGCATAGCCCCAAAGGTCTTCTCGATCGAGATCAAGCTGCCAGCCTCCCCGACCGCACCGGCGCCCGAGGAAGCTTCAGCACTGCATCCAGCTCGATTGGCCGGCAAAGCTTAACGAATTGGCGCTGGCGATCCAGCGTCTTTTGCCGCAGTCGCCGGCCGTTGCGCATGCGCCGCGCCACGCTGAAGATGCGGCTGCCGGCGGGCCGCCGCTGATCTATGTCGTTGACGACGATGACAGCATTCGCGGGGCCATCCGTGCCGTGCTTGAAGACGACGGCAGGGCGGTCGAGGACTTCGACACATGCGAGGCGTTCCTGGCGGCCTTCCATCCGGGGCGGGCGGCCTGCCTGGTGATCGATGCCTACCTTCCCGGAATGAATGGCCTGATATTGCTGCGCCGCCTGCGAGAGGCGGGCCATGCCCTGCCGGCGATCATGATAACCGGCAACAGCGACGTTGCGATAGCAGTGGAGGCTATGAAGGCGGGGGCGACGGATTTCATCGAAAAGCCGATCAGCCGTGTGGAATTGCTGGCGAGTGTGGATCATGCGCTGGAAAGATCCCGGGATTCGGGCAAACTGTCGGCACGACGCAACGATGCGGCGAGCCACGTCGCCAGGCCGACGCCGCGGCCGCGGCACATCATGGACATGGTTCTTGCCGGTCATCCCAGCAAGAACATCGCCGCCGATCTTGGTATCAGTCAACGAACGGTGGAGAACCATCGCGCGTCGATCATGGCGAAGACGGATACAAAGTCGCTGCCCGCGCTGGCGCGGATGGCGCTGGCCGCGGTGGATGCCGATGCGGACGGGATCAGGCGGTGAATAAAGCCGGCCTCATCGCTTGGCCATCGCGCGATAGAACACCGCTTTCACGACTTCGACCAGACCCAGATACGCCAGGGTCGCCGCAACCAGGAACACGAAGAACATCGGCGGCGGCGCCACAAATCCGAACCACCGTCCCCAGGGAACCAACGGAAGGCCGATCGCCAGGGCGACAGCCCCGAGGTTCATCGCTATCAGGAACCGGCAAGGCATGCTGCGAAAGAACAACCGCCGCGTACGGATGCAAAAAACCACCAGAGTTTGCGTCGTCATCGACTCGATAAACCATCCGGTCTGGAACAGCGCCTCGCCCGCGCCGAAAAACGCCAGCATGGCGTAGAACGTAATGAAATCGAAGATCGAGCTGACCGGACCGAACACCAGCATGAATCGCTCGATCAGCCGGATGTCCCATTTCACCGGGCCAACGATGGCCTCGGCATCGACACCGTCGAACGGGATCGCAATCTCCGACACGTTGTAAATCAAATTGTTCAGCAATATCTGGATCGGCAACATCGGCAGGAACGGCAAGATCAGCGTGGCGCCGGCCATGCTGAACATGTTGCCGAAGTTCGAGCTCGCACCCATAAGCACATATTTCGATACGTTTTGCACCGTTGCGCGCCCGGCCGTCACCGCTTCCCGCACCACCGAAAGATCGTGTTCCAGCAGAATCAAATCCGCCGCCGCACGCGCAACGTCGGCCGCTCCATCGACCGAAATCCCGACATCGGCGGCGTGCAGCGCGGGCGCGTCGTTGATGCCGTCGCCCATGAACCCGACGACATGACCCAGCCGTTTCAAAGCCAGCAGAATGCGATGTTTTTGCTGCGGATTGACACGGCAGAATAGATTGACGCGGTCCACCTGGCCGATCAGCGCCTCCTCGGTCATGTGCTCCAGCGCTTCGCCGGACAGTACGCCCGTCACCGGAACTCCTATTTCGCCGAAGACGTGGCGGGATACCAGGTCGTTGTCTCCGGTCAGCACCTTTACGGCGATACCAGCTTCCGCCATCGACCGGATCGTTGCACCCGCGCTGGCTTTGGGCGGATCCAGGAACACCGCGAAGCCGGCAAAAACCAGATCCGCTTCATCTTTAATCGCCGCGGTCTCCGCGGCTGCATCCGCCAGATGGCTTGCGATCCCCAGCGCGCGAAATCCCTGCGCTCCGAGATCGTTCAGGGTGGCCTGAAAGGCCGCCCGCGTGGCCGCGTCCAGCGGCTTCTGCTCGCCGCTGGCATCCTGGTATTGCCCTGACAGCCGCAGAAGGTCTTCCGGCGCGCCCTTGACGATCAGGCGCCGGTCGGCGCCATGCTGGACCAGCACCGAAACCCGCCGCCGCTCGAAATCGAACGGCACCTCGTCGATTTTCTTAAAGGCGGACATGTCGAACGGACGCGCGGCCAGGATCGCATCGTCCAGCGGACTCTTCATCCCGCTTTCGAACCGGCTGTTAACATAGGCGTAACAGTAAGCGTGCGGGCTTTCAGCACCGTGGCCGTCGATCACACGCGTCAGCTTGATCGCCGCTTCGGTCAGCGTGCCGGTCTTGTCGGTGCACAACACATCGATGGCGCCAAGGTCGTGGATCGCCGATAGGCGCTTCACGATGACCTTCCGCTTCGCCATCTGCATCGCCGAACGGGCCAGCGTGACCGTAACGATCATCGGCAGAAGTTCGGGCGTCAGGCCGACGGCAAGTGCCACCGCGAACATCAGCGATTCCAGCATCGGGCGATGGAACGCGATGTTCACGACCAGCACGAACAGCACCATCAACACGGTAAAACGCATGATCAGGATGCCGAAGCGGCGGATGCCGACGGTGAAAGCGGTGGCCGGCGGTTTCTCCGCGAGGCTGGTCGCGAGATGCCCGAGCGCCGTCCTGCTGCCGGTCCGGCAGATCAGGATCGTCGCGGTGCCGCTGATGACGGACGTGCCGGCGAAAACCGAGTTGGAGGCGCTGGCTTGCGTTTCCGCCGCGGACGTCAGGTCGCCGGCACGTTTCTCGGCCGGATACGGCTCGCCCGTCAGCAGTGCCTCGTTGACATACAGGTCCCGGCTTTCGAGCAGCCGCGAATCGGCGGGAACCAGATCGCCGGCGATCAGCTCGACAATATCGCCCGGAACCAGTTCGTGGATTGGGACCGAAACAACCGCGCCGTCGCGCCGCACTGTGGCCTGCACAGCCACCGACTGACGCAGCGCCTCGACAGCGTTCTGCGCCCGGACTTCCTGAACGAAATCGAAGATGATGCTGAGCATCACGATGCAGAATATGATGACGAAGCTGGCGATATCGCCGGTTGCCGCGGAAACCGCGCTGGCGATCAGCAGAATGATGATCAGCGGGTTGCCAAAGCGGGCGAGGAACTGCAGCCAAAGCGGCGTTCGCTTGACGGTGGCTGCGTCGTTGGGCCCGTAGGTTTCCAATCGGGACCGCACCTCATTCTCGTCCAGCCCCGCGAGCTTCGTCTGCAACCTGGTCAGCAGCCGATCGGCCGGTTCCTGCCAGACCTGTTCCGAATCCGGTTCGCCAGTATGATCGTTCATAGCGCAAGCTTCCGTTTCGATGGTCCCGCATGGCGCCACCCCGCGATAATCCTCAGCGCCCGCTCGGGTTTCTCGGTCACCAACGCAAGCCGCCCTGCGTGGACCGCCCCCGTATTTCCATCCAGTGACACAGAATCGCCCTCAGACATCGCCATCTGCAACAGGGAGAAGGCGTATTTTAGCCGGTCAATCGCGGCCGGAATTTGCGACTTCAATATGGGATCCTCGCATAAGCCCGCATCACCCTGCGCCCGGAACTTCATCGCGGGAAGGCACGGAAACTACTCAGTTCAATCCCATCCGCGATGGACACACAATGTTCACATCCCGGCTTGACATTGCAGTCGGTCGCGCCCCGCCAGTTGCACCGGTAAGTAGTTTCCGACCCTGCCGTCAGTGCCCGGGCGGCGCGTATGAACGCGTTCGCCAAGCAGTGCGTCCGCACTGCTGCGTCATCAAAGAGGATAACACATGGCAATCGCCGATTCAGTCATCGCTGTATTCACGGACCATCCGTCGGCAGAAGCAGCGGTGAAGAAGCTTGCCGACTCCGGCTTCGAGATGAAGCAGCTCAGTGTCGTCGGCAAAGGCTACCACACTGACGAAAAGGTCGTCGGGTTTTACAACACGGGAGATCGCGTCAAGTTCTGGGGCAGCTCCGGCAGCGCGGGAAAATCCTGCGCCCGCAGCACCAGCAACAGGCAGAACCTCACCGCCGTCACCGCCCCGTCCGTCTCAGCATTGCCGAACCGCGCCCCGCGCCCGAGCCGCAACCGTTTGCCCTCCTGCTCGATCTCCACCTCGCCGGAACTGATCAGATAGACCCGGCCGGTGCGATGCCGGCGGTTCAGGATGCGCTCACCCGGCAGCACCAGCCGCATCGACATCCGCTTCACGATACGATCCAGCTCCGTTCCGGCGATCCGGCGGAACGGCGCGAACTCCTGCAACCGCAAGCGCAAGGCAGCGCGCAGGTCCAGGACCAACGGGCGCGGGATGGCGTCGCGCCGCGCCTCGACATCGCGCTGGATTTCCGCGAACAACTCGTCGCTGAGCAGCGCTTCGGCGCGCAAAGCGGTATAGGTGTCCATCTCGAAGCGCAGGCCGATCTGGCGCAGCATCTTGCTTTGCAACGCTTCGCCATGAGCGGGATGCAATACGCCCAGCGCCTCGATCGCGTCGTCGAGCAGGCTGCGGCGGCGGTCGACGATCTCGCCCAGCACGCCGGTGACGCGGGCGCCCAGCACCGGGGTCATCCGCTCGCGCATGAAACGAAGCTGCGCGAGGAAGACCAGCCGCATGACCAGGACCATCTCGAACTGCTGCGCCATCAGTCGTGTCAGCGGCCAATCGATCCGCAACCGGCGATGCAGCCAGGCGGCGAAGCGCAAACCGGCATCCGGGCGCAGCCGGCGCTTTGCCGCGCGCAGATAGCCCAGGCGCCCATCCGCCCGCGTCGCATCGATGATCGCGTCCGATGTGCGCAGCAAGTGTTCCATGATGCGTTGGGAAACGCCGCGCTCGCGGAAGATTTCCAGCAGGATGGTTCGTTCCTGCGACGCAAAGGTCAGCAGCCCGAGCCTGACCCGGTCGCGGTCGGTCAGCGACGCATCGAACGTATTCGCGGCAGCTTCGGCCTCGATACGATGCGCATAAAGATCGACCACGCGCTGCTTCGCCTCCGGCAGGAAGCCGAACTCTTCGGCGGTGCTGCGCAGCCGGTCGCGCACGCCGGCCAGCTCCAGGGCGACGACCTGATGGCGCAGCGCCTGGTCGATGGGCGAAAGACGGTCGAGGTGAAGCCAATGCACCAGGATGCGCAGCGTGGTGCCGTTGACCAGCAGGGTGAACAGGACGAAGCCGGTGGCAAGGATGGCGACGAATTCCTGCACGTCGCCGGAGACGTCGCGGTTCTCGGTCACCGCCAGGGCCATCGCCAGCGTGATGGAGCCGCGCAGCCCGCCCCATAGCATGGTCAGCTTCAACGGCAGCGGGATGCGTTGTGCAAGGCCGGTGTGCCGCAGCACGGGCATCAGCAGGAACAGCACCGCCCCGCGTGCCGCCAAAGCCGCCGCCAGGGCGGCAGCGATCAGCAGCAGGTCCCGGGGCCGCATGCCCAGCAACAGCCTCGGCACCAGCATGGAGGCCAGGACGAACACCAGGGATGTCGCCAGGAAAGCGGTCTGCGCCCACACGTCCAACAGGTACGACCAGCTTCGCGGCCGCAGCACAGACGGGCCGATGGCGCTGAAGGTCAGTCCGGCCGAGGCGGCAGCGACCACGCCGGAGAAGCCGAGGAACTGCTCGCAGACGATATAGCTGACATAGGGCAGCGCCAGGGTCAGCGTCACCTCGGCCGAGCGGCTGCCGCTGATATGCGGCATCGCGGCGAGCGCCAGCCGCGCGAGGATGTGCCCGGAAGCGATGCCGCCCAGGAACAGCATCGCCAGGGTCAGGCAAATCGTGCCGGCACTGGAACCGGCCTGATGCGTCGTTTCGGCCAGCAGGACGGTAAACAGCGCAATCGCGGTCGCGTCGTTGAACAGGCTCTCGCCTTCCACCAGGCGGGTAAGCCGCCCGTCCGCTCCGATGCCGCGGAAAATGCTGATCACGGCGCTGGAATCGGTGGTGGAAACGATGGCGCCGAGCAGCAGGCAGACCATGAGCGGCTGGCCGCCGATGGGCTGCAAGGCGAAGCCGACGGCGGCGGTGGTCGCCACGACGGCGACGATGGCCATCAGCAGCACCGGCGCCATGTCGCGCGTCAGCCGCCGCACGTCGATCGAGAGCGCGCCCTGGAACACCAGCGCCGGCAGGAACACCACCAGGAACAGTTGGGCATGCAACGGGAAGTGGGCGAAGATCACCGCCACCTGGTAAAAGTCGCCGGCCGGGCCCTGGCTCAACAGATAGGCGGCGGCGGTGCCGATGGCGATGCCGACAAGCGCCAGCAGCACGGCGTCCGAGACGAGCAATCGCCGCGCAAGCGACTGGATGGCGCTGACGACGACCAGGATCGCCGCCACGGCCAGCATGATATCGGGCAATCAGAAGACCTTTCCAGGCAGCCATTGGTCAGCGCGGCAGGGCCGCCGTGGCGGCGACCTTAGCCGTCGTGGCCCGGCTTGTCCGGGCCAGCTACCGCCGCAAGTGCCGGTATAGATGGCCCGGACGAGCCGGGCCATGACGGTATGGCTGCATCCGTCGCTTTTCGAGTCAGCCTGGAAATGCTTCTACCGCAGCGCCGCCCATACCTTCCCCGGCGTCAGCGGCATCTGGATCGTCTCCGCCGCCTGCACCCGCCCCGCCCGCGCCAGCGCATCCGCCACCGCGTTCACCACCGCCGGGGTCGCGCCGATGGTGCCGAGTTCCCCGACGCCCTTCACCCCCAGCGGGTTGTTGCGGCAGGGAATGGACTGATCCAGCACATGCCGGAACTCGCGGATGATGTCCGCCCGCGGCATGAAGTAGTCCATCATGCTGGCGGTCAGCGCCTGGCCCGACTCGGGATCGTACAGCATCTGCTCGCCCAAGGCCTGGCCGATGCCCTGCACCGCGCCGCCATCGAGCTGGCCGCGTACGATCATCGGGTTCACCACCCGGCCGACGTCGTTGGCGGAGACATAGGACACGATCTCCACCGCCCCGGTTTCCGGATCGATCTCGACCTCGGCGACATGGCAGCCGTTCGGCCAGCTCGGCCCGGCCACCTTGCTGGTGGAATCGACGTAGATCCGCCGCTCCGGCTGGCGTTCCGCCAGTTCGAACAGGCCGATGCTGCGGTCCGTGCCGGCGATGCGGAACACGCCCGCTTCGTACTCGATGTCCGCGGCCGCCGCCTCCAGCGCCTCCGCCGCGAGGTCGCGCCCGTTGGCCACCGCGGTCTCGGACGCATGGTTGATCGCCGAACCGGCGGTGAACAGCGACCGAGACCCGGCGCTGCCGAAGCCCTGGCCGCGGTCGGTGTCGCCCATGACGATGCGTATCCGCTCGATATCCACCCCGAACACATCGACAACAAGCTGCGCGTAGGACGTGGCGATCCCCTGCCCCATCGGCATCGTCGAAGCATACACCTCGATCTCGCCATCGCCCGAGACCGAGACGGTCACCCGCTCCTCGAACGCATTGCCGCCGGTCCATTCCAGGAACGACGCCATGCCGCGCCCGCGCAGCTTGCCGCGCGCCTTCGACTCCGCCTCCCGCGCCGGAAACGAGTCCCAGTCCGCCAGCGACAGCCCCTGCTGCATGATCAAGCCGAACCGGCCGGAATCGTAAACCTGTCCCATCGCGTTGGTGTAGGGCATCTGCTCCGGCGCAATCAGGTTACGGCGGCGGATTTCCGCCGGGTCCAGGCCGAGTTTCCTTGCAGCGACGTCGAACAGGCGCTCGATCAGGTAGATCGCCTCCGGCCGCCCGGCACCGCGGTATGCCGCCGTCGGCGCGGTGTTGGTCAGCACCGCTTGCATCTCGAAATCGATGGTCCGGATGTCGTAGATGCTGGTGGACACCCAGGGGCCGATCATGAGCTGGATGATGATTCCGGAGTTGCCGGGATAGGCGCCGACATTGGCCTTGGTGCGGATGCGGTAGGCCAGCACCTTGCCGTCCGCGTCCAGCGCCAGTTCGGCGCGGCTTTCGACGTCGCGGCCATGCGTCGCCGACAGGAACTCCTCCAGCCGCGCCGGCTGCCACTTCACCGGGCGGCCGGTGTGGCGCGCGGCATAGACCACGACGGCGTCCTCGGCATACAGGCCGGTCTTCATCCCGAAGCCGCCGCCGACATCGCCGACGACGACGCGGATCTTCTCCGCGGGCAGTCCGAGCACGGTGCACAGCGTGTCCCGCGCGCCGGATGGCATCTGGCTGGACAGGCGCAGCGTCAGCCGATCGGCGGCGGGATCGTACGCGGCGAGGGCGCTGCGCGGCTCCATCGGCGCCGGCACCAGGCGCTGGTTCACGATATCGAGCGCCACCACATGCGCGGCCGAGGCGAAGGCGGCGTCGGATTTCGCGGCATCGCCGTGCCGCATCTGTGCCGCGACATTACCGGTGGCGGCTGGCCAGACCAGCGGGGCATCCGGCGCGGTGGCCTGCGCGATGTTGGTCACGATGGGTAGCTCGGCATACTCGACGAGGATGGCTTCCGTCGCGTCCTTCGCCTGCTCCGCCGTTTCGGCGATGACCGCAGCGACAGCCTCGCCGACGAAGCGAACGAATTCGTGCGCCAGAGGCGGGCGCAGCGGCATCGCGCCGGGCGAGCCATCGGGCCGCTTGAATATCGGCGCGACGGGTATCAGCTTCACCCCGGCCGCGGCGAGGTCCGCTCCGGTCAGGATGGCGACGATGCCTGGCAAAGCCAGCGCGGCCGAGGTGTCGATCGAGACAATGCGGGCGTGCGCGACGGGGGAGCGAAGGAACACCAGATGGGTCTGCGACGGCAGCGAGATATCGTCGGTGAAGCGGCCGGCGCCGGCAAGCAGCCCGGCATCCTCGATCCGCCGCACGTCGCGACCGCTGCCGAAGCGGCCGATGATGGTGGTTCCGTCTGGCATGGGGTCCCTTCCGCGCTGATCCTGCCGCCATCATGTTGCGGCGACGCGGCGAAGGTGCAAGGCCGGCAACCAGAAGGCGCCGCCGGACGACGCCGGTCGCGCTAAACCCGCTGGCCGCCGTCGATATGCACCTCCGACCCGCTGAGGTACAGCGCCTGGTTCGAACACAGGAAGTACAGCAGGTCCGCCACCTCCCCCGGCTTGCCCAAACGCCGCATCGGGATCTCCCGCTGCACGATCTCCTCGGTCCCGGGCGACAGGATCGCCGTGTCGATCTCCCCCGGGGAGACCGCGTTCACCCGCACGCCGTAGCGGCCGAGATCGTTCGCCATCTCCCGGGTCAGCGCCGCCAGCGCCGCCTTCGACGTCGCATAGGCCGCGCTGGCGAAGGGATGCACGCGGGACCCGACGATCGAGGTCATGTTGACAATGCTGCCCTTTGACTCGATCAGCAGGTCGCTCAGGCCCTGCGCCAGCAGCACGGCGGAGAAGAAGTTGACGTTGAAGATATGCAACCAGTCCTGATAGGCCATCTGCAGGGAGGTGATCTTGCTGCCGTCCGCGTGCTTGGGCGACACCGCCGCGTTGTTGATCAGCGCATCGAGACGTCCGCCGCTGATCTCCTTGATCCTGGGCACTGCGTCGCGTACTTCATCGACATTCGCCAAGTCGAGCTGGATGTGGTTGGCCTCGCCGCCCGGCCAGGGGCAGCGCGGATCGAACGCCTGGCGGGAGATCGACAGCACGCGCCAACCGGCGCCGCCGAAGCGCTTGACGGCGGCATGGCCAATGCCGCGGCTGGCGCCGGTCAGCAGGAGAACGGGTTGAACGTCGGACATGATCCGGATCCTTCGCGCTGCGTTGATAAACGTGAAATGGAGCATACAACCGATCCGGAGGTGAACTCCATCCGCATTCTTGTTGCCGCCGCCGGGCATCCTGTCGGACGATGGGTGCATACGCCGCCGCCGGCCGCGCCCCTTTGAACGGAATCCTGCATGCCTGATTTCCTCCCCGTCCCGGTGCTCGACCACGCCGTCGTCAATGTCCGCGACCGTCTTGACGAGGCCGCCGCGACCTACGCGCGGCTCGGCTTCACGCTGACGCCGCGCGGCTACCACACGCTGGGTTCGATGAACCATCTGGCGATCTTCGGCACCGACTACCTGGAGCTGATCGCCGCTCCATCCGGGGATGCCCGCCGCCCGGAGATCCTGGAGGCGCCGCTCGGGCTGAACGGGCTGGTGTTCGCGACGCTTGACGCCACGGCGGCTTACGCGGCGCTGCGGCGGCAGGACGTGGATGTCGAGCCGCCGGAACAATTCTCCCGCCCGGTGGAAATCGATGGCGTCAGGCGGGACGCGGTGTTCCGCACCACTCGCCTGCCGCGCGCCGGGGTGGCCGCCGGGCGGCTGTATTTCTGCGAGCACCTGACCCGGGACCTCGTTTGGCGGGATGAATGGCGGCACCATGCCAATGGCGCGGTCGCCATCGCGCGGGCGGTGATTGCGGCGCAGGACCCGGAGACGCTGGGGCGGCTGTTCGCCCGCATGTTCGGGGCGCGGACGGTGCGGGCGACGGATGACGGCTGCTCTTTGATTCTGGGGCTGGCCCGGTTCGACGTGGTGACCCCGGCGGCGCTGTGGGAGCTGTTCGGCGATGCCGCGCCGGACAGCCGCGGGCGGCGCGACTACATGGCGGCGCTGACGTTCCGGACGGTGTCGCTGGATGCCGCGGAGACCGCGCTGGAGGCGGGCGGCATCCGCGGGGTGGACCGGATTGGCACAAGCGTGCTGGTGCCGGCGACGGAGGCGTTCGGGGTGACGCTGGAGTTCAGCGTATAAGGGACGCACGGCGCGGATATTCGCCGCGGGTGCCCGGCACCGGACCTCGAGCGGCTGCCGGACAGCGGATTTGCCGGATCGCCGCCGATTGTCGTCGCCCAGAACGTCTGACCGCCCGGGCTGTTTGATAATCGTTACTCCGCCGCCAGCCGTTGCACGGCCGCGACGACATCGCCGGGGTTTTCGCGCGGCAGGAAATGGCCGGCGCGCGGAATCAGCAGCCGCTCGAAGCGGCCGGTGAAGAGGCGATCGCGCGGAATGAACCCGGAGGGGGCGGTGACGCCGTCGGCCTCGCCATGCAGCACGATCGTGGGTACCGCGATCTTCGGCTGTGCCGCCAGGCGTGCCTCCAGCTCATCATAGGCGGGATCGCCGGCGGCGTTGCCGTAACGGTGCCGGTAGGACTGGATCGTCACGTCAACGAAATCCGGATTGTCGAAGCTCGCCGCCGTGCGCTGGAACGTTGCATCGTCGAACGGCCAGTTCGGCGACCACAGACGCCACATCAGGCGCGCAAGCTCCGCCCGGTTGGCGGCCAGCCCGGCGCGGCCCCGCTCGGTGTGGAAATACCACTGATACCAGTAACGAAACTCCTGCTCGGCTGCCGCGGGCTTCCCCGCCGCGGCGATGTCCTGGATGGCGTAGCCGGTGATCGAGACCAGCCCGACAACGCGCTCCGGCCACAGTGCCGCCACCACGCAGGCGGCGCGGCCGCCCCAGTCATAGCCGGCCAGGATCGCCCGGCGTATCGACATCGCGTCCATGAAGTCGCGCACATCCGCTCCAAGCGCCGCCTGCTGCCCGCTGCGCGGTGTCGCTGGGTCGAGGAACCGCGTCGGCCCGAAGCCGCGCAGCCACGGCACCAGCACGCGGAAGCCGGCGGCAGCCAACGGCGGCGAAACACCGTCGTAGTCGTGCACGTCCGACGGCCAGCCGTGCAGCAGGATCACGGGTGGGCCATCCGAGGGGCCGGAGTTCAGGTAGGCGATGCCCAGCACCGGCGTACGGACGATGCTGTGCGACGCGGGGATCATCGGCATGGTCGTTGCTTCCATGTCACATAACAGTCGTCATGGCCCGGCTTGTTGTCCGGGCCACCTATGCCAGCACGTGCCGCGACAGGTGGCCCGGACACGCCGGGCCATGACGAGGACCAAAATCCTCAATACGCCAGGAACCCGCCATCCACCGGCAGCGTCACCCCGGTGATGTAGCGCGCCAAATCCGAAGCCAAAAACACCGCCGGCCCCGCGATATCCCCCGGTTCGCCGACCCGCCCCAACGGAATCCGCCGGGAAAAATTCGCCATGTACTCAGGATTCTGCCGTGCCGTCGCATTCAGCGGCGTAGCGATCAGCCCGGGGCCGATGGCGTTCACCCGCACGCCTTGCGGCGACAGCTCGATCGCCAAAGCCTTGGTCAGCGCCCGCACCCCGCCCTTCGACGCGGTGTAGGCGGCGGAATTCGGCAAAGCAACGAACGACTGGACCGAGCCGATATTGATCACGCAGCCCGCCGTCTCCTTCAACTGCTCCAGGAACGCGGTGACCATGTTGTAGGGCCCGTCCAGATTGACCGCCAACGTCGCGTCCCAATCCGTCCGCGCGGTCTCCGCCTCCACCTTGCCGCGCCGGATGATCCCGGCATTGTTCACCAAGACCGACACCGGCCCCACCGTCCGCGCCAGCGCGTCGCAGGCGAAACGGTCTGTCACATCGAGTTCGTAATGCGCCGCGTTCCCGCCGATCAAAGCGGCGACACGTTCCGCCGCCGCCTCGTTCACGTCGGCGACGATCACCCGGGCGCCGTGCTCGGCCATGGCGCGCGCGATGCCCTCGCCGATGCCGGAGCCGCCGCCGGTGACCAGCGCCAGCTTGCCGTCGAGCAACCCGGCCATCTCAGCGCACCACGTTGTTGGTGACGGCGCCGCCGGTGGCGATTCGCCCGCCGTCGCAGACGTAATGGCCACCCGTGATGTTGGAGGCGAGGTCCGACGACAGGAAGATCACCAGGTTCGCCACTTCCTCGGCAGTGCCGTAACGTCCGAGCGGAATAGCGGACTGGTAGCGGCTGCCGACAGCGGCTGGATCGACAGAATTCAGCATCGCCTCAAGCGAATGAATCATACTCGTATCGATCGGCCCCGGGCAAACCGCGTTCACCCGCACGCCGGCCCGCGCCACCTCCCCCGCCGCCGTCTTGGTCAGCCCAATAACCGCATGCTTCGACGCGACGTAAGCCGGCATCCCGGGCGAAGCGACCAGACCGGCGACCGAGGACGTGTTGACCACCGAACCGCGCCCCTGCCCGATCATCACCGGCAGGACGTGCCGAAGACCGAGAAAAACGCCCCTGACGTTGACCGCCATCACCCGGTCGAACATGTCTTCATCGTATTGATGCGTCGGCGCGACGCTGCCGATGATGCCGGCGTTGTTGTAGAAACAATCGATCGCGCCGTAGCGGTCCAGTGCCAGCTTCACGTAATTCCGCACATCGCCGGACTGTGTCACGTCGGCCGCCACGAACAGCGAGTCGCCGCCTTGCTGGCGCACGATGCCGGTGGTGGCCTCGCCCGCGGCCTCATCGCGATCGACGACCACGACCTTGGCGCCGCGGCTGGCGAAGCCGATGGCGGCGGCGCGTCCGATGCCGCCCCCGCCGCCGGTGATCAGGGCGACCTTGCCGTGGAAGTCCATGGTTTCCTCTCCTTTTTGCTGTTGGAGAGGAGGCTAGACCATTTGCGCCGCGGCTGGAAATCCCGGCGGCCGCTGCAAATCGTCATGGCCCGGCGAAGTCCGGGCCACCTATGCCAGCACGTGCTGCGACAGGTGGCCCGGACAAGCCAGGACAAGCCGGGCCATGACGGTTGAACGGCAGGATTCACCCTCAATGCCGGTTGGCATGACGCCTCAGAACTTTTCCACCCAGGGCCGCAGTTCCACTTCCCACGTCCAGGCGCTGCGCGGCTGGTTCGCCACCTGCCAATACGTCTCCGCAATCGCGTCGGGGTCAAGCGTGCTGTCCGCACTCCCCTCCGGATCGGGTCGGCCGGCGCTGCGGATCCCGCCGTCGATGACGAAATGCGCCACATGCACGCCCTTCGGCGACAGTTCCCGCGCCAGGCTCGACGCCAGCCCGCGCAGCGCGAACTTGCCCATCGTGAAGGCGGACGAGTTCGGATACCCCTTCACGCTCGCCGACGCCCCGGTCAGCAGGATCGCCCCCGATCCGCGGGCCACCATGTGCCGCGCCGCCTGCTGCGCCACCAGGAACCCGCCATAGGCGCTGACCGCGAGCGACCGCGCGACCTCCTCCGGGATCAGCTCTGTCACCGGCCCGCGCGCCCGGGCGCTGGCGTTGTAGACCACGATGTCGGGCACGCCCTGGGTCGCCACCACAACCTCGAACAGCGCCGCGACCTCCTCCGGTTCGGTCGCCTCGCAGGCGAAGGTGACGCCGGCCGTCTCCTCCGCCAGCTTCGCCAGCTTGTCCGGCTCGCGTGAGGCCAGCGCCACCTGGAGCCCGTTCCGGGCGAACAGCCGCGCCAGCGAGGCGCTCAGACCCGGCCCGGCCCCGACGATCAATGCGGTCTTGAAATCCACTTCAGCGCCCTCCGGAAATCGGCAATATCACGCCGGTAACATAGGACGCTTCCGGCGACAGCAGCCAGAGCGCGGCCTCGGCGACCTCCTCCGCGCTGCCCACACGCCCCATCGGCACACCGCCTACAAGCCGGGCCAGGCGATCCGGCAGCCCGGCGCGGGCGTGCAGGTCGGTTTGGATCAGGCCCGGGCTGACCGTGTTGACGCGAACGCCGCGCGGCGCCAGTTCCTTCGCCGCGCCGATGGTCAATGTATCCAGCGCGCCCTTTGAAGCGGCGTAGTGGATCCATTCCCCCGCCCCGCCCAGTTCCGCCGCGCGCGACGAGACATTGACGATGGCGCCCCCCGCCCCGCCGCGATCCGTTGCCATGCGCGCCACCGCCTCGCGGATCATCAGGAACGGCGCGCGGACGTTCACCGCCAGGACGGTGTCCAGGATCTCGGTTGTAACCTCGTCGATCTTCGCCATCGGCCCCGGCGTCCCGGCATTGTTGACCAGCGCGGTCACCGGGCCCAGCGCCGCATCGACGCTGCGATATAAGGACAGGATGGACGCCTCGTCCGCCATCTCGGCCCGCACCGCGATGGCGGTGCCGCCGCCATCGGCGATCTCTCCGACCACCGCGTCGGCCATCGCCTGGTTCGATTGCCAGGTTAGCGCCACAGCGTAGCCGCGCGCCGCCGCCAGGCGCGCCACCGCGCGGCCGATGCCCTGGCTGCCGCCGGTGACGATCATGATTTTCCGCATTCCGGCCGACTCCCCCGTTCCGGTCTTCGCACCGGGCAAACCTGTTTTCGATCCCGGTTGGCGGGCGAGCGGAAATCAACATCCTGCGAATCGCCGGTTCCAGCGCCGCAAATCGGCTCCAGAAAAAGTGACATTGCACTTGTCCACAGGAATCTGCGCCTTGACTCGATTCGGAGATTGCCACGCCTCCATCAGACCCGTACTGTATTTAGTAGGTAACGTCCACCGAGGAGCCTGCATATGGTATGGAACGAGGAGACGATCCGTCACCTGCGCGATCTCTGGGCAGAAGGTCATTCCACTGCCGAAATCGGGCGGCGGCTTGGCGTGTCCAAGAACGCAATCGTCGGCAAAGCCCACAGGCTGGACCTTGACGCGCGTCCGTCGCCGATAAGGCGGGAGGGCCCCAAGCCTGTGTCCGAGCGTCCGGCGCCGCTGGCCAGGGCCGCGGGACCGACGCTGCCTCCGCTCGCCAGCGCGATCGTTCCTCCGGCGGCAACAGCGGCATACACAATGCCGCGGCCCGCGGCGCCCCGGCCCGCCGCCCCGCCGCCGGGGATTTCGAACCCGGCCGCTTCGATCTCGAACGTCCAGCCGCTGCGTGCGCTATCCCCTTCGGCGCCCCGCCCGGCCGTCGCGCCCGCGCCTGCCCCGGTTCCAGCCCCGCGCCCGGCAATCGCCCCCCCCTCCGCCCAACCCCGCCGATCGGCTGCCGTGTGTTGCTGGCCCATCGGCGAGCCGGGAACGAAGACGTTCCGATTCTGCGATGATACCTCGCTGCCCGGCAAGCCGTATTGCGACGAGCATGCGAAGCTGGCCTATGTGAGAATCCGCGACCGCAAGGAAGACGCCGCCTGAGGCCGGAAAAACCGGCCGAACGGCTTTGCGGAGCCGGTGTTGCGTGGCTATAAGGTGGCCCCGCCTCCTGAACGCACCGCTCCCTGAAAGCCGAGTCCGATATGGCAACGCACGCCGAACTCTTCGCCGATGCCCGCAAGCGGATGGTTGACAGCCAGATCCGCCCGAACCGGGTAACCGACCCGCGCATCCTGGCGGCGATGCGCCGCCTGCCGCGGGAACGCTTCCTGCCGCCCGCGCTCGTGGCGCTGGCCTATGCGGATGAGGACGTGCCGCTCGGCAACGGCCGCTACATGCTGGAGCCGATGGTGCTGGCGAAGCTGCTTCAGGCCGCGACCTTGCTGGAGCATGAGCGGGTCCTGGTCGTCGGCGCCGGCACCGGCTATAGCGCCGCGGTCCTTGCGGCGTGCGGCTGCCGCGTTGTCGCGCTGGAGGAGGATCCGGCTCTTTTGGCGATCGCCGAGGCGATCCTGCCGCAGGAGGCCCCCGGGGTAACTTTGGCGTCCGGACCGCTGAGCGCCGGCTGGCCCGGCCATGCCCCCTACGACATGATCCTGATCGAGGGCGCGGTGCCGGAGGTGCCGCCCGCCCTGGCGGCCCAGTTGCATCAGGAAACCGGGCGGCTGTTGACCGCGATCTGCTGCGAAGGCCGCGCGACCCGCGCCGTTCAGGCCGAGGTGACCGCGGGCGGCCTTGGACTGTCGCCGATCTTCGATTGCGGCACGCCGCCGATTCCGTCCTTGCGCCGCGCGCCTTCGTTCGCGTTCTGACGCCGCCGGCGCACCGCGGTGCAGACCCGGACGCAACGGAAAGCTGGACATCGCGGTGCGATTCAGCGGAAATCCCGTTCCGGCGCCTGCCATCCCGCGGGTTTTTGCCGTCGCGTTAACGATTTCTTCAGATAACGGTCCGATAAGCCAGCCAATACGGCCGGCGGTCTCGCCGAAAAGGGTGTCCGATGAGTCTGCGTCATGGTCTGCTCGCCAGCTTCAGCCTGGTCGCTCTGACAGCCGCCGCCGGGGCGCAGACGCCGCCCGGGGCTGCCCCGCCCCCGGCAAGCGCGGCTAACGCCTCCGCGGCGCACGCAGCCTTGACGGGCGTTCCGCACACCTTGGCCGAGGCGCTGGCGATGACCTACTCCAACCAGCCGGCATTGCAGGCCGAGCGGGCGAAGCTGCGGGCAACGGACGAAAACGTGCCGACGGCGCTGGCCGGATGGAAGCCGACGGTCGTCCTGGCGGGCACCACGGGATACGGCGACGGCGTGTCCCGAGCCTTCACGCCGACACTCGGCAAGACCGTGAATGTTCAGAACGACCGGCTGATCGCCACCGCGCAGGCGACAGTGACACAGAATATCTACACCGGCGGCCGCACCCAGGCGAACGTCAACAAGGCCAAAAATCAGGTCTATGCCGAGCGGGCGACGTTGATCGCGCAGGAGGAAACCAGCTTCACCAATGCCATCAACGCCTATGTCAATGTGATCCAGGACCAGCAACTTCTGGCGCTACAGATCAACAATGAGCAGGTGCTGGCGAAGCAGTTGCAGGCCACAAACGATCGCTTCCGCGTCGGCGAGATTACGCGCACCGACGTGGCGCAGGCCGAAGCGGCGCTTGAAGGGGCAAGGGCCACGCGCGAGACCGCCGAAGGCACGCTGCAGACCGCGCGCGGCACGTTCCAGCAAATTGTCGGTGTCCTGCCGCCGCCGAACCTGGTCGAACCGCAGCCGCTGAACCTGCCGGTGAAAAGCGAACGTGACGCGGCCCAGCTCGCCAGCATCAACAATCCGAACGTCATCACCGCCGCGTTCAACGACGCGGCGGCCAAGGACGCGATCGACGCCGCGTTCGGCGCGCTGCTGCCGCAGATCAGCCTGCAGGGGCAGACGTTCCAGCAGCAAAACGCCGGCGCGCGCAGCACCTCCGCGAACGGCTACGCGCTGACGGCGCAGCTCTCCGTGCCGGTCTATCAGGGCGGCTCGGAGTATTCTGCCGTCCGCCAGGCCCGCCAGTCGCAGCAGCAAACCTCGCGGCTGGTCGACGACGCCAAGCGCACCGCGGTGCAGAACGCGGTGCAGGCCTGGGACACGCTGGTCGCCGCCAAGGCCGCCGCCGACAGCACCCGCGCGCAGATCCGCGCCAACGAGATCGCGCTCGAGGGCGTGGAGCGCGAGGCGATCGTCGGCAGCCGCACCACCCTGGATGTGCTGAACGCGACGCAGGCGTTGCTGACTTCCCGCACCACGCTGGTGCAGAATCTGGCGCAGTTGATCACCGCCTCCTACGGGGTCGCCGCCGCCATCGGACGCCTGACCGCGCGCGATCTGCACCTTGCCGTGCCGCTGTATGACGAGACCGCCTATTACCAGGCGGTCAAGGACAGGTGGGCCGGCCTGTCCGATTACGCGACCAGCCAGCCCGGACGCTAATCGATGTCAACGCACGCATGAGCACCACGCAGCCTCCTGCCGATACATCCTCCGGAGACGCAGCAGATCCGTCGATGGAGGAGATCCTGGCCTCGATACGGCGCATCCTGAACGAGGAGGAGCAGCCGGCGGAGTTAGAGGTGCCGCCGGAAACGCCGCCCGAGGAGGACGTGCTGGTGCTGGACCAGTCCATGCTGGTTTCGCCGCCGGGACCTCAGACCGAGAAGGCAGCCCCGGTACCGGAACCGGTCCCCGTGCCTGCTCCGCCCATCGCGGCGGCGCCCGTTCCGCAGCCCGTGCCGGAGCCGGAAGCGATGGCCGAGAGGCCGCCGCCCCCTGCCGTCGCGGCACCCGCATTGGCCCCGGAACTGGTCGCGCCCGAGGCCGCGGCCGCCGCGGCATCCTCCGTCGGAAGCCTGATGCGCACATTGGCGGCCGGCCGCGCGACGCAGGTCTGGTCGGGCGGCCCGACGCTTGAGGACATGGTGCGGGCCGAACTTCGGCCGCTGCTGAAGGACTGGCTTGATACCAACCTCCCGCCGCTGGTGGAACGGCTGGTCCGCGCCGAGATCGAGCGGGTCGTCAACCGCGCGGTGCCCTGAAAGCCATGCCCCGTCGCGTCAAGGCCCGCGCGCCTCACGTCATGGCCGGCTTGTCCGGGCCACCTATCGCCGCACGTGCCGCTACAGGTGGCCGGGACAAGCCGCATGCGCGCTAACTTAGCGGCTCCGGCATTGGCCGTTCTCGTTGTGTCATGGCCGGACTTGGTCCGGCCATCCACGACTTTGGCCCGACCAGCTCCGCAAGTTGTGGATGGCCGGGCCAAGCCCGGCCATGACACGGGCAGGATATCCGGGCTGCCGATGCTTATGTTAGCGCCTATGCGGACAAGCCGGGCCATGACGCTGAATAAGCGTCTGGTGCCAAATTTCCCTCGCTTTGGCATGCTATACCCGGGCGCCTGACACGGCCCCTGCCTTTTCTTACAGTCTGTGACGCAGGCATTTCGGCGGCGGTTCCGCCGGATGCGGGAGATCGCGATGACCTTAGATAGCCGGTTCGCCCCGGGCGACGTGGAACCCCGCCTTTATTCCGGCTGGGAGTCGGAGGGCAGCTTCGCCTGCGACCCGGACTCGAACGCCCAGCCCTTCACCGTCATGATCCCGCCGCCGAACGTCACCGGCAGCCTGCATATGGGCCACGCCCTGACCTTCACCTTGCAGGACACGCTGGTGCGCTGGCGCCGGATGCAGGGCCGCGACGTGTTGTGGCAGCCAGGCACCGACCATGCCGGCATCGCCACCCAGATGGTGGTCGAACGCCTGCTCGCCGCCGAAGGCAAGGAACGCCGGCAGATGGGGCGCGAGGCGTTCCTCGAACGGGTCTGGCAGTGGAAGGCGGAGTCAGGCGGCACCATCACCACGCAGTTGCGGCGGTTGGGCGCGTCGCTGGACTGGCCGCGCGAGCGCTTCACCATGGATGACGGGTTGTCCGCCGCGGTGAAGGAAACCTTCGTCACGCTGTATAACCAGGGCCTGATCTACCGCGACCGCCGGCTGGTGAACTGGGACCCCAAGCTTCAAACAGCGATCTCCGACCTCGAGGTGGAGAACCGCGAGATCAAGGGATCGCTGTGGTATCTCCGCTACCCGATCGAAGGCGAACCCGGCCAGTTCATCATCGTCGCGACGACGCGGCCCGAAACGATGCTCGGCGACACCGCCGTCGCCGTGCATCCCGACCACCCCGTCTACGCCGCGCTGATCGGCAAGCGGGCGATTCTGCCGCTGGTCGGCCGCTCGATCCCGATCGTAGCGGATACGTATGCCGATCCGGAGAAGGGAACGGGGGCGGTGAAGATCACGCCGGCGCATGATTTTAACGATTTCGAGGTGGGGCGGCGGCACGATTTGCCGATGCCGTCGGTGCTCGACCGCCAGGCGAATATCACGCTGGAAGAGATCGAAGACGTCCTGACCGCGATTCCGGAGGTCGCTGATCCGGGGTTCGTGCGCGGTTTGGCGGGGCAGTCCCGCTTCGCCGCCCGCTCCGCCATCCTCGCCGAACTGGAGCGGCTGGAGCTGCTCGAGAAGATCGAACCGCACGTCAACCAGGTGCCGCATGGCGACCGCGGCGGCGTGCCGGTGGAGCCGTTTCTGACCACGCAATGGTATTGCAACGCCGGCGTATTGGCGAAACCGGCGATCGAGGCGGTGGAAACGGGCAAGACCGTCTTCGTGCCGAAGCAGTGGGAGAACACGTTCTTCGCCTGGATGCGCGACATCCAGCCGTGGTGCATCTCGCGGCAATTGTGGTGGGGGCATCGCATCCCGGCCTGGTACGGCCCGGACGGTTCCGTCTTCGTCGCCAAGGATGCGGCGGACGCGGCGGTGCAGGCGTTGGCCGCGTATGGCCGCGAGGAAGTGCTGACGCAGGACGAGGACGTGCTCGACACCTGGTTCAGCTCCGCGCTGTGGCCGTTCTCGACGCTCGGCTGGCCGGAGCAGACCAAGGAAGTTGCGCGCTATTACCCGGGCGACGTGCTGGTCACCGGGTTCGACATCATCTTCTTCTGGGTCGCCCGGATGATGATGATGGGGCTGCACATGATGGGCGACGTGCCGTTCCGCACCGTCTACATCCACGGCCTGGTCCGCGACGAGAAGGGCCAGAAGATGTCGAAGTCACGCGGCAACGTCATCGACCCGCTGGAGCTGATCGACAGTTTCGGCGCCGATGCGCTGCGCTTCACCATCTGCTCACTGACCGGCCCGGGCCGCGACGTCAAGCTGGGCGCGTCGCGGGTGCAGGACTACCGCGGCTTCGTCACCAAGCTGTGGAATGCCGCCCGGTTCTGCGAGATGAACGGCGTGCGCCCCGATCCGGCATTCGATCCGGCCCGGGCGAAGCTGCCGCTGTCGCGCTGGCTGCTGGACACGGCGAACACCGCGGTGACCGAGGCGACGGCCGCGCTGGACGCCTACCGCTTCGACGAATACGCCGCCGCCGGCTATCGCTTCGTCTGGAACAGCTTCTGCGACTGGTTCCTCGAATTCGCCAAGCCGCTGCTGGCGGACGGCGCGGACCCGGCGGATGCCGCCGAAATCCGAGCGGTCGGGGCGCACGTGCTGGGACTGATCCTGCGGCTGCTGCACCCGGCGATTCCGTTCGTCACCGAGGAGCTGTGGGACCGCTTCGGCTACGGCGAGACGTTCAGCCTGATTGGCGCCGCTTGGCCGGACGCCGTCCCGGTGACCGATGCCGCGGCGGCGCGGGCGGAACTCGACTGGGTGATCCGCCTGATTGGCGAGGTCCGCTCGGTGCGGGCGGAGATGAACGTGCCGCCGGGCAAGCCCTCGCCGGTGCTGCTGCGCGATGCGCCGGAGGCCGTGCTGGGGCGGGTCGATCGCTGGATGGAGGCGATCCGCCGCCTCGCCCGGGCGTCGAACGTGCAGATGCTGACCGGGGACGTGCCCAAGGGGTCCGCTCAGGCGGTGCTGGACGAAACCACGATCGTCTTGCCGCTGGAGGGCCTGATCGACATCGCGGTGGAGCGGGCGCGGCTGGCGAAGGACCGCGACAAGCTGGTGGTTGAAGCGAAGAAGATGCGCCAGAAGCTGGACAACCCCGAGTTCGTCAGCCGTGCGAAGGAGGAAGTGGTGGCGGAGAACCGCGAACGCCTGGCGGGCTTCGAGGCCGAGATCGCGCGGCTTCAGGCGGAGCTGGATCGCCTGGAGTAGGCAGCGGGACAGTCCCCAACGTTATGGCCCGGCTTGTCCGGGCCACCTGCCGCGACAGGTGGCCCGGACAAGCCGGGCCATGACGATTGATTGGACAAGTCGCGCTCGTCGCGGACTGGTATCACGACACATTCATGCACGGACTCATTCCGCTATTGCGTGGATGACGCATGGTCTGACATCCTTCTTGAGAAAAAAGGGACGTTGATGATGCACCTTGATCCGCTGACCTTGGCACGCATCCAGTTCGGCTTCACCGTTTCCTTCCACATAATTTTCCCCGCCGTCACCATCGGCATGGCCAGCTACCTGGCGGTGCTCGAAGCGCTATGGCTGGTCCGCAAGAACCCCGTCTACGTCGATCTGTACCATTTCTGGTCCAAGGTCTTCGCCGTCAACTTCGCCATGGGTGTCGTCTCCGGCCTGGTGATGGCCTACCAGTTCGGCACCAACTGGAGCTACTTCTCGGACTACGCCGGCGGCATCACCGGGCCGCTGCTGGCCTATGAGGCGCTCACCGCCTTCTTCCTGGAGGCAGGCTTCCTCGGCGTCATGCTGTTCGGCTGGAAGAAAGTCGGCCCCGGGCTGCATTTCTTCGCCACCCTGATGGTCGCCGCCGGGACGCTGATCTCCATGACCTGGATCCTGGCGTCGAACAGTTGGATGCAGACGCCGCAAGGGTATGCCATCGAGGGCGGCCGCATGGTGCCGGTGGACTGGTGGCAGATCATCTTCAACCCGTCGTTCCCGTATCGCCTGAGTCACATGGGCCTGGCCGCCTACCTCGCCACGGCGCTGTATGTCGCCGCCGCGGGCGCCTGGAACCTGCTGCACGGGCGCGACAACCCGCGGGTGCGGACGATGTTCTCCATGGCGATGTGGATGGTGCTCGCCACCGCGCCGATCCAGATCCTGGCCGGCGACCAGCACGGCCTGAACACGCTGCAATACCAGCCCGCCAAGATCGCCGCGATCGAGGGCCACTGGTCCAACACCCCGGGTGAGAGCGTGCCGCTGATCCTGTTCGGCTGGCCCGACATGCAGGCCGAAAAGACCCTGGCATCCGTGGAGATCCCGCATCTCGGCAGCCTGATCCTGACCCATACCTGGGACGGACAGATCCGCGGCCTCGATGACTTTCCCCCCGACGAGCGGCCCAATTCCACCATCGTCTTCTGGACCTTCCGCATCATGGTCGGCCTTGGCGGGCTGATGCTGCTGCTCGGCCTGGGCGGCGCCTGGCTGCGCTGGCGCGGAGACCTGTACCGCCAGCGGCAGTTCCTGTGGTTCGCCACGGCGATGGGCCCCTCCGGCATCGTCGCCATCCTCGCCGGCTGGATGACCACCGAGATCGGCCGCCAGCCCTGGGTCGTCTACAACGTCATGCTGACGGCGCAGGGGGTGTCCGACCATTCGGCCCTGGCCATGAGCGCCAGCCTGCTGGTCTTCATCGTGCTGTATGTCTCGGTGTTCGGCATCGGCATCACCTATCTGCTGAAACTGATGGCGCGCGGACCCGACCGGCAAACCGGCGCCACGGCCCCGGCGGAGGAGCGCCTAGAGGGCCGGCCGTCGCGGCCGCTGTCGGCTGTTTCGGGCATCGACCCCATCATTCCGGGAGGCTGATCCATGACACTCGACCTGCCGCTGATTTGGATCCTGATCATCGCCTTCGGCCTGATGATGTACGTGGTGATGGACGGGTTCGACCTGGGCATCGGCATCCTGTTTCCGTTCGTGCCGCGCAGACAGGACCGCGACATCATGGTCAACACCGTCGCGCCCGTGTGGGACGGCAACGAGACTTGGCTGGTGCTGGGCGGCGGCGGCCTGCTGGCGGGGTTTCCGTTCGCCTATTCGGTGCTGCTGAGCGCACTTTACATCCCCCTCGTGCTGATGCTGACCGGCCTGATCCTGCGCGGCGTGGCGTTCGAGTTCCGCTTCAAGGCGGACGAGGCGCACCGCCCGTTCTGGAGCAAGGCTTTCGCGTTCGGTTCGTACACTGCGGCGTTCTTCCAGGGCGCCGCGCTCGGGGCGTTCATTACCGGCTTCAAGGTGACCGGTCCGTCGTATCGCGGCGGCGCCCTGGATTGGCTGTCGGCATTCAGCGTCTTTACCGGGTTCGGGGTGATCGTCGCCTACGCGCTGCTCGGCAGCACCTGGCTGACGATGAAGACGGAGGGCCAGTTGCAGGCGCGCATGATCGTCGCGGCGCGGTGGATCACACCGTTGCTGCTGGCCGGGATCGCCATCGTCAGCCTGTGGACTCCGCTGGCACACGGGCAGATCGCGGCGCGATGGTTCACCGCGCCCAACATCTATTATTTCGCGCCGGTGCCGATCCTGGTGGTGCTGACGACGTGGCAGTTGCTGGTGCGGCTGAACGGGGAGCCGGGGGCGGTGCCGTTCCTGCTGGCGCTGTTCCTGCTGTTCCTGGGCTATAGCGGGTTGGCCATCAGTCTGTGGCCGAACATCATCCCGCCCGGCGTGTCATTCCGCGACGCCGCCGCACCGGCGTCGAGCCTGGCCTTCGGGCTGGTGGGCGTGGTACTGATCGTGCCGGTGATCCTGATCTATACCGGCTGGGCGTATTGGGTGTTCCGCGGCAAAGTGACGGACAGCGAAGGCTATCACTGATGCTGCGCCGTTTGGCGTGGCTGGTGGCGATCTGGGCGATCAGCGTCGCGGTTGTCGGCGTCGCCGCCCTGTCGATGCGGCTGCTGATGAATATGGCCGGGCTCGTGGCACCATCCCACGCCCACGCCCCTCCGCCAACGCCGCCCCGTCATGCCGACGAAGGTCGGCATCCACGCCTTTTCCCCGCGTAAACAAAGGCATGGATGGCGACCTTCGTCGGCATGACGGTGGCGACCGTGCCTTCGGTCAAAGTCAACGCCGGTTGTCCTTACTTCGTGACATCGACCGCAGCCTCGTTGCGGCGCAGGAAGGGGATGGTGAACGGCGGGTCGTAGTTCAGCGTGAACACCTCGCCCACCGGCTTCCACGGCGACTTTGCCAGCACCTCCAGCAGCTCCGCCTTTTTCTCCGCCCGGGCGCCGGCATTGTCCACGCCTGAGTAGCGCAGGACGGCGACAGTTTCCGCCGGTACATCGACCAGATGCAGGCGCGGGTCCGTCGGCGCCGGGGCGCCGGCCGCGGCGACGGAGTGCGGCAGGAAAAACCGCATGCTCAGCGTGCCGGACGCGTTCGTCTCGGTCTGCACCGGCGCGGTCATGGCGATGCGCTGCGTCTCGGTCTGCACCGGCGCGGTCATGGCGATCTTGGCGCTGCCCGCGTTGGCGCCGGTGATGTAGCGGAACAGCAGGCCGAACGCCTCGCTGGCGGCGCGGTCGCGGCTCTTGCCTTCGATGGTGGCTTCGATGGCGACGCGCGGATCGTAGCGGCGGATTTCGGTGTTTCGGCCGAGGTTCTGGACCACGACGTAATGCGGCTGTTCATACACCGAGCGGATGCCGACGACCGCGGTAAGCGATTCGGCAAAAGTCAGCAGGTAGTAGCAGAATCCGGACATTGGGGGCCTCCTGGGCCGGACGAGTAACGCCCGGCGGGCGTTGGGAACAGCTGGTTAAGCCGCATATAGGCGCTTCCAGGGCCGGAACGAGGCCGCGATGGCGGCTCGCTTAACGGTTCACGCGAGAAGTCATCTCCCCGTCATCAACCGGCTACCCACGGTGGCAACCAGGCGCCGAAGCCGGCCCCGCCCGAACCACGCCAGCACCACCAGCCCGAGCGGGCTGGAACCCGGCGGCAGCATCGGCGCCGGTGCGGCCGAACCCGCGGAGGCCCCCACCGTCGGCAGGGCGCCGCTGAAGGTGACACCGCCGCTGTTGGACAGGTTGAGCTGCGCATTGCCGGTCAGGTTCGCCGCGATCAAAGAGCCGGTGACGTTTCCGCCCGTCGTCACCACCGTCGCATCCGGCGCCAGCATCGACAGGTCGTAGCTGACGTTCGACGCCAGTTGGACGGTCGAGGCGGTGCCCATGTTCAGCAGCACGTTGCTGTCGGTCATGCCGCCGGTATAGCCAAAGCTGAGATTCCCCGGCAGCGCCACGTTGCCCGAGCCAACCACGTTGATGATGTCCGTTGCCCCGGCGACGGTGCTGTTGAACAGCACCTGGCTGCCCGACATCGCCGCCATCTGCGCCGCGGTAACGTTGAAGACGTTGTCGCCCGCCACGGTGCTGTTGAACACGTAGGCGCCCTGGGCATTCTTGCCGAACGTGTCCCCCGCGGTCGTCGCCATGCCGGACAGCGCCGTCGACACCGCCGCCGCATTGGCGGTGACGGCGCTGTAATTGATCGGCGCGACATAGGCCGCGGCGGCGGTCACCGTAGGCTGCGCGGCGTTGACAAAGCTGGACGCTCCGCCGACGGCCACGGTGCCATTCACCCCGGCGCCGGTGAAGCTGGCACTGCCATCGACGTTCACCGAACCGTTGATCTGCCCGTACAGGTAGCTCATGGAGCCGCCGACATTGACGCTCGACAGGCCGGTGGACGTGGCGAGCAGGTTGCCTCCGACATCCGCGGTGCCGTTGACCGAGCCGTTGGTCATCGTCAGGTTGCCGCCGACAGCGACTCCGACCCCGTTTGCGGTGGCGTTGGTGGAAGCGCCGAAGTTCGAAAGGTAGGCGTTGCCGCCTGCCGCGATCGCCCCCTGGCTGTCGGAGGTATAGGCCGAGGACGCGCTGCCGATATTGCCCGACACATAGGTGTTATAGCCGGCGTCGAGCAGGCCTTGCAGGGTTGTGACCTGGGCCTGAGCGGCGCCCGTGCCGGCGCACAGCGAGCTTCCGGCCAGGGCGGTGAGGGTGATCAGCTTGCTGCGCATGACGGTCCGTAGCCTCCGTTGAGTTTCGTGCATGACGATCAGTCGGCCTGAATGTCGGGGCCCGTTCGGAGGTCAAGGTGCAAGCGATATGCCGGAATAAATCGGCTGTGGCACCGGGTTTCAGACGATCGGTTGCCGTCAAATTCGAATAATTCGCTAAATGCAATGCATTCTGCGCCATCGGCCTTGCCGCCCGGTGCCTTGCGTCGCAGGTTGCCTGCCGCACTAGTGGGCGGTTCATACCAACCGGCGAAGACATTGACTCTCCAGCCGTGCCGCCCCGTCATGCCGACGAAGGTCGGCATCCACGACTTTTCTCGGACAAACAAAGGCTTGGATGGCGGGCCTGCGCCCGCCATGACGGTGGAGGCGGCAGTGCCCATGGGTCAAAGTCAATGCCGTTTGGTTTAAGCACGAAACGCGACAACAAGCCCCGCAGCCGAGGAACGCTCGCACGTCATTCACTTTGGCATAAAAATACGACTATGGCACGATAGCTGCTGAACAGCCTTCCGACATAACGGCACCACCGCGTCAAACGCCGGTAGCCGTCCCGCCCCGGCCAGCAGCCTCGGACCGCCACTATAATGACCACCTGGTTCTTACGCACATCCGGCACCCGGTTGGGGCCACCCTCCACCGGCCATGGCACGATGGCCGGCGCCGCCACCGGCATGCTTCCCGGCCGCCCGGGCGTCACCGGCCTGCTGCTGGTGGGCGGCTGGCTGCATGGTGTCGCCGCGCGGCTCGCCTGGACATGGCGCGACAGCGGCGACGACAACCTGTCGCAGGCGCTCGGCGTCAGCCCGATGGAGCTGATGATCGCCGCCATCGCCGCTGTTGGCCTATACCGAGGCGCGGCGGCGGAACGGCTTGGCCTTCCCGCGCTCGGCTTCGTCCTGCTCCTGCTGGTGCCGAGCAGCCTTGCCGCGTACGGCGCACTGCTTCTGTTCGCGCTGTGGGTCGCCGCCGGTTCGGCCGGACAGACCCGTTCCTCGGCGCTGCTGTTCGCGGGACCGGGCGCGTGCGGGCTGTGGGGCGTGCTTTACGAGCAGATTGCCGGCGACTGGCCGTTGCGCGCCGATGCCATCCTGACGCAGGGCCTGCTTCAGACCGTGCTACCGGGGGTCGAGCGCGCCGGCAACGTGCTGGGCGTGCCCGGCGGCCACCGGATCGTCATCCTGGCGGGTTGCTCGACGGCCTATGGCCTGCCGCTCGTGCTGCTCAGTCTGGCGGCGCTTTCGCTGCGCGACGGGCGGCTGCCACCGCGATTCGGGCGCGCGGCGCTGGGGCTGGCCGCGCTGTACTGGGCCGCCAACCTGCTGCGCCTGACCTGCCTCGGCGTCTCCGGCGACTTCTATCGTATCGGGCACGGCCCCTATGGGGAGATGCTGTTCGATGCGCTGGTCATCGCCACGCCGCTTGCCATCGCCGGCCGCCTGACGCACGGCATGGCCGGCGGGAACACGATACCGGTTCGCGCCGCGCCGGCCGGACGGATTTGGGCCTCGATGCTGCTCGGCCTGCTGGCCGCCGGCCTCGGCATCAAAGCGGCCCGGATCGCCGAACCGCCGCTGCCGCCGCGGGAGGCGCAGGCGCAAGCCGCGCTCGTGGCCTTCCTCGCGAACCAGGGCTGGCAGCCGGCCGGGCGGCAGGCAGTGACGCTGGATGGCGCCAGCACCATCCAGTATTTCGCCCGCCCCGGCTGCCCGGGCGCGCTGGCGGTCGCCCTGGCGCCCCGCGCGCCGGAGGCCGCATCGATGCTGCGTCTGGCGCTGGGCAACGACATGCGCTGGCTGGAGAGCGGCGTGCTGTATCAGCAGCCGCCGCTCGGCCTTCAGGCCTGGCGGACGACCCTGGCCGCCGCGATCGCCCGGCTGGGCGGACCGAGGGACCGGTCGATGCCGATGCTGGCCCTCGCTCCGGCGCCCGGGGGAAGCGGAGCGTGCGCGCCGCCCGCCGCGGACCAGTGGCGGACGCTGGCGGCGTTGCCGTGACGGGATTGGAAGGCAACGGACGCTGCTACACCGTCATGGCCCGGCTTTGTCCGGGCCACCTGTCGCGGCACGTGCTGGTATAGGTGGCCCGGACAAGCCGGGCCATGACGACAAGGGTCGCCGCCGCCACAATTGCAGTCAGCCTGAACGCACTCTAGCCGGAACGACGCAAGCCATCCGCCGGAGAGGCAATGACGAAGAGGAACATCGCGCTCAGGCGTTCGCCGGCTGCACCAGGCCGGCCTTGTGGGCGGCGATCCACTTTTGCAGCTCGGCGACATGGCCGCTTTCCTCGTCGGCGAATTCCTTCGCCAGCACCTTGATCTCGGGGTCATCGGTGGTGTCGTGGACGTTCTGGTAGAACGCCTGCCCGGCCGACTCCGCCTCCAGCGCGATCTCCAGCGCCTGCTCGCGGCCGATGAACGGATCGACGGCCCAGATCGCCGCGGTTTCCGGGCTTTCCAGGTCGGGCCATTCGAAATCACCCGGCTTGATGTCGGGGATCTCGCGGAAGCCCGACCGCGCCTGCGCATCGGCAAGATGCATCCTGGAATACTCGGACAGACGGCGGAACAGCGAGCCGACCTCGCGGTTGCCGTAGGACGCCATGGCGTCGGCGAGTTGCGCGAAACGATCCGCCGCCTCGCGTTCGAGCGCGACGGCGTAAGCCAGAAATTCCTCAACGGATTGCATGACCGGTGGCTCCTCTCACGCCGCTCAACGGCCAGCGCGGGGCGCGGCCGGTTGGTGCCGAGCGACAGTTTGAGGTTCCATGCAGCAACAAGCATGCCATCGCGGGAACACTGAGATTTCAGTATTTTAGCCGAGGCGGCAGGAACCCGACACGTCCGATTTCCGACAGGGTTGCGGGACTTGCGACAATTCGCCCCGCTCAGCCGGACGATGCCTTGAACGATCGCACCGCATCCTCCACCGAAAGGAACACCCGTTTCGGCCCGAACGCCTCCAGCACTCCCGTCCGGCCGGCTTGTTCGTAGGCCCGTTCGGCCGACAGGCGCGCCAGGGCGACCTGGATGCCCCTGGCCCGCAGCGCCTCCACCAACTGACGCAGCATGCTCGCCCCGGTGTAGTCGATGCCGGTGACGCCGCTGGCCTCGATCACGACCATCCGCACCGGCGTGTGCGCCTCATCGATAGCCAGCGTCAGCCGCCCGCGGATGAATGCGGCATTGGTGAAATTCAGCGGCGCGGCCGGCGCGAAGACCAGAAGGCCGGGTTCGTGCTCCCCCGCCTCGCCCTGCGGCGGCCACCACACCGTGGTGCCGGGGAAGCGGGCCAGTTCCAGGCAGAGCGGGCGCGCCACCGAGTAGAAGCTGTTCAGCAGCGACAGCACGATGCTGGCGAGCATGCCGGTTTCTATCGGCAAGCCGACCACCAGCAAGGTGCTGGCCGCGACCAGCCAGATTTCGGAACCGCCGCGGCGGGCGATGCTGAGCATCTCTTTCAGCCGGAAGATGCGCAGCGCGACGGCGATCAGGATGCCGCCGAGCGCGGCATGCGGCACGGCGGCCAGCAGCCGGCCGCCGCCGAACAGCAGCGCCGCGGCCAGGATCACCGCCACCAGCGACACCGCGCGGGAGGTTCCGCCGGCCGAGACCACGACGGCGGTGCGCGGCGGGCTGGCGTTGACCGCGAAACCGCCGATAAGGCCGGATAGGATGCAGCCGGCGCCGATGCCGCCAAAGTCGCGTGAGACGTGGCGCGGGCCGTCCGGATGCGAGGGGTAGGCGCGCAGCACCGCGGCCGTCTGCATCATGCAGACCAGCGCCACGATCAGCGCCAGCGGGGCGATCCGGGGGATATCGGTCAGATCAGCCGCAGGCAGCGCGATGCGCGGCACGGTCGCCGGCAGCGTTCCAAGAGTGCCGACGCCGTGCCGATCGAGCTGCAGCGCCGCAGTCATGGCCGCTACGATAACCAGGGCGAGCAACGCTCCGGGCAGGCGCCTCGACACGCGTTCGGTAGCCTGGGTGACGGCCAGCACGAACAGGCCGATGCCGAGGGCGTACGGATTGATGTCCCTCTGGTCGCGAAACAACTGCACGCACTGCGACGCCAGCGGCCCGTGCGCGTCGGGGACGCCGAGCACGGCGGGCAACTGGCCGACAATGATGTGGATCGCGATCCCGGCCATGAACCCCGTCGTGACCGGAATCGACAGCAGATCGGCCACCCACCCGGCGCGGAGCACGGCGGCCCCGATCACCACGACCCCGACCATGATCGACAGCATCCCGGCCAGGGCGGCGTAGTGCGGCGAACCTGCCGCTGCCAGGGCGGCCAGGCCGCCGGCGAATATCGGCGCGATGGTGGAATCGGCTCCCGCGGAGAGAAAGCGGTTGGTGCCGAACACGGCGAAGCCGATGGCTCCGGCGGCGAAGGTGAACAGCCCGGCCTCCGGCGGCATGCCGGCGAGTCGCGCGGTGGCAAGCTGCTCCGGGATGGCGATCGCGGCGAGCAGCAGGCCGGCCAGCGCGTCCCGCGGCAAGCCGTTCAGTTCGGGGAGCCGAAGCGTTGGCACGTCAAGGGAACTTTCACCGGTCGATTGGTGGCGGGAGAGCTACGCCAGGTCACGGTGGCAGGCTATAAAGAACGGATGACGGCGTCATTCGATTGTCCAGAGGAAGGAAGCCATGCAGGCGGCGGAAAACGACGCTCTGCTGCGCCGCCGCGCCGCTGGCGCTATCGCGTAGACGTCGCTGCGCGGGCGCGGGATCGAAAATTGCCGGCAAAGGTTGCGCTGGCCAACCCTTCCGGAAGCGGCTATCGAGGCGCGCCGCGCGAAATTCCGAAGTTCTCGCCAGCCTGTCAGCTTTAGCAGCAAACCCGAGGTGATCACGATGCAGGACCGCGACCCTGTTGAAGTTTTTGGCAGTTCCCTGGTTCCGATGGTGGTCGAGCAGACCGCCAGAGGCGAGAGATCGTATGATATCTTTTCGCGCCTGTTGAAGGAGCGAATCATTTTCCTGACGGGCGAAGTCTTCGACGAAGTGAGCGCGCTGATTTGTGCGCAGCTCCTGTTTCTGGAATCGGAAAATCCATCCAGAGATATTTCCTTCTATATCAATAGCCCCGGTGGCGTCGTCTCTGCCGGTTTGGCAATTTACGACACAATGCAATACATCCGGAGCCCGGTCAGCACGGTGTGCATCGGCCAGGCGGCGTCGATGGGCAGCTTGCTGTTAGCGGCCGGTGCCAAGGGAAAGCGCTTCGCCCTTCCGAGTGCCCGTGTGATGGTGCATCAGCCGTCCGGCGGTGCTCAGGGTCAGGCCACCGACATCGAAATCCAGGCGCGCGAGATCCTGACGCTGCGCAAGCGGTTGAACGAGATCTACGTGAAACACACCGGCCAGCCGATCGAGGCGATCGAGCGCAAGCTGGAGCGTGACTCCTTCATGTCGGCAGAGGAAAGCCGCGATTTTGGCCTGGTGGACGAGGTTGTTTTAAGCCGCCCGAATCCGGAATCCACCGATTCGGCAGGGTCCTGAGGCTTCCATCGATCCGCACGCGCACGCGGCGGCGTCGTTCTGTGCGATACCGGATGCACTCGGGCAGCATAGCGCCTCACTGCAACGAAGCCTGCCAGGTCGCGGGCAAATTCGGGTTAATCCCGGGCGGCCTGAAGCCGCCGTCGCGGCGGCGCCCGGCACGGTTCGGGTCACCGAGGCTAAGATGGCCGCCCCGCCGGAGGGAATCCGAACGACCGTGAGAAATTAATGTATGAAGCTCACTTTTTCGTTGATCGGTTTGGGGCAAAAAGCGCATCGTCGCATTTGTAGATCGCGCCTGGCGCTTTCTGCTGCTTCGTTTGGACGTTTTCTCCCCTAAACTTGGGCGGCGTCTTTCATGCTTCCACGCCGCCGGCCTTTCCTTCGGTTCTTGCGGCACTGCAACCGTTTTTCAGAGGCTACCATGAGCCTAGTGAACGCACGCCAGGTCATCCAAAATCCGGCTAAATACAGTCCGAGTATCGTGCGGGAAGCAGGTGCGCAGTTATTCGACAGCATCTACGCCACCTTGGACGATATCAGGGATGCGTCCCGGGCAGTTGCCGCGCTGGTTTCCTGACGCCGGGATCGATTCCCGGAACCCGACCGCCGCTCTATCGGCGTGCTCGGCGAATAAGATCACCGCAGGAGATCGCGCAGGCGGGATGGCGACCGCGACTGCGACAAGCCTAAAGCTGGTCCAGCAAGGTCTTCCATGCCTGGCGATGTCTGGGCTGGGTGCCGAACGTGTCAAGCTGCCTTCCGACCTCGGCAACGAAGTCTCGAACGCCTTCCTCGCCCATCAGCGGGAGCGTGGCTCGCATCAGGTCGGCCGTCGTGAGGTGGTAAAGGTTGGTGCCGGATGCCCATGCGACCGCGAAGGTTCTGGCCACGGCGTCCTCTTCAGCGGCCAAAACGCCATCGGCGCAGATCAGGAACTCCTTGATGCCGTGAAGGCGGGCTTTCGCCACCATATCCTGGACATCCGCACCGCCGATGCGGCGCTCCTTGACCTCGACGGCGAGGCGCACGGCCCCATCGGCGCCGATGCATTCCAAATCGGCCGCGGAATTGGTTGCGGCATCGGCGGCGTTGATGACGTTGCGGCGGATTTCACTGTACAGACCAAGTCGTTTTCTGATTGTTTCGAACAGCGCCGCCGCGATGGCCAATCCCCGGTCCCCGCCACTGCGTTCCTTGACGTAGATGCGCACCAACTCCATCGCCTGCCGCAGGCTGACCCGCGACGGCACGACATAGGTAAACGTGAGCTCGCGCAAGCGGTCGCGGATCGCTGTCAGCACCTGCGTGAAAACCTGCGCGGTAAGTTCGGGGGCATTCGTGTCTTCGACAGTCCGCAGAACAGTGCACAGCGTCTCCCATTGTTCGCGGTCGTCCATCTGGTCCAATCCGGCGTCAACCCGCGGCCGCCGCAAGGGGTTGCTGACATACGGATCGCCGCTGGGACCGAGGACCGACTGGTTATAGCGGTTCCAGGGCACAACGACCTTTGTTGCGAAACCCCGCGGATCCCAGCGCCCGGCACCGCCATCGCCCTTCTGCAGGCACATCGCGTCCAACCCGGGATCGACCAGTTTGCCTAACAATTGCGTAGGAAGACAAAAACGGATCGCCGTTTGACTGCTGTTGACCAGACGGCCGATTTCAGGCGGGTAATTGCCACCCTCCTGATCGAGGACGGCGACCCAAAGTTCGCCCAGTTTCAGGGCGGCCGCCGCGCGATCGGGCCTCGGCAGCGGTCGTCCGGCCTTGGCCATCGTGCCCTCAGTAGTTCATCCAGACGCATTCCTGGCGCGTCTTCTTGATCGAATGGCACTGCTTCAGCGGAGCGTCGAAGCGGCGCCAATCCTTATACAGGCGGTCCATCAATCCATTGCGGTATCCGGATATCGCCACCTTGCCCCGGCAGCGGTTCAGCGCCCCGGCGAGGTCGATGTGTTCGCTTTCGACCATCTCATAGCCATAGGCCGCGCTGTCGCCGCGGGTATCGTGCAGATAGGGCGGATCGCAGTAAAACAGCGTTCCTTCCCCGTCATAAAGCCGGATGACATCCAGCGCCGGCCGGTTCTCGATCTGCACGCGGATCAGCCGGCTCGCGATGTCGCTCAAACCCTCGACGCCGCCGAGCCAGCGGGACACCACGCCGGACATCCCGGCCCGGCTGGTTTCCTTGCAGTTCGCCCAGCGGCCCAGCGTCGCGCTTTGCGCAAGGCCGGTGCGGGTCTGCCTGGCGAGCACGAAGAACCGCCGGGCCCGCTCCAGGTCGCCGATGCCGCGCCTGCTTCCGGTGATCGCGCGATGGAATTCTTCGCGGGAAAACGGGGTCAGCGCGATGACGCGCTGAAGCTCGTCCCCCTGGTCCCTGAGAACGCGGAAAAAATTAACCACCTCGCCGTCGACATCGTTGTATGTCTCGACCGGCGCCGGAGGGCGGTTCAGCAGCACGGCCCCGGACCCGGCGTAAGGCTCGCAATAGTGATGGGCTTCGGGCAGCAGCGGCAAAAGCCATTCGAGGTGGTTGAACTTCCCGCCGTACCATCCGAAGGCGATTCGCTTGCGGCCGCTGCGGGGCAACACGCGCGGAAGCGATGCAACCTCGGCGGCATCCAGGTAGATTGGCGACAGCGGCCGGCGCATCGAAACCCCAAATCAGGCGATGTTCCGCTCTAGCCCAAGCGTTCGAGCCGCGCCAAACGAAAACGAGGAAATCGCGGCCGTAAGCCAAGCTCACCGGCCCGTTCAGGCACCGCCGCCAAGGCGACGCCAAAAAATTGCCGCGGAGCCGCACGGCTTCCCCAAACCGTCATGGCCCTGCCCCGGCTTGTCCCGGGTATTGTCCGGGCCACCTGTCGTGGCAGTGTGCTGGCAGAGGTGGCCCGGACGAGCCGGGCCATGACGAAATACGGTCAGCCGCCGAATTGGCTTGTTCTTGGGCTTCGCCTAATGCGAAACGCTGCGCGCGACCATTGCCAACTGCCCATCGATGTCGCCCAGCCGGCCCCACAGCGCGAAAATGCTCCCGAGGATCACGAGCGTCAGGCTGGCCTGGATCCCGACCGCCCAGGTCAGGATTGTGAGACGCGAACCGATGCCCGCGAGTTTGCCCTCGATGCCGCTCACACGATTGTCGTAGGATGCCAGTTCCTCACTCGCGGCGGCGGCCTTGTCGGGCCTGGCGCCGGCATCGATGAGCGCATCCCTCAACGCGCCTAGTTGCAACGCCATGCCAAACGCCTCCATCAGGCCGCGCATTCACGGGGCCAAACGATTGTCGCGACAAGCCCCCGCTGACTGAACAAGGATAGGTTCCAACCGCAAAATAGTCAATAATGATGCTCTCGGACAGTGTTCATCATACATTGGTAAGACGAAGCCAAAGTCCAGGTCCGGACGCATGCGCGTGTTGCAGCTTCATGGGATGAATGGCGGAGACACGCCGGTCGCGCCATCGCCGGCTAATGCCGGAAGTGCCGCATCCCCGTGAACACCATCGCAATTCCCGCCGCATCCGCCGCCGCGATCACGTCGGCGTCCCGGATCGAGCCGCCCGGCTGGATCACCGCCGTCGCCCCCGCTGCGACCGCCGCCTCCAGTCCATCGGCGAACGGGAAGAACGCGTCCGAGGCGACCACGCTGCCCTGAGTCAGACGCTCCGGCAGACCGGCCGCCTTCGCCGCCTCCTCGCTCTTCCACGCGGCGATCCGCGCCGAGTCCACCCGGTTCGGCTGGCCGCCGCCAATGCCAACCGTGGCGCCGCCCTTGGCATAGACGATGGCGTTCGACTTGACGTGCTTGCACACCCGGAACGCGAACAGCAGGTCCGTCAGCTCCGCCTCCGTCGGCGCCCGCTGCGTCACCACCTTGACGTCCGCCGCCTCGATTCGTCCGGCATCCCGCGTCTGCGCCAAAAACCCGCCCGACAGGCTGCGGAAGGTCAGCCCGCCGGCCGCCGGATCGGGCATCCCGCCCGTCAGCAGCAGCCGCAAATTCTTCTTCCGCGCCAGCACCGCCCGCGCGCCTTCGTCGGCATCCGGCGCGATGATCACCTCGGTGAAGATCGCGGCAAACTTCTCCGCCGCCGCCGCGTCCAGCACCCGGTTCACCGCGACGATGCCGCCATACGGCGACACCGGATCGCAGCGGAACGCCGCATCCCACGCCTCAGCCAGCGACGCGGCCGAGGCCACCCCGCACGGCGTCGCATGCTTGATGATCGCCACTGTCGGCGCCTCGAACTCCGAGACGCACTCAAACGCTGCGTCGGTGTCGTTGAAATTGTTGTAGGACAGTTCCTTGCCCTGCACCTGCACCGCGCTGGCCACCCCCGGCCGCGTGCCGGAGGCATAGAACGCCGCCGCCTGGTGCGGATTCTCGCCATAGCGCAGCGTCTGCCGCAGCGTGCCGGCCACGGTCAGCCGCTTGGGGAAGTCCTCCCCCCGCTGCGCCGCGAACCAGGCGCCAATGGCGGAATCATAGGCCGCCGTCCGGGCGTAGGCCTCGCCCGCCAGCCGCCGCCGCAGCGCCAGCGACGTGCCCCCCGCCTCCGCCAGCGCCGCCAGAACTTCGTCGTATTGATCCGGATCCGTTAGCACCGTGACGAAATCATGGTTCTTCGCCGCCGCCCGGATCAGCGCCGGGCCGCCGATATCGATGTTCTCGACGCAGTCCTCGAACGGCGCGCCCTTCGCCACCGTCGCCTCGAACGGATACAGATTCACCGCCACCAGGTCTATCGGCGCGATGCCGTGCACCCGCATCTGCTCGACATGCTCGGGCACATCCCGCCGCCCGAGGATGCCGCCATGGATCTGCGGCACCAGCGTCTTCACCCGACCGTCCATGATCTCCGGAAAGCCGGTGTGTTCGGAAACCTCCTTCACCGGGACCCCCGCATCCCGCAGCGCCTTGGCCGAACCGCCGGTGGACAGGATTTCCACGCCGCCGTCCGCCAAAGCGCGGGCGAACGGCACCAGCCCGGCCTTGTCCGAGACTGAAATCAACGCCCGTCGGATGGAAACGATGTCGGTCATGGCGGTGCGGTCCCGTGATAGTGCAAGCGCGGCGGATAAACCTACAAACCGAGCAGGTCCAGCGTCCGCGCCAGGACTTTCGCTTCGTCATAGCAGTCCAGCGCCCGCTGCCGCCCTGCCTCGCCCATGCGCGCCCGCGCCGCCGCGTCACGCGCCAGCCGCCCGAGTGCCGCCCCCAGCGCCGCCGCATCGCCCGCCGGGACCTTCAGGCCGGTGACTCCCTGCTCCACCTGTTCGTCCGGCCCGCGCACATCGGTGGCGACGACGGGCAGGCCGGTCAGCATCGCCTCGATCACCGACATCGGCAGACCCTCGAACCGGCTGGGTAGGGTGAAGATGTCCGACGCGGCCAGCAGCGCCGGGATATCCTCTCGATAGCCGAGCATCCGCAGCCGGTAACCCAGCCCGGCCGCTCGCAGCAGCGCCACCATGTCGGCGCCGCGGTCGCTGTCCAGCCGCTCACCGACAACCCAGAGTTCAGCTTCCGGGACGGACCGCATGGCGACGGCAAGCTCCGGATAGCCCTTGTGCCACACCAGCCGGGAGACGGCGATGACGACGATCCGGTCCGGCGGCACGCCCAGTTCCGCCCGGATGCGGGCGCGGGCGAACGGATCGGGATGGAACACCCCCGGGTCGCGGCCGTTCCGCACCGCGACGGCACGGGCACTGATGTGCAACCGCCTCGCGTCGCGCGCCTCGGCTTCCGAGACTGTCAGGAACACGTCGGTCACCCGCGCGGCGGTCCACTCCATCACGAAGGACAAAGCCCGCCGTGGCAGCGATGACGAGCGGTAATTGAACAGGAACCCGTGGCACGTATAGGCGACCTTCGGCACCCCCGCCGCCCGCGCCGCCATCCGCGCCAAAAATCCGCTGATCGGCATGTGGCCATGCACGATGTCGGGTCTCTCGGCGCGCAGAATCGCGACAAGCGATCGGAACGCCTGGATATGAGCCAGCGGCGACAGCCGGCGGACGAACGGGATCGCGATGACCCGGAACCCCTCGGCGCGGACTCCGTCGAGCAGCGGCCCCTCGGCGCACCCACCCACCACTTCATGGCCGCGGGCGCGGATGGCGCGCATCAGCGGCAGCAGGAAATGCCGCAGGGAGAAGTCGACGTTGGTGATTTCGATGATTTTCATCGGGGTGCGGTTCGTGCCGGGCCGGTGGAGCGAACCGGATATGCAGGCGTGCGCGCAAAGTCCGCGATTCGACGCAGAGTTCGCAGAGCGGGGCGCAGAGTGCGCAGAGTGGAAGTTGTATTAATCATCGAGTTCGGCGATCTGGCTGTGCCGCGATAGGTGGCCCGGACAAGACGGGCCATGACGAGGAGTGAACGACGCCTCGGCCAAATTTTTCTCCGGCCGCGGCTTATCCTGATAGCTATGGGGCCAAGCCCGGCCATGACACCAACACCAAACCGCGCGTCTGCTGACGCAATGAGTATCGCCCGGGGGGTCTTCCGTCAGCCATCAGTTATTCGCCAATCGCGCGGCTCCAACACCGCGATGGCCGGTTGCCATTACGTCCAGCCGCTGATCCAAAGCCGTATAAAACTTCCTCTGCGCACTCTGCGCCCCGCTCTGCGAACTCTGCGTCGAATCGCGGAGGCAAAAACACAGCCGGACCCCGACGCGATCCACCGCCAGCCGATCCGGACACACCCTCACCCCGCCCGTTCGACCTTGCTCAACGCCCACTTCACCTGCTGCGGATCATCGGCGAACGCCGTCAGCACCACCTGCTCGCCGCGCCGAGGCTCCGGGCCGCCCAGATAGATCGTCTCCTCCAGATTCAGCCGCGCCCCGTCCGCCCGCAGCCGCCAGAAGCTGCCCGACTTCAGCCGCAGCAGCACGGTGCCGCCATCCTGCTGCAGGCTCGCCTGCACCTCCGGATGCAGGTGGAACCGCAGGTGGAACGGCTGCGGATCGGGCGATTCGATAAGGTCCTCGCCGCGAATATCCTCGCCGCTTTCCGCCATGTACAGACGCCGCCGGTGTACCGCGTTGAACGGCTTCTTCCAGCCGTCATGCGACACGTCCAGCCAGTGCGCACCCGCCGCTTCCTGCCGGTTGACATCCACCACCGTCGGCCGCCGCCCCAGCCCGTCCGGCTTCAGCTCGCTGCTGTTGGTATCCGCGATGATCAAGGTCGAGTGCGCCGCCGTCGCCCGCGCCGCGTCCCGCCACTGCGGCGGCCCCGCCGGAAATGCCCCGCAGTTCACGATCACACGGTCCCGCCCGACGGACAGCTCCATCGACAAGGTGCCGGCATGGGCCAGGCGATCGAGTCCCGCGGGCGCCGGCAGGCCGCAATCCACGATCAGCACGCTGCGTCCGGCCTGCATGCGATGGAAGCCGCTCTCGGTCAGCGCCGCCGGCCCGCGCCCGCCGCGCCCGGCCTGGGTCAGCACCAGATCGACCAGCGCCGCGGTTTCCTCACGGCTGCCATTGAACAGGCACAGCCCGCCATCGCCATGCCGCATCATCCGCAGCGCCGGCGCCATGCGCTCGATCGCTGCCGCCAGCACCGGCGGCGGCTGCGTCTGCGAGGTCTGGAACAAGGCGCGGATCTCCGTCAGGTCCTGCAGCGCCGACAACTGGGCCGCCGGACTGCGCTCGGCATGGCACCCGTCCGGCAGCACCTGCCGCGCGATTTCCTGCGGCAGCAGGCGCAAGGCGCGGGTGAGGAACCCGGTGTGCTCGCGCAGCGCCACGGCTGCGGCCACCAGCCCTTTCACCGCGGTCAGCGCCCGCGCGTCCAGTTCTTCGGCCGGCAGCGCGGCCGACAGGCTGCGCGCATCGGCAACCAGCCGCGCCATCAGCCGCTGGCGGAACGCATCATCCGCGGTCGCGGCAAAGAAGTCGTAATGCCCGAGCCAGGCGGTGATCCGCGCCCCGACCACATCCGGGCGATGCGCGATCGAGGCGGAAGGCGGATCGTTGATCCACTCGGCCACCAGCGCCCGGGCGCGCAGCCGGGCGGCATCGGTGCCCAGCGCGCGGAGGTCGCGCAGCCAGGTGAACCCGTGCGCGCCCGCCACCAGGACCGGCGAGCCGGCCAAATCCGACCAGCCGCCCGGACGCAGCGCCAGCACGCCGCCACCCATTTCCAGCTCGCCCTTGATCAGCCTTGCGCCACGCGCCGGGTCGCCCGGCCACGGATCGCGCACCGACAGCGCCGGAGCGTCGGGCACGCGGCCCATCCGGAAGCTCGGCAGCCGGGCCATGGCGCGCCTGGCCTCCCGCAGCCAGCTTCTGCCCCGGGCGCCGCTCATGGCCGGGCTCGCGGCGGGCAGGCGCGCAGTTCCGGGGGCAGCCGCGTCAGGCGAGGCGCGAGCAGGTTCAGAACGATGATCACGTGCCGAGAATCGGGTGCGGCCATGCGCTGCTTCTAGACGTCCGCGGCGACGCCGCACAAGGCGGGATGCATCCCCGATTCGCGCCGGGCCAAGCGGATCAGACCCGGATCAGACGCGCGGCGAAGAAGCCATCCATGCCGCCGCGGTCCGACCACAGGCCGGGATGCGTGCGCAGAAACCCCTCCGGCGTCAGCGCCTCCGGCAGCGCCGCCAGTTCGTCCGGGTGAAACGGGTCATGCCGCAGGCGGCCGTGCCGGACCGCTTCGGCGATGCGCGGCGCGCCTTCCTCCGGTTGCAGGGAACAAACGGCGTAAATCAGCCGCCCGCCGGGACGCAGCATCGACGCGGCGGCGTCCAGCAGAGCGTCCTGGGTCTTGATCAGCGACTCGACATCCCGCGGGCGCTTCAGCCGGGCGACGTCCGGGTGCCGCCGGATCGTCCCGGTGGCGCTGCACGGCGCGTCCAGCAGCACCGCATCGAACGGCGCCGGAGGCGTCCAGGCGGTCGCATCGGCGGTTATCACGTCCGCGTGAAGACCCCAGTAGCTCAGGTTGGCGACCAGCCGATCGGCTCGCGCCGAGTCGCGCTCGATTGCCGTCACCGCCGCGCCCGCCGCCGCGAGTTGCCCGGTCTTGCCCCCCGGCGCCGCGCAGAGATCGGCCACACGCTCATGCGGTTGCGCATCCAGCAGGCGCGCGGGCAGCGCCGCCGCGGCGTCCTGCACCCACAGCGCGCCGGTTTCGAAGCCCGGGACGTCGGCCACCCGGGTGCCAGCGGGGAAGCGCACCGATCCCGTCGGCAGCAGCGACCCGCCCTCCGGAAGCGCCGTGCCGGGCTTCAGCGTGAGGTCCAGCGGCGCCTCGGTCTGGTGCGACGTGGCAATGGCGCGCGCGGCCTGTCCCCAGGCGCTCCAGAGCCAGGACGGCGTGTCCAGCCGCGGCGAATCGAGGTCCGCCAGCGCCGCCGGACCGGCCGCCGCGACCTTGCGCAGGACAGCGTTCACCAAGCCGGCGAAAGGCGCCAGGCCCCGGGTCCGGGCCAGCGCGACGGCGGTGGCGACAGCGGCATGGCCTGGGGTTTCCAGGAACAAAAGCCCGGCCGCGCCGATGCGCAGCACGTTGCGGACCGGGTCCGGCGGTTCCCGGCGCAGGAACGGCTCCAGCACTGCGTCCAGCGTCCCCATCCGCCGCAGGACGCTGGCCGCCAGCCGATGCGCCGCGGCACGGTCCCTGGGCTGCTGGTCGGGCAACGCGTCCAGGGCCTCTTCCAGCGGCCGATGCTTTTCCAGCACGGTCTTCAGCAGATCGAAGGCGGACTCGCGTGTGGGATCGGCCATCAGAAAGACATGGGCACGTGGTTGGGTCCTTGAGCCGGGGCGGGCGGATTCAGCACAACATTGCCTGCGTTGCCAGGGGTTTCCCCTATTGCTTACCCCGCCGCCGCCGGCCTGCAATCTGGTTCAGCACCTCCACCACGGCGGAGAAGCCCATCGCCGCGTAGATGTAGCCCTTCGGGACATGGGCGCCGAAGCCGTCGCCGATGAGCGTCATGCCGATCAGCAGGAGGAAACTGAGGGCCAGCATCTTGACGGTGGGGTGCCGGCCGATGAAGCCCGCGACCGTGCCCGACGACAGCATCATCACACCGATGGCGATGACCACGGCCGTTACCATGACGTAGAGATCATTCGCCATGCCGACCGCGGTGATGACGCTGTCAAGCGAGAAAACGATGTCGAGCAGCGCGATCTGGACGATGGTGGCGAGGAATCCGGCATGCCCTTCGCCGGAGGTTTCGGCATGCTCCTCACCTTCGATCTTATGGTGGATTTCGGTGGTGCCTTTGTAGACCAGGAACAATCCGCCCAGGATCAGTATCAGGTCGCGCCAGGAAAAGCTGTGCCAGGACAGCACGATGACCGGTGCGGTCAGCCGCATGATCCAGGTGATGCTGAACAGCAGCGCGATGCGCGTCCCCAGCGCGGCGAGCAACCCCAGGCGCCGCGCCAACGCCCTCCGCCGCGGTGGCAGCCGATCGGCCATGACGGCGAGGAGGACGAGGTTATCGACCCCGAGGACGATCTCCATCGCGGTCAATGTCAGCAGAGAGATCCAGATTTGCGGTTCGGTCAGGAAGTCCATGGTCTAGGTCCCCGGTCAGGGAACACTTTCCACGACCGCCGGCGCCGCGGCAAACGGCGTTTCGTTGCTGTTCGTGATACATCCCCCTTGACACGGCGCAGAGCGGCGAGATGTGTGGGGCGCCACAGTCTACGGTTTGGAACTCTCATGAGCGAGTCGCGTCTGCGCGTCGGCCTGGCCGGGGCCGGCCATTTCGGCCGCTACCACGCACTGAAAGTCGCGGCCTCCGGCCGGACCCAGTTGATGGGCGTCTATGATCCCGACCTCGAGCGCGCCAAGACCGTCGGATGGGAAGCCGGCGCCAAGGAAATCGGCTTCGACGATCTGCTGGGCCTTGTCGATGCGGTCATCATCGCCGCCCCGGCGGAGGCGCATTTCGACCTGGCTTCGAAAGCGCTGCGAGCAGGCAAGCACGTGCTGGTGGAAAAGCCGATCGCCGCGACGCTGGAGGAGGCTGATGCGCTGGCGGAACTGGCGCGCGAGCGCGGGCTGGTGCTCCAGGTCGGACATCTGGAGCGGTTCTCCGCCGCGTACCAAGCCATGGCGGGGCGAATCGGCGCGCCTTTGTATATCGAGGCGACCCGCATTGCGCCGTTCAAGCCGCGCGGCACGGATGTTTCGGTGATCCTCGACCTGATGATCCATGACCTGGATCTGGTGCTGGCGCTGGTGGACAGCGAGATCGAGGCGGTCGACGCTGTCGGCGCGCCGGTTGCCAGCCCGCATGAGGATATCGCCAATGCCCGCCTGCGTTTCCGCAACGGCGCGGTGGCGGCGATCACCGCCAGCCGGATTTCGCCGCGGACCGAGCGGCGGATGCGGATTTTTGCTCAGGATTCCTACGTGGCAGCGGATTTTGCAGATCGGACCTTGACGGTTATTCGCCGCGCCCCCGGCGACGATGGCGTGCTGCCCGCCGGACAGCAGCCGGTGCCGGGCGTGCCAGGGTTCGGATATGAAGAAGTGGCTTGGGAGGATCATGACTCGCTGGCGGCCGAGCATGCGGCGTTCGTGGCGTCCGTTCTGGATGGCGCGCCTGTGCTGGTGGATGCCGCGGTCGGGCGCCGCGCGCTGGCCGCGGCCCTGGCGGTGGCGGAGAGCATGAGTGCATCGCGGGCGCAGATGACCGAGTTTGGTCTGATCAAGCAGCGGTAAGCGATTCCTCCCCCCGTCATGGCCCGGCTTGTTGTCGCCGCACGTCCCTGGAGAGATGGCGCGGACAAGCCGGAGAGCTCGATCGGGCGGTTGTGTTAAATCCCACCGAATAACGGCTTTGTTAGAGCCGTTCCGGTTGCCAAGCCCGTTAATTTCGCCCGTTATATTTAGCGAGCGGCCTCAACGTCACGGGAAGGGCTGGCAGCGATGGCTGACGTGCGCGGGGAAACCGATAGCCTCGGCGTTGTTGAAGTGCCCGCCGACAAATTATGGGGCGCGCAGACCCAGCGCTCGCTGGAACATTTCAGTATCGGCAAGGATTTGATGCCGCGTGAAATGATCGCGTCCTATGCTGTACTGAAAAAGGCCTGCGCCATCGTCAATCATAAGGCCGGCCGGCTGAATGATCAGGCGCACGGTTTGATAGTTCAGGTCTGTGATGAAATTCTTGCGGGCCGGCACCTCGACATGTTCCCGTTGCATGTCTGGATGACCGGCAGCGGCACGCAGTTCAACATGAACGTCAACGAGGTTATCTCCAACCGCTGCTGCCAGCTTGCCGGCACCGCCTTGGGCAGCAAGACGCCGGTGCATCCGAACGACCATGTCAACATGTCGCAGTCCTCGAACGATTCATTCCCGTCGGCGATGTACATTGCTGCCGCAACAAACGTGACGGCGCGGCTGTTGCCGGCGGTGACCGCGCTGCGCGATGCCATCTCCGCCAAGGCTGAGGATTGGAAGGACATCGTCAAAATCGGCCGCACCCACATGCAGGATGCAACGCCGATAACCCTGGGCCAGGAATGGTCGGGCTATGCGGGAATGTTGAGCGACAATCTCGAACGGATCGATAGCGCGCTGACCGGCGTCTGTCATCTTGCGCTCGGAGGGACCGCCGTCGGCACCGGCATCAACGCGGCCCCCGGCTTTGCCGAGGCCGCCGCCGCGGAAATCGCCGAGCTGACCGGACTGCCGTTCATCACGGCGCCGAACAAATTCACCGTGCAGGGATCGCATGACGCGCTGGTCGCGTTATCCGGAACATTCAGGACCCTCGCCGTTTCGCTCTATAAGATCGGCAACGACATTCGACTGATGTCCTGCGGCCCGCGCGCCGGTTTCGCGGAGCTGGAAATACCGGAAAACGAGCCGGGCTCGTCCATCATGCCGGGCAAAGTCAATCCCACCCAGGCCGAGGCGCTCACCATGATCGCCGCCCAGGTCATGGCCAACGACGTGGCGGTCGGCTTTGGCGGGGCCGGCGGCTATCTGGAGATGAACGTCTACAAGCCGCTGATGATCTTCAACATCGCTCATTCGATTACGATCATGACCGATGGCTGCACCAACTTCCGCAAATTCCTGGTCGAGGGCACCAAGCCGAACCTGGTCAAGATCAAGGAGTATGTCGAGCGTTCGCTGATGCTGGTCACCGCGCTGGCGCCGGTTATCGGCTACGACAAAGCCTCACAGATCGCGCATCACGCGATGGATCATAACCTGACGTTGAAACAAGCGGCCCTGCAACTCGGCTTTGTCACGGAGGCGGAATTCGACCGGGTCGTCGATCCGGCGAAGATGGTGCACCCTTACGTCGCACACGAAACATAATTCTCAGGGAGAGCAATCCGATGGCAACGACGGCAAAGCGCGGCATCGAGTTGATCATGGATCCATCCCTGAACAAATCGACCGCCTTCACCGAGGCCGAACGCCAGTCCCTGGGCCTGGTTGGCCTGGTTCCGGATGTCACGGAAACCGAAGACCTGCAACTGCGCCGTGTGTTGCTGCAACTGGGGCACAAGACCAGCGACCTGGATCGCTACATCTACCTGGTCAATCTGCTCGACCACGATGAAACGCTGTTCTACCGCACGATCATGTCGGATCCGATGCGGTTCCTGCCGATTGTGTATGATCCGACGATCGGCGAGGCCTGCCTGAAGTTCGGGCACATCTATCGCCAGACGCGCGGCATGTATTTGTCGATCGAGCGCCGCGGCCATGTGAAGGCCATACTTCAGAACTGGCCGCAGAAGGACATCCGCTTCATCTGCGTCACCGACGGCGGCCGGATCCTCGGCCTGGGCGATCTTGGCGCCAACGGCATGGGGATTCCCATCGGCAAGCTGCAACTCTACACCGCCGCAGCCGGTGTGCCGCCGCAATATTTGCTGCCGATGTATCTCGATGCCGGCACGAACAACGAGCAGTATCTGCAAGATCCACTGTATCTGGGCCTGCGCAAGGCGCGCCCGGCGACGGCGGACCTGTTTTCGTTTGTCGATGAATTCGTCGAGGCGGTGCAAGAGGTTTTCCCAAACTGCTGCATCCATTTCGAGGACTGGACCGGCGTCGATGCGGTGCATCTGCTGCAACGGTATCGCGACAAATATTGCGTCTACAACGACGATGTGCAGGGCACCGCAGGGATAACGCTCGCCGGCATGATCAATGCGGTGAAACTGAAGGGGACGAAGCTCAAGGACGAGAAGTACCTGTTCCTCGGCGCCGGTTCGGCGGGCATCGGCCTGGCGGACCTGCTGTGCTCGGCGCTGGTTGCCGAGGGGATGGAGCTGAAGGCGGCGCAGGCGCAGGTCTATATGTTCGACGTGCATGGCCTGCTGCAATCGGAACGCACCGATCTCGTGGATTTCCAGCTTCCGTATGCGCACCGGCACCCGCCGACAACCGATTTCCTGGCGGCGATTGAAAGCGTCAAGCCGACAACGATCATCGGTGTCAGCACAATCGGCGGCGCGTTCAGCCAGCCGATCATCGAGGCGATGTCGCGGCTGAATGAAAGGCCGGTGATTTTGGCGCTGTCCAATCCGACCGAGCATGCGGAATGCACCGCCGAGCAGGCGTATACATGGTCTCAGGGCAACGCGATCTTTGCCGCGGGCGTGCAGTTTCCGCCGGTCAGCTACAATGGCCGGACCTATCTGCCCGGACAGGCGAACAACTTCTACATTTTCCCCGCGGTCGGGATGGCGATCTTCGCGACGCGGGCAAGGCGCGTGACCGATGCCATGTTTATCGAAGCGGCAGCGGCCGTCGCGGATCAGGTTTCGGAAGAACAACGCCAGCAGGGACTGCTGTATCCGCTACAGTCGAACATCCTGGAAACCGAGATCAAGACTGCCGCCAGAGTGGCGAAACTTGTGTTCGATTTGGACCTGGCACGAGTCGATCGGCCGGCGGATTTCGAGGCTTTCATCCGGCAGCATGTCTATAAGCCGGAGTACCCGAAGCTGGCTTGATCGGCGTTGTAGCCGTCGCGTTTTCTCCTCGTCATGCCGACGAAGGTCGGCATCCACGCCTTCCACCGCACACCCATCGCAAGGCGTGGATGCCGACCTTCGTCGGCATGACGATGTGACGCTCCCAACGCGGGTTGGTATCAGTTATTCACCCCGCCGATCAGCCGCAGCCGCAAGTACCGGGACGTCGTATCGATAACCGCCACCGCGACCAATATCAGCACGATCACATAAGCCACCTGATCCCAGGCGTTGATCTGTATCCGTTCCGACAGCCGCAGCCCGATCCCCCCTGCCCCGACCAGCCCCAGGATCGTCGCCTCTCGCGAATTGGATTCGATCGAATACAGAGTCTGGCTGATCATCACCGGCAGCACCTGCGGCAGCACCCCGTAGCGCAGCCTCCCGATAAATCCGGCGCCGGTGGACGCAATCCCCTCCACCTGCTTGCGGTCGATACTCTCCACCGCCTCGGCAAACAGTTTCGCCAAAACCCCGGTTTCCGCCACTGCAATCGCCAAAATCCCCGCGATAGGCCCCAGCCCCATCGCCCGCACGAACACCAGCGCCCAGATCAACTGATCAAGCCCGCGCAGCCCGTCAAACAGCCGGCGCGTAACGAAATGGAACACTCCGGCCGGAATGATATTGCGCGCCCCCAGGAAGCCCAGAGGCACGGCAAACACCGCCGCCAACATCGACCCCAGATACGCCATCGCGACGGTTTCCAGCATCGACCGCCACAGCTCGGCATGGTCCCATTCCATGAAATGCGACCAGTCCACCATCAGCCGCACGATCACCCACACCCGCGGCAGATCGGTGAAGACCCGGATGAAGTCGAACAGCCACAGCAGGTAAACCAGGTATCCAAACACCGCCGCCAGCAGAACCCAGCGCAACCGCCCCTGCGGACGGAACACCTGCGGAAACCGCGCCCGCTCCGCCACGATATCCAGCGCGCTCATGCCATCGCCCCGATGAAGCGGCGGCGGATCTGCTCCGAGGCAAGGTCGATCGCGACGACGATCAGCAGGATCAGGATGACGATCGCGCTGACCTCCTCATAGATATTGAAGCCGATCACCCGCTTCAGCTCCTGGCCGATGCCGCCGGCGCCGACGAAGCCGATGATGGTGGAAGACCGCACGTTGATCTCAAACCGCAGCAGCGCGTAGCTCAGGAACCCCGGCATCACCTGCGGCACGACGCCCAGGCGCATCTGCGCCAGCCACGACCCTCCGGCCGCCCGAATGCCGTCCAGAGGCCGTTCGTCGGCGTTCTCGTTCAGTTCGCAAAACAGCTTGCCCAGCGTGCCGGTGGTATGGACCGCGATGGCCAGGATGCCGGCCAGCGGCCCGATGCCGAACGGCCAGACCAGGATGAAGGCCAGGACGACCTGCGGCACGGTGCGCATCAGCTCCAGGCATCGCCGGGTCGCGAAGACGATCGCGCCGCTGCCAACAAGGCTGCGAGTCGCCGGAAAGGACAGCGCGAACGCCGCGGCGAAACCCAGGGCGGTCGCCAGGATCGCCATCTGGATGGTCTGCCACAGCAACGCCAGATACACGTCGATGCGATAGAACCAGTACGCGATGGACTGCGGCTGCTTCACGCCGCCGAACAGATGCGTCAGCGACAGCACCGGGATCGCCCGGGTGCTGCGTCCCGGTTCGATCGAGAACAGCTTGCCGAAATATTCGCCGATACGCGGCAGCCCGTCGGCGATGGTGGCGGGGAGGAAATCCGTCCAGGTCGCCGCGGCAATGAACAGCAGGATGATCGCGGTGAAGGTCAGCAGAGTCTCGGTCTGGCGCGCCCGCCGCAGCGCGCCGAAGCGCTGCTGGAACAGCCGGTAGGCCGGATCGTCTACCGGGTCGAACGTGGCCACGTGAACCCGAACTAACCGGCCGCGGCCGCGAGCGCACCGGCGGGCAGCGCCGTCGAGGTGATCCGCTCATCCAGCACGTCATGGGCCGACTGGCCGTAGATCTCTCGCAGCACGGGCTCGGTCAGCGCGTCAGGGGCGCCGTCGAAGACGATCCGGCCGGCCGACATGCCGATGATGCGGCGGCAATAGCTGCGCGCGGTATCCAGCGTATGCAAATTGGTCAGCACGGTGATGCCGTCGCGCCGGTTGATGTCGGCCAGCGCATCCATCACAAGCTTGGCGTTCAGCGGATCGAGCGAGGCTATCGGCTCATCCGCCAGCAGGATCTTCGGCTGCTGCATCAGCGCCCGGGCGATGGCGACGCGCTGCTGCTGGCCGCCGGACAGGGCGTCGGCGCGGTTCATCGCCATCTCCGCCATGCCGAGACGATCCAGCGCGCGAACCGCCAAAGCGCGTTCCGCGGGCGTGAACCACTTCAGCAGAACCCGGTAGATCGGCATGTCGTGCAGGCGCCCGCACATCACATTGGTAAGCACGTCCAGGCGGTTCACCAGGTTGAACTGCTGGAAGATCATCGCGGTGCGTCCGCGCCAGTTGCGCAGATCGCGGCCGCGGAAGGCGGTGACATCGGTGCCGTCCGACAGGATCCTGCCTTCGGACGGGTCGATCAGCCGGTTGATCAGGCGCAGCAGCGTGGATTTGCCGGCGCCGGACGGGCCGATGACGCCGATCATCTCGCCCTCGGCGATGGAGACGGAGGCGTGATCGACGGCTGGTCTGTCACCGAAGCGGCGGCTGATATCGACGAGTTCCAGCAAGCAGATGCCCTGTCCCGGACGCGGTGGCTTGCGACGCTCGCACAGCCTTCGCCAATTCCGCAATAGCAGCGCCCGGGCGTGCTGTGTGTGACGCTATGGTGACGGTCCGCGTGCCCGGTGCGCCACGGATTCGCCGGCGCGATTCGGCGACAAGCTGAAACATTCGAACATACGTTATTTTATAAATATCAATACATAAGGCGTCCATCCAAATCCGGGGTGGCCAGGAGGCCGAAACGGGACCTCAATATGATCTGATACCGTTATAGGATCCGAAAAAATTCCCGGATTGATTGCGCCTCGCGTGACCCGGCGCCGACATTGCAAATGTAGTATCCGGACAAAATCGAAAATCGTGATCGACAAACGACATTCGTTAGTTGACCGCACTCACGTTTCCGTGAAAAGCCCGCCGCCATCCATCATGGCTTGAGGATAATAACGATGAGCGGCACGCAGACGGTCACTCCGGGCAACTGGATCACCCAGACCATCAACGGCATGCAGTACGACGTTCTCCTGCCGGCGAATTACAATGCTTCAATCAAGTATCCGACGGTGCTTTATCTGCATGCGCTGGATATGGGAACCGATCCGGGCGATCTCATTCCGGAGGTGAACGCCTGGTTCAACACCACAACATTCCGCACCGACTAACCGTCGATCATCGTGATGCCGCTGCTCGACCAGACCGCCGATCCGTCCGGCGAGACGATCAATTTCGGCGGTGTCAGCACGGCCGACACCGCCGGCGAGGACAACGCCATCGCGGCACTGCAACAGGTTCAGGCGCAGTACTCAGTCGATCCGTCGCGCATTTACGTCACCGGCAACAGCCTCGGCGGCATCGGCACCGAGGATATGATCATCAAATACAATGCCTATACCGGCACCGAGGGCAAGATCTTCGCCGCCGGCCTGTCACTGGCGGGGGCCGATTACGGGCAGGGCTATCCGCAGCCGAACGCCTCGGTGGTGACGGCGCTGAAGAACGTCCCGTTCATGGCGATCCACGGCGGCCAGGATACGCAGGTGCCGCTGACCCGGGACCAGAATTTGTACGCTGCCGAACAGGCCATCGGCGGCGACATGATCTATCCACGACCCACACCTGGTACGGTTTCGGCGGCTTCCAATGGACCAGCGCCACCACCGCGACGGTCAACCAGGGCTCGGGCGAATCCGATTATGGTTCCGGCATCGCCGTGGCCAACAGCAACTGGGACGAGGGTGTCGGCACGCTGCGAGAGAGCGACCTCCAGGCCGGCACGATCGACCACATGCTGCGGGTGGAACTGCCGACCGACATGCTGATGTCGTACAGCAACACGAGCACAACCGCTCTCGCGCCGTATGCCTGGCCGCAAACGGCGGAGGACGGGTTCGCCATCAACGGCAATGGCGGCCCGGCCTATTCCGGCACGATCCCGTTCGGCGTCACCATCGGCATTCCTGCCTCTGCAGTCGAACCCGCCGCCGTCGCGGCTAACGCCGGCGCGAACATGCTGTGGAAGGCGCTGCAGGATCACGGCGCGATGGTCCGCGACTCGGGCGGTTCCGGCAACACCGCGATCTTCCAGGCCGACCAGAACGTCAGTCAGAACGATCCGCTGATCCAGGGGATGGATCAGTATAGTGCCCAGATCATGGCCGCGACGGAGATACTGACCAATCAGGGACCGAACAGCATCAATGGCGGAGGCACGCCGATTGTCGCGCTCGATCCGACTCCGTCGGACGCCCCGGCGACCGCAACGGCCGCCGCGGCGGTCGCTCCGATCAGCATCGCCGACAGTCAGGCCAGTGTCACGATCAGCCAAAGCCAGGCGTCGGTCACCGCCACCGGCGGCAGCCATATGCTGTTCATCAGCGGCACCGGCGACTCGGTCAACCTGACCGGCGGCACCGACACGATCACCGACACCGGCAACGCGAACACCTATGTTATCCCGGCCGCCGGCCAGGGTTACGACACGTTCACCGGCACCGCCGCGGCGAACGTGCTGACGAACGGAGATACGCTGGATCTGCGCCCGGCGCTGGCGGCAACCGGTTGGGACGGCACGGCTTCGAGCCTTTCGGGATACCTCACCGTTGCGGATACCGCGGCGGGTGCGGTGGTGTCGGTCGCGCCAACCTCGGGGGGCGCCGGAGTCGCGGTCGCGACCATCGGCGGCGCAACGACCGCGACGTTCTCGGACGTGCTCGCACACGCCTTGACCTGATACGCCCGACCCCGCCGGAGGCATGCCCGGCGGGGTTCCGCGCAAGCTCGAAACGATCACAAATTCTAGGGGCGATTTTACGGGTCACCACAACCCCTAGGGGTCGATCGCAAGGGTTATCCACATTATTTTGTGGCGCCGCCCCTGTTTGGCGTTGACCGAAAGCCAGCCAAGGGGTACGTCGGAACTGTGACAACATCCGAAACCCGCCCCCTTATCCGCCTGCGTGGCCGCTCCATCATGGCCCTGGTTCTGGCGCCCGAAGTGCCGCTGGACGGGTGGCTCTCGGCGCTGGATGCGCAGATGGAACGATCGCCCAATTTCTTCGACTCGCGCCCCGTCGTCGTCGATCTCGGCGGCATCCCGCGTGAGCAGCCCGGCATCGCCGAGTTCCTGCAACTTCTGGAACAGCGCGGCATCCGCATCATCGGCACCGAGGGCGCGCACCCGTCCTGGCCCGGCATCGAAGCCTGGGGCCGCCCGCTGCCGGTATCGACCAAGCCCGGCCGGCCGATCGAGGCGCCGGAAACCAAGCCGGGCAAGGCCGCGCCACCGGAACCCGTGCATCACGCCGGCGAAACGAACACGCTGTTGATCGACCAGCCGGTGCGCTCCGGCCAGTCTGTGGTGTTCGAGCATGGCGACATCACCGTTCTCGGCTCGGTCGCATCCGGCGCCGAAGTGATGGCCGGCGGATCGGTCCACGTCTACGGAACGTTACGCGGAAGAGCCATTGCCGGCCTGGCAGGCAACGCCGGGGCCCGCATCTTCTGCACAAAGCTTCAGGCGGAGCTTCTGTCGATCGACGGCGTCTACCAGACCGCCGACGACATGCCGGCCAAAATCCTCGGCAAGCCGGTGCAGGCGTGGCTGGACGGCGATCGGATGAAGATTTCAGTCTTGGAATAAAGGGGTACACGGATGGGCAAGGTGCTGGTGGTAACGTCCGGCAAGGGCGGTGTCGGCAAAACTACCTCGACCGCCGCCCTTGGCGCCGCTCTGGCGCGCAGCGGCGAGAATGTCGTGGTCATCGATTTCGACGTGGGCCTCCGCAACCTCGATCTGGTGATGGGGGCGGAGCGCCGCGTCGTGTTCGACCTGATCAACGTGGTGCAGGGCGATGCGAAACTGGCGCAGGCGCTGATCCGCGACAAGCGGATCGATACGCTGTCGCTGCTGCCGGCCTCGCAGACGCGGGACAAGGACGCGCTGACCAACGAAGGCGTCGACAAGGTCATCGCCGAGGCGCGGGAAAAATTCGACTGGGTGATCTGCGACAGCCCCGCCGGCATCGAGCGCGGCGCCCTGCTGGCAATGCGCAACGCCGATGTCGCCGTCGTCGTCACCAACCCGGAAGTATCGTCGGTCCGAGACTCCGACCGCATCATCGGGATGCTGGATTCCAAGACCCTGCACGCGGAAAAGGGCGAGAAGGTGGAAAAGCACCTGCTGGTCACCCGCTACGACCCGGGCCGCGCCACACGCAACGAAATGCTGAAGGTCGAGGACGTGCTGGAAATCCTGTCGATCCCGCTGCTCGGGATCATTCCGGAAAGCGAGGAAGTCCTCCGCGCCTCCAACATGGGTTCGCCCGTGACGCTGAACAATCCGGACAGCGCCCCCGCCCGCGCCTATTTCGACGCCGCCCGCCGGCTTAGGGGCGAAACGGTCGATGTGGTGGTGCCGCTCGACCGAAAAGGCATTATCGGGCGGCTGTTCGGCAGGAGAGTCGCATGAACCTGATGGGGCTTTTCCGCAAAAGCAGTTCCGCCCCGGTCGCCCGCGATCGGCTTCAGGTGCTGCTGGCGCACGAACGCAGTGTCATCGGCAAGAACGACCTGCTGGCGACATTGCAGGAAGAAATCCTGGCAGTCATCGCCAAGCACATAACTGTCGAACGCGACGCCGTGCAAATCAAGATGGACCGCGGCGCGTCGGTATCGACACTCGAAATCGACGTCGAAGTCCCCTTCGACGCCACGAAGGCCGGCCCCCGGCCGAGCAGCGTTTCGGCTTCGGTTTAGAGGGTGGTTTAAAGAAAGGTCGGGGCGCTCCCCCGAACCCAGAAGGGGCAGCGGCCCTTGGCGGGTCCAGGGCAGCGCCCTGGCCCTTCTTTAAAGCACCCCCCGGACCCAACCGATCGCCGCCCGGGCAAGGGCGTCAATCGTGTCGATGACAGGGACATCGAGGGGCGGGCCGGCTTGCAGGGCGATGGGGATTTCGGTGCAGCCCAGCACCACGGCGGCGGCGCCGCGCGACGCGAGGCTATTCGCAACTTCGGCGAACGGGCCATAGGCTTCGGCGACACGGTTGGCTTTGACCGCGGCGATGGCCGGAATGACGAGGCGCTGCATTTGCGCCTGGTCCGGCTCGATGATCTCCCAGCCCTGCGCTCCGAGCCGATCCTGATAGAGCCGCATGGCCAGCGTGGCCTCGGTAGCGACCAGTCCGATGCGGCCGCCGGAGATCCCCGACCGCCGCAAATCCTCAGCCGCCGCATCGACGATATGCAGGATCGGCAGGCTCGCCGATGCGGCCAGACGATCGAACCAGGCGTGCACGGTGTTGCAGGGTATGACGACGGCGCCGCACCCGGCCTGCTTGAGGCCGTCGATGCCGCGGAGCAGCCAGGGCAGCGGGTCCGGACCTTGACCGCGCAATGCGGCGATGCGGTCGGGGATGCGCGGATCCGACCACAACACCGCGGGGACATGATCCTGATCGCGTTCGGCCGGTGTCAGCAGGGTCAAACGCAGCATGAAATGCGCGCTGGCCAGCGGACCCATGCCGCCGAGCACGCCGATAATCCGGGCAGGCGATGCATCGTCATGCCGGCAAAGGTCGGCATCCACGCCTTTTGCCGGTTCGGACAAAGGCGTGGATGGCGGGCCTACACCCGCCATGACAGGGGAAGCGAGTCGGTCAATCACTTGGCTCCGTCATCGGCGGGCGCAGGGGAATCGGCCTCTGTGCCGCCCGGACGAGCGTATCAAGCGCGCTCAGGAAGTGCGAGCGGTCCTGCTTCGTCAGCGGCGCCGGACCGCCGGTGTTCATCCCCATTTCCCGCAAATGCCGCCCGACCTCCCGCCCGGCCAGCGCATTGCCGATATTGTCGGGGGTCCAGATCTTGCCGTTCGAGGCCAAAGCGCGGGCGCCCTTGGCCAGGCAACGGGAGGCGAGCGGAATGTCGCCGGTGATGCAGACGTCGGAGGCGCCGATACGCTCGGCGATCCAGTCGTCGGCGACGTCGGCACCCGCCTCTACGGTGATCATGGTCACGTTCGGCCGCCCTGAGGGGCGGATCGGGCGCGACCCGTTGGCCACCACGAAAACCGGCAGCCCAAGGCGGTCCGCGACGCGATAGGCTTCGTCGCGGACCGGGCAGGCGTCGCCGTCGATAAACAGCGTCGTCATTTACGCCGCGGAGCGCATGCCCCGGCTGCGGTCGTTATACCGGCGGCGCTGCGCCTGGCCGGGAGCCGCGGGACGCTTCGGCTGATGCGTCATCGGCGGCGGTGCGTCGCCGACAACCGGGATTGTCAGGTTCATCTGCCGCTCGATCTGCCGCAGGATAACCCGCTCCGACGGATCGCAGAACGAGATCGCCACGCCCGCGGCGCCGGCCCGCGCTGTGCGGCCGATGCGGTGGACATAGCTCTCGGGTTCGGCCGGCAGGTCGAAGTTGATCACGTGCGAGATGCCGGTCACGTCGATGCCGCGCGCGGCGATGTCGGTGGCAACCAGCACCCGGGCGCGCCCGGTGCGGAAGTCGCGCAGGGCTTTCTCCCGCTGCGGCTGGCTCTTGTTGCCGTGGATCGCGTTGACCTGGATGCCGGCGTTTTCCAGCACCCCGGCCACCTTGTTGGCGCCGTGCTTGGTGCGGGTGAACACGATCACCCGCGACAGCACCGGGTCGCCGAGCATGGTCAGCAGCAGCGACTGCTTGCCGCTCTGCGACAGGTGGTGGACGAACTGGTCGATCTTCGGCGTGGTCTCTTCCTTGCGGGCGATCTCCACGCGGATGGGTTCGCGCAGCAGGCTGTTGGCCAGGCTGGCGACCTCGTTCGGCATGGTCGCCGAGAACAGGCAGGACTGGCGCTTCGACGGCAGCGCCGCGACGATGCGGCGGATGTCCTTGATAAAGCCCAGATCCAGCATGCGGTCCGCCTCGTCCAGGACGAAGTGCGACACCGCGCCGAGCTGCAGCTCGCGGGTCTGCATCAGGTCGCAGACGCGGCCCGGGGTGCCGATGACGATATCGGCGCCGCGGCGCATCGCCTCGACCTGCTTGAAGCGGCTGGCGCCGCCGATGATCACAACGGTGCGCAGGCGCAGGTTGATGCTGAGCGCGCGGACCGTCTCATCGATCTGCAAAGCCAGTTCGCGGGTCGGGGCGAGGATAACGGCGCGCGCCACGAACGGTGCCGCCCGGAACGACTGCGCCGCGAGGTGCTGCAGGATCGGCAGGGTGAAGGCGGCGGTCTTGCCGCTGCCGGTTTGGGCGATGCCCAGAACGTCCTTACCCGCGAGCAGGGCCGGAATCGTGTCGGCCTGGATCGGGGTGGGGACGGTGAACTTGCGTGTCTCAAGGGCACGCAACAGCGGTTCGGCCAAGCCGAGCGCCGGGAAAGTGGTATTGGTCACGAGTACAAAAATGCTCCAGCGCCCGCCAGGGTTACTGAGCGGCAAGCGCCTGTGGTTCGCCGCCCCGCGCGATCAATGGGGACGAAGGGTTTTCAGATGGAATTTTCCGGAAATACGAGCCGAGGGCCCGCCAATCACGCAATCACGGAAAGACGAACCGTATATCGGACAGGGTGATGGGGATTGCAAGGTTTTTGTGCGAACCGCGTCTTCCTAACCGAAAAGTAACCGACGCGGATCGATGTGACGCGTCGGTCTGATCAACAAGGTCAGTTCGTCCAGTCCTCTACTTCCAGGCCAGCTACAGTGTTGAACGCCCGATCGCTTGTCACCAGGACAGCTTTGGCGTCAAGCGCGTGCGCGGCGATCAGCACGTCGAGCGGTGCGAGGACCCTGCCCAGCCGCTGTAATGTAGCCCGCTCGGCACCGTAGCGCTCCGAAACGGAGTCGGTCCATGAAAGCACGTCGACGCGCCGGAACAATTCGCCTATCGCCCGTTGAAGCCCGACGGCCACCGGCCGCTTCGCCAGGCCGAAGCGCAACTCACCGGCGGTTGCCCTGACACGCTGGCATACGGCCGGATGCTGCTTCACCAGATGGCTCACCGTGTTGGTGTCGAGCATGTAAACGTCCATGACCGCGCTTTGCATTTCGGCAATCAAGGATTTCCTGGATAAAGCCGAACGCGATCAGGGCGTTCAGGACCGCGACCCGTTCGAGGGCTGGACTGAGTGACACGCTATCGGGCCGCCTGAAAGACCACGCCGCTCGGCTACTGACCCCCCTACCCGCCCGCGAACTTCGCCAGCAGCCGCACATGCGACCGTATCCCGCGGTGGAAGCACACCTCCTCGAACTTCTCGTTCGGGCTGTGCACCTGGTCGTCGTCCAGCCCGAACCCCATCAGCAGCGAATCCACCCCCAGGATCGTCCGCAGCGACGTCACCACCGGGATCGAGCCGCCGCTGCCCATCAGCACCGCCGGCTTGCCGTACTCCTCCGCCAGTGCCGCCATCGCGGCCCGCACATACGGCGAATCGACATTCACCTCGATCCCAGGCGACTGCGCGAAATCCTGGAAGGTCGCGACGGCGCCCGGCGGCAGGCGGTCGTTCACGAAGCGTTTGAACTGCTCCATCACCTCGGCCGGATCCTGATCCGGAACCAGCCGGAACGACACCTTCGCGGACGCCTCCGAGGCGATCACCGTCTTGCTCCCTGCCCCGGCATAGCCGCCCCAGATTCCGTTGATGTCCGCCGTCGGCCGCGCCCATAGCCGCTCCAGCGCCGCATAGCCGCGCTCCCCCACCGGAGCCGTCAGGCCGATGCCGCCCAGGAACGCCGCTTCGTCGAAGCCCAGGGCCTGCCATTGCGCCCGCTGCGCGTCGGACACGGGCGAGACTCTGTCGTAGAACCCCGGCAACTGCACCCGCCCGTCCGCATCCTGAAGGTCGCCCAGGATCTTCGTCAGCGCATTAATCGGGTTCAGCGCGGACCCGCCGTACAGCCCGGAATGCAGGTCGCGGTTCGCCGCCTTCAGCGTCACCTCGGCGTAGGTCATGCCGCGCAGCCGTGTCGTGATCGCCGGGGTATCGGCGTCCCACATCCCGGTGTCGCTGATCAACGCCAGATCAGCCGCCAGTTCCCGCCGGTTCGCGGCCAGGAACGCTTCGAGGTTGACAGAGCCGACCTCCTCCTCGCCTTCGAGCAGGACGGTGATGCGCGCGGGGATGCCGCCACCGGCCGTGCGCCACGCGCGCAGCGCCTCCAGGAACATCACCGTCTGGCCCTTGTCGTCCACCGCGCCGCGCGCGACGAAGCGCTTGCCGCGCGGACCATCGGCATAGATCGGCTCGAAGGGCGGGCTGTCCCACAGCGACACCGGATCGACAGGCTGGACGTCGTAATGGCCGTAGAACAGCACATGCGGCCCGGCATAGTCGGCCGGACCGGCAAAATGCCCGACGACGACCGGATGGCCCGGCGTCGGCCTGATTTCGGCCGAGAAACCCAGCCCGGAAAGCTGGTCGCGCCACCACGCAGCCGCCCGCTTGCAATCCGCCGCGTGCGCCGGCAGGGCGCTGATCGACGGGATGCGCAACAGCTCGAACAGCCTTTCGCGCGACGCGGACAGGTTCGCATCGGCGTGGTCGAGAACGGCGGCAACGGGCGGAGCCGGCATCTAAGTCTCCTTGGATCGGGCCATGTGTATCGCCCATCCGAGGCCCGGGTTCAAACCGGGTGACAAGCGGCGCCGGGGTGTTAAGACTCCGCGCATGCATGTCAGTTTGATCGTAGCAGGCCCGCTCGCAACCGTCTCCGGCGCCTTTGTCTACAATCGCCGGATGGCGGACGGGTTGCGCGCCCTGGGCCACATCGTGCAGGTGACCGAACTGGCGGGCCGCTTCCCCGATCCGGATCAGGCGGCGATCTACGCCGCCCGGACCGCCTGGGCGGCGATCCCCGAAGGCTCGGTGCCGCTGATCGACGGACTGGCGCTGCCGGCGTTCGACGGCGTGCCGCTTGGCCGCGTCGCCGCACTGATCCACCATCCCGCCTCGCTGGAAACCGGCCTGCCGGAGGAGACCCGCCGCCGCCTGTTGGCGACCGAGAGCGCCATGTTCCGCGCCATCCCCCGCCTGGTGGTGACCAGCGACCCGACCCTGGATCGCCTGACCCGGGAATACGGCGCGCCGTACGAGCATGTCAGCGTCGTCATGCCCGGCATCGACGATCTGCCGCGCAGCACCGGGTCCGCCGGCCCGGGCTGCGCGATCCTGTCCGTCGGCGCGCTGATCCCGCGCAAGGGGCACGACATCCTGCTGCGGGCCTTGAGCCGTTTGTTCGACCTGGACTGGCACCTGACCATTGCCGGCTCCTCCGCCCGCGATCCGGTGCACGCCAACGGGCTGCACGCCCTGGCGGAGAAACTGCATATTGGCCGCCGGGTGGAGTTTATCGAAGAAATCACCGGAACGCTGTGGCTGGAGGCGGACCTGTTCGCGCTGGCGTCGTATTTCGAGGGCTACGGCATGGAAATCGCCGAGGCGCTGCGCCGCGGCCTGCCAGTAGCGGTGAGCAATGTCGGCGCCGTGCCCATGCTCGTCGGTCCGGAAGCCGGGGTTGTCGGCGCCCCTGGTGATGCGGAACAACTGTCGAAAGCGATGCGCCGCCAGATCTTCGACCGCGCGCTGCGGAGGGATATGGGCGAGGTCGCCTGGCAATCGGGCCGCGTTTTGCCGTCGTGGGACGAGCAAGCCAAACGTCTGGCGAACGCGCTGGCGTCAGATCGGTGATCGATACGCAAATCGTTCGTCATGGCCCGGCTTGTCCGGGCCACCTGTTCCAGCACCGTGCCGCGACAGGTGGCCCGGACAATACCCCGGTCAAGCCGGGGCAGGGCCATGACGAATGGGTGGGTGTAAACGCCTAAGCGCGCACAACAAAAACAGGGGGGACCGCCATGCTGCTGGGTGCCATCGCCGATGACTTCACCGGCGCAACCGATCTCTGTTCCATGCTCGTCCGGGGCGGCATGCGGACCGTTCAGCTCATCGGCGTGCCTCCGGCGGACCAGGCGCCGCCCGACGCGGACGCGGTGGTCGTCGCGCTGAAATCCCGCACCGCCCCGGTGCGGCAGGCGGTGGAAGACTCCCGCGCCGCGCTGACATGGCTGCAAGCCGCCGGCGCGCGGCAATATTTCTTCAAATACTGCTCGACCTTCGACAGCACCGAGCACGGCAATATCGGCCCGGTGGCGGATGCGCTGATCGATGCGCTCGGTTGCGGCTTCGCGCTGGCCTGTCCCGCTTTCCCGACAAATGCCCGCACCGTCTACCAGGGCTACCTTTTCGCCGGCGGCAACCTGCTGAACGAAAGCGGCATGGAGCACCATCCGCTGACTCCGATGACCGACGCCAACCTGGTGCGGGTGCTGTCGCGGCAGACCGATGGCGCCGTCGGGCTGGTGAATTTCGCCACCGTCGATCGGGGCGCGCCTGCGATCCGCGATGCGATGACGCGCCTGAAGGAGCAGGGCCGCCGCTACGCCATCGTCGACGCCATCACCGACGCCCATCTGCTCGCGATCGGTGAGGCGGCGGAGAGCCACGCGCTGATCACCGGCGGATCGGGCGTGGCGCTGGGTCTGCCGAAGAATTTTCGCCGCGCCGGGGTTTTGCCCGTGCGAGACGATCCCGCCGCCCTGCCCCGCCTGGAGGGCGCCTGCGCGGTGGTTGCCGGATCATGCTCCCGCGCGACGCTGGCGCAGCTTGGCTATGCGCGGAACCACCTGCCGGTGTTTGAACTGGATCCGCTGGAAACGCCGGATGCGGCGTCGTTGAGCGATGCCGCGCTGACCTGGGCAGCGGACAAAATCGGCGACCGGCCGATGGTGATCGCCGCCTCGGCGGCACCGGAGAAAGTCGCACTGCTGCAATCACGCCTGGGACGCGACCAGGCCGGCGCGCTGGTCGAGGACGCCGTCGCCCGAATTGCCGCCGGGCTGGTGGAGCGCGGCGTGCGCCGGATGGTCGTCGCCGGCGGAGAAACGTCCGGCGCGGTGGTGGGGCGGCTCGGCGTGCGGTCCTTGCGTATCGGCGGTGAAATCGATCCGGGCGTGCCCTGGACCCATGCCTCCGGCAGCGGTCCCGAGCTGATGCTGGCGCTGAAGTCGGGCAATTTCGGCGCAACCGATTTCTTCCTCAAAGCGTTTCGCGTGCTGGAAGGCTGAACGATGAACGAGCGGGACACCCGGATGCTTCTGGCCGAACTGGCGGCGAGCCTGTTCGCGCGCGGATATTCCGTCGGCAGCGCCGGCAATATCAGCGTGCGGCTCGCGGACGGATACCTGATGACGCCGACAAACTCGAGTCTCGGGCGGCTCGATCCGGCGCGGCTGTCGAAACTGGATGCGGAATTCCGGCATATCGGCGGCGACAAGCCGTCGAAGGAAGTGTTCATGCACCGCGCGTTCTATCAGGCGCGCGATGACGCCGGCGCGGTGGTGCATCTGCATTCAACCTATGCGACGGCGGTGTCCTGTCTTCCGGATGTCGATGCATTGAATCCGATACCGCCGCTGACGCCGTATTTCGTCATGCGGGTGGGCCGGCGGATGCCCGTCGTGCCGTATTACCGGCCCGGCGATGCGGCGATGGAACCGGCGATCAATGCCGCGGCGCGAGATGCGCGGGCGGTCCTGCTGGCGAACCATGGTCCTGTCGTTTCGGCTAGAACTCTGACGGACGCGGTCTACGCCGCCGAGGAACTGGAAGAAGCGGCAAAGCTGTTTCTGACGGTGCGCGGACAATCGCCGCGGCTGCTGAGCGCGGCGCAGGTGGATGATTTACTGCGTACGTTCGGATAGACCCGCCGTGGCCGCTCCCGGGTCGCGGGAGAAACGGCCGGCCGCAAACCGGCAACGCAGGCGCCCCAGCGGACGCAGCAGACTATGACGACGCAGCAACAATAGGCCGAAAGCGCTTCTTCGGCGTTTATCTGACAACCGAAAAAAGGCGCCCGGAGAGGGCGCCTTTTGTCATCCCGGGCTGGACGGCCGCCTATTCCTGCACTTCGCTCGCGGCGATCGGTGCGGGCTCCGGGGCGGGCGTGGAGGCCGGCACGATCTTCGGCTTGCGCCCCGGCTTTGCCTTCACAACCACGGCCTTCCTGGCAACTGGCTTGGCCGCAGCCGCCGCGGCAGCCTTCTTGCCGGGCGGGCGGCCAACCGGACGCCTGGCAACCGCTGCGGCTTCCACCTTTTTGGCGGAGGTCTTCTTGGCGGCAGCCTTGGCGACCGGCTTTTCAGCGACCGTCTTCTTAGCAACGGCCTTCTTGGTAACAGCTTTTTTCACCGGCCCCTTGCCGCCGGTCTTCGAAGCAGCAGCTTTCTTTGCGACCGGCTTTGCGGCCGGCTTCGCGGCAGCCTTTTTCGCGACCACCTTCTTCGCGGCCGGTTTGACATCAGCCTTTTTCGCGACTGCCTTTTTCGCCACCGCCGTCTTCGCGGCCGGCTTGGCAGCAGCCTTCTTCGGTGCCGCCTTCTTCGCTACCGGCTTTTTCGCTGCCCCCTTCTTGGTCGCGGCCGAAACCGCCATCGCGAGGGCGCGCGGGGCCTGGTCTGTATCGTCAGTGCTCACCTGTAAAACTCCTTTTTGAACGTGCCGTCTTTGTCATGCGCTTTGATTGTAGCCAGCTTCGCGAATCGGGATGTCATCCGACATCTGTCGATTCGATTCCGTATCAAACTGCCCGGGCGGCAAGGGCGAAGGGCCATTCGCCGGCCGGGTTCTCGACAGTCGTCGGGCTTGGCACGATGCGGAAAGGACCACGTCCCGTCTGCATTGATGCACGCATGACCCGATGCGGCACGTATCTTGGTGCTTGCTTGACTCGTCCGCGGCTTACCAAGGTCGCGGTCCATCGACCGTCCTTACTGTTGAACGTCCCCGCGCACCGGCCGTTCAATTAAAAACGGGAATCGATTCGCGGACACGAATTCCGCTATTCCCTGTCCCGCCCATATCTGTCAACAAAAAGCAACAGGCGGAGCGATTATTGATCAAAAAAATTTCCGTGCGCCGCATTCCGCAGACGAGTCCAAACGCGAAATCGCCGCGGCAACGATGCCGCGGCGATTCGGACAGGCTCAAAAAAAATAGCTTAGTGGCGAAGCTCGATCGGCACGAATTTCAGATTCTCCGGTCCGATATAATTCGCCGCGGGACGGATCAGCTTGTTGTCGGCACGCTGCTCCAGCACATGCGCCGCCCAGCCCGACGTGCGCGAGATTACGAACAGCGGCGTGAACATTGCCGTCGGAATACCCAGCAGATGATAGCTGATCGCGCTGAACCAATCGAGGTTGGCGAACATCTTCTTCTGCTCCCACATCACCGACTCGATGCGCTCGGCGATGTCGAACAGCTTCATCGATCCCGCGGCCTGCGACAGCCGGCGCGCAACCTCCTTGATCACCTTGTTCCGCGGATCGGCGATCGTATACACGGCATGCCCGAAGCCGATAATGACCTCCTTGTTTTCAAGCCGCTTGCGAATATCGGCCTCGGCTTCGTCCGGATTGTTGTAGCGGCTCTGGATCTCGAACGAGACCTCGTTCGCGCCGCCATGTTTCGGCCCGCGCAACGCGCCGATGCCGCCGGTGATCGCCGAGTGCAGATCGGCGCCGGTGCCCGCGATCACGCGGCAGGCAAAGGTCGATGCGTTGAATTCGTGCTCGGCATACAGGATCAGCGACGTATGCATCGCGCGCACGAACAACTGCGACGGCGGCTTGCCGTGCAGCAGATGCAGGATGTGGCCGCCGATGGAATCGTCGTCGGTCTCGACCTCGATGCGTTTGCCGTTATTGGCGAAATGGTACCAATACAGCAGCATCGAGCCCATCGACGCCATCATGCGATCTGCTATGTCGCGCGCGCCGGTGATCGTCGCGCCCTCTTTTTCCGGCAGCAGGCAGCCCATCACCGAAACACCGGTGCGCAGGACGTCCATCGGGTGCGTGGCCGGCGGCAACGCCTCCAGCGCCGTCTTCAACGCCGAGGGAAGCCCGCGCATCGACTTCAGCTTCGCCTTGTAGTCGTCGAGTTCGCCGCGCGTCGGCAGGTGGCCGTGGATCAGCAGATGCGCGATCTCCGCGAACTCGCAGGTATCGGCCACGTCGAGGATATTGTAGCCGCGGTAATGCAGGTCGTTGCCGGAGCGGCCGACAGTGCAAAGCGCGGTGTTGCCCGCGGTGACGCCTGACAAACCGACGCCTTTCTTCGTCGGCGCGTTCGCCGCTGCGGGAGCCGTAGTTGTCTCACTCATAATATACACTCCTTCAGTCTTAAAGAATGCCGGGCTTGCCGGCTGCGAGCACACCGGCGGGCAAAGGTGATGTTAGGCCGGTGAAGCTCGCCGGCGGGCAGGCGCGGCAGGGCCCGTGCCGCTTCCAGGAAGCGATCCGGTTCGGGGCCGGTGACAGCGGCCCTGCCGCCGGCAAACCCGCCTGTGTGCCCGGCAGGCTGGCCTTCGCGTCCCGGGGGCGCCCTGGAGGGCCTGACCCCGACGTCATGGTCAATCATAGTCCTCCTCCATCCTGCGCCGTGCGGAAGGCAAAACCGGCACGGCTCCGTTCCGGCCCGCGGACTCAGGCCATCAACGTGCTTCGTAGTGACGCACAGGCGGAACGGCAACCCGGGTTGATTGCGTACTCTGGCGGAACTGGCATGCTTTTGCTTTCAAAGCAGGAGATTGGCCTTGCCCCGCATCGTCACCGTCGCCGCCGCCCAGTTGGGGCCGATCCAGATGGCTGAACCGCGGTCTTCGGCGGTGGGAAGGATGGTTAGGCTGCTGGAGCGGGCGCACCGGCGCGGCGTGGAGCTGGTGGTATTTCCCGAACTGGCGCTGACGACGTTCTTCCCGCGTCACTACCACGAGGATATCAGCCATGCGGATAAGTGGTTCGAGACGGCGATGCCCTCGGACGAAACCGCGCCGCTGTTCGATGCCGCGCGGCGATACGGCATCGGCTTTCACCTCGGCTACGCGGAAATGGCGGAGGAGGTGGACGAGACAGGCGTGGTGCGCAACCGGAGGTTCAACACCTCGATCCTGGTCGGGCCGGAGGGCGATGTCCTGCTGAAGTACCGCAAGGTGCATCTGCCGGGGCACGCCGAATACGACGCGCGGCGCAAGGTGCAGCATCTGGAAAAGCGGTATTTCGAGGTGGGCGATCTCGGTTTCCCGGTGATCCGCGCGCCGATGGGCGAGTTGGACGGGATCAACATGGGCATGATGATCTGCAACGACCGCCGCTGGCCGGAGGCCTGGCGCGTGCTCGGCCTGCAAGGCGTCGAGCTGGTGGCGCTGGGCTACAACACCCCGAGCCTGAACATGGAGGCGGGCGGGTTCGAGGCGCACCATCTGCGGGTGTTCCACTCGCATCTGTCGATCCAGGCGGGATGCTATCAGAACTCCTGTTTCGCTGTCGCGACGGCCAAGGCGGGGATCGAGGACGGCGCCGAACTGTTCGGGCATTCGATCATCGTCAATCCGCAAGGCGAGATCATCGCCATGGCGGGGTCGTGGCACGATGAGCTGATCACCGCGGACTGCGACCTGGCCATGTGCACGCTTGGCCGGACCACGGTGTTCGCGTTCGATCGGCACCGTCGGCCGGAGGCTTATGGGCGGATCACCGCGCAGGTCGGCGCGGTCGAGCCGGAGGTGTGGAAGAAATCGTTGCCGCGCTAGGGTTTCGTTAACGTTTGCCTGGCATACTCACCGAGGGCGGGCGTTTCGGGCCGCCATCGTGTGGCATGACGACGCCGCTTTCTTTTCAGGAGACAATATCGATGGATTTGTGCAACGTACCGCACACGTTCGACATGGCCGTTCAGAATGCCGCACGCCCCCGTCGGGAGCCGTTTTATAATCCTCGGCGTCAGACATAGACGACGCCCAAAAACGATCGAATCGGTTGGCGCCACCGTCCACGTCATGGCCCGACTTGTCCGGGCCACATATGCCAGCACGTCCCGCGACAGGTGGCCTGGACAAGCCGGGCCATGACGGTTGGGGGCATTGCCCCGTGAAGCGGTAGTTCTTGGGTGTCGCCATAGTAAATCCCATTCCGCGACGGGGCCTGCCGCTGCCTGCGGTTCTCCTCCGCCACGGACCGTTCCGTGATCGTCGTCGTCAACCACCCCCGGCGAACGACCTGCATCGGCGGCCGCGGGACCTTGCTCGACCGGCGCGGGTCTGGATTCGCCGGCGGCCAAAGTCGCTTTCACCTTCACAAGAACCTCTTCCGCCACGGCCAGGCGAGACGTCCCCGGCTCGGCCATAGCCAAAACTTCTGCCTGCACTTTCGAAGCGTAGGTCAACAGCAGCGGCTCGCTCATCAGACGCAGGTATTCCGCTGGCCACACAGACAATACCAGAAAGACCATTGCCGCGAGAGTCGCTCCGCCCGCAGGGTTCCCAGCGAGGCGACCTGCAAAGCCAGCGTAGCTGCGAAGAACGGGAGACTGCGCCAGACATTCTCTTCCTGGTCGACTTCCTTACGGTAAGCTTCCGCGAACGTCTTTTCCAGATGATCCAACAGCGGGTCCGACGGCATGGAAGCACATTACCGGCCGAAACCTTACTGATGGTTAAGCACCAGCCGCAACCGGCATGCGCACCGTGCACTTAGGCGACGCCCAAGAACTACCGCTTCAGCCGGATGGCTTCCTAAAACCGTCATGGCCCGGCTTGTCCGGGCCACCGACAGATGGCCCGGACAAGCCGGGCCATGACGAAACAAAGTCTCAGCCGCCCGATTCGCTTATTCTTGGGCGTCGCCTTAGCCCTCTGCCCCTGGCAGCCGGCACCGGACGCGCCGATATGGCATTCCGGGAAAGCCGTGCCTAATCTGACGAATGAAATTGACGCTCGCGCGGTGAACGGCCACCGTAGCGACCAAAGGATCGCATTATGGCACCGACACGCTGGCAGCCCCCCCGGACTGCCGCACCGAATTCATGGCCTCACCCGCCCGTATTGACCGCCATCGGCCGCGGCCTGCTCGGACTTTGCCCGGCTTGCGGGAAGACCCATCTTTTCAATGGGTTCCTGCGCGTCAAAGCCATCTGCGCCAAGTGCGGCGCCCCGCTGGGCCTGGCCCGCGCCGACGATGCGCCGCCCTATTTCGTCATCCTGATCACCGGCCACATCATCGTGCCGCTGCTGTTCCTGGTTGACCGCATGAACGAGCCGCCGGTCTGGCTGATGATGGCGATCTTCGTCCCGCTGACGTTTTTTGTCGCGCTTGGCTTGCTCCGGCCTGTGAAGGGCGGCACGGTAGGCCTCATGCTCAACCTCAACATGCTCAAGACCGACATCGACGCCCCATGAACGATACCGCCGTCCCCGCCGCCCGGTTGCACCGCGTGATCCTGGATGGGGAGTCGCCCGGGAACCTGTCTCCATACATCGAGGCGGACCGCGAGCAGGCGGTGGCGGATCTGGCGGCGGCGAACCATTTCGCGCCGCTGATCGGCACGGCTGATCCCGGCCCCTACTCGCTGCATCTGTCGATCCTGGAGGGGCGGCTGATCTTCGACGTGCGCGACATCAACGGCGAACCGCTGACCGCCGTCGGCCTCGCCCTCGGTCCGTTCCGCCGGCTGGTCAAGGACTACCAGATGCTGGTGGACAGCCACATCAAGGCGGTGGAGGAAGGCCGCGAACAGCGCATCCAGGCCATCGACATGGGCCGCCGGGGCCTGCATAACGAGGGCGCGGAACTGATGACGCAACGGCTGGCCGGGAAGATCGATATCGATTTCGACACCGCCCGCCGCTTGTTCACCCTGGTCTGCGTGTTGCACCAAAGGGTTTCCTCGCGATGAAGATCGACGGCCAAGCCTACCGCACCGTCTGGCTCGATGCGGATGACCGCTGGTCCGTGCATGTCATCGACCAGACGAAACTGCCCTGGGCGCTGGAGATCCTGCGCCTGACGACGCGGGACGAGGCCGCGCACGCCATCCGGTCAATGCAGATCCGCGGCGCCCCGCTGATCGGCGCCGTCGCCGCCTACGGGTTGTGCCTGGCGCTGCGGGCCGATGCTTCGACCGAGGCGATGGAGCGTGACGCGGCGCTGCTGAACGCGACGCGGCCGACGGCGATCAATTTGCGCTGGGCGCTGGACCGGATGCTGACGCGGCTGCGCAACACGCCGTCCGCCGAACGGGTGGCCGTCGCCTATGACGAGGCCGGGCTGATCGCCGATGAGGACGCCGCGCAAAACGAGACGATCGGACACCACGGGCTTCCGCTGATCGAGGCGGCGGTGCGTCCGGGCCGGCGCGTTAATGTGCTGACTCACTGCAACGCCGGCTGGCTGGCGACGGTGGACTGGGGCACGGCTTTGTCGCCCATATACACAGCATTCAACGCCGGGATCGATGTGCATGTCTGGGTGGACGAAACCCGCCCGCGCAACCAGGGTGCCGCGCTGACCGCATGGGAACTCGGCAAGCATGGCGTGCCCCACACGGTGGTGGCAGACAATGCCGGCGGGCATCTGATGCAGCACGGCCAGGTGGACCTGATCATCGTCGGCGCCGATAGGGTCACCCGCACCGGTGATGTCTGCAACAAGATTGGCACCTACCTGAAGGCGCTGGCGGCAAAGGACAACGACGTGCCGTTCTGGGTGGCGCTGCCGTCGTCCACGATCGACTGGACGGTGTCGGACGGCGTGGCGGAGATCCCGATCGAGGAACGCTCCGGCGCCGAGGTCACCGACATGACCGGGCGGCTGGCGGACGGGACGATCGCCACCATGCGGGTGGTGTCGGCGGATAGCCCGGCGGCCAACCCGGCTTTCGATGTGACGCCCGGGCGTCTGGTGACCGGGCTGATCACCGAGCGCGGGCGGTGTGCCGCGACGGCGGCCGGGCTGCTGGGGTTGTTTCCGGAACGGCGATAGGCAGGCAGCCCTGGTGGGCGATTGCGTTTCCCCTCGTCATGGCGGGCGAAGGCCCGCCATTCACGCCTTCGCCTCAACCGGCACCGCAAGGCGTGAATGCCGACCTCCGTCGGCATGACGGTATTATTTCCCTACCGAAACGGGAAAGCATCCTGCTGGCAGATCGTGCCCTCCGGCGGCAAGGTGCCGTTGATCAGGTAATCCGCCTCATACTGGCTCGCGCAACTGCTGGGGTTCAACCACACGGTATGACCATACCCTTGCACTGTCAGCAGCCGCGCCCGGGCCAGTTTTTGCGCCATTGCTACCGAATTCTGATACGGCGTGGACGGGTCGTTGGTATTGCCGATGACCAGGATCGGGTTGGCAGTCGGCTTGTTCCAGGGCCCGATATACGCGTCGGCGGCCTTCGCCTGCCAACTGGCGCAGGATTCGTCGTTCCACAGATCGGGAAGTCCGCCCGGACCGTAACTGGCATAGACGGAGCGGCTCAACGCGCGGAACACCTCGGGCGGCCGCGGATTGGGACTGTCCGAGCATTCCACGGCGTCTCCCTGGTGGGCGCTGCCTGTCGGGGGCGGTGCCCCGGGATCTGTCGTGGGGGGTGTCGGCGGCGGGCCGGGGTCGCGGGTCCACAGCGCGTTCAGCAGCTTGGCCGCAGCCGGCCAGCCATGGTAGTTGCCTTCCGGCAGTGTGGTGAACATCAGGTTGTGCATTGTCTGCACGACCAGAGCATAGGTGAAGACAACGCCGCTATACGTCTGCGGGCTGGCCTTCAACCGTTTCAGCAATGTCTCGTACCGCGCCCGGGTTCCCGCTGCGTCCCCGGTAGAAAACGCGCATTTTTCGGAGCCAGCCTCGCCGCACTGGTCGAGCATCGCCTCCACGGACTTGGCCGAGCTTTCGGAGCTGCCGAAACGAACGCCATCGCTGGCCGTCGCAACGGGGTTGCCGTAATTCGTATAGACTTCCGGATCGAGATTCCCGTCGAGGATCAGGCCGCCAACCCGGTCGGGGAACAGATTGGCGTAGACCGCACCCAGGAACGTTCCGTACGAGGCGCCGAGATAGCGGATTTTCCGGTCACCGACAGCCTCTCGCAGTAAGTCCAGGTCGCGGGCGGTATCGGTTGTCGACATATGCGACAGCAAGGCCCCGTTCTGCTTCAGGCAGATATCGGCGAACTCCGCGAAGCGCGAAAACCATGCCGTCTGCTCGACGTGGCCCACAGGGAAGGCGTCGGTCGGGACGCCCTGAAAGAACGCGGCCTCGTCGGCCAGGGTGGGGAAGCACTGCATGGCGGTACTTTGGCCGATACCACGCGGGTCCCAACTGACGATGTCGAAACGGGCCTGCACGGCGGCAGGAAACAGGTCAAGAAACTGAGGCAGGTCTTCCGTGCCCGAGCCACCGGGTCCGCCAGGGTTGAAGAACAGGGTTCCGATGCGGTTCGCCTGATCCGTCGCGGTGTGGCGGATGACGGCCAGATCGATCTTCTTGCCGTCCCGGTCGGCGTAATCGAGCGGCGGATGCGCCGTGGCGCAATCGAAACCAGGAGCGTCCTTGCAGGCTTGCCACTGCAACGCGGACGACGCAGCGCGGGCTTGAGCGGATGCCGGCGATGGTTGACATATCAATATCGCAACGATCGCGGACGTTAGAAAACCCGTTGTGGTAAGGTATTTATCGCGTGGCATGAAAATCCCCCGGTGGTCGGCGGCCGGACGCTACAGGCAGTCCGGCGGAGCCGAAACTCCGGTTCCTGCACATCCGGCATCACTTCAGGGTGAAACCACGCAATTCGGGCCGACCCGGGCGTTTGCAGTTTGGGATACGAACCGGTCAGGCGCGAAAATAGCGTGTCCGTGCCAACCGATGCCTGCCGGTGTCTGGTTGCGCGGCATTTGGCCCGGGGGCGGCCGCTGCAACTGTTTGCCGGACTGAACAACCTGCCCGCGACGTCTCGCTGAGCCTGGCCGGACAAGCGCGAGGCCCACGGGCATGCTTGTGCCGGCCAGGACGTCGACGGTGGAAGCCACACCCCGCTAAGGATATTCCTCGACCGGAATCAAACTCAGATCGGCCACCATAACCTTGCCCTTCGTTTCGGGGCTGAAGAACAGCGTGACGACGAAGCTCACCAACCCTCCGACCGTGCCGATCAGCATCGGAACGGCGAAACCCATATGGCGCTGAACGGCGAACCAGGTGAGCACAGGCGGCACCAGGCCACCAGCGATTGCCCCGATATGATAGCAGAACGCCGCCGCCGTCGCCCTGATCTCGGTCGGGAAGCGTTCATTCGCGTAGCTCGGGTTTATGCCGTAGATCGCCCCGGCGAACGCGCCCTGGATCGAGAACGCCACCGCGATCGTCATATAATCCGTGGTCAGCAGGTACAGCGGCGCCACGGCCGCGCCGATGATCGCGGGAATGATCATCGCCCAGCGCCGCCCGATGCTGTCCGCGAGAGTCCCCCACAGGAAGCTGAACACGAAGGTCAGCCCGTTGGAAAACGCCAGCGGCCATCCCACCTGCGCGGCGGTCAGGTGCAACTCGCGCGTCAAATAGGTCGCGAACAGGCCAAAGATCGAGTAATATACAGTAAACGCGCTGATCAGCCACCAGCAGGTGGATAGCGTGTTCATCCGCACCTCCTTGCGGAAAAGCGCCGCCAGAGGCACCCGCATCGGCGCGTTGTTCGCCTTCTGCTGCCGCTGGTTTTCCAGCCAGACGTCCGGTTCCTTCACGTAGACCCGGATCCACACCACCGCCAACGCCGGCAGCACGCCCACCCATAACATGCCGCGCCAGCCGATGACGTTGAAACAGGTTGCATAGAGCACGGCGGCAATCAGATAGCCCAGCGCCCATGACCCTTGCAGCACGGCCGCCATCAAGCCTCGCGACCGCGCCGGCCAGCTTTCGGTTGCGAGAGCAGCGCCCGCCGGCCATTCCGCGCCCATGCCGATGCCCAGCAGGGTCCGGAACACCAGCAGGAACAGGAATGTCGGCGAGAACCCGGCGATGAAATTGCAGGCCGAATACCATAGGATCGAGATCATCAGGGGCGCCCGACGCCCCATCCTGTCCGCCATCCATCCGGCGGCGATGGCGCCGACGAACCGCATCCACATCGTCAGCGACCCGACCAGGACGACCAGCGTCAGATCGGCATTGAACTCCTTGGCGATGGGCACCAGCAGGAACAGGAAAACGGTGAAATCGAACGCGTCAAGCGTCCAGCCGAGCCAGGCGGCGATGAAGGCATACCACTGGTCCCTGGTCGGCTCGCGCCACCATGGTCCGGCCGACAGCGATTGCGAAGCATTGGACATGAAGCAAACTCCCGAGTTCTGTTTCATTTGGAACAGATTGCCGGGATGCGGTTGGCCCGCTCCCGCGCGGGAGAATGCCCGAACGCGGCGGCGGGTAAATGCCGGATGCGAGCAATCTTGCGCCATCTCCGCCCGCGCCGCACATTGGCCGCGAAACAGAGGGGATGCGGGGGCATGGATTTCGACCTGTTCGTCATCGGCGGCGGTTCCGCGGGGGTGCGATGCGCGCGGATTTCCGCCGGCCACGGCGCCCGTGTCGGCATCGCCGAGGAACGCCACTGGGGCGGCACCTGCGTCAATATCGGCTGTGTGCCGAAAAAGCTGTTGGTGCAGGCGGGCGAGTATGGCGGCTGGGCGGATGACGCCGCGGGCTTTGGCTGGACGATCCACAAGGGTCCGCATGACTGGGGCAAGCTGATCGCCGCCAAGGACCGCGAGATCACCCGGCTGGAGGGCATCTACCGAAAGCTGCTGGTTGGCGCCGGCGTCACCATCTTCGACGGCCGCGCGGTGTTCGTCGATCCGCACACGCTGGAAATCGCCGGCAAGCGCATCACCGCCGAGCGGATCGCCATCGCCACCGGCGGCCATGCCGAGCGTCCGAAGATTCCGGGCGCGGAACTCGGCATCGTTTCCGACGATGGGTTTTACCTGAAGACGATGCCGCGGCGGGTGGCGATTGTCGGCTCGGGCTACATCGCCGTCGAGTTCGCCGGGATATTCCGGGCGCTCGGTGCCGAGGTTCATCTGATCTACCGCCAGCCTCTGCCGTTGCGCGGCTTCGACCAGGACGTGCGCGAGGCGCTTGTGGAAGCACTGGCGGCGCAGGGGATCATCCTGCACCCCGGTTGCCTGCCACACAAAGTCGAAGCCGACGGCGAGCGCCGCATCCTGACGTTCGGCGACAATGAAACGATCGACGCGGACCTGGTGTTTTTCGCCACCGGGCGGAAGGCGAACGTGAAACGCCTGGGTCTGGAGAAGGCCGGCGTCGAACTGAATGCGAAAGATGCCGTCCGCGTCGATGAGCATCTGCGCACAACGCAGCCGCACATTTACGCAATGGGGGACGTGACCGACCGGGTTAACCTTACTCCTGTCGCCACGGCCGAGGGTCACGCGTTGGCGGACACGCTGTTCGGGAATTCTCCGCGCACGGTCCCGTTGTGGAACATTCCCTCCGCCGTCTTCACCACCCCGCCGATCGGCACGGTGGGGTTGTCGGAGGACCAGGCTTCGGCGATGGGGGCGGTGGATATTTACGTCACGCGTTTCACGCCGATGCGGCATAATTTGTCCGGCCGCAACCGGCGGTCGCTGATGAAGCTTGTGGTGGACAAGGCGTCGCAGAAAGTCGTTGGCGCGCATATGCTGGGCGAGGACGCGGCGGAGATCATCCAGGGCATCGCGATCGCCGTCGTCATGGGCGCGACGAAGGCGGATTTCGACCGGACGATCGGGATCCATCCCACGGCGGCGGAGGAGTTCGTGACGTTACGGACAAGGACAAGAACCACCGACCTGGCGAAAACCGTCAGTTTACAGTAACAAAATAGTCTTCCTTGAAAAGACCTATCGGCGGTGACAGTGACCCTCCCGCCGCTTCGCCCCGGCGAAGGCCCGGGGCTGGCCTCCACGTCCGTTCTTTACGCAAACAAAGCCGTGGATGGCGGGCCTGCGCCCGCCATGACGGGGTGTTTCGCACCGCTTCCGCCCGCCGCGGCCGAGGGTAGCCAAAACAGCCACCACGCTCCATGTTGCCCCATCGTGTGCACCGTCGTCGTCCTCGTCCGCCCCAACCGCATCCTGCTGGCCGCCAATCGCGATGAGCGCCTGGACCGCCCCTGGGACTCGCCAGCCGCCTGGTGGCCCGGCCGCCCCGGCGTCATCGGCGGACGCGACCGCACCGCGGGAGGCACCTGGATGGGCATCAACCGGCACGGGGTCGCCGCCGCGGTGCTGAACCGGCCCGGCACTCTGGGACCCGCGGCCGGCAAGCGCAGCCGAGGGGAACTCCCGCTGCTGGCGCTGGACCACCCGACCGCCGCCACAGCGGCCGAGGCGATGACTAGCCTGGATGCCGGCGCCTGGCGCGGCTTCAACATGGTGCTGGCCGACGGCACCGGCGCCTGGTTCGTCCGCGGCCTCGGGCACGGGCGCCCGGTAGCCGAAGCCCTGGCCCAAGGTGTGTCGATGATCACCGCGCACGATCCGAACGATTTGACCAGCCCGCGCACCGCCCGGCACCTGCCGCGATTCGCCGCCGCCGAACCCTCCGGCATCGCCGACTGGCAGCCCTGGCATGACATCCTGGCCGATCGGCGGGGGGAGTCGGCGGAGCAAATGAATGTCGTGCCGGAGGACGGCTTCGGCACCGTCTGCTCGTGTTTTGTCGTGCTTCGCCCGGGCGAAGCGCCCATATGGCTGTTCGCCGCCGGGCCGCCGCATGAGGCCGCGTTCCGGCCGGTTACGATCCGGTAGCATCCGCCCTTTTGTGGTAGTGATACCGCTGCTATACCCCCCGCGCCGCCAGTTGCGGTGACCACAAAGGGATTCCGCTATGGCCCGCCGCCGACAGCTCTATGAGGGCAAAGCCAAGATCCTGTTCGAAGGTCCCGAGCCGGGCACCCTCGTGCAGTATTTCAAGGACGACGCCACCGCCGGCAACGGCGCCAAGAAGGGCATCATCACCGGCAAGGGCGTGCTCAACAACCGCATCAGCGAGTACCTGATGTTGCGGCTGCAGGATATCGGCGTGCCGACGCATTTCGTCCGCCGGCTCAATATGCGCGAGCAGTTGATCCGCGAGGTGGAGATCATCCCGCTGGAGGTCGTCGTCCGCAACGTCGCCGCCGGCAGCCTGGCGACCCGCCTCGGGATCGCCGAGGGCACCCGCCTGCCCCGCTCGATCATCGAGTACTACTACAAGAATGACGCCCTGAACGACCCGATGGTGTCAGAGGAGCACATCACCTGCTTCGGCTGGGCGAACACGGCCGATCTGGATGATATTGTGGCTTTGACGTTGAGAATAAATGATTTTCTGTCGGGATTGCTGCTCGGCGTCGGCATCACCCTGGTCGATTTCAAGCTCGAATTCGGCCGGCTGTGGGAAAACGAGGAGATGCGGATCATCCTGGCCGACGAGATCAGCCCGGACAATTGCCGCCTGTGGGACAGCAAGACCAACGAGAAGATGGACAAGGACCGCTTTCGCCGGGACCTCGGCAAGGTGGAGGAAGGCTATCAGGAAGTCGCCCGCCGCCTGGGAATCCTCCCGGAAGCCGGCACGCGCGACCTCAAGGGTCCGGAGATGATGCAGTGAAGGCGACCGTGACGGTGATGCTGAAGACGGGCGTGCTGGACCCGCAGGGGAAGGCGATCGCGCATGCGCTGGGGACGCTGGGGTTTGCCGGCGTGGGCGATGTGCGCGCCGGCAAAGTCATCGAGATCGAACTGGCGGAGACCGACCCGAAGAAGGCGCGGGCGGCGGCTGAGGAGATGGCCCGCAAGCTGCTGGCGAACACGGTGATCGAGAGCTTCCGGGTGGAGGTAGGGGGTTAGCGCACGCCGAGCGACGCGTCCCCTTCAACCCCGGGCGGCGTCGGGCTTAACCTCCTACGCCGCCAACGTTTCGACGATACTGCCCAATCCCGGGACCTGCTCCGACGGCCCGACTGTCGCCAGCGTCGGGGCCGCGCGGAAATGCCGTGTAGCCGCGCGGCGGATATCCGTCTCGGTGACGGCGTTGATCTTGCCAAGCACTTCCTCGGTCGAGATCACCCGGTTGAAGGTCTGGATCTGCCGCGCCAACTGCTCGCACCGGCTGCCGGTGCTCTCTTGAGACATCAGCAGGCTTGCCTTCACCTGGGCACGCGCGCGGGCCAGTTCCGGTTCCGTCACGTGCTGCTGGACCTTGCCGAGTTCGTCCAGCACCACCGGCATCAGTTCCGCCGCCTCGCTCTCGCCGGTGCCGGCGTAGATCCCGAACAGGCCGCCGTCCTTGAACGGCGAGGTGAAAGAGTAAATCGAATACACCAGCCCGCGCTTTTCCCGGATCTCCTGGAACAGCCGCGACGACATGCCGCCGCCAAGCAGCGTCGACAGCAGCAAGGTGGCGTAATAATCCGGATCGCCATAGCCGACGGACGGAAAGCCGAGCAGGACATGCACCTGATCGAGGTCGCGGTCCTCCCGATACTCCCCGCCCTTGTAGGTCGCATCGTCGAAGCGCGACCGCGAGCCTTCCGGCAGATCGCCGAAGTGCCTGTCCACGAGTTCGAGGATCGCCTCATGCCGCAGCTTGCCCGTGGCGGCGACGACAATGTTCCTATGGGTGTAATTCCGCCCCATGTAGCCGGTCAGCACCGAACGTCCCATCCCCTTGATCGCCTCCGCGGACCCCAGCACGGCGCGCCCGAGCGGCTGGTCGGGGAAGGCTGTCGCCTGGAAATAGTCGAAGATGATGTCGTCGGGCGTGTCGTTCGCCTGGCCGATCTCCTGGAGAATGACGCTGCGCTCGCGTTCGAGCTCTTCGGGTTCGAAGGTCGAATGGGTCAGGATGTCGCCGATGATGTCGAACCCGAGCGCGGTGTCTTCCTTCAGCAGCTTGACGTAGTAGGCGGTCTGCTCGCGCGCGGTGTAGGCGTTGATGTGGCCGCCGACGGCCTCGACCTCCTCGGCGATGGCGGCGGCGCTGCGCGATGCGGTGCCTTTGAAGGCCATGTGCTCGAGGAAGTGGGAGACGCCGTTTTCCTCGGTGGTTTCGTTGCGTGAGCCGGTGGCGACGTAAGCCCCGACGGAAACGGTTTCGACGCGATCCATGCGTTCGGTGACGACCGTCAGACCGGACGGCAGGCGGGTAACTTGGATCGTCTCATCCATGGGGGTTCGGTCTCTTCGATCTGGCGGGTTGCGTCGAACCTTCTGTGTGCACCGCCGGGGGCGGCGGGCGCAACCATTTGGTAAGACATCGATATGGGCTACATGGCGTCGCCGGAGCGTCTCCGCCAGCCCGGGGCTGTCAACGAACCGCCGCCGGCTGCGCATCGCCGTGCATCGGCTAACATCCTCAATACATTCGCAGAAGCGCAGACCGCTGCGGCTTCCGGTGGCGAGCGGTTTTTGCCGCGGCGGCAGGTTTCCGGAAGGATGGAAGCCGCGCTTCACTTATGCGCGCCTGTTGAGCGCAGCGTCGCCACCACCGCCGGCTCCGGGTGCCGGCTTGACCGCGCGCAACGCAGCGTCGACCTCACGTCCGCGTCCCCCCGACCTGAACGCAGCGATCAGTTCCGGCCGCTTGCCGATTTGAAAGCGGTGGACGCGGTGGGCAGCGGCGATCAGGTCGCCGTTGCGTCCGAGCGCCTGGTCTCCCAGCTCGACGATCCGCAGGTTGGGCCAGATCTGCGGCCGAACCCGCATGATTTCGGCGAAGATCGCCTCGCCCGGCTGCTGCGGCATGGCCTGCGCGATCAGCAGGGCCATCGACGCGGGGGAGCGGGAAACGCCGGCATGGCAATGCACCAGAAGATGCGCGCCGGGTTCGCGCTCCAGCCCGGCACCGAAATCCAGCAGTTGCCGGACGTGCCCGGGATCGGGCGCGACCGAGCCGGGTTCGTCATCGATCACGTCGTGGAAGCGCAGTTCGAGCCTTTCATGCTCGCCGAAACGGACGAAGATCTCGGGTTCCGGCCAATCCGGATCGAGAATGGACAGCACGTGGCTCACCCGCGCCTCCCGGTGGGTGGCGAGTTCATTAATGCCGCAGACGGTGATGCGGAAGGGCAGTTCAATTTCGCTGCCGGGGCCGAAGGTTGCCAGCGTCGCCGCCTCAGGCCGAACAGGCGCGGCGCCCGGCAGCATCCGCTTCAATCGGACGAACATTTCACCGAGGCTGACCACTTCGCACCCCTGACCGCCTGAAACCATACCTTCCGCCGCGGGTCAGCGCCTCCGCGCCGCGAGAAGGCTACTCGTCCTCATCGCCCGCCCCGAGGATCAGGCCGGGTGGCAGGGATTCATCATACAGGCTGGCCCGATCCGAACGTCCGATCGGCACGAAGCTCCTGAGTTTCGCAGTCCGGCGCGGCGACACGCCGGATTGTTCCAGCTTGGCGGCTATGGCGGTGCGCACGGAGCCGGGCACGTCCAGGCTGCGGTCGTTGACGACGCGGGCGGCGCGCATGAAGAGGGTCTGCATTTCCAGCAGTTCCTGCTCGGCCCAGTCGAAGATGCGGAACGCGTTCCAAGCCTGCTCGACCAGATCGGATGAGACCACGGTTTCCGGTCCGGCGCGCAGCGGCGCGCGGTTGAGCAGGCGGCCGAGCGCGGCGAGATACGGCGCGCAATGCTTCTTGTCGTAGATCATCGAGACCGCGGTTTCGATGTAGCCGGTGATCAGCGCGATCTTGGTTTCCATCGGCAGCAGTTCCAGCGCGCCGGTCAGCCGCACGAACTCGTCCGGCGCCTTGCCGTCGCGCAGCCGGTCGAGTTCGCCGGAGACGAGCCTGGTCTGGTGGTCGCTGGTCAGGCCGCCGGCCACCCGGCGCCAGAGCAGGTATTCCTGCAGCTTGATCCGCCGACCGGGGAAGCCGGGGCCGGTTTCGTGGACGCGCCATAGGGATTCGATGCGCAGATCGTCGCCGGCCACGCCGAAGCCGGGGCGTAGCAGGTAGCCTGCCGTCACCAGCCAGGCCTCCTCATGCTCCACCGATTTCCGCCGCTGGTCGAAGCTATCGGCGAGGGGGCGCCAGAGGGCGCGCAAAAGGGGACCGTTCCAGCCGCCCCGCGGCAGTCCGAGAATCCCTTCCAGGCTCTTGAAGATCGGCCCGGCCGCGAATTTCGCGGTGGCAGAGGGCGGTCGGGCGAACATCGTGGCGAGGCGCTTCTGCGCGGTGTCCAGCACCTCCGGCGTCGCGTTCGGTTCGGCCGTTGTGGCGGGCGCTTCGCCGGGGGGTGCGCTGGCCTGCTCCTGCGGGCGCAGGTTGAATTCCAGCGGCCAGGATTGGGGCGGATCGGCGCTGACGCAGTCGATCTGCAGCAGGCCCAGCGCGTTCATTTTGGCGACCAGCCGGACCGGCACGGTGCCCGCTTGCGAGGCGTCCGCGGTTTTTACAATCGTCTGCAGCGGCGGCAGGGCATGAAAATCGTTCTTGCGCCATTCCAGAATGTCGCCGGCTCGGCTGCGGGCGTGCCGGGTCGAGGAATAGGCGCGGAACCGCACCGGCTGGTCGGTTCGCACGGCGAGGCCGGGGACGGCGATCTCGAACGGCTGTTCGGGCGCGGCCTCGCGGGGCAGCACGCAGACCAGGGCGGACTCGGCGGCGGTGCCCTGCACTTCCAGGAACACGGCGCGGGCGGCACCGGCGGCGATCTGGCCGGACTGGCGGTGCAGCAGGGCGCCATAGCGGGCGGCACCGCGCGCCACCGCCAGCGCCGGTTCGGTATTTTCGAGCACCAGCGGGGTGTGGCCGCTCTGCCAGTCGCCGATCTGCTGGGTGATGCGCTGGCGGAGCAGCGCCGGGGTCACGGAGCCGCCGTTGAACAGCACCGCATCGACGCGGGGGCGGTCGTTGAGGAACTCGGCGAGGTGGCGGGTGACGGCGCTGTCGGTGGCGTAGGGCAGGCCCAACTCGCGCAACCCGCCCCGGGTCTCGTATGGCCGCGCCGCCTTATCGCAATCGGGGAAGAAGCCGTTCAGCAGCACGCCTTCGATCTCCGCCCGGGTGACCGAAGCGGTCTGCGCGCCGCCGATGAGGCTGGAGCCTCGGGCGGCGACGGCGACGGTGAAGCGCTCGTCCGGCGGGCCTTCGGCGGCCAGCACCTGCTCCTTGAGGTTGCGGCAGGCGGCGACAAGTTGGTCCCATTGCGCGCCGGCGAAATGCCCCTGGCCGCCGCCGGTGATCTGGCGTTCCACCAGATGCGCCAACGCGAGATCGATGTTGTCGCCGCCGAGCAGGATGTGGTCGCTGACCGCGACGCGCCTTATGTCCGGCAGCGAGGCCGCCGGGTTCAGGCGCAGCTCGAACAGGCTGAAATCGGAGGTGCCGCCGCCGATATCGACGACCAGCACGTGCCTCGGGCCGGGTTCTGTTGCCGCCAGACGGATCCAGATGTCGTGCCCGGGGCCGTGCTGTTCGAGCCAGCAGTAGAAGGCGGCCTGCGGTTCCTCCAGCAGGCGGACGCCGGGGGGAAAGCCGGCATCCTCGGCGGCGGTGATGGTGAGCTTCTGCGCGGCGGCGTCGAAGGAGGCGGGGACGGTGACGGTGATCTGCTGGTCGTCGAACGCGGTGCCCTCGGCGGCGAAGCGGTCGTCCCAGGCGCCGCGCAGGTAGTTCAGGATCAGCGCGGAGGCGTGCACCGGGGAGATTTTCGCGCCGCTCGGCAGGTCCGAGGACCCCCACGGCAAAAAAGGCGCCAGCCGATCGGCGGCGTGGTGGCAGAGCCAGGATTTGGCTGAGTGGACGACGCGGCCGGGGGTTTCCCCCGCTTTGGTGCGGGCGAAGCGGCCGACGATCCATTGGGGGGATTTGGCGTCGCGGCCGAGAAGCTGGGCGGCGACGGCGTCTTCGGGGAAATAGAGGAAGGAGGGGAGGGTTGGGGACTCGGTCAGGCCGGACAGGCTGTCCCATTGGGGGATGGGGAGGATTTCGGGCCTGGCCTCGCCGGTGAGCGGCGCGAAGGCGAGCGCGGAGTTGGTGGTGCCGAGGTCGATGCCGATGGAAAAGCGGGCGCGGGCCATCCGGGGGACTCATTGGGGTTGGGGGAGAGTGGCACATTGGGGGCGGGGTCTCAATGTGGGGGGCCGGGTGGTGGTCGCATGCGGTCATGCGGGAACGGTTGCGGGACGATTGGCCGGTGGCCTATGCTGGCGGCAAATCCGGTTCAAACCATTTGAAGATCATCCTGTAAGTGCGCGCGGCCGAGGCCATCGACTTGCGCGGGATTGACCTCGCGAGGGTTAAGGCAACAATAGTCCGCCCGACTGGACGGAACCCGCCTCCGGGCCGGAGCACACCCGCTCCTTCAAAGGCATTGCGGCTTTCGGCGGACGCGTGTTGCGAGTTGTGATCGTCCGGCCGATGACGGTTGGTGATCACGACCTTCTTCGATTGAGGTGCGAAGCGATGATCAGGACGAGCTATGACCCCGACGCGGATGCCTTGCTTATCCGGTTTGCCAAGGATGGGATTGTGTCGGTGCGCACTGACGAGGTGTTGCCCGGAGTGATGCTGGACTTCGACGCGGCCGGGAATGCGATCAGCCTGGAAATGCTCGACGTGCGTGCTCTCTTGGCTGGGGTGTAAACAATCGCCATTATGTAGCACCCGCCACGGCGCTTGACGTGCGCTCTCGCCTCGGTCATGTTCTGTATATGTTCATGGTCAGGGCGGCTCTCATGGCTCAGCATTTCCTCCTGTCCGCCGCGGCCCGCTCGC